>Ga0076930_100013_pt1 | contig 400828 bp, 353 predicted proteins | sample HotLakConsoUCCRE_FD_71149 | JGI IMG/M metagenome (GOLD analysis project Ga0076930, IMG submission 71149) | Hypersaline microbial mat communities from Hot Lake, Washington, USA - Hot Lake Consortium UCC-RE (version 3) (version 3) ... | reverse complement strand
CCTCGTTCTAAGCACGTCGCGAGACGGACCACCCAAAAACCGACATAAGCTCTACGCCGTACGCCCCACCCGCTCAGAACCGCATCGCCTTCACCGTCACGACGTGCGGCAGGTCCTGGACCTGGCGCAGGACGGTGCCGTCCGGCAACTGGTCGACGGCGATCAGGGCCACCGCATTGCCGCCCGCTTCGGTCCTGCCGAGGTGGAAGTTGGCGATGTTGAGCCCGGCCGCGCCGAGCGCGGTGCCGAGCGCGCCGATGAAGCCCGGCTTGTCCTCATTGCGGATGAACAGCATGTGCTCGCTCAACTCCGCCTCCAGCGGCACGCCCTCGACCGTGACGATCCGGGGCTTGTCGCCGCCGAACAGCGAGCCTTCCAGCACCCGGGTGCGGCGGTCGGTCTTGACCGTCAGGCGGATCAGCGTGTGGTAGTCGCTTTCCTTGGCGCTGCGGGTCTCGCTGACGTCGATGTCGCGCTCGCGGGCCAGCACCGGCGCGGAGACGCTGTTGACCGTGTCGAGCAGCGGGCGCAGCAGGCCCATCAGGATGACGTTGGTGATCGGCTTGGTATTGAGATCGGCGATCTCGCCCTCGTACTCCACCGTCACCGACTCCAGGCTGGTCTCGGTGATCTGGCCGGCGAAGCTGCCCAGCTGCTCGGCGAGCTTGAGGTAGGGGCGCAGCCGCGGCGCGTCCTCGGCGCTGACCGACGGCATGTTGAGGGCGTTGGTCACCGCGCCGGTCATCAGGTAGTCGGCCATCTGCTCGGCGACCTGCAGCGCCACGTTCTCCTGCGCCTCCGTGGTCGATGCACCGAGATGCGGGGTGCAGATCAGGTTCGGGTGGCCGAACAGGGGGTTCTCCTTGGCCGGCTCCTCGGCGAAGACGTCGAGCGCGGCGCCCGCCACCTTGCCGCTGTCGAGCGCCTCCTTGAGGTCGCTCTCGACCACCAGGCCACCGCGGGCGCAGTTGATGATCCGGACGCCGTCCTTCATCTTGGCGATCGCCGCGGCGTCGATGATGCCGCGGGTCTGGTCGGTCAGCGGCGTGTGCAGGGTGATGAAGTCGGCGCGGCGGAACAGCTCGTCGAGCTCGACCTTCTCCACGCCCAGGTCGACCGCGCGGTCCTGGGACAGGAACGGATCGAACGCCACGACGCGCATTTTCAGGCCCAGCGCGCGGTCGGCGACGATCGAGCCAATGTTGCCGGCCCCGATCAGGCCGAGCGTCTTGCCGTAGAGCTCGACGCCCATGAACTTCGACTTCTCCCACTTGCCGGCATGGGTCGAGCCGTTGGCCTGGGGGATCTGGCGGGCCAGCGCCATCATCATGGAGAGCGCGTGCTCGGCCGTGGTGATCGAGTTGCCGAACGGGGTGTTCATCACCACCACGCCCTTCGCCGTGGCGGCGGGGATGTCGATGTTGTCGACGCCGATGCCGGCGCGGCCGACCACCTTCAGGTTGGTCGCGGCGTCCAGGATCGTCGACGTGACCTTGGTGGCCGACCGGACGGCGAGGCCGTCATAGTCGCCGATGATCTGGGCCAGGGCGTCCGGGTCGAGACCGGTCTTCACGTCGACGTCGCAGCCGCGCTCGCGGAAGATCTCGGCGGCGCGGTCGCTCAACTTGTCGGAAATCAGCACCTTGGGCATGTCGGGACTCCTCGCGCGCAGGGGAAACGGCGCGTCGTCGGAACGGGAAAATGTTTTGGGACCGGAACGGTATCTGCCGAAGCTGGGTCGGCGGCGGTCCCGAAAGCGGTTCGGGGACCGGCCGCGACCCTGGCGACAGCGAGGTGGGGCGTCCCGGGGGGGGGCGTCAGCGGGGTGGAAGGCGGGTCAGGCGGCCTTTGCCAGATCCTGGCGCACCGCGTCCCAGGCCCAGTCGAGCCAGGGCAGCAGCGCCTCGATGTCGGAGGTCTCGACCGTGGCGCCGCCCCAGATCCTGAGGCCCGGAGGCGCGTCGCGATAGCCGTTGATGTCGAAGGCAATGCCCTCGTCCTCGAGCAGCTGCGCGATCTTCTTCGGCACCGCCTTTTGGGCGTCGGCGTCGAGCGCCGCGACCGCCGGGTCGACGATCTTGAGGCAGATCGAGGTGCAGGACCGGATCGCGGGATCGGCCGGCAGGAAGTCGATCCAGTCGGTGCGGTCGACCCAATCCGCGATCGCCGTCAGATTCGCCTCCGACCGGGCCTGGAGCGCCGGCAGGCCGCCGATCGACTCCGCCCAGTCCAGCGCGTCGAGAGCGTCCTCGACGGCGAGCATCGACGGCGTGTTGATCGTCTCGCCCTTGAAGATGCCTTCGTTGAGCTTGCCGCCCTTGGTCATCCGGAAGACCTTCGGCAGCGGTCGCGGCGGGGTGTAGCTCTCCAGCCGCTCCACGGCGCGGGGGCTGAGCGCCAGCATGCCGTGCGCCGCCTCGCCGCCCAGCACCTTCTGCCAGGACCAGGTGACGACGTCGAGCTTGTCGAACGGCAGGTCCATCGCGAACGCCGCCGAGGTGGCGTCGCAGATCATCAGGCCCTCGCGATCCGCGGCGATCCAGTCGCCGTTCGGCACGCGCACGCCGGAGGTCGTGCCGTTCCAGGTGAACACCACGTCACGGGTCCTGGTGTCGATCGAGGCAAGGTCCGGCAGCGCGCCGTACTCCGCCTCGATCACCCGGGCGTCGCCCAGCTTCAGCTGCTTGACCGCGTCGGTCACCCAGCCGGCGCCGAAGCTTTCCCAGGCGACCATGTCGACGCCGCGGGCGCCGAGCATCGACCACATCGCCATCTCGACCGCGCCGGTGTCGGAGGCCGGCACGATCCCGAGCCGCCAACCCTCGGGCAGGCCGAGGATCGCGCGCGACCGGTCGATCACGTCCTTGAGCTTCTGCTTTCCGATCTTGGCCCGGTGGGAGCGGCCGATCGCCGCGCCGGCCAGGGCCTGGAGGGTCCATCCGGGGCGCTTGGCGCAGGGGCCGGAGGAGAACTGCGGGTTGTTGGGGCGCACCCGCGGCGCCTGTCCCGTGCGGGAGGTCATGTGCCTATTCCTTCCAGAATAGCTGCGCCCCGGTGGGGGGGCGTGGCCCGCCGCGGATCATAGGGATCGGCCGACCTTCGTCAACAGGGATTCGACATGAAAGATAAATGAATGTTTATATTAGCATGTTACTATATCCAGTGTCGCGCCGGGCGCCTCGACCCGACCCGCCGCTCCGGCCGCAGATCAGCCTTGCGGCGCCGGCCGCCTCGCCAGGATGTGGATCATGGTGCAGGTCAGCACCGTCTCGCCGCGTTGGTTGGTGGTACGGTAGGCCATGCGCACCGTTCCGCGATCGGCGCGCGAGCGCGACTCCCGCTGCTCGACCACCGTCACCTCGACCGACAGCGTATCGCCCGGGCGGACCGGCGCCGGCCAGCGCAGTTCGTCCAGGCCGGCACCGCCCATGCTGCAGGCGGCGATCGCCCCGGTCTGCTGGAACAGCCGAAAGGTCGCCGCCAGGGTATGGAATCCCGAGGCGATCAGTCCACCGAATGGCCCCTCGGCCGCCGCCACGCGATCGATGTGAAACGGCTGCGGATCCCAGGCGAAGGCGAAGTCCTGGATCGCGCCCTCGCCGAGGGTCAGCCCGGCGGTGCGGAAGACGCGGCCCGGGTGAAAATCCTCGAACCAGAGCCCCTCCGTCATCCAGTCTCCCCGCGAGGCGGCGTTTCGACCAGGACGCGCTGGGCATAGTCCTCCGCGCCCCGAATCGCCGCTTCCAGGGGAAGGCCGCGGCCATCGCCGCGGCAACGCCCCCTGCGAGCAGCGAGGTGACTCCGCAGCGCTTCCTGCCGGTCTCGCCACAGGCACACGGCAGGCGGAGCGACCCGCCCTCGAGCACGTCGCCCATGACCACGTCGGTGCAGCGGCCGCCTGGACCATCGACCACATGGATCAGCACAGCCTCGACGCCGATGGTCAGCAGGAGGAGCGCCACCTGATCGGCATCGGTGCTCCGGTCGTCGCCCGGCAGGCCGGTCAGTCGGCGAGCGTCGGCCATCGTCGCGACCAGCAGGCTGGCGCCGAGCAGCACGCTCCGCTTGATTTCGGCAAGGGTCTCCGCGTCGACGCGGTCGACGCCCTCCGGATCGACCAGCGCCGTCTCCACAACGCGTGGCACCGTCGGCGCGAGACTGGCGAGCAGGGCGCCGGCGGCCCGGGCCGCCGCGGCATCGGGCAGGAATCCGATGTGGACGGCATCGGGCCCATCGCCCGCAGGCGCCTGGTCGCTGCCCGGCCGGCCGAGCGGCGGCACCGGCAGGTCACGGGTTACGGCGACCGCGCCGAACGCTGCCGCGACCGCCGTCTCTGCCGAGCGATCGGCACCGGCACCGATTGCCAGGATCCATGGCGTCGTCAAGAGGTGCCGACCCCCGCCCTCGCCTCGACGTCCGCGTCGGCCGGGCGGTCGGCGGCCGCCACCGCGTCGACGATGCGATCGACGACGTCGTCCAGCAGGGCGGCGTCGTCTGCCTCGCCCATCACGCGGATCAACGGCTCCGTCCCCGACTTCCGGATCACCAGCCTGCCGGCTTCGCGCAGCCGACCTTCGCCTTCGGCGACCGCCGCCTTCACCGCACCGTCGTCGAGCGGCGAGCCGCCGCCCCGGCGCGGGGCGAAGCGGACGTTCTTCAGCACCTGAGGCACCGGTTCGAAGACGCTGCACACCTCGCTCGCCGGACGACCGGTCGCGGCCACCAGCGCCAGCACCTGCAGGGCGGCGATCAGGCCGTCGCCGGTGGTCGAGTGGTCCGACAGCACGATGTGGCCCGACTGCTCCCCGCCAAGATTGAGGCCGTGGGCGCGCATGTGCTCCACTACGTAGCGGTCGCCCACCTTGGTGCGGTGAAGGGCGAGGCCCAGGCTGTTGAGGTGGCGCTCCAGCCCGAGGTTGGACATCACCGTCGCAGCGACGCCGCCGCCCGCCAACTGACCGTCCATCGCCAGCCGCCCGGCGATCAGCGCCATCACCTGGTCGCCGTCGATCCGCCGGCCCGCCTCGTCGGCCAGGATCAGCCGGTCGGCGTCGCCGTCGAGCGCGATCCCCAGGTCGGCGCCATGCGCGGCCACCGCCGCCTGCATCGCGCCGGTCGCCGTGGCGCCGCAGTCCTTGTTGATGTTGAGGCCGTCCGGGTCGACCCCGATCGCGACCACATCGGCGCCCAGTTCCCACAGCACCCGCGGCGCGACCTTGTAGGCGGCGCCATTGGCGCAGTCGACGACGATCTTCAAACCGTCCAGGCGCTGCCCCCGGGGAAACGTGTTCTTGACGTATTCGATGTAGCGGCCCGCGGCATCCTCCAGCCGGCGGGCGCGGCCGAGCTGGGCCGGCGGCGGCAGGGCGTCGGCGACGCCATCGCCGATCCGCCGCTCGATCTCCGCCTCGACCGCGTCGGAGAGCTTGTAGCCATCGGGGCCGAACAGCTTGATGCCGTTGTCCTCGAACGGATTGTGCGAGGCCGAGATCATCACCCCGATGTCGGCCCGGAGCGAGCGGGTCAGCATGGCGACCGCCGGGGTCGGCATCGGGCCGACCAGCACGACGTCCATGCCCATCGAGATGAAGCCGGCGGTCAGCGCGGGCTCCAGCATATAGCCGGAAAGCCGGGTGTCCTTGCCGATCACCACCTGGTGCCGATGATCGCCGCGCCGGAACTGCGCCGCCGTCGCCACGGCGACCTTCAGAGCCGTCTCGGCGGTCATCGGTTCTGTGTTGGCGGTGCCCCGAATGCCGTCGGTGCCGAAGAGGTGCCGTGTCATGAAGGAAGGCGTACCCCCAAAGTCCGCGGGATGCAACGGCGGTGGTGAGCGAGCGATCGCGCGGCACGCGGCCGAAGTCGAACGTCAGAACGAGCAGGTCGATGAGGCAAAACCGCCGTCAACCTCAAGGTGGTGCTTGACCATCGTTTTGGCCGATTTCTGGTGGTTCCCGAACCGGCAACGACGATCCACCCGTTCTGCAAGCGCGACCGCTCCAGGAGCCGGCTCGACGAGTTGAAGCGGCACCGGCCCCTTGAGGCCGCAGCCGGCTACAGCCGCCCCGTCTCCTCGTGGCGCAAGCCCCGCCACACCGCCATCGCCTGCACGGTTTCCGCGACGTCGTGAACGCGCAGGATCTGGGCGCCGGCGTCGAGGGCGGCAAGGCCGCCGGCGAGCGAGCCGGGCACCCGCCGCTTTGCCGGCTCCCCGCGCGACAGCCTGCCGATGAAGCTTTTGCGCGACACGCCGACCAGCACGCCGCAGCCGAGCCCGTGGAACAGCGCCGTTTCGCGCAGGAGGGCGAGGTTGTGCGCCACCGTCTTGCCGAAGCCGATGCCGGGATCGACGACGATCCGCTCGCGCGGCAGGCCAGCGGCCTCGGCAGCTGCGACATGCCCCTCAAGGAGATCGTAGACGTCGAGCGCGACCGCATCATAGCGCGGCGCGGCCTGCATGGTCTGCGGCTCGCCCTGCATGTGCATCAGGACGGTCGGCGGCCGGCGCCGTCCGACCAGCGGCAGGCTTGTCGGATCGCCGGTCAACGCCGTCACGTCGTTGACGATCGCCGCGCCGGCGTCCAGCGCTGCCGCCATCACCGCCGCGTGGCGGGTGTCGATCGAGACCACGGCCCCCTCCCCCGCAAGGGCCCGGACCACCGGCTCGACCCGACGGATCTCCTCCTCCGGCGGCACCGGCGCGGCCCCCGGCCGGGTCGATTCCCCGCCGATGTCGAGGATGTCGGCGCCGGCCTCCCGCGCCGCACGGCCCTGCGCGATGGCGGCCTCGGCGTCCAGGAAGTCCCCGCCGTCGGAAAAGCTGTCGGGCGTCACGTTGACGACCGCCATCACCCGCGGCCGATCGAGCAGCAGTCCTGCGAAGGCGGGGCGAGGCCGAGCCAGCGCGTCCAGCCGGTCGGCGATCTCCGCCGCCAGACCCTGTCGCGAGGCCCAGGCCTCCAGCTCGGGTAGGCTCGCCACAGCCTGCTCGACCTCCGCCGGGGCCGCCGGATCGCGCAGCGCCACCGCCACCCGGTCGAACCGGAGCGGCCCGCCGGCGAGCGGCACTCCGCCCACCGCGTCGATCATGCCGAGCGGTCGGAGATAGAGGCGGCGGCCCGCCGGGGCGGGGTCCCGGGCGGAAAGGTCGGGAAGGGACGGCGCGGTCATGCAAGGCTCACGGAACGGCGGCGGAAGAGTCTGGCCGGATGGCGCGCGGCGCAGAAGACAGCGGTTGGGGCTGCCGATCAAGCCCCGGGCGCCGCGACGCACCCGACCCGCTCGGCGCCGCCCGGCCGTTCCGGCGCCGGCGCCGCCGGGCCTCGCCTTGACGCACCGACCGGTCGCGCTACCTGCCCGACCATGCCCCTCCGGCGCGCACCGGCCCTCCCGCCCGCCACGCTGCCTTCTCCCATGGAAGACGACCGCCTCCAGACGCTGAACAATGCCGAGATCGCCGAGGACGGCCGATACGTCCTCTACTGGATGCAGCAATCGCAGCGCGCCTCCTTCAACCCGGCCCTGACCGATGCGGTGGCGCGGGCGAATGCCCTGGGCCAGGGCGTGATCGTCGGCTTCGGGCTGACGGACGACTATCCCGAGGCGAACGAGCGGCACTATGCCTTCATGCTCGAGGGCCTGGCGGAGGTGCAGGCGACGCTGCAGGACCGCGGGATCAAGCTGGTGGCCCGCCGCGGCGCGCCGGACGACGTGGCGCTCGACCTGTCCCGGCAGGCCTCGCTGGTGGTCTGCGACCGCGGCCATCTGCGCCACCAGCGGCGCTGGCGCGAGCGGGTGGCGGCGCAGGCGGGACGGACCGTCGTGCAGGTCGAAGGCGACGTGGTCGTGCCGGTGGAGCGGGTCAGCGCCAAGGTCGAATACGCGGCCCGCACGATCCGGCCGAAGCTGAGGAAGCTCTGGCCCGACTTCCTCGGGCCGGTGGAGGATCCTGCGCCGCAGGTCTCCTCCCTGCCGCTCGACGTGACCGGCGAACTGGACCTGCGCGATGCCGACGCTGTGCTTGCCAGCCTGAAGGTCGACCGAAGCGTCGGCCGGGTCGACCGGTTTCGCGGCGGGACGTCGGAGGCGCGGCGGCGGCTCCGCGCCTTCCTGGACGACGGTCTGGACGGCTATGCCGACGCCCGCGGCGATCCGGCGAACCCGCAGTCGACTAATCTCAGCCCCTATCTGCATTTCGGCCAGATCTCGCCGGTCGAGGTGGCGCGCGCGGCCGAGGCGGCGCGGCACCCGGACGGGCCGCAGGCGGACATCGACGCGTTCCTGGAGGAACTGATCGTCCGGCGCGAGCTGTCGCACAACTTCGTGTTCTTTCATCCAGACTACGATCGCTACGCCAATCTGCCGGGCTGGGCGCAGGAGACGCTCGCCGAGCATCGCGACGACGGCCGGCCGCACCGCTACACCCGCGCCCAGATGGAGAATGCCGAGACCAAGGATCGCTATTGGAACGCCGCGATGGCCGAGATGGTCAAGACGGGCTACATGCACAACTACATGCGCATGTACTGGGGCAAGAAGATACTTGAGTGGTGCAATACGCCGGAGTACGCCTACGAGACGACGCTTTACCTGAACAACAAGTATTTCCTAGACGGGCGCGACGCCAATTCGTTTGCCAACGTCGCCTGGCTGTTCGGCCGGCACGACCGCCCCTGGCAGGAGCGGCCGGTGTTCGGCAAGATCCGCTCCATGACCGCCAGCGGGCTGGAGCGGAAATTCGACATCGACGCCTATGTCGACTGGGTCGCCGGCCTGGGCTGACGGCGGACGCATCGCCCGCCGCCCTGGCCGCCCAACCGGCTACGACGACCGCACCAGCTCCGCCAGGGTCTCCACGGCGACGCCGCGCGGACCGTCGAGGATGCCGTTCAGCCACCGCTCCGCGACCGCGCGGTCGGCGTTCTCCAGCCCCTTGGCTTCGAGGTGGGCGCTAGAGCGTTTTCCACTCACTCTGGCACATAGCCAGCGGCGTTGAAGAAGTTGGCGCATTCGGTCGGGGTGAAGCGGTCGATCAGGAGACCGATGGCGCTCCACAGGCCGTCGACGGTGCGTTCGGCGGCCTTTCGCAGCCCTGCCTTCAGCTTGGCGAAGGCCATCTCGATCGGGTTGAAGTCGGGGCTGTAGGGCGGCAGGAAGCGGAGCTCCGCCCCGGCGGCCTCGATGGCGGCGCGGGTCGCCGGAGACTTGTGGCTGCTCAGGTTGTCCATGATTACGACATCGCCCGCGCGCAGCTCGGGCACCAGAATCTGGGCGGTATAGGCTTCGAAGCAGCGGATCGAATCGTTCTCGATCTGGTCGATGAAGCTGCGCTGGGTCGCGAGATCGGCGCGGATCAGGCTGAACCGGCCGGTCAGCACCAGAAGTCGCCGGGACAGCGCCATCGAGCTCATCAGCAGGTTGCGCTGGGCGTAGCGCAGGTCGTACCACTCCCGCGTCACGTCGTCGCCGGAGACGATGCCGCGGTTGTGGGTGGTCACCGCACCGATCGAACGGTCGTGGAAAGAGGGCATGCTGCGGCGGAAGGTGTCGGCCGGTAGCCGGATGTCGCCGTCCATGAACACCACGACCGATCGCCGCGTCGGCATGGCGCGCGAGATCGTGCGCAGCACGTCGGCCATGGCGCTGCGCTTGCCGTCGCCGCGCTGGTAGAGGTAGCGGACCGAGATGCCCGCCGGCCAACCCTGGTCCTGCAGCAGGGCCTCCAGGACGTCGACATCGGAGCGGTCGCTGATCGATGCGTAGATCGTCGTCGGCACGCCGTAGTCCCGCGCGGTGCAAACGATCGATTCGTAGACCCGGTAGGTCGTCTCGGGCAGGATGCGGAACGAGGTGACCAGCACATGAACATGGTCGGGATGCCGGTCCACCCGCATCGCCCGGTCGCGCAGCCGGGGAAATACCCAGCGCCGATAGACGACGGACCGGATCAGATGGGTCGCCCACCAGCCGTAGCGCCAGATGCCGATCATCCCGATCGACAGGATGAAGACCGTCGTCGCCGGATCGAACACGGCATCCGGAACGCTGACCGCGATCAGTGCCGCGGCGGAAGCCAGCGCCAGCCCGGCAGCCGCCGAGACGATCATGGAGCCGCCGGTAGGCCGCTCGGTCCTGTCCGGATCATGGGGGGATGCCGTCATCCCCCCTCGCGATCGAGTTGGGAAGCGGGAGCACGGCCGGCCGGCGCCGGCCGCCCTGCGGCGCCGGCATGGGACGGCGCGCTCCCCTGCGGTGCACCCCCATCAATCCCGAACCCCCGAATTCGGGTTCCGGGAGTCTGACCTTCAAATTCATCATGGAATATCCGTCGATCGACAGAAAAAGGAATAAACCACGAATTTCTAGTCGATTATCGCAATTACCGACTCTTCGCAAATGCCAATTCGATTTTTGCTTCTTGTAAAATTCAGCTAAAAATAATTTTTTTATTTCTTTATTTCAGCAGTTTTTCAGAATCTCTCAGAGATTCTCTAATTGTTTTGCATTATGCAATAGACCGATTTGACTGTCTCCCATATCCGGACCCCGGGATGATTTCGGGAGATTTCGCCGCCGGCTCGCGCAGGGCTCGCCTTCCGGGAGGCGACCATCCCGGCGGGCCGAACTGCCTGGGCCGCGCCGTCGGACCAGCCTTCCTCGGCCGCAGCCGACCGACCGCGACCAATGGATGGACCGAAGCGTGCGCTCCGTGACCGGACGATGACTCGGGAGACGGCGGCGGCGGGTCGGGACCGGCACGGAAAAAGCCCCGATCTCCTGGCCGGAGATCGGGGCGTTACGATCGGCTTGTCTAGAGCGATGCCCGCCCTGCAGCGGTCCGGGTCAGGTGCCCTGAGGCTCCAGTCCGCCGGACTGGCCACCGGTCGGCACCGACGCGCGCTTGCCCTGGGGCTTGCGGGGCGGCGGCGGCTGCTCGGGCTCCGGCTCGTCGCGGACGATCGGCTCCCCGTTGAGCAGCTTGCGGATTTCCTCGCCGGTCAGCGACTCGTATTCCAGCAGCCCGCGGGCCAGGGTCTCCCACTGGTCGCGATAGTCGGTCAGCGTCTTCTTTGCCCGCATATAGGCTTCGTCGATGATCCGCCGGATCTCCGCATCCACCTGCTGCTGGGTCGCCTCCGACATGTTCTTGTGCTGGGTCACCTGATGGCCGAGGAAGACCTCCTGCTCCGGCGTGCCGTAGAGCAGCATGCCGAGCTTCTCGCTCATGCCCCACTCGGTCACCATCCGCGTCGCGAGGTCGGTCGCCATCTTGATGTCGCCCGATGCGCCGGAGGAGATCTTGTGCGGGCCGAACTTCAACTCCTCGCCGATCCGGCCGCCCATGGCGACCGCAAGGTCGGCCATGCATTTGTCCATCCGTAGCGACAGGCGGTCGCCCTCCGGCAGACGCATCACCATGCCCAGCGCGCGCCCGCGCGGAATGATCGTCGCCTTGTGGATCGGATCGCTCTCCGGCTCGTGCAGGGCGACGATGGCGTGTCCGGCCTCGTGATAGGCGGTGAGCTGCTTTTCTTCGTCGGACATGACCATGGACCGGCGTTCTGCACCCATCATGACCTTGTCCTTCGCCGCCTCGAACTCGGCATGGCCGACCACCCGCTTGCCGGCCCGCGCGGCGACCAGCGCCGCCTCGTTGACCAGGTTGGCGAGGTCCGCGCCCGAGAACCCGGGCGTCCCCCGGGCGATCACCCGGGCGTCCACGTCGGGCGCCAGCGGAACCTTGCGCATGTGGACCTTCAGGATCTTCTCGCGGCCGACCACGTCCGGGTTCGGCACGACCACCTGGCGGTCGAAGCGGCCGGGGCGCAGCAGCGCCGGATCCAGCACGTCGGGCCGGTTGGTGGCGGCGATCAGGATCACACCCTCATTCGCCTCGAAACCGTCCATCTCCACCAGCAGCTGGTTGAGCGTCTGCTCCCGCTCGTCATTGCCGCCGCCCAGGCCGGCGCCACGATGGCGGCCGACGGCGTCGATCTCGTCGATGAAGATGATGCAGGGCGCGTTCTTCTTGCCCTGCTCGAACATGTCGCGGACGCGGCTGGCACCGACGCCGACGAACATCTCGACGAAGTCCGAGCCGGAAATGGTGAAGAACGGCACGTTCGCCTCGCCGGCGACGGCACGGGCGATCAGCGTCTTGCCGGTGCCGGGCGGGCCGACCAGCAGGCAGCCCTTCGGAATCTTGCCGCCCAGGCGCTGGAACTTCTGCGGATCCTTCAGGAACTCGACGATTTCCTGCAGCTCCGACTTCGCCTCGTCGATGCCGGCAACGTCGTCGAAGGTCACCCGGCCGGTGCGCTCCGTCAGCAGCTTGGCCTTGGACTTGCCGAAGCCCATCGCCTTGCCGCCGCCGCCCTGCATCTGGCGCATGAAGAAGATCCACACGCCGATCAGCAGCAGCATCGGGAACCAGCTGAGCAGGATCGAGAACAGCGACGGCACGCCGCTGTCGTCCGGCTGCGCCGAGATGCGCACGCCGTTCTCGTTCAGCCGGCTGACCAGCTGCGAGTCTTCGGGCGCGAAGGTGCTGAACGGCCGGCCGTCGCTGTAGTGGCCGGAGATCTGCTGGCCCTTGATCGTCACGTCGTTGACGCGGCCGTTTTCGACCGCCGTGACGAATTCGCTGTAGGACACCGACGCCTGCGGCCCGGAGGTGCCGGAGCTCTGGAACAGGTTGAACAGAGCGACCAGCAGCAGGCCGATGATGATCCACAGCGCCAGGTTCTTGCCAAAATTGTTCACTGGCCGATGCCTTTCCTCGCAAGTCCGGGACACGCGGCGACGGGTCCCGGCAACGCTTCGTGCGGCAACCTCCGACGCGCCCGGTCCGAAGGTCCCTCTCCTAGATAAGGCGCCGGCACCGTCAAGCAATCCCGAAGCCGGGTCCGGCCATGGCCTCCGGTGGTCGCCAGACCGCCTCCAGGACCAACAGACTATCCGAAACCGGGGTTGCGTTTCGACCGTCGAATTCGGCGGTCGCGACGATCCGCCCCCCGGCCTCCAGCGCCGGCAATGCGCGGCGCGCCGCCGCCGGCACGCCGAGCGTGGCCATCCTGGTCGGCGCCGCCGGCCCTGCCGGCACCAGACGGCAGGGCCCGGCCCGGGCCGCGAAGTCCCAGAGGTCGGGCGACACCGTGACGCGGAACCGGCCGTCCCAGTCGGCCACGCCCGGTCCCTCGATCGTGCGGCGCTCCGCCGCGGCGTCCTCCCGGCAGATCGCCAGACGCGCCCCGCCCGCCCCGCGCGGCAGGATGCGGCAGCCGGCCAGGGTCCGGCCGCCCCCCAGGCCACCCTCGGGACCACCCCCGGGGCCACCGCCGGGGCCACCGCGGCGCAGCGCCGCGACCAGCCTGTCGAGCCGCTCGCCCCGCGCCGGCGGCCCTCCGCGGCCTCCGACGGCCGACAGGCAGCGGGCGACGGCCCGACGCATCGTTTCCTCCGGCGCGGCGGCGATGACCCGGCGGTCGAGCACGATCCACCCCTCCGGCTGCAGCGAGGCGGCGCGTGCCAGGAGGTCGGCCACCGCGCCATCGAGCGCGGCCCGCGCCCGCCCGGCCTTGGCGGCGGTGGCGGCAAGCCGGCCGACACTGAAGCCTTCCGCAGCGAGGGACGCCTCGGCGGCGCGCAGACGGGCCCGGGCGTGGCGCGGGTCGCGGTTTGCCGGATCGTCGACCGTCACCATGCCGGCCTCGCCACAGAGCGCCGACAGGGCCGCCTTCGGCACCGCCAGCAGCGGCCGAATAACACGTCCCCAGCCGGTCTCCCGCACCGCCGGCATGCCTGCGAGGCCGTCGATGCCGCTGCCGCGGGCGAGGCGCTGCAGCACGGTCTCAGCCTGGTCCTCGCGGGTATGACCGGTCAGGAGGTGGAGAATGCCGTGGCGGGCGCAGGCGGCGCCCAGCAGGGCATAGCGGGCTTCCCGGGCAAAGTCCTGGATGCCGGCGGCGGGTGTCGGGCCGGTCCGGGTCAGGACTTCGCTGCGGATGCCGCGCCGGGCGAGGCGATCGGCGGTACCCCGTGCCTCGGCCCCGCTCTCCGGCCGCAACGCGTGGTCGACGATCAGCGCGAGGATGTCGCCGCGCCGCGCGCCGGCCCAGCGATCGGCCAGCAGGGCGAGTGCCGAGCTGTCCGGCCCGCCGGACACCGCCACCGCCAGTCGCGGCGCCGGTTCGAACGGACCCATCGCCGCCATCGCCGCGGCGAAGGCGTCGCCCGGCGCCGGCTCCCGGCTCACGCCGCCTCGGCCGGCGCCGGCGCGCCGCCCCTGGAGGTCAGCACTGGTACCGCGCCTCCAACTCGGCGACCCTTCGCCTGGTGGCCGTGGTGGCGTCGGGAAAATCCTGCAGCAGCCGGTCGAAGGTCAGACAGGCGTCGCTGGTCTGGCCCATCTCGCCCAGCGCCATGCCCAGCTTCAGCAGGCTGTCGGAGGCCTTTGCGCCCTGGGGGAAGCGCTGGTAGCCGCGGGCGAAGGCGGTCGCGGCCCGGTCGTACTGGTTGCGCGCCAGATACGTCTCGCCCAGCCAGTACTGTGCGTTGCTGGCCAGCGGATGGTCGCCATGCTGGCTGACGAAGCCGGCGAACGCCTGTTCGGCCCCCGCCCAGTCGCCGCGCTGGAGCATGCCATAGGCCTGGTCGTACTGGCCCATCACGTCGCCGGCCGGCAGCGCCGCGCTTTGCGTCGCTCCCTGGGTCGCGCCCTGGGTCGCTCCCTGGGTCGCGTCCTGGGTCGCGCCGGACGCCGCGGGGTTGGACGTCTGGCCGGAGAAGGCGCCTGCTCCGGACGCCAGGCCACCGGAGCCGGTGAGCGAGCCCGACAGCGCGCCGAGGGTATTGCCGCCGCTGACCGTTCCCAGACCCGCGGCGCCGGTGGGCGGCGTGGCGCCGGCGCTGCCGAAATCGCTGCGCCCGGGGCTCAGCCCGCCGGCCGGGCTGCCGCCGAGACTGCCGCTGGTGCTGCCCCCGCCAGAGCCGCCGCCCGAGCCGCCGCCGGTGGATTGCGGGATCGCTGACGGATCGCCGCCTTCCAAGACGGTCAGCCGGTACTCGATGTCCGACAGCGCCCGGTCCAGGCGATTGCCGATCTGGCTCTGCTCGTATCGCAGCCGCTCCAGCTGGCCGGTCAGCTCGGAGATCTGGCGCTCCAGTTGGCTCAGCCGGACCTCGACCTGGGCGGCGTAGCCCTGCGGCAGCTGGCCCTGAACGGGCGTCACTTCCGGCCGCGGCCGCTCGACCTCGAACCGCGTCGGCAGCGTTCCGCCGAGGGCGGCCAGCTGGACCTCCAGGGCGCCGGCCGCCGTCTCCAGGCGGTCGAGCCGGGCTGCCGGACCGGCCTCCGGTTCGCCGGCGGCGTTCTCGGCGGCGGCACCGGGCACGGCAGCCGCGAGCAGGATCGCCGCGAGCCCCGCCCGGCGGGCGATTACGGCGACGCGGCTGCGGCGTGGAATGCCGGCCACGGCAGTCGAATGGGAGGCTGCCTTGCCGGGCGCGAGCTTGAGGGCGAGCGCGACGGTGCGGGAGCGGGCGTCGGCGGTGGAGGTCATCTGTAGGTCCTGCCTTGCGGCGCCGCGGACGGCGCGGGGGCCGGGGGCCTGCCGGGCCGATTGCGCCGGCAATCCCCGTTCCGCCCCCGCCGTGCGGCGCGGCGGATGCGCACCCGACACGCTCAATGGCCAGTCGGGCGAAAATATGACGTGCCGGAACCATCAACGCTGCGGAACGCCCGCAGGATGCACGCCAGGCGCTCGTCGCCCCGCCATCCTGTCGGCCAGCCGCCCGCAGACGCCGACGCAGCGGAAAGGGGCGGACGTCCCGGGATGCCAGGGCGGCGGTGCCCCGGATGCGACAGCGCCCCGCCGACGGACGGCGAGGCGCGATCGCAACAGAGTAGGCAGAGCCTCCCGAAGCCGGCATCCGCGCCGGCCGCCGCGGTCAGTTGAGGACCGTGACGCCGCGCCGGTTCTGCGCCCAGGCCTGCTCGCTCGAGCCCGGAACCGCCGGCCGCTCCTTGCCGTAGCTCACCGTGGTGATCCGGCCGGGGTTGACGCCCTGCGCGACCAGGTAGTTCTTGACCGCATTCGCCCGACGCTCGCCGAGGGCAAGGTTGTATTCGCGCGTCCCACGCTCGTCGGCATGGCCTTCGACGACCACCGACAGGTTGGGATACTGCTGCAGCCACTGGGCCTGGCGGTCCAGCGTGGCACGGGCCTCGGCGTCGAGTTCGAATCGGTCGAAGCCGAAGAACACGCGGTCCCCGACATTGACGCGGAAGTCCTCCACGGTGCCGGGCGAGGCAGTGCTGCCGGCCACGCCGGCGCCGGCGCCGAGGCCGCCTTCTCCCGCGGCAGTGGCGGATTCGTCAGCGGAGGTGCCGCAGGCGGAGACCAGCAGCAGGGCGGCGAACAACGACAGGATCTTGAGGCGCATCTTGGATCTTGATCCCTGGATCGAAGGCGGTGCGGGGCACCTTGAGTGGCAGGAACGGGCAGGGCCCGCGGGGAAAGGACCAAAGGGGCCGTAGCCCGAAACGTGGCGACGGAATCGGCTCTCCAGCGTGGCACGCCCTCGAAACGACGGATCCCGATCGTCCGTCCGCCGTTCGCCGCTGCGCCCCTGCCCGAGGTGGGTCAGGGGGAACATCGGCGGTGGCGGCCGACGCCGATCGGCAGCCCATCGCGGGACCCTTCCCCGACGGGGAAACTGCTCCGGCCTTCGCACCGCGGCGCAGTGCCGCGGACACTATACGCAGGTCCGCGCATAATCAAGCGGCCCCGAGAGCATCGAGCGCTCTCGGGGGCAGTCGGCGGCCGCGGTCGCACCGCCGGGGCATCGACCGTTCACGGAATCGAGGGCGACCAGGCCGGGTCCGAGCCGCCGACCGGTGTCGGCACCGCCCAGCCGTGCTGTCCGGTGAGGTCGATCGCACGCAACTGCGCCGTGTTGCCCTGCGCCCCCGGGGTCTCGGTGAAGTACATCAGCACCCGCCCGTTCGGGGCCCAGGTGGGGCCTTCGACGTGATAGGCCTCCGTCAGCAGCCGCTCCCCGGTGCCGTCGGGGCGGATCACGCCGATCCGGAATCGGCCCTGGTAGATGTTGGTGAACGCGATCAGGTCGCCCCGCGGGGACCAGACCGGGCCGCCGTAGCGCCCGTCGCCGAAGCTGATCCGCTGCACGCCGGAGCCATCGGCATTCATCACGTAGAGCTGCTGGGCCCCGCCGCGGTCGCTCTCGAACACGATGCGGCTGCCGTCGGGCGAGTAGCTGGGCGCGGTGTCGATGCCGCGGTCGGAGGTCAGGCGCTGGCGCTGGCGGGTGCGCAGGTCCATGACGTAGATGTCGGTGTTGCCGGACTGCGCCCAGCTGAAGATCACCCTGTTGCCGTCGGGCGAAAAGCGCGGGGCGAAGGTCATCCCCGGAAAGTCGCCCAGCACTTCCTGTCGGCCGCTGTCGATGTTGTAGAGATAGACCCGCGGCTGGTTGTTCGTATAGGCGAGGTAGGTGATCTCCTGCGCGGTCGGCGAGAAGCGCGGGGTCAGCACCAGCGTGTTCTCGCCGGTCAGGAAGCGGTGGTTGGCGCCGTCCTGGTCCATGATCGCCAGCCGCTTGATCCGCTGGGTGGCCGGGCCGCTCTCCGCGACATAGACGATCCGGGTGTCGAAGTAGCCGACTTCGCCGGTGAGCCGTTCATAGATCGCGTCGGAGATGATGTGCGCGACCCGGCGCCAGTTGTCCGGCGCGGTGAAGTAGGCAAGACCGGCCATCTGCTGCTCGGCCAACGTGTCCCACAGCCGGAACTCGACCCGGAACCGACCGTCCGGCTGGCGCTCCACGGCGCCGCCGACCAGTGCCTGGGCATCGATCACCCGCCAGTCGCCGAACCGTGGGCCGTTGCGCAGGGAGGCGGCGTCCTGGATGAAGGCCTGCCGGTCGATCGGCCGGAACAGGCCGGACCTCGCCAGGTTGGCGCGGACCACCTGGGCGATGTCGGCGCCGGCCCGCGCCTCCTCCTCCGTCGTGCCGTGGAATTCTGTTATCGCGATCGGCAGCGGATCGGTCACGCCCTCGGTGATGTCGATGCGCACCTGGGCGTACACCGGCCCGGCCAGGGCGGCCAGGACGACGGCGACGGCCATGAGAAAGGTCGACACCGTCGCGGACCGGCAGGCGGCGGGATTGGGACGGTCGGCACGAGCTGCGGCCATGGGACCGGAGACTCCTTGGCGGAACAACGGAAGGCGACGCCGGGACGGCGGTCGGCGGACGATCGAGCCTCAGAAATAGTTCCGGGGATCGAAGTTCAGTTCAATGACTTCCCATCGTGGCCATTCTTGGGACGGCAACGGCCAGGGCTGGCAGCGCGGATTGGTGACGGCGCGCAGCGCCCGGTCGGCCCAGGCCCGGAAGTTCGGGTCGCTGGCATAGCGCCCCGAATCCGCGACATCGGCCGACGCGACGGTGCCGTCGGGCCGCATCCGGACCACCACCTCCACCGCGGGAATGTCGGTCGCGTTGGGGTCGACGTTCCAGCAGCCGCGAATCGCCTGGCGCACAGCGTTCTCGACACCCGGCGACAGTAGGGTCGGCGCGCCGGCGGTCCGACTCGGCGCGCTGGCCCCTCCCCCGTCGCCGGTCAGACCGGCCAGGATGTCCGCCATGGTCCGCTCCGGTGCCGGTGCCGGTGCCGGTTCAGGCTCCGGCTCCGGCTCGGGCTCCGGCGGCGCGGCGGCGACCTCGGGTTCCGGCTCGGGCTCCGGTTCCGGACGCACCGGCGGCTGGGGACGGTCGGCCGGCCGCGGCGGGACGAAGGGCAGGTCGCTTGCGGTCGCGGCCTCTTCCGGCGGCGGCGGCGGCGACTCCACGGCCTCGGCGACCTCGGTCGGCGGCGGCTCGGGGGTCGCCGCGGGCTCGGGCGCAGGCGGCGGCGCCTCCGGCTCGGCCGGCGCAGGCTCGGCGGGCGCGGGCTCGGCGGGCGCGGGCTCGGCGGGCGCGGGCGGGGGGGCTGACGCCTCCGGCTCCGGAGCCTCGGTCTCCGACGGATCCGGCGGGGCCTCGGCGGTCTCCAGCGGCCGTGCCTCGGCCTCCGGCGGTGGCTCCGACGCCTCCGGCTCGGGCGGAATGGTGTCCGGCTCGGGCGGCGGCGCGCTGGGCGGCGGCGGTGCGGGCGGCGGCGGGGGCGCGGCACTCGGCTCCGCGGTCGCCTCGGCGACTTCGGGCGGCGGCGGGGGCGGCGGAGCAGCCTCCGGCGGCGGCGGCCGGACCCGTTCCGGCGCCGGGCGCACGTCGGGCGTGGCATCGGGCTCGCGGGCCTCGGGCACCTCGGCAGGCGGCGGCGGCTCGGGGCGGCGGGCCGGCGGCGGCGGGGCCTCGGGCGCCTCGTCCGGCGGCGGCTCGGGTTCGGGCGGCGGTGGCGCCTCCGCCACATCCGGCCCGGGCGCCGGCGGCGTCTCCAGCGGCGGCGCGTCGGCGGCCTCTTCCCCGCCCGCGGTGCTGGTGAGCTGATCCGCCCCGACCAGCGTCACCGGCACGGCCGGCGCGATCTCCCGCTCGGTCCGGGCGAGCGGCAGCCCGACGACCAGGATCAGCACGATTACGGCGTGCAGCGCGAGCGAGAGGGCGAGGCCGAGCGGCATGGCGAAGAGGGTTCTGCCTGCTTGAACGGAGGTTCGGCGGCTACTGCGCCGCCGCCGGCTGCTCGGCGACCAGCGAGACGCGGGTGAATCCGGCGGCGCTGACCCGGCCCAGCACCTCCATCACCCGGCCATAGACCAGTTCCCGGTCGCCGCGGACGAAGATCGTCGCCTCCGGATTGGCGTCGGTCACCGCGATCAGCCGCGGCACGAGGTTGTCGATCGCCACTTCCGTCTCCTGGACGTAGAGCCGGCCGTCGCGCTGGACCGACACCACCAACGGCTCTTCCGGGTCGGAAATGCTCTGCGCATCGGTTTGCGGAAGGTCCAGGGGCACGCCCACGGTCAAGAGCGGCGCCGTCACCATGAACACGATCAGCAGCACCAGCATGACGTCGACGAACGGCGTCACGTTGATCTCCGCCATCGGCCGGTAGCCCCGGCCGCGGCGGCCCCCTGAACCATTGCCGCGCGAGATCATCGGGCCGGCCATGGGCTCACTCCCGCTCTTCGAGGTGACGCGACAGGATGGTGCCGAACTCGCCGGCGAAGTTGTCCAGGCGGTCGGCGTACTTGGTCAGGTCGTTGGAGAACTTGTTGAATGCCGCCGTCGCCGGGATCGCCGCGAACAGGCCGAGCGCCGTGGCGAACAGGGCTTCGGCAATGCCCGGCGCGACGACGGCGAGGCTGGTGTTGGCCGAGGCGGCGATCGAGGTGAAGGCGTTCATGATGCCCCAGACCGTGCCGAACAGGCCGATGAACGGCGCGGTCGAGCCGACCGAGGCCAGGAAGGTCATCGACCGTTCCAGCCGGGCCATCTCGCGCGCCTGGGCGACCTGCATCACGCGTTCGATCCGGCTGGTCAGCCCGGCCCGCATGTCTCCGAGCCGGGCGCCGCCGCGTCCGGCGGCATGGCGCCATTCGCGCATCGCCGCAGCGAACACGGCCGCCATCGGATCGGGCGGATCCTCGCCGATGCGGTCGTAGAGATCCTCCAGCGAGCCGCCGGACCAGAAGGTCTCCTCGAATTCCTCGCTGCGGGCGCGCAGGCGGCGCAGGCGAATCGCCTTCTCGAAGATGATCGCCCAGCACCAGATCGACGCCACCAGAAGCATGAGCATGACGACCTTGACCACGATGTCGGCCTGGAGGAACAGTCCCCAGAGCGACAGATCGTGGGCGGCCGGGCCGGCCACGCCCATCAGCGAGCCGGCGTTCAGTTCGTTTTCCATGGTCCCCTTCGCCTAGCCTTCTCGCCTCAGCCTCATCCCTCGCCCGACGACGCCAGCGCCGCCAGCCGGTCGCGCAATCCCGCAGGAAGCCGCACCGGACGCAGAGCCGCCGGATCGACGCAGGCGATGGTCACCTCCAGCCGCACCAGCTCCGTGCCGTCCCGACAGATCGACTGGACCATGCCGAGGCTCGCCCCGCCGACGGCCATCACCCGCGTCGCCACCTAAAGCCGGTCGTCCAGCCGCGCCGGCCGGCGATAGTCGGCCACGCAGCGCCGCACGGTGAACACCAGTCCCGAGTCGGCCATCAGCGCCGACTGGTCGATGCCCGACAGGCGCAGCAGCTCGGTCCGCGCCCGCTCCGCGAACTTCAGGTAGTTCGCGTAGTAGACGATGCCGCCGCCGTCCGTGTCCTCCCAGTAGACCCGCACCGGCAGCCGGTGCAGCCCGGCCTCCAGCCGGCCGGAGGCGCCGGATTCCTCGGCGTCGCCTCGAGCCGTCTTCCCGGCCGTCGCCTCAGCCGTCCGCACCGCCGCCCTCCTCCGGAGCGCCGCCCCGCGCCAGCAGGTCGTATTGCCCGGGATCGCGCCGGGGCGGCACCAATCCGAGATGACGCCATGCGCCGTCGGCCAGAACGCGGCCGCGCGGCGTGCGCATCAGCAGGCCCTGCTGGATCAGGAACGGCTCGATCACCTCCTCGATCGCGTCGCGCTGTTCGGAAAGGGCCGCGGCCAGCGTATCCACGCCCACCGGTCCGCCGTTGTACTTGTCCGCGATGGTCCAGAGATAGCGCCGGTCCATGGCGTCGAGGCCGAGCGCGTCCACGTCCAGGCGGTTGAGCGCGGCGTCGGCCGCCCTGGCATCGATCGGGTCGGTTCCGGCGACCGCCGCGAAGTCGCGCACGCGCCTGAGCAGCCGCCCGGCGACCCGCGGGGTACCGCGGGCACGCTTGGCGATCTCCGCCGCGCCGTCGTCGGCCAGCGGGCAGTCGAGCAGTCTGGCGCCCCGGCGCACGATCAGCTCCAGCTCCTCGGGCTCATAGAAGTTGAGGCGCAACGGGATGCCGAAGCGCTCGCGCAGCGGCGTGGTGATCAGGCCCGACCGGGTGGTCGCGCCGACGAGGGTGAACGGCGGGAGGTCGATGCGCACCGATCGCGCCGCCGGCCCCTCGCCGATCACCAGGTCCAACTGGAAATCCTCCATCGCCGGATAGAGGATCTCCTCGACGGCGGGATTGAGCCGGTGGATTTCGTCAATAAAAAGGACGTCGCGTGGCTGGAGGTTGGTCAGGATCGCGGCCAGGTCGCCGGCCCGGGCGATCACCGGACCGGAGGTGGCGCGGAACCCGACCCCCAACTCTCGACTGACGATATTGGACAGCGTGGTCTTGCCCAGTCCCGGCGGACCATAGAGAAGGACATGGTCCAGCGCCTCGCCGCGGGCGCGCGCGGCCTCGATGAAGATGCGCAGGTTCTCCCGCGCCTGGCGCTGGCCGATGAATTCGTCCAGACGGGTCGGACGCAGCGCGTGCTCGACCTGATCCCCCACGGCCGGCGCACCGTCGACCAGCCGCGCGTCGCCTGTGGCCGCGTCGTCGTAGCCGTCCTCGAAAGACCGGGAGCCGGTCATCGCCTGCCCTCCGTCGACTCGCCCGCGGGTGGCCGCCGCACCGGTGGCGGAACCGCCGTCACGTCTTCACCAGTTGCTTGAGTGCCGCGGGAATCAGCGCCGAAACCTCGGCCTTCGGCCCGAGGTCGCGCGCCGCGCCGTGCACCGCGCCGAACGCCTCGGCCCGGCCATAGCCGAGATTGACCAGTGCCGAGACGGCGTCGGCGATCCCGCCGTCGCCCGCCGGTGCCCCGGGCGGCGACGCCGGACCGGCGGCGGCGGCCGGCACGGGCGCCGCGAGCGCCATGCCGCCGACCTTGTCCTTCAACTCCGAGCAGATCCGGCCGGCCAGCTTCGGCCCGACGCCGTCGGCGCGGGTCAAGGGCTTCCGGTCGTCGGCCAGGACCGCAACGGCCAGTTCGTCCGGGCCCAGCACCGACAGGATCGCCAGGGCACCGCGGCCGCCGACGCCCTGCACCCCGGTCAGCATGCGGAACCAGTCGCGCTCGGCCCGGTCGGCAAACCCGTAGAGGTGGATGTGATCCTCGCGGACATGGGTCTCCACCTGCACGCCGACCTCTGCGCCGACGGCGCCCAGCCTGTCGAGCGTCCGGCGCGAGCAGAACACCAGATACCCGACGCCGTTCACGTCGATCACGCAGGAATCGGCGCCCGTCCAGTCCAGCACGCCGGTCAGCTTGGCGATCATCGGCGGAGTCCCGCCGCCACGCGGGCCTGTGCCGCAGCGGTCTGCCGGTGATGCGCATGGCAGATCGCCACCGCCAGCGCGTCGGCGGCATCGGCGCTGGAGAAATCGACCCCTGGCAGAAGCGTCCGCACCATCATCTGCACCTGCGGCTTCTGGGCGTGGCCGCCCCCGACCACGGCCTTCTTGACATGGTTGGCGGAGTACTCCGCGACCGCCAGACCGGCCCGCGCCGGGACCAGCAGCACCACGCCGCGGGCAACCCCGAGCTTCAGCGTCGAGACCGGGTTCTTGTTGACGAAGGTCTCCTCGACCGCCGCCTCGCCGGGCGCGAAGCGGTCGATCACCGCGACCAGGCCGTCGTAGAGCTGATTCAGCCGTTCTGCCAGCGGCGCGTCGTCGTCCGAAGACACGGCGCCGTCGGCGACGTGGGTCAGCCGGTTGCCGGCGACCTCCACGACGCCCCAGCCGGTATGCCTTAGGCCCGGATCGAGACCGAGGATCCTCACCGCCCGCCGTCCTTCCCTTGCCCTGGTCCGGCCCGCGGCCTTGCGGCCTCAGGCGGTCAGCCGCTCCATCACCTCGTCGGAGATCTCGAAGTTCGCGAACACCTTCTGGACGTCGTCGCAGTCCTCCAGCGCATCGATCAGCTTGAACACGGTCTGGGCCCGCTCCTCGTCGACCGGCGCGGTGTTCTGCGGCTGCCAGACCAGTCCGGCGCGGTCCGCCTCGCCGAAGCGCTGCTCCAGCGCGTCGCGCACGGCGGAGAAGTCGTCGGGCGCGGTCGTCACCGCATGGGCCTCGGCGTCGGACGCCACGTCCTCCGCCCCGGCCTCAAGCGCCGCCTCGAACATCTCCTCGGCACCCGCCGCGGAGGCGGGGAAGACGACCTCTCCGACCTGCCGGAAGTTGAACGCGACGGAATTGGTCTCGCCCAGCGACCCGCCGTGCTTGGAGAAGATCGACCGGACCTCCGCCGCGGTGCGGTTGCGGTTGTCGGTCAGCGCCTCGACGATCACGGCCACGCCGCCGGGGCCGTAGCCCTCGTAGCGCATCTCGATGAAGTCGCCCGACTCGTCGCCGCCGGTCGCCTTCTTGATCGCCCGCTCGATGTTGTCCTTGGGCATGGATTGCTTGCGCGCGGCGGCGATGGCGGCGCGCAGGCGCGGATTCGATTCGGGGTCCGGGCCGCCCAGCTTGGCGGAGATCTGGATCTCCCGGCCCAGCTTGGTGAACTCCTTGGCGCGCTTCGCATCCTGCGCGCCCTTTCGGTACATGATGTTCTTGAATTGGGAATGCCCGGCCATCTGGGGAGGTCCTCGACGCGACTGTAGCGGAGCTGCCGGCAGCGCCCGCACGGGAAATGAGGCGGGAAAGCGCCGCGCGACGGCACGCGCCGGTTTACCCGCAACCGCGGGCCGGCGTCAAAGCCGGCGACCGCCTCGACGCGCGGCCCCGCGTCGCCGAGCCTGGAATCGGACCCGGACCGCCCACCTTTTGGCTATCAGCGGTTCGTGGCCGAATTGCGGCCGGCAGGCCGCCGACGCACAGGATGTTGTGGGTGGCGAGCCTTCGGGCCATGGAAATGGGGGTTTGCCGGGGATACGTCCCAAGGGGACCTCCCCCCTGCCGACGGTGCGCTCCCGATCCGTCCGGTCGTCGCGTAGACTGATGGAACGGTCGGCCGCTTGGGCCGACGCCCGGTACGACACGTGCGTCGGCCGGGGCGGCAAGGGGAGGAAGGACCATGGCGAGCTCTACCCCTCAACGGATCGGCCTTCACCTGATCTCGCTGGTCGAACGGGGCGTCAGGACGACGACCTACGGCGACGTCGGCGCTGCGCTGGGCGTGCTGCCGATCTCTCTCGGTCGGCCGCTCCGGGAGCTCGGCACGAAACTGAAGGACCAGGCGCCCGGCGCCCCACGGCTCGCGATGATGGTGTTCAACACCGGCGCCGACGGGCCGAATCCGCAAGGCACCATCAACGGCGTCCGAATCGCTGACATTCCCAAGGCGGAAATCGAAGCCGAACTTGACGCCATCCAGGCCTACGACTGGAGCCGGATCAAGAAGGCGATGGGCGGCAGCTGACGGCCGGTCGACCCGGTCGGAGCCGGCCTGTACGAAGCGCCGGGAGCATCGCGCGGGCCGCGGGGGGAGAGGGCGGACGGTGCACTCCCAAGGCTCGCATCCGCTCCGCCCGCGGTTGCCAGGGTCGCCGGTTCAGCCCTGCCCGACCGCGTCGAGAAAGGTCCGGACCTCCCGCCCGACGCCCTCGCTCGCCTCGTTGACCGCGTCCGCCGTGCTGCGGACGGTGCCGGACGACCGCTGGACGGCGGCCAGCGCTTCGGACACCCCGGCGATATGGGCGGAGACGTCGTTCGCAGCCTGCGCCGCCGTCGACAGGTGCTCGGTGATCTCCTCGGTCGCGCGCGCCTGCTGGTCGATCGCCGCTGAAACCGACCGCGCGATCTCCGACTGCCGTCGGTTGATCTCCAGCATTCGGCCGACCGCCTCGCTGGAGGCGGTCGACATGGCGATCACCTCGGCCACCTGGGCGCCGATCTTCTCGGTCGCCTTGGCGGTCTGGGACGCCAGCGACTTGACTTCCGAGGCGACCACGGCGAAGCCCTTGCCGGCCCCGCCGGCGCGGGCCGCCTCGATGGTGGCGTTGAGCGCCAGCAGGTTGGTCTGCTCGGCGATGTCGCTGATCAGGTCGACGACTTCGGAGATACCGCCGATCGTGTCCGCCAGTGCGGCGGTGCGGTCGCGCGCCTCGGCGCCGCTCGCCTCGGCGTCGGCGGAGATCGCGGCGGCACGCTCCATCTCGCGGGTGATCTCGCGCACCGAAGCGGACAGTTCCTCGACCGCACCGGCGACCGTCGAGACGGCGCCGGCCGCGTTTTCGGCGGCGCTGGAGACGGTACCCGCCCGCCCGGCGCTGTCGCGGGAGGTTTGGGCCAGGTCGCCGGCGGCCGACTGCATCGCCGCCGCGTCGCCGGAGAGAGTGGCGAGGACCCTGCCGACCGCGTCGCGGAACCGCTGCGACGCGGCGCCCAGGGCTTCCGCCCGCTCGGCGTCCTGTCGCCGGCGCGCCTCGCTCTCCTCCGCCAGGCGCGTGCGCTCGATCAGCCCCGCGCGGAACACCTCCAGGGCTTCGGCGATGCGGCCAATCTCGTCGCGGCGCCCCTTGCCGGGCACCGCGACCGCGGTATCGCCGGCGGCAAGCCCGCCAATGGCGTCGGCCATGCCGCCCAGCCGGGCGCCGATCCGCCGGGCGAACAGGGCAGCGGCCGCGCCCACCAGGATCAGCGCCGACAGCCCGACCACGATCAGCGCCACCGCCATGTCGCCAAGGGCGGCGACCAGCTTGTCCTTCAGCACGCCGACATAAAGGATGCCGATCACGTCGCCCGCGGGACCGAAGATCGGTTCGTAGGCGGTGTAATAGTCGACGCCCAGGATGGTCGCTTCGCCGAGGAACGTCCCCCCGGCCCGCACCACCGGAAAGACGGCGCCGTCGCGGCCGAGGAGGGTCCCCACGGCGCGGCTGCCGTCGGGCAGGCGGATATTGGTGGAGACCCGCACGAAGTCGCTCCGGGCCGCGTCCCAGGCGAAGACGGTGGCGGTCTCGCCCGTGGCCCGGGTGACCCTGTCGATGAACGTGTGGTCGGCGAGATCGGGAACGGCCGGCAGAGCGAGGCGCTCGACCGCGCCGTCGCGGATCGCAATCTCGGCCTGTGGGACCCGCTCCGCCATGAATTCCGCGGCGACGCGCAGATTGGCGTTCTGGCGGTCGAGCACGCGCTGCTGCAGGTCGCGGTTCTGGATGCCGAAGACGGCGAGACTGACGGTCGCGGCAGTCACGAAAACGGCGCCGAGCATACCGAGCACCAGCCGGCGCGCCAGCGAGGGACGGGACAGGGACATGTCGGTCTCCATGCGGCGGGGGAACGGTCGACGAAGCCCGCATGAAAGGCGGAAAGCCTTAAGAAAATATAACTTAAAAGTTGTCTAATATTTCTAATTAATCAACTTATTTGGGCGCGGTAGGGCCAGGAACAAGACCGCGAACGGCGACGACGAGCGGCATTCGGCCTCCGCCTTGCAGCGCGGTCGTGGGGCGCCCGGGGCGAAACGCCGGGTCACGGCCGCCGTCGAGGCCGGCGCCTCCGACGAAGGTTCGCGCGAAGGGGCCGCCCCCGGCCCGGCGGATCAGATCGACTGCGCCAGCCACTCCTCGTGCGGTCGCGGGGCGTCCGGCGGCAGGGCGCGGAAGCGGGCGTCGCGGGCGCGGCAGGCCTCCGGGTCGGTGATCTGCCCCGCCTCCCCGACCGCGCGAGAGGCGTCCTGGACGTAGCGGCAGCGCTCGAACCTCCGGTCGGTGAAGGTCCGCAGCATCGCCTCCACGTCGCCGTCCGACGTCGCCGCGAGCTGGGCCAGGACGGCCGCATCCTCCATCGCCATGGTGGCGCCCTGGCTGAGATAGGGGGTCGAGGCGTGCGCCGCGTCGCCGATCAACACAATGCGGCCGCGGTGCCACGGCGGCGGCAGGATCACCTCCTCAACCGGCGTGTAGACGATGGCCTCGCCGTCCGCGATCGCCGGCGCCACCTCCGCCACCAGTCCTCCGAAGCCGCCGACCAGGGCGCGCAGGCGGGCAAGGCGCTCGGCCGGGTCGTCGATCCGGTCGTCGGTCGCCTCGTTGCTGATCAGCAGCAGGTACATGCTGTCCTCGGTCAGCGGGATCATGCCGGCCTTGACGCCGACGCCAAAGAACAGCGCGCATTGGCGGAGCGCGGCCGGCCGCGGCAGGGTGACCCGCCAGCAGCCGTGGCCGACGAAACGCGGCCGGTGCCCGGGTCCGAACAGCCGCCGGCGCAGGGGCGAGCGGATGCCGTCCGCGCCGACCACCAAGTCGTAGCGACCGGTCGTCCCGTCGGAGAAGGCGGCGACTAGGCCGCCCGCGTCCTCCGTCCAGTCGGCCATCGTGGTCCCGAGGCGGATCGCCACGCCCAGCCGCTCCGCCGCGTCGGTCAGGATCGCGTGCAGCGCCGGGCGCGGCAGGGCGTTGGCCGACGGCCGATCGGGGCCGGCGAGCTTCAGGCTCTGGAATTCCGTCAGCACCGCGCCGGTGCCGTCGAAATAGACCCAGCCGTCGGTCGGGAAGCCGGCGGCGAGGCAGGGCTCCAGCAGGTCGAGCGAGTCGAGGACGCGAAGGGCGTTGTTCGGCTGGATGATCCCGACGCCCAGCACGGCGTTCTGCGGCTTGACCTCGACCAGGTCGACCCCGATGCCGTGCCGCGCGAGCGCGATGGCCGCGGTCAGCCCGGCGATCCCGCCGCCGACGACCAGGGTGCGGGTCAGGCCAGACACGACTCTTCAACCCCTGGCGTCATCCCCGCAAAGGCGGGGATCTGGATGGACGGCGCGCGTTTCGGCGGGAGTACACTTGCCGCAAAGATGCCCGCCTTCGCGGGTATGACAATTTTTAGTTGCTTTTCGCACCCGCCTCACCCCGCCCACGGCCAGGGCCTTTCCGCCAGGCTCCAGTAGAGGCTCTTCTGGCGCATATAGCGGCGGATGCCCTCGCGGCCCTTTTCGCGGCCGAGGCCGCTGTCCTTCATCCCGCCGAAGGGCGTGGAGATCGAGAACTGCTTATAGGTGTTGATCCACACCGTCCCGGCCTCCAGCCGGCGGGCGACGCGCCAGATGCGCCGGTAGTCCGCCGACCAGATCCCGGCAGCGAGGCCGTAGACCGAGTCGTTGGCGCGGGCGATCAGGTCGTCCTCGTCGTCGAACGGCAGCACGACCAGGACAGGACCGAAGATCTCCTCCCGGCTGATCCGCGCCGCGTCCGGCAGGCCGGCGACGACGGTGGGCAGGTAGTAGCTGCCGGCGTCGAAGTCCGGCCCCTCCGGCCGGGCGCCGCCGGCCAGGATCTCGCCGCCCTCCTGCCGGGCGAGGTCGACATAGGCCTCGACCGAGGCGCGATGCTCCGGCGTGATCAGCGGCGCGACCTGGGTCGCCGGATCGTGCGGGTGACCGACCCGCAGGGCCTTCGTCCGCTCCACCAGCCGTTCGACGAACCGGTCGTGGACCGGCCGCTCGACATAGAGGCGGGAGCCGGCGATGCAGCTCTGCCCGGAGGAGGAGAAGATGCCGAACAGCACGCCGGCCAGCGCATGGTCCAGATCGGCGTCGGCGAAGACCACGGTGGGCGACTTGCCGCCCAGTTCCAGCGACACCGGCATCAGCTTCTCCGCCGCCTTCGCGGCGATGCGCCGACCGGTGGCGGTGCCGCCGGTGAAGCTGACGGTGGCGACGTCCGGATGCGTCACCAGCGCCTCGCCCACGTCGCCGCCGCTGCCGGGCAATGCCGAGAACAGGCCCTTGGGCAGGCCCGCCGCCTCGATCGCCGCCGCCAGCTCCAGGCAGACCAGCGGCGACCAGCCCGAGGGCTTCAGCACCACCGCGTTGCCGGCGGCGAGCGCCGGGGCGACCTTCTGCGCGTCGCTGGCGATCGGGCTGTTCCACGGCGTGATCGCGGCGACGACGCCGATCGGCTCGTGCACGCTCATCGTCAGATAGTCGCCGCGCGGTGGCGTCAGCTGGTCCTCCAGCGTCTCGCAGGCCGCCGCCATGAAGCGGAAGGTGGCGGCGGCCGACGCGACCAGGGCGCGGGTCTCGGCCAGGGTCTTGCCGGTGTCGCGGGTCTGGACCCGGGCGATCCGCTCCGCCCGGCGGGACAGTTCGTCGGAGATCGCGTGCAGGGCCCGCGCGCGCTCGTGCGGCTTCAGATCGCGCCAGCCCGGGTCGGCCATCGCCGCCCGGCCCGCCTTGACCGCCGCGTCGACCTGCGCCGCCGAGGCGCCGGGAACGGTGGCGGTCAGCGTCCCGTCGGCCGGGAAGCGGGATTCGATCGGCCGGCCCTCGCCCGCCACCCACTCCCCGGCCAGGAACACCCGCCGCGGCCGGTCGTCGGGGTAGAGCGGCGTCGAGAGGTCGTCCGGCAGGTCGGGCGGTCGCGGGGCGGGTGGCGGCGGGGCTGCGGTCATAGCACGATCCGGGCGGAGCGGTTGAGGAGCGCGCGCGCCAGCGACCATCCGGTCAGCGCACTGGTCGCCGGGTTGGTCGGGCTCGGCCGGCCCTGGATTTCCAGGCGGAAGCGGCCCGCCGCGCTTTCCGCCTCGATCTCATGGGTGTTGCCCGCGGCGGCCGGGTCGGCGACCAGTTCGACCTGCGTCGCGTCGAGGCCGGTGCCGGCCAGCGCCACCGTGGCGGCGACGTTGGCGTTCTTCGGAAACCGCGTCGCCGCCTCCCGCGCCGTGCCGCGGAACAGCACCGTCGCCTCGGCCAGCGCCTCGAGGTTGGCCAGGTCTTCGGCGGGCGAGCCCTTCCAGGCGGCCGGCGGCTTGCGCGAGCGGTAGGTGACGCGGGCGAGGCCGGCGAGCCGCATCGCCGCCAGCGCGTCGACCGCGCCGATCGCGCCGGCGGGCAGGATCACCTGCGCACCGCCCGCCACGGCGGCGCCGGTCAGCCGGTCGGCGAGCCGCGGATCGGCCAGCGCGCCGATCGAGATCACGGCGAGGTCGATCCCCGCCTCCAGCACCGCCGGACCGACCTCCGCCACCGCCGCCTGGCCGGCGCATTCCGCGACGATGCCGGGGCGGGCGGCGATCAGGTCCTCCACCGTCGTGACCGGCGCCAGCCCGGCCTCGGCGACGTCGGCGGCGCGCGCCGGCCGCACCAGCACCGGCCCGAGCCGACCGGAGCGGCCCTCCTGTCCGAACGCCTCGACGACCGTCCGGGCAATGCCGCCGAAGCCGACCAGGGCGACCGTCTCGCCCCCGACCGAGTCCATCTAGGCACCCTTCGCCGGCGGACCGGCGAAGTGGATGGCGAAGTCGCCGATCGCCGGCATGTCGACCTCGACCAGCTGGACGCCGCCGGCCGCGAAGGCCCGGCGCAGCGCCGGCTCCGCCTCGGCGAGGGCGGCGATCCGCCGGTGGCCGATGCCGAAGGCGCGGGCGAGGTCGGCGAAGCCCGGATTGGCGAGGTCGGTATAGCCGTAGCGTCCGCCGTAATGCGCGTCCTGGATGTTGCGGATGACGCCGTAGCCGCCGTCGTTCATCAGCAGGACCACCAGCGAGGCCCCGGCCTCCCGCGCGGTCATCAGCTCGACCGGGTTCAGCATGAATCCGCCGTCGCCGACCAGCGCCAACGCGGGCCGGCCGGCGGCGATCGCGGCGCCGGCGCCCATCGCAACCCCCTGGCCGATGCCGCCGCCCAGCGCGTGGACGCCGCGGCCGGGCCGGTCGAGCAGCGGCCGGCGATTGCCCCAGATGCTGTTCGACAGGGTGACGTCGCGCACCCAGGCCGCCTCGGCCGGCAGGGCGGCGCCGACCGCGTCGATCAGCGCGGCATAGGGGCCGGCATCGGCGGCCAGCTTGGCCTCCGCGGCCGCCTTCGCCGCCTCCACCGCGCCGGCCCAGGCGGGATCGATCGACAAGGCGTCGACATGCTCGGCCAGCCGCGCCAGGACCGCCACGGCATCACCCTGGACGAAATCCGATCCCGGATAGCCGCGGCCATCCGCGGCGGCGTCCACGTCGACCCGGACCAGGTCGGCGGGCAGCGGCGTCACATAGGTCCTGGTCTCGTTGGAGCGCAGGTGGGAGCCGACCACCACCATCAGGTCGGCCTCGCGATAGAGGTCCTCCACCGAGGGCGCGATGGTGAAGGCGCCCAGCGACATCGGATGCGCCTCGTCGACCACGCCGCGGCCGGCGACGCTGGTGACGATGCCGATGCCGGCGTCGGCCAGCCGGCGCGCCGGGGCGGCCGCGCCCCTGGCCCCGCCGCCGAGCCAGAGCAGCGGCCGGCGGGCGCGGCCGAGCGCCTCGATCAGCCGGTCGAGCGCCGCCGGATCGGGCGGCACCGGCGCCACCGGCAGCGGCCCGGCCGGACGGTCGGCGGCGACGGCGGCCTTCTGCACGTCGATCGGGATCTCCACCGAGACCGGCCCGGTCGGCGCCGCATGGGCGACCTGCAGGGCCCGGCGCAGCACCGGCACCGCCTCCTCCGGCCGGCTCACCCGGAAGAACGCCTTGGAGACCGCGCGCAGCAGGCCCGGCTGGTCGGCCGCCTCATGGATGAAACCCCAGCCGCGGTCGAGATACGCCCGATCGATCTGGCCGGTCAGGTGCAGCATCGGCGTGCCGGCGGTCTGTGCCTCGACCAGGGCGCCCGCCGCATTGCCGGCGCCGGTGCCGGTCGAGGTGACGCAGACTGCGGTGCGGCCAGTGACGCGGGTCGCCGCGTCGGCCATGTTCGACGCCCCGGCCTCGCCGCGCGCAGGGATGAAGCGGATCCGCCCGCGCCGCGCGAAGGCGTCGAGCACCGGCATGTTGTGGATCGAGATCACGCCGAACGCGTCGGTGACGCCATGGGCCTCCAGGACACGGGCGACGGCCTCGCCGACGGTGACGGTGCCGGCCGGCATCGGATCCTTCGGCATCGCCTCATCCCCTCCAGCCGGCGTCCGGGTCGCCGGCCATGGCGGCGCGCATCTGGGCGGAGGGCGGCCCGGCGGTGCCCCACAGGTCGCTCTTCGGCGGCGTGCGTTCCCACACCTGCGCGACGTGGGTCGCCTCGTCGATCTGCTGGATCTCGGCAGTGTACTCGATGACGAAACCCGACGGGCCGATGAAATAGGCGAACGGGTTGTTGCCCGGGCCGTGCCGGCCCGGCCCCCAGTTGACCGGGTAGCCGCCGTTCCTCATCCGGCCGATGCCGCGCATGAAGCCGTCGATCGACGGCATCTCGAAGGCGACGTGGTTGACCGAGTTGCGGTCGGCCCGGTTGAACGCGATCGAGTGATGGTCGGTGGCGCAGCGCAGGAACACCATCTGGTTCTCCGACCAGTCGGAGACCCGCATCCCCAGCACGTCGCAGTAGAAGTCCTTGGCCCGGTCCAGATCCGTCGAGTTCAGCACGACATGGCTGACCTTGCGCGGGCGGTCGATGGCTTCGCTCGCGTCGCCGTGCGGCGCCGCGCCGACGGAGAACCGGAGCACCCGCCGGTCCGGATCCAGGACGTCGAAGGCCTCGCCGCCGCCCGGCGTGTCGAGCGGGCGGATCGGCGCTACGATCTGCGCCCCCTTCTCGCCGATGCGGGCCAGCAGGGCCTCCATCGCGGGCCGGTCGGGCAGGCCGAAGTTGATCGATTTCAGTCCCTTGCGGTCGTCGTCGTGCAGACCAAGGACATAGGGCTCCGGTCCGCTGGCGCGGAACCAGGCATGCCCCTCGCCCTCGGCGACCGGCGCCAGACCCCAGAGGTCGCGGTAGAAGCCGGCGGCCAGGGTCGCACCGGGGCCGCCGTAGTCGAGGCCGCGCAGCCAGAACGGGCGAGTGTTGCTCATGCCGGAATATCCTTATCGGAGGTTGCAGACGGAGGCCGCGCCGCGCCGGCGGGGTGGTGGCCGAGCCACAGGCTGACCTGCCGGGCCGCGGCCAGGGTCGCCTCGACGAGCGCCCGCTCCCGCGCTGGTGGGTCGAGCATCGTCACATGGCCGACCACCGACAGGGCCGCCACGGTGCGGCCGGCGTCGTCGCGCACCGGCGCGGCGATCGAGGCGATGCCGGATTCGAAGTTGGACCGACTGACCACGTGGCCCCGCGCCCGGTCCCCCTCCAGGACGGCCAGCAGCCGGTCGAGCGTGGTCGGCGTGAAGCCGGTATAGGCCTCCAGGTCGCGGCCGGCATATAGTGCGCGGACCTCGCTCTCCGGCAGCTCCATCAGCATCACCCGCCCCATCGAGGTCGCGTGCGCCGGCAGCCGGGTGCCGACCGTGACGTTGCTGGTCAGGTGCTGGGTCGAGGCGACCCGGGCGACATAGACGATCTCGTCCACCTCGCGCACCGCGAGATGGGCCGACGTCCCGGTGTCGTCGCGCAGCTTTTCCAGGTGCGGACGGGCGAGGTCGACCAGTTCGAGCGAGCTGAGATAGGTGAAGCCGAGCGTCAGCACTCGGGGCCCGAGCCGGTAGCCCTTGCCGCCGGCCTCCCGCGCGACGTAGCCCATGCTCTCCAGCGTGCAGGCGAGGCGATAGGCCGTGGACCGGTTGACGCCGAGGCTGCGGGCCAGCTCGCTGAGGCCGGCCGGCCGGCCGCGTCGGGCCAGATCCTCCATCAGCTTGAGCCCCCGCTCCAACCCCGGCACGACGTAGCGGTCGCGCGGCTCGGCGACGGGCTCGGGCGCCGCTGACCCATCCCCCGCGGGCACCGCGTCGGTCGGGGTGGTGTCGGGCGACGCGCCGTCCAGGCGGGCGGAGCGTGCCGTCAGGGGGCTGCCGGTCATCGCACATCCTCCGGTTCAGCGAGCACGGCCTTCGCATAGGCGACCGGCACCTCGGCATAGCCGGCGTGACCGGCGCCGGCCAGTTCCAGGTACCGCGCGCCGGGCCAGGCCTGCGCGATCGCGCGCACGCCCTCCGGCGGGGTGATCCGGTCCTCCGCGCCGCACACCACCGTCCCCGGCCTGCCGTGGCGGGCGAGATCGTCGGCGATCCGCCCCTGCGCCAGGATCGAGACGGCGGCGGTGAGGCCTGGGACGTCCAGCCGCGCCATCTCCTGCTCCACCGCCGCGACCGCGGCAGGATCGGCATCCGGGGCGCAGAGGTTTGCCGCCCGCTCCCTGGCATAGGCGGACGCGCCCAGGCGGGCCAGCGCCTCCACCCGGCCGGTCGCCCGTTCCGGCCACGGGCCCTCGGCCGGGCAACCGTAGCCGCCGGCAGGATCGGCGAGCACCAGCCGGCTCACCCGGTCAGGCGCCTCGGCCGCCGCGGCGGCGGCGATCAGTGCGCCCAGCGAATGCCCTACGAGCCTTACCGGCCCAAGATCCAGCGCCTCGCACAGGGCCAGCACCAGCCGGCCGTAGTCGGCAGCGGTCGGCGTCCCGCCCGGCCAGGCGCCCGAGCCGCCATAGCCGGGCTGGTTCCACGCCACGACCCGGTGCAGGCCGGCCATGAGCGGCAGCACCGGCGCGAAGGACGCGCCGGAGGAGCCGATGCCGTGGAGCAGCAGCACCGGCGGCGCCTCGCTGTCGCCCTCCTCGTGAATCACCAGGTCCAGCCCGTCGACCCGGACCGTGCGGGTCGGCAGCGGGGCATCGGAGACGGAGGCGGGATGGGGCATTGCGGACGGTCTCAATTGAACACGAAGCCGCCGTTGACCGGCAGCAGTTGCCCGGTGACGAAGCCGGCGGCGTCGGAGACCAGCCAGACCGCGGCGCCGGTCACGTCCTCAGGGAACTGCGCGCGGCTGATGGCGCGGCCGGTTTCGTAGAGGTCGTGGCGTTCCTTGGGCACGTATTCGGTCGCCTCGACCCGGACCAGGCCCGGGGCCAGCGCATTGACGCGGATGTTCCGGGGGCCGAGTTCGCGCGCCAGGGATCGGGTCATCGAGATCACGGCGCCCTTGCTGGCGACATAGTGCAGCAGCCGGGGCGCGCCCCACAGCGCGGTGTCCGAGGCGAGGTTGACGATGCCGCCACCGCCCTCCGGGAACAGGGGGGCCAGCGCCTTGACCACCAGCCAGGGCCCCCGGATGTTGACCCGCATCACCTGGTCGAAGGTCTCGATGTCGATCTCGGCATAGGTCTTGCCGCCGATGCCGGTGGCGACCGCGGCATTGTTGATCAGACCGTCGACGGTTCCGTAGCGCTGCTCGAGCCATCCGGCGAACGTCTCCACCGACTCCGGCTCGCCGATGTCGAGCGGGTGGAAGGCGGCATCGTGGCCGTCGGCGGTCAGCGCCTCTGCGGCGGCGCGGCCCAGGTCCTCGACCAGCTCCCCGATCGCCACCCGTGCGCCGGCGGCGCAGCAGGCCTCGGCGAAGGCCCGGCCCAGACCGCGGCCGGCGCCGGTGACGACGACGGTCTTGCCGGACAGGTCGGGCATCGTGCTCACTCGGCCGCCTCGACCTCGGCGTTCCCCAGCCGCTCCCTGGCCAGCCGGCGGGCCTGGCGCAGCAGCAGGCGGCGGAGATGCGAGACGCCGATGTCGTGCTGGTACAGGTTCTCGTGTTCCCGCGCGTCGGGCTCCATCTCCTCCAGCATCAGCCGGTCCTGCTCCAACACGTTCCAGTGCCGCTCCTCCAGGCGATTCTTGTAGAGGAACCGCCACAGGTCGCGCTGCCAGCCGGTGACCTTGCGCATCCGCCAGAAGAAGACCTGGCAGGTGCCGCGGTCGACCGGCGTCGTGAATCCGACGATCCGCATGAAACCGCCGGGGCCGGCGGCCGGCGGATAGGGGATGTCGAGCCGGACCCAGTGGGCGCCGGTGTCGCCGAACTCGGTCCAGTCGAAGTTGACGCCGACCTGTCTTTCCTTCTCCACGACAAAGCCGTGCTCGGTGTCGCGGACCCGGAACGTGTCCTCCTTCGACCCGTAGGCCAGCGTGAAGCTGTCGGCATGCAGATAGGCGCCGTGCATCGGGTCGAGCAGGTTGTCGAGCGCGTAGCGGTAGTTGCAGTCCCAGGTCGCGGTGCAGCAGAAGCCGGTCCACTCCTCGTCGGTGAATTCGTAGGGCAGGCCGAACGGCTTCGGCTCACCTTGCCCCATCCAGGCGAACACGACACCGCCGACCACCTGCGAGGGGTAGGTGCGCATGGCGTTGGCCTTGCCGACCAGGGGACAGCCGGGCAGCGCCGGCACGTCCACGATGGTGCCGGCGCCGTCGACCTGGACGCCGTGGTAGCCGCAGGTCAGCCGGCCGTCGAGCACCACCCCCTGGGACATCGGCGCACCGCGGTGGGGACAGAGGTCGCGCTGCACGTGCACGGCCCCGGCCTCGTCCCGCCAGACCACCAGTCTGGTTCCCAGGCGCGTGACGCCGACCGGCCGGTCGTCCGGGATCCGGTCGACCGGCAGGATCGCGTACCACAGGTCTTCGAGGCCGCGATCGAGGATCTCCTCGGCGAGGCGGCGCTCCTCCAGGCGCTGTTGCGGGTCGCGGGCGGTGGCCATGGCGGTTCTCCTCGGGCAGGCGCGGACGGCGCGGAAGGGTCAGTCCTTGGCGGCCTTGGCGGCCTCGGCCTGCTTCTTCCGGCGCTCGGCCTTGGCCTTGGCGATCGGGTGGTCGGCCGGGTAGTCGGGCAGGTCGGGCACGTTGCGGCCAAGCATGACGCACATCAGCGCCTCCTCCTGGCCCTCGTTGACCAGGCCGCGGTAGATGCCGGGCGGAACCGAGATCACGTCGCGCTCGGTCAACGTGGTTTCCCAGGTCTCGCCTTCGTATTCGAAGAACAGCTTCACCGCGTGGCCCTTCAGGATGAAGAAGGCCTCTTCCACGTCGTGGTGGACGTGCAGCGGCCCCTCGCAGCCGGCGGGAAGGATCATGGTCGAGAAGGTGAAATGCTCGGCCGGGATGGTGTTGGTGTCGTTGCGCACCCCGGCGGCGCCGGTGCCGATGTAGCGGGTCTGGGCGCGCTTGTACTTCGGGTCGACCTCGGCCTGCCAACTGAGGGCGTTCCAGTCGTAGTTGCGCGTCTCCCGCTTGGCGATGCGGGTCTGCAGCCAGTCGCCCAGGCTCTTGTCCGCCGGCTTCTTCCACGTCTCGAACGGCGGGTTTTCCTGGCTGGGGATCGGCTTGTCGGCGTCGGAGACGGTGGCGGTCATGGCGAATCCTCCGGATCGGGGACGGTGCGGCGCGGGGCCGAGGTCAGGCATCCGCCTCGCGGCGCGAGAGATAGTGCAGGACCCGGCCCTCCATCAGGACGACGGCCAGGTAGACGACGATGCCGATCAGCGTCAGCAGGACGATCGAGACGAAGACGGCCGCGGTGTTGGCCTGGCCCTGCGCGAACGTCAGCAGGTAGCCGAGGCCGGTGTTGCCGCCGACCAGTTCGCCCACCACGACGCCGATGACGGCCAGGGTGGAGCCGATGCGCAGGCCCGAGAAGAAGGCGGGCATCGACGCCGGCAACTCGATCTTCCAGAAGATCTGCAGCCGAGTCGCCTTGAACGAGCGCGCGAGGTCGATCTGCTGCTGGTCGATCGCCCGGACCGCGCCGAGGACGTTGACCAGCACCGGGAAGAAGACGATCAGCACGGCGACCAGCAGCTTGGGCATGAAGTTGTAGCCGAACCACAACACGAACAGCGGCGCGAAGGCGACCTTCGGCGCGATCTGCAGCGCCAGGATATAGGGCGACAGCACGACCTCGGCGTTGCGCGAAATGCCGAGGATGTAGCCGATCGCCGCGCCCAGGAAGCTGCCGATCAGGAAGCCCGCGACCACCAGCAGGAAGGTGATGCCGGTGTGCCAGAGCAGGTTCGACCGCTCGGCCATCCACCAGAACTCGCCCCAGACGGCGCTGACCGGCGGGATGATGAAGGCCGGAATGCCCAGCGCCGCCGGCCCCCACTCCCACGCCGCCAGCAGCACGACCAGCACCGCCAGGCTGCCGCCCACCTTGGGCGACAGGGCGATGCCGGCCAGTTGGTCGATCAGGCGCGGGCCGGCCGGGGCGGGCGCGGACGCGGTTGCGGTTTCCGGCCCTGTCGCGGTCATTGCGGCACGAACTGGTTGGTGAACAGGTCCTCGACCGGCGTCTCCCGACGGATGATGCCGGCTTCGGCGTAGAAGCTCTGCACCGCCTCGTAGCGGGCGGCGTCGGACATGCCCAGCACCTCCTGGCCGGAATAGACCATCTCGGCATAGGCCTCGAGGATCGGCAGAACCGAGGCGGGCTCGACCGGAAACTCGTTTGCCTGGAGGTAGGCGATGAGGTCCTCGGCCGCGGCCTCCGGGTCGGCCATGATGTCCTCGACGCCCCGCAGGATGGCGCGGACGACGCCGCCGACGACTTCCGGGCTCTCCTCGATCGCCGCGTCGTTGGCGATGATCGCCTGGGCCATCGAGGGGAAGACGTCGGTGGAGGACAGTCGGACCACGTCGACGCCCTGGCTTTCGGCCAGCACGATCCAGTCGGGCACGGCCGACATCGCATCGACCTCGCCGGAGACGAACAGCTGCCAGACGCCGGCCGGCCCGTGCGCCTGGATGTCGGCATCGCCCTGGGTCAGCCCGGCCGTGCCCATGGCGCCCAGCAGGGAATAGAAGGTCGTGTCCTGGAACGACTGGACCGAGATCGTCGCGCCCTCCAGATCCGCCAGTTCGTCGATGTCGCGGTCGCCGCGGGCGACCACCGCGGTCAGGGCGCCGCCGCCCAGGACGGCGACCGACTTTACCGGCACGCCGTTGGGGCGGACGATGATCGAGGTGTCGCCGATGCCGCCGCCGACCGGCGCGTTGCCGGCGCCGACCTGGGTCGCCACCTCGGCACCGCCGCGCACGGTGATGAATTCGACGGCCAGCCCTTCTTCCTCGAAATAGCCGCGGGCATCGGCCAGGTTCATCGGCGCGAAGGCGACCAGGAACTGCGGCGCGGGCAGCAGATAGGTCACCTCGGTCAGGTCCTGCGCACGGGCCCCTCCGGTCGCCGCCACGGCACCGGCGGCGAGCGCGACCGCAGCTGTCGCGAGGTCCCGCCGGGAGATCGATTGGATCGGGTTCATGTCGGTCTTCCCTCCGTCCCTGTTCAGTCGTCGCCGGTCCGCCGCTCGGCCCGGTCAGCGCCCCACCGGCTCGTCGCCGAGATGCAAGAGGTCCATCAATTCCTTCGTATACCCGGCCATCGCCGGATTCTGCCGGCGGGCGAAGGGATCGCGCCGGTCCGGCAAGTCGACCGGGATTTCCCGGATGATCCGGCCCGGGCGGGCCGACATGACGAGCACCCGGTCGCTGAGCGCCACCGCCTCCTCCAGATCGTGGGTGATCAGCAGGGCGGCCTTGCGCCGTTCGGCCAGCGTGGCGGCCAGGTCGCGCTGCAGCACCATCTTGGTCTGCGCGTCGAGCGCCGAGAACGGTTCGTCGAGCAGCAAGACGTCGGGGTCGTTGGCCAGCGTGCGGGCCAGCGCCGCGCGCTGGCGCATGCCGCCGGAGATCTGATGGGGATAGCTGTCCGCGAAATCGGCCAGGCGGAACCGTGCCAGCAGGGCGTTCGCCCGCTCCCGCCGCTCAGCACGCTCGATGCCGCGGATTTCCTGGCCGAACTCCACGTTCTGCCGGATCGTGCGCCAGGGCAGCAGCAGGTCCTTCTGCAGCATGAAGGCGACATGCTCGTTCGGCCCGTCGACCGGTTCCCCGTCGACCTGGACCTCCCCCGCGCTGGGCCTGTCGAGGCCGGAAGCCATGCCGAGGCAGGTGCTCTTCCCGCAGCCCGACGGGCCGATGATCGCGACCACCTCGTCGTCGCTGAGCGCGAAGGTCAGGTCCTCGACCGCGGTGATCGTGGCGCGCGGCCGGGCGCCCAGACGGGGCCGGCCGCCACGCATCGGAAACCGCTTGGTGACCGAGCGGAACTCCAGCCGGGTCGGCGCGGGGGCAGGGGCAGGGGTGGGCGCAGCGCGGCCGGCGGCCGTCACGCCGACGGCGCAGTCGGCGACCGCGGTCATGCGCCGAGCCGCCGCATCTCCGCCCGGAACGCCTCTTCGGTCCAGGGGCGGCCGCCGGGTGCCGCGACGCCCGAACGGTTCAGCCCGGCGACGATCCCGTCGAGGTTGTGGACGCCCGCCTTCAGGATCGCCTCGAGCGCATCGCCCAGCGCCTGTTCTTCCGCACTGGGCGGCCAGGGCGCGGATTGGTGGGCCGGGTCGGTCATCGTCGTGTCTCCCCCCGATGAACGGCGGCGCGGCCAGTCGCGCCGCCTTCTCGCGTCTCAGGGCCAACTTGTCTCAAATACAAAACGCCGTTTCCTATCTTGGACATGTTGGAACGTGGCGCGGCTGCCTGTCAAGCCTGAGGCGGGCGCGGCGGTGCGGCGCGCGGCATGAGTCCCCGACCATGGCAACGGATGCCCTCGGGCCCGACGGCGCCTCGAGAATCGCGTTGCACAGGCGGCGCCGTCGATCCGTCGGCCGGGTCGCCCCCATGCGACGGCCGCCACGCGGCATCCGCTGGCAAGGATGGGCATTGGTACCGGAAAGCAACGCTTCTCGACAAAATGCATGAGAACGCAACCTCCCCTATGCCGGAGTCGTCCGATTCGGTATTGTGGGCCGGCTGGGAATCGAACCGCTCGACGCCTTCCCGGCGGTCGGCTCGCGCCTCGGGCGGCGCCGTCGGTCCTGTCAAAGCCCGTTTTTTTCGCAGTTTGGCCCTTTTCGAGCCTTTGTCGGCTTGAGACTTTTGCCATTCGCTGCGAAATATTGGGCTGCGGAAGGGCGCCGACGCCGCGGCGGGCAATCGATCGCGGGCCGGACACCGGCGGCAAAGCCTAAGCCCAGTCGCGACGCGAGCCATGTTTGTCTTGGAGACCGTAGAGGGAGAATAACCCATGTTCCGGAAACTGCTCGTCACCAGCGCGGTCATCGCCATGATGCCCTTCGCTGCGGCGAACGCGTTCACCGCCAACGATACCCCGGTGGACGGCTACTGCAACTACGTCATCAACGGCTTCGACGAGCCGGTACGCAACAGCTTCGGCGAACTCGTCAAGACCGCCGCGACCTATGAATGCGCCGAGGAAGTGCCGGCCCCGGCCGCCGCGCTCGAGACGCAGCGCCTCGTCTTCTTCGATTGGGACGAGTCGTTCCTGACCGCCACTGCCCAGCAGATCGTCGACGAGACGGCTGCCGACGTGCTGGCGAACGAGATCGGCCGCGTCGACATCATCGGCCACGCCGACACCTCCGGCCCGGCGGACTACAACCTGGCCCTCGGCCAGCGCCGCGCCGAGTCGGTCCGTGCCCGCCTGGTCGACAATGGCGTCCCGAACGACGTCATTTTCACCGACACCCGCGGTGAGAATGACCTTCGGGTCCAGACCCCGGACGGCGTGCGCGAGCCGCTGAACCGGCGCGCGGAGATCATGCTGGTCACCCAGTAAGCCGACCGGCAAGAGGGACTTCGGTTCCAGGCGGCTGCGGGGGCTCTCCCCCGCAGCCGTTTTCTTTTGTCCGGTCTCCCTCGCCGCCCTATCGTCGCCATACGGACGGCCGATACCGGCGATCCGCCCGGCCGTCGCCGGAGACTTCCGCGAGCGCCCCGCCGCGCCGTCCGCCCGCCCCGTCAGCCGCAGGAGAGCGGCCCCGTGCCCGATGCCGTCCCCCGCCATGCCCCTGGCACCACCCGGACCGTCGCCAACGCCGTGCTGGTCCTGCGCGAGGACGCGACGCCGGGACGGCTGACGCTGGAGGGCGAGGGGATCGCGGCGGTGGACCCGGGCGCGACCGGGACGACGGACGGCGCCGGCGCGCTGGACTGGGGTGGCGACTACGCCCTGCCCGGCCTGATCGACCTGCACACCGACCATCTCGAGCGGCATTTCGTGCCGCGTCCGGGGGTGCACTGGGACCCGGTTCACGCCGCGATCGCCCACGACGCCCAGGTTGCCGCGGCGGGGATCACCACCGTTTTCGACGCGATCGCCCTGGTTTCCGGCACCGGCGACCGGGACCGGGCGCAGATGCTCGCGCCGATGGCCGACGGTCTCCGGCGGGCGCAGGCGGCCGGCATGCTGCGCGCGGAACACTTCCTGCACCTGCGCTGCGAGGTCACCGATCCGGAGATCTTCCGGCTGATCGAGCCGTTCGACGGCGACGGGCTGGTGCGCTTCATGTCGCTGATGGACCACACGCCGGGCCAGCGCCAGTTCCCGGACCTCGACAGGGTGCGGGAGAACTACCGCCGCCATCTCGGCCTCAGCGACGATGAGGTCGACCGCTATATCGAGGAGCAGATGGCCCGCCAGCGGGAGCTGGGGCCCCGCCAGCGCCGCGCCTTGGCGGAGATCGGCCACGCCCGCGGCGTGCCGCTGGCCAGCCACGACGACCAGACGCCCGACCATGTCGCCGACGCCAAGCACCACGGCGTCGCGGTGGCAGAGTTCCCGACCACGCGGGAGGCCGCTCGCGCCGCCCGCGACCACGGCCTCGACGTGCTGATGGGTGCCCCGAACCTGATCCGCGGCGGCAGCCACTCCGGCAACGTCGCCGCGGCGGAGCTGGCGCGCGAGGGCCTCTTGGACGTGCTGGCGTCGGACTATGTGCCGGGCAGCCTGATCGCGGGTGCCTTCCGGCTGACCGCCGAGGACATCGGCTGGGACCTGCCCCGCGCCATCGCCGCCGTCACCGCGACGCCCGCCGCCGTCGCCGGGCTGGAGGACCGCGGCGTCCTCGAACCGGGCCGGCGCGCCGACCTCCTGCGGGTCGGCCTGGTCGAGGGGGTGCCGGTCGTCCGCGAAGTCTGGCGGGCGGGGCGGCGGGTGGTGTGAGGTCGCAGTCGGACCGCCGCGTCGCCCTGGTCCGACCTACCCGGGGTCTGCGTCGGACCGCCGCGTCGCCCTGGTCCGACCTGCCGTAGGTCGGACCAACGGTCCGACGATCCGGAGCCGTCGCGATCGACGGCCGCCCCCTACCCCGCCTCGGCCCGCTTGGCGTCGCGCTTGCGGTCGTTGGGGTCGAGCAGGCGCTTGCGCAGGCGGATGGACTGGGGCGTCACCTCGACCAGTTCGTCGTCCTCGATCCAGGCCAGCGCCTTTTCAAGGGTCATCCGGATCGGCGGGGTCAGGAGGACGTTGTCGTCCTTTCCGGCGGCGCGCACGTTCGAAAGCTTCTTCGCCTTGAGGACGTTGACCTCCAGGTCGGTGCCGCGGGTGTGCTCGCCGACGATCATGCCCTGGTAGACCTTGTCCCCAGGCTCGATCATCATCGGGCCGCGGTCCTCCAGGTTCCACAGGGCATAGGCCACCGCCTCGCCCGGCGAGTTGGCGATCAGCACGCCGGTGCGCCGGCCCTGCACCGCGCCCTTGTAGGGCGCCCAGCCGTGGAACAGGCGGTACATCACGCCGGTTCCGCGGGTGTCGGTCATGAACTCGGAGAAATAGCCGATCAGGCCGCGGGTCGGGACATACAGCACGAGGCGCTGCTTGGCCCCGCCCGACGGGCGCATCTCGACCAGTTCGCCCCGGCGCTGGGTCAGCTTGTCGATCACCGTGCCGGCATAGCCCTCGTCGACGTCGACGACGACCTCCTCGACCGGCTCCAGCCGCTGGCCGGTGGTCTCGTCCGACTTGAAGACAACGCGCGGCCGGCTGATCGCCAGCTCGAAGCCCTCGCGGCGCATGGTCTCGATCAGGATCGAGAGCTGCAGCTCGCCGCGGCCGGCGACCTCGAAGCTGTCCTTGGTCTGCCCCTCGCGCACCTGGAGGGCGACGTTGCCCTCCGCCTCGCGCCACAGCCGGTCGCGGATCTGGCGGCTGGTGACCTTGTCGCCCTCGGTCCCCGCGAGCGGCGAATCGTTGACCGCGAAGGTCATCGCCAGGGTCGGGGGATCGATCGGGTGGGCCGGGATCGCCTCGGTTACCGCCGGGTCGCACAAGGTGTCGGCGACGGTCGCGGTGGCGAGGCCCGAGATCGCCACGATGTCGCCGGCGACGCCCGCCTCGATCGGCTGCCGCTCCAGCCCGCGGAAGGCCAGCACCTTGGAGACGCGGCCGGTCTCCACCGTCCTGCCGTCGCGGGACAGCGCCTTGACCGTCATATTCGGCCGCACGGTGCCGGCGGTCACCCGGCCTGTCAGCACGCGGCCGAGATAGGGATCGGCCTCCAGCGTCGTCGCCAGCATCCGGAACGCCTCGTCCGGCGCGACCGCGGGCGCGGGCACGTGGCGCACGATGAGGTCGAAGAGCGGCCCCATCGAGTCCTTTGGCCCCTCCGGCAGTTCGGCCGCCCAGCCCTCCTTCGCCGAGGCGTAGAGCGTCGGGAAGTCGAGCTGCGCGTCGTCGGCGTCGAGCGCGGCGAACAGGTCGAACACCTCGTCCAGAACCGCATCCGCGCGCTGGTCCGGCTTGTCGATCTTGTTGATCAGGACGATCGGCCGGAGACCCAGCTTCAGCGCCTTGCCCAGCACGAACTTGGTCTGCGGCATCGGGCCTTCGGAGGCGTCGACCAGCAGGACGACGCCGTCGACCATGTTGAGGATGCGCTCCACCTCGCCGCCGAAATCGGCATGGCCGGGCGTGTCGACGATGTTGATCCGCACCTCTTCTCCGCCACCGCCGGTCGGCGTCCAGACCAGGCTGGTGCACTTCGCCAGGATGGTGATCCCGCGCTCGCGCTCCAGATCGTTGCGGTCCATCGCCCGCTCGTCGACCCGCTGGTTGTCGCGGAACGCGCCCGACTGGCGCAGGAGCACATCGATCAGCGTCGTCTTGCCGTGGTCGACATGAGCGATGATCGCAATATTCCTCAGGGGAGCCTGGGCAGTCATGACGGTTTCCGCACAATCGAGCTGGCGCGGCGCCCGTGCCGGTTTCGCCGCACTGCCGCAAGGTCGCCGCGGAATATAGCCATCGTCGGCGGCTATACAAGCCGTGCCCAAGGCGCCACTGTCATGATGGAGGGTTGCAGCGACGGCAACCCTGCGCCTTTCCCGCTCGCCGTGCGTCCGTCGCGGCGATCCCGCAACCAGCCGAGGCCCCGGTCCTTGCCCCACCGTTGCCCAGCCTTTTCCATCCGCGCCGGCCGGCACCCCGTCCGCCGCCTCGCCGCCGTGCTGGCGATCGCGGCGCTGGCGGCGGTTCAGGGCGGCATCGCCGTCGGCCAGTCGGTGGTGGAGCCGAATCGGACCGGCGCGGGGACAGGCGCGCCCTCGCCCGCCGGCAGCGACCTCGCCTACACCACGATCCTGCCCGAGACCGGCGAGGAGGAGCTCGACCGGGCCCTGGCGGCCGCGTCCAACCTGGCGGACCTGCAGGACGAGCCGCCGCCCAGCGCGTTCGGGCTGATCCGCCGGGCGGAAGCGGATCGGGCGCGCCTCCTGGAAGTCGCCCATGCGCTCGGCTGGTGGGGCGCGGTGGTGGAGGTCCGTCTGGCCGGCCTGCGGCTCGACGCCATCGAATTGCCGGAACGGATAGAACGGGCGACCGAGCCGGTCGAGGCGGTCGTGTCGATCGAGCCGGGGCCGCTCTACACCATCGGCATGGTGGCTCTGGTCGATGCCGAGGATGGTACCGAGGGCCTGCCGGTCGACGTCGATCTGGCGGCGCTGGACCTCGATGCCGGCGACCCGGCGCGCGCAGAGGCCGTGGTCCGCGCACAGCGCCGGCTGATCGACCAGATGCGATCGGCCGGGCACCCCTTCGCCGAGATCCCGGCGCGGCAGGTCTATGTCGACCACGCGCAGCGGACGATGGAGATCACCTTTGCCCTGGAGCCCGGTCCGCAGGCGGGGCTGGGGCCGGTCGACTATGACGGGCTGGAGCGGACCGACGCCGATTTCCTGCGCCGTCGCGTGCCGTTCGAGCCGGGCGCCCGCTATTCGCCGGAGCGGATCGACGAGCTGCGCCGCGACCTCGCTTCGCTGGGTGTGTTCAGTTCGGTGCGGGTGGTGCCCGACGACAGCCTGAACGAGGAAGGCCTGCTGCCGCTGACCGTCCAGGTGGAGGAGCGGCCGCCCCGGTTCGTCGGGTTCTTCCTGCGCTACGAGACCGACGAGGGGTTCGGCGGCCGCGCCACTTGGGGTCACCGCAACCTGTTCGGCGCCGCCGAGCGCCTGCGCCTGGGCGTCGAGATCGGCGGCATCGCCGGCAGCGACTACGAGGACTACGATTTCCGCGCCACGGCGAGCTTCACCAAGCCCGACGTGCTGGCGGTCGACCAGGACCTGACCGCCAATCTGGAACTGGTCGACGAGACCACGGATGCGTTCGAGCGCACCGCCCTCCTGGCCGATGTCGGCCTGGAGCGGAAGCTGAGCGACACGCTGACCGTCGGCGGCGGCCTCGCCTTCGAGCAGTCCGAGATCACCGAGCCGGAGTCGACCGACACCTTCACGCTGATCGGCCTGCCGCTGTTCGTCCGGATCGACCGATCCGACAACCTGCTGAACCCGACCGAGGGCTGGCGCCTGACCGTCACCGGGACGCCGTTCTACAATCTGGGCGACCGGGCCGACTGGTTCGCCCGGCTGCGCGCGGACGTTACCGGCTATGTCGATTTCGGCACCGAGGGGCGGACCGTGCTGGCGGGGCGGATCGGCACCGGCACCCTGTTCGGGGCCGATGCCCAGGACGTGCCGGCCGACCGGCGGTTCTATGCCGGCGGCGGCGGATCGGTGCGCGGCTACGCCTTCCAGGCGGTCGGGCCGGAGGACGCCTTCGGCGACCCCGCGGGCGGAGCGAGCCTGCTGGAGGGGTCGGTCGAGCTGCGCCAGCGGTTCGGCGAATCGTTCGGCGTCGTCGGCTTCGTCGATGCCGGGACGGTGACCGACGATCTGGTGCCGGCGACGGACGACCTTCGCCTCGGTGCGGGGATCGGCATCCGCTACTTCACCGGCTTCGGCCCGGTGCGGGCTGACATCGGGGTGCCGCTGAACCCGGACGGCGACGACGACGCATTCCAGTTCTACGCCAGTTTCGGTCAGGCGTTCTGAACCATGCGCCGCGCGTTCAAGATCGTCGGTAGCCTGCTGGCGGGCCTGGTTCTGCTGCTTATCGTAGTGGTCGGCGGCACCGTCATCGCGTTGCAGACCGATCCGGTCCAGCGGTGGCTTGCCGGACTGATCGAGGACGCCGCCTCCTCGCCCGACGGACTTCAGGTCCGGATCGGCGCGATCGAGGGCACCCTGCCGGTCGATATCCGGCTCCGCGACCTGGAGCTTGGCGACCCCGAGGGCCGGTGGCTGGCGGTCGACCGGGCGCGCCTGGCCTGGCGCCCCCTGGACCTGCTGCAGGGCCGCCTGACGGTGGAGGCGGTCGACGTCGGCACCGTGGCGGTCGACCGCCTTCCTTCCCTGCCGCCCGGACCCGAGGACGACGCGGGCGGCGGCGGGCTGCCGCGACTGCCGGTCGGCGTGGTCGTCGAGGACCTGACGATCGAGGAAATCGCGCTCGCCGAGCCGGTGCTGGGCGAAGCCGCGCGACTGTCGGTGGACGGCTCCGCACGGCTGGTCTCGCCGGAGGAGGGGTTGAGCGCCGAGATGTCGGTCGAGCGGCTGGACGGCGTCACCGGCGCCCTTTCCGCCCAGCTGACCTATCGGCCCGAGGCGGAGAGTCTCGCGGTGACCGTCGCGCTGGAGGAGCCGGCCGGCGGCGTGGTCGCGCGTGCGGCCCAGCTTCCAGGGCTGCCGCCGGTCATCCTCAGCGTCACCGGCTCCGGTCCCCTGGACGATTGGGCGGCGACGGTCGTGGCGCGGGCAGGCGACCTGGGCGTCCTGGAGGCCGATATCGCCATCGGCGACGCCCCGGCCGGGCGCCGGGTCACGCTCGACGCCTTTGCGCTGCCCGGCGCCGCGGTCGGCGATCCGCTCGCGCCCCTGCTCGGCGGGCGGCCGACCCTCGCCGCGGCGGCGGTGCTGACCGAGGCCGGGCCGATCGAGATCGAGGACGTGACGCTGGAGGCGGCGGCCGGGCGGCTCTCCGCGAACGGACGGGTGGCGCAGGACGATCGGCGGCTGGCGCTGGATTGGCGGCTCGACGCCGGCGATCCGTCGGCCTTTGCCGCCCTGGCGCCACAGGCCGACTGGCAGGCGCTCGCGCTCACGGGCCGGCTCGAGGGACAGTTCCTCGAGCCGTCGCTGACGGTGACCGCGGAGGCGGAAGCCCTGGCCTGGGGCGACTATGGCACCGGAGCCCTCGACCTGACGCTGTCGGTCGACCCGCTGGCGCCCCTGGGGGCCGAGGACACCCCGGTCGCCGTGACGCTGGACGGCACCGTCTCCGACGCCCGCACCGGCATCGGGAGCGTCGATCCCCTGCTGTCGGGCGAGACGGCGCTGTCCGTTGCCGGCACGGTCGTGCCGGACGGCGGCGACGTGCGGCTGGAGACGGCGCGCATCGTGCTGCCCGCGGGCGCGGTGACGGCGGCCGGCACCCTGGACGGCTGGGGCGCGGCGGCGGACCTGACCGTCGATCTTTCGGTGCCGGACGTCGCGGCGCTGGCCGGGCTGGCTGGGCCGCTGACCGGTGGCGCCGACCTGTCGGCCTCGGTCGAACGCAGGGAAGACGGCGTCCGCGTCGCGCTGTCGGGCGGCCTCGCCGACCCGGCGCTCGGGATCGAGCCGGTGGACGCGCTGCTGGGCGACGCGGTGCCGATCCGGGGCACCGTCGCGATCGCGCCCGACGGGACGGTCTCGATCGATGGCCTGACACTCGACGCGGCCGGGGCCGACCTCTCGGCGGAAGGGGTCCTGGCCGGCGGCGCGCTGGCGATCGGCGCGACGCTGAGCCTTTACGATCTGTCGGCGATCGATCCGGCGCTCGAGGGCGCGGCGACGGTGACGGCCGACCTCTCCGGTCCCCTCGACGACCTGACCGCCGGCGTGCGGGTCGCCTCCGACCGGATCACGGCGGCGGGGGAGACGCTGGACGACCTGTCGCTCGACGCGGTTGTCAGCCGGCTGACGGAACGTCCCGCCGGCGCCGTCTCCATCGCCGCCGACTGGCGGGGCGAGCCGCTGGCGCTCGACACCCGCTTCGCCCTGGCCGAGGACGGCGGTCTGCGGCTCGAGGACCTGAGGATCGCCGCGGCCGGGATCGACGGCGGCGGTACCATCACCGTCGCCGGGGACGGCGCGGCGGCGGGCAGCCTGACCCTGCGGGCGGAGGATCTGTCGGTGCTGTCCGGCCTGGCCGGGCAACCGCTGGCCGGTCAGGCGACGGTGACCCTCGACGGCGGGGTCGGCGGCGACGCCGGCGACGGCGCGACGGTGACGGTCGAGGCGGATAACCTGGCCGCCGCCGGCGCGACGGCCGCCCGGGTGACGCTGGAGGCGGCGGTGGCCGACCCGCTCGGCACGTCGCGGGTCGACGCCCGGCTGGAGGCCGGCGGCATTGCGGTGGCCGGCGAAACCATCTCCAGGCTGACCGCGACGGCCGAAGGCGGACCGGGGCGCGGCATCGAGTTCACGCTCGACGCCAGCGGCGCCCCGGTCAATCTCTCCACCGCCGGGACCCTGCGGCTGCCGGCGCTGGCCGCGGCAGGCGGTCCGGCGGCGGACCGGCCGACCGGCGGAGAAGCGGCGGCCGGCCCGGCGCCGCCGGCCGAGGGGATGGCGCCGCACGGACCCTCGGTGACGCTGGACCGGCTGACCGGCAGCTTCCGGGGCCGTCCGTTCCGCCTGACCCAACCGGTCACGGTGGCGCTGGGCGAAGGCGGCGTCGCGATTGACGGGCTGCGGGTGGCCGGCGAACAAGGCCGAATCGCGGTCGACGGCACGGTCGGGGAGGACTACGACCTGACCGCGCGGCTGGAGGCGGTGCCGCTCGCCCTGCTCCGCCTGGCAAACCCCGCGCTGGCGATGACCGGGCGCCTGGACGCGGAGCTCGACCTCTCCGGCTCGCAGAGTGCGCCGGTCGCGAGGCTGAGCGCCACGGCGCGCGACGTCGAGACCGATGCGGCCGCCGCCGCGGGGCTGCCGGGATTCGGGCTGCAGCTCGACGCCGCCTGGCGCGAGGGCCGGCTGACGGCCGAGGCAACGGTCAGCGGGATCGAGGGCGGCCGGCTCGGCGCCGAAGCGGCGGTGCCGCTGCCCGCCGGGCCGTCCGGCCTGCCACAGCCCGACCTGGGGGCGCCGCTGCGAGCGTCGATCGACGGCCGGATCGACCTTGCGCTGCTGAACGACTTCCTGGCCGTCGGGGCCGACCGGGTTGGCGGGACGCTAGACGTGGCCATCGACCTCGATGGCCCCCTGGGATCGCCGCAGGCGGGCGGGCGAATCACCCTCGCCGACGGCATCTACCAGAACCCGCGCCTTGGCGTGCAGCTGACCGGCATCCAGGCGGAGGCCGTCGGCGACGCCCAGTCCATCCGCCTGGTCTCGCTGACCGCCCAAACGCCGGCCGGCGGCGGCCTGCGCGCCGAGGGGCGGCTGCAGCTCGACGCGGCGGCCGGTTTCCCGGGCCGGTTCGAGATCACCGCCAACGACGCGCGGCTGATCGACACCGACCTGGTCGACGGCCGGTTCGACGCCGACCTGCTGCTGGAGGGCGCGCTGGGGCGGGCACCGTCACTGTCCGGGACGATCGGCGTCGACCGGATGACCGTGCGTATCGCGGAGAGGCTGGGCGGCGGCGTCACCACGATCGACGCGATCGAACTCAACCCGCTGCCGGAACTGGAGGAGCGGGTCGCCGCCGCCCAGCGCGCGCGGGAGGAGCAGGGCGCGCCTGCCGCCGTGGACCTCCGGCTCGACCTCCGAGTCAACGCGCCGCGCACGGTGTTCGTGGTCGGCCGCGGCCTCGACGCCCGATTGTCGGGCAACCTGCGGGTGCGCGGGTCGGTTAACGATCCGCGCATCGACGGCAGCCTGACCCTGGATCGCGGTGTCCTGGAGTTCCTGAGCAAGCGGCTCGAGTTTCGCCGCGGCGAGGTCACCTTCATCGGCGGCAGCCAGATCGACCCGGCGATCGACTTCGAAGCGACGGTGCCGGCGGGCGATGCGACGGCGGTGGTCAATGTCGAGGGGCGCGCCAGCGATCCGACGATCCGCCTATCCTCCGACCCGCCGCTGCCGGAGGACGAGGTGCTGTCGCGCATCCTGTTCGGGAAGAGCACCGGGGATCTGTCGACTTTCGAGGCGGTCCAGCTGGGCCAGCAGGCGGCGCAGCTGGCGGGCGTGCTGCCGCCCGGCAGCGGCCTCGTCGAAAACCTGCGCCGCGGCCTGGACATCGATGTGCTGAACGTGGAGACCGGCCAGTCCGGCGAGGCCGCGGTGACGGCCGGGCAGTTCGTCTCGGAAGGGGTGTTCGTCGGCGTGGAGCAGTCGCTGGGATCGAGCGAGACCAACGTTACGATCGAGGTCGACATCACCGACAATATCAGGCTGGAGGCCGACGTCGGCTCCCAGGGCAAGACCGGCGTCGGTATCGGCTGGCAGTTCGACTATTGAGGCGGATGCCCGGGAGGAACATCCGGGATGTCCACGGCCTTGCCTCGGGGGATTTGCCGGTCGCGATCGTACATCGGCAGGTCGCACAGTTCGGCGCGCCGGGTCTGGTGATCGTGGCACTCGACATCGAGGACCGCTCCCGGAGGTAGGTCGGCATCGTCCAGCCGGACGATCGCCACCCCGCATCGCTGGAAGGGCGACCAGGCCGTCGAGCAGATTCGGCCGACGACCCGGCCATCCTTGCTCAGACGCCGGCCGATTCGGGCCACGCCGCCTGAGACCCGCAGGCCCCAGGTGCGTCGGCGTCGATCGCTCTTCTGCAAACCGGTCTTTCCGATGAAATCACCCTTGTCCAGATCGACCATGGCGCCGAGGCCCGCCGCGAAGGGCGTGACCGTTTCGTCGAAGTCGGACCCGGCGTTGAGCAGCCCGGCCTCGATACGACGGGCCCCGCCCACCGCAACGGGTGTCATCCCGTAGGGTCCGCCCGCCTCCAGGATGCGCTCGCCCACCGCGGGCGCATCGATGCCGGGCGCGAGATAGACCTCCCATCCGAGTTCGTTGGTGAAGCCGGTGCGGGTGACGACCACGTCCTGACCGGCGATGGATACCCGCGCGGCATCAAAGTAGCGGAACGGCTCCGGGTAGGATCCGTCGACCGCGGCCTCCAGGACGCGAAGCGAGTCGGGGCCTTGCACCTGACTGATCCAGACGTCCGGGTCCAGGATCTCGACATCCATTCCGCGGCCATGCGCCTTGAGCCACTGCGTCAGGTCGCCGTCCGCCTGCCCATACCAGAACCTGTCGTCCGAGAGGCGAACCAGCACCCCGTCCATCAACATCCCGCCGGCGTCGTCGCAGGCGATCTGATAGCTGCACCGGCCGACCCTGGTCCTGGCGACATCGCGGGTGAAGACGACGTTCAGCAGCCGATCCGCGTCGGGTCCGCGCACTTCGATCGGCAGTTCGGCCGTATGCCGAAGAACGACATGGCGTCGCAGCTTCCAGTACGCGTCGTCGGCGGAGCCATTGCTCATGGTCATCGCGGTCAGCCGACGGTTGTAGATCGTATATTCGGGCTCGAAGGGAAGTTCCTGATGAACCAGAGGATGCGGCACCATCGTGCCCGCGAACTCACTCGGGCGCGGATCGTCGCTCGCCAAAGGCAGGACGGCGAAGCGAAGGTTCCGTTGCCGCCGGGTCATGCGTCGGTCGGATCCATCGTGTGCAGGGGGCGATTCGACCGCCGACGATCGGCAGGGAGGTCTCCGATGGCGCTGCATCGCTAGGGCTCCTCGCCGGTGTCGGCGGGGGCTCCCTCTTCCGGTCCCGCTTCCACCGCTTCATCGGCGTGGTGGCCGTCCGAGGCGGGCACGAGGTCCTCTATCTCGGTGGCCGAGAGATCTGGCAGACGGCGCACGAAGGCGACCAGCGACCAGATCTCCCCGTCGCCGTGGGTCGCGCCGAACCGGGGCATCCCGCTCATCTTGATCCCGTGTTCGATGATCCAGAACAGCTGTCGGTCGGTCCATTCGCCGGCTTCCCCGGCCAGCATCGGCGGCCTGGGGCGCATCCGCTCGGCGTAGCCTGCGCGCTCGAATCCCGGGGCGCCGTGGCAGGTGACGCACCCTTCGCCGAGATAGTGCTCCGCCCCGGTGCGGATCCGCTCCGGTTCGGCCAGCGCCGGCACCGCGCCGACCTCCGTCTCGGCGCGCCGCTCGACCGACCGGACCATGGTGGTGTCGAGCGACCAGGCCACGGCATCGGCATGCGGATCGCTGGCGGCGATGTTGTAGAACCCGAGCCAGGCATAGGCGGCAGCCCCGAGGACCGCCACCAGGACCAGAACCCCGAGCGCTGCAAGCAGGCGCATGGCGATGTCCTCCCGTGATCGGCTCCGATCGAGGCAGCCGGCGTCAGGCGTTCCCCGACGGCCAACGCGGGAGCGGCCGCGGGTGTTCCCGGAAACGGTGCGTTGCGCCTAGACTGGGTCCACTCGCCAGCGGGAGGATGGGGTGCGGTTCGACATTCGCGCGACGACGCCCGAGGACGCGGCCGCCGTGGCGGCCGTGCTGAAGGAATGCTATCCGGTCCTCCTGGCGCCGGCCTACGACGCCGCGCTGCTGGCGAAGGCCCTGCCGCTGATGACCCGGGCGAACCCGGCCCTGCTGGCGTCCGGGACCTACTACCTGGCCGAGGCGGCGGACGGCGCGCCGGTCGGCTGCGGCGGCTGGACCTTCGAGCGGCCGGGCGCACCGGACGACCCGATCGACCCGGCGCTGGCCCATATCCGTCACTTCGCCACCGACCCCGCCTGGACCGGCCACGGTGTCGGCCGAGCGCTGTTCGACCGCTGCCTGGCCGATGCCGGGGCGGCCGGGGCGTGCCGGTTCGAAGCCTGGTCGACCCTCGTGGCGGAGGCGTTCTACCGCCGCATGGGGTTCCAGACGGTCGAGCGGTTCGACGTGGCGATGGGGCCGGAGATCCGGTTTCCGAGCGTGCGGATGGTGCGCCGCACCGTGGCTGCCTCGGGATGATCGGTTCGATACCGGGGCTCGTGCCATGGAACGCATCGGTGTGAACGGGAGGAACGGCCATGAATGATCCATTCCAGGACGTGTCCTCGGCAGGAGCGGAGTTCATCGAGACCTTTGCCCAGGCACTGGAGACGCGGGCCGCCGAGCCGATCATGATCCAGTTGGTCGAGGACTATCTGGACCACCTGCCCTGGCCCGACATCGACCTCGCCATCGAGGTCGGTTGCGGCACCGGAGCGGTGACCCGGCGCATGGCTGCGCGGTCGGAGCGGACCCGCATTCTCGGGTTCGAGCCGTCGCCGGAGCTTCTCGATCACGCCCGCGGCCTGGCGGCGGGACTCGGCAACCAGAGCTTCGAGACGGCCGACGGCGCCAAGCTGCCCCTTGAGGATGGGTCCGTCGACGCCGCGATCTACCACACCGTGCTTTCCCATGTCGTCGACCCTGGAGCCCTGCTGGCCGAGGCGGCACGGGTACTCCGGCCGGGTGGCAGGCTGATCGTCTGCGACGCGGATTTCTCGAAGGGCTCACTGGCCGTGGCCGAAGGCGACCCCCTGCAGGCCTGCGCGACCTTCTTCGCACGGAACTTCGTCACCGACCCGCATCTGATGGGTCGGCTGCGCTCCCTGGTGCAAGACGCCGGCTTCGTGGTGGACGATTTCCGGGTGGTCAGCCGGACCGTGACAAACGCCGACGGCATGCTGGTCTGGGTCCGCGCCTGCGGTACCGCGATGGTCGAGCGCGGGATCATCGGCCAGGACCTGGCCGACGCGATGGTGGATGAATACGAGCGGCGCAAGCAGGCCGGAACGCTCTATGGCCACCTGCCGTTCGGCACGCTCATTGCCACGGCGCCCAATTAGGCCACCGCTCACCGCCCCTGGACCTGCGCGATCCCCTGACGGGCCAGTTCGTCGGCGCGCTCGTTCTCCGGGTGGCCGGCATGGCCCTTGACCCAGTGCCAGCGCACGTCGTGCGGCTGCATCGCGGCGTCGAGGCGTTCCCAGAGGTCGCGGTTCTTGACCGGTTTCTTCGCCGCCGTCTTCCAGCCGTTCTTCTTCCACCCGTGCAGCCACTTGGTGATGCCGTCGCGGAGATACTGGCTGTCGGTGGTCAGTTCGACCCGGACCGGCCGCTTGAGCGCCTCCAGCGCCTCGATCGCGGCGGTCATCTCCATGCGGTTGTTGGTGGTCTCCCTGGCCCCGCCCCAGAGTTCCTTCTCGGCGCCCTTCCAGCGCAGGATCGCCCCCCAGCCGCCGGGGCCGGGGTTGCCGGAGCAGGCGCCGTCGGTGAACACTTCCACCGTGCCGACCCGCCGCGGCGCATCCGACCCGCCGCCGGTCATTCCAGCCCATAGGCGCCGGGGCTGGCGACCTGCTGGTGGAAGCGCAGCTTGCGCCAGTATTCCAGCGGATCCTTCGGCTTGACGAAGGCGCCCGGCGGATGGTTCAGCCAGTCGTAGAGCCGGGTCAGGAGGAAGCGCATGGCGCTGCCCCTGGCCAGGATCGGCAGGGCCTTGAGTTCGTCCAGCGAGAACGGCCGCACCGTGCGGTAGCTTTGCAGCATCAGCCGCGCCTTGGTGACATTGAACGCCCCGTCGCTCTCGAAGCACCAGGCATTGAGGCAGATCGCCAGATCGTAGGCGAAGCCGTCGTTGCAGGCGAAATAGAAGTCGATCAGCCCGGTCAGCGTCTCGTGATGGAAGAAGACGTTGTCCGGGAACAGGTCGGCGTGGATCACGCCCTGGGGCAGGTCGCCGGGCCAGGCGCGCTCCAGCACATCGAGTTCCTGCGCCAGGGCCTCGGCGAGCCCGGGCTGCACCTCGTGCGCCCGGTCGGCGGACTGGTCGAACAGCGGACGCCAGGCCGACAGGCCCAGGCCGTTCTCCCGCCGAAGCCCGAAGTCCTGGCCGGCCAGGTGCATCCGGGCGAGCGCTCCGCCCAGTTCCGCACAGTGGCGGGGCGAGATCCTCCGAGGCCACATGCCGGCAAGGAAGGTGACGATCACCGCCGGCCGGCCGGCGAGCCGGCGCAGCGCCGCCCCGTCGCAGCCCGCCACCGGCTGGGGGCAGGCGATGCCGCGGGCGGCGAGGTGCTCCATCAGGCCGAGGAAGAACGGCAGGTCCTCCTCGCGCACGCGCTTCTCGTAGAGGGTCAGGATGTACTGGCCGCGGTCGGTGACCAGCAGGTAGTTGGAGTTCTCCACCCCCTCCGCGATGCCCTTGAGCGACAGCGCCTCGCCCAGATCGTACTGGGCGAGGAAGGCGTCGACCTCGTCGTCGGTGACCTCTGTATAGACCGCCATGGCAGGCGGAAAGAGCAGGTTTCGGCGGCGCCGTCAACGCCCGGCCGGACGATCGGACGCGGCCGGCCGGCAGAATCTGCCGGTCGCCGGGGGCCGGGCCGGAAGGACCTGCCGGATCGACCCCGGCGCCGCCGGTGGACGCCCTGGTCGGACGCCGGGCGGAGGGCGCGCCGCGGCTGGCGAGTCCGGCGATTCGGGCGGTGCGTACGGGAGTGGCCCCCGGTTTGCAGGTCCGGTGCCGAGCGCTGCCGCCCGTCCCTTCTCGGGGGGTCGGCGGGGCGTGGGACCCGTGGGACGACAGGGAGAACCGGCATGGCTGTGACGCATGCGATCGGCCCGTACAGGGTGGCGGACGACGTGCTGGGCGCGGTGCGCAGCGCCAGCGCCCGGACCGGCGTCGACTTCGGCTACATGATGGCCAAGGCGGCGCAGGAAAGCGCCTTCGACCCCGCGGCGCGGGCCACCACCAGCTCGGCCACCGGACTCTACCAGTTCATCGACCAGACCTGGCTGGGCATGGTCAAGAGCCACGGCCCCCGCTATGGCCTGGACGGTGCCGCGGCGGCGATCGAGCAGGGTCCGGACGGACGATTCTCGGTGTCCGACCCAACGCGCCGTCGGGAGATCCTGGACCTGCGCTACGACCCGCGGCTCAACGCCGTGATGGCGGCCGAGTTCGCGGCCGGCAACGAAGCGCATCTGCACGCGGCGGTCGGTGGGGAGATCGGGCCTACCGAGCTCTACCTGGCCCATTTCCTGGGCGCCGGTGGGGCGGAGGCCTTCCTGACCGCGATGCGCGCCGATCCCGGCCGGCCCGCAGCGGAGGTGTTCCCGGCCGCGGCCCGGTCGAACCGGCCGGTGTTCTACGAGGACGGCCGTCCACGCAGCCTCGCCGAGATGCATGCCTGGATCGATCGTCGAATGGACCGCGCCATGGCCCTGGCCGACGGCGCCCCGGGCGGCGCGCCGTCCACGGCGGTTGCCGAGGTGCCACCCGGGCCGCCCGCCGGGCCGCCCGGGCCGTTCGGCGTGGCGCTGCAGCCCTGGGGCCGGTTTGCCGCCGCCGCCGGGCCGTTCGGCTGGGCCGGGGCAGCGCGCGGCGCCGGGCCGATGGTCGGCTCCGGCAGCGGCCTGCCTCCGGCGGCCGCGTCGCCCTCGGTCCGGGGCACTCCGCCCGACGGCAGCGGCCTGCCGGGGCCGAGCGAGCACCGCCGCGACGTCCTGCCCGGCGCGGCGTCCGAGGTCGGCACCCTGGCCCGCGACTTGGCGGAGAAGCGGCTTTCGCTCTGGACCGTGCTGACCGCCTCGTCGCTGCCCACGCCGGGCGAAACGGGGACGTAGGTCGTTCCAGGGTCACTTCGAGCGGCTCGTCCCTGGCGGAAGCCAGGAACCTCGATGGCTTGTTGCGACAGGCCGGCGCGTGGCCTCGCGAGGGTCGCCGATCGTGGCGCCTTCGGAGCGCTGCGACGCCGCCTGCGCCTCCTGACACGCCCTGTCAGGACCGATCGCCGCGCCCCTGGCCAGGGACCGCCGCGACACGATATAAGGGCGCATGACCACCGCCATCGTGCCTTCCGACGCCGCCCGGCCGCTGTCCGACCGGTCGCGGCCGTTTCGCATCCAGTCCGACTTCGCGCCCGCCGGCGACCAGCCCGAGGCGATCGCCGAGCTGGTCGAGGGCCTTCGGCGCGGGGAGCGCGACCAGGTCCTGCTCGGCGTCACCGGGTCCGGCAAGACCTTCACCATGGCGCACGTCATCCAGGAGTTGCAGCGTCCCACCCTGATCCTGGCGCCAAACAAGACGCTGGCGGCACAGCTGTACGGCGAGTTCAGAAGCTTCTTCCCGGACAACGCGGTGGAGTACTTCGTCTCCTATTACGACTACTATCAGCCTGAGGCGTATGTCCCGCGGACGGACACGTACATTGAGAAGGAAAGCTCGATCAACGAGCAGATCGACCGGATGCGCCACGGCGCCACCCGGGCGCTGTTCGAGCGGCGGGACGTGATCATCGTCGCATCCGTCAGTTGCATCTACGGCATTGGCTCGCCCGAGACCTACAGCGAGATGACGCTCGACCTGAAGGTCGGCAAGTCGATCGACCGGTCGGATCTGCTGAAGGCGTTCGTCGAGCTGCAGTACAAGCGCAACGACGCGAGCTTCGTGCGCGGCACCTTCCGGGTGCGCGGCGATTCGATCGAGCTGTTCCCCGCGCATTATGAGGACCGGGGCTGGCGGATCGGGCTGTTCGGCGACGAGATCGAGGCGATTCACGAGTTCGACCCGCTGACCGGCGAGAGATACCAGACGCTGGAAGCCGTGCGGATCTACGCCAACAGCCACTACGTCACGCCGCGCCCGACGCTGAACCAGGCGATCAAGCAGATCAAGCAGGAGTTGCAGGAGCGGCTGGCGGAGTTCACCGCACAGGGCAAGCTCCTGGAGGCGCAGCGGCTGGAGCAGCGCACGCGCTTCGATCTGGAGATGCTGGAGGCGACCGGCAGTTGCCAGGGGATCGAGAACTATTCGCGCTACCTGACCGGGCGCAAGCCCGGCGAGCCGCCGCCGACGCTGTTCGAATACCTGCCCGACGACGCCCTGCTGTTCGTCGACGAGAGCCACATGATGGTGCCCCAGGTCGGCGGCATGTTCCGCGGCGACCGGGTCCGCAAGGACACGCTGGCCGACTACGGCTTCCGCCTGCCCAGCTGCCGCGACAACCGTCCGCTGATGTTCGAGGAGTGGGACGCGATGCGCCCCCCCTCGGTGTTCGTCTCGGCGACGCCCGCCAACTGGGAGCTGGAGCGGACCGGCGGTGTCTTCGTCGAACAGGTGGTCCGCCCGACCGGCCTGATCGACCCGATCGTCGAGGTCCGGCCGACCGAGACCCAGGTCGACGACGTGATGGCGGAGTGCCGCCTCTGCATCGACAAGGGCCAGCGCATCCTGGTGACCACGCTGACCAAGAAGATGGCCGAGGCGCTGACCGAATACATGTCGGAGGCCGGGATCAAAGTTCGCTACATCCACTCCGACGTGGACACGCTGGAGCGGATCGAGATCATCCGCGACCTGCGGCTGGGCGTGTTCGACGTGCTGGTCGGGATCAACCTGTTGCGCGAGGGTCTCGACATCCCGGAATGCGGGCTGGTCGCCATCCTCGACGCCGACAAGGAAGGATATCTGCGCAGCCGTAGGTCTCTCATCCAGACGATCGGGCGTGCCGCCCGCAATGTGGACGGGCGGGCCGTCCTGTACGCCGATCGGATCACGGGTTCGCTGAAGGCCGCGCTCGACGAGACCGCGCGTCGACGGGAGAAGCAGAAGGCCTACAACGCGGAACACGGCATCACGCCGGAATCGATCCGCAAGAACATCTCCGACATCCTGGAGAGCGTCTACGAGCGCGGCGACCGGGTGACGGTCAAGGCCGGCGACGACAAGACGGTCCACCTGACCGGCAAGTCGCTGAAGGACCACATCGCCGACCTGGAGAAGCGCATGAAGGCCGCCGCCGCCGACCTGGAGTTCGAGGAGGCGGCCCGGCTGCGCGACGAGATCAAGCGCCTGGAGGAGGCCGATCTCGGCCTCGGCGGCGAGGTCGTCTCGCTCGAGGCGGTGCGCGAGCAGAAGAAGGGCCGGGGCAAGGGCGGGCGGAAGAAACGCGCGTAGGTCGGACCATCGGTCCGGCATGCCGCCGTCTCGGCACACGACGGCGCCGGGCCTGTCGGACCGACGCTTCGCTCTGGTCCGACCTACGGGTTTGCCGCCGGTCCCGCCGCCTGTCGGACCGACGCTTCGCCCTGGTCCGACCTACCGGGTCTACCGCCCCTCCCGCCGCCAGGCCGCCATCAGGAGGCCGAGGCCGAGGAGGAGGGCGAGGCCGGCCGGCAGCAGCGGCACTTCCTCCACCCCGGTCACCACGTAGTCGCCGTTGGCGCGCAGGCCGATCCAGTCGCGTCCCGCCGCGTCGCGATCGGGGCCGACCCGGCGAAGCTCCGGCATCCCGCCCTCGGCCAGCCAGTGCACCGCGCCGCCGGTCGCCTCCGCCACCGGGTCCAGCACCGCCGCGGTGGTGCGCATGTCGGTCAGTTCCCGCGGGTTGAGCGTGCCGACCACCGCCAGCGTGGTCAGGTCGCCGTCGGTGATGCGAAAGATCCCCGGCTCGTCGGCGACGATCGAGCCGGTCCATCGGCCGGGACGGTCGGGGGCGCTGGTCAGATCGACAGTGACGCTCTCGCCCGACGGAGTCTCGACCTCGACCGAGCGCGGCGCCCCATCGAGCGCCCGGCGTTCGATGTCGATCCGGGTGCCCTCGACCGCGGCGCGCAGGTCGTTCTCCTCCAGTTCCGGCTCCTTCATCAGCCAGTGGGCGAGCCGGCGCAGCAGTTCCCCCTGCGGGCCGCCGCCTTCGAAGCCGCGCGCCCACAGCCACATGTGATCCGAGGTCAGCTGCGCCACCCGCCCCTCGCCGACCCGGTCGAGGATCAGGAGCGGCCGGTTCTCCACACCGTTCATCAGCACCGATCCGGCCGACGGCACCACGTCGATCTGGCGGAACCAGCGGCCCCAGGATGGCACCTCCCCCGGCGGGCCGGCGGCGTCGATCAGTGCCGCTGTCACCGGGTGCCGCCGGCCGAGGTCGGTCAGGCCGGGGTGATAGCCGCGCTCGACCACCCGGCCGGTCGGTTCGCCAGGGAGGATGTCGCCCAGCGGCGTGCGGTAGACGCTGACCATCTCCGCGAAGGACGGACCGCTGGCTTCCAGGAGCGCTCCGCCCTCCTCCACATAGCGGGCGATGTTGGCGAAGTAGATGTTCGGCAGCACCCCGCGCCGGCGATAGCGGTCGAAGATCACCAGATCGAACTCGTCGAGCCGCAGTTCGAACAGCTCGCGGATCGGAAACGCGATCAGCGACAGCTCGTCGATCGGCGTGCCGTCCTGCTTTTCCGGCGGCCGCAGGATGGTGAAATGCACCAGGTCGACCGACGGGTCGGATTTCAGGATGTTGCGCCAGGTGCGCTCGCCCTGGTGCGGCTCTCCGGAGACCAGCAGCACGCGCAGCCGGTCGCGCACGCCGTTGACCGCGACGGCGGCCGCGTTGTTGGCGAGGGTCAGTTCCCGCGGGCCGGCCTCCACCTCGAACTCCAGCACGGTCGAGCCGCCATGGTCGATCGGCACGGCCAAGTCGTGGTCGACGCCGACCGGGATGTCGAACACCGTCGTCTCCGTGCCGTCGCGGGTGACGGTCAGCTCGGCCAGGGCCGGGCCGGCGCCCGGCCCCTCCGGCAGGTCGTCGACCCGGACCGTGACCACCACCTCCCGCCCGACCAGCCCGAAGGCGGGGGCATTGACCACCACGATCCGCCGGTCCGCCTCGTCTCGCAGACCGGTGAGCAGGGTGTGCACCGGCCCGCCGTCGGCCAGCCCGTCGAGCCGCGCGGGCACGTCGTGCACCTGCCCGTCGGTGATCAGGACGGCGCCGGCGAGGCGGCGGCGCGGCACGTCGGCGGTAGCCCGGTCGAGGGCGTCAATGAGTTCCGTCTCGTCGATCGCGCCGCCGGCCTCGACGATGCGGACCTCCAGCCCCTCCTCCGCCTCCAGGGCGGCGGTCAGGTCGGCCAGCGCCCGGTCGGTGCGGCCGGCGCGATCGCCCAGGTCCTGGCTCGGCGAGCGGTCGACCACCACGACGGCCACGTCGTCGATCGGCTCGCGCTGCTCCTCCACCAGCGAGGGGTCGAGCAGGATCATCGCCAGGGCCAGGACCGCGAGCAGGCGCCACACCGCGCCCCGCGCCCGGCGCAGGAAGGCATAGGCCACGGCAAAGCCCGCGGCGGCGAACAGCGGCGCGAGGACCGCCCAGGGCAGCATCGGCGCCAGCGCCATCGACGCGGCCTGGTTCAGCACGGGCGGGCCTCCTTCGGCATCGCGGTCATTGCCCCAGCCGTTCCAGGATCGCCGGGACGTGCACCTGATCGGCCTTGTAGTTGCCGGTCAGGGCGTACATCACGAGGTTGACGCCGAAGCGGAAGGCCATCTCCCGTTGGCGCTCGCCTCCCGGCACGGTGGCGTAGAGCGGCCGGCCCTGGCCGTCGATTGCCCAGGCGCCGGCCCAGTCGACCGCGCCGATCACGACCGGCGAGACGCCGTCATTGTCGCCGTCCGTCTCCTCGCCGCCGGCCTGGACCCAGACCTCGCCGCCGGCATAGCGGCCGGGAAAATCCTGCATCAGATAGAACGCCTTGGTCAGCACGTGGTCCGGCGGCACCGGCTCCAGCGGCGGGATGTCCAGGCCCTCGGCCAGCTGGCGCAGCCGCTGGGCGCCGGGTCCGCCGCCCATCAGGTCCGCCGCGCCGCCGATCGACCGGTCGCGGGTGTCGAACACGATCGTCCCGCCGTTCATCAGATAGGCGTTGAGCGCCACCCGCGCCGCGTCGTCGAGCGGCGGCTGCTCCGGCACCATGGGCCAATAGAGGAAGGAGAAGAAGGCGAGATCGTCGACCCCCGGCTCGACGCCGATGGCGCCCGCCGCTTCCACCGCCGTGCGCTGGCTGAGCACGCGGCTGAGGCCTTCGAGGCCGGCGCGGCTGACGTCGTCGACCGACGGCACGCCGGTCTCGACATAGGCGAGCAGCGTCTCGTTGGCGGCGCGCAGGACGAAGTCGTCCTGGGCACGGGCAGGCGCGGGGCCGAGCGCCACCGCCGCCGCCAGTGCCATCGCCCCGCCGGCGGCCAGCGCCGCGACGGAGGCCGCCGTCCGCGTCCGGCCGAGCCGGCCCGGCACCAGCAGGCCGCGAAGGGCGAGCCCGATCAAGAGGTCGACCGCGACCACGGCCAGCGCCAGGGCCAGCAGCCAGGGCATCAGCGGCGTCTCCCCGGCCGCGGCGTAGTCGGCGCGCTCGACTCCGCGTGGCAGCTCGCCGATCGGCACCGGGGCCGGGGCGCTGGCGGACAGGTTGAGGGCGCGGCGCTGGTCCTCCGTACCATAGAAGCCCGGTGGGTGGCGCGGAGCGACGGCGGTCTCCTCGAGGTCGCCGGCGCGGATCGGCTGCACCGCGGCCCCGGGCGGCACCGGACGGGCAAAGCCATCGAGCATCTCCACCGGCTCAAGCGCCCGGTCGCCCTCCCCGGTACCGGCGACACCCTCGCTCATCGCCACCGTCCGGCGCAGCATCTCCACGAACAGGCCGGAGAGCGGCAGGCTCGACCAGTCGGCATCGGCGGTGGTGTGGACCAGGACGAGCCACCCCTCGCCGCGCGCGTCGGCGGTGACCAGCGGCGTGCCGTCGGCCAGCCGGGCCCAGGTCTTCTGCGACAGGTCGACGGCCGGTTCGGCCAGCACCTGCCGCCGCACCGTCACGTCCTCCGCCACCGCGAGGCCGGCGAAGGGACTGTCGGCCGCGAACGGCGCCAGCGGCTGCGGCTCCGACCAGCTGAGCGCGCCCGAAAGCACGCGGTCGCCGAACCGCAGCGGCACCGGCACCAGCGTGTCCGGGTTCGCCGCCATCAGCGGACCTGCGAAGCGCACCAGCACGCCGCCATCTTCCATCCACTTGGTCAGCTGCTCCTGCTGCGCCGGCGTCGGCATGCCCGTGTCGGCCATCAGGATCGCCGCGAGGTCGGGCCCGGTGGGATCGAGCAGCGTCTCCAGCTCGCCCGGATGCAGCTCGCTGAACGGCCGCAGCGCCCGCTCCAGGTAGTAGGTCGGCGACAGGAGCGGCTGGGGCTCCGACGACGCGCCGGCCCCGACGATGCCGACCGGCCGGCGCCGCCAGCGGGAATCGAGCAGCACCGTCGCGCCGACCGTCAGCTCACCCTCCAGCACCAGCCGGGTCGCCTCGTTGCGCAGTTCCACCGGGATCTCGAACCGGGCGGTGGCGGTCGTGTCGCCCTCCTCGAAGGTCGCCGGCCGGCGGTCGAGCAGGCGCCCCTCCGGTCCGGTCAGACGCAGGAAGGCCACGGCCTGAGCGCCGCCATCCGCCCGCTCGACCGCGGCGGTCAGGGCCGCCCCCTCGACCGATGGCGGCCGGACCAGCTGCGCGGCGGCCCCAGGCTCCGGCTCCAGCACGCGCAGGCCGCCGCCCTGGCGCAGTTCCCGCGCTAAGGCAGCGTCGTCGGGACCGCCCAGCCCGTCGCTCAGCCAGAGAGCGAAACCGCCCGGCTCGCGCGGGCTTGCCGCCAGTGCCTCGGCGGCCGCGCCGCGGTCGACCGGCCAGGGCTTCGGGGTCAGCTGCTCCACCCGACTGCGCGCCTCGGCCGGGCGCAGCAGGCCTGACGGTGCGGGCGCCGCGCCATCGGCGGCGGGCGCCGTCGTCAGCAGGACGACCGGCCGTCCGGCCCGTTCCACCCGGTCGATGGCGTCGGCCAGGGCACGCTGGCGCGCCGGCCAGTCGCGCGCCGCGGCCCAGCCGTCGTCGACGGCCAGCAGCACGGGACCGCCGCCGGGCAGCGCCTCTCCCGGGTTGAGGATCGGCCGGGCCAGCGCCACCACGACCAGCGCCGCCAGGATCAGACGAAGAAGCAGGAGCCACCAGGGCGTGCGGTCGGGCGTCTCTTCCCGCCGGACCAGATCCTGCAGCAGCCGGATCGCCGGGAAGCGCTGCACCCGCGGCGCCGGCGGGGTGACCCGGAGCAGCCACCAGATCACCGGTAGCGCGGCGAGGCCGAGCAGCACCCAGGGCGCGGCGAAGGCGATCGGTCCGAGACCCAGCATGGCCCTACCCCCGCCCCGCCCCGGCCAAGGCAATGCCGCCCAGCGCACCATAGAGCGTCAGCAGCGCCGCCTGGGCCGGACGGTCGGTCGAGTGCCAGGCAAAGCTCCACCCGGCGGCGCGCGTCATCGCCGAGAGGCCCGCCTGCTGGGCCTCCAGCCGCTCCAGATACGCCTCGCGGATGCTTTCGACGCGCGGCACCAGAGTTTCCTCCGGCTCATCCTCCAGTCCGGCGAAGCGGATCCGGCCGTGATAGGGCAGCGTCGCCTCCGCCGGGTCGAGGACCTGGAGCAGATGGCCCCTGACACCCCGGCCGGCCAGCGCCGACAGGCTTTGCTCCAGATCCGGCAGCGGCGCCAGGAAGTCCCCGATCAGCACGATTTCCGCATGGCGCGGCAGGGGGCGGACCGGCGGCAGGCCGGGCGCCGGCGGAGCCAGCGCCGGCGGCGCCTCCAGCGCGGCGGCCAGCCGGGCGAGGTCGCTGCGGCCGCTCGACGGTGGCGCCTCCCCGTCGAGCAGGGCGACGCGTTCCCCCGCCCGGGCGAGCAGCGCAGCCAGGGCCAGCAGAAGCACCGAGGCGCGGTGCCGCTTGGTCGGCAGGCGGGCGCCGTCGGAGCTCCAGTCCATTGACGCACCGCCATCGCGCCAGAGCCAGAGCGTCTGGGCCGCCTCCCACTCCTGCTCCCGGACATAGGTCCCCTGCGACTTGGCGGTCTGGCGCCAGTCGATCCGCGCGATCGGGTCGCCGGGCTGATAGGCGCGGAACTGCCAGAAGCTTTCCCCCGTGCCGACCCGGCGGCGACCGTGCACGCCCTGGGTCACCGTCGCCGCCACCCGCTCCGCCTCCACCAGCAGGGGCGGCAGCTGGGCCGCCAGCCGTTCGGCGCGGGCGCGCGTTTGCGCACCGCCGGCATCGGCGGCGGAGGCGGCGGATCGCCTGGCGGGGGAACGGCGGAAACCCAGCATCGGCGTGACGGACGCTCCCCGACAGGAAAGGACGGAAGCCGAAAGACCGGCCCGGATCAGGCTAGCGGCGCGACCAGCCGGTCGATCACGTCGTCCAGCGTCACGCCGTCGGCCCGGGCGGTGAAGTTCAGCGCCATCCGGTGCTTCAGCACTGGACGGGCGAGCGCGGCCACGTCGTCGACAGACGGCGCCAGCCGGCCGTCGAGCAGCGCCCGGGCGCGCGCGGCCAGCATCAGCGCCTGGCTGGCGCGGGGGCCGGGCCCCCAGGCCACCGTGCGCTCCACCTCCGGCAGGTCGGTGCTGTCGGGCCGGCCGCGGCGTACGAGATCCAGGATCGCCTCGACCACGCTCTCGCCCACCGGCACGCGGCGCACCAGCTGCTGCGCCGCCATCAGCCCCTCGGCATCGATCACCCGGTCGACCGTACCCTCCGACACGCCGGTGGTCTCGATCAGCATCCGCCGCTCGGCGTCGATGTCGGGATAGGCCACGTCGATCTGCATCAGGAAACGGTCGAGCTGGGCTTCCGGAAGGGGGTAGGTGCCCTCCTGCTCGATCGGGTTCTGGGTCGCCAGAACGTGGAACGGCCGCGGCAGGTCGTGGTAGTGGCCGCCGATCGATACCCGCCGCTCCTGCATCGCCTGGAGCAGCGCCGACTGGGTGCGCGGGCTGGCGCGGTTGATTTCGTCGGCCATCAGAAGCTGGCTGAACACCGGCCCGGCGATGAACCGGAAGCCGCGACGGCCCCCCTCGCCCTCCTCCAGCACTTCCGAGCCGAGGATGTCCGCCGGCATCAGATCCGGGGTACACTGGACCCGGCGCTCGTCGAGCCCCAGCACGGTGCCGAGGGTTTCGACCAGCCGGGTCTTGGCGAGGCCCGGCACGCCGATCAGGAGCCCGTGGCCGCCGGCCAGCAGCGTGATCAGGCTCTGGTCGACGACGTCGCGCTGGCCGAAAATGACCCGGCCGATCGCAGCGCGGACCCGCGTCAGGGTCTCGCCCAGACGCTCGATATCGGCGACCAGGTCTGCGTCGTGGGCCGCCGCGGCGGCAGGGTCTGCGGTGCTCTGGATGTCGGTCAAGGCTTCCTACTCCTCGGCCTCGGGACTATCTGGAGATTATGGCGAAAATGCACGATGGCGACTCTCACGATACCGATACCGGCAACGCCGCACACCCGGAGAGGGACGCCCGGCTGAAGGCGGCGCGCGGGCCGAGCGCCGAGGACGAGGCCTACGACATCCGGATCGCGCGCGACGGCACCTGGTTCTACAGGGGCACGCCGATCGCCCGCCCGGCGCTGGTCAAGCTGTTCGCGACGGTCCTGCGGCGTGACGACGCGGGCGACTTCTGGCTGGTCACGCCGGCCGAGAAGGGTCGCATCACGGTCGAGGACGCGCCCTTCGTCGCCGTCGCGATGACCGCCGACGGCAAGGGCCGGAACCGGAGGCTGACCTTCCGAACCAATCTGGACCATGAGGTGGAGGCCGGACCGGAGCATCCGATCACCGTCGTCCATGATCGTGAAACCGGGGAGCCGCGGCCCTATATCCATGTGCGCGACCGGCTGGACGCGCTGATCGCGCGGTCGGTCTTCTACGATCTGGTCGATCTGGCCGAAGAGCACGAGGCACGGACAGGGGTATGGAGCAAGGGGCGGTTCTTCCCGTTGGATCAGGGGCCGTGACCGCCCCGGCCGCCCGTCTGCGCAACGGTCTGGCCGAGCGAATCGCCGCCGCCGCCGCCGGCCGGGTGCGCGGGGACTTCGACCTCAACCCCGGCATGACGCCGCCCGACCGGCTGCGCGCCGCGGCGGTGCTGGTGCCGTTGGTGGAGCGCAAGGAAGGGCTGACGGTGCTCCTGACCCAGCGCACCCGCCATCTCGCCGCCCATGCCGGGCAGATCAGCTTTCCGGGCGGCCGGCTGGAGGCGCACGACGCCGATGCCGTCGCCGCCGCGCTGCGCGAGACGGAGGAGGAGGTCGGCCTGCCGGCCAGTCATGTCGATCCGGTCGGCGCGCTCGACACCTATGTCACGCGGACTGGCTTCGAGGTGACGCCGGTGGTCGGGTTCGTCCGGCCGCCGGCCGCCTTCGCGCCCGATCCGTTCGAGGTCGAGGAGGTGTTCGAGGTGCCGCTGGCCTTCATTCTGGCGCCGGGCAACCCGGTGCGGCACAGCCGGACCTGGCAGGGGATCGAGCGGCATTTCTGGGTCTTCCCCTACGAGGACCGCTATATCTGGGGCGCGACGGCGGGAATGCTGGCGAACCTTCGCGAGGTGGTGACCGGCGAGCCCCTGTTCCCGGCCGCCAACTGATCGATGGCGATCAGCCTTCGGACGCGAGGACGATGTTGAAAAAACTCCTGTTCCTGCTGCCCCTGGTGCTGCCGACCCTCCTCTACCTGATCTATGCGCTGGCACAGCACTGGCGGCGGGTCGCCGCCGGCGGGGAGCCACCGCCCCAGTGGTGGGAGGAGGCGCCCTGGCTGTGGCTGGCGCTCAGCGGCGTGGTCCTGCTCGGGATCGCCCTGGGGACCTGGGCGCTGGTGTTCGACGGCGCATCGCCCGACACGATCTATATCCCGCCGCGCTTCGAGGACGGCGAAATCGTCCCGGGCCGGATGGTGCCGGTCGAGCCGGAGTGAGACGGCCGCATCCGGCATAGGAGCGGGAGGCTCGCCGCCGAACCGGCCCTCCGGGCGCGACGCCGACGCCGGGCCTGGACGGGGTTCGGCCCGTTGACCGGTCCTGGCCGCGCCGCCAGGATGCGACGGCATGGGCACCGACCGGACCGGTCCGGCGCCATGCCGGTTCTCGCCGATGCCGGAGCCGTCCATCCGCCCAGCCCGAGCGAGCCGCCCTGCCCTTGCCCGCCGCCACCGACCACCGCCTGGAGCCGAAGCCGGACTGGATGACCCGGGCGGAAACCCGCGCGGTGATGGCCGCGCTGGCCGCCGCCGGCCCGGCGCCGCGCTTCGTCGGCGGCTGTGTCCGCAACGCGCTGCTCGGCCGGCCGGTGGAGGACATCGACATCGCGACGCCGCTGTCGCCCGACGCGGTGATCCAGGCGCTCGAGGCGGCCCGGATCAAGGCGGTCCCGACCGGCATCGCCCACGGCACCGTCACCGCGGTCGCGGGGCACCGGCCGTTCGAGATCACCACGCTGCGGGTCGACGTCGAGACCCATGGGCGGCACGCCACCGTCGCCTTCACCGACGACTGGGAGGCCGACGCCGCGCGCCGCGACTTCACCATGAACGCCCTGTCCGCCGAAACCGACGGGACCATCCACGACTATTTCGGGGGGATCGAGGACGCGCGGGCCGGCCGGGTGCGGTTTGTCGGCGACGCGGCGCGGCGGATCGTCGAGGACTATCTGCGGATCCTGCGATTCTTCCGATTCTACGCCCATTTCGGTCGAACCCCGCCGGACGCGGCGACGCTGGCGGCGATCCGCGGCCATGTCGGCGGGCTCGACCGGCTCTCGGGCGAACGCCTGCGCCAGGAACTCAAGAAGCTGCTTTCCGCGCCCGAACCGGTGCCCGCCTGCCGGCTGATGGCCGATACCGGCGCGGCCGAGGCGGTGCTGGGCGAAGCGGCGTTCGACGCGGCGGGCGGGCTGGATCGGCTGGCCGCCCTGACGGGGCTGGAACCGGAGCCCGACTGGGTGCGTCGGTTGGCCGCGCTGATCATCGCCGACCCGGAGGTCGCGGTCGCTCGGGCCGATCGGCTGCGCCTCTCCAAGGTGGAGACCAGGCGGCTTACGGCGCTGGCCGCCCCGCCACCGCCGCTGCCCCGGGACGCCGACGCGAGGGCCTTGCGCGCCTGGCTCTACCGGCAGGGCCGGGACAGCCGCGACCGGCTGCTGCTGCTGCTGGCCGACGCCCCGGCGGACGACCCACGGCGGGCCCTGGTGCCGGAGGCGATGGCCTGGGAGGCGCCGAAGCTCCCGCTCACGGGGCGCGACGCCCACAATGCCGGCGTTCCGCCCGGCCCTGCGGTCGGTGAGGCGCTACGAGCGGTGGAAGACTGGTGGATCGACGGGGATTTCGCCCCCGACCGGGAATCATGCCTGGAAGAGCTGCGGCGGCGGGCAAGGTCGTCGTAGACGGCCGCCCAGGTCGGGTGGGAGCCAGGCGGACACGCGGCCCCCTGTCCCCCGGCCGGCCCCGTTGCCGGGGGTGGCCCGTCCGGTTTCCCGCGGTCGATCCGACCTACGACTGCTCCTCGGCGGCGACGGCGGGATCGCCGACCAGCGGCCGATCGGTGACCAGGACCAGCGCCCCCATGGCGAGAGCAATAACCAGAAATCCGGCGATCCAGGCGCCGGCGACGCTGCGGAAGTCGAACATCGTAAGTGCCCTCTCGGCTGGCGGCCGGCTGGCCGCCATGTGGTCTTATTCTTATTCCCTATATATCGAATCGATATATACTGCGATTGATGATAGATGGGGTGCCCCTGGCGAAGGCCCAAGGGGAAAGGCGACCTGCCGCCGACGCTCACGCAAGTGTGAAAAGGGAGATCGCTATTGGCTCCGGCCGACTGGCTCAGACTCGCCGCCGGTCAAGATAGCCACATCAGAAGCGAACGACGCCCGAGCTTCTTGCGGCTGTCGCGAAACGCCCTGGTTGGCGGCCTATCCTGCATCCGCCGCACTCAGTTCGAGACGGCGGGCGCGTTCAAGCATGGCAGTGCTGACAGACTGATGGATAACGGCAGGGAAGTCCGTCGGCAGTTGAGCTTCTACCGCATTGAGCGCAGCATCGGCCGTTAGGCTGATATCGGATATTGCCTGGAGAGTCAGACGCTTTGCCATTCCTGCCTTCGCCCCCGTTTGCACGAAGTGACGACCGATGATGTCCTCGATGCCATTGCGATTCTTGTCGCCGATCGCCATGGCCAGTTTCAGTTGCTTGCGCTGAATTTGGTGACCGTCAAGGCTCGGTTGCGCCGTGAGCACGTCGTAGAAGGGCGTAAGCCGATACCGGCTGCCCGGCGTCAGGAAGATCGAGAAGTTCTTCGCGTGGCCGTCGGTTGCACCGATGAGCCAGAAGATGATCTGGGCCTTGAAGAAGGCGATCTGATCCGCTTCGGGTTGGTCGCTTCCTTTCAACAGTCCGACGATGTCCGGGATGCCTGGTCCCCCTTGGTTCTGGTATTTGAGCGATGGCGGGACCGAAAGCGCCTGACAGCAATCCTCCTGCGGCAGGCGGAGCAGCCGTCCGTCGCGTGCCCGACGGCGGTCGAAGCGCTCGATCACGAGGACCTTCTTTCCGGCGAAGCTTTCGATACGCGCTTCATTCACCGGAAGCCCGAAGGCCTTCATGAGTTGCAGGCAATAGAACTCGTTTTCGACGCTGTTCGACAGGTCGATCCCGTTGGGGAGTTGACCGATCTCCGGCTTGAGAATGTGCGTCGTCGGCGTCCTGCCGACCGGCTTGAACCAACGCCCTCCATGGTGGAGCAGGGAGGTCTTTTCCTGTGCGCCCGCCACGGATATCCGGAAGGCGTCGTCTTCATCGAGCCCCAGCGGCGCGCGTGCCAGGTTGTTCAATAGCCGGCCGATATCCTCTTCATCGATGGGTTCCCCTTCGATCTTGCCGGTGCATTGCGCGATATCGTCGGGTGGCAGGGTATCCGGCAGAAACTGCAATGCGCCGACGCAATCCCGGCCGATGGCGGCGAGCAGGCTATAGGCATCGGTGCCGGTCGCGCCGACACGTTCGGCGACCCGCTTTCGCAGCGCATCGGAGTCGGGCAGCAGGTTTTCGAAGACGGCTGCGACGGGCGCACCGATGTAGCGATCTTCCCGGAGAGGCAGGGAGAGGGACACCGGCAGCGCATGTTCCCAATCCAGCCAGCTCTGGCCATAGGTGAAGTCGATTGCGCCGCTGCTTTGGCGGCTGAGACGCCCGACGAGCCGGTTGTTGAGATACACATTCAGAGGGATGCGGCTTCGACGGCGCGGCACTAGAACACGTCCTCGATATCCGCGGCCGACCCCTTGCTGCGCGGTTTGATTTCGATTTCAAGATCGAGCGCCGCCAGCAGGTCGAAAATCGTGGCAATCTTCGTCGCGCCTTGGCCGCCTTCGATCTTCGAGACGGTTTCCTGCCATATGCCAGCCTTCTCCCCGAGTTGGGCTTGGGTAAGATCCGCATTGCGGCGCGTGCGCCGGAGTGCAGCTCCAAGCTGTTTCGGAGTGCGGGCGATCTGGCTCATGGCATCGCGTCCTTTCATGCTCAATATATCGATTGGCTCATAAGTTTGCAATATGATCTTTGGATCATAAATCCGAAATTTGATGGTTGGATCATGCCTGCGGGCAGCCACACGGACCGGTCCCGACCCAGATCAGACGCGAACAGCGCCGAACGATCAGCAGGGGTTGCTGGAGGGCAGGGTTCTGGAGAAGCCGGATTGGCGCCGCGGCTCGCCGCGTTCGGGGTCCCCTACCATGGCGCTACCGCCGGACGCAGTGCAGCAGCCAGTTCCGGTTGATGCGGAAGCGCCGGCGGCGGTGCGGTGTCAGGAACCGCCTGGAATCCACCGGCCGTGCCGCCAGGCCGGCGTCGGCCAGCCGGTCGACGATATCGGCGCCGTAGATCCGCCAATGGAATGGATGCCCGAAGGCGGCGAGGCGGTCCGCCGGGCTGGCCATCCCCGGATCCTCCACGGTCGCCGGCCGAGACATGTCCATCGGCACCATCACGATCGCCTGCCCGCCCGGCCTCAGCACGCGGGCCAGTTCCGCCATGGCGGCCCGGTCGTCGGGAATATGCTCCAGCACATGGCTGGTGATCAGCCGGTCGAAGCCGGCGGTCGGCAGCGGCAGCGCGGTCAGGTCCGCCTGCAGGTCCGCGAACGGGTTGAACCGGTCGACTGAGAGGTAGCGGAGGTTGGCCAAGGGCCTCAGGCGAGCCTCCAGGCACGGCTCGGGCGCCGTGTGGAGCAGTCGGTGGCGGCCCGTCAGGAAATCCGTCTCCGCGGTCAGATAGAGCCAGAGAAAGCGGTGCCGCTCCACCGAGCCGCAGGTCGGGCACCGGCTGTTGCGCCGGCCGGCCAGGCCGTAGGGCAGGAAGCGCAGGGCACGGGTGCCGCAGACCGGGCACTCGAGCACGCCCTCCGCCCCGGGTCCGGGCAGCTTGGCGTTGTAGGCGCGCTCCGCCTGATAGACGGCGGCCTCGTCCAAACGGTCGGCGCCGGCCGCGGCAATGCGGGCGGCAAGATCGGCGAGCATCGGCGGCTCCGGACGCGGGCGGGGAGACTGGAGGGCGGGCGCCGGGACGGCTATCCTCGCACCCGAGGCACGGTTCTGAGATAGGCATCGGAGGCGGACGACGCCATGGCGGAAACGACGGCCGTGCCACCGGTCGCGGCGACCGGAACTGCAGGACGCGAGGCGATCGGCCCGTTCGACTACGTCGTGGTCGGCGCCGGGTCCGCCGGCTGCGTGCTGGCCAACCGGCTTTCGGCCGACCCGAAGACCAGGGTCCTGCTGCTGGAAGCGGGCGGCCGCGACGACTGGGTCTGGATCCACATTCCGGTCGGCTACCTCTACACCATGAACAACCCGCGCACCGACTGGTGCTTCTCCACCGAGCCGGAGGCGGGCCTGAACGGGCGGTCGCTGGGCTATCCGCGCGGCAAGGTGCTGGGCGGCTGCTCGTCGATCAACGGCATGATCTACATGCGCGGCCAGGCCGCCGACTACGACCACTGGCGCCAGCTGGGCAATCCCGGCTGGGGCTGGGACGACCTGCTGCCGTTCTTCAAGCGCTCGGAGGACTTCCACAAGGGTGCCGACGAGATGCACGGCGCCGGCGGCGAGTGGCGGGTGGAGGAGAGCCGAATCCGCTGGGAGATCCTGGACGCCTGGCGCGAGGCGGCGGCCCAGGCGGGCATCCCCAAGACCGACGACTTCAATCGCGGCGACAACGAGGGCTGCGGCTATTTCCAGGTCAACCAGAAGAAGGGCGTGCGCTGGTCGGCGGCCAAGGCGTTCCTGCGCCCCGCCATGCGGCGGCCGAACCTGACCGTCCTCACCCGCGCCCAGGCGGAGCGGATCGTTCTGGAAGACGGCCGCGCCGCCGCGCTCGATTTCCGCCATGGCGAGGGGCGGGGCGCGGTGCCCAGGCGCGCGCTGGTCGATGGCGAACTGGTGCTGGCGGCCGGGTCGATCGGCTCTCCCCAAGTCCTGATGCTGTCCGGGATCGGGCCGGCCGACCGGCTGGCCAGCCACGGCATTCCCGTCGCCCACGACCTGCCGGGCGTCGGCGGCAACCTGCAGGACCATCTGCAGGTGCGGCTGGTCTTCAAGGTCCAGGGCGTCAGGACCCTGAACGAGCGGACGCAGACCTGGGCCGGCAAGACCGGAATGGGCATGGAGTACGCCCTGTTCCGCCGCGGTCCCCTGACCATGGCGCCGAGCCAGCTGGGCGCGTTCGCCCGGTCCGACCCGTCGCGGGCGACGCCGAACCTGGAATACCATATCCAGCCGCTCTCGACCGAGCGGCTGGGCGACGCGCTGCACCCCTTCCCCGCCTTCACCGCCAGCGTCTGCAATCTGCGGCCGGAGAGCCGGGGGCGGGTCGACCTGAGGAGCGCCGACCCCTTCGACGCGCCGTCGATCCGGCCGAACTACTTGGCCGCGGAGGCCGACCGCCGGGTCGCCGCCGACGCGATCCGCCTGACCCGCCGGATCGCCGCCCAGCCGGCGCTGGCCCGCTACCAGCCCGAGGAGTTCAAGCCCGGGCCGGAGGTCGACGGCGACGACGCGCTGGCGAAGGCCGCCGGCGACATCGCGACGACCATCTTCCATCCCGTCGGCACCTGCAGGATGGGCCCGGCCGACGACGCCGGCGCCGTGGTGGATGCGGCGCTGCGGGTGCGCGGTGTGCGCGGCCTGCGCGTGGTAGACGCCTCGATCATGCCGACGATCACCTCCGGAAACACCAATTCGCCGACCATCATGATCGCGGAAAAGGCCGCCGCGGCGATGGTGCGCGGGTCGTGACTTGCCTCGGGGCGCCCTATGGGCCGATCGGCAGGCGGGCCGTCAGCAGGCGCAGGCCGGCGAGGCCGAAGGTGGCGGCCAGGGCCACTTCGATCCAGCGGCGGGCACGGGCCCAGGCGCGGCGCAGCGGCGGCGTGGAAAAGGCGAGCGCATAGCCGAGATTGACGCAGACCGCCAGGGCGACGCAGCCGCCGACCACCGGCAGCGCCAGCCACCCCGGCGCCCCCGGCCCAATGCCCAGGGCGACGATCGCGATCCATGCCAGGATCGCCTTCGGATTGGTGAGGTGCAGTGCCAGGCCGCGGCGGTAGTCGCGGCCGAACGGCTCGGCGCGATCCGCGCCGGCGCCGGGACCGGGCGGGGCCGGCATGTTCGGCCGCAGCGCGGAGCGCAGGGCCTTGCCCGCAAGCCAGAGCAGGTAGAGCCCGCCGACGATCTTCAGCACCGTCAGCGCCGCCGCCATGGTCGCCAGCAGCGCCGCCACGCCCAGGGCGGCCGAGATGCCCCAGATCGTCGAGCCGGTGATGGCCCCCAGCGCCAGCGCCACCGCCGGGCGCCGGCCGCGCCCCATGGCGGTCGCCATGATCGCGAAGACGGTCGGTCCGGGGCTGGCGCTGGCGATCAGAAAGGCGCCATAGGCCAGCACCAGGGTCGGCAGATGGGGGGTCAGCATGTCGAGCATGAGGCGGCCTCGTCCTGGGGGACGGTCAGGAAAGCACCCCGGCGCGCCGGGCAGAAGCGAAACATTGTCCCGAGACAGGAGGGCCGACGGACGGCTTCGACTGCCGGAGCCTCGTGCCTGGTCGGCGACCGGCGCGGCCTACCGCGCCAGCGCCGCCGACAGTCGATCGAACACGAGGCGGACGCGGCGGCTGGTGTGGAGTTCGCGGTGGGCGGCGAGCCAGAGGGGATAGCGGAAGGGCTCGAGCCAGGGTACGGCGCGGCGGACCGCCGGGTCGCCGTCGCCGACCGACGTGACCATCACGCCGATGCCGGCGCCGGCGCGCACCAGTTCCCAATGCACCAGATGGCTGGTGCTGACCGCCCCGAACTGTCGCGGGGATAGATTGAGGCCCAGCGCGTTCAGCCCCTCCAGAAACCCCTGGTTGTCGTCGAAGCCGACGAACTCCGCCCGCCCCAGCGCCGCGGCGTCGGGGAACGGACCGGCCCGGTCGAGATAGGCGACAGCAGCGTAGAGCGCCGCCTCGTCGTCGCGCAGCTTGCGCCCGATCAGGTCCGGATCGGCGGGTCGGCCGCTGCGCACCGCGATGTCGGCCTCGCGCCGGCGCAGGTCGCTGAGGCTGTTGGTCGACACCAACTGGACCTCGATCCCCGGCTCCTCCCGACGGAGATCGGCCAGGATCGGCGGCAGCACCCAGGCGGCATAGACCTCGCTGGCGGTGATCCGGATGGTGCCCTCGATCGCCTGGGAGCGGCCCGAGGCGGCCAGCGACGCGCGCGCCGCCGCCTCGCCCATCGCGCGGACATGCTCCATCAGGTCGAGGCCGGCCGGCGTCGGGATCAGGCGGTGGCCGACCCGTTCGAACAGGATCACGCCGAGCTCCCGCTCCAGGGCGCCGACCTGCCGGCCAAGGGTGGGCTGGGTCAGGCCGAGCGCCCGGGCGGCGGCGCTGAGCGAGCCCTCCTCCGCGGTCACCAGGAAAGCCCTGGCCCGGTTCCAGTCGAATCTCACGGCCCGCCAATCCATGCGAAAATGCATAATGAATAGCCGGATTTCGTCAAATGACTTCTGGATGACCCTCGGCTACACCGGGGTCGCGCTGATCGAAACGGCAGCGGAACGACCGTGCAGGCGCCCTGTCCTGCCGGCAAGACGCACAAGGATCCCGAGAATGCCGACCCTCCAGGCAACCACGCCCGTCGACCGCGCGGTGACGTTCTGGGACCGCACGGCCGCGCGCTACGCCCGCCGGCCGGTGCCGGACGAGGCCGTCTACCAGGAGAAGCTGCGCATCACGCGCGACTACCTCCGGCCCGACATGGACGTGCTCGAGATCGGCTGCGGCACCGGCTCGACCGCGATCTCCCACGCCCCTTACGTCCGGCATGTCGATGCGGTCGACTTCTCGGCGGAGATGATCGCCATCGCGCGGCAGCGGGCGAAGGTCGCCGGTGCGGCCAACGTCGCCTTCCGGCAGGCGGCGCTCGACGATCTGGAGCCGTCCGCGGTGCGCTACGATGCAGTCCTGGCGCTCAGCCTGCTTCACCTGGTGCCCGACCGGGACGCGGCGATCGCGCGGATCCGGGCGCTTCTGGCGCCGGGCGGGGTCTTCGTCAGCAGCACCGCCTGCATCGGCGAGCGGATGGGGTGGATGAAGGCCGTCGCGCCGGTCGCCCTGCGACTCGGCCTATTCCCGCCGCTGAGGATCTTCAAGGCCGACGACCTGCGCCGCAGCCTGACCGCCGCCGGCTTCGCGATCGAGCACGACTGGCAGGTCGGCAAGGGCGACACCCTCTTCGTGGTGGCGCGTCGGCCATAGCAAGGGGCGAACGAGCGGCGGGGCGGGAGACCGCCCTACCCCGGGACCGGCGCGTCCTCCCGCAGGTGGCCCTCGGCCTTGAGGTCGGCCCAGAGATCCGACGGGATATCGTGGGCGAAGGTGTCGATGGTGCGGGTCACCTCCGCCGGCGTTCGGGCGCCGGGGATCACGCTCGACATTGCCGGGTGGCCGAACGGGAACTGCAGCGCGGCAGAGGCCAGCGGGACGCCGTGCCGACGGCACACCGCCTCGATGCCGCGCACCCGCTCCATGATCTCGGGCGACGCCGCGGCATAGTTGTAGTAGGCGCCCTCGACCGCGCCGGTCGCCAGGATGCCGGTGTTGTAGGGGCCGCCCAGGATGATGCCGATGCCGCGCCGCTCGCACAGCGGCAGGAAGCTGTCCAGCGGCTCCTGCTCCAGCAGCGTGTAGCGGCCGGCGAGAAGGAAGCAGTCGAAATCGCCCGCCTCGGCGAAGCGCTGGCACATCTCCCATTCGTTGACGCCGGCGCCGATCGCCTTGATGACGCCTTCCTCGCGCAGCTTGACCATCGCCTTGTAGCCGCCGGCCATCACGTCGGCGAAATGCTTGTCGACCACGGCAGGATCGCCATGCGTCCAGTGGTCCACGTCGTGGATCAGCAGGATGTCGATCCGCTCCAGCGCCAGGCGCTGCAGGCTGTCCTCCACCGACCGCATCACCCCGTCGTAGCTGTAGTCGTATTCGGGGCGGAACGGCAGCGTGCCCTTGAACAGGCCGGTGTCGAGCGTCGCCGGGTCGGCGGGGTGCAGAAGGCGGCCGATCTTGGTGGACAGGACATAGTCCGCCCGCCTTTCCCACCGCAGCGCCTCGCCGATCCGATGCTCCGAGAGCCCGAACCCGTAGAGCGGCGCGGTGTCGTAGAGCCGGATGCCGGCATCCCAGGCGGCGCGCACCGTCTCGTAGGCCTGCCTGTCGGGAAACGATTCGTAGAGATTGCCGAGCGGCGCGGCGCCGAAGCCGATCTGGCTGACCGGCAGCCCGGTTCGGCCCAGCGGGCGGGTGTCGGTGGCTTTCATGGCGGTGGGTTCCCCTTCTCTTTCTTGTTGCGTCGGCGTTGGTCGCTGTCGCGGCCGCGGGAGCGCGGCTAGAGCGCGGCGCCGGTCTCCGGATCGAACAGGTGCATCTTGGTCATGTCGAGGGTGATCTGGGCCCGGGTGTCCGGCCGGCCCGGATGATGGGCGTCGACCAGCGCCGTGAACCGTTCCCCGCACAGCGTGCCGATGAACAGCGTGTGGGGGCCCAGCGGTTCGATTGTCCTGAGGTCCATGGTGACCACGGCCGGACCGGCGTCGCCGCCGGCCATGTGCTCCGGCCGGATGCCGAGCGTGACGGCGCGATCGACCCTGTCGCGCCATCTCGGCGCCAGGGTGTCGGGCACCGGCAGTTCGGTCCCGTCGGCAAGGCGGATCAGCAGGCCGCCGCCGCCGGCTGCGGCCAGGGTCGCCGGCAGGAAATCCATCGACGGCGCGCCGATGAAGGCGGCGACGAAGGTGTTCGCCGGCTTCTCGTAGAGGGTGATCGGATCCGCCATCTGCTCGATGATGCCGCCGTTCATCACCACCACCCGATCGGCCAGCGTCATCGCCTCGACCTGGTCATGGGTGACGTAGACGACCGTGTTCTGCAGCCGCTGGTGCAGGTTCTTGATCTCGGTGCGCATCTCGATGCGCAGCTTGGCGTCCAGGTTCGACAACGGCTCGTCGAACAGGAACACGTCCGGGTCGCGCACGATGGCGCGGCCGATCGCCACGCGCTGGCGCTGGCCGCCGGACAGGGCCCTCGGCCGCCGGTCGAGATAGGGCTCCAGCCCCAGGATGCGCGCCGCGTCGGCAATCCGCCGGTCGCGCTCCGCCACCTCCACCCCGCGCACCTTCATGCCGTAGCCGATGTTCTGGCGAACCGTCATGTGCGGGTAGAGGGCGTAGTTCTGGAACACCATCGAACAGTTGCGCAGCCCCGGCCGGACCCAGGTCACGTCCCGGTCGCCGATCCGGATGATGCCGTCGGAGGCGCTCTCCAGTCCGGCGATCATGCGCAGCGTCGTGGTCTTGCCGCACCCCGAGGGGCCGACCAGCACGACGAACTCCTTGTCCTCGATCTCCAGGTTGAGGTCGGGGATCACGGTCACGTCGCCGAACTTCTTGACGACGTTGGTCAGGGTCACGCGGGCCATCGGCAGGTCACAGACGGTGGTGGCAAGGGGGACGCGATGACGGCGGGCCGTGCGCGACGGCCCGGCGGGCGCCGCCTTCCGTTCCGGAAGCGCGGCGCCCGCCGGGCCGCAACCGCTGCCCGCGCCTCAGAGCGGCGGCAGGCCCATCGACGCGCGATAGGCGGCGAGCTGCTCTTCGCGGCCGAACTCGTCGGTCAGCTCGTTCCACTGCTCGGCGATGGAATCGAGCGCCTCCTGCGGCTCAACGTCGCCGGCCAGCGCCCGCGACAGCTCGATCTCCAGGATCTCCGTATAGGAGAAGTAGCCCGGCAGCCGCATGTCGAGCGCGACGTTCGGGGCGTTGAGGCTTTCCAACTGGGCGTCGAGGTAGAGCTGGGCCTCCTGCTCGGAGAAGATGTCGAGCCACTGGTCCACCCGCTCGAAGTGGCTGTAGCGGTACGGGTTGACGCCCGAGCCGCCGGTGATCGCCGCTTCCATCGAGTTGTCCGGGTTGGACAGGAACTCGACGAAGTGCCACGCCGCCTCCTGGTTGTCGGCGGCCATCGGCACCGCCGCCTGCCAGCCGCCGAACGCCATGAAGGGCGAGCGCACCGTCTCGTCGAAGCTGTCCCACTCGCCGGTGACGTGGTTCCAGATCTCGGTCGAGCCGGGGGTCATCGCCGATCCGACATTGCCGGCGATCTGGCTCTGCTCCGGATCGGCGGCGATCACGCCCGTGTCGCCCCAGTCGAAGTTCATCGCCACCGAGCCGCCCGCGAAGGCGGTGCGCACGTCGCCCGACGTGTTGTTGAGCGAGCCGGGCGGAGCCACCTCGACCGAGCGGATATAGTCCTCCAGGGCACGCACCCAGCCCGGATTGTTGATCTGGGCGTCCATCGTCTCCGGGTCGAAGAACATGGCGCCCGGATTGTCCGGGTGGTTGGTGTAGCTGGCGGCATGGGTGAAGAAGAACCAGAACTGCTGGCCACCGCGGCGGAACGCCTCCGACGTGCCCCACAGGTTCTCCTCCGGCCGGGTGAAGAACTCGGCGATGTCGTAGTACTGGTCCCAGGTCTCCGGCGGGGCCAGCGGATAGCCGTACTCCTCCTCGAACGCCGCCTGCTCGGCGGTATCGTTGAACAGGTCGAGGCGGTAGCTGAGGGTATGCAGGTCGCCGTCGATGGTCTGCGACTTGTGCTCGCCGCCCCAGATCATCAGCCGGTCGCGATAGACCTCGTGGATGTCCTCCCACACGTCGGTCTGGCGGATCTCCTCCGGCATGACCGAGAGGTAGGGGGCGAAGTCGGGGGTCCAGGCCGGGGCGAAGGTGATGACGTCGAACGAGGCCTGGTTCTCGATCATCGCCGTCAGGTACTTCGGATAGAGTTCGCCGAAGGGGAACTCGACCACCTCGACAGTGCCTCCGGTCAGGTCCTCCCACTTGTCGCCCGCCATCCGGACGGCAAGCGCAATGAACGGGCCGGTCTGCGAGCCGACCCGCAGCGTCACGTCGGAATAGTCGGGCGCGTCCTGCGCTCCCGCATGGCCGGCACCGAGCGCGAGCACGCCGGCGGCGGCCGAGGCCAGAAGCAGCTTTTTCATGGTGCGTTTACCTCCCTGGTGTCGACGGCCAGTCCCGGGCCGTCAGCGGATGCCACCCAGCGTCAGGCCGCCGCGCAGCAGCCTGGCGAGGATGAAGGCCATCACCATCATCGGCGCGATGGCGATGATGGCGGCGACGGATATGGCCCACCATTCGTCGCCGCGGTAGGAGTTCTGCCCCGACAGAAAGATCGGCAGGGTCTGCCAGTCGGAGGTCGTCAGCAGCAGCGCGAACAGGAACTCGTTCCAGACGAAGCCCAGGGTGATCAGCGCGGTGGCGCCGAGTCCGGGCAGCGCCATGGGCACGACGATCTGGAAGAAGATCCTGAGCCTCGGAACGTTGTCGACGAGCGCGGCCTCCTCGATCTCGACCGGCAGCGCTTCGAAGAAGTCGCGCATCAGCCAGACCACGATCGGCAGCGAGAAGGCCGTATAGGTCAGCGTCATGCCCCAATAGGTGTCGAGCGCCTTCAGCCCCTCGCGCCCCAGCTCGGAATAGAGCAGATAGAGCGCGAAGGCGGTGACGATCGGCGGGAACATCCGCTGGGAGAGAAACCAGAAGACCACGTCCGTGTTGCCCAGCACCGGCCCGGGCAGCGGCAGGCGGTTGAGCCAGATCGATGCCGTCAGCGCGACCACCAGCGAGGCGCCCAGCGCGTGGACTTCCGACCAGCCGAGCCACTCGGTGCCGGCGAGGAAGCCGCCGATGCCGATCGCCGTGAACGCGATGCCGGCGGCAAGGCGCACCCGGAACTGGAAGCGCACCAGCGAATAGGCCGCCATCGACCCGAACAGCACGGCGAAGAAGGTCGCCGACAGGCCGATCAGGGTCGAGTTCAGGAACGGGTTGACGAAGTCGCCGCGGTTGCCGCTGATCGCGTCGACATAGGGCTTTATCGTCGGGTCGAAATCGACGAACGGGATGTAGGTGGCGCCCTGGTTGACCGCCGGCGGCGTCTTGAAGCTGGTGATCAGCGTCCAGTAGAGCGGGAACAGCGTGATCAGGAACCACACGCTGCACAGCGCGAACATCACCGCGGTGGCGAGGCGGGAACGCTCCCTCATCGCCGCTTCTCCAGCATCGGGCGGAGCACGGCAAGATAGATCACGCCGAACACCAGGATCACGATCAGGAACAGGAAGCTGAGCGCCGACGTGTAGCCCAGGTTGAACTTCTTGAAGCCTTCCTGGTAGGCGAACAGGGTCAGCGTCTCGGTCGCCGTGCCCGGGCCGCCGCCGGTCAGAACGAAGACCGTGTCGATCAGCTTGAACGCCTCGACCATGCGGATGAACACAACCGCGATCGAGATCGGCAGCAGCATCGGGAAGGTTATGCCCCAGAACTGCTGCCAGGCGCTGGCGTTCTCCAGCCGCGCCGCCTCGTAGACCTCCGCCGGCAGGGTCTGCAGGCCCGCCAGCATCAGGAGGATGACGAACGGCGTCCACTGCCAGATCTCGACCACGATGATCGAGGCGAGCGCCCAGGTCGAATCGGTCAGGAACGGCAGGTTGGGCAGGCCCAGCAGCGAGAAGAAGTCGTTGATCGGCCCGACGGTCGAGTGGAACAGCATCCGCCAGACCAGCGCGACCGCAATCGGCGCCATCAGCATCGGCAACAGGAAGGCGACCCGGAACAGCCGCTCGCCCGGCACCTTGGCGTGCAGCGCCAGCGCGACCGCGAAGCCGATCACGTACTGGATGGCGACCGAGACCACGACGATGGTCATCGTCGTCGCCACCGTGCCCCAGAACCGCGCCTGGGTCAGCAGGTCGGCGTAGTTGTCCAGCCCGATGAACCGCGGCGGACGCGGCGGGACGAGACGCAGGCTCTGGAAACTGACCGTCAGCGAGTAGATCAGCGGGAACAGGCTGACCATCAGGACGATCAGGAACGCCGGCCAGATGAAGACATACTTCGCCGGATCGCGCATCGGTGGCGCGGCCCTCCTCCCCTCGTGTGTCTTGCCCTCGTCGGGGTCGGTCGGCGCCGTCAGGCGGCACCCGCCCCACTTCTTTTGTCTGACGGAACCTTATGCGTTTTTGCCTTGAGGGGCAAGAAAGTGCGCCGGATCAAAAGGATGGCAAAGTGAATTACGTCCCTTGCGCGAGCAGCGCCTCGACCTCCTCGCGACTTGGCATCGATGGCGCGGTGCCGTGCCGGGTGACCGAGATGCCGGCGACCGCGCAGCCGAATCGCGCCGCCTCGACCGGCGGCCGACCCTCGGCGAGCGCGACCGCGAATCCGCCGTTGAACGCGTCGCCGGCACCGGTGGTGTCGAGCACCGGACCCGCCGGGCGCGCTGGAACGATCCGGCGCACCGACGCGGAGACCACCAGCGCCCCGGCGGCGCCCAGCGTGATGACCGCCGTACCCACGCCCTTGGCGCGCAGGGCGTCGGCCGCCGCCTCGGCGCCGGCCGCCCCCTCGACCGGAAAGCCGACCAGGGCCGCGGCCTCCGATTCGTTGGGGGTCAGGAAGTCGACCAGCGGAAAGATCTCGTCCGGCAGCGGCACCGCCGGCGCCGGGTTGAGGATGGTGGCGACGCCGTGCCTCCTGGCCAGTTCCAGCCCGCGCCGGGCCACCGGCACCGGCACCTCGCAGTTGGTCGCGAAGACCGCGGCGCCGCGGATCGCGTCCTCCGCCGCGTCCACGTCCGCCTCGGTCAGCGCGCCGGCGGCGCCCATGGTGACGATGATCGCGTTCTCGCCCGTCGCTTCCTGGACCAGGATGAAGGCGGCGCCGGTGCCCCGCTCCGGATCCTCGGCGACCCGGCCGTCGTCGATCCCCTCGGCACGGTAGGTCTCGCGCGCCAGCCGGCCGAAGGCGTCGGCGCCCAGCCGGCTGATCAGCGAGACCTCCGCCCCGGCGCGCCGGGCGGCGATCGCCTGGTTGGAGCCCTTGCCGCCGGGGCCGAGCCGGAAGTCGGCGCCCAGGATGGTCTCCCCCATCGCCGGCAGCCGGCCGGCCCGAAAGGCGAGGTCGGCGACGAAGATGCCGAGCACGGTGACGCGGGGCATGACGGCCTCCCGATGGCTTGCGGGGTCGCGTCCGGGCCTCAGTCGGCCAGGATCACGCCCTTCTTCAGGAGGAAGCAGCCGTAGCCCCGGGCGTCGCCGGTGGCGACGACGGCATAGGCCTTCTTGGCCTCTTCATAGAAGGCGAAGCGTTCGATCGACCCCATCGGCCAGGAGCGGCCCTCGGCCGCGTCGATCGCCGCCTGCATGTCCTGGTGGACCGGGCGGATGGTCTCCGGCTCGCCCATCACCTCCATCCGGCGCACCGGCGCCTCGACGAAGCTGTCGAGCGGCAGGACCGACAGGATCGCCTTCGCCGCGGTCGGGATGTCGATGCCGTCGAGGCGGATGCAGGTGCCGATCTTCGTCTCGGCCGCGATCGCCTCGGCGGGGAAGTTGGCGTCGACCAGGGCCAGGTCGTCGCCATGGCCCATGGCGCGCAGCGTGTGCAGCAGGTCGGGCCCGAGCAGCGGGTCTATGGCCTTGAGCATGGCGGCAGTGTCCTCCCTTGGGCGCACCCGGCGCTTGCCCGCGCAGCTGTGATTTGTCCGACGAACCATCGCCGAAACCGCCCGGCCGGGCAAGGGGGTGGCAGCCGGCCTCGCCGGGTGGCGGCCCGCCCTGTTCGATATGAAATACTTATTAACTAGTTACATTACTAGTTAATAAGGCTCAAGTATTTAATGCGCTAACTTCGCCACAGTCCATGATAATCTGCAACAGGGCCAGGCGAACGTGATCTGCACCGCCTATGCCTATCGGGAGTGGCGGGCGGCGCTGTCCGCCCGTCCGGGCCTCCTCTACATCGTCATCGTCGATGTGCCGCATTTTTGCCCCGACATGGTCTGGGCGCTCCGCGACGCCGACGCCCTGGTCGGCAGCCAGGGCGATGCCGACGCCGTCCTCACCGCCATCGATGCCGTGATCCGCGGCGACGGCGTCGTGGACAAGGCCGTGTTCGACCTGATCCTCGACGCCCTGCGCCAGCGCGATCAGGGCCGCCGCGACCGCTCGGCCGGCCCGCTGACCGACCGGGAGCAGGAGATCATCGCCCTGGTCGGCGACGGCCTGGCCAACAAGGTGATCGCCCGGACGCTCGGCATCAGCGTGGTCACGGTCAACGCCCATCTGCGGTCGATCTACACAAAGCTGGGCGCGAAGAACCGCATGGATGCGGTCAACCGCTGGAAGTCGCTGCAGGAAGACGGCCTGGACGACGGGCAGCCCTCCGCTGCGGGCAAACCCGGCGGCGGCGGCGGTGCCGGCACGTCGGAGCGCAAGGCGCTGCACGGCGCGGAGGCGTGACGGGCGGCCGACGTCGCGCGTTGCGGCGGCAGCGCCCTTGCTGGCAAGGTGCCCGCCTGCGCGGGCATGACCCGTGTTCTTGTGGACTCTCCCCCCCTTGGAGTCATCCCCGCGAAGGCGGGGACTTTCCGGGACGGCGCGCGTGGCGGCAGCCGGCACGATACCAGCCTGCATCCCATTGCACCCGAGCGTCGCTTCCGTTACCATTTCCCGTAGAACTTCCCGAGCGCCCCACCGCAAGTCCATGCCCGACGACCGCTACTGGGTCTACATCGTCACCAACCGGCCGCGGGGCGTGCTCTATCTCGGTGTCACCAACGACCTGGAGCGTCGGCTGTGGGAGCATCGCTCCGGCCGGTGGCGCGGCTTCTCCCGGCGGTACAATTGCCACCGTCTGGTCTGGATGGCCGGCTTCCCCGGCCCGGAGGACGCCATCGCCACCGAGAAGCGGATGACGAAGTGGAACCGCGCCTGGAAGATCCGCGAGATCGAAGCGGTCAACCCCGACTGGCAGGACCTGATGCCCGGGGAACCATGCTCTGACAGCGCGCTTGGCGGCGGGAGCGCCCTTGCCCGGGAGATGCCCGTCGGCGCGGGCATGGCCCCGGTGTTTCGGGTTGAACATCAAACCCTTGGAGTCATCCCCGCGAAGGCGGGGACCTTGTCGGACGGCGCGCGTCGCGGCGGGAGCGCCCTTGCCCGGGAGATGCCCGCCGGCGCGGGCATGACCCCGGTGTTTCGGGTTGAACATCAAACCCTTGGAGTCATCCCCGCGAAGGCGGGGACCTTCATGGACAGCGCGCGTGGCGGCGGGAGCGCCCTTGCCCGGGAGATGCCCGCCGACGCGGGCATGACCCCGGTGTTTTTGGGTTGAACATCAAACCCTTGGAGTCATCCCCGCGAAGGCGGGGACCTTGTCGGACGGCGCGCGTCGCGGCGGCAGCGCCCTTGCCCGAACGGTGCCCGCCGGCGGGCGGCTCCCGATCCTTCGCATCTTCCGTGTTTGGTCCCGGCCGGTGCGGCGGTATATGACGGGGCAGCGTCGCCCCCACCACCGCCTGACCGAGCCGCCCCGCCATGACCGACACCGATCTCCGCGACAAGCCGGTCGAGGACCTGACCCAGGAGGAGGCGGCCGCCGAGCTGAAGGCGCTGGCGGCGGAGATCGCGCATCACGACCGGCTCTACTACCAGAAGGCCGAGCCGGAGATCTCCGACGCCGACTACGACTGCCTGCGCCGCCGGAACGAGGCGATCGAGGCGCAGTTCTCCGAGTTGATCCGCGACGACAGCCCGAGCGCTCGGGTCGGGGCCGAACCGGCGGCCGGCTTCGCCAAGGTGCGCCATGCGGTGCCGATGCTGTCGCTCGCCAATGCCTTCGACGAGGAGGAGGTGGCGGAGTTCGTCCAGCGGCTGTGCCGTTTCCTCAACATCAAGGACGGCACGCCCCCCGCCCTGTTCGCCGAGCCGAAGATCGACGGCCTGTCCTGCTCCCTGCGCTACGAGGGCGGACGGCTGGTCCAGGCCGCCACCCGCGGCGACGGCGTGGAGGGCGAGGACGTGACGCGCAACGTGGCGACCATCGACACGATTCCGGACCGCCTGGCCGGCGCGGCCCCGGCGGTGGTGGAGGTTCGCGGCGAGGTCTTCATGGAACGCCACGCATTCGTCGCGCTCAACGAACGGCGCGCAGCGGCGGGCGAGCAGACCTTCGCCAACCCGCGCAACGCCGCCGCCGGCAGCCTGCGCCAGCTCGACCCGGCGGTGACGGCATCCCGGCCGCTGAAGTTCTTCGCCTATTCCTGGGGCCAGCTGGCGGCGCCGATCGGCGACACCATGCAGGCGGTGCGCGCGCGGTTCCGCGACTGGGGGTTCACGCTCAACGAGCCGGCGGCGCTGTGCCGGACGCTGGAGGAGATGCTCGACTACTACCGGCGGATCATCGCCGAGCGTCCCGACCTGCCGTTCGACATCGACGGCGTGGTCTACAAGGTCGACGACCTGGCGCTGCAGGAAAGGCTGGGCTTCGTCAGCCGCGCACCCCGCTGGGCCATCGCCCACAAGTTCCCGGCCGAGCAGGCGCAGACCGTGCTCAAGGACATCCAGATCCAGGTCGGCCGCACCGGCGCGCTGACCCCGGTCGCGCATCTCGAGCCGATCACCGTCGGCGGCGTGGTGGTCGCGCGCGCGACGCTCCACAACGAGGACGAAATTGCCCGCAAGGACGTGCGGATCGGCGACACCGTCGTGGTCCAGCGCGCCGGCGACGTGATCCCCCAGATCGTCCGGGTGATCGAGGAGCGCCGGCCGGCCGATTCGCAGCCCTTCGTCTTCCCCGACCACTGCCCGGAATGCGGCAGCAAGGCCGAGCGACCCGAAGGCGAGGTCGTGCGCCGCTGCACCGGCGGGCTGATCTGCCCCGCCCAGGCGGTGGAGCGGCTGCGCCACTTCGTCAGCCGCGATGCCTTCGACATCGAGGGGCTGGGCGAGAAGCTGGTCCGCCAGTTCTTCGAGCGGGAGATCGTCCGCGCTCCGGTCGACATCTTCCGCCTGCGCGCCCGCCAGGAGGGCGGCGAGCTCGACCTGACCACGTGGGAGGGGTTCGGCCCGACCTCCGTCAACAAGCTTTTCGCCGCGATCGACGCCCGGCGCCGCGTGCCGCTCGACCGGTTCATCTATGCGCTGGGCATCCGCCAGGTCGGCACGGCGACCGCGCGGCTGCTGGCCCGGCACTACCACACCCTCGACGGCTGGCGCCAGGCGATGCTGGGCGCCGCGGACCGCGACGGTGACGCCTTCGCCGACCTGGTCGCGATCGACCAGATCGGCACGTCGGTGGCCGACGACCTGATCGCCTTCTTCCAGGAAGAGCACAATCGCACCGTCGTCGAGGACCTGACCACCGAGGTCACGGTCGAGCCCTTCGAGGAGGAGGCGGTCGCCGACACGCCGGTGTCCGGCAGGACGGTTGTCTTCACCGGATCGCTGGAAACCATGAGCCGGTCGGAAGCCAAGGCGCGCGCCCAGTCGCTGGGTGCCAAGGTGGCCGGCTCCGTTTCGAAGAAGACGGATTATGTGGTGATCGGCGCCGACCCGGGATCGAAGGCGACCAAGGCCCGGGAGCTCGGCGTTACCGTCCTGACAGAGCAGGAGTGGCTCGGCCTGATCGGCGGCGCCTGAGCCGTCGGTCGGGTCCGGCCGTTGCCCGGCCGCTTCGCCCTATGCAATAATATTCCAGCATTGACATGGATTATTCCATTCCGTTCGGCGCGCCCCACCTGCAACTCGATCCAGTTCTACGCCGGCTATGACCTCGACCAGGGGACCAGCGCCCAGGTGATCAACACCTTCAATCGGGAATGGCGCTTCGCGAAGGCCTATTACGACGACGAGAAGGACCCGATCCTGAAGCTCGACCTGTCCTTCGTCGGCGGCGTCAGCCGCGGGGCGTTCGAGGACTATCTCGATATCTGGGAGACGACCGTGGCCGAATTCGAGACGGCGATCGGCTGGTAGCGGCATCCCCCCGGGGGAGCGAGAGGCGTTCTCCCTCCCCGCTTGCGGGGAGGTGCCCCGCGCCAGCGGGGCGGAGGGGCGGGCGCCGCGAGGCGCCCGGCGACACTGCCATCGGAGGCGACGGCCTCGGCGGGCTGCCGCCCGCCGCCCCCCGTCCGGCCTCCGGCCGGACAGCCCCCCAGGACTGGGGGGCGAGAATTCTCCCTCCCCGCTTGCGGGGAGGTGCCCCGCGGCAGCGGGGCGGAGGGGCGGGCGCCGGAGGCGCCCGGCGGAGTCGCCCTCGGAGACACCGGCCTCGGCGGGCTGCCGCCCGCCGCCCCCCGTCCGGCCTCCGGCCGGACAGCCCCCTGGGCCGGAGGCGACGAGACGCAGACGGAGCCATGCATGTTCGGGGCACCACAGGCCAAGCGCCATGCATGGCCCGCAATGGTGCACTGCACAAAAGCCGCTCCCGCCCGGCCCCGTTCTGCCTAAATCTAGACCCGTAGCGCTTTGGGCCGACGAAATGCCGGACCGGGCGCGAGAGCAAAAGGGCTGGCCCGCCGGAAACGGGGACGGGACCGGCTCCGCCCACAGAGGCACCGACACCAAAACCGCCAGGCTCAGCGAGGATCCCTTTCCACCGACGAGCCAGAGGCCAGAGCCATGACGATCACAGACTACGCCAAGACCGTCCTGCGCGCCTTCGGGTTCAAAGGCCTGAATGCCGACCAGCAGGTCACCTACCAGGAGCTGATGAACCTGTCCGACCGGCAGCTCGAGGATATCGGGCTCACCCGAGGGCTGATCGAGACCGTGGTCCTGCAGGGGCCGGAGCCGGTGCGCCAGATCAACCCGGCCGCCGCCGTCTCCCGCAGCGCCAACACCGACCGCGTCGCCGGCGTCGCCTGAGCGTCGGTCCGGCGAAGCGGCCGGCCGTTCCCTCCAACCGCTCCCCCATCGGCGCGGTGCGGCCTCCTCCCTCCCCCGCCGCACCCCACCGATGACCCTCGCGGGTTTCCGCCCCGGCCCCTCCTCCTCCCCTGAAGGCCGAGGCGATCCCGCGACGAAGAAGGGCCCGATCCGCCTCCCCGGATCGGGCCCTTCGCTTGTCCGGCCGATGCCCTACCGGGTCAGCGGCTTGTACTTGATGCGGTGGGGCTGGTCGGCCTCGTCGCCCAGGCGGCGCTTCCGGTCGGCCTCGTAGTCCTGGTAGTTGCCCTCGAACCAGGTGACCTGGCTGTCGCCCTCGAACGCCAGGATGTGCGTCGCCACCCGGTCGAGGAACCAGCGGTCGTGGCTGATCACCACGGCCGAGCCCGGGAAGTCGAGCAGCGCGTCCTCCAGCGCCCGCAGCGTCTCCACGTCCAGGTCGTTGGTCGGCTCGTCGAGCAGGATGACGTTGGCGCCCGACTTCAGCATCTTGGCGAGATGCACCCGGTTGCGTTCGCCGCCGGAGAGCTGGCCGACCTTCTTCTGCTGGTCGCCGCCCTTGAAGTTGAACGCGCCGACATAGGCGCGGCTCTGCATCTTGCGCTTGTTGCCGAGGTCGATCTCGTCCTCGCCCTGGGCGATCTCCTCCCACACCGTCTTCCTGTCGTCGAGCGACTCACGGCTCTGGTCGACGAACCCCAGCACCACCGTCTCGCCGAGGGTGATGGTGCCGAAATCCGGCTGCTCGACGCCGGTGATCATCTTGAACAGGGTCGACTTGCCGGCGCCGTTCGGCCCGATCACGCCGACGATGCCGCCGCGCGGCAGGCTGAACGACATGTCGTCGATCAGGAGGTAGTTGCCGTAACCCTTGCGCACGTGATCGGCATTGATCACCTCGTTGCCCAGCCGCGGCGGCAGCGGGATCAGGATCTGGGCGGAGCCCGGCGCCTTGTCCCGGCTTTCGGCCAGCAGGTCCTCGAACGCGGTCAGGCGCGCCTTGGCCTTGGCCTGGCGACCGCGGGCGCCCTGGCGCACCCATTCCAGCTCGCGCTCGATGGTGCGCTGGCGCGCCGCCTCCTGCTTGGCCTCCTGGGCCAGGCGCTTCTGCTTCTTCTCCAGATAGGCCGAGTAGTTGCCCTCGTAGGGGATGCCGCGACCGCGGTCGAGCTCCAGGATCCAGCCGGTCACGTTGTCCAGGAAGTACCGGTCGTGGGTGACCATCACCACCGTCGACGGGTATTCCGCCAGGAAGCGCTGCAGCCAGGCGACGCTTTCCGCGTCCAGGTGGTTGGTCGGCTCGTCGAGCAGCAGCATGTCGGGCTTCGACAGCAGCAGGCGGCACAGCGCCACGCGGCGCTTCTCGCCGCCCGAGAGATGCGGCACCGCGCTGTCGCCCGACGGGCAGCGCAGCGCGTCCATCGCGATCTCCACCGTCCGGTCCAGGTCCCAGGCGTCGGCGGCGTCGATCTTCTCCTGCAGCTCCGACTGCTCCTCGATCAGCGCGGTCATCTCGTCGGGGTCGGTGACCTCGCCGAGCTTCATGGAGACGTCCTCGAACCGCTTGACCACGGCGTAGATGTCGCCCAGCGCGTCCATCACGTTCTCGGCCACGGTCTTGGACTCGTCCAGCTCGGGCTCCTGCGGCAGGTAGCCGACCTTGACGCCCTCCGCGGCCCGGGCCTCGCCGGTGAATTCCGTATCCATGCCGGCCATGATCCGCATCAGCGTCGACTTGCCCGAGCCGTTCGGCCCCAGCACGCCGATCTTGGCGCCCGGCAGGAAGGAGAGGTTGATGTTCTCCAGCACCTTCTTGCCGCCGGGGTAGCTCTTGGAGAGCCCGTGCATGTGGTAGATGTACTGATACGAAGCCATCGGGGATCCGCCGTCCTGCCGTCGGTGGGGAGGAAGTGCCGGGCCACCGGCGGGCGACGCCGCCGGCCGGGCCGGGCGCGGTATACCCCATGGCGCGGCCGGGCGCAAACGGCGGGCGGTCGCCTCTCTCTCCTGGTCCTCCCGGACAGCCTGCAGGGCCGATCCGGGACCTCAAAGGTCAGCGCCCCGACGCCGCAAACCGCGCCCCTGTCGTCGAGGCCCCGGCTTTCGCCGGGGCGAGAGGCAAGGGGATGGTGGCTCCTCCCCCTTTCCAGGTCATCCCGGCCGCCGCGTCGGGGGCGACCTTGCGCCGTCCCGGCCGGGGGCTTATCGTGAGGGTCGTATTGCAGTGCGGGATGACGCGCCCCCGGCGGCAGAACCGGCCGCGCCCCCGCCCGTAAGGCATCCCCGGAGGATCCCACCATGACAGACATCGTTATCGCCGGCGCCGCACGCACCCCGGTCGGGGCGTTCAACGGCGGCCTCTCGAGCCTGCCCGCCCACGAGCTGGGCCGCATCGCCATTGCCGCCGCGATGGAACGTGCCGGCGTCGCACCGGAAGAGGTCGACGAAGTGGTCATGGGCCAGATCCTGACCGCGGCCGCCGGCCAGAACCCGGCGCGCCAGGCCGCCATCGCCGCCGGCATCCCGGTCGACCGCACCGCCTACGGCGTCAACCAGCTCTGCGGGTCGGGCCTGCGCACGGTCGCGATCGCGAGCCAGGGGATCCTGGCAGGCGATGCCTCGATCGTCGTCGCCGGCGGCCAGGAGAGCATGAGCCAGGCGCCCCACGCCGTCCATCTGCGCAACGGCACCAAGATGGGCGATACCAAGATGGTCGATACCATGATCCGCGACGGGCTGTGGGACGCCTTCAACGGCTACCACATGGGCAACACCGCCGAGAACGTGGCCCAGAAGTACCAGATCACCCGGGAGGAGCAGGACCAGTTCGCCGCCGCCTCCCAGCAGAAGGCTGGCCGCGCGATCGCGGAGGGCCGCTTCAAGGACGAGATCGTCCCGGTCACGGTCAAGGGCCGCAAGGGCGACACGGTGGTCGATACCGACGAGCACCCGAAGGCCGACACCACCGCCGAGGGCCTGGCCAAGCTGCGCCCGGCCTTCGCCAAGGACGGCACGGTAACCGCGGGCAACGCCTCGGGCATCAACGACGGTGCCGCCGTCGTCGTGCTGATGAGCGCCGCCGAGGCGGAGAAGCGCGGCATCGAGCCCCTGGCCCGGATCGTCAGCTGGGCGACCTGCGGCGTCGACCCGTCGATCATGGGGACCGGCCCGATCCCGGCCTCGCGCAAGGCGCTGGAAAAGGCGGGCTGGAAGGTCGACGACCTGGACCTGATCGAGGCGAACGAGGCGTTCGCCGCCCAAGCGCTGTCGGTCAACAAGGATCTTGGCTGGGATCCGGAGAAGGTGAACGTCAACGGCGGCGCCATCGCGCTCGGCCACCCGATCGGCGCATCGGGCGCTCGGGTGCTCAACACGCTCCTGTTCGAAATGCGGAAGCGCGACGCGAAGAAGGGCCTCGCCACCCTGTGCATCGGCGGCGGCATGGGCATCGCCATGTGCCTGGAGCGTTGAGGGTCGTAGGTCGCTCAAATCCGGACGGATTTGCGCGACATGGCGGCTTCCGCCGTCGCTCAAACCGCTGTCGCGGTTTGAGCGACCTACCTACCCATACTCGAATCCTATCGATCCCAGCGGAACAATCGATTTCCCTTTTGTGACCAGGCAGCGCACTCTTCCCTCACCCACCACGGAAGGAGGCCCGCCATGACCCGCCCGACCCTGACCACCACCGCCGGCGCGCCGGTCGCCGACAACCAGAACAGCCTGACCGCCGGCCCGCGCGGCCCCGTGCTGCTGCAGGACTGGCAGTTGCTGGAGAAGCTCGCCCACCAGAACCGCGAGCGCATCCCCGAGCGCGTGGTCCACGCCAAGGGCTGGGGCGCCTTCGGCACCTTCACCGTGACAAACGACCTCACCCGCTACACCCGCGCCGGGATCTTCTCCGAAGTCGGCAAGCAGACCGAGTTGCTGGCCCGGTTCTCCACCGTGGCCGGCGAGCAGGGTGCCGCCGATGCCGAACGCGACGTGCGCGGCTTTGCGGTCAAGTTCTACACCGAGGAAGGCAACTGGGACCTGGTCGGCAACAACACGCCGGTGTTCTTCGTCCGCGACCCGATGAAGTTCCCCGATTTCATCCGCACCCAGAAGCGCCACCCGAAGACCAACCTGCGCTCGGCCACCGCGATGTGGGACTTTTGGTCGCTCAGCCCGGAGAGCCTGCACCAGATCACGATCCTGATGAGCGACCGCGGTCTGCCGGTCTCGCCGATGCACATGAACGGCTACGGCAGCCACACCTTCAGCTTCTGGAATGCCGATGGGGAGCGGTTCTGGGTCAAGTTCCACTTCAAGACCCGCCAGGGCCACGCGCATTTCACCAACGACGAGGCCGCGGCGATCGTCGGCCACAGCCGCGAGACCTACCAGGAAGCCCTGTTCGGCGCGATCGAGGCGGGCGAGCACCCGCAGTGGACGCTCTATGTACAGGTGATGCCCGAGGAAGAGGCTCTGAACCAGCCGTTCAACCCGTTCGACCTGACCAAGGTGTGGCCGCACAAGGACTTCCCGCTGATCGAGGTCGGCGTGATGGCGCTGAACCGCAACGCCGAGAACTATTTCGCGGAGATTGAGCAGGCGGCGTTCAGCCCGTCCAACGTCGTGCCCGGCATCGGCTTCTCGCCCGACAAGATGCTGCAGGCCCGAGTCTTCGCCTACGCCGACGCGCACCGCTACCGGCTCGGCACGCATTACGAGGCGCTGCCGGTGAACGCCCCCAAGACCGGCGTGAACCACTACCACAAGGACGGCTCGATGCGGTTCTTCCGCAACGACACCGGCAACTCCGACGCCTATTACGAGCCCAACAGCGTCGGCGGACCGGTCGAGGATCCGTCGGTCGCCGAGCCGCCGCTCAAGATCGACGGCGACGCGGCGCGGTGGAACCACCGCGAGGGCAACGACGACTTCAGCCAGCCTCGCGCCCTGTTCCAGCTGTTCGACGACGGGCAGAGGCAGCGGCTCTTCGCCAACATCGCGGCGGCCATGGCCGGCGTGCCCCAGGCTATCGTCGACCGGCAACTCGCGCTGTTCGGACAGGTCGACCCGGACTACGCCGCGGGGGTCGCCGCGGCGCTGGATCGAAAGGCCGCCGCGTGATCTCCGGTCTCGTGTAGGTCGCCTTCCACACATCGACCGCCATCCCCTTCCAGAACGCCCCGGCCCCTTACGGCCGGGGCGTATTCATGTTTTGATACCATGTCCGTCGGTTGCGCACGCATCGGCGGGAATTCCCCGAGCGGCCGGCGTCGGCCGCCCCAACGAACCCGGTCTGGGAGGCACCCCGAGCATGAGCCGAGTAGCACTGGTCACCGGCGGCACCCGCGGCATCGGCGAGGCGATCTGCGTCGCACTGAAGGAAAAGGGCTATGCCGTCGCCGCGAACTACGGCGGCAACGACGACGCCGCCAAGGCCTTCACCGAGCGGACCGGCATCCAGGCCTACAAGTTCGACGTCAGCGACTACGCGGCTTGCGAGGCCGGGGTGAAGCAGATCGAGCAGGAGCTCGGCCCGGTCGAGGTGCTGGTCAACAATGCCGGCATCACCCGCGACACGACGCTGCACCGGATGACGCCGGAGCAATGGCAGGCAGTGATCGACACCAATCTCGGCTCCTGCTTCAACATGTGCCGCTGCGTGATCGACGGCATGCGCAGCCGCAGTTTCGGCCGGATCGTCAACATCGGCTCGATCAACGGCCAGGCCGGGCAGTACGGTCAGGTCAACTATGCCGCGGCGAAGTCGGGCATCCACGGCTTCACCAAGGCCCTGGCCCAGGAAGGCGCGGGCAAGGGCATCACGGTCAACGCGATCGCGCCGGGCTATGTCGATACCGACATGGTGCGCGCGGTGCCGGCCGACGTGCTGGAGAAGATCATCGCCCGGATCCCGATGAAGCGCCTGGGCCGGGCCGACGACATCGCCCGCGGCGTTGTCTTCCTGGTCGCCGACGACGCCGACTTCATCACCGGCTCCACCCTGTCGATCAACGGCGGCCAGCACATGTATTGAGGCGGCGCGTTCGGGGAGCGCGCTCTGCGACTCGGGCCGGGAAAGCACGACCGCCGCCTCTCGCCGGTCACCCTGGCGAAAGCCAGGGCCTCGACGGCAGGGGCGCGTTCTGCGGCGTCGGCGCGCTGTCCCTTGAGGTCCCGGATCGGCCCCGGCGGGCCGTCCGGGATGACCGGGGAAGGGTCGGAGTCACCCTGGCGAAAGCCAGGGCCCCGACGGCAGGGGCGCGTTCTGCGGCGTCGGCGCGCTGTCCCTCGAGGTCCCGGATCGGCCCTGGCGGGCCGTCCGGGATGACCGGGGAAGAGAGGCAGGCTAGATCCGCATCACCACGCGGCCCTCGATCGCGCCCTCGCGCATGCGGTCGAAGATGGCGTTGACGTTGTCGAGGTCGTCCCAGCTGTAGTGCGAGGCGACCTTGCCCTCGCCGGCGAACTGCAGCGCCTCCTCCAGGTCCAGCCGGGTGCCGACGATCGAGCCGCGCACGGTGATCCGGTTCAGCACCATGTCGAAGATCGAGACCGGGAAGTCGCCCGGCGGCAGGCCGACCAGCGCCACCGTGCCGCGCCGCCGGGTCATGCCCAACGCCTGGGCGAAGGCCGGCCGCGACACCGCGGTGACCAGCACGCCGTGGGCGCCGCCGATCTCCTTCTTGATGCGCTTGACCGGATCCTCGGTGGCGGCATTGATCGCCAGATCGGCGCCCAGCTTCAGCGCCAGGTCGGTCTTCATATCGGAGACGTCGACCGCCGCGACGTGCAGCCCCATCGCCTTGGCGTACTGCACCGCCATGTGGCCGAGCCCGCCGATGCCGGAGATCACCACCCAGTCGCCGGGCCGGGTGTCGGTCTCCTTCAGGCCCTTGTAGACCGTCACGCCGGCGCACAGCACCGGCGCGGCGGCGCCCCACTCCACGCTGTCGGGGATCCGGCCGACATAGTCCGGGTCCGCCAGCACGTATTCCGCGAACCCGCCATTGACCGAATAGCCGGTGTTCTGCTGGCTCTCGCACAGCGTCTCCCAGCCGGAGATGCAGTGGGTGCAGTGCCCGCAGGCGGTGTGCAGCCAGGGCACGCCGACCCGGTCGCCCTCCTTCACCGATGTCACGCCGGATCCGACGGCGGCGACCGTGCCGACGCCCTCGTGCCCGGGGATGAACGGCAGCGCAGGCCGGACCGGCCAGTCGCCCTCGGCGGCATGCAGGTCGGTGTGGCACACGCCGGACGCGGCGATCTTCACCAGGACCTGACCCGGCGCCACCTCGGGCACCGGCACCTCGTCGATCTCGAGCGGCTTGCCGAAGTCGCGGACGACGGCGGCCTTCATCACCTTGGCCATGGGGGAGCCTCCTTCGCAAGGGGGAGCGATCGTATGCCCCAAGACTATCGGCGCCGCGACGGCCGGCGATGACATGGCTCAAATCGATGGGCGGTTGGGAAGCGGGCTTGTGGAGGAGGACGCGGGACCCCGGAGGTGAAGCCGACACGGTGGCAACCTTCGATATCCTGCCGATGGATGCCACGACGCATGCGACGAAACGCGGCTGTGGTCCGCGGCCCTGGCGGTCGGCAGGGCGGGCCGGGCCGGGCCGGCTATCGCTGTTGAGCCTCGGCAGGGTGGCGGCGCCGTTTGCTCGCACCGTCGGTCGTCGGGCCGTCGCAGGATGTCGCGGAAGGTCGCGGGGCGTCGCAGAAGGTCGCGCCGGCGCCGGGGGGTGTCGGACCGCCGCTGCGCTTTGGTCCGACCTACACCCGCTACACCCGCTCCGCCACCCAGATCGCGGCGCGGCTGCCGGCCTTGATGGCGGCGGAGAGCAGGCGGTAGGCGGGCGCCAGCTCGGCCTCGTGTTCCAGGCCGATGTCGCGGTGCTCCAGCTCCTCCTCGCGGAAGCGCTCGATGGTGGCGCGCAGTTCCGCCTCCTCCGCGTCGTCCTCGAGATGGTCCGACTGCTCGGTATAGTGGCGGTCGATCACTTCCTCCACTGCCACGGTGCAGGCCATCGCCGCCCGCTCGCCCAGAAGCGCGGTGCCTGCGCCCAGGGCGAACCCGGCGACGTGCCAGACCGGATGCATCAGGCTCGGCCGCACCCCGCGCTCGACGATCAAGCGGTCGAACTCCGCCAGGTGGGCCAGTTCCTGATCGGCCATGTGGCGCAGGATGTCGCCCTTCGGCCCGTCGCCGAGGACGGCGATCTGGCCTTCGTAGATCCGCTTGGCGCCGTATTCGCCGGCATGGTCGACGCGGATCATCCGCTCCAGCATGCGCTGGCGCGAGAGGTCGCCGGGCAGGGGGCGGCGGCGCCGGCGGGGCGGCGGGGGCGCCGCATCCGGGTCGGTGTCGGTGTAGGGGTCGACGGAGTCGGGCGTCATCGCAGATCTCCCGGTCGCGGGGTACGGCTCAGCCGGATCGCGGCGATCGTCCCGGCCCCGGCCAGCGCGAGCGAGGCGAGGCCGTTCCACCCCGCCATCGAGATGCCCAGGAACGCCCACGCCACCTCGTCGCAGCGCACCACCGGCACCGACAGGAGCTGCTGGCGCAGGTCGCTCGCGCTCAGGCCCCCGGCCGCGGCCGCGCCGCCGCAGGCCGCGGTGCCTTCCCACCAGCCCTGCTCCACGCCGACATGGAAGGCGGCGATGCCGGCGCCGGCGATCAGCACCAGGGCCAGCAGGGCACTGACCGCCGCGCGGCCGCGGTCGTGGCCGACGGCGAAGAAGCCGACCAGCCCGATCACCACCACCGCGGCGTGGGGCCAGCGCTGCCACAGGCACAGCACGCAGGGGGCGAGGCCGCCCAGATACTGGAAGGCCAACGCGCCCAGCAGCAGCGCGCCACTGCCCAGCGCCAGCCACAACGGGGCACTGCGCGCGGCCTGGGCGAGCCCGTCGGCCACGGGCCGGGAGGAAGCGTCGTCGAAGGACCGGCTCTGCGTCATACCCAGCGATATAGCCGGTCGAGCCCGAGGCGGCAAATGCCGATCGCCGCGGCAGGGAGCCGCGCGGCCCGAATCAGGCGGCGCGAAGGGAAACCGGGATCGACACCCTCCATCCCATGGGGTCTGCCGTCCGCCGCCGGGGCCCCGCCGCCGCGCCGCCGATCTATGCCGTGGCCCGGAATGCGGGATGGAACGTCACCTCGCCGTGCGGGACCGGCCCGTCGAACGGCAGCGCCAGGAACACCTCCGGCGGCACGCCCTCATGCACCAGGCCGGTCGGGCTGCGGAAGCCGAAGCGTCGGTAGTAGGCCGGGTCGCCGACCAGCACGCAGCCGCGCGCGCCGCGCGCCTTCAGCCGGGCGAGGCCCTCGCGGATCAACACCTGGCCGATGCCCTGCCCCTGATGCTCCGGCAGCACCGAGACCGGGCCGAGGCCGTACCAGCCGGTGGTGCCGTCGGACATCGCGACCGGCGAGAAGGCGACGTGCCCCACCACGCGCTCCCCGTCCTGCGCGACCAGCGACAGGGCGAGCGCACCGGCGTCGCGAAGGCCACGGATGATGAAGGGTTCCGTCTGCCGGCTGAACGGGTGGTCGCGAAAGGCCGCGGCGGTCACCTCGGCGATCGGGCCGGCATCGGACGCCCGTTCCTCGCGGATCAGCACGGCGAAGCTATTCCCCGATCACCCGGTCCCGCGGGAACCGTGCCACCGCCGTCGTCCCCCTGCCCGGCGCGCTGGCCAGGACAAGGACGCCGCCGTGCAGCTCGACCAGGGTTCGGCTGAGCGCGAGGCCCAGCCCGGCGCCTTCCCGCTGGGCGTTCCCGGGGCCCCCGACCTGGACGAACGGCTCGAATACGCGGGCGAGCTCGCGATCCGGGATGCCGATGCCGGTATCCGCGACCACCAGAGCAAGGTCCGCGGGATCGCCGGGACCGGCGGCGTCGAGCGCGGCGAGCGCGGCGGGCGGCACCACCCCGTCGACCCGGCCGACGCCGAACGTCACCCGCCCGCCCTCCGGCGTGAACTTGACGGCATTGCCGATCAGGTTCAGCGCCACCTGCATCAGCCGCCGCTCGTCGCCGCGCAGCAGCGGTGCGGGCGCATCGGGCGACGGGCCGCTCAAGTCGATTCCACCGCGCCGGGCCCGTTCCGCCAGCATGTGCGCCGCCCGGCCGGCGACATGGGCCAGGTCCACCGGCTCCTCCGCCACTTCTAGCCGGCCGGCCTCGGCCTTCGACATCTCCAGGATGTCCTCGATCAGGCCGAGCAGATGACGCGCGCTGGCGTGGATGTCGTCGACATAGCCCTCATATCGATCGTTGAGCAGCGGCCCGAAGGTCCCACTCTTGATCACTTCGGAAAAGCCGATGATCGCATTGAGCGGCGTGCGCAGTTCATGGCTCATGTTGGCCAGGAACTCGGACTTGGCCCGGCTCGACGCCTCCGCCGCCGCCATGGCCCGGCGCATCGCTTCCTGGGTGCGGACCTGGTCGGTGATCTCGCGAACCGTGCCCTCGTAGTAGAGCACCTCGCCGTCCGACCCGTGGACGGCGTGGGCGTTCTCCGAGATCCAGATCCGCTCGCGCGTCTTGTGGCGATAGATTTCGGAGACGAAGCCTGTGATCTGCCCCTCGGTCTCCAGCCGGCGCCGGAAAGTCTCGCGCCGGGCCGGGTCGACATACCATTCCCGACCGATGTCGCCGACCGCCGCCAGCAACTCCTCTTCGGTGTCGTAGCCGTTGAGCCGCACCAGGGCCGGGTTGGCGCGCAGTTGCCGGCCGTCCGGGGTCGACCGGTAGATGCCTTCGCTCGCGTTCTCGAAGATGTCGCGGTAGTCGCGCTCTGCCCTGGCGAGGGCCTGCTGGGTGCGAATCAGGTCGGTCACGTCGATCGCCGTGCCGACATAGCAGACGAGCGCCCCGTCGGCGTCGCGCACCGCGGTGCCGCTCTGCTGGGCCCAGATCACGCCGCCGTCGCGCCGCCACGCGCGGATGATCATGCCGTCGACCCGGTCGCGCCGCTCCATCTCCGCCTGGAACCTGCGCCGCTCCGACGCCTCGACATAGACCTGACGGCCGATGTCGCTGATCTCGCCGAGCAGCTGCTCCGGAGAGTCATATCCCAGCATGCGGGCCAGCGCCGGGTTGGCGCGAAGGTAGCGACCGTCCGGCGTGGTCTGGTAGAGCCCGATCCCGGCATACTCGAAAATGCGCCGGAACTCCGCCGCCGAGTCGAGCGCCGCCAGGGCGGCGATCGGCCCGACAGGATCGGTCGTCATGGGCGTCTCCTCCGGATCCGTGTCGCGCTGCCCGCCCTGATCCCTCATCCGCGCCCTGCCCTGATTGGCTCCTGGCGGGATGATAGCGTGGAACGATGGTCGAAAGGTAGGGGAGGCGGCGGCGGCGCAGGTATCAGCCTCCGGGTACATCAAACCGTCATCGTCCGCGGCCTACGCTGTCCTGATGGATGATCGCCGCCGACGCCGCCCACCGCCGGACCATCATTGTCCGATGCCGACCGATGCGCCGATGCTAGCCCCGAGGGCCGACGCCTGCCAGAGCCCCGATCCCCAGGCCGACAGGTCGCCGAGAGCGGTCCATCCGCCAGAGGCATCGTCGCCGGCGGACCTGTTGCAGGACATCGAGGCGCTTCGGGGCGCCGTCGATGCCGAGGGCCGTGCCACCCTGGCCCAATGGCGGCCGGCGATCCGACGCCGGGCGTTCCTGCCGGCCGCGCTCAACCTGGCCCACTACCTGGCTTTCCGCCGCCGCGACCTGCGCGATCTGCAGGAGGCGCTGATCGGCTACGGGCTCAGTTCGCTCGGGCGGGCGGAATCGCGGGTGCTGCCCAACCTGGACGCCGTGCGCGCCAGCCTCGCGCGCATCGCCGGCGCACCGGCACCCCCGCCCTGGCCGCCGGCGCGGGCGACCGGCCGCGGCCTCCGGCTGCTCCAGCGGAACACGGCCGCCGTGCTCGGCCCGGCCGACGGGCCGCGGCGGGTGCGCATCATGGTCACCGTCGGCGCCGACGCGGCGGAGCCGGACGGCCCGATCCCCGCGCTCGTCGCCGCCGGGGCCGACGTGGTGCGGCTGAACTGCGCCAAGGGCGATCCGGCGCAATGGGCGGCGATCGTCGATCAGGTGCGGCGCGCCGAGGCGGCGACCGGCCGGAGCTGCCGCGTGGCGATGGATCTGTGCGGTCCGCGCGCCCGAACCGGCGCGGTCGCCACCCCGGCCGACCGGGACCGCCTGGTCGAGGGTGACCGCCTGCTGCTCGCCCGGGAACCGGGACCGGCGCGGCCGGACATTCCGTTCCGCGCGGTGTGCTCGCTTCAGGAGGCGCTCGACCGGCTCGCGCCAGGCCAGCGGGTCACCCTCGACGAGGGTGCTGTGATCGCGCGCACGGTCTCGACGGATGACGAAGGCGCCCTCCTGGTGGTGGAGCGGGCCGCCGGCGGCGGTGTGAAGCTCGCCGCGAACAAGGGCCTGAACTTCCCGGACACGGCGCTCGATCCGGCGCCGCTGACGCCGAAGGACCTGGCCGATCTCGACGCGGTCGCGGCCATGGCGGACATCGTCGGCTATTCCTTCGTCCAGCGGCCCACCGACCTCGCCCTGCTGCGGCGCGAGCTCGCGGCGCGCCGGCCCGGGGCGGACGCGCTGCCGGTGATCGCCAAGATCGAGACCGCCCTGGCGGTGCGAAACCTGCCGGCCTTGATCGTGGAGGGCGCGGGCCACGGGCCGTTCGCGGTCATGATCGCCCGAGGCGACCTGGCGGTCGAACTCGGCTGGCAGCGCCTGGCCGAGATCCAGGAGGAACTGCTCTGGCTGTGCGAGGCCGCATCGGTGCCCGTGGTCTGGGCGACCCAGGTGCTCAACCGCTTCGTGCGCAAGGGCACGCCGGCGCGGGCGGAGATCACCGATGCCGCGATGGCCGAACGGGCCGAATGCGTGATGCTGAACAGGGGCGCCTTCCAGGTCGAGGCGGTCGCCGTGCTGAACGACGTCCTGGCCCGCATGTCCGCCCACCAAGCCAAGAAGACCAGCCGCCTTCGGGCGCTGAAGAGCTGGTAGGGGGACCGGAGCCGACGGCCCGGCTGGCACCGGCGCGGAGCAGCGGATCCGCCGTTCACTCCGGTGCCGACGCGCCCGACGGCTCCCCCCCGGCGTGTAAGCGGGTGCACCGGTGCGGGGGAGCCGTCGTCCCACCGCCCCAACGCACCACCTCGCCAGCCACGCCCTCGAGGGCCCCCGTTGAGAGTTCACGCACCATCAGCCGGTGCGGCTGCTCGCCCGGCATGGTCAGGCCGTGGGGAGCGGCGGGGCGGAAGCCGAAGCGCCGGTAGTAGGCCGGATCGCCGACCAGCAGCACGAACGGCCAGCGGCCCCAGGCCGCCAGGTCGATCGTGTGATAGACCAGGGTCGCCCCGATGCCGGTGCCCTGGCGTGTCGGATCCACCGCCAGCGGGCCGAGCAGGAGCGCCCGCGTGCCGCCGGCCAGCACAGGCCAGTAGCGGATCGACCCGACGATGCGGCCCGGCGCCCCGGCGCGCCGGCTCTCGCGGACCACCCAGGCCAGTTCGGCGACCGGCGCCACGCCGGTGCGGTAGGCGTAGGAGCGCTTGGACTGGCGGTCGGATCCGAAGGCGGCGTCGAGCAGCGTTTCGATGACAGGCCGGTCGGCGGCGGTTTCGGTGGCGAGGTCGAGCATGGCGGTCGGTCCGGATCGAAGGGCCCAGGGCGCGGCGTGCCGTTTTACGAATGGGAGGCCGCGGGGCCGGGAATGGCGGCACCAGGGGCGGGCGGCGAGGCTGCCGGGCCACCGGTGCCGGGTCGATCCGGAGGAAGACGGCCCTTTCTGCGGGCCAAAGAGGATCGTCGGACGGACGGCGGCCGCGCTCAGCGGCGCGAACCCGCGGGGGCGCGTCGTCGTCGGCGTCGGGCCGGCACCAGGGGGGCGGCCCGGAAGGGGGCGTCGATCCTCATGCTTGAAGCATCGCCGGATCCGCCGCCGCGGTCAATCCCCGGCCAACCGGTCGATGCGGGCGCCGTGGGGGATGCGCCCCGGCCGAAAGGTGCCCGCCGGCGCCGGCCCCACCCATGATCCCCGAAGGTCCGCAAACGCGGATGACTCTCCCGGCCTGCCGTCGGATACTCCCCCGCTCCTCCGCCGCCGAAGGGATTCGCCGCCATCATGACCGACGCCCTTGTCGTCATCGCCGTCGGCCTCGCCTTCCTGATTGCCGGCACGGTCAAGGGCATGCTCGGCATGGGCCTGCCGCCGGTGGCGCTGGCGCTGATGACGCTGGCGATCGGGTTGCCCCAGGCGATGCCGTTGCTGATCGTGCCGTCGCTGGCGACCAATCTGTGGCAGGCGACGACCGGCGGCCATGCGCGGATGATCCTGGGGCGGCACTGGACCTTCTTCGCCACCGCCGCCGGCACCGTCTGGCTGGGCGTGGCCGCGCTCGACTGGCTGGACCCGACGCTGCCGACCGCGCTGCTGGCCGGCCTCCTGGCGCTCTATGGCGCGGCAGGGCTCGGCGGCGTGCGACCGCGGGTGCCGGAGCGTCACCTCCGCTGGGGCGGGGTGCCGGTCGGGCTGATCAACGGCCTTACCACCGGTATGACCGCCTTCGCGGTGCCGGGCGTGTTCTGGCTGCAGGCGTCGGGCCTGCCGCGCGACGCGCTGATCCAGGCGATGGGAATCCTGTTCGCGGTGGTGACGGTGGCGCTTGCGCTGTCGCTCGGCGGCCACGATCGGCTGACCCTTGGGCTCACGCTCGGCTCGGCCGCGGCGGTGATCCCCGCGGTCGCCGGCATGGCGGTCGGCCGCCGGCTGCGCAACGCCCTGCCCGAAGCCACCTTCCGCCGCCTGTTCTATCTGGCGATGATCGTCCTCGGCGGCACGCTTCTGGTCCGCACGCTCGCCGCCGCCGGCTAGAGCATCTTGTCTGCGCCCCAAGGAGCGCAGACAAGACTCTCCAGATCCTGGAGAATGGGGCAATTTTTCTCGATCTGATGATTTCGTCGGTTCGGGAATTGCCCTAGCGCGCCGCCAGCGCCTCGTCCGCCCAGGACCGCAGCGCCGGCTGCCAGCCGAGTTCCCGCCGCGCCCGCTCGCCCGACAGCACCTGGTCGAGGCCGTAGCAGGCGGCACCGGCCCCGAAGGCCGCGTCAGCCGCCTGGCCGTCGAGCACCTCCGGCTCCCATGCGGGGAGGCCCAGGCCGGCGGCCAGCGTCGCCGCCAGATCGCCCTGCCGCACACCCGGGGCGGCGACGCCCAGCCATTGTCGGCCCGGTTCGCCCGATTCCAGCACGCGGCGGTAGAGGTCGCCCAAGTCCGGCGCCCCGACCAGCGGCCAGCGCCGGTGCGGGCCGCCGATCACCGCCACCCGACCGGTCGCCCGCGCCCGGTCCGCCAGCAGGGCGACCGGGCCGGTGCCCGGCCCGCAGACCAGGCCCGGATGCACCACCATCCCGTCCAGCCCCGGCGCCGCCGCCACCCGGGCCGCGCCCTCGGCCAGGAACGCGAACGCCCGGGGCGGGCAGAGCGGCGAGTTCTCGTCCGCCGCCTCGCCGCCGGTGTCGCCCCACAGCCAGACCCCGCCGGTATAGACCAGCCGGCGCCGGCCGCCGCGCCGTCCCGCCTCGGTCAGCGCCGGCAGCAGGGCGTCCAGCACCGCCCGGTCGGTGGCCGCCATGGCGTCGTCGAAGGTCGCCGCGCAGTGCACGACCGCATCGGCCGCCGCGGCGGCATCGATCCAGGCCTCGGGCGCGCGCAGGTCGCCCGGCACCGCCGCGGCGCCCTGGGCCGCCACCCGCGCCATCGCGGCACCGCTGCGCGCCAGCGCCCGGACCCTGTGCCCGGCCGCCGAGAGCGCCGCGGTCACGGCCGACCCGATCGCCCCCGTCGCGCCGAGCAGCAGCACGTCCATGGCAGGACCCGCCGCCCTCAGAAATCCAGGTCGGCGTAGTGCGCCGGCGGCGGGACGCCGGGGACAGCGTCGTCCAGCAGCGGGCGGACGCTCGGGCGCGACTTGATCCGCTGGTACCACTCCTTCGCCTCCGCGTGGTCCTCCCACGGCACGTCGCCCAGGTAGTCGACGACCGACAGATGCGCGGCGCAGGCGATGTCGGCCACGGTCAACTCGTCCCCCGCCAGCCAACGGTGCTGTTCCGCCAGGAAGCCAATGTAGTCGAGGTGGTAGTGGATGTTCTGCTTGCCGGCGCGGATCGCGGCCGAATCCGGCTGGCCCCGCCGCAGCAGGCGCGTCATCACCTTCTGCCCGACCAGGTTGTCGGTGACTTCGGCCGCGAACTTTCGGTCGAACCACACCATCAGCCGCCGCGCCTCCGCCCGGCCAAGCGAGTCCCGGCCGATCAGCGGGATCTCGGGATAGACCTCCTCGAGATATTCCAGGATGACCCAGGCGTCGGTCAGCGACGTGCCGTCCGGCTCGATCAGCACCGGCACGTCGCCCGCAGGGTTCAGGCTCAAGAACTCGTCGCGACGCTCCCACACTTTCTCGACCCGCGTCTCGAAGGGCAGGCGCTTCTCGGCGAGCGCGATGCGCACCATCCGGCAGGGCGCGCTGAGCCAGAGATGGAAGAGCTGTCGCATGGGTGGCCGGGCCTGACGGGCGAAGGGAAGGCCGCAGGCGTAGCACAAAGGGGGAGCACGGCAGAAGCCCGCCGATAGGGAGCATGCCGATTCCGCGCGGCCGCTCCCCGACGCCCCCTCCGTCTTCGCCCGGCCCAGCTCATTCCCCGGCGATGGCGGCCGTCCGACCCGGAACCACGGGGCGGCCGTCGACCGGTCCCGGCAGATCGACCTCCAGCAGTTCGGCGATGGTCGGGGCGAAATCCACGCAGGACAGCGTCCGGTCGTGGCGACCGGGCGCCCAGCCCGGGCCGCAGAAGGCGGCTAGGCCGTCGGGCGTATGCTCGCCGCTGCGCACCCAGCGCTCCTCCCCCGTCACGGCCTCCAGGCGGTTGGAGCCGACCGCGCGGACCGGGTCACCGACCACGTATTCGATCAACAGGTCGGGCAGCCGGTGGCGCTCCGGTCCCGGGTAGAGATCGTCGGTGCGATGCACCGCCGCCACCACCTTGCCGCCGGTCTCCAGGTTGGTCAGGCCCATCAAGTCCATGGTCACCCGGTCCAGCAGGTCTTCGTACTCCGCGCCCGGCTGCACGCGGCCGTCGGGTTCGCGGCCGATCAGGTTGACCCGGATGCCGCCATGGGCGGTGTTGTTCTCGACCGGAAAGCACAGGCTGGCGGCGCGGTCGACCTGCTGCGAGCGCGGCGCGTGGCCGCCCTGGGCACGCCACAGCCGCTCGCGCCAGGGGCGGGCGCGGTCGCGGAAGTCCGCCGGCAGCTTGCGCCAGGCCCAGGTCGCCATCGGCTTCAGCCCCCGGCGCGGCGAGGGCGGAAGCGTGCCGCCGAGGGCCGGCGCGGCATAGCCCAGCTTCAGCAGCACCTTGCCCAGCAGGTGGTTGGCGTGGCCCTTGCCGGTCATGCCGTGGTTGGCGAGGAAGATCACCGTCGCGTCGTCGTCCACCACCGACAGCAACTCGCCGATCGACCGATCGATCGCGCGGTAGACGTCGCGCAGGCCGTCGCCTTCGGCCGGCCGCTCGCCATGGGGCCACGGCCGGCTGCGGTCGTGCCAGTGCCACAGCAGATGGCCGGCGCAATGCGCCTCGGTGAATACCTGGGCGAAGAAGTCCCACGGCTCCTTGCGGTAGAAGTCCCGGGACAGGTCGCCCTTCATCATAGCGCCGCGCACCAGGTCATCGCGGAAGGCGATCAGCTGGTCGACGTCGCGCCAGTCGTCGCTGTGGCCGCTGACCGGGTGCCGGCCGTAGCGCTCCAGGATCTCCGCCTCGAGCGCCGGGTCCGACGCCTTGAAGCCGAAGGCGCCGTCGTGCGCGCCCCACTCCACCGTCTGAAGGCCGTTGATCCCCGGGCTGATCGCCGAATGCGGCACGTCCAGCACGCAGCACCGCCTTCCGGCCGCCGACAGGGCATCCCAGAACGGCGGCCGGCGGTTCTCCGCTCCGGCGCGGCAGGTGAAGTCGTCATAGCTGCCCGGCCGCAACTGGCGCCAGCTGTGCACGCCGGTGCGCGCCGGCGTGCAGCCGGTGATCCAGGACGGCCAGTGCGCCCCGACATAGACGCCCGGCAGGCCCCGGGTCTCGGCCACGCGGCTCCGGGCCAGCAGGCCGGCGACCGCCGGCATGTCGCCCGACGCGGTCCAGCGTCGGATCAGCTCCGGATCGCCGGAGCAGATGGCTATGAACACGACTCTTGAACGGCCCATGGCACCGCCCCTTCCCACATGATATCGGCGGCCCGCCACGTCTTTTTTTGTCCCTTTGGCCGGGACTATCCCGCGCCCGGCGGCGCCCGGCCAGCCGTCATAAGGGAGGCAGCGCGTCCTATGGCGTAGGGTGCGGCGCTCATTGGGGGGACCGGCGCCGATCCCTAGAGCATCCGGCGCCCTCCGGGGGCTCAGACAAGATGCTCTAGATCCTGGAAGATAGGGCAACTTTCCGAACCGATGATCCCATCAGTTCGGGAATTGCCCTTGGCACCCCGGCGGCTAGCGCCCCGGGAGGAAGGCCATGCGCGCCACGTCGGTGCAGGACGCAATCGTGTTGAAATGGGCACTGCAATCGATCAGCCCCGGGGCCGACGCGCTCTGGTAGGCGGACTGGCCCGCACAGCCCGCCGCCAGCGCCGAGAGAAGGAGGAATCCGGCCACCGCCGCCGGACCGCTCCGCCGCCTTCTGGGAATCATGTTTCGCCTCCGCACCGTCGTCCCCTTCCGACGGAACCGAAGCTTGCCGAATCGGCCCGAGTCGGCGCAACTAAATAATGTGTACCGAAGTCAAGAAAGCACTAGGGCTCGCCCCATCCCCGAAAGATGGGATTGACGGGCTTCTCGGACCCCATGCGACGTCGTTTCCAGAGCATCACAGAGTCGGGCATCCCCGCGGGCCGTCCCAAGGTCGCCCGAACGCGCATCGTCTGCGCGACGGGGCGCGCGTCAATCCTTGGGAGTTGAGCCACCTGCACCCTGTCGTGGCAGGGCCGGCGCCGTCAGCCGTTCCGCTTCTTGTGCCACGCCAGCGCGGTGCGAACGATCGTGTCGAGGTCGGAATGCCGTGCCGTCCAGTCGAGCTCCGCCTGCGCCCGGGACGGATCGGCGACCAGGCGGGCGGGGTCGCCGGCGCGGCGCGGCGCCTCCTCGGCCGGGACCGGCCGCCCGGCGACGCGGGCGACGGCGTCGATCACCTCGCGCACCGACCAGCCTCGACCGGTGCCCAGGTTGGCGGTCAAGCTGCCGCCCCCGGCCAGCAGCCGCTGGAGCGCCGCGACATGGGCCGCCGCCAGGTCGGCGACGTGGATGTAGTCCCGGATCGCCGTGCCGTCCGGCGTGTCGTAGTCGGTGCCGAACACCTTGATCGACGGCCGGCGGCCCAGCACCGCCTCGATCACCAGCGGGATCAGATGCGTCTCCGGGTCATGGGCCTCGCCGATCGCGCCGTCCGGGTCGGCGCCCGCGGCGTTGAAGTAGCGCAGCGCCGTCGAGCGCAGGCCATAGGCCTCGCCGTACCATTTCATCGCCCGCTCCACCGCCAGCTTGGTCTCGCCGTAGGGGTTGATCGGCAGCGTCGGGTGGTCCTCGGGGATCGGCGCGGTTTCGGGCGTGCCATAGACCGCGGCGGTGGAAGAGAACACCACCGCCCCCACCTCGGCCGCCACCAGCGCGTCGAACAGGCCGAGCGCGTTGACCACGTTGTTCCAGTAGAAGCCGGAGGGGTTCCTGATCGACTCCCCCACCTCGATCGAGGCGGCAAAGTGGATCGCCGCGACCGGCTTCTCCTCGGCGATCACCCGGGCCACCGCCGCGCGGTCGGTCAGGTCGACCCGGTGCAGCGGCCCCCAGCGCACGAAGTCCTCGTGCCCGGCGCGCAGGTCGTCGAGCACCACCGGCTCGAACCCCGCCTCGGCCAGCGCCTTGCAGGTATGCGCGCCGATATAGCCGGCACCGCCGGGAACCAGGACCTTGGACATGGGAGGGCGTCTCCGGAGGATCCGAAAGGAAGAGGGGCGCGGCGATCCTACCCGTCGCGGGCGGCGCCGCAACCCACTGGCCCCGGAAGAACCGCCGGCCTGCCCGAACGGGGCATGCCGGCCGCCGCCGTCACCCCTCGCGCTTGAACTGCTTGGCGAGCGTCAGGGCCTGGCGGTAATAGGAGCTGCCGATGCCGGTGCCGTAGGGCCGGTCGGTCGGCTCGGTCAGGCGTTCGTAGAGCACCCGGCCGACCATCTGGCCGTGCTCCATCATGAACGGCACCTCGTGGCTGCGGATCTCCAGCACGATGGTCGTGCCCTCGCTGCCCTCGGCCCCGAAGCCGAAGCCGGGGTCGAAGAAGCCGGCATAGTGCACCCGGAACTCCCCCACCCGCGTGTCGTAGGGCGCCATGTCGGCGGCGTGGTCGACCGGGACGGCCACCCGCTCCTTGGTCGCGAGGATGTGGAACTCGTCGACGTGCAGGACGATGCCGCCGCGCTCCGGCCTGTGGATGCGGTCCCAGAACGCGTCCACGTCGTAGTGGCCGACCCGGTCGAAATCCACCGGCTCGTCGACCCGCCGCGCGCGGTAGCCGACCAGGCCGGTCGCGGGATCGCCCTCCACATCCACCGACAGGCCGACGGCGCGCTGCTTGATGTCGGGCTCCAGCGCGTCCTCGTCATGGACGAGGCGCGCCGCCTCGTGCAGCCGTCTGATGTCCTTCTCGCTCATCAGCGGCGTGCCCTGCCGCAGCCGCACCTGGGACAGGCGCGACCCGCGGCGGACGATGACGTTGAAGGAGCGCGGCGCGATCTCCAGCCACAGCGGCCCCTTGTAGCCGTCCCGCACGGTGTCGAACTCGGTCCCCTGATCGGTGATCAGCCGGGCGAAGACGTCGAGCCGGCCGGTCGAGCTCTTCGGATTGGCGAAGCCCGACTGGCGGCGACGCAGGCTGAGCTCCTCCTGCAGCTTGACGACGTAGACCTCGCCCCGCCTCAGCATCGCGCCCCGGGTCAGGTCGATCGTCTCCTCGGCCAGGAAGCGGACCTTCTCCGCCACCGTCGCGCGGGGGCCGGGCAGGAAGCTGGCGGGCAGGCGGTACGCCGTGTCGCCGAGGCGGAGATCCAGGCTGGCCGGCTGGACCTGGGCGTCTGTCACCGGGTCGTCCGCCATGATCTGCCCGCTCTCGATCGCCGCCGCGATCCGCTGCGCCGGCCAGACACCGGTCTGCGCCTCGCGCGGGCGCTCGAGCGTCGGCAGGAAGGGCTGGTCGGCGGGGCCGGTCATGGGCGGGCGGCCTGGGCGGGGTCTCGGGAGGGGACGCGGGCGCTCCTGGCTACACCAAACCGGCCGCAGGATCAAACACGGGCCCTCACGGCGCCACCAGCACCGCCCGGAAGTCGTTGACGTTGGTCCGCGTCGGGCCGGTGACGATCAGGTCGCCCAGCGCCTGGAAGAAGCCGTAGCCGTCGTTGTCCGCCAGCACCGCCGCCGGGTCCAGGCCGGCGGCGCGGGCGCGCGCCAGGCTGTCGGGACCGAGGATGGCGCCGGCGTTGTCCTCCGTCCCGTCGATGCCGTCGGTGTCGGCCGCGATCGCATGGATGCCGGGCGCGCCGCCGAGCGCGACGGCAAGGCCCAGCAGGAACTCGGCATTGCGCCCGCCGCGCCCGCCGCCGCGCACGGTCACGGTCGTTTCGCCGCCGCTGATCAGCACGGCGGGGGCCGGGGCCGGCTGGCCGTGGCGGGCGACCTGGAACGCGATCCCGGCATGGACCTTCGCCACCTCCCGCGCCTCGCCCTCGATTGCGTCGCCCAGGATCACCGGCGTCACGCCGACCTTCCGCGCCACGGCCGCGGCGGCTTCCAGGCTGTCCTGCGGCCGGGCGACCAGCACGGTCTCGGCGCGGGCGAGGCGCCGGTCGCCGGGCTTGGGCGACTCGTCCTCCGCCGCCTCCAGGTGCCGGCGCACCGCCGCCGGCGGATCGATGGCATAGGTCTTCAGGATCGCGCGGGCGTCGGCGAAACTGGTCGGATCGGCGACCGTGGGGCCGGAGGCGATCACCGCCGGGTCGTCGCCCGGCACGTCGCTGATCGCCAGCGTCACCACCCGCGCCGGCCACGCCGCGGCGGCCAGCCGGCCGCCCTTGACGGCGGACAGGTGCTTGCGCACGCAGTTGATCTCGTCGATCGCCGCGCCGCTCCTCAGGAGCGCCTTGCCGACCGCCTGCTTGTCCTCCAGCGTCAGCCCGTCGGCCGGCGCCGCGAGCAGCGAGGACCCGCCGCCCGAGATCAGGCACAGCACCAGGTCGTCTTCGCCAAGCCCGCGGACCGTGTCGAGGATGCGCCGGGCCGCCTGCCGGCCGGCGGCGTCGGGCACCGGGTGGGCGGCCTCCACCACGTCGATCCGGTCGGTCCCGACGCCGTGGCCGTAGCGCGTCACCACCACGCCGGACAGATCCCCCGGCCAGTGCCGCTCCACCGCCAGCGCCATCGCCGCCGCCGCCTTGCCGGCGCCGACCACCACGGTGCGGCCCTTCGGCGGCGCCGGCAGATGCGGCGGCACCGCCCGCTCCGGCGACGCGGCGGCGATCGCGGCCTCCATCATCCGGCGGAGCAGGTCGGCAGGGTCAGTCATCGTCGTCGGACCTTCATCGATTCTCGTCGCGGCGACCGTAGCACGCCCGGCGTCGATCGCCCGTCCTATCGCGAGGCGCTTCCCCGGCGCGCGTCGCGGGGATTGATCCGGGGCCGAGCGGCTCTCACGTGCAGGACAGAGCCGCGGCGGGGCGGGGCGGCTCCGCCGCCGATCCGTCACGGGAGCGATTCGATGACCGACACCCGGCTGCTCGACGACGTGCGCGCGGCGATCGCCAGCGAACACCGGCTGGGCCCCGGCCGCCCGACGATCGAGGTGGAGGAGCGGCCCGACGGCACCCTCGCCCTGACCGGCAAGGTCGACCGCGTGGCGAAGAAGCGCCTCGCCGCCGCCCATGCCGCGCGCCTTGCCGGCGCCGGCCGCGTGGTGGACGAAGTCCGCGTCACCCCGGCCGTGACGCGCGACGACGCCAAGATCCGCGACGCCGCGATGCGGACCTTCGAGCAGGAGCCCGCCTTCAATCGCCTGACCATGGGCCTTGCCGGGCCGAACGACTACGCCCTGATCACCGACCCGCCGGACAGCCTGGGGCGCATCGACATCGGCGTGAAGGACGGCATGGTCACGCTCGACGGACGGGTGCCGGGGCTGGAATACAAGCGGCTGGCGGGCGTGCTCGCCTGGTGGGTTCCCGGCAGCACCGCGGTGGCGGACCGCCTCCGCGTCGAACCGCCGGAGGATGACACCGAGGCCGGGCTGACCGACGCGATCCGCGCCGCCCTCGAGAAGGATCCGTTCATCGACGCCGGGCAGATCCGGGTGGTCAACCGCGACCGCCGGGTCCTGCTGGAAGGCTGGACCAAGACCGAGACCGAAAGGGAGATGGCCGAAGCGGACGCCTGGTACGTCTTCGGCGTCGAGGATGTCGTCAATCGGATCGAGACCGGCTACTGAGCCGGGCCCACCCACGTGGACGTGCGGAGGAGGCATCGAACCATGAGCACCACCGGACTGCAGGTCTTCGACAGTACGCTTCAGGAGACGCATATCTGGCTGAAGGATATCAGCCAGCGCCTGCACAGCGACGACCGCAAATTCGCCTACACCGCGCTGCGGTCGACGCTGCACGCCCTGCGCGACCGGCTGACTCCGGTGCAGGCGGTGCATCTGGGGGCGCAGTTGCCGATGCTGGTGCGCGGCATCTATTTCGAGGGCTGGCGCATGGTCGACACGCCCAGAAAGGAGCGCCACCTGGAGCAGTTCCTGGAGCGCGTTCTCGGCGGCGTCGAGAATGCCACGACGGGCCCGGTCGATCCGGAGCGGATCGCCCGCGCGGTGTTCGAGACCGTCACCACCCATATCGACATCGGCGAGGCGCGCAAGGTGGTCGACGAACTGCCGCGCGAGCTGCGCACCCTGTGGCCGGACGCCGCCACCCGGCACTGACGCAACGCCTTCGCGCGTGATACCCCCCGCCGGCCGCCCCTGCCGGGCGCCGGCTGCCTTGAGACGCAACGAGAGGACTGAAGCCGAATGACCCCCGTCACCGACCGTCCCGCCACCGCGGCCGAAGTGCGCGACATCGTCGGGCATATCGACGAGACGGTGATCGCAGAGATCGTCGGCACCGGTGCCTCGCCGGCCGAGGTCACCGCCGCCTTCACCTACCTGAACGCCGACGACTACATGGGCGGCGATCTGGAGCGGCCGGCCGCCGGCAAGGTCGGCGCCGTGCTGGCGATCCTGGAGGCGCAGCTGCCGGAGCCCGAGGAAGGCAGCCCCGCCGGATAGCGGCGCCGCCCGGCCGGGCGGCGCGGCGGGGGCGCTACTGCCCCTCGCGCGGCGGCGGCTCGTTCGCCGGATGACAGCAGCCCTGGCGCCAGCTGCCGTCCGGCAGGGCGATCACCGCATCGAGCGGATGGACGATGTCGCTCATCCCGTCGCTGCAGCTTTCGGTCCGGATCGCGGTCACCACCAGGCCGCCGTCGCCGCTGCGGAATGCCCAGCCCACCCGGCCGTGGCCCAGGCGCTGCGGCCTTCCCATGCGGGCGACCACCGGCCCGTCCATCGGCTCGAACCGCGCCGCGTCCGGGTAGAGCGTCAGGGCCCAGAAGGGTTCGGTGCCGGAGCACTGCAGCACGGCGTCGGCTGGCTTCGGCGGCGCGGCGGAGGGCGCCGGCTTGTCGTCGTCGGCCGCGGCGGGCGCGGTCGTCAGCAGGGCGGCCAGGGCGATCAGCGAGAGGGACCGGATCATCCCGGCAGCCTACGGCCGGATGGCGGCGAAGGCAAAGGGGGTTGCGCATGACGGCCGGTCGGCATGGCGTCGCCTACCGGTGCCAGCCGGCCGCGCGGGCAGCCTCGTCGCTGCAGAGCCGGACCGCCAGCCCCGCCGCGATGTCGCCCAGGGCCTGTTCGTAGTCTGCGTCGAGAATCGAGAGGTAGCGGTCCGGCCGGCCGTTCCGGTCCGGATCGCCGACCAGCACGCAGTCCCGGTCGACGTCCGGAACGCCGCCGTCGAGGCGAACGCCGGCGCGCCAGTCGGCCGGCGGCACGAAACGGCCGCCCCAGATCCCCAGTCCGGCCTGGCGGGCAAAGGTCTCGTCATGGACCAGCCGCTCCGGCGCATCCTCGGACGTCACGCCCAGGCCGCTGCGGATCTGGTCGGAGGCGAGGCTCGAGTCGCCCACCCAGCACTCCGCGCGGACCGGGTCGCCTGGCGTGTCCGACGCCGTGCCGCCGATCTCCGGCGTGCACCGGATGCCGGGCCCGGAAAGGGCGATGCGCTTGCGCAGTTCGTAGGCGGCGACCAGACCACAGTGCCAGTCGAAGCCGGCGCTATGGCACAGCTGCCCCGGCTCGGGCGCATCGATGCCGGCGAGGTCGACGACCTGCCCGTCCACCTCGATCGTATCGCCGTCGACCACCCGGACCGTGGCCGCCGCGCCATCCCGCGCATGGCCGGGTCCAGCGGCGAACATGATCGCGAGCGTGGCGGCCAGAACGAAGGCGAAGCGCGTCATCGGGCGGTCCTCGGCCGTGTCGCGATCGGGATCAGCTGCGCCGGAAGCCCGGCAGCACGGGCACCAGAAGGGTGAAGAACGTCAGCCGGTCGAAGCATGGCAAAGGAAAGCAGCCAATTCGCGGCATCCGGCAGCGGGGCGGATGCTAGTTGGGCCTTCGGAGATGGGACAATTTTTTTCCGAACTGATGATTCCATCAGTTCGGGAATTGCCCTAGGCCGTCGCGCCCCGGGGCGTAACCTCGCCGGGGACCGGAAAGCCTTGCGCCCCGGGACGTTCGCCCCCGTCGCCTTGGCGCGCCTCGTTCCCGCGAGATCCTGGATGGCCCGTCGGGCCATCCAGGATGATCCGACCTCCATGGCGGGTCGTCCTGGCCGTCAGCCAGGACCTCGACGGCATGGGCGCAGTCCGCGAGGCCGGCGACCGCCAGCCTGGATCCCGCGCCTCATCTCCCGGGCCGGCCAGGATGACGGCAGACAGCGACCGCCTCACCGCCCCGACTGCGCGAGGGCCTCGGCGCCGCCCACCACGTCCATCAGTTCGGCGGTGATCGAGGACTGGCGGGTGCTCCGGTACCGTCCGCGCAGTTCCTCCAGGTGGTCGGCGATGTTCCGCTCCGCCGCCTGCATCGAACTCAGCCGTGCCGCCTGCTCCGCCGCCGCGCTTTCCGCCAGCGCGCGATTTAGCACGACGAACAGCCGCTGGCGGAGCAGATGGGTCAGAAGGCGTTGCGGCCCGGTGCCGAGCATCGGCTGTCCGCGGCCGGGCCAGATCCGCCGGCGGGGGCGGTCGCGCCCGGCGTCGCGCGCCAGGTCGTTCGGGTCGATCGGCAGCAGCCCGCGGACGGTCGGCCGGGCCGGCGCCTCGTCGCCGCGTTCGTTGTGGACCAGTTCGACCCGGACGACACCCCTTTCCTGCCGCCAGCGCTCCAGCACCAGCAGCACGTCCGTCACCGCCTCGGCCAGTCCGCCGGCCGAGCCGGGCAGCATGAGGATCTCGGCCGGCGCCAGGTCCATCGCCTCCAGCCGGGCTGCGACTCGGCCGCCGACCGCGAGGATGAGCACGGCCCCCGCCGTGCGCTCCGACAGCGCGGCATGCCGCTCCGCCGCCCGGTCGGCCGCCTGCTCGTTGAACCGGCCGCACAGGCCGTGGTCGGAGCCGACGGCGACCAGGGCAGCCGCCCCCTCCCCGTCCGGTCGGCGGGGCGGCCTGCTTTCCAGCCCGCCGGTGGCGACCAGCGCGATCAGACCCAGCTCCACCGTCCGGTCGTAGTCGGCCAGCGCGTCCGCGGCCTTCTCGTACTGCCGGATCGAGACTGCGGCGAGCGCCTTCATCGTCCGGACGATCGACTGGAGGTCCTCGGTGGTCTCCAGCCGCTGGCCGAGCTCTTCCAGCGTCGCCATCGGCTCAGTCCTCGCCGTCGCCGGTGCCCGCCAGATCCGCCTCGTCGAGCGCGGCCCGGGCGATCTCCGCGACCGCCTTCCGGTCGTCGTCGTCGAGTTTCCTGCCGTCCCGGATGCGCCGGGCCACCTCGCGGTCCAGCCGATCGAGCCGGCCGCGGATCGCCGCCTCGGCATCGGCGATCCTCTCGACCGGCACCGTGTCCAGCATTCCCTCCGACACCGCCAGCAGGACGGCGATCTGGTCGACCACCGGCTGCGGCTCCCATTGCGGCTGCTTCAGGATCTCGCGCACCCGGCGGCCGCGCTCCAGCGTGCGGCGGGTGTCCTCGTCAAGGCGGGTGCCGAACCGGGCGAAGGCCTCGAGCTCCTCGAACTGGGAGTAGCTCAGCCGCAACTGCCCGGCGACCGTGCGGTAGGCGGACAATTGCGCCTTGCCGCCCACCCGGCTGACCGACCGGCCGATGTCGATCGCCGGCATCAGCCCCTTCCGGAACAGGTCCGGCGACAGATAGACCTGACCGTCGGTGATCGAGATCAGATTGGTCGGGATATAGGCCGAGAGGTTCTGCGCCTGGGTTTCGATGATCGGCAGCGCGGTCAGCGAACCGCCGCCGAGATCCTCGGCAAGGCGGGTCGCCCGCTCCAGAAGCCGGGAGTGGATGTAGAAGATGTCGCCGGGATAGGCCTCGCGTCCCGGCGGCCGGCGCAGGAGCAGCGACAGCTCGCGATAGGCGCGGGCATGGCGGGTCAGGTCGTCGTAGACCACCAGCACGTCGCGTCCGCGCGCCATCCACCATTCGCCGATCGCAGTCGCGGCATAGGGTGCGGCGTATTGCAGCCCGGGCGCGTCCTCCCCGCCCGCGACCATCACCACCGTCCGCTCCAGCGCGCCGGCGTCGCGCAGCTGGGCGATCACCTTGGCGACCGCGTCCGAGCGCTGGCCGATGGCGCAGTAGATGCAGAGCACGCCGGTATCGCGACGCGTCTGGTTGATCATCGCATCGACCGCGATCGCGGTCTTGCCGGTCTGGCGATCGCCCAGGATCAACTCGCGCTGGCCCCGGCCGATCGGCACCAGCGCGTCGACCGCCTTGAGGCCGGTCTCCAGCGGTATCTCGACCGGGCGGCGATCGAGGGCCCCCGGGGCGTCGCGCTCGATGCCGCGGCGCTCGGCCGCGCGCGGCGGCGGCCGGTTGTCCAGCGGCCGACCCAGCGCGTCGACCACCCGGCCGAGCAGCCCGTCTCCGACCGGCACGTCGATCACCCGTCCGGTGCGCCGCGCCTCGCCGCCGGCGGCCAGCCGTTCGCCGCCGCCCAGCACCATCACGCCGACCCGTCGCTCGTCCAGCTCCGCCGCCAGGCCCCAGGCGTCGCCACCGCCGGGCAGCGGGAAGCGCACCAGTTCGTCCGCCCCGACGCCAGGCAGTCCGTCGACTTCGGCGATGCCCTCGCCGACGAAGACCACCCGCCCGGTCTCCTCCGGATGCAGACCGCGCCGCCGACGGTCGATCGCCCTGTCGACCGCGTGGAACAGGGGATCGGAGGCGTCCTCCAGCAGCACCGGTTCAGCCCTCCCTCGCGCGTTCCGCCTCGCGCTCGCCGGCGGGTGCCGTCGCCGCGCCGGCCGGCTCCTCGGAGGGGTCCTCGTCGCTTCCGTGGCCGGCAGGCGGCTCCAGCGCCTCGTCCAGCGCGGCTTCCAGGTCGTCGAGCCAGGAATCGATCGACCAGGCGACGGTGCGCCCGCCCGTCGTCAGCTCGATCCCGCAGGTCAGGCGCTCGGCCCGGTGCCAGTCGATGGCGATATCCTGCCCGGCGACGTCGCGCACGGCCTTCTCGACGGCCTCGCGCCGGTCGTCGGGCAGATCAAAGGCGGTGGCGATTTCCGCGGCCCCGGACTCGCCGGCGGCCTCGGCCAGGTCGCGCCGGCGATCGTCGTCGAGATCGGCGAGGCGCCTCGCGAAGACGTCGGCGATCTTGGCCTCTAGGTCCGCGTCCGCCAGTTCCGAGAGCGCGGTCCGGGCGATCTCGGTCAGGCGTCCCGCCGCCCGGCGGCGCAGGTCGGTCAGGAAGCGGCGACGCTCCTCCGTCACCTCGCGCCGCCATTCGGCTCCCAGCCGATCGGCCTCGCCGCGCGCCGCCTCGATCAGCTCGCTGCGGCGGTCGTGGGCCTCGCGCTCGGCGTCCGCCATGCGCTCCTCCCGCGCCTGCTCGAGGTCCCGGCGGGCGGAACGATGCCGCTTTGCCTCGTCCGCCGCCTCGCGCTCGCGGGCGCGCGCCTCCGCCAGCCGGTCGGCGATGCGCTGCTCGCGCCGGTCCATCGCGCGCAGCACGGGGCGGTAGAGGAAGTGCTGCAGCAGCCAGACCAGGATCAGGAAGTTGACGATTTGGGCCGCAACCGTGATCCAGTCGATCTCCATCGCCGGTCAGCCCCCGCCGGCCTGTTGAAGAACGTAGTCCCAGAACGGGTTGGCGAAGATCAGGATCATGGTGACGACGAAACAGTAGATCGCCGTCGATTCGATCATCGCCAGGCTGACGAAAAGCGTTCGGGTGATCGTGTTGGCCTCGTCGGGCTGCTGGGCCAGGGCCGCCAGCGCGCTGGCCGCCGCGCGGCCCTCGCCCAGCGCCGGCCCGATCGCGCCGATCGCGATGGTCAGCCCGGCGGTGACGATCGAGGCCATGCCGATGAGGGCGACGGGATCCATGGGGTCACTCCTGGTCGGATCGGGAGGCGGGGGACGGCGAGCCGGCGCGGTCGTCTTCGGCGTCCGCGCCGCCGCCATGGGTGCGGGTTGCCGAGGCGATGTAGACCATGGCCAGCACCGCGAAGATGTAGGCCTGGATTACCCCGGTCAGCAGACCGAGCAGTTGCATCACCACGGGAAAGACGAACGGCACGACCGAGAGCAGGATGCCGACGATGACGGTGCCGCTCATGATGTTGCCGTAGAGGCGGACGGCGAGCGCGACGGTGCGGCTGACCTCGCCGATCACATTGAACGGCAGCATGAACGGTGTCGGCTTCAGATAGCTGCCGAGATAGCGGCGCACCCCGCGCTCGGCGATGCCGTAAAGCGGAACGGCGACCAGCACGCAGATCGCCAGCGCCGTCGTGGTCGAGAGCGAGCCGGTCGGCGGCTCGAACCCCGGCACGACGGCCAGCACGTTCGACACGAAGATGAAGAGGAACAGCGTGCCGATGAAGCCGCGATAGCGGCCGGGGCGCTGCTGGCTGACGTCTGCGATCTGGTCGTCGAGCCCGGTGACCAGCACCTCCAGCAGGTTCTGCCACCGCGACAGGTGCTCGTCGTCGCGCAGCCGGCGGGTGGTCAGCAGCGCGCCCAGGATCAGCAGCGCCATCACCCCCCAGGTGAAGACGATCGTGGCGTTGAGGTCGATCCCCCGCCAGCTCCAGTAGACCCATTGGTCGGGACTGATCCGCATCGCCGTCAGTCTCCGGTCCGGGCGGGGCGGCGGGGTGCCGGGGCGAGGTGCCGGGTCATCGCCATGCGCGTGGCGAGCATTGCGGCGACGGCACCCGCCAGAGCCGCCGGATCGAACCGGGCGAGAGCGGCCAGCGCCAGCGCCACCAGTCCGAGCCTGACCAGGCTGCTGAGCGCCAGCGCCAGGCCCGGCCGGCGCGCCGCCGAGAGGCCGCGCACGGTCAGCCACAGCCCGCCGAACAGCACGAAGCCCAGCCCGACGCCCGCCGCGGCGCCGAGCGCCAGCGGCACCGCCAGGGCGGCCGGATCGGGGACCAAATCAGTCATGACGGCTCTCCCGCTTGACCCACAGCCAGGCGTTCAGGGACCCCAGGGCCACGCCGGCCAGGAGGCCGGTCAGCGTCCAGCTGGGGCCGCCCGGGAACCGGGCGTCGAGCCAGGCGCCGGCGGCGATGCCGATCAACGTCGGCACCGCCACCGCCCAGCCGACCAGCCCGAACATGCCTAGCCCGAACCACACGCCGTGCCGCCGCTCGCGCTGCGCCCGGGCCCGGCGGTCGGCCTTTCGCCGCACGGTGTCGCCGAATGCCGCGCGATCCTCGGCGGCGCTTCCGGGCACGGGCCGGCGATCGCCCCCGGGCCGGCGACCGGAATCGATGTCCCGATCGGCGCGGCGGCCGGCTGCCGTCTCGCCCTCGGACGCGGTGTCCCGGTCGTCGTCTTCGGGCCGCCCGTCGGTCGCGCCGGCGGTCATCGGCCGCCCATTTCGAGGTCGAGGAACCGGCGCACGACGCCGCTCTCCAGCCGGGCCAGCGCACTGCGGGCGGTGCGCTCGCGCGCGTCCAGTCGGCGGAACCGTTCGTCCACCACCCGGCGAAGGTCCTCCAGGTCGCCGCCCGCGACCGCGCGGCGGACGGAAACCCGCACGTCGCGGCCCAGCTTGACGAGGACGCCGGCATCGATCGCCACCGCGCGCTCGCGCCCGCCCTCGCCCGCCTCGACATAGGCCAGCAGGCCCGGGGCCAGCGCCGTGGCGATGTCGGCGTGCCGCGGCAGCACGCCGAACCAGCCGTCCACCCCTTCCGCGACGAGCTTGGCCACCGGCCGGTCGACAAGCACCTCGGTCGGCAGCAGGACGCGCAGCCGGAAGCCCTCCTCTCCCGTCATGCCGCCCCCCGATCCGCGTCGTCGGCCGAAGTCCCGTCGGCGCCAGCCTCGCGGTTCGGGCCGTTCTTCCCGTTCCGCTCGCCGCCGCCGTCGCGCGCAGGCAGGTCGTCCAGGCCGCCGATCATGTAGAAGTCGCCCTCCGGCCGGTCGCGGCCTTCGCCGTCCAGGATGCGGGCGCTGCCGTCGAGCGCCTCCTCCAGCGGCACCAGCCGGCCCTTGCGCCCGGTGAAGTGCTCGGTGGTGAAGAACGGCTGGGTCAGGAACCGCTCCAGACGTCGCGCCGTGGCGACGGTCCGGCGGTCCTGCTCGGACAGTTCTTCCAGGCCCAGCATGGCGATGATGTCCTTCAGGTCCTCATATTCGGCCAGGGTCCTGCGCACGGCCTGGGCCACCTCGTAGTGGCGCCGTCCGACGATCGACGGGGTCAGCATCTTGGAGTTGCTCTCCAGCGGGTCGATCGCCGGGTAGAGTCCCTGGGCCGCCCGCTTGCGCGCCAGCACGACCGAGGCGGACAGGTGGGCGAAGACGTGGGTCGCCGCCGGGTCGGTGAAGTCGTCGGCCGGTACGTAGACCGCCTGGACCGAGGTGATCGAACCGCCGGCGGTGTTGCAGATCCGCTCCTCCAGCTCGGCCAGTTCGCTCCCCAGCGTCGGCTGGTAGCCGACGCGCGAGGGCATCCGGCCCATCAGGCCGGAAACCTCCGACCCCGCCTGGACGAAGCGGAAGATATTGTCGATCAGCACCAGCACGTCGCGCCGGGCCACGTCCCGGAACCATTCGGCCACGGTCATCGCGCTGTGGCCGACCCGGAACCGGTTGCCCGGGCTCTCGTTCATCTGGCCGAACACCATGACCGTCTGGTCGCGCACCCCGGCCTCGCCCAGTTCGCGATAGAGCTCCTCCGCCTCGCGGGTGCGCTCGCCGATGCCGCAGAACAGGCTGACGCCTTCGTAGCGGCCGACCATGTTGTTGATCATCTCGGTGATCACGATGGTCTTCCCGACCCCGGCACCGCCGAACAGCCCGGCCTTGCCGCCGCGCTCCAGCGGGCTCAGGAGGTCGATCGCCTTGATCCCGGTCTCGAACACCTCGGTCCGCGTCACCCGGCGGTGAAGCGGCACGGGCGGGCGGTGGATCGGCCAGTGGTCGGCGGTGTCGGGCGGCTCCCGCTTGTCGATCGGCCGTCCGAACACGTCGACCGCCCGGCCGAGCAGCGCCTCGCCGACCGGAACCATGATCGGCGCGCCGGTGTCGACAGCGGGGGCGCCGCGGGCCAGGCCGCGGGTCGGCGTCAGCGCGATGCCCCGCACGGTGCGGGCATCCAGATGGGTCGCCACCTCGACCACCACCGTCCGGTCGGTGCCCAGCTCCAATCGGGTGTTGAACGGCGGCGGGCCGTCCTCGAACCGCAGGTCGACCACGCTGCCGTGCACCGCGACCACGGTGCCGCGCCGGACCGCGCCGTCCGGCGAAACCCGATGGCCATCGTTTTCCTGGCGGCCCTCGCCGGGTGTGCCCCTCATGCCGCATGCCCCTCCGCAACCGGTTGCTCCAGGTTGCCTCTCCGGCAGGTGGGGGCGCATTAAGCTGGATCAAAGTTCAACCGCCCCCTATGGTTGCGACCAATCGTCAGATCAATGGGAGGAACGATGCGAGAGGTTCTGGTCCGGCGCGTGATCGCCGAGGGGCGGCAGGCGATGGCCGGCTGGCTGACCATTCCGGCGGGATTCGCCGCCGAGACGATGGCGCATCAGGGATTCGACGGGCTGATCGTCGACATGCAGCACGGGCTGGTCGACTATGGCGACGCGGTGGCGATGATGACCGCGATCTCGACCACCGACGTCACCCCGATCGTCCGGGTGCCCTGGCTGGACCCCGGCATGTGCATGAAGGTGCTGGATGCCGGCGCGATGGGCGTGATCGTGCCGATGATCGACACCGCCGAACAGGCGGCACAAATGGTCGACGCCTGTCGCTACCCGCCGATGGGCGGCCGGTCGTTCGGTCCGGCGCGGGCGCGGCTCTATGCCGGCGCCGGCTATGCCGAGCAGGCCAACAGCCAGGTCCTGGTGCTGGCCATGGTGGAAACCGCCGCGGCCTTGGAGAACATCGACGCGATCCTGGCCGTCGACGGGCTGGACGGCGTCTATGTCGGGCCGAACGACCTGTCGATCTCGCTGGGTGGGCCGGCCGGGGCCGACCACGCGGACGGCCCGGCGCGCGCCGCCGTCGAGACGATCGGCGCCGCCTGCCGCCGCGCCGGCAAGCTGGCCGGGCTGTTCTGCGATTCGCCGGCCTATGCGCTGGCGGCGCGGGAGATGGGCTACGACCTGGTCAACATCGCCTATGACGGCGCGTTCCTGGAGGCCGGCGCCGCTGCCGCCGTGGCCGCGATGCGCAAGGGCTAGCGCCCGCGGCACCGTCGCCCCTCTGCCGCGGCCCCTGCCCGACAAGAGGCTGCCCATGACCCCGATCACCCGACAGGCGACCGCGCTGATCGATTTGCCGCCCGCCGCGCGCGGACTGCACGAGGTGACCGAGCGGCTGACCGGCTGGGTGGCGGCGCAGGGGGTGGTCGAGGGGCTGCTGACGGTCTTCGTGCGGCACAGTTCGGCGTCGCTCTTGATCCAGGAGAACGCGGATCCGGACGTGCGGACCGACCTGATGGCCTGGTTCGAGCGGGCGGTGCCGGAGGATCCGGACCGCTACGTCCACGTGACGGAGGGGCCCGACGACATGCCCGCCCATATCCGAGCGGCGCTGACCCAGACCCATCTCGCCATCCCGGTGATCGGCGGCCGGCTGGCGCTCGGGACCTGGCAGGGCGTCTACCTGTTCGAACACCGCCGCCGGCGCCACCGGCGGCAACTGGCGCTGCATCTGATCGGCGGCTGACCGGCGCCCCGTCTCAGAGGCCGGCGCGGTCGAACAGGGGCGCCGCCGCCGGATCGATGAATCGCGCCTCGTTGCGCAGGAAGGCCAGCAGCGCGCGCAGGCACGGGTCGCTTTCGGTCCCCGGCGGGAAGCGCGAGATCAGCCAGGCCGCCTCCGCCGCATCGACGCCCTCGCGGCGCGCGGCCTCTTCCTCCTCGGCGGCGCGGGCGGCCTCCGCCTCGGCGCGGGCGCGGCGGCCGAACGGGTCGAGCCAGTCCCAGAAGCCCTTCGCGTCCACCTCGCCCCGGCCGAGCGAGCGGCCGACCTCGCCCAGCAGGGTTCCGAACCCGCGGCGGTTCTCGAGCCAGGCCTCCCGGCGCCTGACCTCCTCCGCCGAGACCGGGGCCGGGGCGCCGCGCGGGAACATCAGGTGGCAAGCGACCACGCGGGCGAACAGGTCCGGCCAGGCGGCGGCGTTGTCGGCGCCGCGGGTCGCCTCCGCCAGGTCGACCATCCAGTCGGCCTCCTGCCGGGTCACGGTGATCGAGCCGTCGAGCCCTCGGGCATAGACCACCCGCCGGACGATCTCGACATCGACCTGATCGACGACGCCTCCGCGTCGCTGCTTGCCCCAGACCGCGCCCATCGGGTCGCGGATGCTGTCGGACACGGCCGTCAGGGCGAAGTCCTTGAGGCGCTGGGGGGTCGACTCAGCCCAATGGACGACGTTGAGCAGCAACTCGAACTCGGTCGGGCCGTCGAGCCGGCCGTCATGCATCACGTTCCCGATCAGGAAGTCGGCCGCCGCCCCGTCGACATAGCCGCGCGGGTCGCGGCGCCAGACCAGCCAGTCGGTCAGCGCGTCGACGTAGAAGGCGTTCCAGTCCGGATGCCGGTCGGGGCACGCGCGTTCCAGCGCGAAGACCGCCTCTGCCTCGGCCTGGTCGCAGACCCCGTCGGCGAACACGCGGCGGCGCAGCGCAGCCACGTCCTCGGCCGTGATCGCGCCTTTCGACGCCACGGCGGTCAGCAGGTCGCCGGGCGTCGCGGCGGTCCCGGTCGGCGGCGGGGCGGCGGGGTGCAGGGTCATGGCGGGTCCCGATGGCCGTTGCGCGGCAGCGCGAAGCGCAAAGCCAGCATGCCCGAACAGGCTTTCCGAAAGGTTGACGCGCCTGAACGGCGCCGGCGTCGCCGCTGCCGGACGCGCCAGAGGGCGGCGGCTATCCCAGTTGCCCCGGCAGCCAGAGCGCGATGCCCGGGAAGACGGTGAGGATCGCCGTCGCCAGCAGCATCAGCAGGAAGAACGGCACGGCCGCGCGCGCGATCATGCCGAGCGGTCGCCCCGTCACCGCCTTGAGGACGAAGAGGTTGAACCCCACCGGCGGCGTCATCAGGCCCAGCTCGACCATCAGCACGAGGAAGACGCCGTACCACACCGGGTCGAATCCCGCCTGCAGCGCCAGGGGCAGGGTGATCGGCAGGGTCATCACCACGATCGACACCCCGTCCAGGAAGAACCCCAGCAGGATGTAGAACAGTGCCAGCAGCGCGATCAGCGCGTAGGGGCCGAGACCCATGGCGCCGATCGCCTGGGCGATGGTCGCGGGCACGTGCATGTAGCCCATCGCCGTCGACAGCAGCGCCGCCGCGGTCAAAAGGGTGGCGATCATGCAGGACGCCTTCAGTGCCGACATCAGGGCCTCGGCGAACAGCCGGCGGGTCAGCTGGCCCAGCGCCGCGGTCAGCGCCAGCGTCGCCGCCACGCCGACCGCGGCTGCCTCCGACGGGGTGGCAATGCCGCTGTAGATGCCGCCCAGCACGACGACGATCAGCAGCGCGACCGGCCCCAGCCCGCGCAGCACCAGCCGGGCCGTCTCGGCCACCCGGCGCCGACGGCGCGCCGGCTCGGCCGGCGCCAGGGAGGGGCGGGCCAGACAGGCGACGGCGATATAGGCGGCATAGAGTCCGGCCACCATCAGTCCCGGCAGCAGCCCGGCCGCGAACAGCTGGGTGATCGAAACCTCGGCCAGGACGCCGTAGACGATCAGCATGATCGACGGCGGGATCAGGAGGCCCAGGCTGCCGGCACCGGCCAGCGAGCCGACCGCCAGGCGCGGATCGTAGCCGCGCTCGCCCAGGGCCGCGGTGGTCATCCGGCCGACCGTGGCGGTGGTGGCGGTGCTCGATCCGCTGACCGCGGCGAACAAGGTGCAGCCGAGGACGTTGGTGTGATAGAGCCGGCCCGGCACCCGGGCGACCAGCGGCTCCAGCCCGGCGAACAGCCGAGCCGACAGATCGGTGCGGAAGATCAGTTCGCCCATGAACACGAACATCGGGATCGCCGCCAGTTCCCAGCCGCTCGAGGCCCGCCACAGCACGCCCTTGGCGATCGCCCCGATCCGGTCCATCGGAAAGCCCAGGCCGACATGCAGTGCGGCGATCGCCACCGCGAGCAGGGCGACGAACACCCAGAGCCCCGCTCCCAGCGCCAGGACCAGGAGGCCGAACACCAGCGCCGCCGCGCCCAGCGCCTCCATCAGCCGCCGTCCCCGCGGTCTCCGCCGCCGTCGGCCAGCAGCGGGCCACCGGACGCGACGCGCAGCATGTAGACGACGATCCTGAGCACCAGGACGAGAAGGCCGAGCAGCATCAGCCCCTCCGGGATCCACAGGGGCACGCGCGCGACCGTCTCGCTGACCGTGCCCCGGTCCAGGTGGCGCAGCACGCTCTTCGCCATGTACCAGGCGACGAAGCCGACGCAGGCCGCCGCGACGGCCGCCGCCGCCAGTTCGATGGACCGGCGCAGCCGCGGCCGTCGGCGCGTCAGGTCCAGCACGAGGCCGACGCGGATCAGCGCATCGTCCTGGAACGCGTGGCCCGCCGCCAGGAAGGTGACGGCGGCGACGCCGTAGCCGACGAATTCGTCCAGGACGAAGGTCGAGCGGGCGAAGACGCTGCGCAGGGCGATCTCCAGCAGCACGTGCCCCACCATGGCGAGAAGCAGGGCGCCGGCGGCCCAGGCGGCGGCGCGGGCGATCGCCGCGGCCGCCCGGTCCAGGCGATCGACAGCCGCCCGAACCGGGCCGGAACCGCCGGTGGCGTCGCCGCCGGTCAGCGGTCCAACCCGGCCAGGCACAGGTACTTCAGCTCCAGGAAGTCGTCGATGCCATGGTGCGAGCCCTCGCGGCCGATACCCGATTCCTTCATGCCGCCCGCCGGCGCGACCTCGGTCGACATGACCCCGGTATTGATCCCCACCGTCCCCGCCTCCAGAGCCTCGCCGACGCGCAGAGCCCGGCCGATGTCACGGGTATAGGCATAGGCAGCCAAACCGTAGCGGGTGTCGTTGGCGATCGCCACCGCCTCCTCTTCGGTCCGAAAGCTCATCACCGGCGCGACCGGGCCGAACGTCTCCTCGCAGGTCACCAGCATGCCCGGCGCGACGCCGGTCAACACGGTGGGCTGAAAGAAGCCGCCGCCGAGGGCATGGCGCCCGCCGCCGGTGACCACCTCGGCCCCGCCGGCGAGCGCGTCGGCGACATGCCGCTCCACCTTCTCAACCGCCCGGGCGTCGATCAGCGGACCCTGGGTCACGCCCTCCTCGAAGCCGTTGCCGACCCGGAGTGCCGCCACCGCCTCGGCCAGCCGCTCGACGAAGGCGTCGCGCACCCCCTCCTGCACCAGAATGCGGTTGGCGCAGACGCAGGTCTGGCCGGACGCGCGGAACTTCGACGCCATCGCGCCGGCGACGGCGGCGTCGATGTCGGCATCATCGAACACCAGGAACGGCGCATGGCCGCCGAGTTCCAGCGTCACCTTCTTGACCGTCGCCGCGCTCTGCCGCATCAACAGCTTGCCGACCTCGGTCGAACCGGTGAAGGTCACCTTGTCCACCGCGGGCGAGGCCGTCAGGGCGGCGCCGATCGGCACCGGATCGGCCGTCGTGACGACGTTGAGGACGCCGGGCGGGATCCCCGCATCCTCCGCAACGCGGGCCAGCGCAAGGGCGCTGAGCGGCGTCTGCTCCGCCGGCTTCAGCACGACGGTGCAGCCGGCCGCCAGCGCCGGGGCGCATTTGCGGGTGACCATGGCGGAGGGGAAGTTCCATGGCGTCACGGCGAACACCACGCCGACCGACTGCTTGACCACCAGCACCCGGCGGTCGGAGGCATAGGTCGGCACCACGTCGCCGTAGAGCCGCTTGGCCTCCTCCGCGTACCATTCCACATAGCTGGCGCCGAACAGGATCTCGCCGCGGGCCTCGGCCAGGGGCTTGCCCTGCTCCAGCACCATCAGCGAGGCGAGCCGGTCGGCATGGGCGACGATGCGGTCGTACCAGCCGCGCAGCCGGGCCGCGCGCTCCTTGCCGGTCAGCGCGCGCCAGGCCGGCAGCGCCCGGCGCGCCGCCGCCACCGCCCGCTCGGCCGCCTCGGCGTCCAGATCCGGCACCGACCCGATCGCCGCGCCGGTCGCCGGATCGTGGACCGGAAAGCTGCGGCCCGTGGGGGCGGCGATCCACTCGCCGTCGACATAGGCGCGCTCGCGCAACAGGTCGCCCGGGTCAGGCACGCCGGCGGGTAGGGTCATCTCGGCCTCTCGGCAGGGGCGGAACGGCGGGTGGCTGTGGGATCATCAGGCAGGGCGGGCCGCTGGGTCGGCCGCTGGGCTGGCCGCTGGGGCCGGCCGCTGGGGCCGGCCGCTGGGGCCAGCCGCTGGGCGCGGCGGGTGCCCTACTCGGCCCCGATCGCCGCGCGGTAGTCGGCCATGATCGCCTCGCCGCGCGGCCCCATCTCCTCCAGCCAGCCGGCCAGAACCTGGTCGCCCGCCGCCTGCAACTCGGCGACCAGCGCGGCCGACGGTGTCACCACGATCACGCCCTCTGCGTCCAAGACCTCGGCGTTCGAGGCCACCCGCTCGGCCGCCCGCTGCCACGCCGCCTCCTCGGCGGCCTGCGCCGCCCCTTCCACCGCGTCCTGCTGCTCCGTCGTCAGGCTCTCGAAGACATCCAGGTTCATGTGCGTCATGTTGATCGCGACGCTGTAGGGCACGACGTTGAAGTGGCTGAGATGCTCCCACAACGAGCCGGCGATGCCGCTTTCATCGGAGGTCAGAACCGCGTCGATGCCGCCGGTGGTCAGCTGCGGCACGGTGTCGGCCCAGCTCAGCTGGATCGGCGCGGCGCCGACCTGCGACAGCACCTCGACGCCCGCCGCATCGTAGGTGCGGATCTTCAGCCCTTCGAACGCCGCCAGGTCCTCCAGCGCGCGGTCCGCCCAGATTCCGGTCGGGGTGTAGGGCGCGGCGTAGAGCAGCTTCTGCCCGGCCTCGGCGAACACCTCCGCATAGGCCGGGCGCGCCGCGTCGTACATCGCCCGGGCGGCGTCGAAGGTCGGCGCCTGGAAGGGCATGGAGGACAGGGCGAACACCGGGTCGATGCCGGTGAAGACGCCGGTGAAGGTGCCGGCGATCGGGATCGCGCCGTCGCCCACCGCGTCGAAGTGGTCGCGCGACCGGAACCCCAGCGCGCCGCCGAAATGCGGCGTCACCTCGATCGTCCCGCCGCTCAACTCGGCCACGCGGTCGATGAAGTCCTGGTCGGCGAGGCCGACCAGCGAGGTGGCGCTGTATTCATTGGCGAGATCCAGGCGGACGGTGTCCGCCAGCGCCGGGCCGGCGGCGAGCGGGACGAGGCCGAGCGTCGCGAACAGCAGGTGTTTCATCGGAACTCTCCCTGAGTCGTGTCCGCCGCCGGTCTTTCGGGGGTCTGGGGCGGCGGTTCATGGATCGGCAGGTCGGCCGCGGCTTCCGGCCGTCACGCGGCGCGCGGCGCGCTTGTCAGACCGCGCGCGTTGGCGAGGTCGATCAGCGCGTCGTCGGAGACCGGCGCCAGCGGGGCCGTGTCCCGGCTCATGATGTAGCCGTTCGCGTGCTTGCGCCGAGGATAGTCCGGGTCCGGCAGGTTGTCGCAGGTGTTGTAGGCGAAGTAGAGGTTGCGCCGGTCGCGGTCACTGCGGTTGCGCTGGGAGCCGTGGACCAGATTGCCGCCGAACAGCACGACGGTGCCGGCCGGACCGGTGCACTGGAACGGCGCGCCGCCGGCCAGAAGCCGCTCGACATCGGCGTCGGGGGTGCAGTGCAGGGCGTAGCTGGTCGTCGCCGTATCGTATTCCGAGCGCAGCAGTCCTTCGACATGGGAGCCCGGGAGGAATCGCAGCGGCCCGCTTTCCGCCGTCGTGTCGTCGAGCATGATCAGCACGCTGAGCATCCGGCGATGGCCGCCGTCCGGCACGCCGTCCTCGACCCAGCTGCCGAAGTCCTGGTGCCACTGGAACACGTCGCCGCTGCGCGCCATCTTGTAGTTCAGGCGCGACTGGTAGAGGTAGGTGTCCCGGCCGGTCAGCTGCAGCACCGGGCCCAGGATGCGCGGCAGCCGCATCGCCCGCCGGCAGGCCTCCGAATCGATCTCCACCGCCCAGGCGGCGCGCAGCGTCGTTCCGTCCTTCTCGTAGACGTTGGCGTCCGCGTGCCCGCGCTCCGGCGTCTGCAGCACCGCGGCATCGGCCTGGAGGACGGCGATTTCGGCCGGGCTCAGGATGCCGTGGAGCACCAGGTAGCCGTCCTCGTCGTAACGGCGGATCTGCTCGTCGGTCAGTCGCATGGCAGGCGCCCCCCTCCTCTCCCCTTGGTTCGCTGCATTCGCCGGGTCAAGCGACCCACTCGCTGACCGGCGCGTTCGCCTCGTGCAGCGGCTGGCAGACCACGTCGACCAGCGCCGGCCCGCGGTGGTCGACGGCCGCGCCGAGCGCCGCCTTCAAGGCCGCCGGATCGGTCACGCGCCAAGTCCGGATGCCGTAGCCCGCGGCAACGGCGGCGTGGTCCGTGGTCGAGAAGTCGACCGAGTAGTAGCGCCGGTCGAACCCGGATTTCTGGCCTGCCTTGATCCAGCCGTAGACGCCGTTCGACACCACCACGAAGGTGATCGGCAGGCCGAGGCGGGCGACCGTCTCCATCTCCCCGATGGTGAATCCGAAACTGCCGTCGCCCATGACCGCCACCGTCTTCGCCGCCGGCCGGCCGACATGGGCGCCGACCGCGGCCGACAGGGAATAGCCGAGCGCCCCGTGCGCCCGGTTGGTGATGAAGTGGCGGCCGGTCCGGGCCACGGGCAGAAAGGCCGAGAGATAGGGGCAGGGCGTGCCGGGATCGGCGACCACCACCGCATCCTCCGGCAGGACGGCGGTCAGGTCGGCGACCAGCCGTTCCGGCAGGATCGGCGTCGCGTCGGAGGTGGCAAGCCGATGGAACGCCTGGGCCTTGGCCGATTTCGCCTGCGCGATGGCATGGGCCTGGTCCCCCCGCTCCGCCCCGCCGGCCGGCAGCGCATCCAGGGCCGCCGCCAGCGCCTGAAGCGCCAGTCGGGCGTCGCCGACCAGCGCCGCCGCGGTCGGGTAGTTGGTGCCGATCACCGACGGGTCGACGTCGAGATGCACGACCGTCGCGGCCGCCGAGGGGTGGCGCCACCGTTCCGTCGTCACCGAGCCAGCGCGGCAGCCGACAAAGAGGATCAGGTCCGCGGCGTCGACGATCGCCCGGGTCTGGGGCGTGCCGCCGTTGCTGCCGACGACGCCGACCGCCAGCGGGTGGCCGTCGGCGATCGCGCCCTGGCCGCTGATCGTCGTCGCGACGCCGGCGCCCAGCCGCTCCGCCACCGCCTGGAGCGCCACCTCCGCCCCCGCGATCACCACGCCGCCGCCGCAGACGATCAGCGGCCGCCGCGCTACCGCCAGCAGGTCCGCCGCCTCCGCCACCGCGGCCGGGTCGGGAACGGTGCGCCGCGCCGGATAGCGGCCCAGCGACGGGTCCGCCCAGATCTCCCCGGCCGGTACCCCGTCTTTCTGCACGTCGAACGGCAGGCCGATATGGGCGGCGCCCGGCCGTCCGGTGGTCATCGCGGTGAAGGCCCGGCGGAAAGCCTTCGGTACGTCGGCGGCGCGGTCGACCACGTCGTTCCATTTGGTCAGCGGCCGGAACAGGGAGCGCTGGTCGAGTTCGGTCAGCGCATAACGGCCCCGCGACGCTACGGCGATGTCCGTGGTGATGCCGAGCACCGGCACGGATGATTCGTTCGCCTCCACCAGTCCGGGCAGGAGATAGGTCGCGCCGCCGCCGCTCGGCCCCTCGCACACGCCGACCCGGCCGGTCACGCGGGCATAGGCGTCGGCCATATAGCCGGCCGACCGCTCGTCCCGGGTCAGGATGTGGGTGATGCCGTGGTCGAGCCGGTGCAGCGCGTCGTAGAAGGGCAGGCTGGTGTCGCCGCACAGTCCGAAGATGTGCGTCACCCCATGCGCCTGGAGCATGCGCACCGCGGCCTCCGCCCCGGTCATCGTCGCCGCGTCGCGTCCGGCCACCGCCCCCGCCATCGCTTGCCTCCGGCCTCGGACCGCCGCCCCGGAACTGGGGCAGGCCTCCCCGACACCGGCAAGGGTAAGCGGTGGGTGCAGGAGTGAGTCAAGAGTGAATTCACTTGTGTCGTCATTTTTGCGTGGCGATCGCATGCGGTTGGTGTCAGGTATGGCGCGGGAGAAGCGGCCGATGGCCGTCGCCCCTTACGCGGCAGCTGCCCAACCGACACAATCCAGACTGCGCACCCTTCGAATGGACTCGCGATGACGGCAGAGATGGACGATCGCACCGCCAACGCGGCCGCCCCGCCGGCTGAGACGAACCAGAGCCTGGTGGAACGGGCCTATCAGGCGCTCAGGGCCAAGGCGATCGACTTCGAGTTCCGGCCCGGCGAGGCGGTGAAGGTGCTGGCGCTCAGCCGCCAGCTCGACCTCAGCCGCACGCCGGTCAAGGAGGCGTTGAACCGGCTCGTGACCGAAGGCCTGTTCGAGGCCACCGACCGCGGCTTCGTCGCCCGCACGCCCGACGTGGACGAAGTGGTCGACCTCTACGAGATGCGCACGATCCTGGAGACCGCGGCCTTCCGCCTCGCCTGCGACCGGGCGCGGCCGGACGACGTGACCGCGCTGGCGCGCTGGTGGTCAACCGTCAACCGCGGCTATGCCGACCTGACCATCGCCGAGATCACCCGGATCGACGAAGGCTTCCACGACCGCATCGCCGGCATGGCCGGCAATCGGGAACTGCGCCGGGAACTCGGCCGGGTCTGCGCGCGCATCCGCTTCTTCCGCAGCATCGACCTCGACTACCAGAGCTATCGCGCGCCGTTCTACGACGACCATGTCGCGATCGTGGAGGCGCTGCGCGCCCGCGACGTGGCCGGCGGCCAGGAGATCATCGCCCGCCACATCGCGATCAGCCGCGAACGCGCGGTCGAGGTGATCAAGGAAGCCCTGGCCCGCATCTTCGCCCGCCGCGGGACCGAGCGGGGATGAGACGCACCGATCGTCGGCGCTACCGGCTCTTTTGGCCGGCGCCGGCGCGGGCCGTACCCGGACTGCAGGGGTGGCGCTACGCCGCCAGCGGATGCGTCGCCGACGGCGGCCTGTCCGCCCGGTCGAGTGGCGTGACCGGCGAGGTGGTGTCGAACCAGACCCACTCGTCGAACTGGGCCGGGAGCACGGCGCCCATGTAGTGGCTGGCGAGTTCGCTCTCCGGCCGGTAGATCACGCCGATCATCCGCTCCAGCCGAGTCCGCGAGAGCGCCCGGCGCAGCGCCGGCCGGGCGTGGCGCAGGGGCAGGAAGAAGCGGTCGATCCCCGCGTCGTGGCACAGCCGCTCGTAGCTGTCGTCCTGCGACGGCCGGATCACCCTGTCCGATGCGGGGCCGTCCCAGTGGGTCGCGGCCGCCACCGTCCCGCCATGGGTACCGAAGCCGACGAGATAGGCGCCGTCGCCGAACCGCTGGCGGGCCAGGAGGCCGATGTTGTGTTCGCCCCGCGCGGCCATCTCGGTCGCGGCGGCGTCGCCGACATGGCTGTTGTGCGCCCAGACCACCGCCCGCGCCCCGGGCCCGCGGTGGTCGAGCACCGCCTCCAGGGTCTCAAACATGTGGCTGTCGCGCAGGTTCCAGGAGGACGCGCCGCCTTCGTACATGATGCGGTAGTATTCTTCCGCACTGGCGATCAGGCTGGCGTTGCGCCGGGCGTCGAACAGCAGCTCTCCGTCGCGTTCGGCCCGCTCGGCCCGCCGCGCGTGCAGGTCGCGCAGGGCGGCGACCACCGCCTCGCGGCAGCCGTCGAAGCCCGGCGTCCGGGCGGCGCGGCCGTAGACTTCCGGCGCATGCTGCCAGGCGGTCAGGCAACCGTACCGCTCCCGCGCGACCGCGGCGGCCTCGGGATCGACGGCGTCCAGGTAGTCGAGCACCGCGCCGATAGAGATATGCAGGCTGTACAGGTCCAGCCCGTGGAAGCTCACCCGGTCCTCCGGGGCGCGGTCCTCATTCGCCTGGCGCAGCCAGTCGACGAGGCCCAGCGTCTCGGCGTTGCGCCACATCCAGCGCGGGAAGCGCTCGAACGGCGACCAGTCCGGCGCCGCAACCGGCCGATGGCGGACCCAGGCGTCGATCCGCGCCGCGTCCGGCCAGTCGGCCTCCACCGCGACCACGGCGAACCCCTTTCGCTCGATCAGCGCCCGGGTGATCCGGTCGCGCATCCGGTAGAATTCCGACGTGCCGTGGGTCGCTTCGCCCAGCAGGACCACCCGGGCATCGCCGATGCGCTCGAGCAGGCCGTCGAGATCGGCCTCGTCGATCGCGCCGAACGGTTCCGCCGCCTCGGCGACCGCGGCCGGCAGGCGGACGTCGGGAATGTCCGCCTCCGGTGCCTTGGCCTTCGCCCGGACGTTCGGAGCAGCCTCGGGCCCGCGGTCCTCCCAGCCCTGGGCGCCGATCAGCGGCACGAAGCTGACGACACCCAGATCCTCCTCCTCGAAGTCGTCGCGCCCGGTGCGGGTGATCCGCAGCAGCCGCTGGACCCGCTGCGCCGGGCCGACCGGGATCACCAGCCGTCCGCCCACGGCCAACTGGTCGCGGAGCGATGCCGGCACCTGCGGCCCGCCCGCGGCGACCACGATGGCATCGAACGGCGCCGCCTCCGGATGGCCGCGGGTCCCGTCGCCGTGGATGATGGTGACGGTGTCGATGCCGGCGCGGCGCAGATTGACCCTCGCCTGCCGCGCCAGCGCCTCGTGCCGCTCGACACCGTAGACGCGGCCGGCGATCCGCGAGAGCACCGCCGCCGCATAGCCCGACCCCGCGCCGATCTCCAGCACGGTCTCGCCGCCCTCGAGCTTCAGCGCCTCGAGCATCAGCGCCACGACGAATGGCTGGGAGATGGTCTGCCGCTCGGCGATCGGCAGGGGGCTGTCGTCATAGGCGAAGTCGGCCATCTCGTCCGCCACGAACAGCTCGCGCGGCACCTCCCGCATCGCCGCCAGCACTGCCGGATCGGCAACGCCCCGCGCGGCGATCTGAAGATCGACCATGGCCCGGCGCTGCTCGGCAGCTTCCATCGGTGCTCTCCCCTTCCGAGCGGACGGGCCGGCCTGGCGACACCGGCCCCTTCCAGGCAGGTGGGAGGGAATGGGCCGGGCGCAAACCCGGCGTGCCGGTGAACCCCGCCTCACGCCCCCGCGTTGGGGCCCGCCCGCCGCATCCGCAGCACCGGCGCGCCGTCGGTGTCGTAGAGCACCAGCATCCCGTTCGCGCGCGCGTAGCGGTCGACGTCGGTCAGCGCCCGGAGGAAGCGCAGCTCCTGCTCCATCGCCGGCTCCGGACAGGCGCGCTGGGTGCCTGCGATCCGCTCCACCGACAGCGCGTCGTCCGGGCCGAACAGCACTTCTCCGCGGAAGGCGTTGCAGCCGCCGCTGCCGTTGATCGCCGACCCTGCCTCGAAGGTCAGCATGCTCTCGACCTGCGGCGCGGCGTCGACGCCGGCGATCCTGACGGCCTGCCACCGGGTCCCGGCGAGATCGGCGCCGGGGACCGTGGCGCAGCCGGCCACGACCAGGACCACCCCCAGGGCCAGGGCCGGTCCGGCGCTCGGCCGACGGCGCGGCCGTCCCGACGCCCGGCGCCTCCCGGCGCGGCCTCGGCAAGGGGAAACGGCGCCGGCCGATGCACTTTCGGCCGGACGGGGCCGGATCCCGAACCGGCAGGTCGGCCCGATACGCCGCGTCATGGTCCGCTCCTCCCGACCGATATGGCCGATGGTCGTAAGCCTGCCGCGAAACGGGACGCTTGGCCAGCCTTGCCCGCTCGTCCGATCCGCCCGCCCGCGCACCGCCGCGATTGACGTGCGTCAATGTGGCGGCGTGCGGCGTGCCCCAGCATGACGTTCACGGCGCTCCCCCTCGCCGAAACCCGCCTCCCGGCCGGAGACGGGCCAGCTTCCTGATCGCGAGAGGGGACTTCGTGCATGCCCGAAGACCGGATCGTCAAGCCCCCGAGCCAGACGGGCCTCGGCCCGAACCTGCGGGACTGGCAGGCCGAGCGGCAGTCGTTCAGCTGGGAGGCGGCGCGCGCGCGGCTCGACGGACTGCCGGGCGGCGGCCTCAACATCTGCCACGAGGCACTGGATCGTCATCTTGCCGCCGGCCGGGGCGACCGGCTGGCGCTGCGCTGGATCGCCCGCGACGGTCATGTCGCCGATTTCCGCTATGCCGACCTGGCCGGCGAGGCGGCGCGGTTCGCCGCCGTGCTGCAGCGCCTCGGCGTCACCAAGGGCGACCGGGTGTTCGGCCTTTCCGGCCGGGTGCCGGCGCTCTACATCGCCGCGCTGGGCACGCTCCGGGCCGGGGCGGTGTTCTCGCCGCTGTTCTCCGCCTTCGGGCCGGAGCCGATCCGCGCGCGGATGGAGATCGGCGACGCGAAGGTCCTGGTCACCACCGACACCCTCTACCGCCGCAAGCTGAAGGACTGGGTGCACGAGGTCGACACCCTGACCCACGTCCTGCTGATCGACGCCGAGGCCGAGCGCGGGCCGAAGACCGTCCCGCTCGGTCCGCTGATGGCGGAGGCGGAGGAGGCGCCGGTCGCCCCGACCAAGCCCGGCGACATGGCGCTGCTCCACTTCACCAGCGGCACCACCGGCAAGCCCAAGGGCGTGATCCACGTCCACGAGGCGATCGTCCACCACCTGGCGAGCGCCCGCTACGCCCTCGACCTGCATCCGGAGGACGTCTTCTGGTGCACCGCCGACCCCGGCTGGGTGACCGGCACCAGCTACGGCATCCTCGCGCCGCTGGCGATCGGCTGCACCATGATCGTCGACGAGGGCGAGTTCGACGCGGAGCGCTGGTACGCGACGCTGGAGCGCGAGCGGGTCACCGTCTGGTACACCGCCCCCACGGCGATCCGGATGATGATGAAGGCGGGCGCCGAGCCGGTGCGCGCCCACGACCTCTCCTCGGTCCGCTTCATGGCGAGCGTCGGCGAGCCCTTGAACCCGGAGGCGGTGACCTGGTCGGCGGAGGTCTTCGGGCGGCCGTTCCACGACAACTGGTGGCAGACCGAGACCGGCGGCATCATGATCGCCAACTACGCCGCGGAGCCGGTCAAGCCCGGCTCCATGGGCCGGCCGCTGCCGGGAATCGAGGCGGCGATCGTCCGCCGCAACGACCCGGACGATCCGTCGGCCGGCGTCACGGTGGTCGAGGCGGCCGGAGAGACCGGGGAGCTGGCGCTGAAACCCGGCTGGCCGTCGATGATGCGCGGCTACCTGCACCAGCCGGAACGCTACGCCAAGGCCTTCGTCGGCGGCTGGTACCTTTCCGGCGACCTGGCGATGCGCGACGCCGACGGCTGGTTCTGGTTCGTCGGCCGGGCCGACGACGTGATCAAGACCGCCGGCCACCTGATCGGCCCGTTCGAGGTCGAAAGCGCCCTGATGGAGCATCCCGCCGTCGCCGAAGCCGGCGTGATCGGGGTGCCGGACGAGGTCGCCGGCCAGGTGGTCAAGGCGTTCGTGGCGCTGAAGACCGGCTGGGACCCGTCGGAAGACCTGCGGCTCGAGCTGATCGGCCACGCCCGCAAGCGCCTGGGCGCCGCCGTCGCGCCCCGTGCCGTCGACTTCCGGAAGAACCTGCCCAAGACCCGCAGCGGCAAGATCATGAGGCGCCTGCTCAAGGCGCGCGAACTGGGCCTGCCGGAAGGGGACCTGTCGACCCTGGAGAGCGACGAGGCATGACCGACACGCCCGCGTCCCGCGCCGTCCCGCCTGAAGCAACCCGGCCGGTTCCCGCCGATCCGGGACCGATCCCGGCCGACCGGCACGCCGACAAGCCGCACCTGACGCGCGCCCACCTGCTCGACCTGCTGGAGCGCATGATCCGCATCCGCCGGTTCGAGGAGGCCTGCGCCGAGCTCTACTCCGCCGAAAAGATCCGCGGCTTCCTGCACCTCTATATCGGGGAGGAGGCGATCGCCGTCGGCGTGCTGGAGGCGCTGGCCGAGACCGACCCGGTCGTCGCCACCTATCGCGAGCACGGCCACGCGCTGGCCCGCGGGGTGCCGATGACCACCGTGATGGCGGAGATGTACGGCAAGGCCGAGGGCTGCAGCCGCGGCCGTGGGGGATCGATGCACCTGTTCGACGCCGCGCGCGCCTTCTACGGCGGCAATGCGATCGTCGGCGGCGGCCTGCCGCTGGCGGTCGGGCTCGCCATGGCGGCGAAGTGGCAGGGCCGCAGCGACCAGGTGGTGGCCTGCTTCTTCGGCGAGGGCGCGATCGCCGAGGGCGCGTTCCACGAGAGCCTGAACCTGGCGGCGCTGTGGCGGCTGCCGGTGCTGTTCGTCTGCGAGAACAATCTCTACGCCATGGGGACGGCGCTGGAGCGGTCGGAGGCGGAGACCGACCTGCACCTCAAGACCGCCAGCTACCGCATTCCGTCGGAGATCGTCGACGGCATGGACGTGGTGGCGGTCGAGGCGGCGGCGCGTCGGTCGGTGCATGCGATCCGAGACGGCGGCGGGCCGCAGTTCCTGGAGTGCCGGACCTACCGGTTCCGCGCCCATTCGATGTTCGACGCCCAGCTCTACCGCTCCAAGGACGAGGTCGAGGCGTGGAAGCGCAAGGGCCCGGTGATGCGGTTCCGCGACTGGCTGGAGGCGATCGGCGTACTCCATGGCGACGACCTGGAAGCGATCGAGGCGCGGGTCTCCGCGGAGATCGAGGACGCCATCGCCTTTGCCGAGGCCGGCACATGGGAGCCGGTCGAGGACCTGGCCCGCTTCGTCCTCGCCGAACCGGGGGAGGCCGCGCCATGACCGCCGCCGATGCCGCCGGGACCGCCTCGCAGACCGCCGGAGAGGGCGAGGAGATCACCTTCCGCGACGCGATCAAGGCCGCGCTTTGCGACGCCCTGGAGGCCGACCCGCGGGTCGTCCTGATGGGCGAGGATGTCGGTCGCTACGGCGGCTGCTATGCCGTGTCCAAGGGATTGTGGGACCGGTTCGGGGAGGACCGGATCATCGACACCCCGTTGAGCGAGAACGGCTTCACCGGCGCCGGCATCGGCGCGGCGATCGGCGGGATGCGGCCGATCGTCGAGATCATGACGGTCAACTTCTCGCTGCTGGCGCTCGACCAGATCGTCAACAACGCGGCGACCCTGCGCCACATGTCCGGCGGCCAGGTCGGCGTGCCGGTGGTGATCCGCATGGCCACCGGCGCCGGCCGGCAGCTCGCCGCCCAGCACAGCCACAGCCTGGAGGGCTGGTACGCCCATGTGCCGGGGCTGAAGGTGCTGGCGCCGGGCACGGTCGAGGACGCGCGCCACATGCTGGCCCCGGCGCTCGCCGACCCGGACCCGGTGGTGATCTTCGAGCACGTCATGCTCTACAACATGAAGGGCCGCCTGGCCGCCGATGCCGGGCCGGTCGACATCTCGCGCGCCGCCGTCCGCCGCGCGGGTCGGGACGTGACGCTGATCGCCTATGGCGGCACCCTGCCCAAGACCCTGGAGGCGGCGGCGCGGCTGTCGGCGGAGGGCGTCGACGCCGAGGTCGTCGACCTGCGCGTCCTGCGCCCGCTCGACGACGAAACGATCCTGGGCTCGGTCGCCAGGACCCGCCGGGCCGTCGTGGTCGACGAGAACTGGAAGACGGGCGGGATGGGCGCTGAACTCTCCGCCCGGATCGCCGAGCGCGCGTTCTGGGACCTGGACGCGCCGGTGGAGCGGGTCGCCGCCGTCGAGGTGCCGATCCCCTACCCCGCCCATCTGGAGCAGGCGGCCCTGCCGCAGGTCGACGGCATCGTCGCCGCCGCCCGCCGGACCCTGGGCCGCTGAGGCGGGGCGGTCGATGGGCACCTTCCGCATGCCCTCGCTGGGCGCCGACATGGAGACCGGACGGCTGGTCGAGTGGCTGGTCGCCCCCGGGACCGCGGTCCGGCGCGGCGACGTTGTCGCGGTGGTCGAGACCCAGAAGGGCGCGATCGAGATCGAGGTGTTCGAGGACGGCGTGCTGACCGAGACGCTGGTCGAGCCGGACACCGAGGTGCCGGTCGGAACCCCCATCGCCGAGATCCGCGGCGCCGGCGACGACCGGGCGCCCGCTCCCGGCCCCGCCGCCGCTGCAGACCGAGAGCCGGTCGCGACGGCCCCGCCACGGGAACCGGTCGAGGCCGCCCCGGCGCCGCTGCCGGCCGCCGCCGACGTTCCGCCCGCCGAGCCTCCGCTTCGACCGTCCGGACCGCCGCTCGGGCAGCCCCCCGAACCGCCCCCCGAATCGCCCCGGCCTCCCGAACCACCGGAGCCGCCCCCGGCGGCGCGGCCCGAGGCGGTGGGGCCCGAGGCGGTGGGGCCCGAGGCAGTGCGACCGCGCGCCTCGCCCGCAGCGCGGCGGCGGGCGGCGGAAACCGGCGTCGCCCTGGCCTCCCTGACAGGCACGGGGCCGGAGGGGGCGATCGTCTTCGCGGATGTCGAACAGGCCGCCCGCGGCGGCCCCTCGCCGGCAGCCGAGCCGGCGCCGCCCGCCGAGGCGCGGGCCGAACCGCCGCCGCCGTCTTCCGAAGCAGTGCGGCAGGAGCCGCGCGCCCCCGCACCCGAGCCGGCCGCGGCCCCGGCCCCGCGGCGCGGGCTCGACATGGGCGAGATGCGCAAGGCCATCGCCGCCGCCATGGCGCGGTCGAAGCGGGAGATCCCTCATTTCTACCTGGAGCAGAGGGTCGCGCTCACAGCCGCGAGGACGCGGCTCGACGCGCTGAACGACGAGCGCCCGCCGGCCGAGCGGCTGCTGCCGGCGGTGCTGTTCATCAAGGCGACGGCGCTGGCCCTGGCCCGCCACCCGGCGTTCAACGGCCACTACGTCGACGGCGCGTTTCGCCCGGCGGAGCGGGTGCATCTGGGAACCGCCGTGGCGGTCCGAGGGGGCGGACTGATCGCCCCGGCAATCCACGACGCCGACCGGCTCGACCTCGACCGGCTGATGGCGCGGCTCAAGGACCTGGTGGCGCGGGTGCGCTCGGGCGGGCTGCGCGGGTCGGAGCTGGCCGACCCCACCGCCACGCTGACCAGCCTGGGGGATCGGGGCGTCGAGACCGTCTGGGGCGTGATCCATCCGCCGCAGGTGGCGATGATCGGCGCCGGACGGCCGTTCCGCCGGCCCTGGGCCGAGGGCGACGCGCTGGCGGTGCGCGAGGTGGTCAGCCTGACGCTCGCCGCCGACCACCGGGTCGCGGACGGCCACGCCGGCGCCCTGTTCCTGGACGAGATCGGCCGCCTGCTGGAAACGCCGGAGGAGCTATGACCCCCGATGCCGCGCGCCGCGCCGTCCACGAGGAAATCGCCCGCATCGCCCCTGACGCCGACCCCGCCGCGGTCCCGGGCGACGCCGATCTCCGCGAGGAGCTGGACCTGGACAGCATGGACTTCCTGAACCTGGTCGCCGCCCTGCACAGGCGCCTGGGGGTGGAGATTCCGGAAGCCGACTATCCGAAACTGGCGACGCTGGACGGGTTCGCCGACTACCTCGCCGCGCGAGCGACCTCCTAGGACCTCGCGATGGCGTGCGGTGACCGCTCGCGCGGTGGGGGAGAAGACGGCTCGGGGCTCGGCTCAGGCGTCGGACCGAAGCCTCACGCCACGTGGCGGATAGCGGCGGGACGGCCCCGGTCGTTGGCAGGGTCAGCCGACGCGAAGTCGCCTTCGTCGAAGCCCGGGCGGCCGTGGCGGACGACCCAGGCGATATCGCCGCGGCCGATGCCGAGATCGGCCAATTCCCGGTCCGACAGGGCGTTCAGTTCGGCGATCGCCCGGGCGATCGGGTCGGGGCGGCGGCGGAACAGCCCGGCGAGGTCGGCGAACAGGCTCCGGAACACCTTCGCGCGCTCGCTGCGGGCGCGGCGGACGGCGGCCTCGGTCGCTGCACTGTCCGCGGCGGCGTCGCTGGTCGGGACGATGAAATCGTTGTTGAGCATGGTCTTTCTCGCGCCGGCGATCCGGCGCCCTCTCGTTCGAGTCTCGGGTCCGTTGGTGGACGCCCCTAAGATCGGGCGGATCGAGCTATGCGTGGAGAGGCCTGTTTTGCGGCGCAGCATTGCACAAAGCGCAAGGCTTGCGTCGCCACGATGGAATGTGGGACATCCATCTGTAACACTTCGAGGGTCATCCTGACCGGGTGACGAATCGCCCTGGGGCGACAGATCTGTCCGCCCGACCGCCGCATCCGTCGGGCCGGCGTCGGCGTTCACCTCCGATGCCCGATCGAGTCCGTGCCGTGACCACGACTTTCGCCCCGTTCCGGGCTGCCGGCGACCGCCGGCTGTGGCTCGAGGAAGCTCGCGCCACGCTCTCGCTCGCCTGGCCGATGATCATCGCCCAGCTGGCGCAGGTCGCTCTGCAGACCACCGACGTGCTGATGACCGGGAGGTTGGGCCCGGAGGCGCTGGCGGCCGGTGCCTTGGGCGCCCAGTTGGCGATCGTCTTCACCATCTTCGGCATCGGCGTGCTGCTGGCTGTCTCGCCTCTGGTGGCGCAGGCCAAGGGTGCGCGCGACCCGCGCGGCGTCCGGCGGTCGATCCGCCAGGGGCTGTGGGCGGCCATCGTGCTGGCCGTCGTGCTGATGGCGGGCCTCGCCTTCACCGAGGGGATGCTGCTGGCGGTGGGCCAGGACCCGGCGCTGTCGGCGGCAGCCGGCGAGTATGTCGGCTGGGCCATGCTGGGCATGCCCGGGGCGCTGGCGTTCATCGCCCTGCGCGGCTTCCTGGGCGCCCTGTCGAAGCCGCTGCCGGCGACCGTCATCACCTTCTTCGCCATCCCGCTGAACGCGTTCCTCAACTGGGTGCTGATGTTCGGCAATCTGGGCGCGCCGGCCCTGGGCCTGAACGGCGCGGGCATCGCGACGGCGGTGGTGCAGAGCGCGATGTGCCTGACCCTGATCGCCTTCGTGGCAAGCCATCGGAGGCTCAGGCGCTACCACGTCTTCGGCCGGTTCTGGCGGCCCGACTGGGTGCGGTTCCGGGAGATCTTCGCCCTCGGCCTGCCGATCGGCCTCGCCCTGATCGCCGAGGTCGGCGCCTTCACGGCCTCGACCTGGATCATGGGCTGGATCTCGGAGATCCATGTCGCCGCCCACGCCATCGCGCTGCAGATCGCGACAGTGGCGTTCATGGTCCCGCTCGGCCTCGGCATGGCGACCACGGTGCGCGTCGGCCTGGCCCACGGCGCGCGCGACCCGGTGCGCGTGCGCCGCGCTGGGCTGGTCGGCCTCCTGGCCGGTGCGGCGGTGATGAGCCTCAGCGCGATCGTCCTGCTCGGCCTGCCGGAGCAGATCGTCGGCCTGTTCCTGAACCCGCAGACGCCGCGCGACCACCGGGTGTTCGATCTCGCGGTCGGATTCCTGTTCGTCGCCGCGGTCTTCCAACTGGCCGACGGGGTGCAGGTGATCGCGGCGCACTGCCTGCGCGGGCTCTCCGACACCCGCTACGCCTTCGTCGCGGCGGCGATCGGCTATTGGCCGGTGGCGTTCGGCCTCGCCCTCCTCCTCGCCTTCCCGCTGGGGCTCCAGGGCCTGGGCGTCTGGTGGGGCCTGGCGCTGGGCCTCACGGTGGTGGCGGTGGCGCTGACCCGGCGGTTCCTGAAGATGACGGCGCCGGCATAGACAAGCGTCCCCGCGTAGAGTGTCGGAGAACCCGGCGTAGGTCGGACCACCGGTCCGACAAGCCGACGCCCGGACCCGTGGCGGCGCCGGCCAGGATGTAGGCGACGATGGCCGGCTGCCTGTGCCCGGTGAAGGCGAGCCCGGTCGGCATCGCGCCGGTGGCGACGACGAAGCGTCGGACCGGCGGTCCGACCTACTCGTCGCCCATCTTCAGGGCCGCGATGAAGGCCGTCTGCGGGATTTCCACCTGGCCGAACTGCCGCATGCGCTTCTTGCCCTCCTTCTGCTTCTCGAGCAGCTTGCGCTTGCGGGTCACGTCGCCGCCGTAGCATTTGGCGGTGACGTCCTTGCGCATGGCGGAGACGGTCTCGCGCGCGATCACCCGGCCGCCGATCGCCGCCTGGACCGCGATCTTGAACAGCTGGCGCGGGATCAGGTCCTTCAGCCGCTCGCACAGGTGGCGGCCGCGGCGTTCGGCCTGGCTGCGATGGACGATCATCGAGAGCGCGTCCACCGGCTCCTGGTTGACCAGGATCGACATCTTGACCAGGTCGCCTTCCTTGTAGCCGTCCCACTGGTAGTCGAAGCTGGCATAGCCGCGGCTGATCGACTTCAGCCGGTCGTAGAAGTCGAACACCACCTCGTTCAGCGGCAGGCGGTAGACCAGCATCGCTCGGCCGCCGACATAGGTCAGTTCCACCTGCTCGCCCCGCCGCTCGGTGCACAGTTGCAGGATGCCGCCGAGGTAGTCGTCGGGCACCAGGATGGTGGCCTTGATCCACGGCTCCTCGATCCGCTCGATCTGCATCACGTCCGGCATGTCGGCCGGGTTGTGCAGCTCCTTCACCGAGCCGTCGCGCATGTGCAGGTGGTAGACCACCGACGGCGCCGTCGTGATCAGGTCGAGGTCGAACTCCCGCTCCAGCCGCTCCTGGATGATCTCCAGGTGCAAGAGGCCGAGGAAGCCGCAGCGAAAGCCGAAGCCGAGCGCCGCCGAGGTCTCCATCTCGAAATGGAAGCTGGCGTCGTTGAGCGCGAGCTTGCCCAGGCTGTCGCGCAGCCGCTCGAAATCCGAGGCGTCGACCGGGAACAGGCCGCAGAACACCACCGGGATCGATGGCTTGAAGCCCGGCAGCGCCGTCTCGCACTGCCGCTTCTCCTCGGTGATCGTGTCGCCGACCTTGGTTTCGGAGATGTCCTTGATGCCGGCGGTGATGAAGCCGACCTCGCCCGGCCCCAATTCGTCGACCAGCACGCCCTTGGGGGACTGGAAGCCGACCCGGTCGATCTCGTGCGTCGCGCCGGACTTCACGAAGCGGATCTTCTGGCCCTTCTTCAGCACGCCGTCATAGACGCGGACCAGCACCACGACGCCGAGATACGGGTCGTACCAGCTGTCGACCAGCAGCGCCTGCAGGGGCTTGTCGCGTTCCCCGCGGTGGGGCGGCGGCAGGCGCTCGACGATCGCCTCCAGGAGGTCCGCCATGCCGACGCCGGTCTTGGCGGAGATCGCGACCGCGTCGTCGGCGGGCAGGCCGACCACGTCCTCGATCTGCTCCTTCACCCGGTCGGGCTCGGCCGCCGGCAGGTCGATCTTGTTGAGCACCGGCAGGATCTCGTGGTCCTGCTCGATCGCCTGATAGACGTTGGCCAGCGTCTGCGCCTCGACCCCCTGGCTGGCGTCGACCACCAGCAGCGAGCCCTCGCAGGCGGCCAGCGAGCGGCTGACCTCGTAGGAGAAGTCGACATGGCCGGGCGTGTCCATCAGGTTCAGCTGATAGACCTCGCCGTTCCTGGCCGTGTATTGCAGGCGGACGGTCTGCGCCTTGATGGTGATGCCGCGCTCCCGCTCAATGTCCATGGAGTCGAGAACCTGCTCCTTCATCTCGCGGTTCTCGAGGCCGCCGCACAGCTGGATCAACCGGTCGGCAAGGGTCGACTTGCCGTGGTCGATATGCGCGATGATCGCGAAATTGCGGATGTGGTCGAGGTCGACGGTCTTGTGGCTGACCGGCTCGATCGCGACGGCCATGGCAGGCATCCTGATGCTTCGGGGCCGGGCGGGGAGGTCCAGGCGCACCGTGCCGCCGGTGCGGGCCCTGGGGGCGATCCCCGCCGGGCCGGGGACCAACGGGCGCAAGGGGCGGAGGCGGCCCCCGCCCCTTGCTTCGGGGGAACATAGGCGCGGCACCGGCCGGAAGCAACGCGGCGTCTCGGCCTGCCGCGCGGCGGTGGGCCGATCGGCGTCAGATCAGCGTCCGATCGGCGTCAGATCAGCTTCAGCGCGACGAACCCGCCGACCAGCAGGGCGACGCCCAGGGTGAAGACCAGCGCCAGCCGCCGCTCGATGAAATCGCGGATCGGCGGCCCGAAGCGCCACAGCAGCGCGGCCTCGATATAGAAGCGCAGGCCCCGCGCCAGGACCGAGGCGACCATGAAGGTCACCGGGTCCAGCGCCGTCGCCCCGGAGGCGATGGTGATCACCTTGTAGGGGAACGGCGTGACCCCGGCGATGAACACGATCCAGGCGCCCCAGGCGTTGTAGCGCCCGGCGAACTCGGCGAACTTCTCGGTATAGCCGTAGAGGTCGAGCACCCAGGTGCCGACGGTCTCGAACAGGAAGAAGCCGATCGCATAGCCCGCCAGCCCGCCGAGCACCGAGAACACGGTGGCGACCAGCGCGATCCGCCAGGCGCGCGTCCGGTCGGCCAGGATCATCGGCACGATCAGGGCATCCGGCGGGATCGGGAAGACCGAGCTTTCGGCGAACGAGACCCCGGCCAGCACCGGCATGGCGTGGCGCTTGGCGGCCTGTCTGAGCGTCCAGTCGTAGAGCGGGCGGATCACGGGGGCGCGGCCATCGAGGTGGGGAAGGATGCCTCCGCTTAGCAGGCGGGGGCCGGCCGGTCCAGCCCGCGGGCGAGGCTATGCCGTTCGCGCCGCCGGGAGGCCGGCGACGGGTGCCCGAGGCGGCCCGGCAGGACGGCCGAAACTGCCGGCCTCCGAGAGATTGACCGGCCGCCGGCGACCGCTATGATGCGCGCGTCGGCGACCCGACTGACCGCCGGCCGACGCCTCGTGCCCCTGTGGCGGAATCGGTAGACGCGGCAGACTCAAAATCTGTTTCCCGCAAGGGAGTGGGAGTTCGAGTCTCCCCGGGGGCACCAGCGCACTGTTCGCAGGCGAGGCGTCGGGGCCGAGAAAGGGCGGCGGGGGGGAAACCGGCCCCAGCCCGACGCCTCGGCCCTGCCCCTCAGTCTCGCGCTGGCGCGCGAGACAGCTCCCCGCAGGCGTGGAGCGGGCACCGGTCTTCCGGTCTGTGCCTCCTCCGCCATGCCAAGTCGGGGACATGCCCGCCGCAGGCGGGCGAAGGGTCGATCGTGCCGGCCTCAGACTAACGATCTTAACTACCCGTTCACGATCATTTGGTATTCCGGTTGCGGCCCAGGAATGGGGTTGGCAGCATGCCGATGTCTGCTATCTTATGGAGAAGAATACATAATTTCCTCAATCTGGAAAGGCGGCCATGGGCTGTCCGGCCGCGCAAGCCGACTGGCACAGCGACGGGAGCGGATGATCGTGCAACGGCGGGCGTCAGTGATCGGTGCGGCGGCAGGGGCTCTCATGACCGGGCTCGCCGCGACGGGCGGGGCGCTGGCGACGGCGGAAGGCGAAGTGCCGACCGCCGGGACATCCGGCGCGGCGGCGGTGGCCGAGGCCGTGCCGGTCCGACGGGTCGCCCAGGCACCGGCGCTCCCCCGTCCGATCCATGAACGGCTGCGCCAGGCGGCGAACGGGGACGGGTCGGCGTTCCTCGACCAGGTGGCGCGGGAGGCGCAGGCCCGGCCGGACCTCGCCGACGCGATCGGCCGCCAGGCGGCGCAGCTGCGCCCCGACCTGGCCCAGGCGGCGACCCGGGTCGCCGGCTCGGCGGGAACCGGCGGCGCGACCGGCGGCGCGACCGGCGGCGGGCTGGGGAGCCTGGCCGGCGCCGCGGTGGTGGGGGTCGGCGCGGCCGGCGCCGCCGTCGCGGTCGGCGGGGGCGGGGGTGGCGGCGGCGACGGCGGCGGCGGAACGCCGGCTCCGGCTCCGACCCCGGGCGATTTCGAGACCGTCGAATATGCCGCGGGCGGGGGCCTCGGGGCGATCAACGCCTCGACCGCCTATGCCCGGGGCGCCGACGGCTCCGGCGTGATCGTCGGCGTTCTCGACAGCGGGATCGATCCGGACCATCCGGACTTCGCGGGACGCATCGCCCCCGGCGGCTACAATTTCGTCGACGACTCGACCGATGTGGAGGACATCGACTCGGCCAGCCACGGCACCCATGTCGCGGGCACCGTCGCCGCCAGCCGCAACGGCACGGGCATGCACGGCGTCGCCCATGGCGCTCGGGTCCTGCCGCTGAAGATCTTCGACAGCACGTCGTTCACGATCAGCGACGGCCAGATCGCGACGGTGATCGACCATGCCGCCGCCCGGGGGGCGCGGGTGCTCAACAACAGCTGGGGGTCGGCCCTGACGATCGGGGACGTGGCGCCGGCGTTCACGGCCGCGAACCATGCGGCCACGGTGGATGCGGCCCGGCGGCTGATCGCCCAGGGCGGCGTCCTGGTCTGGGCGGCCGGCAATGCCGGACGCGCCGACCCGTCGGTCCGGGCGGGACTGCCGCGCGACTTCGCCGATCTCGCGGAACAGTGGCTGGCCGTGGTCAGCGTCGACCCGGACGCGTCGACGATCTCCGCCTTCAGCAACCGCTGCGGCATCGCGGCGACCTGGTGCGTGGCGGCGCCGGGAGTCGGGATCGTCTCGACCGTCAACCCGGCGACCCAGGGCGACAGCCTGTACCAGAGCCGAACCGGCACCTCCATGGCCGCCCCGCACGTCGCCGGGGCCGTCGCCGTGCTGATGGACATGTTCCCGAATCTCAGCGCGGCGCAGGTGGTCGCCATCCTGAAGACCACGGCGCGCGACCTGGGCGATCCCGGCGTCGATGCGGTCTACGGCCATGGGCTGATCGACCTCGCCCGCGCGACCCAGCCGGTCGGCAGCACCTCGGTCGCGCTCGGCGGCTCGGTCGGGGGGCCGAGCGTGCCGCTGGACGGCAGCGGCATGACCGGCGGCAGCGCCCTCGGCGATGCGGCGGTGCAGGCGCTCGCCGGAACGACGCTGGTGTTCACCGACGGCTACGACCGGCCCTACGGCGTCGATCTGGGAGTCTTCGCCGCGACCGCGGAGGATCGCTACGCGGCGACGAGCGCCCTGCCCCGATTCGGCCGCGCCGCGCCGGCACCCGTGCCGGTCGGCGACGGCTTCAGCTTGGCCCTGTTCCACGACGCTGCCGGGGCGGCGATCGACGGTGCGCCGCCGAACGGCTTCGCGCTGACCGCCCGGTCCGGCGGCGTGGACTACGCCGTCGGCCTCGGCGCCCCGCCCAGCCTGATGCTCCGCCCGGCCGACCCGGCTGGCCCCGCCCCGGCGACCGTCGGCGACGCCCCCGTGGCGGAGGCCCTGACCCGGCCGTTCCTGTCCTTCGCCGACCAGGACGCCCTGACCGCCTCCGTGGCCTGGCAGGCCGGCGGCGGCCGGATCGAGGTGACCTCGCTGGTCGGCTCGGCGGTGCTGCCCGCCGGCGCCGGGGAGGATCCGGAGGCGGTGGGCGACCTGGTGGCGGCCATGGTCGACTACTCACGGCCGGTCGGCGAGCGCGCGTCGGTCACGCTCGGCGTGGGCGCCCTGTCGGAGAGCGAGACCCTGCTGGGCACCCGCGGCGAGGGCGCGCTGGCGCTCGGCGGGGCGGACACCGTGTTCGCCGGCGCCCAGATGGCGGCGGATCTCGGCGCCGGCCTGACCGCCCATGCGGGCTGGCAGGTGGGACTGACCCGCGCGCGCGGTGGCGACGGCTCGCTGGTGACCGGCGCAGACGGCATCCGGTCGGACGGGTGGAGCCTCGCCCTGACCGGCCGCGACGGTCTGGTCGAGGGGGATGGCTTCGGCCTCGCGCTCAGTCAGCCGCTGCGCGTGGCCGACGGCACGCTGGGGCTGTCGGTGCCGGTCGAGGTCGGGCTTGACGGCAGCGTCCGACACCAGGCCGTGGAGGCGGGGCTCAGGCCATCGGGGCGGGAGATCGACCTGCAGGGCTGGTACGGCCGTGCCCTGGGCCCGGACGCCGACCTCGCATTCGGGGCAGCCTGGCGGACCGACCCCGGGCACGTCGCCGACGCGGCCGACGAACTGGTCGGCCTGATGCGCCTGAATGTGAGGTTCTGAGCCCGAACCGCGAGTCGCGTCGTCGCGCGGCGAACGCGCGACCGACGCGATACAACCGCGCCTACCGCACCCGCTGGAGATTGAGGGCGGCAGCCTCGCCGGCCGGGGTGCCGGGGGCGAGGTCGGCGGCCCGGCGCCAGTCGCGGCGCGCGCCCTCCCGGTCGCCCTGGAGGTTGAGAATCAGCCCGCGCTCCAGCAGGGCCTTCGGGTCGTTCGGCGCCCGCGACAGCGCCCGTTCCACGTCGTCCAGCGCCAGTTCGAACTGCCCCAGATTGCGGAACGCCGCCGCGCGTAGCGCCAGCAGGTCCGGCCGGTCGGGCGCCTGCTCCAGGGCACGGCTCAAGTTGTCGATCGCCGTCGCCCAGTCGCCCCGCTCCGCCGCGACGAAGGCGCCGGTGGTGCGGTGCTCGACCGATGACGGCGCCAGGCGCACCGACGCCTCGACCGAGTCGGTGGCGCGGAACGGCGCCCCCGCCGCCAGCCAAGCCCGCGCCGCGGCGTCGTAGAAACTGGCGGCGAACGGCGGGTCCAGCGCTTCGGTCTCGCGGGCCAGGTCGTCCAGGGCGCGCGCCGCCTCCGGCCATTTCTCCTGATGCCACAACGCCATCGCCCAGCAATGCCGGGCCAGGTTGCCGCCGCCGTCGACCTCCCACTCCCGCGCCGACTCGTAGGTCTCCGCCGGCGCCGTGCGGGCGGCGACCAGACAGGTCTGGTAGCGGGCGCGCGGATCCGCATCCTGCGCCGCGACAGCGCCCGGTAGCAGGACCGTCAGGACGAGCCCGGCGGTCACCAGAAGGGTAGGGACGGACCGGCGGGACCGGAAGGCGTTGTCCTGGGTCATGACGGGACGTACAGTCGCTGCCGCGCGGCGGCTTGGCAAGGGCCGCCGTCCCTCTTCCAGCGAGTCTCGGACTTCCCCCGATGCCCCGCCTGTTCTGTTTCGGCCTCGGCTTTTCCGCACTGACCCTCGCCCGGCGGCTGCGCGACGAGGGCTGGTCGATTGCCGGCACCACGCGCACGGCCGAGAAGGCCGCGCGTCTGCGCGCCGATGGCATTGAGGTGCACGCCTTCGACCGCGACCGGCCGCTCGACGCGCCGGCCGCCGCCCTCGCCGGCACGACCCACCTGCTCTCCTCGGTCCCGCCGGACGACGCCGGCGACCCAGTGCTGGACCACCACGCCGGCGACATCGCCGCGGCGGCCGGCGGGATCGCTTGGGCCGGCTATCTCTCCACCACCGGCGTCTACGGTGATCGCGACGGCGGCTGGGTCGACGAGGAGGCGGAGCTTCGGCCAGCGACCCGCCGCGGGCGCCGACGGGTCGAGGCGGAGGAGGGCTGGTGCGCCCTCCTGCGCGACCACGGCCTGCCGGTGCACCTGTTCCGCCTGGCCGGTATCTACGGGCCCGGCCGCAATGGGCTGGTCACCGTCCGCGAAGGCCGGGCGCGACGGGTGGTGAAGCCGGGACAGGTGTTCAGCCGGATCCATGTCGAGGACATCGCGACCGTGCTGCGGGCCTCGATCGACCGGCCCAACCCCGGCCGTGCCTACAACCTCTGCGACGACGAGGCGGCGCCACCCCAGGACGTCATCGCCCATGCCTGCGCCCTCCTCGGCGTCGAGCCGCCACCCGAGCAGCCGTTCGACCGGGAGACGATGTCCCCCATGGCGCGCAGCTTCTATGCCGAAAACAAGCGGGTCCGCAACGATCGGATCAAGGACGAGCTGGGCGTGCGTCTCTCCTACCCCACCTATCGCGAGGGGCTGGCCGCCCTCTTGGCGACCGACCCCGCCCTCGCTCGCTGAGGCGGCGCGCGCCGCCCCCCATCCCGCCGCAACGGAAACCGAACCACCGACATGGATACTATCGAACTCCTGCACACCCGCCGTTCCGTCAAGGCGATGGACCTGGTCGAGCCCGGACCGAGCGACGCCCAGCTGGACGCGATCCTGCGCGCCGCGACGCGGGTGCCCGACCACGGCAAGCTGGCGCCCTGGCGCATCCAGGTGCTGCGCAAGGAGGGGCAGACAGCCCTGGGAGAGGTGCTGGCCGCGCTGTTCCGCAAGGAAATCCCCGAGGCGAACGACAAGCAGGTCGAGTTCGAACGCCAGCGCCCGCAGCGCGCGCCCCTGCTGCTGGTGGTCACCCACACGCCGGTGACGCCGCACAAGATCCCCGAGTTCGAGCAGCTGATGTCCGGGGGCGCGGTGTGCGCGCACCTGCTGCTGGCGACGCACGCCCAGGGGCTTGCCGGACAGTGGCTGACCGAATGGCCGGCCTACCGACCGGAAGTGGTGGCGGCGCTGGGCCATGACCCGGAGAAGGACCGGATCCTGGGCTTCTTCTATCTCGGCACCCCCCGCGAAAAGCCGGAAGAACGCCCGCGGCCGGCGCTGGACGAGGTGGTGTCGGAATGGCGGGGGTGAGGGCGTAGACTGTTCGCCATGAAGGTCGATGAGGTGACGTCATCCCCGCGCAGGGGGGACCTTGATGGACAACGCCCCTTGCAGCGGCAGTGCCCTTGCCCGGGAGGTGCCCGCCGGCTGCACGGATATGACGATTTATAGTTGGAGATTATGGGCCATCTTAGGTCATCTTGTTCGGGTCGATCTGTCCCTACACCCCGATCACCAGCTTCGCGTACCGCGCCGCGGCGTAGCGGTTGAGCGGGTCGGGCCCGATCGCATCTTCCCGCCAGAGGGCGTAGATCGACTTCACCACATGGGCGTCGTCGCTCGCGCGGCCAGCGGCCAGGATCGGCGGCCAGTCGGGGGCGGAACGGGCCATGGCAGACCGGCGCGCCGCGTCCGGCGGCGCCGGCCGGCCGATCGTCACCCAGGCGCAGACCAGCGCCTGCCAGTGTCGCCGGAGCGCCGGGATCCGGTCGTGCTCCGGCACGAAGGCCCAGACCCGGCGCAGCGCATGGCTGGCGGTCAGCCCGTGCAGCGCCGTGAAGTTGCCGGTCGCGGCGAACAGGTCGCGGGCGGCAGCGACCAGGCGCTCCAGCGTATCATCCTCGACGATCAGTCGATCGATGACGCCGGCCAGCGCCGGCCGCTTGGCCACCTCCTCCATCCGGCCGATGATCTTGTCGCCGGGAAAAGGGGCCCCCAACCCCGGCGCGCCGGCCAGATCCTTCAGGATCGCGACCGGATCGGCGGCGTCGCCCGCCGCCGCCGGCGCCGGGTCGTGTGCTCCGGCCAGCACCACATGCGCCACGGCGGCATAGGCCAGCGTGGCGTCGATCTCCGCCTCCACCACGGCGGCGGCGTCCGGCCCCTCGGCCGCCGCCAGGGCGTCCAGCGCAAAGCCGAGGCGGATGATCGGGTGGAAGGCACTCGCCGCCACCGATTCCGTCACCATGGGAAGCCAGGTCCGCAGCATCCCGTCGCGCCCCAGTCGAGTGCGCTCCGCTGCGAAGAACCGTCGCCACGAACCCTCGGCGGAGCGGTCGCCGAGCCGCTCCCGCCACCGCTGCGGATCGATCTCCGCCCCGTGGTCGGGCAGGTCCATCATCTCCACGCGCCGACGATAGGCGGCGGCGAAGGCGGCCAGCCGGTCGCCGTCGGCGCCCATCCGGTCGAGCGCCGTCAGCGCCATCGGCAGGTGGTTGGCGAGCGTGCCTTCGTACTCCCCGGAAGCGGCCAGATTGCCCCTCAGCAGCGCTGTGAGGGTCGGCGCCCCGGCGGCGGCGATCAGGCCTTCGGCGGTGGTGGTCATCGTGCGGCGCTCCCCCAAGGCCGCGCGATACCCGGCGGCCGCCTGTGGTTCTAAGACGCCAGGATGACTCTACCTTTCCTATAAAGCAAGTGCATTCTGTCTAAATACCTGGCCTCGCCGCCTTCGATCTTATATTGACATTTTATCGGTAAATCGTCATTGAATGGCCTCGGCGAAGGCGACGCCGGACTGCCAGGCATTTCCCCGGCTTGGCCCTCGGCGCCATCGGGTCCATCCTTCGGACAGGGCCGGCCGGCGCCAAGGCCTCCGGTCCATGGCAAAGCCGTCAACGAACAGGGAGTAACAACCGATGCGGATCCTCTTTACCGGGACGGCAACGGCGGTCGGACTCGCGCTCGCCGCCGCCACCGCCCAGGCCCAGACCAGCTGGGACATGCCGACGCCCTATCCCGACGCGACCTTCCATACCCAGAACGTCATCCAGTTCGCCGAGGACGTGACGGAGATGTCGGGCGGCGACCTGGAGATCACGGTCCATTCCGCCGGCTCGCTGTTCAAACATCCGGAGATAAAGCGGGCGGTGCAGACCGGCCAGGTGCAGATCGGCGAAATGCTGATCTCGCTGCTCAGCAACGATGATCCGGTCTTTGCGGTCGACACGATCCCGTTCCTGGCGGATTCCTACGAGGATGCGGAAGCGCTGTGGGAGGCCTCGCGCCGTGCGGTCGAGGAGCGGCTGGCCGAGGACGGCCTAACCCTGCTCTACGCCGTGCCGTGGCCGGCCCAGGGCCTCTACGTCAACCAGGAGGTCGACGACGTCTCCGACATGGCGGGCGTGCCGTTCCGTGCCTACAACGCCACCACGTCGCGCCTGGCGGAACTGATGGGCGCCGTGCCGACCCAGGTCGAGGTGCCGGAGATCCCCCAGGCGTTTTCCACCGGCATCGTGGAGGCGATGATCACCTCGCCGTCGACCGGCGCGAACTCCGCGGCCTGGGACTATGTCAGCCACTTCTACGACACCCAGGCCTGGCTGCCGAAGAACATGGTCATGGTCAACACCGAGGCCTTCGAGGGCCTGTCGGAGGAGACCCGGCAGGCCGTGCTCGACGCCGCCGCGGCGGCCGAGACCCGCGGCTGGCAGATGAGCATGGAGGAGGCCGAGGCCAAGAAGCAGGAACTGGCGGACAACGGCATGGTCGTCGCCGACCCGTCGGAACAGCTGACCACCGATCTGGCCGAGATCGGCGCGACCATGACCAAGGAATGGATCGACGAGGCCGGCGAGGACGGCCAGGCGATCCTGGACGCCTACCAGCCCCAATAAGGCCGTCCGCCGCGGGGCCCGGCGGGCAACCCGATCTGCCCGCCGGCTGCCGCCGTCTTCCCCCCTGATGCGGGAGGTCCGCCCATGCGTCGCGTGCTCGACGCAGTGTTCGGTCTGTGCGCGGTCCTGGCCGCGATCGCACTGGCCGGCATTGCCGTGGTGATCCTGGCCGGGACGATCGGCCGTTGGGTCGGCGTCGTCGTTCCCTCGTCGAACGAGATCTCCGGCTTCCTGGTCGCTGCGGCGACTTTCCTGGCGCTGGCGCCTACGCTCAGGGCCGGCGGGCACATCCGGGTTTCGCTGGTGATCGGCCGGCTGGGAGAGACCGGCCGGCGGGTCGCGGAAGTCTGGTGTCTCGGCGCCGCGCTGGCGCTGGTCGCCTATTTCGCCTGGTGGACGGTCGACTTGGCGCTGACGTCCTGGGACTTCGGCGATGTCTCGCCGGGCCTGCTGCCGATCCCGCTCTGGCTGCCCCAGGCGTTCATGGCGCTGGGGCTGGTCGCGTTGGCGGTCGCACTGGCCGAAAGCCTGATCCTCGTCGCCACCGGCAACGCGCCCGCCTACGGCTATGACGCCGAAGGCGCCGCCGGGCCGCAGGAATAGGAGGGCCCGGTCATGGGCGTGCTGGAGGTCGGGGCGATCCTGATCGTCGTGCTGCTGGCCCTGCTCGCCAGCGGAGTCTGGGTGGCGCTGGCGCTGTTCGGCGTGGCTCTGGCGGGAATGGTGCTGTTCACCTCCGCCCCGGCAGGTCTGGTGATGGGCACGACCGTCTGGGGCGCGAGCAGCACCTGGGCGCTGGCGCCGCTGCCGCTGTTCGTCTGGATGGGTGAGATCCTCTTCCGGACCCGACTGGCGGAGGACATGTTCGAGGGGCTGGCGCCGTGGATGCGCCGGCTGCCGGGCCGCCTCCTGCACGTCAACATCGTTGGCTGCGGCGTGTTCGCCGCGGTCTCGGGATCCTCCGCCGCGACCGCCGCGACGATCGGCCGGATGTCGATCCCGGAGCTGAAGCGCCGCGGCTATCCGGAGCGGATGGTGATCGGCACGCTCGCCGGCTCGGCGACGCTGGGCCTCTTGATCCCGCCCTCGATCATCCTGATCGTCTACGGCGTGACGGCGGAGGTCTCGATCGCCCGGCTGTTCATCGCCGGCGTGCTGCCCGGTCTGATGCTGGTCGCCCTGTTCATGGGCTATGTCGCGATCTGGGCCACGGTGACCGGCCAGCGCGGCAGTGAGGAACCGGCGCTGGGTTTCCTCGACAAGCTGAAGCGGTCGGGCCGCCTGCTGCCGGTGATCGCCCTGATCCTCGCGGTGATCGGCTCGATCTATGTCGGCCTCGCCACGCCGACCGAGGCCGCGGCCTTCGGCGTCGCCGGATCGCTGATCCTCTCCGCCGCGACCGGATCGCTCAACCGCCGGACCTTCGTCGACAGCCTGATGGGTGCGACGCGGACCAGCTGCATGATCGCCTTCATCCTGGCCGGCGCGGCCTTCCTGACCGTCGCCATGGGCTATACCGGCATCCCGCGGGCGCTCGCCGCCTGGATCGAGGGGCTGGGGCTGACGCCGTTCTGGCTGCTGATCGCGCTGATCGCGTTCTTCACCGTGCTGGGCTGCTTCCTCGACGGCATCTCGGTCGTGGTGCTGACCACCTCGATCATCCTGCCGATGGTCCAGTCGGCGGGCATCGACCTGCTGTGGTTCGGCATCTTCCTGGTCATCGTGGTCGAGATGTCGCAGATCACGCCGCCGGTCGGGTTCAACCTCTTCGTCCTGCAGGGCCTGACCGGGCGCGACATCCTGCAGGTCGCCCGCGCCGCGCTGCCGTTCTTCTTCCTGCTGATGGCGGCCGCCGTGCTGATCATCCTGTTTCCCGGCATCGCCACCTGGCTGCCGACGCAGATGAGCGGCCGCTGAGCCGCGCCGCCCGCTTCGCCGTTCCCGCTTGACGAAAGCCGCCGGACCATGACCCTCGCCCCCGACGCAACCGACGCCGCCACGATCGACGCCGCCACCGGCCGCTGGCAGTTCTGGATCGACCGCGGCGGCACCTTCACCGACCTGGTGGCCCGGACGCCCGACGGCGCGATCGTCACCCACAAGCTGCTTTCGGAGAACCCGGAGCAGTATGACGACGCGGCGATCCAGGGCATCCGCGACCTGCTGGGGCTGGGCAGGGACGAGCCGATCCCGGGCGATCGGATCGAGGCGGTCAAGATGGGCACCACCGTCGCGACCAACGCCCTGCTGGAACGCAAGGGCGAGCGCACGCTTCTGCTGATCACGGAGGGATTCGCCGACCACCTGCGCATCGCGTACCAGAACCGGCCGAAGCTGTTCGAGATGAACATCCGGCTGCCCGAACTCCTCTACGAGCGGGTGGTCGAGGTGCCGGGGCGGATGACCACCGAAGGCGAGGAGCTGGTGCCGCTCGATCTCGACGCCGCCCGCGCGGGGCTGGAGCAGGCGTACGCCGACGGCATCCGGGCGGTCGCGATCGTCTTCATGCATGCGTACAGGTACCCCGACCACGAGGCCCGGGTCGCCGAGTTGGCGCGCGGGATCGGTTTCACCCAGGTCTCGACCAGCCACCGGACCAGCCCGCTGATCAAGCTGGTCGGCCGCGGCGACACGACCGTGGTCGACGCCTATCTCTCGCCGATCCTGCGCCGCTACGTCGACCGGGTGGCGGGGGAACTGGGCGACGTCCGGCTGATGTTCATGCAGTCGAACGGCGGGCTGACCGACGCCCGGCTGTTCCAGGGCAAGGATTCGATCCTGTCCGGTCCGGCAGGCGGCATCGTCGGCGCGGTCCGGGTCAGCGAGATGGCCGGGTTCGAGCGGATCATCGGGTTCGACATGGGCGGCACCTCGACCGACGTGACGCACTATGCCGGCGAGTACGAGCGGACCTTCGAGACCCATGTCGCGGGCGTGCGGATGCGCGCGCCGATGATGCAGATCCACACGGTGGCGGCGGGCGGCGGGTCGATCTGCCATTTCGACGGGGCGAAGTACCGGGTCGGGCCGGACAGCGCCGGGGCCGATCCCGGCCCCGCGTGCTATCGCCGCGGCGGGCCGCTGACCGTCACCGACTGCAACGTCATGCTGGGCAAGCTGCAGCCGGACTTCTTCCCGCGCGTCTTCGGGCCGGAGGCGGACCAGCCGCTGGACGCGGCCGTGGTGCACGAGGCGTTCTCGTCGCTGGCGGAGAGGATCCGGCAGGCGACCGGCGATCCCCGCACCGCCGAACAGGTGGCCGATGGTTTCCTGAGGATCGCGGTCGACAACATGGCCAACGCGATCAAGCAGATCTCCGTCCAGCGCGGCCACGACGTGACCAACTACGCCCTGGTCTGCTTCGGCGGCGCGGGCGGCCAGCATGCCTGCCTGGTGGCCGACGCGCTGGGCATGAAGACGGTGCACATCCACCCCTATGCCGGCGTGCTGTCCGCCTACGGCATGGGCCTGGCGGACGTCCGGGCGATGCGCGAGGCATCGCTGGAGGCGCCGTTGGCCGCGGCTGGGACGCTGGATCGGGCCAGGGAGATGCTCGACCGGCTGGCCGCAGAGGCGGCCGAGGAGTTGAGGTCCCAGGGGATCGAGCACTGCGAGACGCTGCGGCGCGCCCATGTCAAGTATGCCGGCACCGACACGGCCCTGCCGGTGGAGTTCGGCGACGCGGCGGCCCTGGAGGCCGGGTTCGAGGCGGCGCACCGCAGCCAGTTCGGCTTCGCCATGGCGGGCCGGGAACTGGTGGTCGACGCCCTGTCGGTGGAGCTGGTCGGCGGCGGCGCCCCGGCCGGGGAGACGGCGTCGACGGCGAGCCGCGCGGGCGGCCTGGAGCCGCTGGCCACGGTCGACGCCTTCATGGCCGGGGAGAGCCGGTCAACGCCGGTCTACGACCGGGAAGCGATGGTGCCGGGCGACCGGGTCGACGGACCGGCGATCCTGCGCGAGCCCACCGCCACCACGGTGGTCGAGCCCGGCTGGCAGGCGGAGATCACGGATCTCAACCACATGGTGCTGCGCCGGGTGGTGGCGCTGCCGAGCCGGATGGCAGTCGGCACGACGGTCGATCCGGTGATGCTGGAAGTGTTCAACAACCTGTTCATGTCGATCGCCGAGCAGATGGGCGTGACCCTGCAGAACACCGCCTATTCGGTGAATATCAAGGAGCGGCTGGACTTCTCCTGCGCCGTCTTCGACCCGAACGGCAACCTGGTGGCCAATGCGCCCCATATGCCGGTCCACCTGGGGTCGATGGGGACCAGCGTACGGCACATCATCGAGAAGCGTACGGGCAGCATGAAGCCGGGGGACGTGTTCATGCTCAACGACCCCTACCATGGCGGGACCCACCTGCCGGACATCACCGTCATCACGCCCGTGTTCGACGAGGCCGGCGACCGGATGATCTTCTTCGTCGCCAGCCGCGGCCACCATGCCGATGTCGGCGGGCTGACCCCCGGCTCCATGCCGCCGGACAGCGCGACCATCGAGGACGAGGGCGTGCTGATCGACAATGTCCGGCTGGTGGCGGAAGGCCGGTTCCTGGAAGAGGAGGTGCGCGCGCTCCTGACCGACGCCGTCTGGCCGGCGCGCAACCCCGACCAGAACATCGCCGACCTCAAGGCCCAGATCGCCGCCAACGAGAAAGGAGTGCGGGAGCTGGGCCGGATGGTCGGGATGTTCGGGCTGGACGTGGTCCACGCCTACATGCACCACGTCCGGGACAACGCGGAGGAGCAGGTGCGCCGCGTGCTGGACGCGCTGAAGCCCGGCGCCTTCGTCCAGCCGCTCGACAACGGCGCGGAGATCCGGGTCGCGATCGGCATCGATCGGGAGGCACGCCGCGCGACGGTGGATTTCACCGGCACCTCGGAGCAGCTGGCGTCGAACTTCAACGCCCCGTCGGCGGTGGTCCGGGCGGCGGTGCTCTACGTCTTCCGCACGCTGGTGCAGGAGGACATCCCGATGAACGACGGCTGCCTCGCGCCGATCGACATCGTCGTGCCGGACGGATCGATGCTGTCGCCGACCTATCCCGCGGCGGTGGTCGCCGGCAATGTGGAAACGTCCCAGGCCGTGACGAACGCGCTCTACGGCGCGCTGGGCGTTCTGGCCGCGGCGCAGGGTACCATGAACAACTTTACCTTCGGCAACGACCGGCATCAGTACTACGAGACGATCTGCGGCGGCGCCGGCGCGGGTCCGGATTTCGACGGCGCCTCGGCGGTCCACACCCACATGACCAACAGCCGTTTGACCGACCCGGAGGTGCTGGAGCTGCGCTTCCCGGTGCTGTTGGAGCGGTTCGGCATCCGCCCCGGCTCCGGCGGTGCCGGGGCGCACCGCGGCGGCGACGGCACGGTGCGGCGGATCCGGTTCCTGGAGGAGATGACCGCCTCCCTGCTCGCCAACAACCGCAAGGTCGCGCCCTATGGCGTCGCCGGCGGCGCCCCCGGCAGCCCCGGCAAGGCGCGGGTGGAGCGCACCGACGGCACGGTCGAGGACCTGCCGGCCACCGCCAAGGTGACCATGCACCCCGGCGACGTGTTCGTCATCGAAACCCCCGGCGGCGGCGGCTACGGCGAACCGGACGGCGGGAGCGAGGCGGCCCCATGACCACCCCCGACCACCGCATCGTCTCCTCCGCCCATCTGGTGTCCGAGCGGGCGCAGGAGCTCAGCGAGTTCGAGTACGGCCTGACCGTCGCGTCCAACGCGTTCGGGCGCTGGGTGACGCGCTGTCTGGCGGCGGCGGGCATCCCCGACCTGTCGTCGCTCGACGTGCTGGTGCTGCACTCGGTCAACCACCGCGCGCGGGCCAAGCGGCTGGCGGACATCTGCTTCGTCCTCAACATCGAGGACCAGCACCTGGTCAACTATGCCCTCAAGAAACTGGAGAAGCTGGGTCTGGTCGGCCGAACCCGCCGCGGCAAGGAGGTGTTCTGGGCGACCACCGATGCGGGCCGCGACGCATGCCAGCGCTACCGCGAAGTCCGCGAGGCCTGCCTGGTCGAGGCGCTGGGGGCGCTGCGTGGCGTCGACGGCACCGAGATCGGGCCGGAGATCGCCGACCTGGCCCGCCTGCTGCGCGCCCTCTCCGGCCTCTACGACCAGGCGGCCCGCGCGGCGACGAGCCTGTAGGTCGGAGCAAAGCGAAGCGGCGGTCCGACATCCGTACGTCGACGATCGCACCCGGCCGCCGGCGCGGCGCCGGGCTCGGACTACCCCAGCGGCTTCTTCATCCCCTCGTGCGTCGCCTCGAAGTCCAGGCGCCGGTAGAAGCGGTGGGCGTCGGTGCGACGCTTGTCGGTGGTCAGCTGCACGACGGTGCAGCCGACGGCCCGCGCCCGGTCGATCGCGGCCTGGACCAGCCGCTCGCCCCAGCCGCGGTTGCGGCTTCCGGCGGCGATGCGCACCCCCTCGATCTGCCCGCGGGTCTGCCCCTGGCGCGACAGGCCGGGGATCACCGTCAGCTGCAGGCAGCCGACCACCTCCCCCGCCGCCTCCGCGACCAGGAGCGTGTTGTTCGGCGACGCCTGGATCCGGTCGAACGCCTCCAGATACGGCAGCGGCGGCGGGTCGGCCAGCACCTCGCGCAGGCTGCCCAGCCGGTCGTCGGCCAGCAGGCGCACGATCTCGGCCACGTCGTCGACGGTCGCCTCGCGGATGGTGAGGGGGCTTTCGGTCATGCGGTCGTCATCGGACATCGCCTCGACCGCCGGCAAAGTCCGACATCCCTGCGCGGCCCCAGGGGCGGTCAGGCTGGCGGTCAGGCTGGCGGTCAGGCTGGCGGTCAGGCTGGCGGTCAGGTCAGGGGTAGGCCAATGGCCGATCGGCCGATGTCGGGTCTTCGATTCGCGCCAACCCGACCTACGCGGTGCTACGCGGTTCGGGCCAGCGGCGTCTCCCAGGTGGCGTCGGCGCGTTCACAGGTCTCCCAGCACCAGGCGGAGGGATCGGCGAACAGGGCGTGCAGCACCCGGTTGTTTAGGCCATGGCCGGCCTTGAAGCCGTGGTAGTGGCCCAGGATCGGCGCGCCGGCGAGGTAGAGGTCGCCGATCGCATCCAGGATCTTGTGGCGCACGAACTCGTCCTTGTGGCGCAGGCCGCCGGCGTTCAGCACCCGGTCGCCCTCGACCACGACGGCGTTGTCCAGGGAACCGCCGCGCGCCAGGCCGGCCGCGCGCATCGCCTCGACCTCCTCGACGAAGCCGAAGGTGCGGGCGTCGGCGAGGGTGTCGCGGAACTCCGCCTCGTCCAGCACGACAATGCGGTCCTGCCGGCCGATCGCGGCGGAAGCGAATTCGATCTCGAAACCGAACCGGCAGCCCTGGCCCGGCGACAGCACCGCCCGCTTGGCGCCCGGACCCTCGCCGTCGATCACCTCGACCCGCTTCAGCACGCGGATGCCGCGGCGCACCGCCGGCTGCTCGACCACGCCGGCGCAGTCGATCAGGAAGACGAAGGGCGCCGAGCTGCCGTCCATCACCGGCACCTCGTCGGCGTCCAGTTCGACCCGGACATTGTCGACCCCGAGCGCGCGCAGCGCGGCCATCAGGTGCTCGATCGTGCCGACCGAGGCGCCGGCGCCGTTGGCGATGCGGGTGCACAGGCAGGTGTCGGCGACGGCATCCCAGCGCGCCGGCACGCTCGCCTCCGCCTCCGAGGCGCCGCGGGCGATCAGGTCGGTGCGTACGAACACGACACCGGTGTCGGGCGCCCCCGGGGCCAGGGTCATGTGGACCGTCGCGCCGGTATGCAGGCCCGTCCCGGCGCACGGAATCGGCGCCTTCAAGGTGCGCTGCAAGGCCTCCTGGCCGGTCTTGCCCTGGTCGAACACGGGCTCTCGCCTTCCTGTCGTTGTCTGGTCGCCGGCGCCGGGCGGTCTGGGGGCAAACCCGGCGGCGGGGCTGCGGGCCGCGGTGCCGAGGCCGAGTCAACGCATGTCGCGAGTCGGCGGCTCCACAGCCCTGAGGAACGCGAGGGAATGCGTACCAGCATCCCGGATACCCCTCAAATCACTTGGTGTTACGCTTTGTTACCGCAATCGGGCGAGCCGGCGGCGAGGGTGGGGCGGTCCAGAAACGACATCGCGGCGCCGTCGGGGAGGGACCCGGCGGCGCCGCGACGCGAACGGCGAGAACGGCGGTGAGGACGGTGGGCGGTCAGTTCGCCTGACGGCGCAGGAAGGCCGGGATGTCCAGGCTGTCGTCCTCGTGCTTGGGCAGCGGCGGGCGGCCGCCGTCGACGCCCGACAGGCGCGGCTGGCTGGGCTGGCGTGCCGCCTCCGGCTCCGCCTCGCGGGGCGCGGCCTCCGGCTCGCGGCGCGGCGGGGCCGGCTGGCGCGGCCCGGCGGGCCGTTGCTCGGCCGCCGGCGGACCGCCGGACGCGGGCGCGCCATGACCGCCCTCCTCCTCCTCGCGGTGGAGCAGGCCGGTCATCCGCTGGAACAGCCCGCCGGCCCGAGACTTGCGCGTCGGCTCGACGCCGCCCGCCGGGACTTCGCCGCGGCCGGCCGCGGCCGGCTGGGCAGCAGGACGCGCGACGGGTGCCGCCGGCTGCGGACGGGCCGGGTGCTGGCGCGGCGCGCCGGCACGCGCGCCGCCAAGGCCCGCCTGGGCCTGCGGCTGCGGCCGTGAGGCGGGACGGGCCGCCGGCTCCGGCTGGCGCATCTCGGTTCGCGGCGGCGGCGCCTGTCGCGCCTCCTCCCGGGGCTGCCGGACCGGTTCGGCCTCGACCGGCTCCTCCGCCGCCTCGGCCCAGCCCTCCTCGGCCTCGTAGCCGGCGCCGATGTCCGCCTGCTCGTCCTCCTCGGGCTGCCAGGCGCGGGCGGTCGCCGCCTGCCCGCCGCCCCAGCCGCCGGCTCCCGCCGCCGGTCGGGCGGGCTGAAGCTGAGGCCGGCTCTCGGTGCGGGCCGGGACCGCCTCGGCGGCAGGATGCGACGGCGCCGGCTCGGCCGGACGCTCCGCCCCGAAGCCGCCCTGCGCCGCCGGCTGCTGGACGGCAGGCTGCTGGGCCTCGGCCGCCGCGGGACGGGCGGTCCGGCCCGAGACGAGCGACAGGCTGTTGTAGGTCCGCTCGGGCCGGTTGACGTCGATCTCCAGGTCGATGCCGGTCGCGACCACGCTGACGCGGATCTTGCCCTCCATCGACTCGTCGAAGGTCGAGCCGAAGATGATGTTGGCGTCCGCGTCGACCTCGTCGCGGATCCGGTTCGTTGCCTCGTCGACCTCGTAGAGGGTCATGTCGAGACCGCCGGTGATGTTGATCAGCACGCCCTTGGCGCCCTTCATCGACACGTCGTCGAGCAGCGGATTGGAGATCGCCGCCTCGGCCGCCTCGATCGCGCGGCGCTCGCCCTCGGCTTCGCCGGTCCCCATCATCGCCTTGCCCATTTCGGCCATGACGGTGCGGATGTCGGCGAAGTCCAGGTTGATCAGGCCCGGCATGACCATCAGGTCGGTCACGCCGCGCACGCCGGAATGCAGCACCTCGTCGGCCAGCCGGAACGCGTCGGCGAAGGTGGTCTTCTCGTTCGCGATCCGGAACAGGTTCTGGTTCGGGATCACGATCAGCGTGTCGACGTATTGCTGAAGTTCGTTGAGGCCCGCCTCGGCGGTCTTCATCCGATGCGCGCCCTCGAAGTGGAAGGGCTTGGTCACCACGCCGACGGTCAGGATGCCCTGCTCGCGCGCGCAGCGGGCGATCACCGGCGCCGCGCCGGTGCCGGTCCCGCCGCCCAGGCCGGCGGTGATGAACACCATGTGGCTGCCCTCGAGGTAGGACGCGATCTGTTCGATCGCCTCCTCCGCCGCGGCGCGGCCGATGTCGGGGCGGGAGCCGGCGCCCAGCCCCTGGGTGATCGACACGCCGAGCTGGAGCTTGCGCTCGGCCGCCGAGCCCTGGATCGCCTGGGCGTCGGTGTTCGCCACCAGGAACTCGACCCCCTCCAGATTGGAGCGGATCATGTTGTTCACGGCGTTGCCACCGGCACCGCCGACGCCCACCACCGTGATGCGCGGGTGCAGCTGGGTCTCTTCTTGCGGAATGCTCAGGTTGATCATGGCCTCGGATCCCTCTCGCTCTCGCTGTCGCTCTGCCGTTCTACGCCGTCTTCACCTCGCCACCGGTCCATCCGGACGACGCCCCCGTCGGATGGCCGGCCCGGTTCTCTGACCGGGACGCGCTCGCTCGCTCTGTCGTCAAAGGTTGTCACGAAACCACCCCCCCAGCCGGCTCCACACGCCCGCGGCCGGCTCCTCCTCGCCGCCGCCGCCGCCGCCGAGCGCCAGGTCGCCCTGGTTGCGCACGGCGTGGAGCAGGAGCCCGGTCGCAGTGGAAAAGGCAGGCCCACCGGTCGCCTCGGCCAGGCCCGGAAGGCCGATCGGGCGGCCCTGGCGGACCTGCTTGTCGAGCACCAGCTGCGCCAGGTCGCGCACGCCGGTCAGCTGGCTGGCGCCGCCGGTCAGGACCACGCGGCGTCCCGCCGCCTTGTCGAAGCCCGAGGCCTCCAGGCGCGAGCGCACCAGCTCGAAGATCTCCTCGATGCGCGGCTGGATGATCCCCGTCAGCAGCGAGCGCGGCACGTGATTGGCCTGCGACGGCTCGTCCTCGCCGACCTGGGGCACGTCGATCAGCTCCCGTTCGTCGGACACCGAGGGCGTGCAGCTGCCGTAGAGCGTCTTCATCCGCTCCGCCTGGGCGACCGGAGTGGTCAGGCCGCGGGCGATGTCGTTGGTGACGTGGACGCCGCCGCACGGGATGCAGTCGGCGAACACCATCCGGCCGTCCAGGAAGACCGAGATGCCGGTCGTGCCGCCGCCCATGTCGATCACGGTGCAGCCGAGATCCATCTCGTCCGACACCAGGGCCGCCATGCCGGCGGCGTAGGGGCTGACCACGAAGGTCTCGACCTCCAGGTGGCAGCGGTGGATGCAGGTCTGCAGGTTGCGCAGCGGCGACAGGGCCGCGGTCACCACGTGGAGGTTGACGCCCAGCCGGTCGCCGAACATGCCGCGCGGATCGCGGATGCCGGTATTGCCGTCGATCGTGTAGTTGACCGGAATCGCGTGCAGGATCCGGCTGTCCGACGGCACCTCGGCCTGGGTATGGGCGCGCAGCACCCGGCGCAGGTCGGCGTCGCTGACCGCATGGCCGGCGATCGACACGTCGACCGACAGGGTCTGCGACGACGGATGGCCGCCCGAGAGGTTGACGATCACCTCGCGCACGGTCTCCCCGGCCATCTGCTCGGCGGCGTGGACGGCGTGCGCGATCGCGGTCTCGGCCGCCTCCATGTCGACGATCGCGCCGGCGCGCAGCCCCTTCGAGACCTGGTGGCCGATCCCGATGATCCGCGGCTCGCCGGCATCGTCGATGCGCGCGATGAAGCACACGATCTTCGTCGTGCCGATATCCAGCGCCGCGACCAATTCGCCGCGCGGCTTGGACTTCAGTCTCTTGACCCCGGTGAAGCCCATGGCGCTACGTGTTCTCCTCCGGCAGGCGGATCATCTCGTTGGCCACCGGGCTGGTGCGAATCACCAGGCGGTCGGCCAGGCGCAGGTCGATGGATCGGATGTCGCGGTCAATCAGCCCGTCCTCGTCCTCGACCGAGGCGAGCCGGGCCAGCGCCCGGTCGACGCCGGTTTCCGGCAGCCGCACCGTGACGCCGTTGTCGAGGCGCAGGTCCCAGCGCCGGCCGCCGACCCGGACCGCCGCCTCGACCCGCGCGCCGACGGTCGGAACGAGGGCCAGCAGGGCCAGCAGCTCCGGCGCATGCGCCGGCGCGTCAGTGCCCACGACCCTGGGCAGATGGGCGAACGCGGCGGTGCCGTTCTCGGTCAGCACGGTGCCGGTGTCGTCGATCACTCGGAACCGTCCGCCGCTCTGCCACAGGGCGAGCGGCTCGCGCTCCTCGATCGAGACGAAGATCGTGTCGGGCAGCCGGCGTGCCACCACGGCGCTGCGCACCCAGGGCAGCGCTTCGACCGCGGCCCGCGCGGCATTGGGATCGAAGGCCAGGATCGGCGCCCCGCGCTCCACCGCCAGCGCCGCCAGGATGTCGTCGCCGTGGGTCGATCCGCGGCCGGTGACCAGCACCTCCTCCACCGCGAAGCCGGCATCGGCGGTCAGTTGCCAGGCCCCCGCCGCCAGGCGCTCGCCGGTCTGCGCCGCCCAGCCGGACGCCCAGGCCCAGCCCACGAAGCCGACCAGCGCCGCCGCCGGCAGCCCGACGGCCGCGGCCTTGAGCGCGCGCCGGGTGGACCGGGCGACCGGCTTGCGCCGCGCCGGCGCCTTGCGGTCGGTCCGGCGCTCGGCGGCGCGCTTGGGAGTCTTGGCGGTCAGGCGTGGCATGACGCGTTCTCCACCATCCAGGAGCACAAGGTCGGAAAGTCGATGCCCCGGTGCGCCGCCTGCTCAGGCACGAGCGAGAGCGGCGTCATCCCGGGCTGGGTGTTCACCTCCAGAAGAAACAGGCCCTCGAGGCCGGGACGGCCGTCGTCCCAGCGGAAATCGGCTCGGCTGACCCCGGTGCAGCCGAGCGCCCGGTGCGCGGCCAGCGCCATGTCGAGGCAGGCTTCGGTGACCGCATCGGGCAGCTCGGCCGGGACGATGTGGTCGGCGCGGCCGTCGGTGTACTTGGCCTCGTAGCTGTAGAAGCCCTCGCGCGGGCGGATCTCGGTCACCGCCAGCGCGCGGTCGCCCATCACCGCGACCGTCAATTCCCGGCCGGGGATGTAGGGTTCGGCCAGCACCTCGCTGCCGAACGGCCAGTCCGGATCGATCGGCGGCCGGTTGTCGCCGGGCCAGACGAAATGGACACCGATGGAGGAGCCCTCGTCGACCGGCTTGACGATGTACGGCGGCTCCAGCGGGTGGCCCTCGGCCAGGTCGGCGAGCGGCAGGGTGCGGCCAGGAGGCACGCGCACGCCGGCGGCGGCCATCACGGTCTTGGCCGTCGGCTTGTGCATCGCCAGCGCCGAGGCGAGGATGCCGGAGTGGGTGTAGGGGAGGTTCAGGATCTCCAGGACGCCCTGGATCATGCCGTCCTCGCCGCCCGGCCCGTGCAGCGCGTTGAACACCACGTCGGGCCGCGGCTCCAGGTCGGCCAGCAGGGCCGGCAGGTCGCGCCGGACGTCGATCGCAACGGCATCGTAGCCCGCCTCGGCCAACGCCCGAACGCAGGCCTGGCCGGATGTCAGGCTGACCTCCCGCTCGGCCGACCAGCCGCCCATCAGCACGGCGACGCGCTTGCGCTCAGCCATCGCGCCGCACCCCGGCGGGGTCGCCGATTCGGCGGATCTCCCAGCGCAGGTCGACGCCCGAATGCGCGCGAACCCGACGGCGGACCTCCTCGCCCAGCGCCTCCAGGTCGGCGGCGGTGGCGTTGCCGCGGTTGATCAAGAAGTTGCAGTGCTGCTCCGACACCTGGGCGTCGCCGATCGCCAGACCACGGCAGCCGGCGGCGGCGATCACCTTCCAGGCGCTGGTGCCGGGCGGGTTGGCGAAGGTCGAACCGCCGGTCCGGCTGCGGATCGGCTGGGTCGATCCGCGCGAGGCGCCGATCTCCGCCATCCGCGCGGCGATCGCCTCCGGATCGCCGGGCCGGCCGCGCAGCGTCGCGCCGGTCATGATCCAGCCCTCCGGCACGTCGGAATGGCGGTAGCTCAGCCCCATCTCGTCGGGGCCCAGCCGGTGCCGGGCGCCGCGGCGGTCGACCAGGTCGGCATGGACCAGAACGTCCTTGAGCTCGGTGCCGTAGGCTCCCGCATTGGTGCGCATGGCACCGCCCAGCGTGCCCGGGATGCCGACCAGGAACTCCAGCCCGGCGATGGCATGGCTCTGCGCGACCTTGGCGATGTTGGCGTCCAGCGCCGCGGCGCCGGCGGTGACGGCCACGCCCTCCGCCTCGATCCCGGCGAAGTCCCGGCCCAGTCGGATCACCACGCCACGCACGCCGCCGTCGCGGACGAGCAGGTTGGAGCCGACGCCGATCACCGTCACCGGCACGTCGTCCGGGCAGCCTGCCAGGAACGTCGCTAGATCCTCGGCGTCGGCCGGCTTGAACAGCACCTCGGCCGGCCCGCCGACCCGGAACCAGGTGACCTTCGACAGCAGCGCACCCTCGGTCAGCCGGCCGCGCACTGACGGCAGGCGGTCGACCAGGCGCGGCGCCCCGGCGCCGGTGTCGCGATCGATCGCCGGCATCATCGGCTCGCCTCCCGCGCGTCGCCGCCGCCGGCAAGCGCCGCCAGCTCCGCCGGAAGGGCGTTCGCCCAGCGGGTGATCGAACCGGCGCCCAGGCAGACCACGAAGTCGCCCGGCCGGGCGATCTCGCGCACGATCTCGGCCAGGTTCTCCGGCCCCGGCAGCGGCACCGCCAGCCGATGGCCGTGGCGCTTCAGGCCGTCGACCAGATGGTCCCGGTCGGCCCCCTCGATCGGCTGCTCGCCGGCCTCGTAGACATCCGACACTACCACCGCGTCGGCGTCGTTGAAGCAGGTGCAGAAGTCCTCGAACAGGTTGGCGAGCCGGCTGAAGCGGTGCGGCTGAACCACCGCGATCACCTTGTGCTCGCCGACCGCGTCGCGGGCCGCGCGCAGCACGGCGGCGATCTCGACCGGATGATGGCCGTAGTCGTCGATCACGGTGACGCCGCCGACCTCGCCGGTCTTGGTGAACCGCCGCTTGACGCCGCCGAAGCCGGTCAGCGCGGTCGCCAGCACGTCGTCGGCCATGCCCATCTCGTGCCCGACCGCCAGCGCGGCCAGGCTGTTCTGCACGTTGTGACGGCCGAACATCGGCAGGCGGACGCCCTCCACCGTGCGGTGGGTGCCGGCGGCCCGGTCGGTGATCGCCACATCGAAGGCGGCGCCGTCCGGTCCGGTGCGCAGGTTGACCGCGCGGATGTCGGCCTGCGGGCTGAAGCCGTAGGTGATGATCCGCCGGTCGAGCACCCGCGGAATCATCGCCTGGACTTCCGGATGGTCGATGCACATCGCCGCGAAGCCATAGAACGGGATGTTCGAGACGAACTGCTCGAACGCGTCGCGGACCCGGTCGAACGAGCCGTAGAAGTCCAGGTGCTCCGGGTCGATGTTGGTGACGACGGTGATCACCGCCGGAAGGCGGGTGAAGGTGCCGTCGCTCTCGTCGGCCTCCACCACCATCCAGTCGCCGGCGCCGAGCCGCGCGTTGGTGCCGTAGGCGTTGATGATGCCGCCGTTGATCACCGTCGGGTCCATGCCTGCGGCATCGAGCACCTGGGCGACCAGCGACGTCGTGGTGGTCTTGCCGTGGGTGCCGCCGACGGCGATCGACCATTTCAGCCGCATCAGCTCGCCCAGCATCTCCGCCCGGCGCACGACCGGGATCAGGAGCGAGCGGGCGGCCGACACCTCGGGGTTGTCGTCCCTGATCGCCGAGGAGACGACCAACACGGCCAGCCGGCCCGCCGCGACCTCCACCGTCTCGGCGCGGTGGCCGATCTCGACCGGGATCCCCAGACCGCGCAGGCGCTGGACGTTCGGCGTCTCGGCGATGTCGCTGCCCTGCACCGAATAGCCGAGATTGTGCAGGATCTCGGCGATCCCGCTCATCCCGATGCCGCCGATGCCGACGAAGTGCAGCACGCCGATGTCGAGGGGCATTTCGCGCATCAGGCGGCCTCCTCGGTCTCGGTGCGGCCGTGGTGACCGTTGCCGTTGCGGCCTGCCAGACGCTGGACCAGGTCGGCCAGCCGGTCCGCCGCATCGATCCGGCCGAAGCCGCGCGCCGCCTCGGCCATCGCGGCAAGCCGCGCCGGATCGGCCGCGAGCTCACGGATTGCCTGGGAAAGGGCCTCCGCCGTCGCCTCGGCCTGCGGCATCAGCACCGTGCCGCCGGCCGCCGCCAGGGCGCGGGCATTGGCGGTTTGGTGATCGTCCGTCGCATGCGGATAGGGCAGCAGGATCGACGGCCGCCCGGCGACGGCGAGTTCGGCCACCGTCGAGGCGCCGGCGCGCATCACCGCCAGATGGCAGGCGGCCAGCCGCTGCGGCATGTCGTCGAAGAAGTCGGAAAGCTCCGGCGCCAGGCCGATCTCGCGATAGGCGCGGCGCGCACCGTCCAGGTCCTCCCGGCGGCACTGCTGGACGATGTCCAGCCGCCCGCGCAGGCCGTCGGGCAGCAGGGCGACCGCCTGCGGCACCCGCTCGGAGAAGACGCGGGCGCCCTGGCTGCCGCCGGTGACCAGCAGGCGCACCCGCTCTCCCGCCCCGGGCGGGCGGTACCGGCCTCCGGCCAGCGCGGCGATCGCCGGGCGCACCGGGTTGCCGACGAAGACGCATTTCGCCTGCTCCGCCGGCTTCAGGCCCGCGACCTGCGGGAAGGAAGTGGCGATCGCCCGGGCCTTGCCGGCGACCAGCCGGTTCGCCCGACCGACATGGGCGTTCTGTTCATGCAGGACGACCGGGATGCGGAGGCGGCCGGCGGCGTACACCGTCGGCGCGGAGGCGTAGGACCCGAAGCCGACCACCACCGCCGGGGCGAAGCTGCGCAGCAGGCCGCGCGCCTCGCCGTAGCCGCGCAGCAGGGCGGCGGCGGTGCGCAGCTTGCCGGCCAGGCCCGGCTGCAGGGTGGCAGAATGAATTCGCTGGATCTCGACCTCGGAGAGGTCGCGGCCGAAGGACTGGCCGCGGCGGTCGGTGATCAGCACCACCCGCTCGCCGCGCGCGACCAGCACGCGGGCAAGCGCCTCGGCCGGGAACATGTGCCCTCCGGTGCCGCCGGCGGCGAGCACGATCGCCCGGCGGTCGCCGGTCCTGGTGGGCGCGGCGGTCATGGCAGGTCTCCCGCGCCGAAGCCTTCGGATCCGACCCGGCGCCGGGTCAGCGCCAGCACCATCCCCATGCCAAAGGCCAGCGCGACCAGCGAGGAGCCGCCGTAGCTGACGAACGGCAGGGTCATGCCCTTGGTCGGGATCAGGTGCAGGGTCGAGCCCATGTTGATCAGCGCCTGCAGGCCGAACTGGACCAGGAGTCCGCCCGCCGCCAGCAGCACGAACAGGCTGCCGTCATGGGAGATCCGGGCGAAGCCGCGCAGGACCACGAAGGCGAAGATCGCGATCAGGACGAGGCAGAGCAGGACGCCGAACTCCTCCCCCGCGACGGCGAAGACGAAGTCCGCATGTGCATCCGGCAGGTAGAGCTTGACCGTGCCCTCGCCGGGGCCGGTGCCGAACAGCCCGCCGTTCATGAACGCCTCCAGCGACCGCTGGATCTGGTAGCTGTCGCCGCTGGACGGGTCGAGGAAGCGGTCGATCCGGCTGGCGACGTGGGGGAAGGCGTAGTAGCTGCCGACCATGCCGGCGATGCCGAGCGCCGCCAGCACGACCACCAGCCCCATAGGCAGGCCGGCCAGGAAGAACTGCGTGCCGAACACGGCGGTCACCACCACGCCCATGCCCAGGTCGGGCTGCATCAGGAGCAGCGCGGTGATCCCCGCCCATAGGGCAACCGGTGCGCCATAGGCCTTCAGCCGGCCGTCCAGCCTCGCCCGCGCGAACATCCAGGCGGCGATCACCGCGAAGGCGGGCTTGACGAACTCCGACGGCTGGATCGACAGGCCGCCGAGGCTGATCCAGCGGGTCGCGCCCTTGATCTCGGTGCCGACCACCAACGTCGCCGCGACGCCGGCCAGGCCGCCGAGCAGCGCCAGCAGCGCCAGCCGGCGCACGCCGGTCGGCGACAGCAGGGAGACTCCCAGCATCACCAGAATGCCGATCGCCAGATAGACCATCTGGCGGCGGACGAAGTGGAACTCGCCCAGGCCGATCCGCGCGGCGACCGGCGGGCTGGCCGCGACGATCAGGATCGCGCCGATGAAGATCAGCAGCGCGATGGCGGCCAGTGTCCAGCGGTCGACGGTCCACCACCAGCGGGCGATCAGCGAGGTGTCGGTGCGCGCGAAGGTCAGCATGCCGCGCCCTCCCGCGCCGCGCGCGCCGCCAGCGCCTTGACCGATGCCCGGAACGCCTCGCCCCGAGCCTCGAAATTGGCGAACTGGTCCCAACTGGCGCAGGCCGGCGACAGCAGCACGACCGGATCGGGCACGCCCGAGGCGCGCGCCGCCTCGAACGCGGCGACGGTGGCGGCGTCCAGGTCGCCGAAGGTGGCGTGCGGCACCCGGCCGTCCAGGAACGCGGCGAATTGCGCGGCGTCGCGCCCGATCAGAAAGGCGCCGGCGATCCGCGGCACGAACGGCTCCAGCGCGCCGAGCCCGCCTTCCTTCGCCATGCCGCCGGCGATCCACCACACCCGGTCGTAGCTGCCCAGCGCCTTGGCCGCGGCCTCGGCATTGGTGCCCTTGCTGTCGTTGACGAAGCGCACGCCGGCGACGGTGCCGACCGCCTCCTGCCGGTGAGGGAGGCCAGGGAAGCGGCGGAACGCCCGGGCGATAGCGTCCGGTGCCAGACCGGCGGCGCGACAGGCGGCATAGGCGGCGCAGGCATTCTGCCAGTTGTGCCGGCCCGGCAGCGCAGGTGCCTCGGCGAGGTCGAGGACGTCCCGCGGTTCCGTGCCGGTCACGTCGATCAGCGTGCCCGCCGCGGCATGGACGCCGCGGGTCAGCGCCCGCTCGGCCGAGATCGGCACGACGGTCACCTCCTCGCGCCCCACCAGCGCATCGGCCACCGCAGCCGAATGCGGGTCGTCGGCGCCGACGACCGCGGTCGCGTCGGGCGCCATCCTCTCGAACAGCCGCGCCTTGGCCGCGACATAGCCCGCCATGTCGGCATAGCGGTCCAGATGGTCGGCGGAGATGTTGAGGAACACGCCGACCGACCAGGCGACCTGCGAGATCGTCTCCAGCTGGTAGGAGCTGACCTCCAGCACGTACCAGCCGTCCCCGCCGAGCGGCGCCAGCGACAGGGCCGGCGGGCCCAGGTTGCCGCCGGCCTGGACGGTCCGGCCGGCCTCGGCCAGGACATGGGCGATCAGCGCGGTCGTGGTCGACTTGCCGTTGGTGCCGGTGACGCCGAGGTAGCGGGCGTCGGGGCAGGCCTCGGCCAACAGGTCGATGTCGGAGATCAGCGGCACGCCCGCCGCCTCGGCCGCCCGCACCATCGGGTGCGGCGCCGGGTGGCGGCGCGGGATGCCGGGGCTCAATACGGCCCGGTCGAACCCGGCCATACCCTCGCTTCCGAAGTCGCGCAGGGGCAGGCCGTCCCGTTCCGCCTTGGCGCGACCGGCCAGGGCGTCGTCCCAGCAGGCGACGTCGACGCCCGCGGCCGCGAGCGCCAGGGCCGCGGCGTGCCCGGACTTGCCGAGGCCGATGACGGCGATGCGCGATCCCTTGAGCAGGCCGAGGTCGATCATCCGCGTCACCTCAGCTTCAGGGTCGAGAGGCCGATCAGCGCCAGGATGACGGCGATGATCCAGAAGCGGATGACGATGGTCGGCTCGTGCCAGCCCTTCTTCTCGAAGTGATGGTGCAGCGGCGCCATGGCGAAGACGCGCTTGCCGGTCAGCTTGAACGAGGCGACCTGGACGATCACCGACACGGTCTCCAGCACGAACAGGCCGCCGACGATCGCCAGCACGATCTCGTGCTTGGTCACCACCGAGATCGACCCCAGCGCCCCGCCCATCGAGAGCGAGCCGGTGTCGCCCATGAACACCATGGCCGGCGGCGCGTTGAACCAGAGGAAACCCAGCCCGCCGCCGATCAGCGCGCCGCAGAACACCGCCAGCTCGCCCGCGCCGGCGACATGGTGGATCTGCAGGTAGTCGGCGAAGATCGTGTTGCCCGCGACATAGCTGATGAAGCCGAACACCCCGGCCGCGATCATCACCGGCACGATCGCGAGGCCGTCGAGGCCGTCGGTCAGGTTGACCGCGTTCGACGCCCCGACGATGACGAAGATCGCGAACGGCACGAGGAACCAGCCGAGATTGATCAGCACGTCCTTGACGAAAGGCAGCGCCAGCCCGGTCGCAAGGGGCTCCGGCGTGATCAGGACGAACCAGACCGCGGCGACCCCCGAGATCGCGATCTGCCCCGCCAGCTTCAGCTTGCCCGGCAGCCCCTTGGTGTTGCGCCGGGTCAGCTTCAGGTAGTCGTCGCCGAACCCGATCAGCCCGAATCCGGTGGTGACGGTCAGCACGATCCAGACATAGGCGTTGGTCAGGTCGCCCCAGAGCAGGGTCGAGACGACGATGCCGATCAGCACCATCAGCCCGCCCATGGTGGGGGTGCCGCGCTTCTTGAAATGGGTCTCCGGCCCCTCCTCGCGGATCGGCTGACCGGCGCCCTGGCGCGCGCGCAGCTGCTCGATCAGCCACGGCCCCAGCACGAAGGCAATGATCAGCGCGGTCATCAGCGCCCCGCCCGTCCGGAAGGTCAGGTACCGGAACAGGTTGAAGGCGATGAACTCGTCCGCCAGCGGGGTGAGGAGGTGAAACAGCACGGACTCCTAGCCCCCGCTCACCAGCTTAAAAGGGTGCGCGGTCCCACGGCCGGCCTCCTCCTCTTCCCGGATGTCGAGGGCCTGGAGGGCGTCGACCACCAGCGCCATTCGGCTGCCGAGCGAGCCCTTGACCACCACCGCGTCGCCCGGCCGGACCGCGGCAGCGGCCATCGGCGCCAGCGACGCGGCATCGGGCGCATAGCCGCCGCGCATGCCGGGGGGCAGGGCGTCGTAGAGCTTCGCCATCATCGGGCCGCAGGCGAACACCTGGTCGACCTCGGCCGCCACCAGGTCCTTCTTCAGCCCGACATGCAGGGCGGCGGCATGGTCGCCCAGTTCCAGCATGTCGCCGAGGACCGCGATCCGGCGGCCGTCGTCGCCCAGGTCGGTCCGGGCCAGCACCTTCAGGGCGGCGCCGACCGAGACCGGGCTGGCGTTGTAGCTCTCGTCGATCAGCAGGAAGCCGCCCGCGGTCCCCGCCTCGTCGCGGATGCGGATCCGGGTGCGCTGGCCGCGGCCGCGCATCGGCTGGATCCGCGACAGCGCCCGCGCCGCGACCGTGGGGTCGCCCCCCAGCGCCCGCACGGCCAGCAGGACGGCAAGGCTGTTCATCACCCAGTGCCGGCCCGGCGCCGACAGGCTGTACTGGATCGGCTCGCCCCGGATCACCGCGTTGACCGCGCTCGCCGTCGCGTGCAGCGAGCAGTCGACCAGCCGGGCGTCGGCGTCGGCATGCTCTCCGAAGCTCCAGATCCGGCCGATGCCCTGGGTCCGGGCATGGGCGACCAGACGCGGGAAATGCGGGTTGTCCCGGTTCAGGACGGCAACCCCGCCCGGCCCCATGCCGGCGAAGATCTCCGCCTTCGCGTCGGCGATGCCCTCGACCGAATCGAAGTTCTCGATGTGCACCGCCTCGACCGTGGTGATGATCGAGACGTCGGGCTTCACCAGCCGCGACAGCGGCGCGATCTCGCCCGCATGGTTCATGCCGAGCTCGAACACGCCGTAGCGGCTGTCGGCCGGCATCCGCGCCAGCGACAGCGGCACGCCCCAGTGGTTGTTGAGGTTGCCGGTGGTCGCGAAGGTCCGGCCCGCGCCATCCGCCTGGGCCTCCAGGGCGAGGCGCAGCGCCTCCTTCGTACCGGTCTTGCCGACCGAACCGGTGACCCCGACGACGCGGGCCGCCGTGCGCAGTCGGGCATAGGTGCCGAGATCGGCCAGCGCGTCCATCGTGTCGTCGACGATCAGCAGCGGCGCGTCCGGGTTCACCCCGCGGCCAGCCCGGTGCACGACCGCCGCCGTGGCGCCGTTGGCGAACGCATCGGCGACATAGTCGTGGCCGTCGAAGGTCGGCCCTCTCAGCGCGACGAACAGGTCGCCCGGCCGGGTCGTCCGGCTGTCGATCGAAACGCCGGTCGCCGCCCAGTCGCCGATGGACATCCCGTCGGTCGCCGCCGCCGCATCGATCGCTGTCCAAAGCAGCGCGCTCGTCATCGGCTCGTTCCCTCCATCCCCGTGCCCCCCATCTGCGCGACTGCGGCACGCGCCACCGCGGCGTCGTCGAACGGTCGGACCTCGTCGCCCACGATCTGGCCGGTCTCGTGCCCCTTGCCGGCGATCACCAGCACGTCCCCCGCGCCGAGCTCGCGGATCGCCGCCTTGATCGCCTGCGCCCGGTCGCCGATCTCCCGCGCTCCGGGACAGCCGGCCAGGATCTCCGCCCGGATCGCGGCCGGCGCCTCGCTCCGCGGATTGTCGTCGGTCACCCAGACCCGATCGGCCAGCCGCTCGGCGATCGCGCCCATTTCCGGACGCTTGCCGCGATCGCGGTCGCCGCCGCAGCCGAACACGACCGCCAGCCGCCCCGTGGCGTGCGGGCGCAGCGCGGCGAGCACCGCCTCCAGCGCTCCGGGCTTGTGGGCATAGTCGACGTAGACGGTGGCGCCGGACGGTGTGCGCGCCACCCGCTCCAGCCGACCGCGCACGCCTTCCAGGCGCGCCAGCGCGCCCACCGCCGCCCCGGGTTCGACGCCGCCGGCCAGCACCAGGCCCAGCGCCGCCAGCACGTTGTGCGCCTGGAACACCCCGGCCAGCGACAGCTCCGCCCGGTGGCGGCGGCCGGCGATCTCCAGCGTCAGCGCCAACCCCTCGGCCAGCGGCTCGGCGTCCACCAGGCGCAGGTCCGCGCCGGCACGGCCATAGGTCGTCACGGTGCGGCCCGCGGCCGCGGCCGCGGCCGCCACCGAAACGCCCTCGGCCGAGTCGGCGTTGACGACGGCGGTGCCGTCGGGCGCCAGAACCTCGGTGAACAGGCGCGTCTTGGCGGCCAGATAGGCCCCCATCGTCCCGTGGTAGTCGAGATGGTCGCGGCTGAGGTTGGTGAATGCCGCCGAGGTCACCGCGACGCCGTCCAGCCGGTACTGGTCGAGCCCGTGGCTGGAGGCCTCCATCGCCAGATGGGTGACGCCGGCCGCCGCCAGGTCGGCCAGGCTGGCGTGCAGCGCGACCGGGTCGGGCGTGGTCAGCGCGCCGTACCGCTCCATCCCCGGGGCGGAGATGCCGAGGGTTCCGATCGACGCCGCCTGCCGGCCCAGCAGGGTCCAGATCTGGCGGGTGAAGGTGGCGACCGAGGTCTTGCCGCTGGTCCCGGTGACCGCGGCGATCACCTCCGGCTGGCGGCCGTAGAAGGCGGCGGCGGCCAGGGCGAAGCGGCGGCGCGGGTTGGCGTCGGCGATCAGCGTCGCCCCCTCCGCCCCCGGCGGCAGGACCGTGCCCTCCGGCGCCAGGACATGGGTTGCGCCGTTGGCGACGGCATCGGCGATGAAGGCGCGCCCGTCGACCCGCGACCCCGGCAGGGCGGCGAACAGGAAGCCCGGACGGACCTCGCGCGAATCCGCGGTCAGGCCGGTGATGCCGGGCGGGGCTGCGGGGTCGGCGGTGGCGGTCATGGTCTCGGCCATGGGCGGTCAGTTCGAATAGCTCGCCAGCCGGCTGCCCGGCGGCACGATGTCGATGGAAAGGGCTTCGCGAATCTCCGGTGCGTCCTCGTCGACCGGCGGCAGGCCGTAGAGCGGCCCCATGCGCTCGATCACCCGGCGGACGACCGGCGCGGCAGTCCAGCCGCCGGTCGCGTAACCATATGTCGATTCGTTTCCCTTGGGCTCATCAAGGATCGCGAATACGACATATTGTGGACGAGTCATAGGAAAGGCTGAGACAAAGGAGCTCAACCGCGCGTCGCCGTCGTACCCGGAGGGCACCGCCTTTTCCGCTGTTCCGGTCTTGCCGCCGACCAGGTAGCCTTCGGCCGAGGCGTTGCGGCCGGTCCCCTCCTCGACCACCAGGCGCATCAGCCGGCGCATCTGCTCGGAGCTCTGCTCGGAGATCGCCCGCGTGCCGGGGGCCGGCGCCGCCGGGTCGCGCGCCAGCAAGGTCGCCGGGTGCAGCGTGCCGCCGTTGACCGCCGCGGCGACGCCGGAGACCAGCTGCATCGGGCTGACCGCCATGCCGTGGCCGAAGGCGATGGTCATGGTGTTGACCTCGCGCCACGGGCTCGGAACCATTGGCGCGCCGACTTCCGCCAGTTCGACCGGCGACCGCCGGGTCATGCCGAACCGGGCGAGGTAGTCCTGCTGCGCCTGCGTCCCGACGTCCAGGGCCATGTGCACCGAGGCGATGTTGGACGAGTGCAGCATGATCTCCGGCACCGACAGCCACCGCCGCTCCGGATGGAAGTCGCGGATCGTGAACCGGCCCACCCGGATCGGATGGGTCGCATCGTAGCCGCCGGAGAGCGACGTGACGCCGAGGTCGAGCGCCATCGCCGTATTAAAGATCTTGAAGGTCGAGCCCATCTCGTAGACGCCGAGGGTGGCCCGATTGAACCGGCCGTCGTCGCTCTCGTCCCCCGCGTCGTAGGGGTCGAAGTCCGGCAGCGAGACCATGGCGAGCACCTCGCCGGTGTCCACGTCCAACACGACGCCGGCGCCGCCGATCGCGTCGAATGTTTCGATCGCGCGTGACAGCTCTTCCTTTACGATCTCCTGCAGCCGGACATCGACCGACAGGCGCAGCGGCGACGGATCGGCAGTCAGCCGCTCCTGCATCGCCAATTCGATCCCGGCCAGGCCGCGGCCGTCGACGTCGGTGAAGCCGACCGCATGGGCCATCAGCGGCCCGGTGGTGTAGAACCGCCGGTCCTCGGTCTGGAAGGCGAGGCCAGGGATGCCGAGCGCGTTGATCCGGTACTGCTGGTCCGGGGTCAGACCGCGGCGGATCCAGACGAAGCGCCGCTCGCCCGTCAGATCCTCGATGAGCTTGGCGCGATCGAGGTCGGGCAGAACGGTCAGCAGGTCCTCGGCCGCGTTCTCCGCATCCAGCACCAGCTTCGGGTCGGCATAGAGCGACGCCGACGGCAGCGAGGTGGCGAGCAGGATGCCGTTGCGGTCGACGATGTCGGCGCGGCCGACCGGCGGCGCGACGGCCTCCGCCGCGGCGAGGTCGGGCTCGTTCCCGGCGCGGAAGATCGACACGTCGATCGCCCGGACGCCGACCGTCAGGAAGGCCAGCGCCAGCACCACGCCGGTGATCATCAGTCGCAGCCGGCCGACCTCGAGCGCCCTGGCGGCACCGCCGGTCAGCCGCACGGTCGCCGGGCGGCGGGCGGACAGGGCCGGCTCCTCGCGATCGATCGCGCTCATCGCCCGCCTCCCCCGCCCTCGGCGCCGACGGTGGCGATCAGCGCGGCCATCGGATCCGCCGACCCGGCCGAAACCGGCACGGCGGCAGCAGCATCGGCCGGCGCCGGGGCGGCCGGGCGAACCCGCGGCGCAGCGCCCGCGCCGGTCGCCGCCTCGGCGGTACGGGTGGCCGCCGGCGCGGTGGCGCGGCTGCCGGGCCGGCGCGGCGGCACCGGCAGCGCGCCGAAGCCGGGCATCTCGACCAGGCTCATCAGCGCCTCGGCGTCGCCCGGGCTGTCGACGCCCGGCAGCGGCGCCGGAATCACGCGCACCGTTTCGATGATCTGGTCAGGCTGCATCGGCGTGAGCTCGGTATGGGCAGCTGCCAGTTCGGCCAGCCGATCCGGCCGGTTCAGGTAGGCCCATTCCGCCCGGAGCACGCGGATCGCCTGCTGCTCGGCGACGATCTGGCGATTCAGCCCGGCCAGCCGGTCCTCCAGCGTCTCCACGCCGTAGCTGATGTGGAACAGTGCCGCGGAGGTCCCGAGGATCGCGCCGGCCCCGGCGATGAAGAGAAGCCGCCTCATGCCGCGACCCCCGCGTCTTCCGGCCAGGCCGGCGCTTCGGTGCGCACCGCCGCCCGCATCCGGGCGGAGCGGGCGCGCGGATTGGCCTGGCATTCCTCCGCCGTCGGTTCGACGGGCTTTCGGCGCAATAGGCGGAAGGTCGGCGCCCGGCGCGCCGTCTCCGGCAGCGGCTGGTGGCGCGACACGCCGGCGCCGGACGGTCCGCCGGAGCGGTCGGCCAGGAAGCGCTTGACCCGCCGGTCCTCCAGACTGTGGAAGGAGACGACGGCCAGCCGGCCGCCCGGCCGCAGCACGCGCTCGGCGGCGGCAAGGCCGCGGTCGATCTCGCCCAGTTCGTCGTTGACGTGAATGCGCAGCGCCTGGAACGTCCGAGTCGCCGGATCGATCCCGTCGCGTGAGCGGGGGACCACCCGGTGGACCAGGTCGGCGAGGTCGCCGGTCCGCTCGATCGGCCGCTCGGACCGCCGGCGGACGATGGCGCGGGCGATCCGGCGGGCATGCCGTTCCTCGCCCAGCTCGCGCAGGATGTCCGCCAGGTCCTCCTCGGGCAGGGTGTTGACGGCGTCGGCCGCGGTCGGACCCTCCCCCGACATCCGCATGTCGAGCGGCCCGTCGGATCGGAAGGAAAAGCCGCGCGCGGCGTCGTCGAGCTGTGGCGAGGAGACGCCGAGGTCGAAGGCGACGCCGTCGACCGGCCCGACCTCGAGGCGGTCGAGCAGCCGGTCCATCGCGCCGAACGGACCGCGCGCCATCGTCAGCCGGCCGGGGTAGTCGTGCGCCAGAGCCTCGCCCGCCGCGATCGCCTCCGGATCGCGGTCGATGCCGACGACCGTGCAGGGGGCCGCCTCCAGCATAGCGCCGGCATAGCCGCCACGGCCGAAGGTGGCGTCGACCATGACCTCCCCCTCGCCCGGGTGCAGCGCGGCCAGGACGGCGCGCAGCAGCACCGGCACATGGCGGGCGCCGGACGGTTGGGAGCGGGAATCCCGGGAGCCGGTCATGCGCCGCCTCCCTCGCCCGGGCGGTTGAGCGCCAGGCCGGCGGCGGCCTCGTCCTGGGCGGCGGCGAACGCGTCGTAGGCCGACGGCTCCCAGACATGGAAGCGCTTGCCGAGGCCGGCGAACACGACCTGGCCGTCGATCCCGGCCTGCCTGCGCAGTTCGGCCGGCAGGATGATCCGGCCGTCACTGTCGATCGGCAGGCTGACCGTGTTGGCGAAATAGCGGGTCTCGAACGCGCGGCGCTGCGGCGAGTTGATCGGCAGGGCGTCGATGCGGTTCTCGATGTCCTGCATGTAGCGCTCGCCGAACCCTTCTATGGCGCCCTCGTCCCGGTTCCAGGTCAGGTAGACGGTGTTGCCGGCACCCTCGGCCTCCAACACGGCGCGGAACGAGGCCGGGATGCTGACCCGCCCCTTTCCGTCGACCTTGTTGGTGTACCGGAACGTGAACCGGCGCATGCCATCCCCGAGTGCGGCGCAACCCCGAAACGGACCGGCTGCCCGGCCCCGGCCGCACCCACCGCGCACGCGGGCGCGCCCATCCCCGATTGCGGGATAGCATGGGATATCATGGGATTTCGTGGGACGTCAACGAAGATCGCCAATAAAGGCATTGTCCCGCAAAGAAAATTTCGGGCGGGGAAGTACTCGGTAGCGACCTGCCACCCTCGGGTTCAAGTCCATGAAACGGTAGCCCAATGATCGCGGCACTTAAAGCATTTTCACAGCATTGTTCGTTTAATGTTCCATTAACATCTGCGATAGCGGGTCGACCGACGCCGCCACCCGTCTGCCGACCCACCGGACCGCACCCAAGGGCGCGGGAGAGCGAAAATCCGGAGAATCGCCCCGATTCGCGGCCGTTCACCTGCGCAGTTCCATGAAATCCCATGACGACCCGGCAGCACACCCGTCCTACGGCGTCCCATGCGGGGCCGGTCCCGGCGGGCGGGCCGGAGCAGGCGCAGACGCGTCGTCCGGGCCTGCCGGCGTGAGCCCGCGGGGCCGTCCAGGGCGGCCCGCAGCGCCGCCGGATCGAGGCGGTATTGCAGCAGGATCGGGCGCTGGGCGGGGTTGGGGACGTTGTCGTCGCTCACGATCAGGAGTTCCAGCCCGCCGTCTTGGAGCGACCGGATCGCCAGCCCTTCGTAGTTGTCGCGGCCGATCTCCGGGGCGACCGGGGCGAGGCGCACCGGCGCGACCGCCTCGGCCGCGCCGCCGGCACCGGCACGGGCCGCCGCGATCTCCGCCGCCGGCAGGACCGACAGGCGCGAGCGGAATCCCAGCACCGGCAGGTACCATCGCTCCAGCACCAGCACGCTCCCGTCCGGCAGCGCCGCGGCGTCGACCGGCGCCCAGCCGGGTTCGGCCGCGACGAAGAACGGCTGCCAGCGGCCCGGGCCGCCGATCCAGGCAGGGTGGCTGAGGCCGGGTCCAGTCTTGGCCTCGGCGATCGCCAGCAGGACGCCGTCCTGCATCCCGGCTAGGGCCTCGACCCCGGAATTGCGCGGCAGGCGATCCAGGCCCTCCGGCCCGTCCAGCCGCTCCGCCGGGCCATTCAGGCCATCGGCGCCGGGACCATAGCGGGCGAGGCGGTGGTCGCGTTCGAAGGCGACCACCCAGCTCCCGTCCGGCAGGGCGGCCAGCGCCTCCGCGTCGCGGCTGATGCGGTCGTGTTTGTGGCCGACGCTGCCCAGGGCGCCGAAATCGAGGCCGCGGACCGCGGCGATCCGGCCGTCGTCCGCCCGCTCCAGCGCCGCGACGTAGCGATGGCCGCGGTCACTGACGGCGACGATGCGACTGCCGTCCGGATCGACCCACAGGCCCGACAGGGCATGGGCGTCGCCGCGGTCGCCCAGGTCGAGGGCGGCGACGGGCGTCAAGAGCGCGTCCGGGCCGGGCGTCGACGGCGCCGCCTCGCGTTCCGCAGGGTCGGGGTCGGGATTGCAGGCCGCCAGCAGGGCGAGGCCGAGCGCCAGCGCCGCACGACGGGCCGTCTTCTTCCGAGACGAGTTGCGGTGGTCCCTCCGGCCGGAGGGCATGCGGTGAGGCACGAGCGGGTCGGCTCCAGGTCGGCCAGGGGCGCATCGGAGGCCGTCGAGGCCCGCCGATGCCGGTCGGCGGCGGACGGCAAAGGCACCGGGAGATCGGGGCGCGCCCTGCCTAGACCGGGCCGTTCACCTCAACCAGATTGCCCTCCGGATCGGTGAAATAAAGATGCCTGAGGCCCGGTATGGCGAATTCGCCGGTCTCGGAGAACGGCACCCCGGCGGCGCGCAGCCGGGCCTTGACCGCCTCCAGGTCGTCGACGTGGATCGCATAGTGCCCGCCGATCGAGGGGTTGTGGATCATGCCGTTGCGCTCGGCGAAACTCTCGTCCGGGGCGATCAAGTGCAGGCCGGTATGGCTCTCCCGCCCGTCGCCGAACAGGGCGAGCCGGTCGGGATCGCCGGGCAGGTAGCCGCGCGAGGCGGGGAACTGCCAGGTGCCCTGCTGCAGGCCCAGGACGTCCCGATAGAACGCCGCCGCCCGGCGGACGTCATGGGCCTGGAGATTCACGTGATGGATCGACCAGTGCATGGGGTTTTCCCTCCTCATCGCAACGGCAGGTTGGGAATCCCATATCCCCGATCCTGCATGGAGCAAGAGCCGGCCCAACGGGAGCCGGCGACCCAGTGGATCGACCGATATGCCTTTGAACCTGAACGCGGACCGTGCCCTCATCTTCCGCCTGACCCATCTTCGGAACGTGCCATGGGTGCTCAGGCATGGTCTGCACTGCCGGAATTCTGAGACGACCGACCCGGATTTCATCACGATAGGCAATCCTGATCTGATCGATCGAAGGGCGACGCGCCGGGTGCCCGTGCAGCCCCACGGCACGCTCGCCGACTACATCCCATTCTACTTCACGCCGCATTCGCCGATGCACTACAACATCCACACCGGTTACCGAGGCCTGTCCCAGGTTGACCGGTCGGACCTTGTGTTCCTCGTCACGTCCTTGCACCGCTTGTCCGAGGCTGGAGTTGCTTTCGTATTCACGGACCGGCACGCCTACACCCCAATGGCCCAATTCTACACTTCGCTAGATTACCTCGACCAGATCGATTGGCCGCTGCTGCGTAGCAGTGATTTCAGCCGCAATCCGGACGACCCCGACAAGGTCGCCCGCTACGAGGCCGAGGCGCTGGCGCACCTCCATCTCACGAGCCAACACCTGTTGGGCATCGCCTGTTACGATGAGACGTCGCTGGCAACTCTTACCCGAATGCGGGAAGATGCCGGCGTGGAAGTGAGACTCGAGGTTCGGCCGAACTGGTATTTCGGATGATCCGCTTCACCCAAGGTAACCTGCTCGACGCCGACGTCGAGGCGGTGGTCAACACCGTCAACACGGTCGGCATCATGGGCAAGGGCATCGCTCTGATGTTCAAGGAGCGATTCCCGGCCAACTTCGATGCATATGCCAAGGCCTGCAAGGCCGGCGACGTCCGGACGGGCGAGATGTTCGTCACCGAGAATACGGACATGTTAGGTCCGCGATGGATCATCAACTTCCCGACCAAGACCCACTGGCGGTCGAAGACCCGGCTGGACTGGATCGACGCCGGACTCGCGGACCTCGTCCGCGTGATCGAGGATAAGGGTATCTGGTCGATTGCCGTCCCACCACTGGGCTGCGGCAACGGCGGTCTCGATTGGGATGTGGTCAGGCCGCGGATTATCTCGGCACTGGAACCATTGGACGGGCTGTCGGCGATCGTCTTCGAACCGACGGCGACGTACCAGAACGTCGCCAAGCGGCGGGGCGTCGAGAAGCTGACCCCCGCCCGGGCCCTGATCGCCGAGATGGTGCACCGGTACGACCTGTTGGGTCTCGACTGCTCGATTCTCGAAGTCCAGAAGCTGGCGTGGTTTCTCGAGCGCGCCATCCGCCGGTTCGGAATGGACGACCCCCTGCGGCTTCAGTTTTCGGCGAACAGGTACGGCCCCTATTCCCATAATCTCACCAAGCTGTTGGACGGTCTCGACGGCAGCTACCTGCGGTGCGACAAGCGGCTCGCCGATGCCACGCCGTTCGACCAGATCTGGTTCGATCATAAGAAGAGCGACCGTGTCGCCGCCTATCTGAAGGCGGGCGACGGCAAACCGTTCCTGCCGGCGCTCGACTGGGCCAGCGAGACCATCGACGGGTTCCAGTCGCCGCTCGGCATGGAACTGCTGGCGACGGTGGACTGGCTGATCCATCGCGACGGCGTGGAACCGGGCGTCGAGACGATCCGCGCCGCCCTCGAGACCTGGGCCGGCGGCGCCGAGGCGGGCCAGCGCAAGCTGCGGCTGTTCGACGACCGGCTGATCGCACTGGCGCTCGATCAATTGAGCGCGGCGGACGAAGCGCCGGCCTGAGGTCGGCTTTGGTGTCGCATCGCGAACGGCGGAAGACGGGTCAGACGGTCTGTAAGCCGGGTTCTGTCTCCCGTCCGGGTTGCCCCGGGCGGGGAGATGGCCATTCGTCTGGGACGCCCGTTGCCGGGCGCCTCGCGCGACCAACCCGGGCGGCGGCCGGAAACGGCCGGGGCGCCGGCCCCGAAGGACCGCGCCGTCCGCCCCTATTCGGTCTTGCTCCCGGTGGGGTTTGCCGTGCCGTCCCCGTCGCCGGGGACGCGGTGCGCCCTTACCGCACCCTTTCACCCTGACCGCGGCCGGCCGGACCGGTACCGCGGCGGACTGCTCTCTGTGGCACTTTCCCTGGGGTCGCCCCCGCCGGGCGTTACCCGGCACCGTGTTTCCGTGGAGCCCGGACTTTCCTCCGCCGCGCCCGCCCCGCGAAGGGCGCCGTGACGGCGGCCATCCGACCGTCTGACCCGGTCTCTCAGATAGCGCCCCGGCCGCTTCGGCGCAAGCGGCGGGCGCCCCCGGCGGATCAGGTGTCCTTCGGCATCTTCAGCAGCATGCGCGGCCGGCGGATCACGATCACGCCGACGCCAACCACCGTCGCCGCACCGCCGACCAGCAGGTTCCAGGTCACCGGCTCGCCGCGCAGCAGCACGCCGCCGGCGACGCCGAACAGCGGCACCATCAAGGTGAACGGCATGGTCACGTTGACCGAGTGCCGCCGCAGCAGGCTGTACCAGATCGTGTAGCAGAGGATCACAACGATCACCGACTGGTAGGCCACCGCCCCCCAGGCACGCCAGTCCGCCGCCTGCCACGCCGCGACCTGCCCGCCTTCCAGCAGCAGCGAGGCGACCGCCAGCTGGGGCGCGGCGAACAGGCCCAGGTAGCCGTTGATCGCGAAGCCGTCGACATCCTCCAGCTTCTTCATCTGGATGTTGGCGACCGCCCACACCATGGCGGCGGCGACCACCATCAGGACGGCCCACCATTCCGAGCCCTCCCGCGGCTCCCCGGCCAGGATGGCGACGCCGGAGATCGCCACGACCATGCCGCTGGCCCGTCGCCAGCCCAGCCTGTCCTTGAAGAACACCGCCGCCAGCAGGGCCGCGAACGGCACCTGGATCTGGATCGTGATCGACGCCACCGACGCGTCGACGAAGCGCAGCGCCGTGAACATGAGCGAGAAGTGGATCAGCCCCAGGGTAACCGACAGGGCCGCCAGGGCACCGATCCGTTCGCGCGGGAGACGGACGAACGGCACCAGCAGCGTCGCCACCACGGCGAAGCGCAGCGCCATCAGGCTGAGCGGCGGCACCTGGTCCAGCGCCTCCTTGGCGACGGCGAAGTTCAGGCCCCAGAGCAGCATCACCATGACCGCAAGGGCGGCATCGCGGGTATTCATCGGCAGCCTTTCCCCGTCGGCGAGCGGGTCATCCGAGCGTCTCCGCCTTCTCCGCCAGGTCGAGCCACCGTTCCTCCTTCTCGGCCTTTTCCAATTGCGCCGCGGTCAGCCGCGCCGTCTTCGCCTCGAACACCCTGGGGTCGCGAACATAGAGGTCCGGGTCGGCCAGCGCCTCGGTCAGCGCGGCGATCTCCGCCTCCAGCGCCTCGATCTCCTGCGGCAGCAGATCGAGCGCACGCTGCTCCTTGTAGCTGAGCTTGGGCTGGCGGTTGCGCGGCTTGTCCGCCGGGGCCGGCGCGGGGGCCGCCTTGCGGTCCGGTCTCGCCGCCGCCGGGTCCGGGCGCTGGCGCAGATAGTCGTCGTAGCCGCCAACATATTCGGCGATCCGCCCCTCGCCCTCGACCGCGATCATCGAGGTCACCAGACGGTCCAGGAAGTCGCGGTCGTGGCTGACCAGGATCAGGGTTCCGGCGTAGTCCGACAGCACTTCCTCCAGGAGGTCCAGGGTCTCCATGTCCAGGTCGTTGGTCGGCTCGTCGAGCACCATCAGGTTCGACGGCCGGGCAAACAGCCGGGCCAGCAGCAGCCGATTGCGCTCGCCGCCGCTCAGGCTCCGGACCGGGCTCTCCATCCGCGACGGGTCGAACAGGAAGTCGCGCAGGTAGCTCGCGATGTGGACCGGGCGCTCGCCGACCAGGATCGTGTCCCCGCCCTGGGGCAGCAGGACCCCGCGCACCGTGTCCTCCGGATCGAGGCTGGCGCGGGTCTGATCGAAATAGACCGGCTCCACGGTCGGCCCCAGCCGGATCGTGCCCGCGTCCGGTGCCAGCGCCCCGACCAGCATGCGGACCAGCGTCGTCTTGCCGGCGCCGTTCGGCCCGATCACGCCGACCCGGTCTCCGCGCACCAGCCGGGTCGAGAAACCGTCGACCAGCCGGCGCGGCCCGTCCGGGCCGGGCACGGACTTGACCAGCCCCTCGGCCTCCAGCACCAGGGTGCCGCCCTGGCGCGCCTCGGCGGGATCGAGCCTCGCGACGCCCTGGCGGCCGATCCGCTCGCGCCGCTCCGCGCGCATCCGGTCCAGTTCGCGGACCCGGCCCATGTTGCGCTTGCGCCGGGCGGTCAGCCCCTCTCGCAGCCAGTGGGTCTCGGCGGCGATCTTCTTGTCCAGCCGCGCGGCGGCCTTCTCCTCCAACGCCCAGACCTCGTCACGCCAGGCCTCGAACTCCTCGAACCCGCGTTCCGTGCCGTGCAGCCGGCCGCGATCGAGCCACAGCATTCGGCGGCCGAGCCGGGCCAGGAACCGGCGGTCGTGGCTGATCAGCAGCAGCGCGCCGCGAAAGCCGTCGAGCCAGTCCTCCAGCCATTCGATGGTCGGCAAGTCCAGGTGATTGGTCGGCTCGTCGAGCAGCAGCACCTCGGGTTCCGCCGCGACCAGCCGGGCCAGCGCCGCGCGCCGCGCCTCGCCGCCGGACAGGCCCTCGGTCGACCGCGCGCGGTCGAGACCGAGTGGCGCCAGCGCCGCGTCCACGCGCCAGTCCTCGCCGCGCCGGTCGGCCGGCAGCCCGGCCTCGACATAGTCGGCGATGGCCGCATGGCCCTCGAGGTCCGGCTCCTGCTCCAGATAGGCGACGCGGGTGCCCGGCTGGACGAAGCGCTCGCCCGAATCGAGATCGGTCAGCCCGGCCAGCGCCTTCATCAGGGTCGACTTGCCGCTGCCGTTGCGGCCGACCAGCACCGCCTTGTCGCCGGCGGTGAGCGCGACGTCGATGCCGTCGAACAGCGGTCGCCCGCCGAATCCGAGGCGGGCGTCCTTGAGGGCGAGAAGCGGCGGCGGCGCGGGCATAGCGGTCGGTCGGGCCTAGGGCTGGCGGGGAGGGGATCGGTGGACGAAACGGCAAGGGGGCGGGCGCCCGCGACGCGGGGAACGGAGCCGGCACCCCGGCCTGGTCGCGTTCAGGACAGGCCGCGCGCGGTCTTGATCTCGGCATAGGCGGCGTTGATCACGGCCAGCTTGCGGTCCGCCACCTCTATGAATTCGGGCGGCATGCCCTGCGCGACCAGGAGGTCGGGATGGTTCTCCCGCGCCAGCCGACGCCAGGCCGCCTTGATGTCGGCATCCGAGGTATCCGGCGCAACACCCAGCACCTGGTAGGGATCGGTCGGGTCGGGACCGAACTCGATCGCCTCCAGCCGGCGCCAGTCGGCCTCGGTCAGGCCGAACAGCCGCGCGATCTCCGCCAGATAGGCCCGCTCCGCCTGGTGGATGGCGCCGTCGGCGCGGGCGATTTCCATCAGGCACTGGAGCAGTTCCTGGAGCACCGGATGGCCCGGCTGGAACAGGCTGGCGATCTGACGGGCATAGGGTTCGAAGCCCGCACTGTCGCGGCGCGCCTGGTCGAACACGCGGCCGACATTGGCCTCCTCCTCCGGCGGGATGCGGAAGACCCGCTTGAAGGCATCGACCTCGTCGCGGGTGACCGCGCCGTCGGCCTTGGCCATCTTGGCGCCCAGCACCACGACGCCGATGGTGAAGGCGATCTTGCGGGTGTTCTCCCGGCTCTCGGGGCCTTCGGGCGCGGGCGTGGAGATGCGGTCGACCGCATGCCCCGCGGCCGCGCCGACCAGCGCGCCCAGCGGCCCGCCGACGGCGAACCCCGCCGCCCCGCCCAAGATCTTGCCCCAGATGCTCATGGCGGCGGAGGATAACGGCGGGGGCGGCGCGGGGGAAGAACGCGCCGCCGTCCGAATTGCCGCGGCCGCACCCGCCGCAACGCCGCCGCAATGCGGCCGTACCGTCACGCGTCTCTGGACGTCGAGGCCGCGGCGATCCTGATCGCCGGGTGCTCGATACGGCCATGTCGCATCGCCCGGCGGGCGTGCTATATAGCGCTCGCGGTCGCGCCGGAACCGCGCCGCCGACGGCCCCGCCAGTCCAGACGGAACGATCCCCTTGATGCCGACCCGGACCGACATTCCCACCCGCCGCCCGCGCCGCCCCGCGTTCCGGCCCCTCGCCGCCGCGACCGCCGGCGCCGCCCTCCTCGCGCTCGCCGCCTGTGGCACGGGGGAGGAGGAGATCCCCTACGTCGAGCGCCCGGCGGAGAGCATCTATACCGAGGCGTTCAACGCCATGGAGGACGACAACTATAGCCTCGCCTCCGACCTGTTCGATGAAGTCGAACGCCAGCACCCCTACTCGCAGTGGGCGACGCGGGCGCAGCTAATGTCGGCCTACGCGCACTACGAGGCGACCCGCTACGACGACGCGATCGTCGCGCTGGACCGGTTCATCCAGCTGCACCCGGGCAACAAGGATGTCGACTACGCCTACTACCTAAAGGCCCTGTCCTATTACGAGCGCATCTCGGACGTGGAGCGGGACCAGCGGATGACCGAGCAGGCGCTCCAGTCGCTGCGGGAGGTGGTGAACCGGTTCCCAGATAGCGAGTATGCCCGCGACGCGAGCATGAAGATCGACCTGACGCTCGACCAGCTTGCCGGCAAGCACATGGAGATCGGCCGCTGGTACCTGCGCCAGGGCCACTACAATGCGGCGATCAACCGGTTCCACACGGTCATCCAGGACTACCAGACCACCACCCACGCGCCCGAGGCGCTGCACCGGCTGACCGAGGCCTATCTCTCGCTCGGCCTGCAGCGGGAGGCGCAGCAGGCGGCGGCCGTGCTGGGCTACAACTATCCCGGCAGCCCGTGGTACGTGGACAGCTACGCCATCCTGGTCGACGAGGGCGTGCGCCCGAGGGAGGACCAGGGGTTCATCGAAGACGCGCTCGACTGGATCTTCTGACCGCGGGGTCCCGCCATGCTCGTCGGGCTGGCGATCAGGAACGTCGTGCTGATCGAGCACCTGTCGCTCTCGTTCGCACCCGGGCTTTGCGCACTGACCGGCGAAACCGGCGCCGGCAAATCGATCCTGCTGGACGCGCTGGGCCTCGCCCTGGGCGCCCGGGCCGACAGCGGGCTGGTCCGCCGCGGCGCCGACCACGCGAGCGTCAGTGCCGAATTCGAGCTGCCGGCCGGGCATCCCGCCTTCGCGCTGATGGCCGAGGCCGATCTGGCGGTCGAGGACCGGCTGGTGATTCGCCGCACGGTCAACGCCGACGGACGCAGCCGGGCGCACCTCAACGATCAGCCGGTCTCGGTCGCCCTGCTGCGCCAGATCGGCGAGACGCTGGTCGAGGTGCACGGCCAGTTCGAGACCCACGGCCTGATGAACCCCCAGACCCACCGCAGCGTCCTGGACGGCTTCGCCGGCCTCGGCACCGAGGTCGACCGGGTCGCCGCCGCCTGGCGCGCCTGGCGCCAGGTTGAACAGGCGCGCCGCGATGCCGCCGAGGAGGCCGAGCGCGCGCGGGCGGAGGAGGACTATCTTCGCCACGCGGTGGAGGAGCTGGACCAGCTGGCGCCGGAGGAGGGCGAGGAACGCCGGCTGGCCGAGACGCGCGACCTGCTGATGCACCGCGAGAAGCTGATCGAGGCGATCCAGCAGGGCGTCGCCGCGCTGGAGGGCGATTCCGGTGCGGACCGGGCGGTCGGCCAGGCCCAGCGCGTGCTGCAACGGATCGCCGACAAGGCCGGCGGACGGCTGGATCCCGTGCTGGAGACGCTCGACCGGGCGGCCGCGGAACTGACCGAGGCGCTAGGCCAACTGCAGTCGATCGGCGCCGACATCGACCTGGACGCCGCCGAGTTGGAGCGACTGGAGTTGCGGCTGTTCACGCTGCGCCAGGCGGCGCGCAAGCACGGGCTGGAGGTCGACGCACTGCCGGCCCTGCGCGCGGACCTGGCCCGGCGGCTGGCGCTGATCGAGAACCAGGGCGACGAGCTGGAGCGCCTGGCGCGCGAGGCGGCAAAGGCGCTGAGGCAGTATCGGGAGGTGGCCGAGGCGCTGTCGGACAGGCGACGCGCGGCGGCCGGCCGGCTGGACGCCGCGGTCGCGACGGAGCTGCCGCCGCTGAAGCTTGAGAAAGCGCGGTTCGAGACGGCGGTCGAACCGCTGGACGAGGGCGACTGGGGGCCGACCGGCGCCGACCGGGTGCAGTTCCGGGTCGCCACCAATCCGGGATCGACGCCCGGGCCGATTGGAAAGATCGCTTCCGGCGGCGAGCTGGCGCGGTTCATGCTGGCACTGAAGGTGGTGCTGGCCGAGGCGCGCCGGTCGGGGGCCGGCAGCGTGCCGACGCTGATCTTCGACGAGGTCGACAGCGGCATCTCCGGCGCCACCGCCGCCGCGGTCGGCCAGCGCCTAGCCCGGCTGGGCGAGCGGCTGCAGGTGCTCGTGGTGACCCACAGCCCCCAGGTCGCCGCCCGCGCCGGGCATCACTGGCGGGTCCAGAAGGCCGCGGAGGCAGAGCACGTCTCGACCACCGTGATCGGCCTCGACCGCGGCGAGCGGCGCGAGGAGATCGCCCGCATGCTGGCCGGCGCCACCGTCACCGACCAGGCCCGCGCGGCGGCCGACAGCCTGCTGGCGGGGGAGGCGTAGGGCGCGCCGCCGCGCGAGCGGCATCTTGCCGGGACGCTCGGACGCAGCCGGCCTCATGGGCCGCCCCGACGGCGGCGCGTCAGTCGATCAGCCAGAGATCCTCGGTCCCCGGAGAAGCGGCCTGCGCCGTCGGACCCTCGGGCGCCGCTCGCACCCGCCACTGGGGCAGCCAAAGGATCGCCGCTGTTTCGGCCCCCTCGCGCTCGATCTCCAGGCTCCCGCCATGCGCCTCGACCAGCATTGCCGTCATTGGAAGGCCCAGGCCGGCGCCGTCGTCGGGCATCCGGTAGACGTCGCCATCCCATTCGCCCTCGGCGAAGAGCATCCCCGCGTCCCCGGGAGGGGCGCTGGGCCCGCTGTACTGGACCGCAATGCCAAAGGCACCGGAGGAGTCCCAGCGCCCCGCGATGACCACGGGACGGTCGCCGAGCGGGGCCGCGACCGCGGCACCGACGATGGCGGTCACGGCCTCGGAGAAATGCATCGGGTCGACGACAAGATCCACGGCTTCAAGCGCCTCGTGATCGACCGATACCGTGATGCCGTGATGCATCGCCTCCGGTTGGTTGAGCTTCACCGCCTCCCGCACGATGTCGATGCATGGGACTCGCGCAGTGCCGAGCGTCAGTTCACCCCTTTCGAGGCACGCGTAGTCGAGCAGCCGGTCCACGAGCCGTACCAGCCGGGTGGCGGACGTCGCGATATGGCCGGCGTACTCGATCGTCGTGTCGCACCCACAGGCCAGGCCGTGAGCGATCATGTCCGAGAAGCCCGAGATGGCGTTCAGGGGCGTCCGGAACTCATGCCCGACGATGCTCAGGAGACGGCGCCGGGCCTCGGAAGCGGCCTCGGCGACCCGGACCTTGCGGCTGCCCGCGTGAGCGGCGGCGGCATGGGTGTCGTTGATCCGGCTCATGACCAGATCGGCAAGCCGGGCCAGTTCCGCGGCGTCTCCGTCGGGAAATTCCTCGCGCGGCTTCGGATCGATGAGGCACAGCGTACCGATCTGCATCCCCTCCTTCGAGACGAGGGGCGCGCCGGCGTAGAAGCGGATGAAGGGCGGCCCGACCACCAGCGGGTTGTCGCAAAAACGCCGATCCCGCACCGCGTCGAGGACGACGAGAACCTCGGTGTCCATGATCGTGTGGGCACAGAATGCGGCATCCCGGTCGGTCGATGCGAGGTCGCACCCGAACGACTCGGCGAAGACCTGGTCGTCGCGCCAGACGATGGAGATCAGGACCGTCGCGACGTCGAATCGCATCGCGGCGAGGCGCGTCAGGCTCGCCAGGACCGGATCGTGCCGCCGCATCGTCTCGCCCAGGTCGCCGACCACGGCAATCCGGAAGTCTTCGTTCAGGGGTCGAGGTGCGGACATTCCGCTGGCCTCCAGGCAGTGCCGTTGCGCGCCGGCCATACGGGGCCGTGTCGATGGCGCGACGCCGGCGGGTCGACAGGTCTTCTTGGAGATCGGGGGCCGGGGCCTCGCCATGGCAGGACCCGGCCCCGGTACCGATCTGACGTCAGGCCCTGATCTCGGTCAGGAAGTTGCCGATCTCGGTGCGCAGCTTCTCCGACTGCTTCGAGAGATCGCCGGCCGCCAGCAACACCTGCTGGGCGGTCTGCCGGGACTCGGACGCCGCCTCGCTGACGGAGGCGATGTTGGCGGAGACGTCGTTGGTGCCCTGGGCCGCCTCCTGAACGTTGCGGGCGATCTCCTGCGTCGCGGCGCCCTGTTGTTCGACCGCCGAGGCGATGCCGCTGGCGATCTCGTTGACCTCGCCGATCGTCCGGGCGATCCCCTCGATCGCTCCGGCCGCATCGCCGGTGACGGTCTGGATCGAGGCGATCTGTGCCGAAATCTCTTCCGTCGCCTTCGCGGTCTGGGTCGCCAGGCTCTTCACCTCCGAGGCAACCACGGCGAAGCCCTTGCCGGCCTCCCCCGCCCGGGCCGCCTCGATCGTGGCATTCAGCGCCAGCAGGTTGGTCTGCTCGGCGATGTCGTTGATCAGGCTGATGACGTCGCCGACGCGGCGGGCCGATTCGGCCATTCCCTGGACGGTTTCGGTCGTCCTTCCGGCCTCCTCCACGGCCCGGCGCGTGACCTCGGTGGACTGGTTCACCTGGGACGAGATCTCCCGGGTGGTGGCGGACAGTTCCTCCGAAGCCGCCGCTACGGTCCGCACATTGGCCGACGCCTCGTCCGCCGCCGCCGCGACGGTCGTCGCCCGCTCGCTGGTCTCGTCGGCCGTCCCGCTCATCGCCTGCGAGGAGGACTGCAGCTCGGTCGCCGCCGCGGACACGATCTCGATGATGCTTCCGACGGAGCGCTCCAGGTCGTCGGCCAGCTTCAACTGGGCGAGGCGCTTCTCCTCCGCCAGTCTCTCCGCCTCGATCTTTCTCTCCTCCTCCATCCGCTTGAGGGCGAGCGTCTTTTCCTTGAATGTTTCGAACGAGCGGGCGAGGCGGCCGATCTCGTCGGCGCTCTTGACCTCCACCGACACGTTCGTGTCCCCCTCCGCCAGGCGGTCGAGGGCATGCGCCACGCGCTCCAGCGGGCGCGCGATGCCCTGGCGCCCGAACCACGTCGAGATGCCGAAACCCAGCAGCAGGGAAACGATCGAAACGCCGATCATCTGGACGATCGCCGACTGCTCGTGCGCCTTCGCCGTTCGGGCGGCGCCGAGGGTAAATTCCTCGATCTCGAACAGCAGAGAAGTCAGCTCTTCCGCAAGATGCTCCTCCTCCTCGATCACCTTCGCGAGTTCTTCCACCGCCCGGGCGGTGGCGCCGCTGGACGACAGCGTCATGACCTCCAGGGCGTGATCCACGTAGACGGCGTATTCCGCGTTGAGCGCTTCAAGGTCGGCGAGCACCCTCTCGAACTCGGCGCGGGCGGCCGGCGTCCGGGCGGTCGCGACGGCCTGAGCGGCCAGCCGCTCGCCCTCGGCGATCTCCTCGGCGACCTGCGCCGAAAGGCGATTGAACCGGTCCGCGACGGCATCCCGGTCGGCCAGTTCCTGCTCCGAGCGAAGACCGTCGATCCGCATCAGCCTCTCAAGCAGCGTCGCCTGTTCCAACTGATGAACCGTCACCTTGCTGATCACCTCGGTCAGCGGCAGGTCCCGATCGGCGATTCCTTCGATTTCGTGCCCGATCTTCGACATCTGCCAGATGCCGATGAGCGCGATCACCGCCGAAAAGGCCACGCAGATAGCAACGATGCCGAGCAGTTTGTGCAGGACGCTTCGGCGCCCCAGCAGTGAGTGGGCAGACTGTACCATGCTCATACCAAGCTCCAATTTCATTGGGACGCCATACGGAGCTCGACATAGTGGGGGGAGACATAGCCTAGGAGCTCATGTTCTTCTACACTGTCCGAGCCAGATAGCCATGGAAGACTGTCTCAAGTTTCTTACCAACCTGCTAATTTCTAGAACATTCTTTGTGATAGTAGAGATTTCTCCAGTAGTATATCCTTCTGATAGGAATCATATGCTGAGGAATATAAAAAACGGGGACCAAACTACTCTACGAATATTTTCACTCGTCGGGTGAAGAATGAGAACGAACGGACGCTTAGCGCGAATATGACCATTGGCGTCGGCTGCGCCTTCGCCGACCTCGGGTCGCAGCGGGTCTGTCGTAAGCGGCTTTGGGTCACTCGGCTTGCGGCCGTGTTCGCAGGAGGTCGCCACGAACAACGACGATCGGAAGTCGCTGCCGGGCATGCCGGCCCGCCGAGGCCGGGGGCCGGCCCCGGTGGGGGCAGCGCCATCGCTCGAGCCTTGCGCCGCCCGACGCGGTCGCCGTCGCGCCTCCCGCCGGACGTCGGCGCACCTTAGGGCGCGGTCAGGATGTCCAGGATGATGTTGGTCGCCGTATCGATCAGGACGACGTTGCGGTCGATCAGGACGCGGCGGGTGCCCTCGCGCCGCGGCAGGCGGGACAGCAGGTCGCCCGGCAGCGCCTGCGCCTGCAGGCCCGGCGGCAGTCCCTCTCCGCGCTGGATCTGGCGGGCGAGGCCCGGCGGCAGACCGCGGCCCTGGTCGACCTGGCGCTGCAGCCCCGGCGGCAGGCCGCCGCGGCCGCGGCCGTTGCCCCGACCCCGGCCGCCGCCGTCATGGCGGTCGACCCAGTAGCCGTCGTTGCGCAAGTATTCCCGGATCACCGCGCGCTCGTACTCGGTCAGCATCCGGTCGATGATGGTCCCGAGGTCCTGGGCGCCGGCCGGCATCGGCAGGGCCGGCAGGGCAAATCCGGCCGCCAGAGCGCCGGCCAGCACGGCGCGGCGCCGGATCGGCCGGGAAGCGGTCGAGGGTGTTGGACGGAACATGGCGATCTCTCCGTTGCGGATCGGCCGGGGCGAGGCCGGCCGGACGGCCCACCGGGCTGCTGGCGGGCGAAGGGCGGTCGACCCGGGCCGCCGCACCGGCCCGGGTCGGGGGTGTCGCCGACGCAAGCCGGGCGACGCGAAGGCACGCTCGGCATGGTTGACGGCTCCTGTTCCCATTACGATGGCAGGGCCATGTCCATTCCAAGGCGTCGCCCGACCTCGCGTGGGAAACACGCAGCCCATAGCCTTGGCGACCGGGGGCAGCCACCTCAACAAGCACCGGCCTCGCGATGACCGACCGCTCCCCTTCCGCCGATGCCTCCCGCCGCAGTGCGCGCGGTGGCGCCCCGACGCCGGCCGCGCCGCAGCCATTGACCGCCGCCGGGTTCGACCGGGCGCTGCGGGTGCACGATCTGGTGCAGCTGCGGGCGGCTCTGACGGCCGCCGACGGCCGGCCGGTGCTGATCGTCAGCGGCCGCGGCGCCGGCGCCTATGCGGGCGCCGGCTGGTGGCAGGCGCTACTGGCGGCGGCGGAGGGCGCGGACGGGGCGATGACGGCATTGGATTGCGGCGAGGCGCCGGGGCCGGTGCTGGCGGCGGTGCGCGCGGGGGTCGCCGACATCCTCTGCCGGCCGGAGGCTCCGGACGCCGGGACCTCCGGACCGCCGGTCGCCGCGCGGCTGGCGGCGCTGGCGGCCGCGGGCGGATGCCGGCTGTGGCGGCCGCCGCTGCCCCCGGTCCTGGATCTCGGCAGGGTGCGCGACCCGGCGGCGGCGGCGCGGCGCTGGATCGACGGACCACCACCGGCGGCGCCGCCGGAGGACGGCGGCGACCGGGGCTGACGACAGCGACCGCCGGCCCCACCTGTCCGAAGGGTGCCGGTCGACCGTCCCTCTTGCGCGCCGGCCCGGCCGGGGGCGCCGTTGCATTCGCCCGGACCGTGGGGTAATCCGTTCCCCGCCGAAGACCAACAGACGCCGTCAGGAGGGCCGAAGGTCCATGAAGATCAGCCAGCGCGTTCGCAGGATCCTCAGCAACTATGCCGGAGAGCCGCCGGGTGTCGTCGGCAACCTCGCCCGCATCCTGATGGAGGGCAAGCTGGGCGGCACCGGCAAGATGATCATCCTGCCGGTCGACCAGGGGATCGAGCACGGGCCCGCCCGGTCCTTCGCGGTCAACGATCCGGGCTACGATCCGGACTACCACCACCAGCTTGCCATCGACGCCGGGCTCAACGCCTATGCCGCGCCGAAGGGCGCGCTGGAATGCTCGACGCCGAGCTTCCCGGGTCAGATCCCGACGATCCTCAAGATCAACCACGCCAACAGCCTGTCGCGGTTCAAGGAAGGGGCCGACCAGGCGATGTTCGGCTCGGTCGAGGATGCGCTGCGGCTCGGCTGCTCGGCGATCGGGTTCACGATCTACCCCGGCTCCGACGCCCAGTACGAGCAGATGGAGGAGATCGCCGAGCTGATCGCCGAGGCGCGGTCCGCCGGCCTGCCGACGGTGCTGTGGTCCTATCCGCGCGGCGGCGACATCTCCAAGGACGGCGAGACCGCGATGGATGTCGTCGGCTACGGCGCCCATCTGGCGGCGCAGCTTGGCGCCCACATCATCAAGGTGAAGCTGCCGACCGCGCACCTGGAGCAGAAGGAGGCCAAGGCCGCCTTCGAGAAGTCGGGCATCGCGATCGGCACCCAGGCCGAAAGGGTGGCCGAAGTCATGCGCTCCTGCTTCGGCGGCAAGCGCATCGTGGTGTTCTCCGGCGGCGCCTCGAAGGGCACCGACGCGGTCTACGACGACGCGCGGGCGATCCGCGACGGGGGCGGCAACGGGTCGATCATCGGCCGCAATTCGTTCCAGCGCTCCCGGGAAGAGGCGCTGGACCTGCTGGGCGAGATCGTCAAGATCTACCAGGGCAAGGCCTGAGGCTCGGCCCGCCCAGGACGAGGAACGGCGGGGCCCCGGACCCCGCCGTTCTTCTTTGCGACCTCTGCCATGCCGGTGCGCCGGCCCCTCTTCGCGAACCGATCCGACCATGGCCGACGCCCAGATCTACCTCTACACCCCCGACCGGATCGCCGATCTGGACCGCTTCGCCGCCGATCTGGCGTCGGTGCTGGAGGCGGCGCCGGTGGCGAGCGTGCTGCTGCGTCCGGAAAGCCTGGGACCGGAAGCCGGCGACGCGGCCCTGGTCCGGGCGATCCGCCTGTTGCGGCCGGTGGTGCAGGACCGCGGCGTGGCCTTCCTGATCGACGGCCGGCCGGACCTCGCCAGGGCCGAGGGCTGCGACGGCGTCCACACCTGCCCGGCCGGCCCGCCCTACCGGGACTGCCGCGCCGAAGTTGGCCCGCAGGCGATCGTCGGGGTCAGCGTGCGGCACAGCCGGCACGAAGCCTTCGTGCAGGGCGAGGCGGGCGCCGACTATGTGGCGTTCGGCCGGATCGAAGAGGGGCCGGAGGACCAGGCCGAGACGAAGGATCTCTGCCGCTTCTGGGCGCTGACCATGGAGGTGCCGGTGGTCGCCCTCGGCCCGATCGGCGCCGATACGGTCGCCGATTATGCCCGCACCGGCGCGGAATTCGTCGCCGTCGGCGCCGGCGTCTGGGACCACCCGGACGGCCCGGCGGCGGGCGCGCGCGCCATCGCCGAGGCGATCGCGTCGGCATAGGCAGGGTCCCGCCCGGCAGACGCGTCGCCGACGATCTCCAGCCCTTGTGGGGTGGTTCACTGCGCGGGCCGCCGCGATCGCCTCTACTCCGTCCCCAGGACACCACCGGAGGACGGACCGATGCTCGAGACCCTCACCCCTGCCATCGCCGTCGCCCGCCATCGCCGGATGCATCCCGCCCTCGCCCTGCTTGTGGTGGCCTTGGGCGCCGCCGCCTGCTCCCCGACGGTCCGGATCGTCCCGCCGGAGGAGCCGATCCGCATCGACCTCGCCGTCACCATCCAGCAGGACGTGCGGGTCACCGTCAGCCAGCGCTGACCGGTCCTCCTCCCGTTCCGGCCAGAACCGTTCCCATGGAGACACCCGATGGCCCGCACGCCCCTTTTGGTCCTCGCGACCGCCCTCTCCCTGGCCACCGCCCCCTCGGGTGCGGTCGCCGAAGAGCCCGTGACCCTGACGCTGTTCGGCATCCTGATCTCGACGACGGTCGCCGACGGCGCCGCCGCCGCGACGGCGATGCCCGGCGACGGCCAACAGGTCATCGGCGGCATCCATGGCGACGCCGCGGTCGTCGGCACCGCCATCGACCTGACCCACGCGCCCGGCGCCCGGAGCTTCGGCTACGGGGGACGGTCGTGCCAGATCATCGGCGGGATCTCCGGCAGCGGCTGCGGCGGGCAAGTGCCAAAGCCGCGGGACTAGCCCCCGCCCGGCGCCGCCCGAGGCGATCCCGGCACGGCCGACGGCCCGCTGCGGTCCCGGTGCTCGCCGCCTACCCCGTCTTCTGCAGCAGGTAGTCGAACGTATAGTCCCAGTCATAGCCGAAGACCGCGCTGCGGCTCAGCGGGTGGTCGCGCTCCTGGCCGGCTTCGGAATCGATTCGGGACTGGGGCGTGTAGGTGCGAGGCGAGATGTTGCCGAGATCGATGCCGTCGTCGTCGACGATCGATTCGATCAGGGCGAAGACGATTCGCGCCAGATGGGTCGACAGGGTGACGGTCGGATTCTTCAGGATGTCGCCGACGTCCTCGGCCGCCTCGATGAAGCTCTCGATCGCGTCCAGCACGTCCTTCGGGGAATCGATCTCCAGCAGGTCGACATCCACTTCGAGAAAGCCGTTCGGATCGGCCGGGCCGTACAGCGTCTTGTTGATCGCGACCTCGTCGCCCTCCTCGAACCGATAGGGCAGCCCGCTGGCCCGGCGCAGCAGGCGCACGCCACGCCGCCCGCGGCCGTCGTGGAACTGTCCGATGCCGAGCACATGGTCGGTGCTGAACACCGGCTCGGCGCAGGTGCCGGCGACGAGAGTCCAGGCGACCCGCTTCGCCGGGTCTTCCGGCGTCTGCTCGCTGGGTCCGGTGACCAGACCGTCGTCGTCGACATCGACGACGACCAGCCCGCCCTCCTGGTTGACGATGGTCACCGGCCTGCCGCGCCGGCCGGCATTCCGGGCGCCGCCGTCGGCCGCGTCGCGCCCGGCCTCGCGGTGCCGGCGCGCGGCCTGCGCCTCGGCCGCCTGCTCGACGATGTCGACCGGCGACCGGCGCAGCCCCGGATCGCCCGCCAGGCGCTCCCGCGCTTCCCTGCGTGCCGCGGCGTTGAGCGCGACGACGGCGTTCTCCGTGGCCGAGGCCAGAAGCATCCGGGCCAGCGGTTCAGAGCCGATCGGCGCCTCCCAGGCACTGCCGGCGATCGCCCGGCGCACCGCCACCGGCTGGGCCTGCCAGGCCTCGACCACCCGGTCGACCTGGCGGTCCGACCATTCGGCCGCGGCAAGGATGCGCCGGACCTCCTTGTCGGCCGGCCCGTCGGGGCCGCGGGTGCGGCTGCGCGCCATCACCTCGATCAAGCGATGCGCGAACGGCAGCGGCGCGCTCGCCAGAACCCTCTGGTATGTCCTGCACCCATTGCCCATGGCTGACCTCCCGAACTCTCTCCATGATTGCAGTCCGGAATAATATATACATCTTCAGTTGCAGAATGGCGACGAAGATCAGGACGACTCCCGTCCAGGCAGGCGGCGTCGACCCTCAAAGCGACGCCAGCGCCTGGTCCGCCTCCGCCACGAAGACCGCCGCGGCCGGCATGAAATGGAGCAGGAGGTTGACCGCATGCAGGAATCCCGGCGCCTCGACAGTCGTCACCGGCACGCCGGCGGCCGTCAGGCGGCGGGCGTAGAGCCGGGCTTCGTCGCGCAGTGGATCGGCGCCGGCGATCAGCAGGCGGGTCGGCGGAAAGCGGGCGGGCGGCGGGTGCAGCGCCGGGCTGATCAGCGGGTCGGCGGGATCGGGCGGCGGCCGGTCCGGATCGGCCTCGCCGCCGTCGTGGCCGCGGCCGAGATACTGGTCCGCGTACCAGGCCAGTTCCTCCCGGTCGAGGCCGTAGCCTTCCCCGAATTGCCGGACCGATGGCTGCGACAGGGTCAGGTCGAGCCACGGCGACAGCAGGTAGGCGAGCCGGATCCGCGGACCGTTCGACACCGCCGAGAGGTGCGCGACCGCCGCGGCAAGGCCGCCGCCGGCGCTGCACCCGGCGATCGCCAGCCGCCGGGTGTCGCCGCCCCAGCGTTGGGCATGCTCGAAGGTCCAGACCAGCGCGTCGTAGCCGTCTTCGACCGCCGCCGGATAGGGATGCTCCGGCGCCAGCCGATAGGAGGCGGAGACCACCAGCGCCGGCCCGGCCAGCGCCAGCCGCGCCGCCTCCTGCGCGCTGTCCTCGATCCCGCCGACCACGTAGCCTCCGCCATGGAAATAGAGCACCACCGGCAGCGTCGCCGCCTCGTCGGCGACCGGCGGGCGGAAGATGCGGATCGACCGGGGGCCGCCGCGAGCGGGGATCGTGCGGTCCTCGACCCAGGCCATCTCCGGCAGGGGCGGTCTGGCCGCGGCGATCGCGGCGGACAGCACCGACCGCGCCCGCTCCGCCCCCAGCTGCCACAGCGGCGGCAGCCGGTTCTCGGCCAGCCAGTCCTCGACGGTCTGCAGATAGGCGGCGGCTTCGGGATGCACGGGCGGAGGATCCTCTCTCGCATCGGGGGGCTCGATCGCGACGGCCGTCGCGACGCCCGGACCGGACGGCACGAGACGCGGCGCGCGGCACGAGACAGATTACATGGCCGCGCGATTCGTGCATTTTTGGGGCGGATCGGCCGACCACCGGCCGGCCTGCTTTGCGGACCCTGCCATGCCTGCCGAAATCCGCTACATCGCCTTCCCGCCCGTCGACGTGGTGCGCGCCATCTCCGACTATCAGAAGCGACGGCGCCAGCCGCTGCCGCGGGGCGCGGTGCTGGGGTTCGACGTTTACGCCACGCCGGCGATCGAAGCCACCCTGCGGATCGTCAACGACGTCACCGGGGACGAAGGCAGGGTGACGATCCGCGCCGAACAGCTGGCGGCGGCCATGGTGCTTCACTGCATCGGCCAGCGCATCCCGATCCCGGCGCGGGCGCAGAAGCTCTTGTTCCAGGGCCGCGACGGTGGCGTGGTCATGGGCTATGCCCTGGGATTGGACGACGTGGACCGCAGTGCCTTCGCCGACGCCACGCCACCGATCTTCGTCGACCCCGACGCCCCCGCGGGAACGCCCTCCGACCGGCGCGGCCCTCCGCCGCCCGAGCCGGAAGCCGCGCCCGGCGGCACCGCGGCTCCCGCCGACGCTGGCGACGAGCCGGCGATCGGGACGGCGGCCGGCGACGGCCCCGGTGCCGCCGGCGAGACCGCAAGGCGGCGCAAGGCCTTCGAATACCAGATGCGCCGGGCGGAACGGGAAGGATGAGCCGTGACGCCCCGCGTCATCGCCTGCGCGCCGATCCGTTCCGGGGCTTCGATCAGCGGCCTTCCGGCGGCGGCGGCGCCACCGGCGCCCACAGCACGTCCTCGACGGTCTGCGCCCCGGTCGCCAGCATGACCAGCCGGTCGAAGCCCAGCGCGATTCCCGCCGACTCGGGCAGCCCGTGCTCAAGCGCCGCCAGGAAATCCTCGTCGATCGGATAGCGCACGCCGTAGAGCCGCTGCTTGAGGTCCATGTCGGCCTCGAACCGGCGGCGCTGGTCGGCGGCGTCGGTCAACTCGCCGAACGCGTTCGCCAGTTCCATCCCGCAGACATAGAGCTCGAACCGCTCGGCGAGGCGCGGGTCCTCCGGGTCTGGCCGCGCCAGGGCGGCCATGCAGATCGGATAGCCGTGCAGCACGGTCGGCCGGCCCTGCCCCAGCCGCGGCTCGATCCGATCGAGGAAGACGCGGAAGAACACGTCGTCCCAGCGGTCGTCGTCGGCGGGGGCCAGCCCCAGCCGCGCCGCCTCGGCCGCGAAGGCGCGCGTGGCGGGGCTGCCCGCGCCCTCCTGACCCGACGGCGGCAGCAGCGGCCCGAGGTCGAGGCCGGCATGGCGGCGAAAGGCCTCGGCGACGCCCAGCATCTCCCAGTCGGCGAAGGGATCGGCCTCGGCGCCGCGAAAGACCAGCCGGTCGCGCCCGGCGGCGGTCGCCGCGGCGCGGACCAGCGCGATCGCATCCTGGACCAGCGCGGGCCAGCGCGTGCCCGCGCGGTACCATTCCAGCATGGTGAATTCCGGGTGGTGCAGCGAGGACCGCTCGGCGTTGCGGAAGACGTGGGCGAGCTGAAAGATCCGCGGCATCCCGGCGGCCAGCAGCTTCTTCATCGCGAATTCCGGCGAGGTGTGCAGCCAGCGCACCGCCGTCTCGCCCGGCCCCGGGCCGGCGAGTTCGGTCGCGAAGGCGACTAGGTGCGGCTCCAGCCCGGGCGAGACCTGGAGCGCCGGCGTATCCACCTCGACGAAGCCGCGGGCGGCGAATTCGGCGCGCAGGGCGGCGGCGATCCGCGCCCGCGCCTCCAGGAACGGCCGGCGGCGGGCGAAGCGGTCGGGCCGCCACCAGGGCGCGGCGGGGACGGGTGAGGCGGGGGCGGGTGAGGCGGGGTCGGTCATCGGGTCGTCCGTGCGAGGCGCACATGGGGCGCCGGGAAGCACAACCAAAGTCCTGATCTGATCGCGTAGCGCGGGGTCAGGATTCGCACAAGGCCCGGGCCAGATCGTGCCATACGGCACTGTCCCAGCTACCGGCCGCGGCGCCCGAGGTCGAAGGCACGACCCAGAGCTTCGTCCGGCCCCAAGACTGCGGCTGCCGACCAAAATCGCCAACCCCTATGGCGGCACGAGCTGCCGCCTTGCCGTTGAAGGCGAGGATGCGGGGCTCGCACCTTTCGATGCGCGCCCAAAGGCCAGCGACATCGAAGCCGCTTCGGTCGAGCGTATGGTCCATGCCGGCCTGGTGCTTGGCGATGTCCGTCAGGCCGATGCCATACTTGGCGAGCTGCGACCATTCCTCCGGTGCCAGTTGCCGGTCAGTCAGGCCGGTCTCGTGCAGGATGCGCCAGAACCGGTTGCCCCGCCCGGCGGAGTAGGCCCGCCGCCGCGCCGATTCCCGGCCGGCCGCCGTGCCGCAGATCACCAGGGAGAGGTGGGACTTCAGGAGATCGTCGAGCATGTCTCGGGCCTAACTCGACGAGGGCCGTGCCGCACCCATCGTCCATCGCGCTTGTGGCCCGCCGGGGTTATTGATAGGGTCCGCGCCGCGCGCGGCGGGACGGCCGGCGCCGGCCTTTGCGTGCGCCCGACGTTCCGCGATCCGTTGCCGCCCGAGCCCGCCGGCCCGATCAGCCGGCCCTTGACGATTCCGGCCGCGCGCGATCGGGCCCCGCGGCCGACCGCCGGTCCGTCCTGTTGCTGTCCGTCCTGCTGCTTCGAGGTCGACCCATGAAGATGAACGCCATCAATATCCGCCCGGGCAACGTTCTCGAGTACGAGAACAAGCTGATGCTGGTCACCAAGATCGACCTGATCCAGCCGGGCAAGGGCAATGCCGTGATCCAGGTCGAGATGAAGGACGTCAAGACCGGCAACAAGACCAACAACCGCTGGCGGACCCAGGAGACGGTGGAGAAGGCGCGGCTCGACGAGGTCGAGATGCAGTTCCTCTACGCCGACGACGACGGCTACCACTTCATGAACACCGAGACGTTCGAGCAGGTGGCGCTGGACCGGGAGACGATCGGCGATCCGGCCGCCTACCTGCAGGAAGGCATGGTGTGCGCCGTGACCTTCTACGAGAGCACGCCGCTGTCGGCCGAGCTGCCGCCGCACGTCACGATGCAGATCGTCGAGGCGGAGCCGGTGGTGAAGGGGCAGACCGCCTCCTCCTCCTACAAGCCGGCGATCCTGGAGAACGGCGTCAAGGTCATGGTGCCGCCGCATATCGAGCAAGGAACCCGCGTCGTCGTCGACACCCGCGACGGCAGCTATGTCGAGCGCGCCAAGGACTGAGCCGAACGCCGCCGTCTTCCCCACCGCTGCCAGCCCGGAGCGCCGATGCCCGTCCGTTCTGCCCTGATCAACGTCATGGCCCGCGCCGTCGACAAGGCCGGCCGCGCCCTCGTGCGCGACTTCGGCGAGGTCGAGCATCTGCAGGTCAGCCGCAAGGGGCCGGCGGATTTCGTCTCCACCGCCGACCGGCGCGCCGAGGGCATCCTGCGCGAGGAGCTCTGCAAGGCCCGGCCCAAGTTCGGCCTGCTGATGGAGGAGAGCGGCGAGCGCGAGGGAACGGCCGAGGAGCGGTGGATCGTCGATCCCCTCGACGGCACGACCAACTTCCTGCACGGCATCCCGTTCTGGTCGATCTCGGTCGCCGTCGAGGTGCGGGGGGAGATCACCGCCGGGGTGATCTACAATCCGGTCTTCGACGAACTCTATGCCGCCGAGAAGGGCGGCGGGGCGTTCCTCAACGACCGGCGGATCCGGGTCTCCTCGCGCCGCCAGATGGCCGACGCCCTGTTCGCCACCGGCGCCCCCTTCTCCGGTCATGGCGATGTCCACCAGTTCTGCGACGAGATGACCGAAGTGCTGCCCCAGGCCGCGGGCATGCGACGGCTGGGCTCGGCCGCACTGGATCTCGCCTATGTCGCGTCCGGCCGGTTCGACGCGTTCTGGGAAAGCGGGCTGAACGCCTGGGACGTGGCGGCGGGCATCGTGCTGGTGGCCGAGGCCGGCGGGTTCGTGACCGAGGCCGACGGCAAGCGCAACCCGCTGACCGGCGGCTCGATCCTGGCCGCCAGCCCGCAGATGCACATGCCGGTGATGCGCGCGCTGAAGGCCGCCCGCGACCGCCGGCAGCAGCGCGCAGGCTGACTCTCCTGCCGGCCGCCCCTCGGCTGCCCCCATGCGCCCATAGGGTCTGGCACCCGGGGCCGCTGCGGCGGGTGCCATGGCGGTTGTCGCGGGTTCGGGCGCTGGGGTATGGTCCCAACCGTCCGGCGGCGCCAGAGAGAGAGAGAGTCGCCGGCGCCCCAGCGGCGCCCGACCGTTCCGCGGCGACATGACCCGGCACCGGTCGGCCCGCGGCCCCGCGAAGGACGGTAGCCGATCTTGGCACGCGACAGCCGCTCAATTCCCCCGCCGATCCGGCCGCCGCGCGCCGGGCAAGTCGTTTCGCGCAGCCGGCTGCGCACCGCCCTGCCCGCCGCCGCGGCCCTGACCGCCGCCGGGCTGACGCTCGGCGGCTGCGGCATGCTGCAATGGCTGGGCCTGGACGACATTGGCGGTCCGGCGAAACAGGTTGCCCAGGCGGAACCGGCCGCGGGGGGAGATCCCGCGGCGGCCGAAGGCCTGCGACTCGACCCCGAGGTGCTGAACGCCCTGCGCGGCCGGCCGGCGGCGCCGCCGGCCGAAAGCCTGCCGACGCCGGTGCGCCCGCCCGAGCCGCCGCCGCGCCGGGGCGCCGTCGAGGCGGTGCCGATCGTGCCGCCTTCCGACGCGCCCCCGACCGCGTCGGGCGCGCCCGGGATTCCGGAGATCGCCGATCCCGGCGGCACCCGGCCGGAGCGCCCGGGCCTGCCGCCGACCGACGAGGCCCCCTCCGCGCCCGAGACGCCGCCGAGACCGGCGGACCGTCCGGCCGCGCCGCCGCCCCGCGCACCGGAAGCGGCCGAGGCGCCGGCCGAGCCGCTTCCGGCGCCGGAGCCGGAAATCCTGTCCGAACGCCCGCCGCCGGAGACTCCGACCGCCGAGGCGCCGCCCGAGGGTCGGCGGATCGACGATCCGCCCCCACCCGCACCCGCGCCCCCGCCCGCGGATGAGGAGACGGTTCAGCCCGAACCGGCGCCGGACGCCGCCGCCGAGCAAGCGGAGCCGGCAGAAGAGACGGCGCCGCCCCCGCCGGACGAGCAGCCGCAGCTGGCCGCGCGCCCGCCGGAGCCGGAGCAGTTGCCGCCGCCTGGCGAAAGCGTCGCCACCCTGCCCGAGGGCGACGGGTTCCGGATCACTTTCGAGCCCCAGTCGGAAGAGCTGACGGACGCCGCCGGGCGGCTGCTGGTCGGGCTGGTCGAGCGGCTGAAGTCCAACGAGGACATGCGGCTGCAGATCCGCGCCTATGCCGGCGGCACGCCCGAATCGGCCAGCCAGGCCCGCCGCCTGTCGCTCGCCCGGGCGCTGCGCATCCGGACCTTCCTGATTGACCGGGGCATCAGGTCGACCCGGATCGACCTGCGCGCCCTCGGCAACACCGCTCCCCAGCCCCCGGCCGACCGAGTCGACCTGCTGCTGTCCTCCTGACCCGACCGAGCCGAAACGCCCCCGTAGCGCCCGATCCGCCCTCCCCTTCCCGTCCGTTCCCGGAGCAACGCCCTTGATGTCGCGGCCGACCCGCTATCTGACCCGCATGATCCTGTTCGTGGTCGCGGTCGCGCTGGTCGCGGCGATCCTGTTCCCGGGACTCAGCACCGCCTTCATGGCCAATCCGGTGCTCAACGGCGTGATCCTGGGGGCGATGGTGATCGGCATCGCCTATACCTTCCGCTCCGTCCTGAGCCTGAAGCCCGAGATCGCCTGGATCGAGAGCTTCCAGGCCCAGCGCCCGGGCGCCGGCCAGGCGACGCCGGCGACGCCGTCGCTGCTCGCCCCGCTGGCCAAGATGATCGGCGAGCGCTCCGGCGGCCGGTTCGCGATTTCGCCGATCGCGCTCCGCTCGGTGCTGGACGGCATCGGCGCCCGGCTGGCGGAGAGCCGGGAGATCACGCGCTACCTGATCGGCCTCCTGATCTTCCTCGGGCTCTTGGGAACCTTCTGGGGTCTCCTGAAGACCATCGACGCCGTCGGCGGGGTGATCGGCGGCCTGTCGGTCGAGACCGGCGACCTGGCCCGCGTGTTCGCCGACCTGCAGAGCGGCCTGGAGGCGCCGCTGGGCGGCATGGGCACGGCCTTTTCCTCCTCCCTGTTCGGACTGGGCGGTTCGCTGGTGCTCGGGTTCCTGGAACTGCAGAGCAGCCAGGCACAGACGCGGTTCTACAACGAGCTGGAGGACTGGCTGTCGGGGGCGGTCCGCCTGGGCGAAGGCACCGCGTCCGAAGGCGGCTTCGGCGAGGCGGCGGCCATGCCCTCCATTCCGGCCTACCTGCAGGCCCTGCTGCAGCAGACGGCGGAGAACCTGGACGCGCTGGAGCGCACGGTGGCCCTGGGGGAGGAAAGCCGGCGGCAGACCAACCAGACGCTCAACCAGCTGGTCGACCGGCTGGCCGAGTTGGACCAGCACATGCGCGCCCAGCAGGGGGTGGTCTCGCGCCTGGCCCAGGCCAGCGAGGAAGGCCAGCTCGGCATCGACGAGGAAACCCGCCGGCACTTGCGCAACCTGGACGCAGGAGTGGAGCGCCTGCGCGAGGAGGCGGCCGCCGGGCGCGATCGCGCGGTGCACGAGATCCGCAGCGAAATCAAGGTGCTGGCCCGAACCATCGCCGCGCTCGCCGAGGAGGCGGAGCCCTGAGCCCGCCGCCCCGGCCCTGCCGGCCCGCCGCCTTCATGCCCGCCGCGAGGCCGCCGTTTTCGACTGCCAGGGTGATCGCAGGGACGCTCCCCTTTGCCGGCCCGAGTGAGCCATGTATTCGCTGAACCCGCGATCCAGCCGCCGCGGTACCGCCGACATTTGGCCGGGCTTCGTCGACGCCCTGGCGGCGCTGCTGATGGTGGTGATCTTCGTCCTCATGGTCTTCATGGTGGCGCAGTTCTACCTCTCGACCCTGCTGTCGGGGCGCGAGGAGCAGGTCGCCAACCTGAACCAGCGGATCGCCGAGCTGAACCAGATGCTGGAGCTGGAGCGCAGCGATGCGGCCCGGCTGCGCGACCGGTTCGGCCAGCTGTCCGCCGACCTGAACGCCGCGGTGGCCGAGCGCGAGGCGATGGCGGAGCGGCTGGACGCGCTGAGCGGCGAGAATCGCACGCTGGAGAGCCGGCTGGAGAGCGCGCTCACCCGGATCGAGGCGCTGACCGGAACCGGCGATGAGCGCAACAGCCAACTGGCCGACGCGTTCCGCACTATCGAGCAGGACCGGGAGCAGATCGAGCAGCAGCTGCGCGAGATCGCCAGCCTGGAAGCCGACATCCGCTCCCTGCGCACGGTGCGTGACGATCTGGAATTGCAGATCGCGAGCCTGCGTCTCGCGCTCCAGTCGGCGCAGGAAGAACGTGACCAGGTCGCCGCCGACCTGGGCGAAAGCCGCTCGACCAACGAGATGCTGGCCGACCGGCTGGACCAGGCGATGGCCCGGCTCGACCAGTTGACCGCCCAGCTGGAGGAAAGCCAGAGCCGCACATCGCAGGTCGAGCTGCGGCTGGAGGAGACTCGCAGCCTGCTGCGCGAGACCGAGGCGGCGCGTGCCGAGTTGGCGACCGCGCTCGACGAGACCGAGGCCGCGCGGGTCCAATTGGCGTCGACGCTGGAGGAGAGCGAGGCCGCGCGGGCCGACCTTGCCACGACGCTGGAGGAGACCGAGGCCGCGCGGGCCGACCTTGCCACGACGCTGGAGGAGACCGAGGCCGCGCGGGCCGACCTTGCCACCCGGCTGGACCAGGCCGAGGTGTCACGCGAGGCGCTGACCGCCGACCTCGCCGGAAGCCGCAGCGAGGCCGAGGACCTGACCGCCCGCCTGCTGGCGGCGATCGCGCGGGCGGAGGAACTCTCGGCGCGCCTCGCGACGACGGAGCAGCAGGCCGCCGCCACCGAGGCGGAACTGGTGAGGGCCCGGGAGACCAACGAGACGCTGACTCTCGACCTCCAGGCCAGCGAGGAGCGCCGCGCCGAACTGCGCGGCGAGCTGGCGGCGGCCGAGGCCGACCGCACCGACCTGCGCGACCGGCTGACCGCCGCATCGGACCGGGCCGCCGCGCTGGCACGGCAGGTCGACGACCTCGGCACCACTGCGGACGACCTGACGGTGCAGTTGCGCCTGTCGGAGGAGGATCGCCAGGCGCTGATGGAACAGCTGGCGTCCTTGCGGGACCGGACCCAGGCGCTGGAGACCCGTCTCGCCGAGGAGGAGGAGCGCACCACCCTCGCCCAGCGAGAGATCGAGGAGCGCGAGATCCGGATCGAGGAGCTGGCGGCCCAATTGGACCAGACCGAGCAGGCCCTGACCGAGGAGACGGAGGCCTCCGCCGAGGCTCAGGCGCTGGCGGGCCGGCTGGAGACGCGCATCGCCGACCTGCAGGACCAGCTGGCCCGAGTCCAGGCGGCGCTGGAGGAGTCCGAGGCCCAGGTCAGCGAGCGCGACCTGGAGATCGCCGATCTCAACAGCCGGCTCAACCAGGCGCTGATCCGCCGGGTCGAGGAGCTGTCGCGCTACCGCTCGGAGTTCTTCGGCCGGCTGCGCGAGGTGCTGGGCCAGCGCGACGACATCCGGGTGGTCGGCGACCGCTTCGTGTTCCAGTCGGAGGTGCTGTTCCCCACCGCCTCCGCGACGCTGCAGCCGGGCGGCCGGCAGCAGCTGGCCCAGTTCGCCGACACGCTCCTGGATCTGGCTGAGGATCTGCCGGAGGAAGTCGACTGGATCCTCCGGGTCGACGGCCACACCGACAACCGCCCGATCCGCACCGCGGAATTCCCGTCGAACTGGGAGCTCTCGTCGGCGCGGGCCAATTCGGTGGTGCAATACCTGATCCAGGAAGGCGTCCCGCCGGAGCGGCTGGCCGCCGCCGGCTTCGGCGAGCACCAGCCGCTGATCGACGAGAACACGCCCGAAGCCTGGGAGCGTAACCGCCGGATCGAACTCAAGTTCGACCAGCGATAGGCCGGCCTCCCATGGAGCCCATTCTTCGTTGAGTTTCAACCCGCTGAGGTCAGCCCCGCGACGGCGGGGTTCTTTCGGGACCGCGCGCGTTTCGGCGCGCGCGTTTCGGTGGGAGCGTCCCTGCCCGGGAGGTGCCCGCCTGCGCGGGCATGACCGGGTTTTGTGGGGTGGACCGCGCGCGTTTCGGTGGGAGCACCCTGAGCCGACGGTTCCTCCGCCCGTGCGGGCACGATCGTCCCAACTCTCCTGATGGTTCGCAGTGCTACACCCGCACCACCTTGCCCGGGTTCATCAGGTTCGAGGGGTCGAGGGCGAGCTTGATCTGGCGCATGACCGAGACCCCCTCGCCGTGCTCCGCCTCCAGGAAGTGCATCTTGCCGTAGCCGATGCCGTGCTCCCCGGTGCAGGTGCCGCCCATCGCGAGGGCGCGCATCACCATCCGCTCGTGCAGCGCGCCGGCGCGCGCGACCTCCTCCTCGTTCTCCGGGTCGAGGACATAGACCAGGTGGAAATTGCCGTCGCCGACATGGCCGACGATCGGCGCCAGCACGCCGGATTCCTCGATGTCCTTCTTGGTTTCGGTGATGCACTCGGCGAGCCGGGAGATCGGCACGCAGACATCGGTCGGCATGCCCTTGGCCCCGGGCCTGAGCGCCAGCGCGGCGTAGTAGCCGTCGTGCCGGGCCTGCCAGAGCCGCGACCGTTCCTCCTGCCGCGTCGCCCAGCGGAAGTCCGAAGCGCCGAACTCCTTTGCGATCGCCTCGACCTGTTCGGCCTGCTCCACCACGCCGCGCTCGGTCCCGTGGAATTCGAAGAACAGGGTTGGCGCGACGACATAGTCGAGCTTGGAGAACCGGTTGACCGCGTCCATCTGGACGTCGTCGAGCAGTTCGATCCGCGCCACCGGCACGCCCGACTGAATGGTGAGGATCACGGTGTTGACCGCGTCCTCGATGGTCGGGAAGGCCGCGACCGCCGCCGACACCGCCTCCGGGATGCCGTGCAGCCGCAGCGTCACCTCCGTGATGATCCCGAGCGTGCCTTCGGAGCCGACGAACAGGCGGGTGAGATCGTAGCCGGCGGACGACTTGCGCGCGCGCGTGCCGGTCCGGATCACCCGGCCGTCGGCCAGCACCACCGTCAGGCCCAGCACGTTCTCTCGCATGGTGCCGTAGCGCACGGCGTTGGTGCCCGAGGCGCGGGTCGCGGCCATGCCGCCGAGCGAGGCGTCGGCGCCCGGGTCGATCGGGAAGAACAGGCCCGTGTCGCGGAGATGTTCATTGAGCTGCTTGCGCGTCACGCCGGCCTGGACGGTGCAATCCAGGTCCTCCGACGAGACCCTCAGCACCTGGTTCATGCCCGACAGGTCGATGCAGACCCCGCCGGAAAGCGCCGCCACCCCGCCTTCCAGCGAGGTGCCGGTGCCGAACGGCACGATCGGCACCCTGCGCTCCGCACAGGCGGCGACGACCGCCGCGACCTCCTCGGTCGAGTGCGCGAAGACCACGGCATCGGGGGCGACCGGGGCGTGGTAGCTCTCGTCCCGGCCATGCTGCTCGCGCACCGCGGCGGCGGTGGAGACGCGCTCTTCCCCGACGATCTGCCGAAGGATGGCGATCAGACCGTCGTCGACGGGTACGCGGGCGGCAGCGGACTCGGCCGTCATGGCGGTTCTCCCAAGGGCGCGGCGGCAGGGTCGCGCGAAGTGGTATGACCAGTTGGACCGAAGGATACCGCGACCGATGGGGCGAGGGCAACGCGGGACGCACGACCTTTGCGCGGGCGGCGCGGACAGGCGAGACGCGCCGAAGGCGCGGCCGTCCGGCGGTCGGCCAGGGCGCGGGCGGGCACTGTCTGCACCCCTGGCCGGTCGCGCCCGCCCTGCGCTCAGGGGCGATCTACGCCACGTCGACGAACACGAACTGGCGGAAATATTCGGCCGTCAGCGTCAGGGTTTGACCGTCGACGACGGCCGTCTCCGGCGGCAGCAGGACGAGGCCGCGGGGCCAGTGGCCGGCGCCGTCGTCCGGGTCGTTCCCGAGCGGCGCGCCGACGCCGAACTCCAGCGAGAACCACAGCGCCACCGCGTCGCCCCGGCCGTCGGCGATCGCCCGCACCGGTGCTTGGGCGGCACCCGCCAGCGGCGCGGGGGCGGCGAAATCGAGGTCGAACAGCACCACCTTCTCGGTCAGCCGCCGCCAGCCCTCGCCCGGGCCCAGCGGCGCGTAGAACCGGCGGACGGCGAGGCGGTCGAAGGCCGAAAGGTCGAACCCCTCGACCGTTCCGGCGCCCTGGCGCGGACGGGCCTTTGGGTATTCGACGACCGCCGCGTGGATCCGCCCCTGCCGCGGCACCCAGGCGGCGCCCGGCGCGGCGAGGCGATGGGCCGCGTCGGCGAAGCTGAAGAGCGCGTCCTCGCCGAGCAGGATTCCATCGAAGATTTCGCCGATCACGATTTCCGTCCGCGCCGGCAGGTCGATCCCGACCTCGAGCTCGGTCGAGCGCTTGGTCACGATCGTCACCCGGTCGGCCAGGCCGTTGGCGGCGACGATGGTCCGCGCGGTGTCCGCCAGCCGGGGGTCGGCTTCGCACGCCACTACGCGGCGGGCCCCCGCCCGCGCCGCCATCATGGCGAGCAGGCCGGAGCCCGCGCCGATCTCCAGGACCGGCGCATCCGGTCCCTTCGCCGCCACCGCGGCCTCGATCGCCCGGCGGTAGGCGGCGTTGCGCGCCTGGTCCGCCAGCATGTCGAAATGCCAGCCGAGCGACGACAGGCCGCCGATCGCGTCCAGGGCGTCGGCGTAGGTCTTCTCGGCCGGCGCTTGCGCCGTGGCGGCCGCGAGCGCGCGGACCGCCCCGGCGGCAGTGCCCACCTCCCCCAACGCGACGCCCAGTCCGTACCAGGCGCGCGCATGGGTGGGCAGCCGGTCCAGTGCCGCACGGTAGTGGGGAATGGCGTTCGCCGGCGTCTCCCGAGCGCGGGCCAGGTCGCCCAGATTGGCGTGCACGTCGGCGAGCGAGGGGTCGAGCGCCAGCGCTTTGAGGAGTGCGGCCTCGGCCTCCGGCAGCCGGTTCTGCAGCAGTTCGGCATAGCCGAGCGCGCACAGATGCTCGGCATTGTCCGGCTCCAGCGCCACCGCCCGGGCGAGCGCCCGGGCCGACTGCTTCACGTTGCCCTGCTGGTGCGCCACGACGCCGAGCAGCAGGTGGAGCCGGGCATTGCGCGGCTCTCGAGCCGCAAGCGCCTCGTATACGCGGCGCGCCTCACGCAGTCGACCCTGCCGATGCAACGCCAGCGCATCTTCCAGGGTGCCCCCGGGTGCAGCTGCCATCAATCACCCTCTTACTGCGATAAACCGATTCGACCGGCAACCCATCATAGGGCCGTGGAGCCCAGCCGCCAGCCCAAGGCGAATCGCCGAAGCGGCGCATGGCCGGCATGACGCGACCGCAGACGGCACCTCTTTCCGCCTTGTGCTAATGTACTGCCGCCTGATCCGGCCGCCGCCGGCCTGCCGCGGCGGCCGTTCCGAAACGGAAAGCGACCGCCCGTGGGTTTCGGCACCGATCGCCCGTCCGGCGAGGGGTGGCATCTCTTCGTCCCCAAGACCGTGACCGTGCTGCGCCAGGGTTATGGCCCGGGGGCGTTTCGCGCCGACGCGCTGGCCGGCCTCACCGTCGCGATCGTCGCCCTGCCGCTGGCGATGGCGCTGGCCATCGCCTCTGGTGCACCGCCGGAGGCGGGACTGGTGACGGCGGTGGTGGCAGGCTTCCTGATCTCCGCCCTGGGCGGCAGCCGGTTCCAGATCGGCGGACCGACCGGCGCCTTCGTCGTGGTCGTGTTCGACGTGATCCAGCGCCACGGCTACGACGGGTTGGTGCTGGCGACGGCGATGGCCGGGCTGATGCTGATCGCCGCCGGGCTGATGCGGCTGGGTACTTGGATCAAGTACATCCCCCAGCCGGTGGTCACCGGCTTCACCGCGGGCATCGCGGTCATCATCTTCTCCAGTCAGATCAAGGATTTCTTCGGCCTGGCCATCGCCGAGCCTCCGGGCGGCGCGATCGCGACCTGGCAGGCCGTCGCCGCCGCGGCAGCGACCGTCCAGCCCGCGACCGTGGCGGTGGGCGCCGGTGCGCTGGCGGCGATCCTGGCGCTGCGCCGATGGGCGCCGCGCGCGCCCGCCTTCCTGATCGCGGTGGTCGGCGCTGCGCTGCTGGTCGGGCTGACCGGGTTGGACGTGGAGACGATCGGCAGCCGGTTCGGCGAGATCGGCGGCCGGATCCCCGTCCCGGCCCTGCCGGACGTGACGGTCGCGCGGCTGACGGAGCTGCTGCCCGCCGCCTTCACCATCGCCTTTCTGGCCGGGGTCGAGAGCCTGCTGTCGGCCGTGGTCGCCGACGGGCTGACCGGCCGCCGGCACCGGTCGAACTGCGAACTGGTGGCCCAGGGCGTCGCCAACACGGCCTCCGCCCTGGTCGGCGGCCTGCCCGCGACGGGGGCGATCGCCCGGACGGTGACCAATATCCGCTCCGGCGCCCGGTCGCCGGTCGCGGGGATGCTGCATGCGGTCTTCGTGCTGGCGTTCCTGCTGGTCGCAGCCCCCCTGGCCGGCTTCGTGCCGCTGGCGAGCCTGGCGGCGGTGCTGTTCGTCGTGGCCTGGAACATGAGCGAGGCGGACCGGTTCCGCCACCTGATGAAGGCCCCGCCGGGCGACCGGGCGGTGCTGCTGGTCACCTTCGCGCTGACCGTGCTGGTCGACCTGACCGTGGCGATCGAGGTCGGCGTGGTGCTGGCGGCGATCCTGTTCATGCACCGGATGAGCCAGGCGGTCGCGATCCAGGGCGGCCCAGCCCTGATCGAAGGCGATCGGGACGACTTCGAGCGGCCGGCCGGCGACACCTATGCCCCGGCGGGCCGGGCAGACGGCGTCGCGGTCTACGAGATCCGCGGCCCGTTCTTCTTCGGCGTCGCCGGCCTGCTCGGCGAGACGCTGGAGCGGGCCGGCGGCGCGCCGCGTGCGCTGGTGCTCGACCTGACCGAGGTGCCGCTGATCGACGCGACCGGGGCGGCGGCGCTCGACGCGCTGGCCGACCGCTGCCGGCGCCATGGCACGCCCCTGGTGCTGGCCGGCGCGGCGGGCCGGACGCGTGCCATACTCGACCGGATGGGGCTGACAGCGAGCCCTGCGGTGCGGCTGGCCGACAGCCGTCCGGAGGCGGAGGCGCTGGCCCTCGCCCTGGCGCGGGGGGCGAACCGCCCCGCCGCCCCGGGCCTCGAGCAGGCGGTGCCCTGACCTGTCGGCCATCCCCTCCGAATGCCCCTGTTTCAGGCCATTTTTGTTCTTGCTTCATTCTTTTCGATCCGCCTATGCTCTCGCCATGACCGAAGTGTCGATCGATCGGGCGCGCAAGGGGCGCGGCGCCGTCTCCAACCGGCCGGGACGGTTCGAGGCGACGGATCGCGCCGCCTGGGACGACGGCTGGGACAGCCTGGCGGCGGCGGAGGAGGAGACCCCGCCGCTGCGCACCACGCTGACCCGCGACGCGACCAGGACGATCCTTGCCCGGAACGACAGCCCGGACGTGCCGTTCGACCGCTCAATCAACCCCTATCGGGGGTGCGAGCATGGCTGCATCTACTGCTTCGCCCGCCCCAGCCATGCCTATTGGGGCCTGTCGGCCGGCCTCGATTTCGAGACCCGGCTGTTCTACAAGCCCGATGCCGCGCTGCTGCTGGACCGGGAACTGCGGGCCAAGGGCTATGCGCCGTCGACCATCGCGCTGGGCGCCAACACCGATCCCTACCAGCCGGTGGAACGGCAGCTGAAGCTGACGCGCTCCATGCTGCGGGTGCTGCACGATTTCCGCCACCCGGTCGGCATCGTGACCAAGTCGTCGCTGGTCCTGCGCGACCTGGACATCCTGGCGCCGATGGCGGCACAGGGGCTGGCGAAGGTCTGCATGTCGGTGACGACGCTCGACCGGGATCTGGCGCGCGTGCTGGAACCGCGGGCTGCGACGCCGCCGCGCCGGCTGGAGACGATCCGCCGGCTGACCGCCGCGGGGGTGCCGGTGGCGGTGCTGGTCAGCCCGGTGCTGCCGGCGATCACCGACAGCGAGATCGAGGCGATCCTGGCCGCCGCGGCGGAGGCGGGCGCCGATCGCGCGAACACCATCCTGCTGCGCCTGCCGCGGGAGATCGCGGGCCTGTTCGAGGAATGGCTGGAGGCGCATTTCCCGGACCGGAAGAACCGGGTGCTGTCGCTGATGCGCCAGACCCGCGGCGGCCGGCTCTACGACCCGGCCTTCGGCAGGCGGATGCGCGGCCAGGGTCCCTATGCCGACCTGATCGCCCAGCGATTCGAGAAGGCGTGCCGGAAGCTGGGGCTGAACGGGCGGCGCTGGGACCTGCGCACCGACCTCTTCCGCCCGCCCCTGGCCCGCGGCGCCCAGATGGCGCTGTGGTGAAGGTCGCGGCGAGGGCGACTGCGGCGGAAGCGGGCCGGTCTTCCCGCCCGATCGGCCCGCGCTCTGCGGGCGTAACAGCCCTTTGACATTACCGCAGCGCGTACCGATCTTTGCCGGCATGCCGACACCGTCGCCCTCCTCCGCCCCCCTGGCTCCATCCTCCCCGGCCGCCGATGCCCCGGCCGCCGGGCAGACGTCGTCCCCGCCATCGGCCACGCTGCCGGAGACTGGGGCCGGCGGCGGCCCCGCCGTCGATCCGACGGCGGAGATCGCCACCCTGAGCGCCCGGCTGGCGGAGCGCGAGGCGGAGATCGCCCAGTTGAGGCAGGCCGAGGGACGGCTGCGCTCCCTGCTCGGATCGCTGCAGAACATCGTTTTCTATCGAGGGGAGCCGAACGGCGAGGTGCACCTGTTCGGGACCGAGCCGATCGACATGGCCGGAACCGTGGTCCGGAACGGGCGGGTCGACCGGGAGGCGTGGTATGCCCTGATTCACCCCGACGACCGCCCCGCCTATCTGGAGGCGGAACGGCGCCGGCGGGAGGACGGCACGCCGTTCATCCTCGATTTCCGCTTCATCCGTCCGGAAGACGGCACCGAGGCCTGGGCGCGGGAGATCGGCTATGCGGTCCCTGCCGACGGCGACGGCCAGTTCAACGACGGCTACGTCATCGACATCACCGAGACGAAGCGGGCGGAGCAGGCGCGGCAGGAGGCGGCGGAGGCGGCCCTGGTCGCGAGCCGCACCAAGACCGAGTTCCTGGCCAACATGAGTCACGAGCTTCGCACGCCCCTGAACGCGGTCATCGGCTTTGCCGAAATCCTGCTGACCGAGGCGTTCGGCCCGCTGGGCAGCGAGCGGTACCGCGACTATGCGAGCGACATCCACGCCAGCGCCGTGCACCTGAAGCAGTTGATCGACGATATCCTGGACGTGTCGAAGGTCGAGGCCGGCAAGGCGGAACTCTACGAGAGCCGGGTCGATCTGGCGACCGCGGTCGCCGCGGCGCTGCGCATGGTGCGCGAGCGGGCGACCGCCAAGCAGCTGACGCTGGAGACCGATGTCCCGGCCGGGCTGCCCGCGGTCACCGCCGACGAGGGCAAGCTGCGCCAGATCCTGCTGAACCTGCTGTCGAACGCGATCAAGTTCACCCCCAGCGGGGGCCGGGTTTCGGTTCGCGCGTTCGAGGCGGCGTCGGGCGGCCTCGCCCTGGTCGTGGCCGATACCGGAATCGGTATGGCGCCGGAGGACATCCCCCGGGCGATGGAGCCGTTCGTCCAGCTGCATGGCGGCCTGTCGCGCAGCTTCGAGGGCACCGGGCTGGGCCTGCCCCTGTCGGCCAAGCTGGCGGAGTTGCACGGCGGCGCGCTGACCATCGAGAGCCGACCGGCCGAGGGCGCGATCGTGACCCTGACCTTGCCGCCGGAACGCACGGTCCGACCCATCGCCGATCCGCCGGACGGCGGCCTGGGATGACCAGGGGACGAGGGCACGGCATGATCGCCTCGATCGAAGGCTTGATCCTGCCGCGCGATCCGGCGAGCCTGAACGCTGTCGAGTCGGCCGGCGCGGCCGGCCCGGACCGGAGTGGAGCCTGTCGTCCCTTGCCCGACCTCGCGATCGAAATCGACTGCGGCGCGCCGGCGACCCGGGTCTGTGGGGTCGACGAGGCCGGCCGGGGACCGCTGGCGGGACCCGTGGTTGCGGCCGCCGTGATCCTGCCGGAGGGCGGTCTGCCGCGCGACCTGGTCGAGGCGATCGACGATTCCAAGGTGCTGAAGCCGGACCTGCGCTTTGCCCTGGCTCCGGAGATCGTGGCGGCCTGCGTCGTCGGGATCGGTCACGCCTCGGTCGAGGAGATCGACCGGATCAACATCCTCCAGGCCACCTTCCTCGCCATGCGCCGCGCGATCGCCGCCCTCGACCCGGCGGCGGGCCATGCGCTGATCGACGGCAACCAGTTGCCCAAGGACCTCGCCTGCCCGGCCCGCTGCGTGGTCGGCGGCGACGGTCTCAGCCTGTCGATCGCCGCCGCCTCGATCATCGCCAAGGTGACCCGCGACCGGGAGATGATCCGGCTGGCCGAGGCGTTCCCCGGCTATTCCTGGGAGACCAACTTCGGCTATTCGACACCGGCGCATGTCCGGGCGCTGGCGGAGCTCGGCCCCACCGTCCACCACCGCCGCAGCTTCGCGCCGATCGCGCAACTGACGCTGGCGGTTTGAACGGCGGTCCCCGAGCCGGACCGGCCGGGGAGTTTCCACCCGGCTGCTGGGGCGCGGCCTCAGTGCCCCACGCCAACCCCTTGACTCCGTTCCGATCTGCCGCTTGACCGCGAGTCGCGGGCGCGCCAATGTGCCGCGGTGAGCCGAATCATTCCCCATAGCGCGGCGCCCCTGCCGCTCGACAGCGTGCTCGTCGGCGACACGGTCGCGGAGATGGCGCGGCTGCCCGACGCGTCGATCGACTGCGTCTTCGCGGACCCGCCCTACAATCTCCAGCTGGGCGGGGAACTCTACCGGCCCAATAACACGCGCGTGGAGGGCGTGGACGCGGCCTGGGACCGGTTCGACGACCTCGCCACCTACGACACCTTCACCCGCGAGTGGCTGACCGCCGCCCGAAGGCTGCTGAAGGACGACGGCTCGCTCTGGGTGATCGGCAGCTATCACAACATCTTCAGGGTCGGCGCGATCCTCCAGGACCTGGGCTTCTGGATCCTGAACGACGTGGTCTGGGTCAAGACCAACCCCATGCCGAACTTCCGCGGCACCCGGTTCACGAATGCCCACGAGACCCTGATCTGGGCGGCAAAGTCGCCGGAGGCCCGCTACACCTTCAACTACGATGCGATGAAGGCGCTCAACGACGGCGTCCAGATGCGCAGCGACTGGACCCTGCCGATCTGCGGCGGGCCGGAGCGGCTGAAGGACGACGGCGGCCGCAAGGTCCATCCGACCCAGAAGCCGGAGGCGCTGCTGTGGCGCGTGCTGCTGGCGTCCACCAAGCCGGGCCAGGTGGTGCTTGACCCGTTCTTCGGGACCGGCACGACCGGCGCGGTCGCAAAGCGCCTCGGCCGCCACTTCGTCGGGATCGAGCGCGAGATGGCCTATGCCGCCCGGGCCGAGGCCAGAATCGACACGATCCCCGGCCCCACCGACCTGGAGGCGGTGGCGATCCAGGGCAAGCGCGAGGCGCCGCGGATCCCGTTCGGTCAGGTGCTGGAGGCCGGCCTGCTGCAGCCAGGCGACCTGCTCTTCGGCCAGAGGAGGGCGATCGTGGCCAAGGTCCGGGCCGACGGCACCCTGGTCGGCTCGAACCACCTGGGCGACCACAAGGGGTCGATCCACAAGGTCGGCGCCGCGATGCAGGGCGCGCCCAGCTGCAACGGCTGGACCTTCTGGCACTTCGACGCCGGCAAGGGGAAGCTGCAGCCGATCGACCTGCTGCGGGAAAAGCTGCGCGCCGCGCGGGCGTGACGGCGACGGCGGCCGGGGCGGGTCGGCGCGACGCCGCCCCGCGTTGCCGGACCGGCGCCCGTCGTGGTAACGCAAGGCCCATGGCACCCGAGACGACGCACCGCCGCCCCGGCATGACCTGGGCGTCCGAACCCGCCGGCACGCGGCACCTCTTCGTCCGCGACCTGATCGTGGAGGCGCGGATCGGCGTCTACGACGTGGAGAAGATCAAGCCCCAGCGGGTCCGGCTGAACCTGGACCTGACGGTCGCGGTGCCCGATCAGGCGATGAGCGACGACATCTCGACCGTCGTCTCCTACGAACCGCTGGTCCGCCACGCCCGCGACCTCGCCCGGCGCGAACACCACGAGTTGGTCGAGACCCTGGCGGAGAAGCTGGCGGCGTTCTGCCTGGACCATCCGATGGTCCATGGCGTCCGCGTGCGGGTCGAGAAGCTCGACATCTTCCCCGACGCCGCGGCCGTGGGCGTCGAGATCGAGCGGCTGAAGCGATGAGGGGGCGACCTACCCCTCATCCCCCGCCAGGGTGAACTCGCCGTCGCGGATGCGTTGCGGCAGGCCCTCGCACAGGGCGGCCACGGCATCGGGGCCGTAGATGTCGATCATGTCGGTCAGGGCGGCGTAGATCGCGGTCGACGCGAGCATCTCCGGCTGGACGCCGCGGGCAAGTCCTGCGTCCCAGGCGTCGAGGATCAGCTCCAGCGCGATCTTCTTCTGCTCGTCCTCGGGCAGAGGCGGCGGGGTTTGGTCCTGGCTCATGACCGGTCGGTGCTCCGGCGGGGTCGGGCGATCAATGAAAAACGGCGGCGCTCCGGGGCGACGACTCGCCGCCCGGAGCACCGCCGACTGTGCCACGGCCGGCCCTCAGGCCGCGACCGTCTTCTGGGTCTGCTCGCCCAGCCCCTCGATGCCCAGCCGGATGGTCTGTCCGGGCTTCAGGTAGACCGGCGGCTTCTGACCCATGCCGACGCCCGGCGGCGTGCCGGTGGAGATCACGTCGCCCGGTTCCAGCGTCATGAAGCGCGAGAGATAGCTGACCAGATGGGCGACGCCGTAGACCATGGTCTCGGTCGAGCCGTCCTGGTAGCGGTGGCCGTCGACCTCCAGCCACATCTTGAGACGCTGTGGATCGGCGATCTCGTCGGCGGTGACCATCCAGGGGCCGGTCGGACCGAAGGTGTCGTGGCTCTTGCCCTTCACCCACTGCCCGGCATGGTTCATCTGGAAGTCGCGCTCCGACACGTCGTTGATCACGCAGTAGCCGGCGACGTGCCGCATCGCGTCGGCCTCGTCGACGTATTTGGCTCGGGTGCCGATGACCACGCCCAGTTCCACCTCCCAGTCCGTCCGGGACGAGCCACGGGGAACCTCGACGTCGTCGTTCGGGCCGACGATCGCGCTGGTCGCCTTGAAGAACAGCACCGGCTCGGGCGGCACCGGCATGCCCGACTCCGCGGCGTGGTCGGCATAGTTCAGGCCGATGCACAGCATCTTGCCGATCCGGCCGACGCAGGCGCCCAGCCGCGGATCGCCGTCGACCGCCGGCAGCGTGGCCGGATCGATGCCGCGCAGCCGGTCGAGGCCGGCCTGCGAGAGCACCTCGCCCGCAATGTCGTCGACGACCCCCGAGAGGTCGCGGATTGTGCCGTCCGCATCCAGCAGACCCGGCTTCTCCTGGCCCTTCGGGCCCCAGCGCAGCAGCTTCATCTCTTTGGCTTCCTCGTGCTCGTCGTTTCTTCTTCGGTCACAGGGCGGCGGCCGCCGGTCAGAGGCTCCAGCCGCCGTCGATCACATGCGTCGTGCCGGTGGTGAAGGCGCTCTCGTCGGAGGCCAAGTAGACCGCCAGATGGGCGATCTCCTCCGCCGTGCCCAGGCGGCCCATCGGCTGGCGCGCGATGAACGCCTTGCGCGCTTCCTCGGCATTGCCCTGGGCGGCGATGCGGTCGTGGAGCGACGGCGTCTCGATCGTGCCGGGGCAGATCGCATTGCAACGGATGCCGCGGGTGACGAAGTCCACCGCGACCGCCTTGGTCAGCCCGATCACGGCCGCCTTCGTCGCGCCGTAGACGAATCGGTTGGGCGCGCCCTTGATGGACGAAGCAGCGGACGAGATGTTGATGATTGACCCGCCCCCCGCCTCGAGCATCGAAGGCAGATAGGCGCGGATCGTCCGGTACATCGAGGTGACGTTGAGGTCGAAGGAGAAGGTCCAGTCCTTCTCCTCGCAGTCCAGGATCGTGCCGTGGTGGACGAAGCCGGCGCAATTGAACAGGACGTCGATCGCACCGGTCGTTTCCGGCAGGCCGGCGATCGCGTCGGCGTCGGTTGCGTCCACCAGTTGGGTCTGGATCGCGGTATGTTCGGTTCGCAAGCGTTCCAGCGCCTCGGTGTTGATGTCCGTGGCCCAGACGGTCGCGCCCTGCTCGGCGAACGCCAGTGCAGTGGCGCGCCCGATTCCCTGCCCGGCGGCGGTGATCAGGCAGCGCTTGCCTGCAAGTCTGCCGTCCATGGTGTTCCCCCTTGCTTACTGGGTGGCCCGGCCGCGGGGGCGGCCGGCGACGGCATTCGGCGACCGTCGCGATCGGTCTTACCAGAAGCGGGCAGGGTGGAACAGGTATTGTATGACAAACTTGGACATTCTGACGGCGCCCCCGGGGGGCGAGACTTGGGGGGCAGGAGCGCCCGTCCGCCGGCTCAATGCTCCGCCGGCTGCCCCAGGCCCGGCATCATGCCGCGCTCGACCGCAGCCAGCACAACCTGGGTGCGGTTCTGGGCATTCAGCGCCCGCATGATCGCCGCGATGTGCACCTTGACCGTAGCCTCGGCCAGATCCAGCGCGAAGGCGATCTCCTTGTTCGACTTGCCGGTCGCCAGTTCCCGCAGCACCGCCAGTTGTCGCCGGGTCAGCGGCTTGCCGTCATGGGTCGTCGCGGTCTCGCGCGACGGCGGCGGTGCCGGCCGCGGCATCGCCTCGCCGGGGGCCATCCCAAGCGCCGCCGGCGGCAGGTAGACCCCTCCGGACAGGATCAACTCGATCGCCCGCAGCATGACGGATGGGGTGGAGGATTTCGGAATGTAGCCCGACGCGCCGGCACCGATCGCGTCGCGGATGTCGCCCGGCGAGTCCAGCATGGAGACCACGGTGACGGGCACGTCGCCAGCGATCGCCTTGAGATCGGCGAGGGTCCTGCCGTGATCCATGCCCGGCATCATCAGATCGACCAGCAGCAGGTCGACCTCGCCGTTTCGCAGCGCCTCCACCGCCTCGTCGCGGGTCGCGACCTCATGGGTCTCGACCGGGCGCCGCAGGTCCGCGAGGAGGTGCGCCATGCCGGCCCGGAACAGCGCATGATCGTCCGCCAGGACGATCCGCACCGGGCGGTCATCCCCCTTTGTACTGAGCATCAGGCATCCCCCACCATCGCCGACGCACCGAAGGTCTTACGAGATTTGAGGTATACGCAATTCTCGTACAATCATCAAACAATTTTAGTTCTCATTTGGGTTGAGAAGTAGCCCACTAGCGACTCTTTTGATCCGGGCATGCATGGTGACCTCGTTTTCGGGACCAGGGGCATTGCGCCAGCGATGGCGCGTCAGAGGCGGATTGGTGGCCGAGTCGCGCCGGCGACGGTCGCACCGGGAGGGCTGCCCGGGCCCCGGCCTGTGGGTGCCCGGCCCGTGTCGGCAGGCGGGTCGGCCGCGGATCGCGGAGCCGACCTTGGCGCCGGGGAGGACGACAGACGGGGTCGGCTTCCCGCTCTATTCCGCTCTATTGCGCCATCGGGCGCGTCGCCAAACGGTCCTTGCCCAGATAGCCCAGCGCCCAGATCGCCGCCTGGGTCCGGTTCTGGGCGCCGATCTTGCGCAGGATTCGCCGCAGCTGCACCTTCACCGTGGCTTCGGTGGTGCCGAGGTGGTTGGCGATCACCTTGTTCGGCTGCCCCTCTGCAAGCAGCGATAGGATGTCGGTTTCGCGCGGCGACAGGCCGGCGCGACCGGCCGGAAGCGGCTTTGCCGCAACGCTTGCCGGCTCTTCCGACAACAGCCGCATTGCCAACCGGCCGGGGAAGACAGCCTCTCCCAGCATCACCAGACGGATCGAATGAAGCAGGGCGGCCGACGACATGTTTCGGTGCAGATAGCCGTCGACCCCGGCATTAAGGGCCTCCAGCAGGCCGCGGGCATCCGAGTTCTCGCTCAGCACGACGAGTCGGGAGGCGGGAAAGCGGCTGCGCAGGCGCTGGAGTGATTCGATGAAATCCGTATCGCCGACCTTCCAGTCGAGAAGAACGATCAGTTCCGGCGTCAGATCCTCGGCCGACTGGTTCAGCATATCGTCGATCGAGGCGGCCTCAGCCAATGCCATGAGGCCGATTCCACCGCTCAATTGCTTCAAGCCCTCGCGAAGCAACTGGTCGCCTGCGATCAGTACGGTTGGCACTGTTCGGTCCTGCATGCTCTTTCCCCCAGTCATCCAAATAATAGACCAATTACTTTCTTTTAACGATTAAGAGGCATGGTAAAGCCGCCACCAAAAAAAGACAACTTGGCATAAGGGGATACCTAATCACCGCAGACACACCTATCGATCGACGTCTCATACGAATGCGGAGTCATGCTCCGCCTTTAGGACTAAGATGATTAACCTTTTTGGTTCATATCGACTGATCGCTATGCGACGGTCGATCGGCCCGAATCCCTCCGCAAACCTCGAATATCCGCTGTCACGCATTCATAACACTCTGTTTTTCAACAGCTTTTCCACAGGACTTTCACGTCTGCGTGAGCTGTTCACACATCAAGGCAGGGATGGCGGAGAACCAACTGATTCAAGGTCTTTCCCCTCGAGCGTCGCCCGTCGCTAGTCCGGACAGGCTACGCCCCCGCAAATCGTCATCGGCTCGATTCTCTTGTCGAATACTTGAAACTCCCCGAAATCGTCCATGCCGCTCGAAAGGACCGGTAGGTTTCACCGCTCGGCCACTCGACAGGCCCAAGGCATCCGCCCGATCATCAACGTCGCGTCACGGGGATTCGTTCCCGTCTCCACCCTCCGCCCGCCCCCTCTCTCAGAATGCCGGTTCCGCCCGTGCCCCCTCTCGCATCCCAGTCCCCGCTACGGCCTGCCCGGCAGGGCATGTCCTTGTTCCGGTCCGCCGGCCCTCCGGATGCGGTGGCGCGCGTGCTCGACTACGCCGAGCGGCTCGCGCCGTGCGGCCTGCTCGCGTCTCGGCGGGCCATCGAGCCTGCGGTCCTCGCCGACGTCCTGCCGTCGATCTTCCTGATCGATGTCGAGCCGGCGGCCGCCTCCGCCCGTTGGCGACTCGTCGGCGAGGCGCTGCGCCCCTTTCTCGACGGATCGCCGCGTGGCCGGGCCATCGATTCGGTCGGCCCGCCGGGGTTCCGCGTGCTGCTGGCAGGGGCCGTGCGGATGATCGCCCGCGACCGATGCCCCATCGCCCTGGACGGGCTGGCCGGCACTGGTGGACCGCAGGAACGGCGACTGCGTTTCGACCTGGCGCTGGTGCCGCTTGCGGACGACGGCCGGCGGGTCAATGCGGCGCTGGGCGCCCTGGTGTGGCGACCATTGCTGGCAACCGCGCCCGATCCCGTCGGCGCGGCCGCCGCACCGGACACCCCGGCGGCCCTGGCCGGCGCGATGGCAGAGGACGGCGCTGGAGGCTAGGGCAATTCTCGAACTGATGGAATCACCAGTCCGGGTAAAATTTCCCTATCTTCAAAGGTTTAGAGAACCTTATCTGCGCTCCTCAGGGCGCAGGTTGCTCTAGTCGGCCGGCGCGTAGACCACCGGCAGCGGACTGGCACCCACCAGCCTCACCGTCCAGGGCGCGGTAATCATCTGCCCGACCATCGCGTCCGGCGCCGGACTCGTCTCCCGCCACCGCACCGTCACCCGATCCGGGCCGCGGCGGACCTCGACGATCTCGACGCCGAAGCCGGCGGTCGGCCGGCTGTCCAGCAGAACCGCCACCGCCATCGCGCCGTCCGGCAGCGGGCCCGGCGGATCGCGGCCCACGAGTTGCCAGAGAATGTCCCACTCCCGCGCGGTCTTCGCAGTGACCCGCATATCGCTGGCGGCGGCCGACAGCACGCCGCTCCAGCCACTCTCGCCGGCTATCGCGGGTTGAGGCATGATCCCCGGCGCCGCGGAAGCCGTCGGCGCTTCGACCTCGACCGCCCCGCGCGGCACCGCCGGCGGCGGCGGGTCGGCGCTCTCGTCCCCTGCGCCCTCGGCTGCCGGCGCCGGGTCCGCGGGCGGGGCGAACAGACCCGCCAGGCTGGCCCCGTCGTCGCAGGCGGCGAGCAAGGGCGCAGCCCATAGCGCCAAGCCGACCGTCGCCGCCCGTTTGCGGCATCGCTTCGTCATGTCGAGGCTCCCCAGCCGTGGCATCGCCGGACCCGAGCCGGGCCGCGCGGCCCGCAGTGTGCCGGTCGGGGCCACGCCTGTCAGCCCCGACCGTCGCGCGCCCCTGTCGACCGCCGCCCCCGGCGGTCAGTTCCCAGCCGGGATCCGCTTCTCGACCAAGCTCGCCAGCAGGCTCGCGCCCAGGGGCAGGATGTCGTCGTTGAAGTCGTAGTGCGGATTGTGCACCGAGCAGGCGCCTGGGCCGCCGGCCTGGCCGAGCCAGATATAGGCCCCCGGCCGCGCCTCCAGCATGTAGGCGAAGTCCTCCGCCCCCATCACCGGCGCCAGTTCGGTCAGCACCGTCCCCTCGCCCAGCACATCCTCCGTGATGTCCTTCGCGATCGCCGCCTCGCGCTCGGGATTGACCGTCGGCGGATAGCCGCGACGGTAATCGAAATGGACCTCGACATCGAACGCGGCGCCCAGGCTCTGGGCGATCCGCGCCATATTCGATTCGACGAAGTCGCGGGTCTGCGGCAGCAGGGTGCGGACCGTCCCGTTCAGCACCGCCTCGTTGGGGATGACGTTGAAGGCCGAGCCGGCATGGATCTGGGTCACCGAGATCACCGCCGAATCGAGCGGATCCAGCCGGCGCGACACCAGCGGCTGGAACGCTTGCACCATCTGGGCCGCGACGATCACCGGGTCGATGCACTTGTGCGGCATCGCAGCATGGCCGCCTTTGCCGGTGATCGTGATGGTGAACACGTCCGACGCCGCCATCATCGGGCCGGCCTTTATGCCCGCGTGCCCGACAGGCAGGTCCGGCCAGTTGTGCAGGGCGTAGACCTCGTCGCACTGGAACCGGTCGAACAGCCCCTCTTCGACCATCCGGCGGCCACCGCCAGCCCCCTCCTCGCCCGGCTGGAAGATGAAGGTCACAGTCCCGTCGAAGTTGCGCGTCTCCGCCAGGTACTTGGCCGCGCCCAGCAGCATGGTTGTGTGGCCGTCATGGCCGCAGCCGTGGAACTTGCCCGGGCTCCTGGACTTGTGCGGAAAGTCGTTCGCCTCGTCCATCGGCAGGGCGTCCATGTCGGCGCGCAGGCCGATCGCCCTGCCGCCCGACCCCCGCCCCTTCAGAACGCCGACGACGCCGGTCTCGGCGATGCCGGTGTGGACCTCGATCCCCCACTCCCTCAGCTTCTCGGCCACGATGTTGGAGGTTCGGACCTCTTCGAAGGCGATCTCCGGATGGGCATGGAAGTCGCGGCGCCACTCCGTCATCTCGTCCTTGAGCGCGGCGATCGAATTGATGATGGGCATCGGCTTTCCGTTTCAGGGAAGGACTTAGGACGATACGGGACGCGGCCGGACAGCGTCCGGCAGGGAGCCGCCGGGCCGGATCGTACCCCCTGCGTGGTTTGAGACAGTGTGGCGCTTCGACCCTTCGCAGGCAAGCCCCGGTCCGCCCGCAGGCGACCGCCCGGGCGGCTGCCTTGAGGACGGACGACGCTTCATCCAGTAGCGGCGACGCCTCACGGCGCTGCGCCATCATGGCACAACGCAGGCGAAAGCGCTTTATAATGTTATAATTTATTGATTTTAGCTATTATTTGGTGCACAATGGCACAGATGATCCGAACCCTTGAGTCCGCCGGGTGCGCGTGGATGGCCGACCTGCAGAAGACGGCGCTGAGGCCGATGGGCTCCCTTCTTGATCGACCGCCTGGAGGCGCGACGCCAGGGCGCCCGGACGTCGCGTCATCGCGTGCGCCGGCGAGGCGGTCGGAGCGCGCCCGCTCGCCGCGGCCCCCCGACCCGCCGCACGCGATGTCGCGGAAGCCTCGCCGATGATCGCCCATGACCGCGAGAGGCGCGCGCAGGACGCGCGCGCGGAACGGCGGCATGGACCGTGGGCGCCGCTCGCGTCGCCGAGCACGGGAACGGACAGGGAGGCGATGGGCCTGTCCGCCCATTTCGTCCCGGCGCGCTGTCCCGATCACCGCCTTCTCGCCGAACGCTGGGCCGGAGCGGGCGAAGACGCCCTGCTAGCGGCGATGGAAGACGGCACGCGGCCGCTGGAGGAGCGTATCGGCGCGGCGACGCGCCTCGACCTCTTCGGCGACCCGCGCCTTCGCCCGCTGGAACCGGAGATGATCGATATCCCCGGCGGCGCCGTCGTCATCGGCCTCCCTGCGGAGGTGGTCGACGACGTGTTGGCTCGGTTCGACGGCCTGTTCCTGGAGCGTTCGTGGATCGTGAAGGAGTGCCCGGCGCATGTCGTCGATCTGGCACCGTATCGGATCGCGCGGTTTCCCGTGACGAACCGGGAGTACGCGCCCTTTCTCGAGGAAACGCGCCATCCCCAGCTTCCCAGCAGCTGGCCGCAGGGCCGATTCCCTGAACATCTCGGCAACCATCCCGTCTACACCGTGACGGTCGAGTCCGCACGGGCCTACGCCGCCTGGGCCGCCGACCGCACGGGGCGCCGATTCCGCCTGCCGCGCGAAGCGGAATGGGAGCACGCCGCCGCCGGTCCGGAGCGCCGCGAGTTCCCGTGGGGGACGGATTTCGGCCTGGACCGCGCGAACACGATCGAGACAGGGCTGGCGATCACCACGCCCGTCGGCGTGTTCCCCGGCGGCCGCAGTCCGTTCGGGGTGGACGACATGGCAGGAAATGTGGAGGAGTACGTGGACGACGCCTACGCGCCCTATCCGGGCGGCGAAGTGGTCCACGACGATCTCTCCACCGTTTGGGGCGGGAGAGGATACGCGGTCGCCAGGGGAGGCAGTTTCACCCGGTTCCGGGATTTGGCGCGTACCCGTCGGCGCCACGGGCTCTACCCGCGCCCCATCTACGCGATCGGCTTCCGGCTGGTGGAGGACCTGGGATGACGAAGCGCGTCCTGCCCTCCCGCCTGTCGCGGCCGAGTCTGCACCCCGCGCTGGATCCGGCCGTGCTGGAGCGCCATCCGGCGCTGGCGGCCTTCGCGGCCGATCTCGGCGGAACGCCGCTGGTGTCGCTGCCGCGCCGGCGCGGGGAGGCGCGGATCCTGGCCAAATGCGAGTGGGAGAACCCGACCGGCTCGATCAAGGACCGGACGGCGTTCGCGCTCCTCTACGACCTTCTTCGGCGCGAGCGCGAGCCGGACCGGGTGCTCGAATACTCCGGCGGCAACCTCGCCGTGTCCTTGTCGAGGCTGTGTGGCGCGCTCGGTCTCGCCAACACCCTGGTGATGGCCTCCTTCGTCTCCCCTGCCGTCGTCGATGCGATGCGGACGCTGGGAACGCAGGTCGACCTCGTTCCAAAGGAGCTCGGCTTCTGGGCCGTGATGGAGCGGGCCTACACCTTGGCCGAGCGCCATCCGGACTGGAGCTTCCTGCATCAGCACCGCAACGGCGCCAACCTCTGGATCCACCGGACGGGAACCGGCGAGGAGCTTCTCGACGACCTCGCGGACGCCGGCGTCGCCCGGGTGGACGCATGGGTCGCGTCGATCGGGACGGGCGGGACCCTGATCGGGGTCCACGAAGCGCTGCGCCGGTGCTTTCCGGAGGTTCGCATGGTGGCGGTGACGCCCGCGGAGCTGCCCTACGGAAGCCCGCGTCCACCGAACGGACTGCCGAAATATGCCGGCTCCGGCGGGCTCGGCTCCGGGCGGAAGCAGCCGTTCGTCGAGGCGCGGGAGGCCCGGATCTGGCGTCGGCTGGTGGTCAGCCATCCGCACTCGATCGCCGCGATTTCCCGTCTCCATGAGGAGAGCGGGCTGCGCGTCGGCTCCTCGGCTGCCGCGAACTGGCTGGCGGCCGTCCGGGTCGCGCGGGAGATCGGACCGGACGGGGTCGTGGCCACGGTATTCCCGAGTGCGGCCACGGAGCAGGAATGGAACGCCGCCTGCGCCACGACGCCCGCCGAACGTTGCGACGCGGCCGCCCTGGAGGATGGGCAGGAGCCGCTCCAATGACGGCCCCGGAGCCGCCGCCGACGCTGGACGCCTGCCTCGCGCCTGTGCTCGCCTGCTCGGGCCGGATCGCCTGTGCTGCCGCCGTCGCACCGGAAGGGTGCGCCGATGTCGCCTGACCTGGATGGCGAGGACGAGGGTGCCCCGGGCGAGGGAGCGGCGGCCTATCGCGTGCGTCTGGCGGCGGCCTACGCCGAGCGCTACGCCGAGGGCACCGACATCTGGTCCGACGAGGCGGCAATGGCGGAAGTCGGCCGCCAGTTCGCGCGCTGGATCGGTCCGCCGGTCAAGCGGGTGCTCGATGTCGGCGCAGGACGGGGCCGCGACGCACGGCACTTTGCCGACCTCGGGCACGACGTGACGGCGGTCGATCTGGTGGTGCCGCCGCCGGAGCTTCGCCCCCGAGGGCCGGGCCGGCTCGTCTTCCTCCGCACGGATATCCGCACGTTCCGGCCCGACACGGGCTTTGATGCGATCTGCGACAACGGCTGCTACCACCACGAAGCGCCGGCGGACCAGCCGGGCTATCTGGCGCGGCTGGCGGAGCTGATGCGCGGGCCGGAGGCCTCGCTGTGCCTGTCGGTCTTTGCGGCGGCCGGGGACCGCGGCGATCTCGCGACGATGCCCGACGGCCGGCTGCGCCGGACCTATGCGATTGACGAGCTGGCGTCCGAGCTGGAGCGTGGGGGCTTCACCGTCGGGGAGCATCGGGTCGTTGCGCGCGCGCGTCCCGGACGGGCCTACCTCGCGGTCCTTGCCCACCGGGTCGGGGGCGGGTCGTGAAGGCCCTGTTCGTCGAGAGCCGTCCGCTCAACGGTCTCGGACCGCTCGCCCGGCTGGCGGCCCGCGGACACAGGGTCGACCTGGCGACGGCCGCGTGGGAGGCGCTGGCGCGAACCGATCCGGAAGCCGTCGAAGGGGCGCGGGCATCGGTCGGGCTCGTGCCCCTGCCCGCCGGCTCGACCGGGGATGCCGAGGCGATCGAGGCGGCGCTCCGCCGGGTGGGGCGGCGGCTCGCCGACTACGAGGCGGTTCTCACGCTCGCCGACGACGCGGTCGAGACGGCGGCGCACCTGGCCCGGCGGGTTGGACGCGTCCACGCCACCCCGGAGGCCGTTGCCCGCGCCAAGGACAAGGCCGAGACCCGGCGCCTGCTGACAGCGGCCGGCCTGCCCCAGCCGAACCATGCGCGGGTGCGCGACCTCGACGACGCACGCGCCGCGGCGGCGGCGATCGGCTATCCCGTGGTGGTCAAGCCGGCCCGCCTGTCGGCCGCGCGGGGCGTGTCCCGCGCCGACGACCCGGTCGATCTGGAGGCCGCCGTCACGGTCGCGGCGCGGGCGACGCAGCAGGCCGGCCGCGGCGGCGATCCGATCCTGATCGAGGGGCTCGTCGAGGGGCCGCAGGTGAGCGCCGAGATACTCTCGCGCGGCAGGGAGCGCCTCGTTCTCGGGTTCACCGACCGGCTGCCGCCCCTCGGCGGCTTCGCCGAGCGCGGCGGCGCCTTTCCGGCCGCCTTTCCGATGGAGGCCGAGGCGCGCCGGGTCGCGGCCGCCGCGCTCGACGCGATCGGTTTCACCGACGGCGCCGCCCATGTCGAGATGCGCTGCGGGCCGAACGGCCCCGTCGTCATCGAAATCAACCCGCGGCTCGCCGGATTCGTCGTGCCGGAGCTTGTCGAGGTCGCAACGGGCCTGGATGTCTACGATGCGCTCGTGCGGCTGCATGCAGGCGGGTCGCTGCCGACGGCTCCGGCGGAGTCGCGGGTGGGCGCGCTCCGCCCCGTCTTCGCGCCGCGGGCCGGCGTGCTGCGGGGCATCGACGTGACCCGCGCCCGATCCGCGCCGGGCGTGACCGGTGTCTACGTGTTCCGGAGCCCCGGGGACCGGGTGCGCGTCGCTGCCGACAACCGCGATCGGCTGGGCGCGGTTGTCGCCGCGGCAGGGACCGCGGAAGAGGCGGGACTGGCCGCAGAGGCGGCTTGCGCGCGCGTCGAGGTTGCGTATGAATTGGAATCTTCCTCCCGCGCACGTTGAACGGAGCCCCAGCGCATGTCGAAGCCTTCCGGAGGCGCACCAGGCGCCGCCGCATCCGTCGATGCCCGCGAAGTGCGCAAGGTGCTTCTCCTGCGCTTCACATGGTCGATCATCCTGCTCCAGGCGGTGATGACGCCGTATTTCGTGGAGAAGGGCCTCGATCTCCGGGAGGTCTTCCTTCTGCAGTCGTTCTTCGCGTTCGCGCTGCTGGTCTGCGAGCTTCCGACGGGCGTGATCTCGGATGTCCTCGGGCGGCGCACGGTCCTGGTGGGGGCGGCCCTGGCGCGGGGCCTGGGGGCGACGGCGCTGGTGCTCCTGGAGGGCTTCTGGGGCATGGCCACCGCCTACGCGCTTCTCGCGGTGGGCAACAGCGCCCTGTCGGGATCGGACGTCTCCGCCCTGGTCGATCGCTATCGGGCGAGCGGGGAGACGGACCGGTCGCTCGACTTCTATCTGGGCCGCCTGCGGATGCTCTCGCTTACCGCGGCCGCGGGGTCGGCCGCGATCGGCGGGGTGATCGCGAGCGGATCGCTGCTCGTGGCCGGCATCGTGAACTGTGGCGTCGCCTGGCTGGCGCTGCCGGTCGCCCTTTCGATCTCGCCGGACGCGGTTCGGGCGGCGGGTGGGGCGAAACCCGCACGGCCCGCCGCCCTGGCGGTTGTGCGGCGCGCCGCGGGCCTGGTGCGCACCAGCCCTCTGCTGTCGCTCACGCTGCTCGCGGCAGCGGCGTTCACTCTTTACACGACGGCGACGACCTACGCCTTCCAGATGCGCTGGCTGGAGCTCGGGCTCGACCCGGTCTGGATGGGCATCGCCTTCGCCGCGCGCAGCATCGTCGCGGCCGCCGCCGCAACGGCGATCGTAGGGCTGATCGCACGGTTCGGCGGGTCCGCCGTCCTGATCGGCGGGGGAATCGTCGCGGCGATCGCGCTCCTGCTCGCGATCCCACGTGGTCTGGAGACCAGCCTCGCGGCGATGATGCTGCTGGCCACCACGGACGGCGTCGCCACCGTGCTGCTGCTCACGCGGGTCAATTCCCTGGTGACGACGGAGGTGCGCGCAACGGCGAACTCGACGATCAATTTCCTCAATCGCGGTCTGATGATCGGCTTCGGCCCGATTCTCGGCGCCGCGGCGGCGCGCGACGGGGCCGGAGGCGCCTTCGCCATTCTGGCGATCGTCGCGCTCGCGGTCCTGCTCGGCCTGGTGCTGCCCCTGGCGAAACGCCTCAGGGACGAGGCGACGCCCGTCGCGCCGGGCTGACCTGGGCCGCTTTGGCCCCTGATCCGCCTCGACGCCTGACCGGTGCCGCCAGCCGCCTCAGAGAGCCGCCGCGGCGGCGTCCGCCGGGGCCGGGCGGTCGACCACGACGGCGCCGTTCTTGACCACGCGCCGGTGCCGGGCCCGGTCCGCCGCCGCCGCGATGTCGCGGGTCGGATCGCCGTCGACCACCAGCAGGTCGGCGATCGCGCCCTCCGCCAGCCGGCCGTGGTCGTCCAGGCCGACCAGGTCAGCGGCATTGGCGGTGGCGGCGATCAGCGCGTCGATCGGGCTCATGCCGACCTCGACCATGTAGGCCAGTTCCAGCGCGTTCGCGCCATGGGCGTTGAACGGCGTTCCGGCGTCGGTCCCCATGGCGATCCGGCCCCCCAGCCGGTGGAACAGCTTGATCGAGTCGCGGTGCCGCTCGGCCACCCGGCGGGACTTTTCGACCGCCCAGGCAGGGATGCCCTTGTCAGCGTTGGTCAGGATGTTCATCACCGCCGCCAGGGTCGGCACCAGATAGGTGCCGCGCTGGCGCATCTCCTCCGCCGCGGCCTCGGTCAGGAAGATGCCGTGCTCGATCGAGTCGACGCCGGCGCGGGTCGCGTTCAGGATCCCCGCCGTGCCCTGCGCATGGCTCGCCGACTTGCGCCGGAAGCGCTTGGCCTCCGACACGCCGGCGCGCAGTTCCCCCTCGGTATAGTGCGCGTCCTCGGGATCGACGCCGGGGGTCATGACGCCGCCGGTGGCCATGATCTTGATCAGGTCCGCGCCGGCGTGGATCTGCTCGCGCACCGCCTTGATCACCTCGGCCTCGCCGTCGGCGACCCGGCCCCAGCGATTGCCGTGACCGCCGGTCATGCAGATCATCCGGCCGGCCGCGCGGACGGTCGGGCCGGGGAACCTGCGCCGGTTGATCTCGTCGCGGGCCGCCAATTCCACATGGTTGCGGCCGCCGCAGTCGCGCACCGCCGTGACGCCGGCTTCGAGCGTAATCCGGGCATTGTCCAGCACCTTGAGCGCCAGCTTCGCGTCGCTCAGCGTGTCGATCACGGCGGCCGGATTGCCCTCGGCCCCGTAGCAGAGGTGGACGTGGCAGTCGATCAGTCCGGGAAGAACCGTGCCGCCCGCGGTGTCGACCACGCGGCCGGCGAAGCCGTCGAACTCCGCCGCCGGCGCCAGGCGGACGATGCGGTCGCCCTCGGTCAGCAGGGCGTGGTCGACATGGAGGGCGGCCCCATCGAAGATCCGGCCACCCCGGTAGAGCGTCTGCATCGTGTTTCCTCGTCAAGAACTCTCGGACCCGGCACCATACGGCCGCCGGGGCCCTTTCCTACGCCGCCGCCTGAGGCAGCGGCACCCCGTCGAGCGCGGCGTCGATGTCCGCCGCCCTCGGCATGCTGTCCTGGGCGCCCCAGCCGCGGCAGGCGAGCGCCGCGGCGACCGAGGCCCGGCGCAGCGTCTCCCCCAGCCCCAGCCCGGCGTCCAGTCCGGCGGCGAACACGCCCGTGAAGGTGTCCCCGGCGCCGGTGGTGTCGACCGGCTCGACCGCCAGCGCCGCGACCCGCCACAGGGCCCCGTCGGCGACCGCCAGGGCGCCGTCGCCGCCCAGGGTGACGACGCAGGTCAGCCCCGCCCGCGCCGCCAGGGCGCGCGCCGTCTCCTCCGCCGCGCCGTCGGACGTCAGCCCCAGATGGCGCGCCACGGCCGCCGCCTCGTGCTGGTTGACCACCAGCACGTCCAGCGCCTCCAGCGCCTCGGCCGGCACCGGGGCGGCGGGCGCGACGTTCAGCACAGTGCGCACGCCGCGCCCCCGCGCCCGCTCGAGCAGGGCCCAGTTCTCCGCCGGCCGGACCTCCATCTGCATCAGCAGCGTGGTCTCCGGGGTCAGGGCGGCATCCGGCACCGCCGAGGCGGCGATCGAGAGGTTGGCGCCGGCGGCGACGGAGATCGCATTCTCCCCCGCCGGGTCGACGGTGATCATGGCGATGCCGGTCGGCCGGTCCGCGGTGGCGACGAGATCCGTCGCCACGCCCTCCCGGCGCAGGTTCCCGGTGAGCGCCCGGCCGAAGGCGTCGTCGCCCACGGCGCCGGCCATCGCCACCTGCGCCCCGGCGCGGGCCGCGGCGACCGCCTGGTTGTCGCCCTTGCCGCCCGGCAGCGTGCGATAGCCTTCCCCAATCACCGTCTCGCCCGGCCGAGGGATCGCCGCGGCGGCCAGGACCAGGTCCATGTTGAGCGAGCCGAAGACGAGGATCATGGCTGCACGGTCCGACTGGGGGAACGGATGGGCGCCTGCGGCGGATCAATGACTCATCAGCACCGGCACGGTCATCTGCTGCAGGATCTTGCGGGTGACGCCGCCCAGCACCAGTTCGCGCAACCGGGTGCGGCCGTACCCGCCCATCACCAGGAGGTCGGCGTCCAGGTCGGAGACCCGGCTCAGCAGCGCGTCGCCCGGCTCCAGGTGGTCGGCGCGGATATGCGCCGCCTCGGCATCGATCCCGTGGCGCGACAGGTGCAGGGCGATGTCGGCCCCCGGCGCGTCGCCGACCTGCCAGCTGTCCGGGTTGACCGCCAGCACGGTCACCTTCTCCGCCGCCTCCAGAAGCGGCATCGCGTCGGCGACGGCGCGCGCCGCTTCCCGGCTGGCGTTCCAGGCTACCACGATCCGCCGCCCGACCTCGCCCGGCTTGAAGCTGTACGGCGTCAGCAGCACCGGCCGGCCGCCCATCAGCACCATGGCGTCGGGCTCCGGCGCACTGTTGCGCTCCCCCTCCGGGTCGGTCTGGCCGATCACCATCAGGTCGCAGTAGCGCGCGTGCAGCGCCGCCACGGTGGTCGGATGCCCCTTGAGGGAGCGCCATTCGGTCCGATCCTCCCGCCCGGCGCGGCGTGCGGTCTCCTCGAAGGCCGCGCGCGCCTGCTCCGCCTGCTCCTGGGCCGCCTGGTCGTGGATCGTCCGCGCCTCCGCCGGGATCTGCGACAGGATGTAGCCGGGGATGTTGGCCGGCGGCTGGACATGCAGGGCGGTCAGATGCGCATCATGCCTTTCCGCCAGACGCAGGGCGTAATCGACTCGGATCGCCGAGCCGGCGCCGGAGTCGACGGCGACCATCAGGTTCTTGAGCGCCATGGAAGTCGGGATCCCTCTTGCTTCGGCCGGGGCCGGTCTTGGCGCCGGCCGCCGCCAAGACCGGCGGCATCCCCGACTGTACGCCGGAGCCGCGCCGTCTGGCCAGCCCCGGCGCCCGCACAGGGTCGCGCGAGGGTTCAGAAACCGACCTTGTGCGCTTCCTCGACCATCTGCGGCGCCGCCTTAAGGCCGCGGTCCTCGGCCGGGATGCGGCCCTCCTCGACGCCGTGGCAGCTGACCATGCTGCCCTCCTCCGACCGCGTGAGCTGCGGCACTTCGGTCCGGCAGCGGTCGTTTGCGAAGGGGCAGCGCGGATGGAACGGACAGCCCGGCGGCGGGTCGATCGGGTTGGGTACCTCGCCGCCGACCGGCTGGCGCTCCCGCCCCGACATGTCGAGGTCGGGGATCGTGTCCATCAGCATCCGCGTATAGGGGTGCCGCGGGAAGCGGAACAGCGTCCGCTTGTCCGACCACTCCACCAGCCGGCCGAGATACATCACGCCGACCGAGTCGGAGACGTGATAGACCACCGCGAGATTGTGGCTGATGAAGAGGTAGGTCAGCCCCAGCTCCCGCTGCAGGTCCTTCATCAGGTTCAGGATCTGGGCCTGGACCGAGACGTCGAGCGCCGACGTCGGCTCGTCGCAGACGATGAAGTCGGGATTCGAGGCCAGGGCCCGGGCGATCGAGATGCGCTGGCGCTGCCCGCCGGAGAACTCGTGCGGATACTTCTCGCCGTCGGCGGCGGTCAGCTTGACGAGCTCCAACAGCTCCCCGACCCGCTGTCGCACCTGCTCGGGCGTCCTTTCCAGCTGGTGGGCGCGCAGCGGCTCGGCAACGATGTCGCGCACCCGCCAGCGCGGATTCAGGCTGGCATAGGGATCCTGGAAGATCATCTGCAGCCGGCGGCGGAACGGCATGATCTCCCGCCGATTGCGGAAGCTCGCGATGTCGACGCCCTCGAACAGCACGCTGCCGCGGGTCGGCCGGTAGAGGCCGACGACGCAGCGCGCCACCGTCGACTTGCCGCAGCCGCTCTCGCCGACCAGGCTGAAGGTCTGGCCGGCCGGGATGTCGAAGCTGACGCCGTCGACCGCCTTGAGGATCCTCCGGGGCGCCCGCTCCAGCACCCGGTTCAGCAGCGGCTTGGAGACGTCGAAATGCATCGCCAGCCGGTCGACCCGGACCAGCGGTGTGCCGCCCGCAGCCGTCGTCCGCTCCGCGGCATCGGCCGGTCGGGGGGCCGGTCGGGGGGCCGGTCGGGGGGCCGGTCGGGGGGCCGGTCGGGGGTCGAGGGCGGCGTCAGCCATGGCTCAGCACCTCCAATCGGTCCTCCTCCGCGACGGCGTCGGGCCGCCCCTCCCACAGCCAGCAGGCGACCGCGCCGTCGCCGACCGGCATCGGGTCGGGCCGCACCTTGTCGCACTTGTCGAAGCGCTTGGGACAGCGTGGGTGAAACGCGCAGCCGGGCGGTATCGACGTCAGGCGCGGCATGGCGCCCTCGATCTGGCTCAGCCGCTCCAGATCCGCGCCGATCGTCGGGATCGAACCCATCAGGCCGACCGTATAGGGATGGCGCGGGTGGCGGATCACATCCTTGACCGGCCCCAGCTCTGCGATCCGGCCGGCATACATCACCGCCACCCGATTGGCCGTCTCAGCGATCACGCCCATGTCGTGGGTGACCAGCATGACCGCGGTGCCGTGGTCCCGGCACAGCCGCTTGAGGAGCGCCAGGATCTGGGCCTGGATCGACACGTCGAGCGCGGTGGTCGGCTCGTCCGCCACCACCAGCCGCGGGTTGACCGCCAACGCCAGCGCAATCACCACCCGCTGGCGCATGCCGCCGGAGAACTGGTGCGGATAGCTGTCGACCCGCCCCTCCGCGGCCGGGATGCCGACCTCTTTCAGGAGCTCGATCGCCCGCTGCCGCGCCTTGGTCGGCGAGAGGTCGGTATGGGTCTGGATCGTCTCCACCAGCTGTCGGCCGATCGTGTAGAGCGGGTTGAGGCTGGTCAGCGGGTCCTGGAAGATCGCGCCGATCTTCCGGCCGCGGATCCGGCGCATCTTCTCGTAGGGCAGGTTGTCGATCCGCTGGCCCTCCAGCAGGATCTCGCCGCCGGCGATCCGGCCCGGCGGTTCCAGGAGACCGATGATCGACATGCCGGTCATCGACTTGCCGGCGCCGGACTCCCCGACCACGCCCAGCACCTCGCCCTCGCGGATGTCGAACGACACGTCGTCGACCGCCACCAGGGTGCCCCGGCGGGTCGGAAACTCGACCCGCAGGTTGCGCACGCTCAACAGGGGATCGGTCATCGGCGTCACCGGAGGCGCGGATTGAGGGCGTCGCGCAGCCAATCGCCCAGCAGGTTGACCGACAGCGCCAGGATGATCAGGGCCAGGCCAGGGAACATGGTGATCCACCATTCGCCCGAGAACAGGAAGTTGCCGCCGATCCGGATCAGCGTGCCGAGCGACGGCTGGGTCGGCGGTACGCCGACGCCCAGGAAGCTGAGCGTTGCCTCGGCGATGATCGCGAGCGCCAGGCCGATCGTCGCGATCACGGTGACCGGCCCCATCACGTTGGGCAGCACGTGCCGGATCACGATCAGCGCCGGATGGATGCCGATCACCCGGGCGGCCTGGACATACTCCTTGTTCTTCTCCACCAGCGTGGTGCCGCGCACCGTGCGCGCGAACTGGACCCAGTCGGACAGGCCGATCGCCAGGATCAGCACGTAGATCGCCATCTCCTCGTGGAACTCCCGCGGCACCAGGGCCCGCGCCACGCCGAAGATCAAAAGGGCGACCAGGATCGACGGGAAGCTGAGCTGGACGTCGGCGATGCGCATGATCAGGCTGTCGATCCAGCCGCCGACATAGCCGGCGATCAGCCCGAGCGTGACGCCCAGCACCATCGCGAACAGGATGGCGGAGAAGCCCACCAGCAGGGAGATCCGCGCGCCGTACATGATCGCCGACAGGACGTCGCGCCCCTGGTCGTCGGTGCCCAGAAGGTAGACGTTGCCCGAGAACCCGGCCTCGCCCGGTGGTGTGAAGCCGTCCATCAGGTTGAGCGTCGACGGGTCGAACGGGTCGTAGGGCGCCAGCCACGGGGCGAAGACCGCGGCGACGAGCACGATCAGCGTGACGGTCGCGGAGATCACCGCCACCGGCGAGGTCCGGAAGCTGTAGAACAGGTCGCTGTCCAGCGCCCGCTTCATTCGGCCGGGAGGCCGGATCGGAGCGTCGGGGGCGACCCGCGGCCGCCCCGGCTGGGTCTCGACCGCCTGCGGGTCGACGCGCCGCTCCTCGGTCGTGGTCATGACAGCTCCCTCCCCGCCCCGGTCAGTGGCCACCGCCGCCGGACCGCTGCACCCTGAGGCGCGGGTCGACGGCGTAGTAGAGCAGGTCGACGATCAGATTGATGACCACAAAGAACAGCGCGATCATCATGAGATAGGCTCCCATCACCGGAATGTCGACGAACTGGATCGCCGAGATGAACAGGAGGCCGATGCCCGGCCACTGGAACACCGTCTCGGTGATGATGGCGAAGGCGACGATCGCGCCGAGTTGCAGGCCGGTGATCGTGATCACCGGCACAAGCGTGTTCTTCAGCGCATGGCCGAAATTGATCGCCCGGTTGCTCAGTCCGCGCGCGCGGGCGAACTTGATGTAGTCGGTCCGCAGCACTTCCAGCATCTCCGCGCGCACCAGCCGCATGATCAGGGTCAGCTGGAACAGCCCGAGGGTGATCGCCGGCAGGATCAGCGCCTTCAGCCCGCTCGTGGTCAGGAAGCCGGTGGTCCACCAGTCGTTGAGCCGGACGACCTGGCCCCGACCGAAACTGGGCAGCCACTGCAGTTGGACCGCGAAGACGTAGATCAGCAGGATGCCGATCAGGAAGGTCGGCAGCGAGACGCCGATCAGCGACAGGGTCATCACCACACGGCTGAGCAGGCCGTTGCGGTTGAGCGCGGTATAGACGCCCATCGAGATTCCGACCACCAGGGCGAAGACCGCCGAGACGAAGGCGAGTTCCAGGGTCGCGGGCAGCCGTTCGGCGATGATGTCCTCGACCGGCCGGGCCATGCGGTAGGAGACGCCGAACTCGCCCTGCACCGCCCGGCCGATGAACCGGACGAACTGGACGTAGAACGGGTCGTTCAGGCCCAGCCGCTCCCGCAGCTGCTCCCGCTCGATCTGGGTCGTCTCCTGCCCCACCATGTTGTTGATGGGGTCGCCGACATACGTGAACATGCTGAACGACACGAAGCCGACGACCAGCATGACGATGACCGACTGCAGCAGGCGCCGGATGATGAATGCCGCCATGACGCGTGTTCGTCTTCCCGTTAAAGGCTCCCGAGCCCGGCCGGTTCGGCGCCTCCGACCCGCTGTCCGGCTCGGCCGTCCCGGAAGTGGGGCAGCCCTGTCGCACCCGGCAGGCGCGGCGGTGATCGCTGCCGCGGGCGGCCCCCGCGCCGGGGTGTGGGAACCGGCCGCAGGCCCGCGCTTCTAGTGCCCGGCCCGCCGGCCGTCAATGTCCGCCGTCAACCACCGGACCGGTGCCGGCAGGGCGGGGCGGGGCGGGCGGACCGCCGCCCCGCCCCGCCGGTCATTCGAACGTCGCGTACTTGAACAGCGGTTCGTCGTTGACACGGATCGGCACGTCGATTCCGTCCTTCATCGCCCAGGTGATCACCTGGTGGTGCAGCGGCGTGTAGATCAGGGAATCGTTCGCCACCTGCCACGCCTCCCGGATCAGCGCGTCGCGCGCCTGAAGATCCACCTCGGTCTGGATCTCCTGGATCATCGCGTCGAGGTCCGGGTTGGAATAGCCGGTGAAGTTCCACGACCCACGAGTGCCGTCGGTGGTGTGGAAAAGGTAGTTGAAGACGTACTCGCTGTCGTAGGTCGGCACGCCCCAGCCCAGCATGTAGAAGTCCTGCACGCCCTGCTGCATTTCGGCGAAATGGATCGACTTGGGCTGGCTGATCAGGTTCACGTCGATGCCGACCTGGCCCAGCATGCCGGTGATCGCGGTGCAGATCGCCTCGTCGTTGACGTAGCGGTCGTTCGGGCAGTGCAGGCTGACCTGGAAACCGTCGCCGTAGCCGGCCTCATCCAGCAGCTGCTCGGCGAGTGCCGTGTCGTAGGCCAGCCGCTCGTCGAGGTCCGGCGAATAGCCGCTGACGCCCGGCGAGGTCACCATGCCGGCCGGCACGGCCAGGCCGCGCATGACGACGTTCTGGATCGCCTCGATGTCGATGGCACGGTAGATCGCTTCGCGCACCCGCCGGTCGGCGAACGGGTTGGCCCCCTCGACATCGTCGTTCTCGATGTCGTCGGCGCCGACGTTCATGCCCAGGAAGATCGTGCGGACCTGGTTGACCTGCTGCAGGGCGAGGCCCTCCGCGGAAGCCAGCCGCTGCAGGTCCTGGACCGGCGGGTCGAGCAGGAAGTCGATCTCGCCCGAGAGCAGCGCCGCCACCCGGGTCGGGGCCGAGGAGACCGGGGTGTAGATCACCTCGTCGACCTCGTTCGGGAACTCGCCGGCGCCCCAATAGTCCTCGTTCTTCGCCATGACGGTCCGAACGTCCGCCTCACGGCTGACCAGGCGGTAGGCGCCGGTGCCGTTGACGTTGCGCACCGCATAGGTCTCCTCGCCCTCGGCGAAGTCCTGCGGCTCTTCCACCCCGTTCTCGACGGCCCACTCCTCGTCCATGATGAAGACGGAAGTCAGCCATTCCGGCAGGATCGGGTTGGGGCCGTCGGTGGTGATCCGGACGGTGTAGTCGTCGATCTTCTCCACCCCGGTGACCGAGCTGAGATAGCTCACGAAGTCCGAGGTCTCGCTCATCGCGCGGTTGATCGAGAACACCACGTCGTCGGCATTGAACGGATTGCCGTTGTGGAAGGTCACGCCCTCGCGCAGCTCGAAAACCCACGAGGTGTCGTCGGCCGGCGCCCAGCTGGTCGCGAGGCTGGGCACCTTGGCGGCGTCGATGTCCCGCTCGATCAGCGTGTCGTAGAACTGGCGGACCATGGCGTTGGTCGGCCCTTCGTTCTGCGCGTGCGGATCGAGAGTCAGCGCGTCGCCGGCCGAGGCCCAGCGGATCACGTTCTGCGCGTCCGCCGTCCCCGCGGCGGTTGCCACCGCGATCGACGCAACCGTGGCCAGAAGCAGCGTTCTGCCAGTCATGCTCCGAGTATCTCCCTGTTCATGAGGTCGTCGGGCCGCGCCGCTTCGCCGGCGGCATCGCTGATGTGTCGGCCCGAGCCCTCCCATATCGCCTCGCGCAAATCCCATGCCACTCACAACCGGCTCTATCGGCCGGCTTCTCCGGGAGGCAAACAAGCGCGCATCGATCGTCAGCATGCAATTCGCTCACGGTTTAGGCAAGACTGCCGTTCCGGTGGCGGATTGCCGGGCAATGGCCCATTCCCCCGGCAAGCCGGCGCCAAAGATAAGGCCCCGGCGCCCCCTTGAGGGCGCCGGGGCCGGAACTTCCGCGGCGGACAGCCGGTCGCCCGGCTGCGGCCTCACTCCGCGATGGTCACGTGCCGCCAGACGAACTGGTTGTCGGCGCGCTGGGCCAGATCGACGTCGTCCGAGGCCCCCCAGGCCAGGGCCTGCTGGTGCAGCGGAATGTGGGAAATGTCCTGATGCTCGATCGCCCAGGCCTGGTCGATCAACTCGGCCCGCCGCTCCAGGTCGGTCTCGACCAGGACCTGGTCGGTCAGGGCGTCCAGCTCCGGGTTCGAATAGCCGCCCAGGTTGAACGAACCGCGGCCGCCCTCGTCGCGGCTGCCGACGATGTTGTAGAGCACGTTCCAGCTGTCGAAGCTGCCCGGCGTCCAGCCCAGCAGGTAGAAGCTGGTGTCGTAGCCGCCCTGGGCCAGGACCTTGGCGAAGTAGAGGCTCTTGGTCTGCGCCAGCAGGTCGACCTCGACGCCGACCTGCCCCAGCATGCCGACGACCGCCGTGCAGATCGCCTCGTCGTTGACGTAGCGGTCGTTCGGGCAGTCCATCGTGACGCGGAAGCCGTCCGGATAGCCCGCCTCGGCCAGCAGTTCGCGCGCCAGGTCGGGATCGTACTCGTATCGGTCCATGTCGGCGGGGAAGCCATTGACGCCCGGCGCGACCATGGCCGCGGAGGGGGTCGACTGCCCGCGCATCACGACGCGCTGGATCGCCTGGATATCGATGGCGCGGTAGAACGCCTCGCGCACGCGGCGGTCCTTGAAGGGGTTCGCGCCCTCGACGTCGCTGTAGAGCAACTCGTCCCGCGCCTGGTCCATGCCCAGGAAGATGGTGCGCAGTTCCGGCCCGGTCAGCGTGCGGGTGCCCTCGTTCTGCTCGACCCGCTGGATGTCCTGCAGCGGGATTGGATAGGCCATGTCCATTTCGCCCGACAGCAGCGCCGCGACGCGGGTGGAGTCGTTGGCGATCGGCTGGAACTCGACCCGGGTCAGGTTATGGGTCGCCTCGTCCCACCAGTCCGGGTTCGGCACCGCCGTGGTGCGCACGTCCGGCGTCCGCTCCTCGATCATGAACGGTCCGGTGCCGTTGGCGTTCAGGTTGGCGTAGTTGTCGGAGTTCGGGTCGGACACGTTGGTCGGCATGGCCGCGTTGTTCGCCTCCGACCATTCCTTGTCCATGATGTACCAGGTGTCCCACTCGAAGTGCAGGATCGGATTGGGCACTTCGGTGACGAAGTCGACCGTGTGGTCGTCGACGACCTCCACCGCGGTGATCCCGGAGACGCGGGTGCGCAGATCCGATCCCTCGGCCTTGGTGCGCTCGTAGGTGAAGGCCACGTCTTCGGCGGTGAACGGGTTGCCGTTGTGGAACGTCACCCCTTCGCGCAGGTGGAACCGCCAGCGGGTCGGCTCGACGATCTCCCAGCTCTCCGCCAGCGACGGCTCGATCTCCAGGTCGGGGCCGCGACGGGTCAGGCCCTCGTAGATGTTGCCCTGGAAGCCGAGCGTGAACGTCTCGTTCAGCCCGTGCGGGTCAAGCGTGCTGACGTCGCCCTGGAAGGTGAAGCGCAGGGTTTCGGCCGAAGCCGCCGCGGAAACCGAAAGCGCGATGATCGCGGCACTCGCCATGAGTGCACCGGTCTTGCCCATGAAGTCACGTCCCCCAGTTCGGGCGCCTGCCCGGCCGGGCGCCGGCGCCTCTGGTTGTCCCTGGCTGCGACCGTCGGCCGGCGTTTGGCGCCAGGCCGATCGCATCCGTCCCCGTTCGTCCGACGGCGCGCTGCACGCCGTCATCAGGCTCCGGTCAGCAAAGAGAAACAGCGGGGTCAAGTCAACCGGTTCCGGGAGCGGGCGGTCGCCGCTTGCGGCATGCTCAGTCGATCTGGCGGGCGGCGACCCTTGCGCCGTCGCCGATCGCTTCGCCCGGGTGGAGGATCACCCGGTCCCCCGCGGCCAGGCCTTCCAGGACCTGTGCCCGATCCTGGTTGCGCCGCCCCAGGGTGACGCGCGTCGCGACGGCCCGGTCGTCGACGACCCGGAACACCTCCCAGTCCCCGCCCGCCCGGTAGAGCGCGCCCAGCGGGACGGCGACGACCGCCTCCTCGCGCCAGACGATGATCGCCGCATCGACCCGATAGCCGTGGCCGAGCGCCGCATAGGCCGACGGGGCGGCGGTCAGGTCGAGCACGGCGTTGACCCGCTGCTCCTCAATCCCGAGCGCCGAGACCTCGGTGAAGCCGAACGGCTCGACCCGGCGCACCACCGCATCCAGCGGCGGGCCACCCCAGCCGGTCACGGTCGCCCGATCGCCCGCCGTCACCTGGACCGCGTCGGAGGACAGCAATTCGACCACCACCTCCAGCCGGCGCGGATCGCCGACCTCTACCAGCGGCGTGCCGGCGGCGACCACGCCCTCGCTCTCGTGGAGCAGGCGAAGCACATTCCCGTCGACCGGCGAGCGCACCTCGACGCAGCACTCCGAAGCGTCGCCGCCGCCGCCCTCGCCCGGGGCGATCAGGGCGGCGCGGACGGTCTCGAGATTGGCCTGGGCGACCCGGAGCGCGGCGCGCGCCTGGGCAACCGCGGCGCGCTTGGTATCGTAGTCGAGCTGCCGGCGCTCCAGCGTTGCCTCGCTGATCGTGCCGCGCTGGGCCAGCTGCTCGGCGCGGGTCAGCTCCGCCTCCGCGTAGTCCTGCTCCGCCTCCGCCCGCGCCACGTCGGCAATCGCCAGGTCGCGCGCCGCCTCGGCCGAGCGCACGGCGGCCTGCGCCTCGGCCATCGACCGCACGTCGAGAAAGGCCGGATCGGTCGGACGGATGGTGGCGATCACGGTCTCGCCGGCCTCGACCGCGTCGCCCACGTCGGCGTCGATCCTGAGCAGGCGGCCGGCGACCGGCGCGGAGACGACATAGAGGTCGACCACACGGGTACGTCCCTCCTCCTCGACCGCAACGGCGAGCGGCGCCTTGGCCACCACGGCGATGTCGACCGGCACCGGGCGGGGCCAGAACGCCCAGGCCAGCACGGCGACGAGGCCGGCGGCGACCGCGGTCCCGGCGGCGAGCCGGCGCGCGAAGGGGGACATCGACGACCTTACTCCCGGGTCTTGAGGACGGCGATCAGGTCCAGCCGGTCGATCCGGCGCCGGACCACGGCACCGGACACGACCGCGGCCCCGACCACGACGGCGATCGACCAGCCGTAACTCGCACGGTCGACCACCAGCGGAATGCGGAACAGCTCGGTATCGAATCCCTGGACCATCAGCCAGGAAAAGCCCCAGCCGATCGCGGCGGCCAGCGGCAGCGACGCGATCGTCAGCACCGCGAGTTCACCGAGCAGGATCCACGACACTTCGGCGCGGGTGAAGCCGAGCACCCGCAGGCTGGCCAGTTCCCGCCCCCGTTCGCTGAGCCCGATCCGGGCGGCGTTATAGATCACGCCGAAGGCGATGACGCTGGCGAAGCCGACGAACACCACGGTCATGATCGCCACGTTCTCGGCCATGGTGTCGCGCAGCGACTCCTCGGCCTCGGAGAGCAGGGTCACGCCGGCGATCGCCGGCGTCCGCTTGACCTCGGCGTAGAGCGCGTCGCGCCGGCTCGGATCGATCGCGACATGGGCGCCAGACACGGTCGCCCCCTCCCCCAGCAGGCGCCGCAGGGCTTCGGGATCCATGTAGGCCGCCAGCCCGACGAATTCCTCCACCACCCGGTGGACCGGCAGGTCCTCCGTCCGGCGCCGGCCCTCGTTCACCGACACCTGGACCGTATCGCCCGCGGTCACGCCCAGCCGCTCCGCCAGCGCCGCGCTGAGCGCGATCCCCGCCGGCGGAGCGGTGACCGGCCGCAACCGGGCATCGAGCAGGCGGTAGAGGTCGCCGCCCGGGCGCAGGGCCGTCACCGCGACCTGGCGCTCGACGGTGCCGCTGGCGATCTCGACCGGGGCGGTGCGATAGCCCTCGACGCTCATCACGCCGGGCAGCCGGGCGACGGCGTAGAGCGCCTCCGAGCCCAGCGGCTCGGCGAACACGAGGGTCGCGTCCTGGCGCTGCGCCAGGTTGAAGTGGACGTCGATCAGGAAATCCGTGGCGTCGCGGGTGAACATGGAGGTGACCATCACCGCCCCGCCCATGGCGATCCCCAGGGTCGTCATCGCGGCGCGCATCGGCCGTCGGGTCAGGTGGCGCAGGATCATCCGGCTCGGCTCGCCCAGGTGCCGGGTCAGGCCGGTCCGCTCCAGCAGGCCGCGGCGGAAGCTGGGCGGCGGCGCCGGCACCATGGCGACCGCCGGCGCCAGCCGGACCGCCGCGCGCACGCTTCCCCAGGTGCCCAGCAGCCCCGCGGCGAACGACACCAGGGCCGCGACGGCGAACACGTCCGGGCTTGGCCGCCATTCCAGGAAGGGGAAGCGGAAGAACTCCGTATAAAGCTGCGTGATCTCCCGCCCCAGCCAGGCCCCCAGGGCGATCCCAAGGATCACGCCGGCCCCGACCAGCGCCAGGACGAACTTGACGTAGTGCCAGCCGACCGCCCAGTCGCCGTAGCCGAACGCCTTGAGAAGGCCGATCTGCTCGCGCTCGGTCGCGACGATCCGGCCGATCACCACATTCAGCAGGAAGGCCGCCACGCCGAGGAAGATCACCGGAATGGTCCGGCCCATCGACCGCAGGCTGTCGAGTTCCGATTCGAGGAAGGCGTGGCTCAGCTGGTCGCGCCGGCCGTGGGCGCCCAGTCCGCCATAGGGGGCCAGCAGACGGTCCAGCCGCTCGATCACCGCAGCCTCCGACGCCCCGCGGGTCAGGCCCAGCGTCACGTCGTTGAACGCGCCGTCCAGGTCGAAGGCCGCCTCCAGGGCCGGCCGGCCGAGCCACATCACGCCGTAGAGCCGGTCGTCCGGCACCAGCTGGCCCGGCCCGGCGGAATAGACGAACTCCGGCGACAGCGCGGTGCCGACCACGGTCAGCCGCTCCAGGCGGCCATCCAGGATCGCCGACAGGTGGTCGCCCGGCTGGAGGCCGTGGGCCTCCGCGAACGCCTCGGCGACCACTGCCTCCTCCGGCCGCTCCGGATCGGGAAGCCGGCCCTGGCGAAGCACGAGGCGGTTGAGCGGCGGCTCGCCCCGCACCGGCAGCGACAGGACCCGCCCCCGCGCCGGTTCGCGCATGCCGGGCACGTCCAGGACCACGTCGGCGGCGATCCGGGTCTGGACCGCGGCGACCCCGTCGATCTCCGCGATGTCCCGGCCCAGTCGGATCGGCGCGCGGGTGAGGTGGGCGAACACGTCGGCGAAGGCGTAGCGGTCGTAGTAGGCCTGCCGGGTCGCCTCCAGCGAGCGCAGGTTGCCGAGCGTCAGGACGAAGATCGCGACGCCGGCGGCGACCACCAGCGCGACCGCCAGCCCCTGTCCGCGAAACCGCCTGAGGTCGCGCAGCAGCTTGGCGTCCAGCGCCCGGATCACCAGGACAGCTCCCGCGCCGGACGGCGCTCGGCGTTCTCGTCGATGCCGTGGATCGCGCCGTCGGCGAACCGGATTACCCGGTCCGCCATGGCCGCGATGCCGGCATTGTGGGTGATCAGCGCGGTGGTGGTGCCGAGTTCCCGGTTGGCGGTTTCCAGCGCCTCCAGCACGACGACGCCGGTCCGGCTGTCGAGCGCGCCGGTCGGCTCGTCGCACAGCAGGACCCCCGGCCGCTTGGCGATCGCACGGGCGATCGCCACCCGCTGCTGCTCGCCGCCCGACAACTGCGCCGGGAAGTGGTCGAGCCGGCGCTCCAGCCCGACCATGGCCAGCGCGTCCGCCGGGTCCATCGGGTCGCGGGCGATCTCGGTGACCAGCGCGACGTTCTCGCGCGCGGTCAGGCTGGGAATGAGGTTGTAGAATTGAAAGACGAATCCGACATTATCGCGCCGGTAGCGGGTCAGGCCGGCGTCGTCGATCGCGGTCAGGTCAATGCCGCGGAACAGCACGCGGCCCTCGCTCGGCCGGTCGAGCCCGCCGAGGATGTTGAGCAGCGTCGACTTGCCGCTGCCCGACGGCCCGACCAGGACGACCAATTCGCGGGGGTGGATGTCCAGGTCGACGCCGCGCAGCGCATGGACCGCCAGCGCGCCGGTGCGGTAGGTCTTGGTCAGGCCGCGCACCGCGAAGGTCTCGGGAGCGGCCGATTCGGGCGTGCGGTCGGGGACGGCGGTCATGGGACGGCACCCTGGAGGCGGCGGGTCGCCCCAACCATGACATGGCTCAACCCCAGGACGCCCGCGCCCGTGGCCATCGCCGGGCGGCGCGCGGCCACGGGCCCGAGCAGACGACCCTTTCCGACGCCGGGCCCGGCGGCTTATAGTGCGGTCATGGTGGGTTTCCGTTCGACAGATGCCGTGATGCGCCCGAAAACCGCTTTTCGTTCCGTCCGCAACACCGGATGGCGCGCGTCCGGGCGCACCATGATTGCCTTGGGGCTGGGCGCGGCGCTGGCCGGCGCGACCGGACTGGCGGTACCGGCGGCGGCGCAGCAGGCGATGCCCGATGCCTTCTCGATCGACACGGGCGGGTGGCGCGGCGGCGCCTATGCGCGCCCCGACACCATGGCGTTCAGCCATTGCGGCATCGCCCGCCCCTATGGCGAGACGACGCTGATCTTCACCCGCACGCCCGATCACGGCCTCAACATCGGGCTCGACGGCGTCGTGCCGCCGGAGGCGGAGGGCGACCGGCCGGCGGTGGCGCTGCTGACCATCGACGGGGCGACCGAGCGCGCCCTGCCGGCCCTTCCGGCGGGCGACGCAGTCACCGTCCTGCCGGTGGGCGAGGACGCGGACCTGGTCGAGCGGCTGCGCCAGGGCATCGCGATGACGGTGCGCCTGGGCGACCGGGAGATCGAGTATCCCCTGACCGGCACGTTCGACGCGCTGCCGTTGCTGGCGGAATGCGTCCGCACCGCCGAGGCGGTGCCGGCCGACCAGGTCGCCGCGCTGGTCGAAGGCGGCCCGGACGGGGACGATGCCGCGCCCGGCGCCGATGCCGACTCGGCGGCGACCGCGGAGGCGACCGCCGAAGAGCCCGCGCCGCAGTCTGCCGAGAGCGCCGCCGCCCCGGCCGCGCCCGCCGAACCGACCGACTCGATCGACCAGCAGACGCTCGCCCGCCTGCTGGCCGCCGCCGGATTCGCGCCGGAGCAGGTGGCGTATGCCCGCAGCGACGAGTTGCCGGACAACGCCCTCGATCTCGACTACGCCTGGCAGCTCGATAGCCGCATCGTCGGGGGCCTGCACCAGCGGCCCCGCGGCGAGGAGAACGCCTTCGACGCCTTCGTCCGCGACTATGTGGAGCGGGTCGAGACGGTGTGCCCCGGCGAGACCGAGTCGGAGATCGCGGAGATCGAGACGTTCCGTGAGCGATTCGGCCTGGGCCGCGCGACGGTCACCTGCCGGGCCGGCGACACCACCGCCCATATCGAGCTCTTCATGGCACTCGACGACCGGCACTACTCCGCCTTCTTCCATGAGGCGACACCGGATCAGCGGCCCCTTGCCGTCGAGGCGACCGAGGGCATCGAATCGGTGATCCGGAATATGGCCGGCCTTTGATGGTGCCGCCGCCCCGGGGCGGCGGATCCGACGATTCGGCCCGGGCGCAGCCTCGCCTTCTGGAGGATGGCTCGGTCTGACATGCGGACCGTGCATTACACTTTTGCCCACACTCAATTCATTCGTTTCGCGCCGCCGGTCAGCCGGAGGAGGCGGACGTGTTATTACTTTCGGGCGAAATTCGCGAAAACGTCAGAAACGGAGGAGAAATTATTACAAATTCGATCGAACGCGACATTAATTTGCTTGTCAGTCCGTCCCCACCTGGATAGGAGTCTCCCCGTTAAGACTTTCTTAATCGTCCGGCGGTCGGGGAGGGTGCGGGCTCCCCCGACGGCTCCGGTCCGACCGGTGGAGGCCATCGAATGACAAGAAAAGCCATATCGACTACGCTCGTCAGCGGAGACCGCCTGTTTCGCGAGGCGTTCAAGCAGCTGTCGTCGGGGCTGGGCATCGAGATCGTCGGCGAGGCGGGCACGCTGGCCGACCTCGCCGACCGGATCGACGCTGCGCCGGCCAGCGAGATGCTGCTGCTACTCGGCTGGAACACCGGCGAAGAGGCCTTCCATGAAACCTTCCAGCGGGTTCGCGAGGCGTGGCCCGACACGCGCCTGATTGTCCTGGCCGACAACACCGATCCCGCACTCGCGCATGACGCGCTCAGGGCCGGCGTCGACGGCCTGCTGCACCGGAACATGTCGTCCGAGGCGCTGGTCCACGCCATCATGCTGGTCATGCTGGGCGAGGAAGTGGTCCCGGCCAAGCTGGCGCAGAGCCTGATCCACGGCGCCCCGCTGCCCCCCGCGGGCGGCAGCACGGTCCGCGGCGACTTCCAGGGCCTGACCCCGCGCGAGATCGACATCCTGGAGCTGCTGTCGGAAGGCGCGCCCAACAAGGTGATCGCCAACCAGCTGGGCACCACCGAGGCCACCGTGAAGGTCCAGCTGCGCCGGATCCTGCGGCAGATCGGGGTCCAGAACCGGACCCAGGCCGCGATCTGGGCGCTGCAGCACCTGAACAAGGGCGCTTACGCCGGCTGAGGCTGTCCTCGTCCCGAGCCCGGCGGTAGGTCGGACCAGCGGACCGACCTGCGCGGCCAGCATGGTGCTCGGCACGCTCCATCACGCGGGTAGGTCGGACCAGCGGTCCGACAGGCGCGGCCGCCATGATGCTCGACCCGCCCCAACACGCCCACCCAGCAACAGGTCACGGCCTCGAGAGTTTCATGTCGTGCCGTTGGCCCGACCTACGGAGGCCGTCCTCGTCCCGCGCCCGTCGGCGCGCGGCGGCGGGGCGGGGCCTTCAGCCCAGGACGCCGGCGCGGATCGCCTCGGCCGGGGCGTCGTCGGCGCCGAGATCGTCGCCGTCGAGCACGCCGTCCTCGATCTGGCGCATCGCCCAGATCGCCGCCTGGGTGCGGTTCGCCGCGCCGATCTTGCCGAGCAGCCGGCGCACCTGCACCTTGACCGTCGCCTCGGTGATGCTCAGGCGGCTCGCGATCTCGCGGTTCTGGTGGCCGTCGATCAGGCAGCGCAGGATGCTCTTCTCCCGGCGGCTGAGCCGGGTGAAGGCGAGCGGCTGCGGCATTGCCGGCGCGGGCGCCAGGCGTGGCGCCATCATGTCGGCGGTCAGCCGGGTCGGGAAGACGTTCTCGCCCAGCAGCACCAGCCCGAGCGACTGCAACAGCGCCGCCCGGGAGATGTCGCGCAGCAGATAGCCGTCGACGCCCGCTTCCAGCGCCCGCGCGAAGCGCTCGGGGTCGGTGGCGCCGGTCACCACGACGACCCGCAATGCCGGCGACTGCGCCCGGAGCGCCCCGATCGCCGCCGGCGCCTCAGGTCCGTCGTCCGCCAGTTCCAAAAGAAGCAGGAGATCGGTGCCGCCGTTCTCGGCCATCAGCGATGGAACCCCGGCAAGGCCTTCGGCCTCGCCGATCACGCGGATACCCGTGTCGGTGAACAGCCGTTTCAGCCCCTCCCTGAACAGACCGTCGCCGCCGACCAGCAGGGTTCTCGCCTGCGTCATCGTCATTGGTTTTGCTCTCCGTCGCCCCGGTTGTCCGGGTTCTGTCGCCGCCGGCGCGGCCGTCCGGGAGCCGCATGTCTGCGATCCGCACCATCGGACTCCGCCCCCTTGCGGATTGCCCCGCCGGCCCTTGTCATTAGTGACCTTAGCAATCCCGCGCCCCCCCGGAGCCACGCTTTCGCGTTAACCTTTCGCTTTTTTGGGGGGAGGGGCCGACTCGGATAGGCGTCGGACCCGACCGGGTCGGCATGCTCCTGAGATGCGCCGAAAGGGCACCGCTCCGGGCGATGCCCAGGGGGGCGCCTCAGAAATCTGTCGGCCGCGGCAGGGCGAGCGACACGAGCGACAGGCTCTCGCGGCTGAGGGCCGCGCCCAGCGGGGCCTGGGGCCGGAGCTGCCACGCCTCCGGCCGGTTGAACGAGGCCTGGCCGCGCTCGATCCGTTCCGTCAGGACGAAGACGATGCCGTTCCACATCGCCTCGAACTCCTCGCGCGGATAGGCGTTGACGCCGATCGCCGGGTCGCCGACCAGCACGCGGTCCTCGGTCACGCCCTTGACCACTACGAAATGCATGTAGCCCTGGAGGTCGATCAGCACGATCGCCGGCACGCCGACCTCCGCGAGCCTGTCCAGGTCGACCTGATAGCCCTCCGCCTGATAGCCCAGCCCGGCGAGGTACTGCTTCATGTCGAGCATGGAAAAGCCGTCGGTCTGGATCCGTTCCTGGTCCCCGGCCTGCCACATGCCGGTGAATACCGTCTGCTCGTCGATCGGATGGTCGTAGTGATAGGTCAGCAGGGTCGCGACCGAGGCCGAGCCGCAGCTGAAGTCGTATTCTTGCGGCACGACCTCGTCGAACCGCTGCTCGCGCATGCTCTCGACCGGGGCGCGCATGGTGAAGCCGCCGGCCAGGATGGTCATCTCGCCCGCGCCGGCACCGTCCGGACCTGCCGCCAGCGACATCCCCGCCACTGCCGCCGCGGCCATCGCCAGCCGCCGGATGCCCGCCCGATGGACCATGCCTCGATTTCTCCCTCCGACCCGCCGGCGCTGCCGGGCTGTCACGGCATCCCGACCCGGAACTGGGACCGCGCGCCGCGCGCGGCCTGGATCGTGCCGGGCGCCAACTGCAGCATCAGCGACGAGCTGTGCCGGATGGCAACCCCGGACTGGGTGTTCTGGATGACGCTGAACATCGAGCTGCTGCCCAACTGGCCCGGCAGGAAGTTCCCGGGGCCGTTGCTGATCGTTCCGTTGAAATTGCTCAGGCCGCCCATCGTGAAGCTGCCGCGCGGGTCGAGATCGGCGACGTTCGCGCTCAGTGTCGCGCCGTCCCAGGTGACGTTGGCGTCGAGCACCGGCGTGCCGTCGATGGTTCCGAACATGTCGACCGCAAAGCCGAGAATGCCCGCATCCTCGAGCGTGAAGCCGCCGCGCAGGCTGCCCAGCGTGTCGTCCTCCAGCGGTGCCGCCTCGAACGGGCCGGCCGCCGCGGGCGCCTGGGCCAGCAGCTGAAGCGGTTCGCCCGGCGCGGCATCCAGGCCCGGGCGCGTGTCCTGGGCCTGAGCCGCGGTCGCGACGCACAGCACGCCGGCGAAGGCCAGGAGCCGAATCGGTCCGGATCGCGCTTGCATGGCTCTCTCCTCCTCAGGCTCCGGCACCGGCCGTCGGCCGGCGCCCATTGGCGCTGGGGGCGCGTGGGACGATCACGGCAGGGCCGGGGCCATCTCGGTGACGGTCACCGTCATGTCGGCAGCGATGGCGACGTTGTTGCCGACATTCTGGATCACCACGAACGCGCCCGTGGCGCCCTCGAAGGACCCGGCTTCGATCGTGTTGCTGCCGGTAACCGCCCCGGTCGCCCGGTTGCCGCTGGTGATGGCGCAGGCACCGGTGCAGGGCGGCGCGCCGCCGCGCTCGCCGTCGAGGGTCGCGGTGTCGAGCGGCACGAACCCGCCGAAGGCACCGCCGGCCTTCTCGTCTGCCGCCGCACCGCCGGACAGGGCCAGGGCGACCGCCAGCACCGCGCCGGACGGGATAGCGGATCTGATCCGGGAAAGGGTCAGGGTCATCGGGACCTCCGCGTCATGCCGTTGAGTGAAGGGGCGGAAGGGGGAGGTGCCCGAAGGCCCCTCCCCTCCCGTACGCCGTCAGAAGTTGGCGACCACGGAAATCGCCGAGCCGATGACGTTGTTCGAGCCGTTGTTCTGCTGAACCGTCATCACGCCCTGCGCGCCGTTGAACGACGAGCTGATGTTGTTCGCGAAGGTGTTCGCCCCCGCGACGACCGTCGTCGTGTTGCCGCTGACGTTGCTGCCGAGCGCGGCGGCCGAAACCGCCGGGCCGAACAGCGAGCCGTCATCGGCGGTGACCTGCGTCGAGGCCCCCATCGAGTTGCTGTGGCCGGTGTTCTGCTGCACCGAGGCCACGCCGGCGGCGCCGTCGAACGAGCCCTCGATCCGGTTGCGCATGTCCGCATCCGGGCCGACACCGACGGTGTTGTTGGTCACCGAAGCCGTACCGAAGGCCGTGGAGGCCGCCGGCTGGGTCGGGGTCGCGGCGACGCTGTCGACGTTCGCCACCACACCGGTCGCCGAATTGATCGCGTTGTTGTTGCCGGTGTTCTGCTGGGCGCTGAGGACGCCTTCCGCATCGGTGAACGAATCGGTGACGGTGTTGCGCAGCTGGTTGCCGGCGTTGCCGTCGTCCATCAGGTTGCCGTCGACAGTGGCAGTGGTCGACGCCGTGGCGCCGCTGACCATGTCGATGTCGTCGCCGGCGTCGACATTGGCGCGGACCGCGATCGCGGTGCCCATGACGTTATTGTCGCCGCCGTTCTGCTGGATCGTGGTGACGCCGCTGAAGCCCTCGAAGGAGCCGTCGACGGCGTTGCGCCGCTCGATCCCGCCGGACGCACCGTCGATGTCTCCGGTGTTGCCGGTGACCGACGCGGTCGCGGCCACGGTCTGGGCGTTGACGTTCTCGCCGCCCGGGCTGCCGCCGCCGGAGCTGTCGACCATGACGCCGAGGCCGGTCCCCATGACGTTGCCGTTGCCGTTGTTCTGCTGGATGTTGTGAACGCCGGCGGTGCCGTCATTGTAGGAGCCGGTGATCGCGTTGTTGCGCGGCCCCTCGGCGACCGTGTCGTCGTCGTCGGTGAACGGCTGGTCGAACACCGTGCCGCCGACCGTGACGGTCTGGGTGGTGTCGTCCAGGATGTCGCCGCCCGGCGCGTCGTCGATCAGCGCGATGTGCGCCGTCGCGACGGTCATGACGTTGCCGTCGCCGTTGTTCTGCTGGACGGTCGACGTGCCGGCCGTCGCGTTGAACGAGTCCTCGATCCGGTTGTTCCGGGTCGACCCGTCGTCGTAGAGCGTCGAATCGCCCGCGACGCCGCTGACCGCCACCGTCTGGCTGGCGTTGTCGGCGCCTTCGATGCCGGCCGCGACCGCCTGGGCGGCAGTCATCACGTTGGCGCTGCCGTTGTTCTGCTGAACCGCGGCATGGCCGGCGCCGTCGTCGAAGGATTCGACGATGGCGTTCGACCGGTCGCTGGGGATGCCGTTGCCGTCGTTATAGGCGTCGGTCGCAGTGACGCCGACGACCGAGTTGCCGGTGGCGAGGATCGCCTGGTTGATGTCGAAGGTCGATCCCGCGACGGCGGTGAACGCGCTCGACGTCTGCATCACGTTGGCGTCGCCGTTGTTCTGCTGGACGTTGACCACGCCCTCGAACTCGTTGAACGACGGGTTGATCAGGTTGCTGCGCGCCGAACCGTCGACATCGACGTCCACGTCGCCGGCGATGAAGCTGCCGCCGGCATCGGCGACCGTCTGGTTGACGTTGCCGTTCACGTCGCCCAGCACCCCGACGACGCTGTTCGCCGCGGTCATGCTGTTGGCGTTGCCGTTGTTCTGCTGAACCGTGGTCAGCCCGGCCACGCCGGTGAACGAATCGGTGATCGCGTTGTTGCGCGTGTCGTTCTGCGACGTGGCGGTGACACCGGCGATGTTCTCGGCCCCGCCGTCGACGTTGGTCTGGTTCACGTCGCCGTTGACGTCGCCGACGGCAGCCGCGACCGCGTTGCCGATGCTCATCACGTTGGCGTCGCCGTTGTTCTCCTGGACGGAGATCTCGCCGGCCGCGCCGTCGAACGAGCCGTTGATCCGGTTGTTCCGGGTCGCCCCCTCGTCGAGAACCGCGATGCCGGCGACCGAGCCGTCGGCCGCGGCCGTCTGGGTAACGGCCCCGCTGTTGCCGGTGGTCGCGGCGATCGAACTCGCGACCGACATGGCGTTGGCGCTGCCGTTGTTCTGCTGGACGACCATCGTGCCGTCGGCATCGTCGAACGAATCGACGATCCGGTTGGCGCGCTGCGAACCCGGATCATAGAGCTCGCCGCCCGGGCCGTTGCCGCTCTGCGCCGCGGTCAGGCCATTCGCCGAGCTCGCCTGGGTGATCGACGCCACGTCGACCGCCGCGCCATAGACGGCGGTGCCGGCGCCGATCTCGTTGTTGTCGCCGTTGTTCTGCTGGACGATCAGCTGGCCGTCACCGTCGACGAAGCTGTCGCGGATGACGTTCAGCCGGTCCGGATCGGCCGCGCCGTCGGTCACGTTCGTCACGTTGTTGTTGGTGTTGCTGTTGACGAACGAGAAGGCGCCGACCGGAACGACCGGGCCCACGGCGTCGGCGACCACCGCGGAAGCCGCGTTGATCGAGTTGCTGCTGCCGTTGTTCTGCTGGACATGCAGGATGCCGGAGAACGGGCTGTAGCTGTCGACGATCCGGTTGACCCGCTCCGACCCGTTGTCGGTCGCGGTATTGCCGGTGACCGTCGTCGCCTGCGCGTTGACGTTACTGGTCGCGCTGCCTGCCGACTGCGCGTGCACGGGGGCGGCGGCCATGCCAAGGGCCAAGGCCGATACCCCGAACAACCAGAAGGATTTCCTCATCGCTTCGCTCCTCTTTCGCTGGCGATCCGCTTCGGTATTGGGAATCTGCCGCGCCTGACGTAACCACGAACGTCTCCAAGACCGGCGCCCGGCCCCTCGCCCGTGCAGGGCAGCCTTCTAGCAATCGGCATGCCATCGCCTGAGGGAAAGACAAGCCCTTGAAATGAAAAGAAGAGTGTAGCCCTTTATCGGGATACCTGACCCGTCTGCTGTAAAGTCTCGAAGGCACTTGGCCTTCGCGATTGTGAAGCCCGTTTAACACCACGCGACGGCACGTGCAGACTGCGGCGCCCGAATATTTCCGATCGATGGAGAGCAGGATTTCGAAAGAAACCGCTGCCACTCCCGGATTATCCGCAATTGCCCCACCTGCGTCGGCGCTGCGCCGGCTTTCGGTCCGCCTGGGATGCCCCACCGTTCGTCGGAGGCGCGGACAGCCGGTGACTGTACGCCGGAAGAACGCTCTAGCCGTCCCGGCCGCTGTGTTAGCGTTCGGTCAATCGGTTTCCCCCCCCACCGCGCGCTTCCTTCCGGGCAGACCGGCAGCGCACGCCAATACAAAGAGGGAGGAGCCCGGACACTCCGGGTGCTGGAAGTGGTGAGCAGGATCTATTCCATGGACGCCGCGACACCGGATCGCCGGCCCCGCGCCGCTCCGACGCCGGGCATAGACAGCCTCGCCCTGAGACGGCGGCTGGAGAGCCAGGGCACGGCGAGGCTCGCGGAGTTGCTGCTGCAGGCCGCCCGCGTCAGCCCGGAAGCCCGGCGCCTCGTGGAACGCCTGGAACGCCCGGCCGACGAGATCCCCTGCGACGACGCAAAGTTCTCCAGCGGCGCCGAATCGCGGATGGTCGGCGACAGCCGGGCGATGCGGGACGTCTATACCTGCATCCGCCGTTTCGCCACGACCGACCTGACCGTGCTGATCACCGGGGAGAGCGGGACCGGCAAGGAAATGGCCGCCCGCGCGATCCACGAGCGGTCGGCAGCGGCGCGCGGGCCCTTCGTGCCGGTCAACTGCGGCGCGCTGCCGCCGACGCTGATCGCCGCCGAGTTGTTCGGCCACGAGAGAGGCGCCTTCACCGGCGCCCACGCCAGGCGACTGGGCCGCATCGAGCAGGCCTCCGGCGGAACCCTGTTCCTGGATGAGATCGGCGACCTGCCGATGGAGGTGCAGGCGCATCTCCTGCGCTTCCTGCAGGAAGGGACGATCGAACGCGTTGGCGGCACCGGGTCGATCTCGGTGGCCACCCGGATCGTCGCGGCGACCAATGTCGACCTGGAGCAGGCGGTCACAGAGGGGCGGTTCCGCAAGGACCTGTTCTTTCGGCTGGACGTGCTGCGGCTGGACCTGCCGCCCTTGCGGGAGAGGGATGGGGACATTGAACTGATGGCGCGGTGGTTCGCAGATGCGTTCGCGCGCGAAATGGGCCGTCCGCCGCTGACGCTGGAGCCCGACGCGCTGGCTGCGCTGGAGCGCCACGACTGGCCCGGCAACGTGCGCGAGCTGGTCAGCCGGCTGCGTCGCGCGATCGTGATGACCGAGGGCGACCGCCTGACCGCGGAGGCCCTCGACCTTCCCGGCGGCGAGGACGCCGCCGCGCGCACCGAAATGCCGGGGGACGGTGGAGACGGCGGACTGGCCGACACCCGCGCCCGGGCCGAGTCGGCTCGGCTGGCGGAGGCACTGAATGCCAACGCGGGGAACATCAGCAAGACCGCCCGGCAACTGGGTGTATCGCGGATTACGGTCTACAACCTGATGCGCCGCCACGGGATCCGTCGCGCCGGCACTTGAGCCCGCAGACCCGACCCGTTCTGTTAACGCGCCCGAACAGCGGGTGTTAATCCCGGCTGACAGGCGGCAGGCGATGATCCGTTCCGGCCGATGGCGGCTCGTCCCAGAGCAACACCGGTAACCCTTCCGTCACCTGGCCCTGGATCAGCGACCCTTCCGCAAGGCCTCTGCCGCTGCGCCGTCCCGGCCGGTCGGCAACGGTCCGGCCGCGGAACGGCCGACGCCGTGGCGCATCCCGGTGCCGGCCCTGTCCGCGCTGTGCCATGGCTCGATCCTCCCGCCGAGGGGCCGACCGGGCCGTCCGCACCGGCCCCTGGCCCGCCCCCGATTGACACGCCCCGACGGCTGCTCAAGCAAACCCCGTGCCGACGGCTCGGCCGGGGCCGGGGAGGATCCGAAACCCGGGCGGAATCAGAAGACGTCGAACGTGATGGGGACCCGAACCGTGGCGGTCATGTCGGGCGCGTCCTCGGTGACTCCCACGCCAAGCTGGAAGTTCAGGCTGATTCGGTCGGAGAACCGATAGGAAGACCCGACCAGCAGTCGGCCGACATGGATCAGCCCGTCCTCGACCGTCTCGCCGTTCTGGACGGTTTCGGTGATCACCTGGTGGTCATAGCCCAGGCTGAGCGATGCCCGTTCGTTGAGCGCCAGGCCGACGCCTGCGTTCACTTGGTAGACATCGCCCGGATCGATCGTGCCGAAATCGCCGCCGATATCGCGCTCGATGTTCCATGTATAGCCGAGATTGGCGTAGAAGACCGCCGGGTCGGACGGCCAGATGGCGGTCAGGCTCGGCTGAATGCCCCAGAAACCGGTACCGGTCGGCAGTTCCGTCTCGACGCCGTTGTCGTTGCGCGAGACCTCGAACGGATCCGTGCCGGTGGTCGACTTGACCCGCAGGTTGCCGACCAGGAAAGGCCAGCCGCCGCCGCCCTCGTTGATCTGGTAATGGGCCGCGACCTCGAGATCGCCGAGGCCGGCGCCGTCGACGGTCGTGGTCTCCGCGGCGGTCGAGCTCTCCCCGATCGGCCGCGCGGTCTGGCGATCGTCGCGATAGACGAACGGCACCCGGCCTTCGATCTCCAGCCGGTCGGTCAGGCCGTAGCGCACGGTCACCGCGCTGGTGACGCTCTTGCGCTCGGCCTCGGACACTTCGAACGAGCCGATCAGGATCGCCGGCAGGACCGTGAATCCGGCAACCTCCACCCGGTTCACCTGGCTGAGGGAGAACTCGACTGACGGCTCGACCACAGCGGTGCCCTGGGGCAGCAGGACGCCGCCGCGCTCCGGCGAGGCGAGTTCGGGCCGCGGCACCAGGTCCTGCTCCGGCGCCTGGCCGGGGGCGGTGCCGCTGGAGCCGGCCGGAGGCGTCGAGGAGGCACCGCCGGCATCGCCCGGGGGCGCCTGCGCCACGGCGGCGTCCGACCGCTGCACCGGCGGTGCCTGGGCGACCAGGCCGCCGACCGTGACGGGCGCGCTGGGCGGTGCCGGGACGCCCGTGCCGACCTGCGCCGACAGGTCGTCGATCCTCGACCACTGGTTCATCAGCATGTCGCGCTGGCTCCGCAGCTCGCGCTGCTGTTCGGCGATCAGCGCCTCCTGGCGTTCGATCAACCGGCGCTGCTCGTCGAGCTGGCGCGCCTGTTCGTCGAGGACGCGGGCCAACCGCTCCAGATCGATCGTGTCCCCTGATCCCCCGGCTCCCGCGCCGCTGCCGTTCTGCGCCAGCTGCACGCCGGAGATCTGGGCCATGCCCGGCGATGCCGCCAGGGTAATGCCCGCCAGCGCCGTGGCGCCAACCAGCCGTTTCGTTGCTGCACGCATCGGTACCCCCACCGATCGGAAGACCCCTTCAGGGCTCTCCTTCTGTCGGGGACTATAACGTCATCGGCAATTTTCAAAATAGGGTGAATGTCAGCAATTTCGGCTCATTCGTTATGTTCGTTCGGCCATCTGGGGGAAAACCTTCAGACAAAAGGTGAAGTTTCTCTCCCACGCGAACCCCCGGCCTCGTCGGGCGGCCACCGTCGCCGCCGCTGGGGCCGCCATTGCGGTGCGAATCGGTCGGCCATGCCGGTGGCGGCGATTTGATCTGGATTAACGACGACCCCGGCGGCGGGGCCCATAACCGCCCGACCGAGCGAAAACAGGCGATCGGCGGTTGCCCCGGCCATCTGCGGAGTGTAAGGTTTGATTTATGTCAAGGTTACCTGACACTCCTCGCGGCAGCATGGTCGCACAGGCCCCATGCGGCTCCCGGTCGCGGCAAGGTGAACGTTGCCGGGTATCGCAGGGAACAGCGTTTGGACTATGTTCACGGCAACGGGGTAGACATGTCTCAGCGCCGTGAGGTTCGTGCCCGACCAGGGACGGCTGTCGCGACGACGGCTCGATGGACGCGGGATCAGCGCTTGACACCGGCTCACTTTCCCCCGAGGTAGCGGCGGCCATGGATTACGAAGCCCTTTTCCAGAACGCGATCGACGAGTTGAAGTCGGACGGGCGCTACCGCCTGTTCGCGGAGCTCGAGCGGCATCGCGGCCAGTTCCCGAATGCCACGCATCACGGCCACGGGGCCGTGAACAGCGTGCTGGACGAGCGGCTGTGCCCGGCCGGAGGCGCCCCGGCGGCGGCGGTCCAGGTCTGGTGTTCCAACGACTATCTGGGGATGGGCCAGCATCCGCGGGTCCTGGCGGCGATGCACGAGGCGCTGGACCGCTGTGGCGCCGGCGCGGGCGGCACGCGCAACATCTCCGGCACCCACATCTATCACGCCATGCTGGAGCGGGAGCTGGCGAGACTGCACGGCAAGGAAGCGGCGCTGCTGTTCACCTCCGGCTACATCTCCAACGAGGCGACGCTGTCGACGCTGGCCAGGCAGATCCCCGGTTGCGTGATCTTCTCCGACGCGTTGAACCACGCGTCGATGATCGCCGGCATCCGCCATTCCGGTGCGCCCAAGCACGTGTTCAGGCACAACGACCCGGAGGACCTGGACCGGCTGATGGCGCAATATCCGAAGGATACGCCCAAGCTGGTGGCCTTCGAGAGCGTCTATTCGATGGACGGCGACATCGCGCCGATCGAAGAGATCTGCGACGTGGCCGACAAGCATGGCGCCATGACCTATCTGGACGAGGTTCATGCCGTCGGCATGTACGGCCCGCACGGCGGCGGCGTGGCGGAGCGTGAGGGCCTGATGCATCGGCTGACGGTGATCGAGGGCACGCTCGGCAAGGCGTACGGCGTGATGGGCGGCTATATCGCGGCGTCGATGGCGCTGATCGACGTGGTGCGCTCCTTCGCCCCCGGCTTCATCTTCACGACGGCGCTGCCGCCGGTGGTCGCGGCCGGCGCGCTGGCGAGCGTCCGTCACCTCAAGCAGAGCCATGTGGAACGCGCCGCGCACCAGGAGCGGGCCGCGACGCTGAAGCGCAAGCTGACCGACGCCGGCCTCGCCGTCATGCCGTCGGTCAGCCACATCGTGCCGGTGATGGTGGGCGACCCCAAGCTGTGCCGCCAAGCCTCGGAACTGCTGCTGGGCGATCACGCCATCTACGTCCAGCCGATCAACTACCCGACGGTTCCGCGCGGGACGGAACGGCTGCGCCTCACGCCGACCCCGCTGCACACCGACGCCCAGATGGACCGGCTGGTCGACGCCATGGCGGACGTGTTCGCCCGGCTGGGCATCGAGACCAGAGTGACCGCCTGAGCGGGCGGGACCGGCCGGCACGACGGCCGCCTGCGATGGATCGCCTCGAAGGGCCGGGAGCCGACGCTCCCGGCCCTTCTTCTTGCGCCCGCGGGTCTCTGGCGTCCGGCGGACCGCGCATCCCGAGGCCGCACTGGCCGCCCATCGAGGCCGGGCGGTCGGCACGCCGCTCCGCCCGACCGCGAACGCGGTGCGAAGAATCGGCGGCGCACTTGATCTGGATCAGGTTGCGCAACAATCCGCTGTACTAAAGCTCTTGCTAACATACGGCCTTCCGCACCCGGGAAGGCCGGTGCGGCGGGATCGGTCGTTCCCGCCGCACCTGGGCGCTGCAGGAGACGTGCTCATGTTCGACCCCATCAAGACCGACCGCCGGAGGTTCCTGGCGCTGGCCGCTGCGGGCGGCGCCGCAGCGGCTCTGCCGTTGGGGAAGGCGACGGCGCAGCCGATTTCGACCAGCGCCCGGATCGTCGTCATCGGCGCGGGCGCGGCCGGTACGGCGCTGGCCAACCGGCTGGTCCGCCGGCTGGACGGGGCGCAGATCACCGTCGTGGATCCGCGGGCGGCGCATCTCTACCAACCGGGTCTGACGCTGGTCGCCGCGGGTCTGAAGCCGGCCGGCTACGTCGTCTCGCAGACCACCGACTGGCTGCCGGACGGCATCACGCTGGTGCCTGACCGGGTCGCCGCCGTCGATCCCGAGGTGCGGACCGTGGCCACCGAGGGCGGCGAGCGCCTCGACTACGACTTCCTGGTCGTGGCCCCCGGCCTCGTCCTCGACCATGACGCCATCGAGGGCTTCTCGCTCGACATGGTGGGGCGGAACGGGATCGGCGCGCTCTATGCCGGGCCGGAGCACGCCGCCCGCACCTGGGAGGCCGCCGGCCGATTCGTCGAGGACGGCGGTCGCGGCCTGTTCACCCGACCGGCGACCGAGATGAAATGCGCGGGCGCGCCGCTCAAGCACACCTTCCTGATCGACGACCGGGCCCGCCGGGCAGGCACCCGCGGAAATCACGAGATCGTCTATGCGGCCCACAACGACAGCCTGTTCGGCGTACCCATCGTCGCCGAACGGGTGCGGATGCTGTTCGAGGACCGCGGCATCGAGACGATCCCTTCCCGCGTCCTGCGCCGGATCGACGCCGAGCGCCGGATTGCCACCTTCGAGACGCCCGACGGCCTCGAGGACCAGGACTACGACTACATCCACGTGATCCCGCCGCAGCGGGCACCGGCCTTCGTGCGCGAGTCCGGTCTGGCCTGGGCCGACCGCTGGGTCGATCAGGGCTGGGTCGACTGCGATCCCGCCACCCTGCGCCACAACCGCCACGATCGGATCTGGGCGCTCGGCGACGTCGCCGGCGTGCCGAAGGGCAAGACGGCGGCATCGGTGAAATGGCAGGTGCCGGTGGTCGAGGATCACCTGGTCGCCGCTCTTCAGGGCCGGGACGGCACCGAGACCTACAACGGCTACACGTCCTGCCCCCTGATCACCCGGATCGGCCGGGCCATGCTCATCGAGTTCGACTACAACAACAATCTGACACCCTCCTTCCCCGGCATCATCGCGCCGCTGGAGGAACTGTGGGTGAGTTGGCTGATGAAGGAGGTGGCGCTGAAGGCCACCTACAACGCCATGCTGCGCGGCCAGGCCTGAGGAGCGATCGAGATGAAGGAGTTGACGCTGGAAACGCTGATCGCGGTGTTCGAGGAGATGTTCGGCCGCGGCCTGTTCTGGGCCCTTCTCGCCGTCGCGGCGCTGATCACCCTGGCCTATCTCTATGTGCTGGTCCGCGACCGCCATGTCGGCTGGCGCAAGTTCCTGATCGCGCAGATCTTCATGCCGGTCGGGGCGGTGGCCGCGGTGTGGTTCGTGATGGTGGTCACGAAGTCGCGCCTCGCCGACATCGGCGGGCCGATCGACGTCATCATCGTGCTCGGCATCGCTGCGGTCGGCGCGGTCGGCATGGCGATCCTGGTCTATACCGTCGAATCGCTGGCGTTCCGGCGACGGCTTCGGGAGTGAGGCTCCAGGGACGGCAGGCGACGCGGGCGGTCGCGCGTCCGGTGGAGCGGCCTCACCCCCGCCCGAAAAAGGCCCCCAGCCGCGCCACGGCCTCGTCCAGGATGGTGTCTTGCTTGGAAAAGCAGAACCGCGCGACCGGCGCGGGGCAGTCTTCGGCATAGAAGGCGCTGAGCGGGATCGCCGTCACCTTCGCCTCCTCTGTGATGGTCCGGCAGAATGCCACGTCGCTGCCGTTCCAGCCCGAAGCGGCCAGGTCGACATTGACGAAATAGGTGCCCTGGGCGTCCAGCACCGACAGGCCCAGGCCGCGCAGCCCCTCGGCGAGCCGATCGCGTTTGGCCTGCATGTGCGCCGACAGGCCGATGAAGAACGCATCCTCTTTGGCGAGCCCGTAGGCGACGGCAGCCTGCAGGTTCGGCGGCGTCGTGAACACCAGGAACTGATGCGCCTTGGCCACCGGCTGGATCAGCTCCGGCGCGCCCAGGACATAACCGACCTTCCACCCGGTCAGCGAGAAGGTCTTGCCGGCCGAGCCGATCTTCAGGCACCGCCCGCGCATGCCCGGCCGGGTGATCAGCGGGATGTGCGACCGTCCGTCGAAGACCAGGTGCTCGTAGACCTCGTCGCAGATCGCCACGGCATCGCTGCCCTCGACGAACTCGGCGACCAGGTCCAACTCCTCCGCCGAAAACACCCGCGCGGCCGGGTTGAGGGGGTTGTTGAGCAGGATCGCCTTGGTCTTCGGCGAGAAGGCGGCGGCCAGTTGCTCGCGCGTCAGGCGCCAATCCGGCGGAGCGAGCGTCACCAGCCGGGGCACCGCGCCCGCCCGGCGCACCAGCGGCGCATAGGCGTCGTACATCGGCTGCACCAGCACGACCTCGTCGCCCGGCTCCACCAGCCCGAGGAGGCAGGCCGCCAGCGCCTCGGTCGCGCCCGAGGTGACCAGCGTCTCCGCCTGCCAGTCCGCCTCAATGCCGTAGAAGCGCCGGTCGTGCGCCGCCACCGCCTGCCTGAGCTCGGGCAGGCCCGGCATCGGGGGGTACTGGTTCCACCCGGTCATCAGGGCATCGGCCGCGGCCTGCAGAACGTCCTCCGGCCCCCGGTCGTCCGGGAAGCCCTGGCCGAGATTGATCGAGTCATGCTGCCGCGCCAGTTGCGACATCACCTCGAAGACGGTGGTGCCCAGGCCGGACAGGACAGCGTTCGCGGGTTTCACGAGGGGAACCTCCGGGGCCGCACGTCAGGTCGGCGATGGTTAGCACGATGCCCGCCGGCGGCGAAGACCCCACCCACGATCCGTCCCGGCCAACGCCGGGCGCCCGAGGGTGGGCGACCTCCTGCCGCGGCGTCCTGAAACGGCGCAGGACTCCCTGCCATACGACGTTGTCCCCGATTTTCTCACGACCTGCGCCCCTCACCGCCGGGCGGCGCGCAAGGCGCTTGAGGCGTTCGCGCTCTACGCCGAACGGGCGACCGAGGACGTGATCGCGCGGGACGTGGCGACCTTGCGGTTCATGCTGGCGTTCGAGGCCGGCTGGAAGGCGGCGCCGTCCCTCCTGCGCGCCCGCGGCGTCGAGGCGCCCTCGCCCAATGCCGCCGTGCGCGCCAGCCGGCTGGAGGGGGAGGGCTGGCTGGACGACGACGAAGCGCGGGCGGCGCAACGGATGGTCGCCGACCGCATTCTCGCGGTCCACACCTACAACGAGGAGCTGGCGATCCAGCTGGCTGGACGCCTGGAGGACTGGCATCGCCCCCTGCCCGCTGGCTGGACGCGCTCGACGCCGGCGCCCGGGAGCGCTGACCGGCTACCAGGCCCGCTCCACATAGCGGCGGTTCAGGTGGCGCTTGAACGCACCGGTGTCGAGCGGCCGGCCGGTCGCCTCCTCCAGCAGCGCGTCGCCGTTTTCCGGGCGGGAGCCGTGGCCGTGCACATGGCTGCGCAGCCAGTCGACCAGGGGACCGAAATTGCCATGGCCGATGCCCGCCTCGATCTCCGACCCGTCCTGACGCGCCGCCTCGAACAGCTGCGCCGCGGCCAGCGCGCCCAGCGTATAGGTGGGGAAATAGCCCCAGCCGCCGCCCGGCCAGTGGATGTCCTGCAGGCAGCCCAGCGCGTCGTTCGGCGGCACGACACCGACCAGCGCCCGCATCCCCTCCGCCCAGGCGCCGGGGAGGTCGGCCAGCTTCAGATCGCCGCCGATCATCGCCCGCTCCAGACGGAATCGCAGGATGATGTGGGCGGGATAGGTCACCTCGTCGGCGTCGACGCGGATCAGGCTGCGCTCCACCCGGGTGTAGAGGCGGTAGAGATTGTCGGCCGTCCAGGCCGGCCCGTCGCCGCCGAAGGTATCGCGCACCAGTGGCGCGAGGTACTCCAGGAACGGTCGCGACCGGGCCGTCTGCATCTCGACCAGCAGACTCTGGCTCTCATGCGCCGCCATGCCGCGGGCCTGGCCCACCGGCTGGGCCAGCCAGCCCGCCGGGCGCCCCTGCTCATAGAGGGCGTGGCCGGTCTCGTGCATCACGCCCATCAGCGAGCGGGTGAAGTCGCCTTCGTCGTAGCGCGTGGTGATCCGCACGTCGGACAGCCCGCCGCCGCAGAACGGGTGCGCCGACACGTCCAGCCGGCCATGGTCGAAATCGAACCCGATCGCCTGCATCAGCTCGCGACCGAGCCCGCGCTGCCGATCGATCGGGAAATGGCCGATCGGGCGGACGGGATCCGGCGCCCGCGCCTGCGCTTCCAGGACCTCGTCGGTGAAGCCGGGCAGGAAGTCGGCCAGATCCGCGAACAGCGCGTCGATCCGCGCGGCCCGGCCGCCGGGCTCGTAGGCGTCCAGCAGGGCATCGTACTTGTCGCATCCGAAGGCGGCGGCCTTGGCCTCGGCGACCTGCCGCTGGAGGTTCAGGACCTCGGAAAGGCTGGGCAGCAGGCCGGCGAAATCGTCCTCGGCCCGGGCGCGGCGCCAGGCCATCTCGCAGGTCGCCTCAGCCCGGCGCGAGGCCTCGACCAGGTCTCCGGGCACGGCAATGGCGTGGCGCCAGGCCCGCCGCATCTCCCGCAGATTGGCGCGCTGCCACTCGTCGAGCCCGACGTCGGCCCCGGCGTCGGCGGCGTCAAGCCAGTCGGCCACCTGCGGGTCGACCAGCAAGTCGTGGCGCAGCACGTCGAGCGTCGCCAGCGTCTCCGCCCGGGTCGGCGCCGCGCCTTCCGGCATCGTGGTCTCGTAGTCCCAGTGCAGGATGCCGAGCGCGTCGTCGATCCGCGCGATCCGGGCAAAGCGGTTTTCGAGGGCGGCATAAGGCGACGCGGTTTCGGTCATGGAATCCTGGCGCGGTACGGGACGAAGGCGGCTGCTCGGTCTCGGCGGCGGCCCGCGGCGATCAGTCGCCCGGAGGCCGGCGCCAGTGGAAGGCGATATAGATCGCGACCAGCACCGCGGCCAGTCCGTACCACGTCAACGCGTAGTCCAGGTGGTTGTTGGGGATGTCGACTCGCACCTGATCCCCAACCGGCAGGGTGTCCGGATCGGCGTCGGCGGCGTAGACGACTACGGGGGCCACGGCGGCCAGCCCCGCTGCCTCGGCCATCGCCGGCGGATCGGTCCAGAACCACGCATTCTCCGCCGGATCGTTGTCCGGCTGCAGCCAGCCGCGCTGCGGCGGAAGGGCAGCGATGCCCCGGACCGTCGCCACCCCCTCCGGCCGGGCGACCCGGTCGAGCGCCGCCTCCGGCGCCCAGCCCCGGTTGACCAGGACGGCCGGCGCCTGCGGCTCATCGGTCCGGACCAGCGGCGTGACGATCTGCAGGCCGATCTGCCCGTCCAGCGTGCGCGCCAGCAGATGCATCTCGGCACCGTGATCGAACCGGCCGGTGACCGCGACGGGCCGGTAGTCCCACGCGGGCGGATCCTCGACCCCGGCGGGAAGGGTGACCGGCGCGAGGGCCAGCCGCTGGTCGATCCGGTCCAGGAGCTCGGTCTTCCATTCCAGGCGCTGGACCTGCCAGGTGCCCAGCCCGATCAGGATCGCCAGTGCCGGCACGGCGAAGACCGTCGGCCAGAAGGTGGGGCGGTGGAAGCGTCGGCGGCCCGCGGCGGTCATCATTCGGGTCTCCAGAGCGATGGCGGAGCGGGTGTCGGCATCAGCGGCCGGAGGCGCCGCCCTCGTCCTCGAAATCCTCGCTGCGGTGACGGTACTGCAGCGCCAGCACATAGGCCTTGGCCGGGCGCAGCAGCGCGAGGGCGCCGCCCAGCACCAGGGCCAGCGCCAGCACCGCGTGGATCCACAGCGCCGGCCGCCACGTCATTTCGACCCACAGCACGATCGGCACCACCAGGAAGCCGAGGATGAAGATCAGGAAGACCGCCGGCCCGTCGCCGCTGTCGTGGCGGGCCAGATCCAGCCCGCAGACGCCGCAGCGCGGCCTCACGGCCAGGAAGCCGCTCCAGAGCCGCCCCTCGCCGCAGCGCGGGCAGGTGCCCGAGAGGGCGGCGCGAAGCGGACTGACGGTGGGGCGGGACGGTCGGGTCACGGGGTACGGGTCCAGCTTGTCCTGTCCTCGGACCGGCCGGCGGTGACGCCGGCGGCCCACGCTGGCCGGTCCGGCGATTCGGCCGGCCCCGGAACGGCGGCGGGGGCACCGCTGGCCGTCGCCCCCGTCGACATGGCGGTGCAGATGGGGGGGCCGCGAGCCCGGTCAATGCCGGACCGCGGCCGCCCGGTTCAGTGGGCCGAGGCGCCGGCGCCCCACCAGTAGATCGACACGAACAGGAACAGCCAGACCACGTCGACGAAGTGCCAGTACCAGGCCGCCGCCTCGAAGCCGAAATGGCTGTTCGGCGTGAAGTGCCCCTTGACCGTGCGATACCAGCACACCGCCAGGAAGATCGTTCCAATGACCACGTGGAAGCCGTGGAAGCCGGTCGCCATGAAGAAGGTCGACGGGTAGATGCCCTCAGTGAAGCCGAAGGAGGCGTGGCTGTATTCGTAGACCTGAAGGGTCGAGAAGAACACGCCCAGCAGCACCGTGATGCCCAGCGCCTGCGCAGCCTGCTGGTTGTTGCCCTCCTGCAGGGCGTGGTGCGCCCAGGTGACCGTGGTGCCCGACAGCAGCAGCACCAGCGTCATCAGGAACGGCAGGTGGAAGGGATCGAAGGTGGCGATCCCTTCCGGCGGCCAGGTGGAGCCCGTCGCCTCCTTCGGAAAGAGGCTGGCGTCGAAATAGGCCCAGAAGAACGCTACGAAGAACATCACCTCGGAGGCGATGAACAGCATCATCCCGTAGCGCATGCCGATCTTGGTGACCGTGGAGTGGGCACGCTCCACCACGCTCTCTCGGATTACGTCGCGCCACCAGCCGAACATGGTGGCGAGCACCGCCAGAGCCCCGAGCACCAGCAGCCAGACGGTGCCGTAGTGCATGTAGAGCACGGCGCCGACCGCCAGCGTGCCGCCCGCGAACGAGCCGACCAGCGGCCACGGGCTGGGGTTGACCAGATGATAGGGATGCGGCTGCCCCGGCTCGGGCTTTTCCTCGCCCGGCTTGGGCGCCGGATGGATGTTGTCGGCGGTAATGTCGCTCATGGCCTCGATCGTCCCTTCCAACGGCGGCGCCCCGGACCGGAGCCGGCCGCCGTCTCCCTCACGCGCTGCTGCACTAGTCGGCCACCATGGCCGTCTCCGCATTGGCCTCTTCGGCCTGGCGGTAGTAGTCCTCGATCGCGTCGTCCAGCTGATCCGACTGGGCCGGATAGAACCTATAGGAAAGCGTCAGTGTTCGCACCTCGTCCAGCCCCCGGTCGTCGTCCATCGCCGGATCGACGTAGAAATAGACCGGGAACTCTACGCTCTCTCCGGGCATCAGAACCTGCTCCTGGAAGCAGAAGCACTGGACCTTGTAGAAATAGATCCCGGTCTTGGGCGGGTTGACGTTGTAGACCGCCTGCCCGGCGACCGGCCGATCGCTCACGTTGGTGGCAGTGTAGAAGACCAGCGCCGGCTCCCCGATGCGGACCTCGACCGATCGCTGCTCCGCCTCGAAACGCCAGGGCAGCGCGGCATCGGTGTCGGCGGTGAAGGTCACCTCCACGGTCCGGTCCAGGATCTCGCCGGTCGAGCCGACCGCCACCTGGGTCGTGCCGCCGAAGCCGGTGACCCGGCAGAACAGGTCGTAGAGCGGCACGGCGGCGAAGCTCAGCCCCACCATGCCCAGCACCACGCCGAAGGCGCCGGCCAGCACCAGGCCGTTGCGCCGCTTCAGCGCCGCCGCGTCGCGGCGCGGATCGGAACCGGTCATCAGCTCCCTCCCATCCGGACGATGGCGACGACGTAGACCAGGACGACGAAGGCGATCAGCACGAACAACACCGCCAAGTTCTTGCCCCGCTGCGCCTTCGCGCGCGACAGGCCCTGGTGATCGCGCCGGTCGTCCCGCTGCCCCGTCTCGGCAGCGTCGTCGCGGCGGGCGGCCATCACGTCACCCCCGGCTGGGCCGCGGCGCGATCGACGATCATCAGCGCGAACAGGGCGAAGAGGTAGAGGATCGAGAAACCGAACATCTGCTTGGCGGCCCTGTGGCCGGTCGCGGCGCCGTCCTCCCGCCAGACCCGCCAGGCGGTCCCCAGGAAAGCGAGGCCGAGGGCGATCGAGGCCACGCCGTAGACCGCGCCCGTCGCGCCCAGGATCCAGGGCAGCGGCGCCAGCGGGAGAAGGAGCGCCGTATAGATCAGCATCTGCCGCTTGGTCTCGCGCTCGCCCGCCACCACCGGCAGCATCGGCACCCCGGCCGCGGCGTACTCGATCCGGCGGTAGAGCGCCAGCGCCCAGAAATGCGGCGGCGTCCACATGAAGATCAGCGCGAACAGGACGATTGGCACCAGGCCGACCTCGCCGGTCGCCGCGGCCCAGCCGATGATCGGCGGGAACGCGCCGGCAGCGCCGCCGATCACGATGTTCTGCGGCGTCCGCCGCTTGAGCCAGACGGTGTAGACGAAGACGTAGAAGGCCGAGGCCAGCGCCAGCACGGCAGCGGCGACCCAGTTGACCGCGAGGCCCAGGATCGCCACGGAGCCGAGCGTCAGAACCACCCCGAACGCCAGCGCGTCGGCCGGCGCCACGCGGCCGTCGACGATCGGCCGTCCCTTGGTCCGGGCCATCACCGAATCGATGTCCCGGTCGTACCACATGTTGATCGCGCCGGCGGCGCCGGCGCCGACCGCGATGCACAGCACCGCGACCGCCGCCAGGACCGGGTGCATCGCGGCAGGCGCGATCCACAGCCCGGCGAAGCCGCTGAGCACCACCAGGATCATCACCCGCGGCTTCAGCAGCGCGACATAGTCGTGCCAGGTGCCGGCGGGGGCCAGGGCAACGGTCCCGGTCCGGGTGGTCTGGTCGACGGTGGCGTCGGTCATCGACATCCTCGGAACTGCGGCGACGGCCCGTCCTCGAAACGGTCCGCCGAAGGACGGGACGGCCCCGGCCGCGCGGGCCGGAGCCGTCCGGTACGGACATTCGCGGGAGCGTTACTTCACCCGCGGCAGGGTCTCGAACTGGTGGAACGGCGGCGGCGAACTCACCGTCCATTCCAGCGTCGTCGCGCCCTCGCCCCAGTAGTTGGCGGCCACCCTCTTGCCGGCGAGGACCGTATAGAGGGCGATGCCGACGAAGAGGAAGGCGGACGCCACCGAGATGTAGGCGCCGATCGAGGCGACCAGGTTCCAGCCCGCGAAGGCGTCGGGGTAGTCCGGAATGCGGCGCGGCATGCCCTGCAGCCCCAGGAAGTGCATCGGGAAGAAGGTCAGGTTGACGCCGATGAACGTCATCCAGAAATGCACCTTGCCCCAGAACTCCGGATACTGCCGGCCGCTCATCTTGCCGATCCAGTAGTAGAAGCCGGCGAAGATCGAGAACACGGCGCCCAGGCTCAGCACGTAGTGGAAGTGCGCGACCACGTAGTAGGTGTCGTGCAGCACCACGTCCATGCCGCCGTTGGCCAGGACCACGCCGGTCACGCCGCCGACGGTGAACAGGAAGATGAAGCCGATCGCCCACAGCATCGGCGTCTGGAACTCCAGGGATCCGCCCCACATGGTGGCGATCCAGCTGAAGATCTTGATGCCGGTCGGCACGGCGATGATCATCGTGGCGGCGGTGAAGTACGCCTTGGTGTCGACATTGAGGCCCACCGTGAACATGTGGTGCGCCCAGACGATGAAGCCGACGAAGCCGATCGCGACCATGGCGTAGGCCATGCCCAGATAGCCGAAGACCGGCTTCTTCGAGAAGGTCGCCACGATGTGGCTGATCATGCCGAAGCCCGGCAGGATCATGATGTAGACCTCGGGATGGCCGAAGAACCAGAACAGGTGCTGGAACAGCAGCGGATCGCCGCCGCCGGCCGCCTCGAAGAAGGTGGTGCCGAAGTTCCGGTCGGTCAGCAGCATGGTGATCGCGCCGCCCAGCACCGGCACCGCCAGCGGCGGCAGGAACGCAGTCACCAGCATCGACCAGACGAACAGCGGCATCTTGTGCAGGGTCATGCCCGGCGCGCGCATGTTGAAGATCGTGGTGATGAAGTTCGCGGCGCCGAGGATGGACGAGGCTCCGGCCAGGTGCAGCGCGAAGATCGCCATGTCGACCGACGGCCCGGTGTGGCCGAGGCTCGAACTGAGCGGCGGATAGATCGTCCAGCCCGTGCCCGCTCCGGTGCCGACGAAGGCCGAGCCCAGCAGCAGCAGGAAGGCCGGGATCAGCAGCCAGAACGAGATGTTATTCAGCCGCGGGAAGGCCATGTCCGGCGCGCCGATCATCAGCGGCACGAACCAGTTGCCGAACCCGCCGATCATTGCCGGCATGACCACGAAGAACACCATGATCAGGCCGTGGGCCGTGATCCAGACGTTCCATTGCTGCCCGTCGCCGACGACCTGCAGCCCCGGATCCTGCAACTCCATGCGCATCAGCAGCGAGAAGATGCCGCCGATGAGGCCCGCCACGATGGCGAAGACCAGATAGAGGGTGCCAATGTCCTTGTGGTTCGTCGAGAACAGCCAGCGCTGGACGAACCCGGGCTTGTGGTCGTGGTGGTCGTGGGCGTGCGCCCCGGCTTGCGCCATGACGATCCCCTTCGTTTGAGATCCGAATGCCGGCGGCCGGCGCGAGCCCGCGCCCGCCGCCAGGGCGAATTACTCGACGGCCGCCTGCGCCACGTCGCGCTCGGCCATCACGTCTTCCCAGGTCCGGGTCAGCAGGACCGGCGGCTCCTCCAGATCGAGGCCGGCCGTCCGCTCCACCACCCAGTCGTCGAACGCCTCGCGGCTGACCGCGCGCACCTCGATCGGCATGAATCCGTGGCCGGTGCCACAGATCTCCGAACACTGGCCGTAATAGGTGCCCTCTTCCTCGATCCGCACCCAGGTCTCGTTCATCCGGCCGGGCACCGCGTCGGTCTTCATCCCGAAGGCCGGGATCGCGAAGCTGTGCAGAACGTCGCCGGCGGTCACCAGCACCTGGATGTCGGTATCGACCGGCAGGATCACCGGCTGGTCGACCGACAGGAGCCGCACCTGGCCTTCCTGCAGCTCGTCGTCCGGCACCATGTAGCTGGCGAATTCACCGATCTGCTGGTCCGGATACTCGTACCCCCAGTACCACTGGTAGCCGTTGACCTGCAGCGTCATCTCCGGCTCCGCCGTCCGGTCCATGAAGTACAGCAGGCGGAACGACGGGATGGCGATCACCACCAGGATCAGCACCGGCACGACGGTCCAGGCGACCTCCAGCACCGTGTTGTGCGTGGTCCTGGACGGCGTCGGGTTCCGCTTGGCGTTGAAGCGCACCATCACGTAGATCAGCAGCGCCAGAACGAACAGCGAGATGCCGATGATGATGACCAGCAGCAGGTTGTGGAAATCCTGCATCTGGTGCTTCACCGGCGAGAAGCCTTCCTGCAGGCCCAGCCCCCAGGGCGAGGGCTGACCCGCCGCCAGGGCCGCGCCGGACAGCGCGACGATGGCCGCGGCCAGGGCCGCCGTGACACCGAGTCGGTTCAGTCGCATGCCAACCACTCTTCCGTCCGTCCACTCGAGTTGCATCGGAACCGGCCGGCGGCCCCGGCGGCCTGCCGCGGAGGGCCCGGCCCTCCCGGACCGGCCCCGCCTGGCGCCGCGGGCCGGGTTATAAACGCCCGCGCCGGCCCAGAGAAGGGATTTCACGTCGCACCCATATCGCCGGTCCGCCTGCGGCTGCATAGCCGACCGCGTGTGCGCCGAAAACCCCGCGGCGGATAAGCCTTCTCTGAAAGTACAGGAACAGGTTGGAGATCGCCACCCGGCGTGACGGGTGCCAATTCGTCGCAAGGGCGGCCATGCCCGGCGCGACCGGCGGCGCACGGTTTTCCGGCCGGATGGGCCGCCGCAGGACCGGCGGAGCGGCACGGGCGCCGTCGGCGAAGTCGCCGCCGTCCCCTTCGGCCTCGTGCCGGCGCGCCGCCGCCGGCGCAGGAAGGGGAACGGCGTCCCGCCTCCGCTAGGGCAGTTCCCGAACTGATGGGAGCAACCTATCTGCGCCGCTTGGGGCGGAGGGTGCTCTAAGTCGTCTCTTCCAGCTCCAGGCGCTGCCGCACCTTGCGCAGGCCCAGCCAGACGGCGAGCCCGATCGGCACCACCGCCAGCCCGGCCGCGGCCTTCGGATCGACCGGCAGGCCCGCCTCCCTCGCCAGCTCGGCCAGGTAGAGCACCAGGCCCGTGCCGTAGTAGGTGATCGCCGCCACCGACAGGCCCTCGACCGTCCCTTGCAGGCGAAGCTGCAGGCGGGCCCGCTTGTCCATCGACACCAGAAGGTCGCGGTTCTGTCCCTCCAGCGCGATGTCGACCCGGGTGCGCAGCAGCGTGCCGGCACGGCCGATCCGCGCCGCCAGGCCGTTCAGCCGGTCCTCGACCGATTCGCAGGTCCGCATCGCCGGGCCGAACCGGCGGTCCATGAACTCGGCGACGGTCTGCAGGCCTTCGATCCGCTGTTCGCGCAGGTCCTGGATGCGCCGGTCGACCAGGGCCGAATAGGCGCGCGAGGCCCGGAACCGCCATGTCGTCTCCGCCGCCAGCTTCTCGATCTCCGCGGCCAGCGCGGTCAGCCGGCCGAGCAGGCGGCGCTCGTCCTCGATGTCCTCCGCCGCGGCGATCCGGGCGGCGATGTCCGAGAGCTCCTTGTCCGCCTCGGTCAGCCGCGGCGCGATGCGGCGGGCCAGCGGCAGGGCCAGGAGCGCGGTCGTACGGTAGGTCTCGATCTCGACCAGCCGCTGCATCAGCCGACCCGCCTGGCGCGGCTTCAGACCGTCCTCGCCGCCCTGGTCGCGCACCAGGATGCGTCCCCAGCCGTCGCCGTGCTGGCGGAAATCGCTCCACACCGTCGCCGCGCCGCCGGTCACCCGGGCCCCGACATAGCCGTCGTCGCCGAACAGGTCCTCGAGCTGTCCCGGGCCGGGCGCCGGCGCCTCGGCCGACAGCACGGCGACGTGCACGGCAGCCAGCCTGAGGCCGGGCAGCGCCGCCACCCAGTCCGCCGGCACCGACTGGATCGCCGGCTCGGCGAACGGGCGATCGAACGCGCCGCGGCGATAGACGGTGTAGGTGTCGAACTCGGTATGCCGCTCCCACTTCAGCCGGAACGCGCCGAGATCGACGGCGTGGTGCTGCGAGTCGGAAGGCGGCGGCGGGGCGCCCAGCCGGTCGCACAGCGCCGCCACATGGCGGCGGCCGGCGCTGGCGTCGTCCCCGTCGGTACCGGTCATCATCACCAGATGGCTGGCCCGAAGCGGCGCCGTCACGCTCTCCGGCGGCCGGGCGTGCAGTTCGCGGTTGACGGCGTCGCGCAACGGATGGTCGATCGGCCCTTCGCGCGGCGTCTCTGTCATGCGGCGGTCCTTCCCGGTCGGATTGAGGCGGGCGGCACGCCTTGTCGCGGGGGCGGGCCGTCGCCATCATGATATGGTCGGAACGGCCGGTCGGGCGAGCCCCCGAGCGTCGCGCATGCGTGGCGCCGTCGTTTCCGGCCGCCGCCTGACGCGCCCAGCGCCCGCTTTCCGGCGGTTTTCCGCCGATGGAGTCCCAATGACCGATCTCGCCGCCACCGACGACCTGTTCTTCGCCCGCACCGGCATGGACCGCGACCGCGTCGACCGCTTGGTCGCCGAGACCCTGACCGCGGCCGACGACGGCGAGCTGTTCCTGGAATACCGCCTGTCGGAGAACCTGAGCTGGGACGACGGCCGCCTGAAGGGCGCCAGCTTCGACACCTCCCAGGGCTTCGGCCTGCGCGCGGTGGCGGAGGAACGCTCGGGCTATGCCCACGCCTCGGAACTGTCGGAGGACGCGATCCGCCGCGCCGGAGAGACCGTGCGCGCGGTGACCGCGGGGCATTCCGGGATCGCGGCACCGCCGCCGCCGGGCACCAATGCAAAGCTCTATACGGATGCCAACCCGCTCGGCCAGATGCCGTTCGAGGCGAAGGTCAAGCTGCTGGAGGAGATCGACGCCTATGCCCGCGCCCGCGACCCGCGGGTCCGCCAGGTGATGGCCTCGGTCGGCGGTTCCTGGCAGGCGGTCCGGATCGTGCGCGCCGACGGCCGGCACGTCGCCGACATCCGGCCGCTGGTCCGGCTCAACGTCTCGGTGGTCTGCGCCGAGGGCGAGCGGATGGAAAGCGGCAGCTACGGGACCGGCGGACGCTCGGGCTACGATGTCTACGTCGCGCCGGAGAAGTGGCGCCACGCGGTCGACGAGGCGGTGCGCGAGGCGGTGGTCAAGCTGGGCGCCGTCGATGCCCCGGCCGGCGAGATGACCGTGGTGATGGGCCCCGGCTGGCCCGGCATCCTGCTGCACGAGGCGATCGGCCACGGGCTGGAGGGCGACTTCAACCGCAAGAAGACCTCGGCCTTCTCCGGCCTGATGGGCGAGATGGTGGCCTCCAAGGGCGTCACGGTCGTCGACGACGGAACGATCGCCGACCGGCGCGGCAGCCTGACCGTCGACGACGAGGGCACGCCCAGCCAGCAGACGGTGCTGATCGAGGACGGCAGGCTGGTCGGCTACATGCAGGACCGCCAGAACGCCCGGCTGATGGGCATGGAGCCGACCGGCAACGGCCGGCGCCAGTCCTATGCCCACCACCCGATGCCGCGGATGACCAACACCGTCATGATGAACGGCCCCTACGGTCGGGACGAGATCCTGGCCTCGGTCAAGAAAGGGCTCTACGCCGTGAACTTCGGCGGCGGCCAGGTCGACATCACCTCGGGCAAGTTCGTGTTTTCGGCATCCGAGGCATATCTGATCGAGGACGGCAAGGTCGGCGCGCCGGTCAAGGGCGCGACCCTGATCGGCAACGGACCGGATGCGCTGACCCGCGTCGCCATGGTCGGCAACGATATGAGCCTCGACCCGGGCATCGGCACCTGCGGCAAGGACGGCCAGGGCGTCCCGGTCGGCGTCGGCCAGCCGACCCTGCGCATCGACGGCCTGACCGTCGGCGGCACGGGAGCGTAGCGTCGGAGCGGAGTTCGGACGACCTCTGCGGCGACCGCCGCCGGGATTGCGGCGAGCCCCCGATCGAGGGGCAGGCCGACGCCGCGGCCGTCGCACGGGCCCATGGCTCAGGACTTACGTCTCGTGCCGGCCGCCCTGCCGGTGCGAATAGACGCCGAGCACCACCAGCACCACCAGCGCCAGCGGGATCGTGGCGATCGCCGCGTATAGGATGACCGTCGGCAGGCTCTCGATCACGCCGCCCGGCCGCATGACGTTGCCGGAGGCAAGCAGGCCGAAGCAGATCAAGAGGAACAGGGTGCCGGCGATCTTCTGGGTCCAGTCGCGCACCCAGGCCCAGTTGGTCCGCTCGAACATGCTTCGGCGCCTCCCGTCGCTCGCCGCGCTCGGCGGCCGGCCGACTTATAGCCGCAGCCGCGTCAGCCGTCGAGATCGCGGCGCCGGCGCAGCAGCCTGCGCCGTCGGCCCTGTCTCGGCGAAAACACGCTCCCGGCGGGCGGCCGCGACGACGGCGGGACGATGCGGATGCCCGGCGCTTCGGGCGGGTCGGAGCCGTTGGGTGTTTCGGCGGCCGGACCGCCGGCAGGTGCCGACCCAGGGTCCGGCGCGGGGTCGGGTCCCGGCGCCGCCCTGCCCGCGGGCGACGACGGGCCGGGTGCCGGAGAGGGAAACCCGGGATCGGCCCCTGCCGGTGCGCCCTCGGTGCCCGGTCCCGGTGACGGACCGGCGGCAGCGGGTGACGCGGGCGGCGTCGCGGGGCCGAGGAAGGCCACCTGCGCCGGTTCGCCCGGCCGACTGGAGATCGTCACCGCCATCTGCTGGAGCGCCGAAGGCGGCAGTCGCGCCAGGACATGGGGATCGAGGATCAACCGCAGATCCTCGGGCGCGGCCGGCCCCGGGGACGAAGGTCGAGCCGGCGTCGGTGCCGGTCCGGCCGACGGGACGGTCGCAGAGGACGCAGCGCCGGTTCTCGAGGCGGCGAGGTCCGGGCCTGGCGACGCGACGGCAGGCGGTCGCGCCGCTGCGCCTTGCCCCGCCGCCGCGGCCGATGCGCGCCGGGCGATCTCGCCGCGCAGCGCCGACAGGGTCTCTGGATCGGGCGGGGGCCCGGCGGCCTTGCCCGTCCGTCCCCGCCGCCAGAAGCACAGGACGCAGCGGCGCCGACGGCCCGCTCCGGCCACCGCGCGCGACAGGAACCGGCCGAAGATGCCGGTCGCGGCATCGACCGCTTCGTCCAGCGCCTTGCCCCGCTGGCCCTGCAACGCATCGGTCAGCGCGGCGCGCAAGTCCGGGATCGCCAGTTTCCAGCTCTCTTCGGACAGCACGCCGCGGCGGAACAGCCCGGCCACCGGTCCGTGATCGACGATGTCGTGGGCCAGTCGCTCCAGCGCATCGACCAGATCGCCGGTCCCGGGCGACGCCGATCCGCCCCCCGATCCGCCCCTCGACGGACCGAACGAGGGCCTCGGCGCACCGCCGCCCGTTCCAGGCGCCGGCGCCGGCCAGGGCGCCACCGCCGGGTCGGCGAAGGCGAAGACGATGCGGAACTCGACGCCGTCGACCCCGCTGCGCGGCACGCTCATCGACCGCAGCACGGGGTCGCTGCGGTACTCCGCGGCGATCCGGGCCGAGGCGGCGTCCGACATCGCGCCGGCACGGGTCACGGCCGCGGCCAGGCCACCAATCAGCTCGCCCAACGTGGTCATGACCGTCCCTGCCCCTCAACGGGCGCGAAGCGCGCCGGCCCGGTCCACTGCCTCGGACGGCCGGGCGGCGCGCCTCGCGGTGTCCGTGGACCTCAGGGACTGGGGCTCGGGCCGGGGCTCGGGCCGTTGCCGCCGCTGCTCGTGGTCGGCAGGATCGCGTTCTCGAGGATGCTCAGGACCTTGGACAGGCCGCCCGGCATCTCGTCCTGCACCGCCAGCATCTTGACGCTGTAGTTGTAGGTCTCGGTGATCTGGTTGTAGCTCGACGAGGTGCTCTTCGACGTCACCGAGACGTTGAAGCTGACCGGGCTGAACAGGCTGAGGAAGCCGCCGCCGCTGCCGACATGGGTGTTGGTGACGATCGACTGGCTGTTCTGGTGCCGCTGGATCGAGTTCAGCTTGACGTTCAGATCGACCGACAGCTGCTGCACCCGGATATAGGGGATCGGCACGATCGCCAGGATCGGCACCACCAGCTTGGCGTTCTGCTGGGTGACCTGGCCGGTGGTCGGGTCCTGGGTCGTCCGGGTGTAGCTGAAGGTGACGTTGACGATCTGCTTGTCGGAGCTCGACGTGTTGCTGCCACTGCTCTCGAAGCCGACCCTCTCGATGAACTCGAGGGTGACCATGGCCGCTTGGCCCTGGGCGGTGATCGCCGCCGACAGCGGTCCGCCGAGCAGCGAACCGAAGTCGATGGCGGCAAGGTCGCCATCGAACGACTGGGCGGGATCGTTGGTTCCGGTCATAAGGGGGGACTCCGCCGTTGATAGGTGGCCCGTGGGCCAATTCGCGTTATACGAGCTTGTACTATATAATTTATCGTTTGAAGTGAAAACCTTTTAGTGATATTGCTCATTCAAATTTTCTGCGGCGAGCATCAACCGGTATGCGCGGTTTGGTCCGCCATATGGTTGTCCTTTGGAGGCCGGCATGCCGTTCGGGCTGGGAGGCTACGCGCCCCACAATCCGTCGAGCCAGCATTTCGACCCCCCGATCCATCGGGCGGCGACCCACGCTGCACCCTACAATCCGGAGATGGACCGGCCCGGGTTCTACGAATCCACCATCAACTGGATGTTCGAGAACGCGGAGAGCCAGATCTGGCAGATGCCGAACGGCCCGCGGCGCCTCTACCGCTGCGCGGTGACCCGCGAGTGGCTGCCGTACGAGGCGATGCAGATCGACCACATCCAACCGTGGCAGGACTTCCTGGCGACCGTCCAGCCGGGGAGTCACGCCGATGCGCTGGATGCCTACAACGACGTCAACAATCTCAGACTGATCAGCGCGAGCGCGAATACGTCGAAAGACTACAATTTTAGGAAATATGACGAGGACGAGGACGAGTACGACGACGACGACGATTTCATCGACGACAGCGAAGCCGAGAGCAAGTTCCTTCCGGAGTCGATGCGCAAGCAGATCTGGGACCAGTTCGCGCCCGGGCACTACCAGACGCAATACGGCTCCGGCGGTGCGTCCGAAGCGCACGATGCCATGGACGCCATGGACGCGACGCCCAGCCGCTCGGCCCTGAAGGCGGGCAATGCCAGCCGGGCGCTGACCGCTGACACGGCGGCCGACGCGGGCTCGGTCGGCGGCGAGTTGGGCACGCTGGTCAGCGATGTCGAGATGATCGCGTCGAAGGCCGCGCCGGTCCTCGAGGAAGCGGCCGAGTTCGCGCCCATCCTGCTGGCCTGAAGGGGGGGGAAGGTGCCGTTCGATCGGCCTGGCTACGCGCCCAATCTCCCGACGAGCCGGAGCGGATATGCGCCGCCGCGCCACGGCGCCAGATTGAGCGGGATTCCATACGATCAGGGCATGGATCGGCCCGGCTTCTACCGGTCGTCAACGGAGTGGGTGTTCGAAAACACCCCCTCCGAGACCTACATGCTGCCCGGGGGTCCGGTGACCCTGTGGCGTTGCGAGGAGTGCGGCCAGCAGAATACCTACGCCGGCCTTCAGGTCGACCATCGGACCGGGTGGCGTCAGTATCTCAGGATGGTCAGACCGCACTCCTCCGCCGACGCCCACGATGCCTACAACGACGTGGACAATCTTCGGCTGCTGTGCAGCACCTGCAACGCCGCCAACGACCACAATCGCGTGGACAGCGAGGAAACGGAGGAGGAGGAGGAGGAGGTCAGCGAGGACGGTTCGTTCATCGAAGAGGACGGTCCACTCCCCAACGACTACCGCACCTTCATCCGAGATTGGTTCAACCCGCTCCGGCCCGAACCGGAGTTGCCGGGCCGGCTCGACGCATCGCCGGCGCTCGACCCGCCGCCGGTGCCGTCGGCTTGGTCGGGTAACGACGCCAGCCGGGCCTCCTCGGCGGTCCGCGCTTCCAGCGCCGAGGACGCCGACGGCGCCGCGATCCACAGCCTGGCGACGGGCGACCGCTCCACCTCCGCCGCCCTGGGAGAGGTGGTAGCGGACATCGAGGAGGCAGGGGAGGGCATCGCCGAGGCAGCCCTTCTCCTATAGAGGCAAGGCATCTGACACTCCTCGAGGACGCATGAAGGCACCACAACACAAAGGGCGCCGATGCCTCGTGCCGGCGTCCGAGACGGCGCCCATCCCATGAACCACAGGGCCAAAGAGCCACAGAGGAGCAAGCGTTCTTGGCAATCGGGGGACGTCGACCGGCTGACGGTTGCCGCCTTCCTCTCATCCCTTCAAAATTGCTGCCATCCCGGCGAAAACTTCTCTGTGACTCAGTGAGTCTGCGGTCGGAAGACCTGGACCGCCGCTGGCACAGTCGCCGTCGGACCTCAGCTTCGCTTCAGCCCGGCCCAGGCCCGGCCCGTACCTGCGCCCCAAGGGGCGCGGATACGATGCTTTAAATCCTTGAAGGTAGGCCAACTTTACCCGGAATGAGGATTCCATCAGTTCGGGACTTTCCCTAGTAGGCGTATTCCCGGAACACTGGGTCGACGATCCCGTCCCACTCGCCGTGGTACTTCGCGAGCAGGTCGTCCGCCGGCGTGCGGCCGGTCTCCACGATCGTATCGAGGGCGTTCAGGAAATGCGCCTCGGTCTCGCCGAAGCCGTCGCGCAGGGCGCGGCGCTTCAGGCCGCCGCGGGCGATCGACAGAACCCGGCGGGCCACGTCGCGCACCGTACCGTCGCGGAACGGCGTCGCGAGCGCCGTCTTCGGCACCTCGGCGCGCAGCGCCGCCCGCTCCTTCCGCGTCCAGTCGGCGACCAGCTCCGACGCCTCGGCCAAGGCGCCGTCGTCGTAGAGCAGCCCGACCCACAGGGCCGGCAGGGCACAGAGCCGCCGCCAGGGTCCGCCGTCGGCGCCGCGCATCTCCATGTAGCGCTTCAGCCGGACCTCCGGAAACGCCGTCGTCAGGTGGTCGACCCAGTCCGACATCACCGGCACCTCGCCCGGCAGCTGGGGCAGCCGCCCGGCCATGAAGTCGCGGAACGACTCCCCCGCCGTGTCGACATAGGTGCCGTCGCGGTAGACGAAGTACATCGGCACGTCGAGCATCCAGTCGACATAGCGTTCGAACCCGAAGCCGTCCTCGAAGACGAAGGGCAGGTCGCCGGTGCGGTCGGGGTCGGTGTCGGTCCAGATCTGGCTGCGGTAGCTGAGATAGCCGTTGGGCTTGCCGTCGGTGAACGGCGAGTTGGCGAAGAGGGCCGTGGCGACCGGCTGCAACGCGAGGCCGACCCGGAACTTCGCGACCATGTCGGCCTCGTCGGCGAAATCCAGGTTGACCTGGACCGTGCAGGTCCGGGTCATCATGTCGAGGCCCAGGCCGCCGCGCTTGGGCATGTAGGCCTTCATGATGCCGTAGCGGCCCTTGGGCATCCACGGGATCTCGTCGCGCCGCCACTTGGGCTGGAAACCGAGGCCGAGCATGCCGACGCCCAGTTCCGCGTCGACCGCCTTGACCTGGCGGAGATGCTCATGAACCTCGTCGCAGGTCTGGTGGATGTTCTTCAGCGGGGCGCCCGACAGCTCCAGCTGCCCGCCCGGCTCCAGAGTGATCGAGCAGCCCTGGCTGTCGCTGAGCGCGATCACGTTGCCGTTCTCCTCGATCGGCTGCCAGCCGAATCGGGTCAGGCCGGTCAGCAGCGCACCGATGCCGTCCGGTCCGTCGTAGGGCAGAGGCCGCAGATCGTCGAGGCGGTAGGCGAACTTCTCGTGCTCGGTACCGATCCGCCACTGGTCGCGGGGCTTGCAGCCCTCCTCCAGATAGGCGACCAGCTGCGCCTTGTCCTCGATCGGGATGTCGCTCTTGGTCGGCGGGGCGGACATGGGTGGGTCGGTTCCGGCAGCGGGTGGCGGGAGAGACAGGTGTCAGCCGCGGCCCGGCGGCCGCAGCTCCGCCTCGGGCCCGAGCGCCTGCCAGACGGCGATCGCCGCCAGAACGGCGGTCTCCGCCCGCAAGACGCGCGGCCCCAGGCCGACCGGGCGAACAAACGGCAGTTGCCGAAGCAGGTCAAGCTCGGCGTCGGCGAAACCGCCTTCCGGGCCGGTCAGCAGGGCAGCCGGGCGCCCAGCGAGTGCGCGGGCCGCCTCGGCGACGGGCGCGGCCTCGCCCGATTCGGCGCACACCGCGAGAACCCGGTCGGTCGGCCAGTCCGCCAGCACCGCCTCCAGCCGCGCCGGCGGGTCGACCGCCGGGACGTCGAGCCGCTCGCACTGCTCGGCGGCCTCCCGGGCGGTGGCGGAGAGGCGGCCGCAGTTGACCCGCTGCACGTCGGTATGCCGCGTCATCACCGGCACGACCCGGGTCACGCCCAGCTCGGTCGCCTTCTCCACGATCATGTCGATCGCCGCCTTCTTGACCGGGGCGAACAGGAGCCAGAGGTCGGCACCGACCGGCGGCATCGGGTCACGGGTCCGGGCGACCGGGCGCAGCGAAGCCTCCCGCTTCGACAGGGATTCGATCTCGGCCGCGACCTCCCCGTCGCGGGCGTTGAACAGGGCAACGCGGTCGCCCGGCGCGAGGCGCAGCACGTTCCTGAGGTAGTGCGCCCGGTCGCGGTCCAGTGTCGCCGCCTGCCCGATCGCAAGCGGGGCATCGTGATGAAGGCGGGTGCGCGGGCGTCGGTCGGTCATGGCGTAGCGGGAGGCTTACGCCCCGCAGGACCCCTTGCCAAGCCCCGCGCGTACGGCCTCGCTGAAGGGTTCTTATACATAAAGATATCTTTATATTGACATGCTGTTCTGAATTGAGGTTAGCTTGGCATCGGTCGCCTCCGGGCAGGACGCCAACCCTGGTCCAGGGCGGCCGCTTCCCGTGTTCCCATCCCTCGGAGCACCTGTCTGCGCCGCGTCACCGCTTCCGGGTTGGCCGGACCCACTCCGCGAAGCGCGTGGCGCGGCGTTCTCTCCACCGTGACTGCGGCGACCGCCCCCTACTCCGCCGCCTGCCCCCGTGGGCTGAGGCTGGTACCGCCGTCGAAAACGTCGGGCAGGCGGGCGTCGGCGAGGGCCCGGTCGAGCGCATCTCCCTCCAGCGTCTCCCGCTCCAGCAGGGTCTTTGCCGCCGCTTCCAGCACCTCGCGGTTGATCTCGAGGATCCGGGTCGCCCGGTCGAAGGCGTCGTCCAGCCGCTGGCGCACGGCGCGGTCGATCTCCCGCGCGGTGTCCTCGGCATAGTCGCGGGTGCCGCCCTGCAACTGGTCCAGGAAGCTCTGCTGGCGCTTCTCGTAGGCCATCGGCCCCAGCCCATCGTCCATGCCGTATTGCACCGTCATCGACCGGGCGATGTCGGTCGCCTTGGCGATGTCGTCCTGCGCTCCGGTGGTGATCCGTCCGAAGACAAGGCGCTCCGCCGCCCGGCCACCGAACAGGACGGTCAGCCGGTTGACCAGCTCGTCCCGGGTGATCAGGAACCGGTCCTCCGTCGGGCGCTGCATCGTGTAGCCGAGGGCGCCCAGCCCGCGCGGGATGATCGACACCTTCTGCAGGGCCTCCGCCCCCGGCAGCAGCCGGGCGATGATCGCATGGCCCATCTCGTGATGGGCGACGGTGCGCCGCTCCGCCTCGCTGAGCACCCGGCTGCGCTTCTCCAGCCCGGCGACCACCCGCTCCACCGCGGCGTTGAAATCCCGCTGCTCGACGGCGTCGGCATCCCGACGGGTCGCCATGATCGCCGCCTCGTTGACCAGATTGGCGAGGTCGGCCCCGGAGAAGCCGGCGGTGATCTGCGCCACCTCGTCCAGGTCGACCGTGTCGGCGAGGGTGATCTTCTTGGCGTGGACCTTCAGGATCTCCAGCCGGCCTTGGCGGTCGGGCCGGTCGACCAGGACCTGCCGGTCGAACCGTCCGGCGCGCAGCAGCGCCGGGTCCAGGACCTGGGGCTGGTTGGTCGCGGCCAGGATGACGATGCCGGAGCGCGGGTCGAAGCCGTCCATTTCGCCCAGCAGCTGGTTCAGCGTCTGCTCCTTCTCGTCGGTGCCGCCCCCTCCCATGCCGCCGCCGGCGCCGCCGCGGGCGCGGCCCAGGGCGTCGAGTTCGTCGACGAAGATGATGCACGGCGCCTTCTCCCGCGCCTGGCGGAAGAGGTCGCGCACCCGCGCCGCCCCGACGCCGACGAACATCTCGACGAATTCCGAGCCGGAGATCGAGAAGAACGGCACCCCGGCTTCGCCGGCCACCGCCTTGGCCAGCAGGGTCTTGCCGGTGCCGGGCGGCCCGACCAGCAGCACGCCCTTGGGCTGGCGCGCGCCGAGACGCCCGTAGTGGTCGGGATTCTTGAGGAAGCTGACCGTCTCCTCCAGCTCGTGCTTGGCCTCGTCGACGCCGGCGATGTCGTCGAAGCAGACGCCGGTATCCTGCTCCAGGTAGATCTTCGCCTTGGACTTGCCGACCTGCATCAGCTGGCCCATGCCGCCGCCCTGCTGCCTGGCCATGCGGCGGATCATGAACCACCAGAATCCGATCAGGAGGCCGATCGGCAGGAGCCAGCTCAGGAGGTTCGACCAGAAATTCGTCTCCACCCGGCCGTCGTAGGCGACGTCGTAGTGGTCCAGGACCTCGGCGAAATCCGGGTCGACCCGGGTGGTCTGGAAGCGGGTCGGGCCGCCTTCCTCCAGCGGCTCGGTCAGCTCTCCCTGGATGCGTTCCTCGGAAACGGCGACCCGCTCGATCTTGCCCTGCTCCAGCAGCTGCTCGAAGCGGCTGTAGTCGATCCGCTCGACCTGCCGCATGCCGACGACGACGAACTGCACCGCGAACAGCACCAGCAGCGCGAGCAGCAGGTAGCGGAGATTGAGGCGGGTCTGGCGGTCCATGGGCAATCTGCTTGCGGAGGCGGCGGCGCCGGAGCGGTCCTGGCGACCGGACGGGACACCGACCCATGTGTGCCCGCCGACCGGGTTCGTCTACCGCCCTTCCCGATCCCCTGCCCCGGTGCCCCCCGCACCCCGTCCGCCAGCGACCCGCGCCGGCCGGTCACAGGGAATCGAGTCTGGAAATCGTCGCCGGGAGATAGATCGTCTTCTTGTTCTTCTTCTTCGCAATGAGAAACTGCTTCCGGTTTCCGGACATCTTGTAGGAACAGTGGACCCAGCCGGAATCCATTCCCTGCGACGACGTGTAGAACTCCAGGATCAGCTGATCGAAATTGAGGTTCGAGTGGATCCATCTCGCCAAGTCGCGGTTGTCGACGCCCCGGACCTCAAAATCCGCCGCCTGGCCGCGGGAATGCTGCGATCTCGAGGAACCGCCGATCAGCCTGTTGAGCTCCGGACTTCGATAGCCGCTCGAGACCTTGATCGGCTTGCCATAATGGTCACGCACCTTCTGGAGCACGTTCCTGCAGAGATTGTGCATCCTGTATAGCAGAAGGGCCTCTTTCGGCCAATTATCAATCCTTCTTGATGTTGCGATCATTTCTCCGACTGTAAAATTTCGAGAGAGCCTGAACTTCGTATCCTTGTTGCGGATCAGTTGCTCATAGATGGCCGGCGACAAACACATGTCATTATCATCATCCATGCGGCTGTTCTCCATGAGCCCGTCCGGGACGGGCAATGTCGATGTTTCAAAAGATGCGAGAAGAGCGGCCACTGCGCAACATCGTATTCGAGAGCTTGCAGAAGAGAGGAACCGGATGGCCGGTGCACGCACGAAAAAAGCCCCGCTGGCCGGAAAGCCTACGGGGCCGATCGCGCCGGCCGCGGACGGGCCGGCGCCGGATCAGGGGTGGTGCTGCGCCACCCTCGTCGAGCTCACCCGATCGCACCGCCGCCGGAGCGGGTGATCGCCACCACGGACGGCCGCGGCGGCATCATGTCGTCGAAGTCCGGCCAGCGGGTCGACGGGTCGGCGAAGGTCGAGCCGTCGCCCGGGTGCTGGACCGCGACGAACAGGGTGGCATCGTCGGGCGTGAAGATCGGCCCGCACATCTCGGCGCCGACCGGCACCCGGAAGAAGTGCTTGCCCTTGCCGCGCAACTCGCCGTCAGTCTCCATCGCCCAGACACCGTCGGTCCGTCCGGTATCCTCCTGGCTGTTGCCGTCGGTGGTGGTCCACAGCCGGCCCTGGTGGTCGATGGCGCAGTTGTCCGGCATGCCGAACCAGCCGTTCTCGGTGGTCGCAGGGTTCCACTCGGCCCCGACATCCGGCACGTCCGGCGGCCCGCACTTGACGAGGATCGTCCAGTTCGAGGTGTCGGCGGCGTGGTCGTCGTCGACCGGCGTGATCTCGACGATGTGGCCGAAGGCGTTGTCGACCCGCGGATTGGCGACGTTCGCCTCCTCCCGCCGGGTGTTGTTGGTCAGCATGACGTAGACCTTGCCGGTCACCGGGTTCGGTTCCACGTCCTCCGGCCGGTCCATCGGGGTCGCGCCCACCAGGTCCGCCGCGCGACGGGCCTCGATCACCACGTCGGCCTGGCTCTCGAACCCGTTCTCGGCGGTCAGCGGCCCCTCGCCGTGCACCAGCGGCGCCCAGCGGACCGTACCGTCCTCCTCGAACACCGCCACCGACAGCGTGCCGTCGTCCAGCAGGTCGGCATTGGCCGCCCGGTGGTCGGGATTGTAGGTGCCGCTGGTGACGAACCGGTAGAGGTACTCGAACCGCTCGTCGTCGCCCATATAGGCCACGACCCGGCCGTCGCCGTTGACGATCGTCGTCGCGCCCTCGTGCTTCATCCGGCCCATGGCGGTGCGCTTCTTCGGCGCGGCTTCCGGGTCGTAGGGGTCGAGCTCCACGATCCAGCCGAAGCGGTTGGCCTCGTTCGGCTCCTTGGAGACGTCGAAGCGGTCGTGGAACTGCGCCCAGTTGTACCAGCCGCCGGGCACCCCGTACCGCTCGTGGTTGGCCGCCTCGGCGGCGCCTTCGGCCATCTCGCCCATGAAGTAGCCGTGGAAGTTCTCCTCCCCGGTCAGGACGGTGCCCCAGGGCGTCGTGCCGCCGGCGCAGTTGTTCAGGGTGCCGATCACCGTCATGCCGTCCGGATCGGCCGAGGTCTTCATCCGGTCGTGACCGGCGGCCGGGCCGCTGACCGTCATCGGCGTCGACAGCATGGTCAGCCGGCGGCCGAAGTCGCTGTCCGGCACGACCTCCCACCCGTCGGCGCCCATGCGCACCTCGATCACCGACATGCCGTGCGCCGCCATCTCGATGTCGACGAGGTCCTTGGTCATGTCCTTGAATTCGGCGTCGCGGTCCTGCTGGCCGATGCCGCAGCGCCAAGTCGGGCCCGAGCGTCGTCGACTCAGGCGCTGGCGCTGCGGCTCTCTTGACCCACCCCGAGCCTGCCGCTCAATTGTTTTCGGTCATCGGCTCGACCTCGGTCTGCCACCACTCCCGGACATTGCGGGTCCAGTTGCCGACGGTGTCGGCCACCTCGGTGGTGTCGACGGTCGGGGCATCCTGGAACCGCTCCGGATCGACGTCGAGCACGAGGGTTTCCGGACCGGCATAGCGAAACCGGCTCATCTCGACGGGCACATACTCTTCGCCCAGACCCAGGAAGCCGCCGGTACCGATCAGGAGGTAGCGCGTTTCGCCGTCGACCGACATCACGATGTCGTCGATATCGCCCAGGGTCTCGCCCGCCGGCGTCATGACGACGGCGTCCATGAGCCGGGCCATCTGCACCGGTTGGTCCAGGCTGTCGAGGAGCGGCGCCTCGTCCAGCTGTGTCCTCATGTCGGCGTCCATCGGTGCAGGCTCGCGGGACGTGCGCATGAACTCCTCCATGCCGTCGACGACCGCCCGGCAGGCCTCGGCCTGGCCGTTGTTGGCGAACACCACGGCAGCGTCGTAGAGCGCCTGCATCGGCCGGGCGGACGGCGTGTAGCCCTCGCGGTTCATCCGGTCGGACATGGCGCGGACGTCTTCGAGGCAGCCGCGGGCAACGTCCCGCGCTGCGGCCTCGCCGGTCTCCCGGATCTCGACCTCCTGGCCGTCGGCAGGCGCCTGGCTGCCGCTCTCGGTCTGCGCGGCGGCCGGCAGCGGCGCCGCGGCGGCGGCAACCCCGATCAGCGCGGCGACCGAGGCGCGGATCAGGAATTCGGCGGTCATCATGCGGTCCTCCCCCGGTATTGCGACAATCCGCGGCCCGACGTTCCGGGCCGGCAAGAGTCAACGAGAGGACGCGCCAGAGCGTTGCCGACGGAGCCTGCGGGCGCTCGCTCCCCGCAGGTGGAAAGGCAGAAGGAATCCGTGGTCACCTGCTCGCTGGACAACCGTCTGCTGAGGGCGCATCTACCGGCGAGGCCGAGCGAACGCGCCGGCCGTCCAGGAGAAGGGGCCATGCCCTCGCTGATCGCCGTTGCGCCGGTCGAGACGCCGACGCTCCGCCCTGCCAGCGCGGCCGACATTCCGGCCCTCGTGCGCCTGGAGAACCGCGCCTTCGCGACCGACCGGTTGACCCGGCGCAGCTTCGGCCATCTGCTCGCGCGCGGGCGTGCCGCGCTGATCGTCGCCGAGTTGCCGGCACTATCGGTGCAGGGCGACCTCGCGGGCTACGCCCTGGTGCTGTTCCGGCGCGGCACCTCGCTGGCGCGGCTCTATTCCCTGGCGGTCGATCCGGCGGCGCGCGGCCGGGGCGTCGGGGCGGCGCTGCTGGCGGCGGCGGAGAGGGCGGCGCTGGACGGCGGCGCGGTGGCCCTGCGGCTGGAGGTGCGTTCCGACAACGCCGCGGCGATCGCGCTCTACCGCACCGCGGGTTATCGCGGAATCGGCCGGTATCTCGACTACTACGAAGACCACGAGGACGCCCTCAGGTTCGAGAAGCGGCTGGTGCCCACCGGCGCGCCGCCCTGCCGGGTGCCGTACTATGCCCAGACCACCGAGTTCACCTGCGGGCCGGCGGCGCTGATGATGGCCATGGCCGCCCTGGATCCCGAAAACGCGCCGATGGACGACATGGCGGAGCTGCGGCTCTGGCGCGAGGCGACGACGGTGTTCACCACGTCGGGCCATGGCGGCTGCGAGGCGTTCGGCCTGGCGCTGGCGGCGCACCGGCGGGGTTTCCGGGTCACCGTTCTCCTGTCGAGCGACGACTACGCCTTCCTCGATGGCGTGCGCAGTGCGGAAAAGAAGCGCGTGATGCGGCTGGTGCAGGAGGATTTCCGCGCCCAGGCGGCGGCGACCGACATCGCGGTGGCCCTCGGACCGGTCACCCTCGACGCGCTGACCGGCGCGATCGACCGCGGCGCCGTGGTGCTGGTGCTGATCAGCCATTGGCGGATGTATGCCGAGAAGGTGCCGCACTGGGTCGTCGTGCACGGACACGACGCGCGCTTCGTCTACGTCCACGACCCGTTCGTCGATCCCGACGAGTTCGACACCGCCCACGCCAAGGCGCATCTGCCGATCCCCCACTGGGAGTTCGAGCGGATGGCCCGCTACGGCCGGGCGCGGCTCAGCGCGGCCGTCGTCGTCGAACGCCGCGCCGCCCCCTGACCGCCCCTTCCCGACTGCCGCCCCCTGACACCGCCCCCTGACACCGCCCCCGGCCCAAGGTCTTCATGAGCGACTGGACCGTGATCGTCGACCGCAAGGCCGACATCGCCTTTCTGACCGACACCGCCCCTGCGTCCGGACTCCCGGCGGTCGTGACCACGCGCGACTACATCGCGCGGCCGCCGGGCAAGGGCCGCGGCGGACGCGGGCCACGGCTGATCAACCTGTCCCGCTCCTACGCCTATCTGGGCAGCGGCTACTACGCCTCGCTGCTGGCCGAGGCGCGCGGGCACCGCGTGATCCCGACCGTCCCGGCGATCCTGGAGCTGGGGGGCCACGGGCTCTACAAGCACCTGCTGCCCGGGCTGGAGGACGACCTGAACCGCCGGGCGCGGCGGCTGGTCGACCCGCCAACGGAGTCGTTCCGGCTGTTCGTCGCCTTCGGCTATACGGACGACCCGCGCTTTCCCGCCTTCGCCCGCCGGGTCTTCGACCGGTTCCGGGTGCCGCTTCTGGAAATCTCGGTCCGGCACGGCGCATGGCTGACCATCCACAGCGTTCGCGCGGTGCCGGTCGACGACCTCGACTCCGGCCGCCAGGCGCTGGTCGCCGGGGCGATCAGCGCCTTCACCCGGGCCCGCCAGCGCCCGCCCAGGGCGAAGGCGCCGCTGCGCTGGACGCTCGCCGTCCTCACCGATCCGAAGGAACGGATGCCGCCGTCGAGCGCCCGCGCGATCCGGCGGATGACGCGGGTCGCCGCCGACATGGGCGTGGCGGTCGAGCCGGTGGAGAAGAAGGACCTGCTGCGCCTCGCCGAATACGACGCCCTCTTCATCCGCGAGACGACCGCCATCGACACCCACACCTTCCGCTTCGCCCGCCGGGCGGAGCAGGAGGGCATGCCGGTGATCGACGACCCGACCTCCATCCTGCGGTGCACCAACAAGGTCTATCTGACCGAGCTGATGACGGCGCAGGGCGTGCCGGTGCCGAAGACGGAGATCGTCGACCGGGTCAGGGGAATCGAGGCGCTGGGCGAGCGGCTGGGCTGGCCGGTGGTGCTGAAGATCCCCGACGGCTCGTTCTCCCGGGGAGTGGTGCGCGCGGGCGACCCGGCGGAGCTGCGGGCCCGCGCCAGGGAACTCCTGGAGGACTCCGACCTGATCCTGGCCCAGGAATACATGTACACGGACTACGACTGGCGGGTCGGCATCCTGGACGGCGAACCGCTTTATGCCTGCCAGTACCTGATGGCCAAGAAGCACTGGCAGATCGTCCGCCATTCGGCCGACGGCAGGGCCGAGGAGGGCGGCTTCCGCACGCTCGCGGTGGAGGACGCCCCGGCGGCGGTGGTCGAGGCCGCGGTGCGCGCCGCCCGCCCGATCGGCCGCGGCCTCTACGGCGTCGACCTGAAGCAGAACGACCGCGGCGTCTTCGTCATTGAGGTCAACGACAACCCCAACCTCGACGCCGGGGTCGAGGACGCGGTCCTGAAGGACGAGCTGTGGCGCCGCCTGGTCGGCTGGTTCGTGCGGCGCCTGGAGACCGGGCCGAAGGGGTGAGGCGAGGCTGGCGTCGCCGTCCGGACCGCGGTCGGCATGGCGGGCCGCGCTCCCGGTTCGCAATGGCAGCCCTGGACGCACACCTGCCACGGCGCCAGGATGGCCGGCGACTCCGATGCCGAGGCGAGGCCGCCGATGCCGCTCACCATCGTCGACGTTCCCGACACCCTGATCGCCGGCCTGCCCTTCGCCGGGCCCTTCGAAGTGCTGATCGCCCGCATGCCGGAGGTGTGGGAGCGCTTCCTGGAGGTCGAGGACCGCCTGGCCTCCCGCCTCGCGCCCGAGATCCGCTACGATGTCGGACGGGAGTTTCCGGCCGGCGACGCGATCGGCGGCCGAACCTATCTGGAATGCATCGGCACGGCGGTCGCCGGGACCTCCGACCTGCCGCACGGGATGATCGCGGTCGCGATCGGCGGGCGCTATGCCACCGTCTGCCACGAAGGGCCGATGACCGGTGTGATCGACACCTACCGCGCGCTGTTCGGCGCGATCGAGGCGGCGCCGGACTGGCGGCTGGACCCGGACCGGGCGCGGTTCGAGCGCTACGACGAGCGCTATCTGCCGGCCCGCGACCCGCGCGACCGCGCCGCCAACGCCTACGACATCTTCCTGCCGGTCCGGCCGATCGAGGCATGACGGCGGCCCCGCAAGCGCCCCAGGCAGCCCCCCTGCCGGTCCGCCGGCCGGATGCCGCGACGGCCCATCGCCTAGCGCACGCCATCGCCCGCGCGGACGGTCCGGCCGAACTGGCGCGGCTGGAGGAGGCGCTGCTGCGTGCCTGCGGCTGGGCCCCGCGACCGCCGGAGGGCCTGTGCTTCCTCGACTGGGGCCGGGCGCCGGACGGGACCGAGGTGCTGCGCGGCACGGAGCCGCGACCGCTCACCGACTCCGACGACGCCCGCGCGCTGGCCCGCGCCCTGGACCCCGAGGCCGCGCCCGCCGACGGCGACCCGCCCGCGATCGTCGCCGCCGCGCTGGATCGGCTGGCGGCGGGACGATAGCCCGGTGGTGCCCGCTCCCCACGCAGCGGACAGCTGTCTCACGGCGGCGCGAGACTGAGGGGCATGGGCCGAGACCCGCAGCCCGCGCGATCGCCCCTTCGCCCGCCGGCGGCGGGCACCTCCCCACCTGCGCGTGCGTCGGGGAGGAGGCAGCGGGGTACCGCGGGGGTCAGGCCTTCATCCAGTCCTCGAACGGCGCCTTCCAGTCCGGATGCCAGCGGCTCAGGGCAGGGCGGTTCTCGGTGATGTCCCGGGCCGCCCAGAGGATGCGCTTCTCGTCGGTGGCGCGGCTGACCTCGTTGTCTTCGCACCAGATGTAGAAGTCGCCGGCGGCAAGGCCGTCGACCAGGCGGTCGGCCACCTGTTCCGGGGTCCACGCGCCCGCCGGCTTCTCGGTGACGCCGCGCTGGCGCGTGAAGCCGGTATAGGTGAAGCCCGGCACCAGCAGATGGCCGGTTACCTTCCCCTCCCCCGCGTTGCGCAGCTCGTGCGCCACCTGCTCGGTGAACGCCTTCACCCCGGCCTTGGCGGTGTTGTAGGCGGCGTTGCCCGGCGGGTTAGTGATGCCCTGCTTGGAGCCCGTGTTGACGATCGCCCCCGGCCGGCCCGACTCCAGCATGCCGGGCGCGAAGGCCTGTACGCCGTGCACCACGCCCCACAGATTGACCGCCATGATCCGCTGCCAGGCGACATCGTCGCCGTCGGCCATGCCGAGGGCGCTGCCGACCGATTCGACGCCCGCGTTGTTCAAGAGGACCGCCACGTCGCCGAAGGCCGCGCGCGCCGCCTTCTCAAGTGCCGCCAGAGACGACCGCTCGGCGACGTCGGTCGGCACTGCCAGCACGTGGTCGGGGCCGCCGGCCGCCTTCGCCGCGACGGCTCCGGCCGCCTCGCCCAGCGCCGGGCCGTCGAGATCGGCCAGCACCACCTTCATGCCGAGCGCGGCGAAGCGTTCCGCCACGGCGCGGCCAATGCCGCTGGCCGCACCGGTGACGACGGCGACGCGCCCGCGTTCCAGGGCCGGATGGGTCATGGTCGGCACTCCTCGGATGCTTCGACATTCATTTGCATGATGATTAGCGAAACCTTGCGGCGGCCCGGCCGGCTGTCAAGCGGCTCGGTCAGTCCAGCGGCTTCGGCGGCGCGATGCCGTAGCGCTCGGCCTTGCCGGCCAGGCGCTCCAGCACGCCCTCGTACAGCACGACGCCGTCTTCCCGCGCCCGGTCGCGGCGGTCGAGCGCGCCCTGCCCCGGCAGCCGCACCGGCGCCTGGGGGTCGCGCGGCCGGTTGGCGCGGCAGGTGGCCGCTGTGTGGCCGGTCTGCCGGGCGAAGGCCTCGCGCCCGGCGAAGGCGTCGGGGTCGATCACCTGCAGGAACACCGACGCGCCCCAGCCCTCCTTCGGGTCGGCGCGGCCGTGGCCGCCGAGACCCTGGCTCAGCGCCTCGATCATCAGCGCCAGGGCATAGCCCTTGTGACCGTGGTCGAGGCCGCCGGTCGGCAGGATCGTGCCCGGCGGATCGGCGAACAGCACGCCCGGGTCGTCGGTCGGCCGGCCCTCGGCATCCATCACCCAGGGATGCGGCAGCCGCCGCCCTTCCTGGTGCAGCCGCCCGGTCAGCCCGTTGGTGGTGATCGAGGCGGAGGTGTCGATCAGGATCGGCGCGCCGTCCGTCGGGATGCCGATCGCGATCGGGTCGGGGGTGAACACGGCGTCGAGGCCGCCATAGGGGGCGACGCTGGCGGCGTTGGGATCGGAGCAGCAGAGGATCGCCATCATCCCCTGCTCGGTCGCGATCGGCAGGAACGCCGCCAGGCAGGCAATGTGGTGGGAGCGCCGGATGGCGACCGAGGCGGTGCCGTGGGTGCGGGCGCGGGCGACCGCCTGCTCCATCGCGACGGCGGTCAGCCAGACGCCTGGCAGCCGCCGGCCGTCCCAGGTCAGCGCCGCGCCGCGGTCGGCCACCACCTCGGGCTGCCCGGTGCCGGCCATGCCACTGTCCTCCAGCGCACCGACATAGCCGGGGGCGAGGTTCAGGCCGTGCGTGGTGTGGCCCATCATGTCGGCCTCGACCAGCAGCCGCGCGGTCACCGCCGCCTTGTCGGCGTCCATCCCCGCCGCCTGGAAGACGGAAGCGGCGAAGGCGATCAGGGCGTCGGCGTCGTAGCGGGCGGTCATCTGCGGGTCCTTCATCAGTTAGGGGTCATCCCGGACGGCCCGACGGGCCGCTCTGGGACCTCGACGGGCTGCGCGCTTCCCCGGCGGCAGGCCGGACAGGGCGCGTTCCCGAACCGATCGTCGGTCGGGTTGCAGCGCAGCGGAAACCCGGCCTGCGCCGGAAAGCCGGAAGCATCGGCCGTCGGGTTTCGCTTCGCTCAACCCGACCTACGCGCCGAGCACCCCCGCCGCCTTCTCGAAGAAGTCGGGGGAGCCGAAATTGCCGGACTTGAGCGCCAGGGCGATCGGCGGGTCGCTCGCCACAAGCGCCGGCACGCCCGGGTCGATCTCGGGCCCAAGCGCGACGTCGGTCACGCCCAGCGCATCGACGATCGCGCCCGATGTCTCGCCGCCGGCGCAGACGAAGCGGCGGACGCCGGCCGCCAGCAGCGCCTGCGCCACGGCGGCGAAGGCGGCCTCGATCGCCGCAGCGGTCTCGGCCCGGCCGAAGCGGGCCTGCAGGCGTTTGAGCTCCTCCGGCTCGGCGGTAGAGGCGATCAGCGGCAGGGCGTCGAGCCGCGCCAGCGCCGCCTCCGCCAGCCCCTCGGCGTCCTGGCGGCCGGCGATCAGGGCGGCGGCGTCCAGGCGAATCACCGGGTGGCCGGCTTCCGCATGGCGCGCCACCTGCTCCCGCGTGGCGCGCGAGCAACTGCCGGCCAGGCAGACGGCAGGGCCCTTGACGCCGGTCCAGGTGGCCGGCCGCGGCACGAATTGCCCGGCCTCGGCCAGCGCGCCCGGCAGCCCAACCGCGAGGCCGGAGCCGCCGGTGACCAGCGGCAGGTCGCGGAAGGCGCGGGCCAGCACGTCGAGCTGGGCCTGCGCCAGGGTGTCGACGACGACCCACCGGGCCTCGGTCGCGCGCAGGGCTTCCGCAACCGCCTCGGCGCCCTGCTCCACCGTGGCGTAGGCGATGTGGCCGACCGGCCCCTCGACCTGCCGGCCGAGCCAGCGGCGGATGTCCGGATCGGTCATCGGCGTCAGCGGATGATGCTCCATCCCCGATTCCGACAGCAGCCGGTCGTGCACGAAGAGGTGGCCTTGGTAGACCGTGCGGCCGTTCTCCGGCAGGGCGGGGACGAAGACCGTGCGGTCCACCCCCAGCCGGCCGGCCAGCGCGGCGGCGACCGGCCCGATATTGCCCTCGGGCGTCGAATCGAAGGTCGAGCAGTACTTGAAGTAGATCTGCCGCGCCCCGGCCTCGCGGAGCCGCTCCAGCGCCTCCAGCGACCGGGCGACCGCCTCGCCGGGCGGGATCGAGCGGGTCTTGAGCGAGATGACGACCGCCTCCGGCATGTCCAAGCCGGGCCTCGGCGCCAGCGCCCGCGGCTCCGGCAGCCCGAGCGTCTGGCGGACCCGCATGCCGCCGCGGGCCAGCATGCCGGCGATGTCGCTGGCGCCGGTCACGTCGTCGGCGATGACGCCGACCAGGACGCCGTTCGATGCATCGCTCAAGGCTCAGCCCTCCCGGCCCAGCCAGGACCGCAGCCAGCCGAGGCCGGCCTGGGTGCCGTCGGCGGGGGCGTATTCGCAGCCGATCCAGCCGCCGTAGCCGAGCCGGTCCAGCGCCTCGAACACCACTTCGTAGCGCACCTCGCCGGTGTCCGGCTCGTGCCGGTCCGGGACGCCGGCGATCTGGACATGGCCGATCCGCCCGATGGAGTCGGCAAGGCCGGTCAGGATGTCGCCATGCAGGATCTGCCGGTGGAACACGTCGAACTGCAGCTTCAGGTTCGGCCGGCCGAGGGTCTCCAGCACGGACTCCGCCATCCGGAAGTCGCACAGGAAATAGCCGGGCACGCTGCGCCGGTTGATCGGCTCGATCAGCACGTCCAGGCCACGCTCCGCCAGGCGGTCGGCGGCGACGGCGAGGTTTTCCAGATAGGTCCGCCGCGCGGCCGGGTCGTCCGGGTCGCCGAGACCGCTCATCGCATGGAGGCGCGGGACGCCCGTCGCCTCGGCGTAGACCAGCGCCCGATCGAGCGCATCGCGGAAGTCCGCCTCCCGCCCGGGCAGCGCCGCCAGTCCCCGCTCCCCCGCCGCCCAGTCGCCCGGCGGCAGGTTGAACAAGGCCTGCTCCAGCCCCGCATCGGCGAGCGCCTTGCCCACCGCCTCCGGCGGGTGGTCGTAGGGAAACAGGAACTCGACCGCCCGGAACCCGGCATCGGCGGCGCAGGCGAACCGGTCCAGGAACACCCATTCCTGGAACAGCATCGACAGATTCGCGGCGAACCGCGGCATGGCCCCCTCCCCCTTCGGCGATTCCGGCGATCGTCGCCGATCCCGGTCCCGGCGTTCAGCCCGCCGGTGTCACCATTGCCTCGGTCTCCCGGCGCAGCGCCACCGCCTGGTTGTCCGGCAACGCCTCCAGGTCCGCCCAGCCGACCGGCCGGTCGGCCGGGACGTCGCGCGCCAGCCGGACGCCGTGGGCGAGGCCGATCGGCAGCCAGCCCTCCGTGACGCTGACCGGCGCTGGCGCCAGCCGGCCCCAAACCGTATGGCCGCCCTCCCCGTCCAGCGTCTCGCCGGCCTTCAGGTCGCGCTTGGCGCAGGCGACCGCATCGCCGCGAAAGCCGCCGGTGGCGCCGGTCGGCTCTCCCCTCAGCGCGGCGTTCAGGACCGAGATATTGAGCTCCAGTCCGATCAGGTGGAACGGCTTGTACATCGCGGCGTAGCGGCCGCTGGCATCGGTCTTCAGGCCGTACTGCCGAAAACAGGCGGCGGCGTAGTCGTTCGGCGCCTTCAGGACGACGTAGACGCCCCAGCGCAGGTCGCGGAACACCGGCCGGCCGTCGCGCTCCAGCGACGACACCACCTCGACCGTGCCGCTGTCCGCCAGGACGCCGCCCTCGGCCCGCGGCCGCAGGACATGCGCCAGGTCGTCGACGCCGCAGGGCGGGAACCCGAGGCCGTCGGCCGGCACGGCGAGGCCGCAGGCATTGGCGATCGCCGCCATCTCGATCGCCGACTTGGTACCGTCGAGGAAGCTGTTGAACATCTGCGGGTTCATCCCCGCGGCGGCCGCCGCCTCCGGCGTAAGGCCGTAGTGTTCCCAGACATCGTCGGGCGTGACGTGGTGATAGGCCGGCAGGTACTTCGTGCCCTTGCCGGCCGCCACGACCTCGAAGCCGCAGGCGCGCGCCCAGTCGACCATCTCCGCGGTCAGCGCCGGCTGGTCACCATAGGCCATGGAGTAGACCACGCCCGCCCGCTTCGCGCGCGCCGCCAGCGCGGCGCCGGCCAGCACGTCGGCCTCGACGTTCACCATCACCATGTGCTTGCCGTGGGCCATGCCCTCGAGCGCATGGGCGATGCCGGCGGCCGGGTGCCCGGTCGCCTCGACCACCACCTCCAGGTCGTCGCGGCGGCAGAGTTCGGCGCCGTCCTCGACGAAGGCGGTGGCGGCGATCCGGTCGTCGTCCCAGCCGACGGTGCGGCAGGCCCCGCGCGCCCGGTCGACCGACAGGTCGGCGATGGCGGCGACCTCCAGCCCCGGGGTGTGCGGCACCTGGGCCAGGAACATCGAGCCGAACTTGCCGGCGCCGATCAGGCCGACGCGGACGGGCCGCCCGGCGGTCTGCCGGGCGAGCAGAAGGGCGGTCAGGTTCATCGGGGGGTGACCTTCACCTCGGGGCCGGGCGGCGGGCGCACTATTCCGCCGCGGTCCGATGCGACCGGGCGAAGGCCGCCAGGGCATCGTCCGGGACCGGCTCGATCGGCGCGAAGTCGCGGTGGGCGATCCATTCCGGCCGGGTGAACCTGGTGATGTGGTTGGAGACGGCACAGAGCGTCAGGTAGACGATCTTGCGCGGATAGGGCGTGATGTTGGGCGGGCTGGCGTGCACGAGATTGCCGTGGAACATCAGGACCGATCCGGCCGGGCCGGTCGGCGCCACGATGCCGCCCGCATCGGCGAGCCGCGTCACGGTTGCGCGATCGAGCGTCCAAAGCGGATAGGACGTCGTCTCGAGGTCGTGCCCGGCCTCCAGCACGCCGCTCTTGTGGCTCTTCGGGATCAGCATCAGCGGCCCGTTGATCGCCCGCACCTTGTCCAGGAAAACCGCGATGTTCATCGCGCGCGGCTCGGGCATGCCGTCGTCGCGCGCCCAGGTGCCGTAGTCCTGGTGCCACTGCCACACCTCGCCGTCGAACGCCGCCTTGGCGTTGACCTTGAACTGGTGCATGTAGACCGGCTCGCCGAACAGATGGCTGACCGGCCCGATCAGCCGCGGGTGGGCGCCGAGCAGGCGGAACGCCTCGTTGTAGGTGTGGGCGGCGAACGCCGTGCGCGGCGCCCCGGAGCTCTCGCGCCAGACCTCCTCGCGGTCGGAGGCGTAGATCGCCTCGGCCTCGAGGCGCAGGGCGGCAATCTCCTCCTCCGAAAAGCAGGAGGGCAGGAACAGATAGCCCTGCTCGTCGAATTCGGCCCGTTGGGCGGCGGTCAGCGCGTGGAGGTCGTCGCGTGTCGCGCTCATGGTGGTTCCCTCCCCGAAACGGGCGCAACGGCCGCGCCCTTTCCGCCGGCACCGTCGGGCCGGCCTCTTTCATCATATCGTATCGGGGTCGGGGCGCTTCGTCCAATGTCGGCGGCGCCATCTCCCTCCCGCTCGCGGGGAGGTGCCCGGCCCCGGGCCGGGCGGAGGGGCGGGCGCGACGCGCCCGAAGTCACGCACGGCCGGAACCGCCGTCGGCAGGCTGGCGCCCGCCGCCCCCCAGTCCGGCCTCCGGCCGGACAGCCCATGAATGGGGGGCCATGAATGGGGGGCGAGGCCGGGCGGAGGGGCGGGCGCGACGCGCCCGAAGACACGCACGGCCGGAACCGCCGTCGGCGGGCTGGCGCCCCCCAGTCCGGCCTCCGGCCGGACAGCCCCCCATGAATGGGGGCCGAGGCTCTTACCCGGTCGGCTCGTTCGGCGCGGCCTGGGCGAGATCCTGGATCTGCTGCGCGGTCATGCCGATCTGGACGATCGGCACGTTGTCGCGCATCACGACATCCGCCCGGTCGCCCGGGATCAGGACGCGCGCCTCCTCCTGGCCGACGCCGGGAGCCAGGGTGACGATCACCTGGTCGAGGCTCCGATCGCCGCCGAACTGGGCCAGCGCCACCTCGCCGACGGGCTGGCCCGCGCTGTCGACCGCCTGGGCGCCGTTCAGGTCGGCGGCGGTGACCATCGGCATGGTCTCGGCCGGGGCGCCGGCGGCGGGCTCCATGGCGGCCGCCGTCTCGGCTCGCTCGTCCTCCATCATCATGCCGCAGGCGGCGAGCGGCAGGCTGAGCGCCGTCGCCGTCAGCACGGTGGTCAGGGTGCGCTTCATCGGTATCCTCCTTCGCGTCAGGCTTCGGGGGAAGCAACCGGGGTCGGCTCAGGCCGGCAGCCGCCGAGGGCGCCGGTCGTCCCGGTCACTTGAGCGCCAACGCGAGACGGGTCGAAATCGTTCCCCCACCTCAACGATTCGGCGGCTGGTCCGGTTCGTGGGCGGAGCGGTCCCGGCGACCGGCCACGGTCGGTCGACACCACCCACCGCGCCCCACCGCGCCGGCGCGCGACGCCGCAGTCCGCGGCCGGCGCCGCAGCGACCGGATGCCTCCGGATGAGCGTGACAGAGGGCGCACCTCGCGGAGGAGCAGGTCGGGTCAGCAGAATCCCGTATCGACAGGCCCAACCGATCCCGCTTTCGTGCGTTGACCCAAAAGGCGTCGCCCTTGCCTGCCGCGCCCCCTTTCCCGTCGAAGTTTCCGTCATGGCCGACCGCGTTGTCCCGGACCCTGCCGACCCGCCGTCCTGGCCCACCGGCGCGGGCGACATGGCCGAGCGCGTGCGCCGGCACGATTGGACCGCGACGCCGCTGGGACCGGTCGCCCAGTGGCCGCAGGCCCTTCGCTGCGCGGTCGACCTGATCCTCGGCTCCCCGCTGGGGATGATCATCCTGTGGGGCCCGGACCTCGTGCAGATCTACAACGATGGGTATCGCGCGCTGATGGCCGGAAAGCATCCCGGCGGCCTGGGCCAGCCGACGCGGGAATGCTGGCCGGAGGTGTGGGAGTTCACCGCGCCGATCTACCGGGCGGTGATGCGAGGCGAGTCGCGCTCCTTTTCCGACCATGAACTGGTCCTGGAGCGGCACGGTGTTCCGGAATCAATCTGGTTCGACCTGACCTACGGCCCGATCCGCGAGGAGAACGGCCTGGTCGGCGGCATTCTCGCCACTGTTGTCGAGACGACGGGCAAGGTCCTGGCCGAGCGCCGGCAGAACTTCCTGCTACGGCTCGAAGCGCGGCTCAGACGGCTGCGCGACCCGCGGGCGCTTCTGGACGCCGCCGGCGACGAGATCGCCCGGCAGGTCGGGGCAGCCCAGGTGGCCTATGCCGACATCGAGAGTTCGGGCCGAATCGCGGTCGTCGAGCGGGACTGGAATGACGGCAGGATGCCCAGCATCGCCGGCCGGCATCGGCTGGAAGCGATCGGCCGCGGCTTCGCCGACGCCCTGCGCCGCGGCCGCACCGTCGCCATCGGCGACGTCAGGGAGGATGTCCGGACGGCCCAGCCGGCGACGCGACGGGCGCTCGACCGCGCCGCCGTCCGCGCGCTCGTCCACGTTCCGCTGGTCAAGGCCGGTCGTCTGGCGGCCGTGCTGGCGATTCACTGTCCCCAGCCGCGCGACTGGGCCACGTCCGACGTCGCCGTGGTCGAGGACGCCGCCGCCCGCACCTGGGACGCGCTCGAACGCGCGCGGTCCGAACAGCGGCTGCGCCACAGCGAGGAGAGGCTGCGCCTCGCGCTCGACGTCGGTCGGCTCGGGACCTGGGATTGGGACATCCAGGGCGGGCGGCTGACCTGGTCCGAGGAGCACTTCCGCATGCTGGGCCATCGCCCCGGCGCCTTCGAGCCGAGCTATGGGGAATGGCTGGCGCGCCTCCACCCCGGTGACCGAGACGACGTGCTGGCGGCCCTTGCCGCGGCGCGTTGCGGGCAGGGGGACTACGTCTGCGAATACCGCGCGATCCTGGCCGACGGATCGGTGCGGTGGCACTCGGCCCGTGGACGCTTCTTCCACGACGGCACCGGCCGGCCGGTTCGGATGATCGGAGTGATGGAGGACACGACGGAGCGGCGGCAGGCGGCGGAGACCCAGCAGGTCCTGGTCGCCGAGCTGCAGCACCGCACGCGCAACCTTCTCGCCGTCGTCCAGGCCCTGGCCAGCCAGACGCTGGCCCGGAGCGACACGCTGGAAGGCTTTCGGCACGGCTTCAACGACCGGCTCACCGCCCTGTCACGCATCCAGGGCCTGCTGTCGCGGTCGGAGAGCGAGCCGATCACCATCGGCGCGCTCCTGCGCATGGAGGTCGACGCCCTGGGCGCCGAGCCGATGCGCGAGCGGATCGCGATCTCCGGTCCCGAGGTGCATCTGCGGACCGGCATCGTGCAGACCCTGGCACTGGCGCTGCACGAATTGATCACGAACGCCCGGAAGTACGGAGGACTGGCGAGCGACCACGGGCGCCTGCGCGTTTCCTGGACGGTCGACCACGACGAGCGCGGCAGCCGGCGACTCGTCCTGGAGTGGCGCGAGGAAGGGCCTGCGGTTCCGCCGCCGGCGGAGGGAACCGGCCGCCGCGGCTACGGCCGGGAACTGATCGAAGTCGCGCTGCCGTTCGCCTTGGGCGCGCAGACGGACTACCGATTGACCCGAGAGGGCGTGCGCTGCACCCTGACCTTGCCGCTGGAGATCCCCGCCGATTCGACCGCGGAGCGCCGATAGTGCAGCGAATCGACGGAAGACGGGTTCTGCTGGTCGAGGACGACTGGCTGATCGCCGCAGACCTCGCCCTGACGTTCCGGGAGGCGGGCGCCGACGTCGTCGGGCCGGCCGGATCGGTTGCCGACGCACTGGCGATGCTCGCGGACACCCCCCGGCTGGACGGCGCCGTCGTCGACATCAACCTCCATGGCGAGATGGCATGGCCGGTCCTCGACGCGCTGGCGGAGCGGGGCGTGCCGGTCGTCTTCGCGACCGGCTACGACGCAGCCTCGATCCCCGACCGGTACGCCGGCATCCCGCGCTGCGAAAAGCCGGTCGACCCGTCGAAGGTGGCGCGGGCGCTGTTCGGCTGAGCCGGCCGGCGGGCCGCTTCGGGCCGGGCCGTCGCACCCCATGCGGCCGGCGGCATGGCCTGACGGCGGCGAACGGCCTATGAGAGGAAATGCCGGGTCGTCCGGCCCCCGAAGCCGCCTGCCTTCGCCGCGAGAAAGTTGCCCCGCCCATGCCGGACCGACCGGCCGCTCCCGCCCCGTCGCCCCCGACCGACCCGCCCGCCGGTGCACCGTCCGCCTACGCAACGCCGCGCGCGGCGCTGTTCGGCGCGATGCGCGAGGCCTTGGGCGCTCCCGTCCTGGTGCTGGCGGCGAGCTACCTCGGTTTCGGCTCGTTCGCCCGGTCGAGCGACCTGACCTTCGGGATGGCAATGACGTCGACCGCGACCGGCTGGGCGCTGCCCGGGCAGATCGCCCTGGTCGAGCTCTACGCCGTGGGCGCCTCGCTGATGGCGATCGCGCTGGCGGTCGCGCTGACCAATGTCCGCCTCCTGCCCATGGCGCTCGCCCTGATGCCCCACCTGCGCAGCCCCGGCCGGCCCCGCTGGCACTACTGGGCGGTGGCGCACTGGGTCGCGGTGACCTGCTGGGTGCATACGCTGCGCCGCGCGCCGGACCTGCCGGCCGAGCAGCGGCTGCCGTTCTTCCTCGGGTTCAGCCTCGCGCTCTGGGGCTCGACGCTGGTCGCCACGGCGGCCGGCTACATCCTGGCCGGCGCCGTGCCGGGCTACGTCTCGCTGGGGTTGGTGTTCCTGAACCCGATCTACTTCATGCTGATCCTGGGCGCGGATGCCCGCGACCGCGACCGGGCGCGGGCCTGGGCGATGGCGCTGGGCGCGGTGATCGGGCCGGCGCTGCACACGTTCGATCCCGACTGGGGACTGCTGGCGACCGGCGCGATCGCCGGCACCGCGGCCTTCGCCGGCGACCGCTGGATCGCCGGGCGGCGGCGACGGGAGGGGCGCGATGGCTGAGGCATTGGGACCCTGGTGGCCATGGGTGGTGCTGGCGACCGGCGCCGCCGTCACCTATGTCTGGCGCGGCCTGGGCGTCGCGTTGTCGGGACGGCTGCACGCCGACAGCCAGGCGATGCGCTGGATCGCCTGTGTCGCGTATGCGCTGCTGGCCGGCCTGATCGCCCGGATGATCGTCCTGCCGGTCGGCGCGCTGGCGGAGACGTCGCTGACCGCGCGGCTGACCGGCGCCGGGGTCGCCCTGGTGCTGTTCTTCGGCCTGCGCCGCCACCTGCTGATCGCCCTCGCCGCAGGCGCGCTCGCGCTGGTGGGCCTGACATGGGCCGGGGTGGGATAGATCGCCCGAACGCCGAGAGTCCGCGCGGCGCGGCACCGCCGGCCGTCGGGCGGATCGCCGGCGCGCCTTGGCCGGCCTACGTCTTCCGCGGGTGTATTCTGCCCAGGATTCGGGCGTCGGCGCCTGGGCTGCCCGCGGATTGTGCAGCGCGAGACAGGTTGGCGATCCCGAAGCCATTCCATTTCCGCGGCTTCGGGCAATGGCATGCCCCTTGCTGATTTCCTGACGGTGTGGTCAACTTTTTGCCGCCGGTGACCGAAGCGGCGCAACACCAACAAAGATCGGACGGGGAATGCAGAATCTTCGGATCAACGCCCAGCGGCTCTGGGACACGATCATGGAGACCGCGCAGATCGGCGGCACAGCCAAGGGCGGCGTCAAGCGCCTGACGCTGACCGACCTGGACCGGCAGGTCCGCGACTGGTTCGTCGCGCAGTGCGAGGCGGCCGGGTGCGAGGTTGGCGTCGACGACATGGGCAACATCTACGCCGTGCGCCCGGGCAGGGACAATTCGCTGCCGCCGATCGCCTGCGGCAGCCACCTCGACACCCAGCCGACCGGCGGCAAGTTCGACGGCATCCTGGGCGTGCTCGCGGGGCTGGAGATCATCCGCACGCTGAACGACGCGGGCTACGAGACGAACCGCCCGATCATGGTGGTCGACTGGACCAACGAGGAGGGCTCGCGCTTCGCCCCCGCGATGCTGTCCTCCGGCGTCTACGGCGGCGCCTTCACCAAGGACTGGGCCTATGCCCGCACCGACGCGGAGGGCAAGTCGTTCGGCGAGGAGTTGGAGCGGATCGGCTACCGCGGCTCCGAACCGGTCGGCGCGCGGGAGTTCGGCGCCTTCTTCGAACTGCATATCGAGCAGGGGCCGATCCTGGAGGCCGAGGAAAAGACGATCGGCGTGGTCACCGACGGTCAGGGGCAGCGCTGGTACAACGTCACCGTCACCGGTCGGGAAAGCCACGCCGGCACCACGCCGATGCCGCTGCGCAAGGACGCGCTGGTCGCCGCGGCGCGGATCGTCGACGCGGTCCACCGGATCGCCCACGACCATGCGCCGCATGCGGTCGGGACGGTCGGCGTGCTGACCATCGCCGAGGCCTCCCGCAATGTGATCCCCGGCCGGGTCGACTTCACGGTCGATTTCCGGCACCCGGACGACGACACGCTCTCCGCCATGGACCAAGCGCTGCAGACCGCGGCGCAGGCGATCGCGGCGGAACTCGACGTCGACGCGGAGATAGAGTCGATCTGGCACTTCCCGCCGGTCAAGTTCGACAAGGACTGCGTCTCCGCCGTGCGCAAGGCGGCCGAGGACGGCGGCTATTCCTGGCGCGAGATCGTCAGCGGCGCCGGCCACGACGCCTGCTACACGGCACGGCGGGCGCCGACCTCGATGGTCTTCGTCCCGTGCGAGAACGGCATCAGCCACAACGAGATCGAGAACGCCACGATGGACGACTGTGCCGCCGGGGCGAACGTCTTGCTGCACGCGATGCTGACCCGCGCCAATGCCTGAAGTCCGGGGAACGGGAGCCATGGCCATGGCCGGCGCCGCCGCACGGGACCCGGCGGAGACCGCCTCCGCAGATCCCGCGCCTGGCCGCCCCGGCGCCACCCCCGCCGCGGGCAAGCCGGTGGTCGAGGCGCGCGGGCTGAGCCTCGTGTTCGAGACGCCGGACCAGCCGGTGACGGCGCTGCAGGACATCGACCTCGACATCGCCAGGGGCGAGTTCGTTTCGCTGATCGGCCCGTCCGGCTGCGGCAAGACCACGCTGATGCGCGTTGTGGCGGATCTGGAGCAGCCGACAGCCGGCACCATCCGGGTCAACGGCGGCACGCCCGAGCAGGCGCGCCTCGACCGCTCCTACGGCTACGTCTTCCAGGCGCCGGCGCTCTATCCCTGGCGGAACGTCCAGCGCAACGTGGAACTGCCGCTGGAGATCATGGGCATGCCCAAGGCCGAGCGGCGGCAGCGTGCGGAACGGTCGCTCGAAACGGTCGGACTGGAGCAGTTTTCGAGGAAGTTCCCGTGGCAGTTGTCCGGCGGCATGCAGCAGCGCGCCTCGATCGCCCGCGCGCTCAGCTTCGAGCCGGGGCTTCTGTTGATGGACGAGCCTTTCGGCGCGCTCGACGAAATCACCCGCGACAACCTGAACGTCCACCTGCTCGACCTGTGGGGACGCACCGGAATCACGGTGATCTTCGTCACCCATTCGATCCCGGAGGCGGTGTTCCTGTCGTCCAAGATCGTCGTGATGTCGCCGCGGCCGGGCCGGATCCTGGAAGTGATCGACAGCGACCTGCCGCGCGAGCGCGACCTGGACATCCGCGAGTCGCCGGAATTCCTGCGCATCGCCCACGCGGTGCGCGAGGGGCTGCGGCAGGGGCATTCCTATGACTGATCGGGCCTGTCGCTTGAGGGAGAGCCGAGGATGACGGCCTCGGTCGCCACCCGGCCGCCGATGGCCGCCCGGCCGTCGCTCTGGGCCCGGGCGCGCGAGGGGCGGACCCTGCCGATCCTCGTCGTTCTGCTGGGCCTGTTCGCGATCTGGTATGCTGCGGCGACCTGGCTGAACGCGCCGCGGACCATCGAGCAGTTCGAGCGGGAGGACCGCACCGAGTGGTCGGCGGGCGAGCTGGTCGCCGCGGCCTGGTCGATGGACCGTCCGGTGCTGCCGACGCCCGACCAGATCGCCGTCAATCTATGGCAGGGCACGGTGGAGGTGAACGTCACCTCCAAGCGCTCCCTGGTGTACCACGCCGCGGTGACGATGAGCGCGACCCTGACCGGTTTCGTGCTGGGCACGGGGCTGGGCATTCTGATTGCGATCGGCATCGTCCACGTGCGCACGCTCGACCGGTCGCTGATGCCGTGGGTGATCGCCTCGCAGACCATCCCGATCCTGGCGCTGGCGCCGATGATCGTGGTCGTTCTGGGCAATATGGGCTTCACCGGGCTGATGCCGAAATCGATCATCTCGGCCTATCTGAGCTTCTTTCCGGTCGCGATCGGCATGGTCAAGGGCCTGCGCTCGCCCGACCCCCTGCAGTTCGACCTGATGCGGACCTATTGCGCCACGAAGCCGCAACTGTTCGCCAAGCTGCGCTGGCCGGCCGCGGTGCCGTTCCTGTTCCCCAGCCTGAAGGTCGGCATCGCCCTGTCGCTGGTCGGCGCCATCGTCGCGGAGCTGCCGACCGGCGCCCAGGCGGGGATCGGGGCCCGGCTCCTGACCGGCAGCTACTATGGCCAGATGGTCGCCATGTGGTCGGCGCTGATCATGGCGGCCCTGCTGGCGATGCTGTGCATCTTCGCGGTCGGGGGGGCCGAGAAGCTGGTCGCGAAGAGCCGGGGAGGCCGGATATGACCGCCACGACCGCGCCCCGCCGAGCGGCCCACGGCAGCGGCGCCACGCGGCTGTCGGCCCTGCCGCCGGTCGCGACGGCCGCCCTGGCCCTGGCCGCCATCGCCGCGATCGCCCTGCCTGGCGGCGCGGTCGGCGAGCAGGTGGTCCGGCTGGCCTCCGGCGGAGCGACCATGGCGGTCGCCGCGGCGGCGCTGGCCGCCGGCGCGCTGGCGATCGCCCTTGGAGGCACCGGGCCGGCCGCGCGCCGGCCGGTGGCGGCCGGGGCCGGATTCGCGGCGTCGGGCGTGCTGTTCGGCCTGGTCCTGCTGCTCAGCATCCGCGGCGGTCTGATCTACGCGGGCGGCGCCGTCGCGCCGGCGATCCTGATCCCCGCGGTCGCGGTCCTGCTGTGGCGCGGCATGGCCGGGCTGGGAGAGGCCGGGCGGATCGGCGGCATTGTGGTTCCCGCCCTGTTCGGTGGGCTGCTGGTCTGGCTGTGGGAGGTGCTGTGCCTGGGATTCGAGTTTCCCCAGGTGCTGTTGCCCGCTCCGAGCCTGATCATCGCGTCCTTCTTCGACAACCTTTACACCCTGCGCGAGGACTTCGTGCAGACCTTCGTGCGGTCGGTCGTCCCCGGCTATGCGATGGGCTGCGGCGCGGGGTTCCTGGTCGCCGTCGCGATCGACCGGTCGCCCTTCCTGCAGCGCGGTCTGCTGCCGCTGGGCAGCATGATCTCGGCCATGCCGATCGTCGGCATCGCCCCAATCGCGGTGATGTGGTTCGGCTTCGACTGGCCGTCGAAGGCGGCGGTGGTGGTGGTGATGACGTTCTTCCCGATGATGGTCAACACGCTCGCCGGTCTGCAGGCGACCGGTGCGATGGAACGCGACCTGATGCGCTCCTACGCCGCCGGCTACCCCCAGACGCTGCTCAAGTTGCGGTTGCCGGCGGCGATGCCGTTCGTGTTCAACGCGCTCAAGCTCAACTCCACTCTTGCCCTGATCGGCGCGATCGTGGCCGAATTCTTCGGCACGCCGATCCGCGGCATGGGCTTCCGCATCTCGACCGAGGTGCAGCGTCTCAATGTCGACTTCGTCTGGGCGACGATCCTGGTCGCCGCGCTGGCGGGGTCGATCAGCTACGGCCTGCTCGCGCTTGCCGAGCGGGGCGTGACCTTCTGGCATCCGTCGCACCGCAAGGCGTGAGCGGCCGGCGGCGGGCCGGAACTTCAGCCTCCCGCCCCGGGTTTGCCGCCCGCGGGCCGGAGGTCAACCAATTCAACGGGTGAGGCGAATGATGAAAATCGGTTTTGCGACGGGCGCGGCGATGGTCGCGCTGACGGCCGGGGCCGCGGGAGCCCAGGCCCAGGACGAATTCACGGTCCAGCTCAAGTGGCTGCCGCAGGCCCAGTTCGCGGGCTATTTCGTCGCCGAGGAGAAGGGCTTCTACGACGACATGGGCCTCGACGTGACGATCAAGCCGGGCGGACCGGACATTGCCCCGCCCCAGGTGATCGCCGCCGGCGGCGCGGACGTGATTGTCGAGTGGATGCCGGCCGCCCTGGCCGCGCGCGAGCGCGGCGTGCCGCTGGTCAACGTCGCCCAGGTGTTCGACCGGTCGGGAATGATGCTGACCTGCAAGGCCGATACCGGCATCGAAGCGCCCGAGGACTTCGAGGGCAAGACGCTGGGCGTCTGGTTCGCCGGGAACGAATATCCCTTCCTGTCGTGGATGAGCCAGCTAGGCTATGCCGTCGAGGGCGCCGACGCGGACGTGACCGTGCTGCGCCAGGGCTTCAACGTCGACCCGCTGCTGCAGGACCAGGCGGCCTGCATCTCGACGATGATCTACAATGAGTACTGGCAGGTCATCGACGCCGGGCTGACGCCGGACGAACTGGTCACCTTCTTCTATGAGGACCAGGGCGTCGCCACCCTGGAGGACGGCCTCTACGCCCTGGAGGAGGACCTGGAGGATCCCGAGTTCGTCGAGAAGCTCGGCCGGTTCATCGCGGCCACCCTGCAGGGTTGGGAATACGCGGTGAACAACGTCGACGAGGCGGCGGAGATCACGCTGGAATACGACGCGTCCGGCGCGACCACTTTCGAGATCCAGCAGCGCCAGATGCAGGAGATCGCAGGGCTGATCGAGATGGACGGCGAGCTCGGCAAGCTCGACCCGGCAGCCTTCGAGCGGACGGTCGACGTCCTGCTTTCGGGCGACTCGGCGCCGGTCATCACGGAGAACCCGGGCGACGCCGCCTGGACCCACGAGGCGTGGGAGAAGGCTGCGGAGGCGATGTGATCGCCTGACGCCGAACCGAAGGAACGGCGGGCGCCCGGTAACGGGGCCCGCCGTCTTTGGTTCCCACACCCCAACATCGTGGAGGCTGCCCGGCCACAGGCCCGGCAGGGAGGCGCCGTGCGGTGCCCCCCCTCCGTCCGGCCTGCGGCCGGAGACCTCCCCCGCGCTGAGGGAAGGGAGATCTTCCCCGCTCCCCCCGCGAGCGGGGAGGAATCAGGAGATCACTCCGTCAGGACGCCGCGCTTGACCTGGTCGCGCTCGATCGACTCGAACAGGGCGCGGAAGTTGCCCTCGCCGAAGCCTTCGTCGCCCTTGCGCTGGATGATCTCGAAGAAGATCGGGCCGATCACGGTCTGGGTGAAGATCTGCAGCAACAGGCCGCCACCGGGCGAGCCGTCGATCAGGATACCGTGTTGCCGCAGCCGGGCCACGTCCTCGCCATGGCCGGGCAGCCGCTCCTCCAGCATCTCGTAGTAGGTCTCCGGCGGCGGATCCATGAACTCCGTGCCGTGCTGGCGCATCGCGGCGACCGTCTCGTAGATGTCCTCGGTGCCGAGGGCGATGTGCTGGATGCCCTCGCCATTGTAGGCCTTGAGGTACTCCTCGATCTGGCTCTTGTCGTCGGCCGATTCGTTGATCGGGATGCGGATCTTGCCGCACGGGCTGGTCATCGCCTTCGACTTCAGGCCGGTCAGCTTGCCCTCGATGTCGAAGTACCTTATTTCGCGGAAGTTGAAGAGCTTGGTGTAGAAGTTGGCCCAGGTATCCATCCGGCCGCGATGGACGTTGTGGGTGAGGTGGTCGATATAGGTGAGCCCGACGCCCGGCGGCCGATAGTCGATGCCGGAACCGCGGGTCTCGTCCGCCAGCGGCATGAAGTCCACGTCCCAGATCGATCCCTTCGGCCCATAGCGGTCGACGAAGTAGATGAGGCTGCCGCCGATGCCCTCGATCGCGGGGATGTTCAACTCCATCGGGCCGACCACGGTGTCCACCGGCTTGGCGCCCAGTTCGACCGCGCGTTCGAAGGCATAGCGTGCGTCCGCGACGCGGAAGCCCATGGCGCAGGCGGACGGGCCGTGCACCTTGGCGAAGGCCTGGGCGAAGCTGTCCGGCTCCGCATTGACGACGAAGTTGACGTCGCCCTGGCGATAGAGCGTCACGTCCTTCGATCGGTGCCGGCCGACGGCGGTGAAGCCCAGCGTTTCGAACAGCCGGGCCAGTTCCCGGGTGTCGGGCGCGGTATACTCGACGAACTCAAACCCGTCGGTGCCCATCGGGTTCACGTCGGAGATGCGCGGATCGAGGTCGAACTTGACGGTCATCTGTCGTTACCTCCCAAGCCGGACGCGCCCGAAGCCCGCGCCCGGACGGGGTTCCGGGGGCGGACACGGACACCGAATTCTGATCTTCCTATAATAGGGGCACGGGGCCGCGATTTCCGTGCAAAGTTGTGCGCAAACCGGTAGTATTGTGCATGGTCCATGCATCAACGCGGGGATATGCGCACACTATGAGCGAAGAGATGTTCGATGGCTATGATCTCGCCATCCTGCGGGCGGTCCAGCGCGACGGCCGGCTGACCAATGTCGCGCTATCGGAGGCTGTGAACCTGTCGCCGTCGCAGTGTTCCCGCAGGCTCGCCCGCCTGGAGCGCGAAGGGGTGATCCGCGGCTATCACGCACAACTGGCGCCGGGCGCGGTCGGCCTCGACGTGGTCGCGTTCGTGAGCGTCACCCTGGAGAAGCATCGCTCCAACAGCGCCGCGGCGTTCCACGAGGCGATCGCCGGCCGGCCCGAGATCCTGGACTGCTGGTCGGTGACCGGCGACGCGGACTATCTCCTGCGCGTGGTGGCCCCCGACCTGAAGCGGTTCTCGCGCTTCCTGATGGACCGTCTGATGACGCTGCCCGGCGTCTCCCATGTCCGGTCCTCGATCGCGCTCGACGAGATCAAGTCGACCACCGAGCTGCCGCTGGATGCCATGGAGTAGCGTTATCCACAAGCTCCCGGCTGCATGCGGTGCGCCCCGTTGACCGGCCTCCGGCATTTAACCGCCGGTTCGCGGAACCGTAATCGGAGTGTCACGGTCCGCCAGTAGCTTCCGGCGCGCATGGACCGGCACGCCCCTTGTGCCGGCCCCCGCAATCCTTTCCGGGAGGTGGAGATCATGGACACGCATGTGCCCGAAGGCATGAGCCGATCGCAGGCCTATGAGGCGTCCGAGGACGTCGGCCGCAACCCGTCGACCAGGCCGACCCTGGGCGACGTCATCAACGCCCGCCTGGGCCGCCGCGACATGCTGCGCGGCGCGCTGGCGGTTTCGGCGGTCGCCGCCGTCGCCGGCCCGGCCGTGCTGGCGCCGAAGGCGGCCAAGGCGCAGGCCGGTTCGTTCGCGTTCGACGAGCTGGAGGCCGGCGTCAGCGCCGACCATGCGGTCGCGCCGGGCTACAGCGCCGACGTCCTGATCCGCTGGGGTGACCCGGTGGTCAAGGGCGCGCCCGAGTTCGACGTGATGAACCAGACCGCCGACGCGCAGGAAATGCAGTTCGGCTACAACAACGACTACCTCGGCTACGTGCCGCTGCCGGTCGGCTCCGACAGCTCGGACCACGGCCTGCTGGTGGTCAACCACGAGTACACGAACGAAGAGCTGATGTTCCCCGGCCTCGGCCGCCAGGACAGCGATGCCCAGTTCTCCGGCATGACCGAGGAGCTGGTCAACATCGAGATGTCGGCGCATGGCCTGTCGGTGGTGGAGATCCGCAAGGTCGACGGCAAGTGGCAGGTGGTGCCCGACAGCGACCATGGCCGCCGGATCACCACCCGGACGACGCCGATGGAGCTGACCGGCCCGGCCGCCGGCCACGACCGGATGAAGACCTCGGCCGACGCCACCGGCACCCAGGTCATCGGCACCGTCAACAACTGCGCCGGTGGCACCACTCCGTGGGGCACCATCGTGACCGCGGAGGAGAACTTCCACGGCTACTTCCTGGGCGAAGTGCCAGAGGGCCATGCGGAGGCCGCCAACCACGACCGCTACGGCGTGCCTGGGGGCTGGTATACCTGGGGCACCTATCACGACCGCTTCGACGTGTCGAAGGAGCCGAACGAGCCCAACCGATTCGGCTGGATCGTCGAGTTCGACCCCTACGACCCGACCTCCACCCCGAAGAAGCGCACCGCGCTCGGCCGCTTCAAGCACGAGGGCGCCGAGTCGGTGGTCAACGGCGACGGCCGGGTCGTGCTCTACATGGGCGACGACGAGCGGTTCGACTATCTCTACAAGTTCGTGACCGCCGGGACCTTCAATGCGGACGATCGGGCCGCCAATGACGGCCTGCTCGACGAGGGCACGCTCTATGTCGCGCGGTTCAACGACGACGGCAGCGTCGAGTGGATGCCGCTGGTTCATGGCGAGGGACCGCTGACCGCCGAGAATGGCTTCGAGAGCCAGGCCGACGTGCTGATCTCGACCCGGCTGGCGGCCGACGCCCTGGGCGCCACCCCGATGGACCGGCCGGAGGACGTGGAGCCGAACCCGCAGACCGGCAAGGTCTACGTGATGCTGACCAACAACAGCCGCCGCGAGGAGGCGAACGCCGCCAACCCGCGGGTCGAAAACCGGTACGGTCACATCGTGGAGATCACCGAGGACGGCAGCGACAATGCCGCGACCCGCGGCACCTGGGACATCCTGGTGCTCTGCGGCGATCCGTCGAACCCGGAGATGGGCGCGACCTTCAACCCGGCGACCACCGCCAATGGCTGGTTCGGCTCGCCCGACAACTGCGCGGTCGACCACCAGGGTCGTCTGTGGATCACCACCGACGGCAACGACTACGAGTACTCCGGCCGGACCGACGGCGTCTGGGCGTTGGAGACCGAGGGCGAGCTGCGCGGCACCAGCCGCCACTTCTACCGCGTCCCGGTCGGCGCCGAGATGTGCGGGCCGAAGTTCACTCCGGACGACGCCACCCTGTTCGTCGCCGTCCAGCACCCGGGCGACGGCGGCAAGGAGTGGCCGGAGTTCGGGCGGGCCTCGGTCTTCGAGGACCCGTCGACCCGCTGGCCCGACTTCCAGGACGGCATGCCGCCGCGCCCGTCGGTCGTGGCGATCACCAAGGACGACGGCGGCGTCATCGGCTCGTAAGGCCGGCGAGGCGTCGGGAAGTCAGGGGCGGCCCCGCATGGGGCCGCCCTTTTTCTCATGCTCCGGTAGGTCGGACCAAAGCGAAGCGGCGGTCCGACGCCGCGCCGTTGTCCCCGGTCATCCGGTCGGCCTGTCGGACCGGTGGTCCGACCTACTCCGCCGCCTGGCGCATCGGGTTGTTCGGATGCCGGCCCCAGTTGAGGTAGGGCTTGCCGGTGTCGACCTCGACCATGGTGATGCAGTCGTCCACCGGGCAGACATGGGCGCAGAGGTTGCAGCCCACGCATTCCTCCTCGATGATCTCGTATTTCCGATTGCCGGCCTCGTCGCGCAGGGCGGCGATCGACTGGTGGGACGTGTCCTCGCAGGCGATGTAGCACTTGCCGCATTGGATGCAGAGGTCCTGGTCGATGTTGGCGACCGTCTTGTAGTTCAGGTCCAGGTCGCCCCATTCGACGAAGTTCGGCACCGCCGCGCGGTGGAAGTCGGCGGTGGTGCGATAGCCCTTCTCGTCCATCCAGTTGGCGAGACCCGACGCCATGTCCTCGACGATCTTGAACCCGTGGGTCATCGCCGCGGTGCAGACCTGGACGTTGCCGGCGCCCATGGCGATGAACTCCGCCGCCTCGCGCCAGGTCGAGACCCCGCCGATCCCGGAGATGGCGAGGCCGCGGCATTCCGGGTCGCGGGCGATCTCGCCGACCATGCGCAGGGCGATCGGCTTCACCGCCGGGCCGCAATAGCCGCCATGGGTACCCTTGCCGCCGACCACCGGCATCGGCGCCATGGCGTCAAGATCGACCCCGACCATCGACTGGATGGTGTTGATCAGCGAGACCGCATCGGCGCCGCCGCGCGCCGCGGCGCGGGCCGGCCCCAGGATGTTGGTGATATTGGGGGTCAGCTTGACGATCACCGGCATGCGGCTGTGCTGCTTGCACCAGCGGGCGACCATCTCGACATATTCCGGGACCTGGCCGACCGCCGAGCCCATGCCGCGCTCGCTCATCCCGTGCGGACAGCCGAAGTTCAGCTCGATCCCGTCGGCCTCGGTCTCCTCGACCCGCTTCAGGATCGCCTTCCAGTTCTCCTCCTCGCAGGGGACCATCAAGCTGACAATCATCGCCCGGTCCGGCCAGTCGCGCTTGACCTCCTTGATTTCCCGGAGGTTGACCTCGAGCGGCCGGTCGGTGATCAGCTCGATGTTGTTGAGCCCGGCCACCCGGGTGCCGTTGTAGCCGACGGCGCCGTAGCGGCTGGAGACATTGACGATCGGCGGGTCCTCGCCCAGCGTCTTCCACACCACGCCGCCCCAGCCCGCCCGGAAGGCGCGCTCGACGTTGTATTTCTTGTCGGTCGGCGGCGCCGAGGCCAGCCAGAATGGGTTCGGCGACTTGATGCCGATGAAATCGTTGGTCAGGTCGGCCATCTCTCGTCTCCTTCAGACGGCGCCGGCGGCCGGGGCGGGCATCCCGGTCCGCGTGCGGTAGAAATCGGTCAATCGCGGGCACAGAGCGGTGGCGCGCGCCTCGGCCTCAGGGTCGCGCGGTCGGTCGCCGGGGGCTTGGAACCCGCCGGGCCGTGCATCGCCGAAGCCGAAGACGTGGCGGCGGAACACATCGGGCGCCGCCTCGTTGAGCGCTGCCAGCAGGTCGTTCTGCGACCGCGGAAAGGCATCATGGCTCTCGTCCGCCGGCCAGCCGAGGCCGGTCATCGCTGCCGCCACCGCCGGCCGGTCGGCCATCAGGTCCTCGTACGCCACCATCGCGTCGTAGTCGCGCCCCTGCCGTGCCCGGGCGAAGGCGGCGTCGTAGAGCGCCATCTTCTCCTCGATCAGCCCGTTCTCGTCGCGATAGCCCTTGCGCGACAGGCTGCGCCAGACATCGTGCGGGTCGCGCAGGAACAGGACGGTCCTGTCGGCGCCGAACCGGTCGACATGCTCCGCCAGCGCATAGGCCGTCGTGATCACCGTCTTGGCCAGCGCCGGCCGGTGGGTCGGCAGGTGCGGCGTGACCAGCGAGAACGGCACGTCGACCAGCGCGACGCAGTCCCGCCTCTGGGCCAGCCACAGCGCGAAGATCGATGCGCCGGAGGCCTGCATGGCGTGGATCACCAAGCGCCGCGCCGGCGCCGGACCCGAAGCCGGGAAGGCTGCATTCACCGGGTGGACTCCGCCATCGTCGCCGCCTCCCGCCTCAGGCCGTGAGGGCCCGGTGGATCGCCTCCGCGGCCCGCTTGCCGTCCTCGACCGCGGCGACGGTCAGGTCGGTGCCGGGCACGCAGTCGCCGCCGGCATAGACCCCCTCGATCGAGGTCATCCGGTCGTCGTTGACCGCGATCCGGTCGCCCGCCAGCTCCAGCACGTCGGCGGCGCCCAGGCTGTCGCTCGGCACGAAGGTCTGGCCGATCGCCTTGAAGACCTGGTCGGCCAGCAGGGTGAAGGTGTCGCCGGTGCCCATCAGCCGGCCGGTGTCGTCGAGCTGGGTGTATTCGAACACGACCTCCTTGACCGCCACCTTGCCGTCGGCACCGGGCCAGCCCAGGATCTGCCGCGGCTGGGCCCAGGTCTTGATGCGGACGCCGTTGGTCTGCGCCCACTCCTGCTCCTTCCAGGTGGCCGACATGTGCTCGGTGCCGCGGCGGTAGACCAGCGTCACGTCCTCCGCCCCCAGGCGCTTGATCTGGGTCGCGATGTCGATCGCCGTGTTGCCGCCGCCGATCACCACCACCCGGCGGCCGACCGGCAGTGCCCCCTTCTCCACCGCCTGGCGCAGGTCGGCGATGTAGTCGACCGCGTTCTGCACCCCTGACATCGCCTCCCCGTCGAGGCCGAGCGCGCGGACGGCGTTGTGGCCGAGCCCGAGGAAGACGGCATCGTAGTCCCGGCGCAGGTCGGCCAGCGTCACGTCGCGCCCCAGCGCCATGCCGGCCTTCATCTCGATCCCCCCGATCGACAGGATGAAGTCGACCTCGCGCTGGGCGAAGTCGTCGGGCGTCTTGTAGGCGGCGATGCCGTATTCGTTGAGGCCGCCGGCCTTCCCCCGCGCCTCGAACACCGTGACGTCGTGACCGTGCAGCGCGAGGCGGTGGGCGCAGGCGAGGCCGGCCGGCCCGGCGCCGACCACCGCGACCTTGCGGCCGGTCGGCGCGGCGCGAACGAAAGGCTGCGCCCCCTCGGCGAACAGCGCGTCGGTGGCATAGCGCTGCAGCATGCCGATGGCGACCGGCTTGTCCTCGTGCGTGTTGCGGACGCAGGCCTCCTCGCACAGTTCCTCGACCGGACAGACGCGGGCGCACATGCCGCCCATGATGTTGGCGTCCAGGATCGTCTCGGCGGCGCCGCGAACGTTGCCGGTGCCGATCGAACGGATGAAGGAGGGGATGTCGATGCCGGTCGGACAGGCCTCGACGCACGGCGCGTCGTAGCAGAAATAGCAGCGGCTGGCCTCGATCGGTGCCTGGCTGCGGGTCAGCGGCGGATGGGCGTCGCCGAAATTCCGCTCCAGCTCCGCGGTGCCCAGCCGGCCGGCGCGGATGTCGGGGCCGTCGGCATCTTGAATGACCGTCATCGCCGTTCCCTGTCCCTCTTGAAGGGCGCCGAGCCTGCATCGGTCGCGGCGCGCCAAGTCCAGAATTGCCGACAAGGCTGCCAAAACCTGACCGATCGGTCAAAGTTTTTTCGTGACCGAAGTGTGGGCAGAAGCTGCATCAAAATTCGGCAGCGAGACCCGCAGCCGAAACGAAGCTCCGCCAGCCGGCGGCCGGCAACGCCGCTTGACATCGGCGCCCCGGCGAACGACACCCAATAGGCCATGACACGTGCCGCCGATTCCTCCACAGCCCGTGCCCGCGCCCCCGCCGCCGAGACCGGCGCGGACGCCGGGCAGCCCGACGCCGACCTGGTCGCGCCGCGACCGGCCGGAGGGCGCACCCGGCGGCTGAACGAGGCGAAGATCCTGACGGCGGCGGAGGCGGTGTTCGCCGAGGCCGGCTACAACGGCGCATCGATGCAGGCGATCGCGGAGCGGGCCGGCCTGCCGAAGGCGAACCTGCACTACTACTTCGGCACCAAGGAGACGCTGTACCGCACGCTCCTGTCGCGGATTCTCGACATGTGGGTGGAGGCGTTCGACCACATCCAGTCGGACCGCGACCCGGCCGACGCGCTGGCCGACTACATCCGGGACAAGATGACCTGGTCGCGCACCCGCCCGCTCGCCTCGAAGGTGTTCGCGAACGAGGTCGTCCACGGGGCCCAGCAGATCGAGGGCTACCTGTCGGAGAAATTGCGCCGGAGGGTCGAGGAGAAGGCCGAGGTGATCCGGGGCTGGATCGCCGAAGGCCGGATGGCCGAGGTGGACCCCCGGCACCTGTTCTTCGTGCTGTGGGCCGCGACCCAGACCTATGCTGATTTTGGCGCTCAGGTGCGCGCAGTGCTGGGGCGCGAGCGGCTGGGTCCGCATGACTGGGAGGCGGCGACGGCGGAAGTGACCCGCCTGGTCCTGCGCGGCTGCGGCCTGACGCCGCCCCAGGACGAGGCGGAGGAGGCGGCGCAGTGATCGGGTTCCCGCTCTTGAAGCCGTCGGGTCAGGCCCGCACAGGCGGGCGTCTCCCGGGGCGGGGCGCTCCCGCGGCAACGCGCGCCGTCCATCGAGATCCCCCCCTTCGCGGGGATGACGGCGAAAGGGTGGGGGCTGTGCGATGACCGGGAGAGCCGCGCTCCTGCTCGCCGCCCTCGCGTTGGCCGGCTGTGCCGGGCTGCCGCGGTTCGACGACGCGCCGCCGCCCCTGCCGCCGTCCGAGGCGGATGCCGACGCGGCGCTGATCGGCCTCGACCTCGGCGGCGAGGAGGTGCCCGTGGTCGCCGACCTGGCCCCGTTCGACCGGGCCGAGGGCGAAGCGGCCCTGGTGCTGGCCCGTCAGGCGGAGGCCAACGGCCGGACCGGGGAGGCGGCGGCCGAGTTCCGCCGCGCCGCGATCGCCTGGCCCGACCTGGCCGAGGCGTGGCGCGGCCTCGCCCGCACCGCACGGGCCGCCGGCAATACGGAGGAGGCCGCCGCCGCCCGGTTCGTCGCCAACCGCGTCGACCTCTACCCGGCCGAAGACATGGGCACCCAGCGCGATACCCGGTTCACCCTGATCGACTGGATCGACACGCAGCGCGACGCCCCGATGGTCGGCGAGCTGACGCTGGCCTACGCCGACACGCTGACCGCGTTCTGGGCGACCCTCTACCGTGCCCGCGGCGACTACGAACCGCCGGCGCGGTTCCTCAACGTCCGGCGCATCGACCTCCCGGCGGTGCTGCTGACCGGCGGCGGTGCCGCGTGGTACGCCTTCTCGCTCTTCGGGAGCGGATCCTAGAGCAACCTGCGCCCCAAGGGGCGCAGACAGGTTGCTCCAGACCTTTGAAGATAGGGCATTCGGCGGCGGTCCCCCGGGACCTCTCCGGGGCCCGCCCGCCAGCGTGGGCACGATTCGGGCAGGACGCGCCCACCGCACCGCCCGCCGCCGCATTCAGTCTTCGGCAACCGATTGGGCCCAAGCTCCAGGCACCCGAGGAACCGCCGGAGCTGCCTGATGCCGACACTCGCTCCAAAGCCCCCCGTCCAGGCCGGCCAACCGGCCGGCGCCCGCCGGCTCGACCGCCGCGGCTTCTGCCTGAGGCTCGCGGTGCTCGGGACCGTCGCCGCGGTCGCCGCCGCTGGACTCGACAGCGAGGCGCTGGTCGAGCGCGTGGTCGACGGACTGGAACCGGCGATGGGGTTCGGCCTGGTGCTGTCTGCCGGGGCGGCCGTCCTGCTCTGGCTCGCGGCGCTGCTGGCCGCGGCGGCCGCGCGGGGGCGGGACCTCGGGCTGCCGTCGGCGCTGCCGGCCATGGCAATCGGCGCAGGGGCGCTGGCCAGCGCAGCGCTGGCGCTTTCCGGCCTGGCCGCCGCGGGGGCGGTGGCGGCGATGGCATCGGTCGGCTGGCTGGCCGTTCTGCCCGGCGGCGACGCCGCGACCTCCGCCGGTCAGCCGACGTAGCGCACGGCGTCGATCACCCAGCTCAGGCGGACCGCCAGACCGGGGGCCGCCCCGGCCGGTCCGGCGCCGCGGTCGCCCAGTACCTTGACCGGCCGGTCGCCCAGCAGCACCACCCAGCGGGTCTTGCCGCCCAGGAAGATGCGCGCCTCGATGACCGCCGGGGCCGACGCGCGATCTGCGGCGGCGGGCGCCGCGTCGGCGGCGTCGATCGCCGGATCCTCCTGGCGCAGCATCAGCGTCCGCCGCCCACCGCGACCGTCCGGCGGCGCCGGCACCGGCACCGTCGCGCCGCCGGGCAGGGTCGCCGTCCAGTCCGTGCCGGTACCGGTCACGATGGCCTCGATCAGGTTGGCGGCCCCCAGGAAATCCGCGGCGAAGGCGGTCGCCGGCCGATCGTAGAGGTCGTCCGGCGCGCCCGCCTGCTCGATCCGGCCGTCGCGCATCAGGACCACCAGGTCGGCCAGCGACAGCGCCTCCTCCTGGTCGTGGGTGACGAAGACGGTGGTCAGCCCCAGCCGGCGGTGCAACTCGATCAACTCGACCTGCATGTCCTCGCGCAGTCGGGCGTCCAGGTTGGACAGCGGCTCGTCGAGCAGCAGGACCCTCGGCTCCGCCACGATCGCCCGGGCCAGCGCCACGCGCTGCTGCTGGCCGCCGGACAGCTGCCGCGGCAGCCGGTGGGCCAAGTCGCCGAGCTTGACGAGATCGAGCGCCGCCGCAGCCCGCTCCCGCTGCTCGCGCGCTGATCCCGATTTCTGCATGCGCAGGGGAAACCGGACGTTCTCCAGAACGGTCATATGCGGCAGCAGGGCATAGCTCTGGAACATCATGGCGATCCGCCGCTTCTCCGGCGGCAGGGCGGTCACGTCCTCCCCCGCGATGGCGATCCGCCCGGCGGTCGGCGTCTCCAGACCGGCGATCAGCCGCAGCAGCGTGGTCTTGCCGCAGCCCGACGGCCCCAGGAGCGCCACGAAGCGGCCGTCGCCGACCTCCAGGCCGACGCGGTCGAGCGCGGTGAACGTGCCGAAGCGCTTGGTCACGGCATCGATGGTGAGGGTCGCCATGGCTATCCGGTCACGCGGTTGAGGCCGAGCAGCCGCTCGATCGCGACGATCAGCAGCACGGTCACGCCGATCATGATCGACGAGGCGGCGGCGACCGCAGGGTCGGGGCTGAACTCCAGCTCGGAATAGATCTTGAGCGGCAGGGTCTCGAGGCCCGGCGTGCGCAGGAACAGCGCGATCACCGCCTCGTCGAACGAGATGTTGAAGGCGAAGAACGCGCCGGCGGCCATGGCACCGGCGCATTGCGGCAGGACGCCGAACCAATAGCGCTGCCAGGCATTGGCGCCCATCGTCCGTGCCGCCTCCTCGACGAAGGGATCGCTGTCCTCCAGCACCGCCACCACCGTGCGGATCACGTAGGGCAGCGTGATCACCGTGTGCCCCAGCCACATGGCGACGAAGGACGGCCCGTCGGCATAGGCGGAGAAGAACAGCAGCAGGCCGATGCCGAAGATGATCGTCGGCAGCACCAGCGGCGACAGGAACAGCGCCGACAGGGTCGACGCGCCCCGGAACCGGTGCCGCGCGATGGCGATCGCGGCGGGCGTGCCGATCGCGACGGCGGCGACGGTCACCGCCACGGCCAGCTTCAGGCTGGTCCAGGCGGCCGACAGGTAGGCCGGGTCGTCCAGCACGTCGGCGTACCAACGCAGGCTGAAGCCCTCCGGCGGAAAGGCCAGGAACTGCCCGGCGGTCAGCGATGCGCCGACGATCACCGCCAGAGGCGCAAGCATGAAGAACACGACGCCGGTGGCGAGGATCGCCGCGGCCAGGCGGGCGCCCAACGGAACGCGGCCGACCACGGGCCGGTCAGCCCTTCGCCCGGGTGCCCCGGCGCATCAGCGCCAGATAGGGCAGCACGATCAGCATCACCGCCAGCAGAAGCATGACCGACTGGGCGGCGGCGAAATGCCAGTCGAGGGTCGAGGTCGCCTGCTGGTAGATCGACCAGGCGAGCACGGGCAGCCGCACGCCGCCGACCAGCGACGGCGTGACGAAGGAACTGATCGACAACGCGAACACCAGCAGCGAGCCGGAGACGATTCCCGGCACGCTGAGCGGCAGCACGACGTGGCGCAGAGTCCGCCAGAAGCCGCAACCCATGGTGCGCGCCGCCTCTTCCAGATGCGGGTGGATCGACGCGATCACGCCGAGAATGGTGATCGTCATGAACGGCAGCAGCACCTGGACCATGGCCAGCACGATGCCCGTCTCGGTATAGAGCAGGGCGAATCCGCGGTCGGCAAGGCCGAGCCAGGTCAGGAGATCGGTCACCGGGCCGCCGCGGGACAGCAGCACGATCCAGCCGAAGGTGCGGATCACGACGCTGGTCATCAGCGGCAGCACGGTCAGGATCAGGAGTGCCAGGCGCAGTCCGGAGCCGACCCTGGCCATGACATAGGCGAGCGGAAATCCCAGCACGATCGTCGCGATCGTGATGATCACCGACAGGCGCAGCGTGCGCTCGGCGACCCGCAGGTAGTAGGCATCCTCGAAGAACCGGGCGAAATTCGCCCAGAACGGCAGCCCGGCCTCCGGCGGCATCACCGACAGGATCAGGATCTGCCCGACCGGAAACAGGAACCCGCCGATCAGGAGCGCGAGGCCCGGGCCGACAAGGACCCAGGCCTCCCGTTCGCGGTTCAGTCCGGCCGCGGCGCTCATCGCGCCGGGCCTGCCGTCAGGATCGGCTCAAATCGGAGATGCTCACTGGGCAATCGTCCGGTTCCACATGTCGGTCCATTCCGGCCGCTTGTCGTTGACCACGACCGGGTCGAATCGCACCAGGCCCTCGATCGCCTCGGCACCGTAGAGCACCTCGTCCTGCAGGCTCTCCGGCAACTCCGCCTCGGCGTTGGTCGGGGAATAGCGCAGTGCCTCGGCCCAGCCGATCTGCGCCTCCTGGCGGAGCGAGAAGTCGACGAACGCCTTGGCCAGTTCGGTGTTCGGGCGGCCGGCGACGACGTTCGCCGTGATGAACACCGCGGGCGAGCCTTCCTCCGGCTGGACGAACGCGACCGGCAGGCCGGCCTGACGCAGGGTATGGGCATAGTCCTGCGCATAGGGCGCGAGCCAGGCATCGTTCTGGGCGAAATTCTGCTGGATCTCCGGCGACGACTTGACGATCACCGCATCGTCCAGCATCCCCGACACCACGTCCAGCCCCGGCTGGATGTTCGACAGGTCGCCGCCCGCGACCCGATTGATCATCAACAGGCCCAGCAGGCCATAGGTGTTGGAGATGTCGGTCAGCACGATGTGGTCGGCGAACCGCTCGTCCTGGAGGTCGGTCCAGCTGGTCGGAGCCTCCTCGACCGCCTCGGTGTTGTAGAGCAGGCCGACCGCGGCGACCGAGTAGACCGGCCCCCGGCCCTGCTCGATGCCGTCGACCGCGAACGGATACATCTCGCCGTAGGTCGACAGCTCGTCCGGCTGGATCGGCACCAGCAGGCCCTCCTCGGCGGCGATCACTTCCTGGCCGCCGGAGAAGTGGATCACGTCGAACTGGGGATTGTCCCTCTGGGCACGCAGCTGGGCCAGCGCATCGGCCGAATAGGCGGTGACGACCTCGATCTCGACGTCGTGCATCTCCTCGAACGGCTCGATCACGAGGGCGCGGTGCGCCTCCTCGTAGGCGCCGCCGAAGCTGTTGATGACCAGGGTCTCCTGGGCGACGGCCGGAAGCGCGGCGAGCGCCGCGCCGAGCGCCAGGGCGGATGCCCCGGCCTTGAACGGAAACTGGGTCATGGGTCGAAAATCTCCCCCTGTTGGCAGGGCCGACCGGCCGCCCGACGGGGGCGGGACGGCGCGGCCCCGGATGCCCGGCCCGGCGCGTGCGTCGCGTCAGGCACGGGCCAGTTCGACGGTCTTGAGGCCCTCGGTCCGGGTGGTGCGGCAGGCGGCGGCGAACACGTCCAGCCCCTCGACGATCCGGCCGAAGATCGTGCACGGCGTCCAGCCCAGCGGACCGAAGATCCGCCCGCCATTGTCGTAGAACACGCCGATCTCCCACAGTTCCTCGGGCAGGCCCTTCATCATGTTGGCGCCCTGGTAGAACCACAGGCATTCGCCGGCGGTCGGAAAGCAGGTCTGGTTCTCCGGCGGCAGGGAGGTGGGATCGAAGGTCTGCGCCGGCCCCGACAGGCCCATCATGATCTCCGGCCCGGCGAACATGGCATGGACCGCTGGAACCTCCACCGGCCGCTCCAGGGCCTGCCACAACGTCCGGCAGGTGACCGGCGCCTCCTTCTCGTAAAGGTCGACGTAACCGACCGCGCCGGCTTCGGTGAAGGTGAATTTCAGCCGCGTTCCGGCCACGCCTGCCTCCCCTCTGTTGCATTCCATGGGAGGGCGAGGCTGGCATGCCCCGGCCCGGCGGTCCAATCGATTATGGTTATTCAGGAATAAGAAAATTCTATTGGAGGACCGGTGCGCGAAAGAACTCCCTTATGACTTGGCGGTCGAACGGATGAGGATCGGTCAGATCATCGAAGCTCTTCGACACCAAGAAAAAGGGCGGGGGCGCCGCGGCGCCCCCGCCCTCGCGACGGGCCAAGAATGGGGCCTACGGCTGGAACACCTCGATCGTGACGATCTCGCCGTCCTGGATCGCCCAGTGGGCGAAGGTGCCGCCGACGTCCCCGGCATCGTCGAAGTCCAGCGCACCGGAGGCGCCGGTGTAGTCGATGTCGGTGCCCGCCTCCAGCAACTCGACCGCCCGCTGCCATTCACCCGGCAGGACCTCCTCGCCCGGCGGGTTGGCGACCATCCGCAGGTTCTCCAGGACCGCCGCGCGGTCGGCGGACCCGGCAGCCTGGATCGCGAGCGCCATCAGCATCACCGCGTCATAGGACGTGTCGATGTAGGGCTTGGGCGGCAGCTCGCCGAAGGCATCGTTGTAGAAGGTCTCGAACAGCTGGGCCGGATTGCTGGCGGCCAGGGCCTGCGGCGCGGTGCCGAACGAGCCGTTGAGGAAATCCGCGCCGATCTGCTCGATCACCTCCGGCGCCTTCATGCCGTCGGTGAAGATGAACCGGTCGAAAAAGCCCTCCTCCAGCGCCTGGCGCAGGATGGTCGCGCCGTTCTCCGGATAGCCGATGAGGACCAGCGCCTGGGCGTCGCCGGACAGCTGCTGCAGCTCGCCGCGATAGGAGGCCTTGCCCTGCTCGTACGGGACCGAGCCGGTCACCGTGCCGCCCCGCTCCTCGTACGCGCCGCCGAAGGCGTTCGCCAAGCCTTCGCCGTAGTCGTTGTTGACGTAGATCACTGCGACGGTGTCGATGCCCTCCTGCATCGTCACGTCGGCCAGCGCGACACCCTGGTAGGCGTCCGACGGCACGGTGCGGAAGAGGGTGTCGTTGTCCGCGATCCCGGTGATCACCGGCGAGGTCGAGGCCGGCGAGATCATCGGCACGCCCTCAGTGGCCGCGACGGTCTGCGCCACCGGGATCGTGTTGCCGGAGGACAGCGCGCCGACCAGGCCGACCACGCCTTCGACGTTGACCAGCCTTTGGGCCGCGTCGATCGCCGGTTGGGGCAGCGTCTGGGTATCGCCGGTGATGACCTCGATCTGGTTGCCGAGAACCCCGCCGGCCGCGTTGATCTGGTCTGCCGCCAGCTTGACGCCGTTGTACGAGGTCTCGCCATAGGCGGCGAGGTCGCCGGTCATCGGCATCAGCGCACCGATCTTCACTGTGTCCTGCGCCGCGGCCGGCGCGGCGGCCAGGCCGGCGCCCAGTGCGATCGCGCAGACACCGCCCATCAGCCGGGCGGAGACGGTCTGCCGTTCGGACATGAATTGCCTCCCTTGACGGATCATCGCCCGCGATCGATCACGGGCGTCTGGGGCGCTGTTATATTGCCACACCTCAAGGTCGCGCAAGGCTGTGCGCTGAAGACGGGACCTGTCGAATTCGTCAGCTTGACAGGCGTATGCGCCCGATTGGGCGATCCGCTTTCGCGCCGCTTGAATCCCGTCGCGCCGGGTGTAGTCTGGACCCCTGGAGACGGAGCGGGGCACCGGTCCGCAGCCGTTCTTCGTCATCCGCGCCCCGCCGCCGCCGGTCGTCATGGCCGTTGCCCGGCGCGTCGGTGCGGATCCGCCTCCGGCCGTCATCTGTCGGTTCCGGGGCGCCACGTCCTCCCCCACGCCGTTCCGAAAGGATTTCCGATGGACGTTGTCCAGAACGTCGAGGCGATCGGCCGCCGCGGCCTCGATCGGGAAGCGCTCAAGCGCTCCTTCCTCGAATGGCTCGTCTACTCGGTCGGCAAGGATGCCGGCCATGCCACCCGCCACGACTGGTACAACTCGGTTGCCCTGGCGGTGCGCGACCGGGCGGTCGACCAGTGGATGCTGACCACCCGCAACTACTACGGTCGCGACCAGAAGCGGGTCTACTACCTCTCGCTGGAATTCCTGATCGGCCGCCTGCTGTCGAACTCCATGGCCAATCTCGGGATCACCGACGTCTGCCGGGAGGCCCTGGCCGAGGCCGGCGTCGACATCGCCGACATCGTCGAGGCCGAACCGGACGCGGCGCTCGGCAATGGCGGCCTGGGCCGGCTCGCGGCCTGTTTCCTGGACAGCATGGCGACCCTCGGGATCGCCGGGTACGGCTACGGCATCCGCTACGACTACGGCATGTTCCGCCAGCACTTCGACCACGGCTGGCAGGTCGAGCGGCCGGAGGACTGGCTGCGCTTCGGCAACCCGTGGGAGTTCGAGCGGCCGGAGGTCGCCTATCCGATCGACTTCTACGGCCACGTCGAGGAGACGCGGGACGCCGAGGGGCGCCGCGTCTACCGCTGGGTCAACACCCAGCGCGTCACGGCGATGGCCTACGATACGCCGGTCGTCGGCTGGCGCGGCCGGTCGATCAACACCCTGCGCCTGTGGTCGGCCAAGCCGCAGGAGGAATTCAACCTGGCGGAGTTCAACCGCGGCGACTACATGCGCGCGGTCCAGGACAAGGTGCATTCGGAGAACCTGAGCTGGGTGCTGTACCCGGCGGACAGCCACCTCCAGGGCCAGGAACTGCGGTTCAAGCAGGAATACTTCTTCACCTCGGCGTCCCTGCAGGACATCCTGCGCCGGTTCTCCCAGCACGACAGCGGTTTCGACCAGCTGCCGGAGCGGATCGCGATCCAGCTCAACGACACCCATCCGGCGATCGCGGTGCCTGAGCTGATGCGCCTCCTGATCGACGGCCAAGGGCTGGAGTGGGAGCATGCCTGGGATCTGACCAGCCGGGCGATCAACTACACCAACCACACGCTGCTGCCGGAGGCGCTGGAGAAATGGCCGGTGCCGCTGCTGGAGCGGATCCTGCCCCGGCACATGCAGATCATCTACGAGATCAACGCCCGCTTCCTGCGCTCGGTCTCCAGGGCGCATCCGGGCGACGTGGAGAAGCTCAGCCAGGTGTCGCTGATCGACGAGGCCGGCGGCCGGTCCGTGCGGATGGGCAATCTCGCCTTCCTCGGCTCGGCCAGGGTCAACGGCGTGTCGGCGCTGCACACCGACCTGATGAAGCGCACCGTGTTCCGGCACATGAACGAGGTTTTCCCGGGCCGGATCGTCAACAAGACGAACGGCATCACGCCGCGGCGCTGGCTCGCCCAGTGCAACCGGCCGCTCGCGACGCTGGTCACCGAGACGATCGGCGAGGGCTGGGAGGCCGACCTGGACCGGCTCGCGCAGCTGCGGCCGAGCGCGACCGACGCCGCCTTCCGCGACCGCTTCGCCGCCGCAAAGAGGGCCAACAAGGTGGCCCTTGCCGGGCACCTGAAGCGGATGCTGGACCTCGATCTCGACCCGGACGCGATGTTCGACGTCCAGATCAAGCGCATCCACGAATACAAGCGCCAGCTGCTCAACCTGCTGCACACGGTTGCGCTCTACAACGACATGCGCGACGCGCCGACCGCCCACTGGACGCCGCGGGTCAAGATTTTCGGCGGCAAGGCGGCGCCCAGCTATCACATGGCGAAGCTGATCATCAAGCTGGGCAACGACATCGCCCGGGTGGTCAACCAGGATCCGGCGGTGCGCGACCTCCTGAAGATCGCCTTCGTGCCCAACTACAACGTCACCCAGGCGGAGCGGATCATCCCGGCGGCGGACCTGTCGGAGCAGATCTCGACGGCGGGGATGGAGGCGTCGGGCACCGGCAACATGAAGTTCGCGCTCAACGGCGCCCTGACCGTCGGGACGCTGGACGGCGCGAATGTCGAGATCCGCCAGCAGGTGGGGCCGGAGAACATCTTCATCTTCGGCCTGACCGCCGACGAGGTGGCGGCGCTGAAGGCCTCCGGCGACTATCACCCGCACGCGGTGGCGGAGGCGGAGCCGCGGCTCAAGCGCGCGCTCGACATGATCGCGGGCGGTGTCTTCTCGCCCGACGACCCGGGCCGGTTCCGCCCGATCGTCGATGCCCTGACCGGCACCGATCCGTTCCTGGTGTGCGCGGATTTCGCCGCCTACCACGACACGCAGCTCAAGATCGGCGAGGCGTTCGTCGATCGGGCGCGCTGGATGGAGAAGGCGGTGATCAACACGGCGAGCGTCGGGTGGTTCTCCTCGGACCGGACCGTGCGCGAGTACGCCGAGGAGATCTGGCACGCCATGCCGCCGGTCGCCAGGGCGGCCGAATAGGCCCCGGCCCGGAGGATCGCCCATGCCCGACGACCAGCCCGCGACCAGCGCTCCCCGCCCGGCGGCGGCGGCGGAAATCCCGGTCATCGACCTGACCCCGCTCCAGACCGGAGGCGCGGCCGGGCTGGCGGCGACGGCCGAGGCGATCGGGCAGGCGTGCCGCGGCCTGGGGTTCTTCTACGTTGCCGGCCATGGTGTGCCGGAGGCGGCGCGGACGGCGGTGTTCGACGCGGCGCACCGCTTCTTCGCCCTGCCCGAGGAGGAGAAGCGGGCGCTCTCGATCGAGCGGAGCCCGCACAACCGCGGATATGTCGCCCTGGCCGGCGAGATCCTCGACCCCTCGATCCCGGCCGATCGGAAGGAGGCGTTCAACATCGGCCTCGACCTCACCCCCGACGATCCGGAGGTCGTCGCCGGCGCGCCGTTCCGCGGCGTCAACCAATGGCCCGACCTGGCCGGCTGGCGGGCGACGATGATCGATTATTTCGAGAGGATGCATGCGCTCGGGACCCTGCTGCACCGGGCGATCGCGGTCGATCTCGGAATGCCGGCGGAGCATTTCGCGCCGCTGGTCGACCGACCGATGGCGATCCTGCGCCTGCTGCACTATCCCGCGGAGCCGCCGGCGGCCGACGGCGCGATCGGCGCCGGCGCGCACACGGACTACGGCAACCTGACCCTGCTGGCGACCGACGGGGTCGGCGGGCTGGAGGTGCGCACCCGGGCAGGCGAATGGATCGCCGCGCCGCACGTCCCCGGGGCGTTCGTCTGCAACATCGGCGATCTCCTGATGCGCTGGTCGAACGACCGCTACGCCTCGACGCCGCACCGGGTGGTCAACCGCGAGGGCCGCGAACGGTATTCGGTCGCCTTCTTCTTCGACCCGAATCCGGATGCGCCGATCGCCTGCCTGCCGACCTGCGTCGCGCCGGACCGGCCGGCCCGCTATCCGCCGACCACCGGGGCGCAGTACCTGGCGGAACGGCTGGACGCGACGTTCGAGTTTCGAAAGAAGGCGTAGCTCGCGGCGACGCGCGGCGCGGGCCTACTCCACCACCGAGGTCACGCGGGCGTAGAACGCCTCCTGCTTCAGCAGACGTTCGGTGAAGTCGCGGATGTCGAACCGGCTGATCTCCGGATCGAAGGCGGAGATCGTCAGGATGCGCTCCACGGCATCGTCGGTCTCGCCGAACGGCACCGACAGGCGGATCAGCCAGTGCTCCCGCCAGTCCATGTAGAACCGCACTTCGTGGAGGCACGGTGCGCGTTCGGCAACGGTCTCTTCGAACTGCCGCTGGATGATGTCGGCGTAGTGGGACGGCTGGACCTCGTCGACCCGACGACCGGTCATGTCGGAACCATAGGCCTGGGCCACCTCGGATCCGATCAGCCGGAAGCGGAAGGCCGGGCGGGCGGCATCCTCGTGCAGCACGTCGATTAGATTGACGTAGCCCAAGGCGCCGCGCAGCATCTCCGGCCGAACCGCCTTGCACGGCGGCATTGCCCGGTCGCCACGGACGGAACGCCAGAACGCCATGATCGTGTCGAAGCGCTCGTCCGGGAGTTCGCGCAGCGGCAGGCGTCGATCGATGCTCCGCACGGGATCGAGGGAGAGCGCCGGAAGGGTCATGGTTGGTCCTCCTTGAACGACCGTCCGATCGACCGTTGCGATAAAGGTTACCAAAAGACTGCCGGGAGCCGGACGCACAGGGGGCATAGGATGTGCGCCATTTGAGGTATCTTCTCCCTTTAGCGTCGCGCGCTACGCTCGTCCGTCGCGCCCTGGACGAAACCAGGCCGCGGGCGGCCGACGACCGAAACGATGCATCGCTCCGCCCGGCCGCGGCGTTGATCCGGCATTGGTCCTCTGCACCAGCCCGTTCGGCGCATCGCCAATCCCCGATGGTCGCCCGCCCCTCGATGATCGCCCGCCCCTCGATGATCGCCCGCCCCTCCACGATCGCCCGCAATTGACCGCCGCATGATCACGCTCGTCGTCAACCGAATGGCCGGCACCGCCCGCAAGCTGGGGCCGGAAGAGTTGGAGCGCCGGCTGACGGAGGCGGTCGAGCGCCACGTCGGCGAGTCGCCCCGCCTGGTCGCCCTGGAACCGGAGGGCTTCGACGACACTCTCGACCGCCTGGCGGCGGAGCTGTCGCCGGGCGACGATGTCTGGGTCGCCGGCGGCGACGGGACGGTGACCAGCATCGGCCGCCACCTGGTCGGCCGAGACGGCGTGCTGGGGATCGTCCCGCTTGGCACGATGAACCTGCTGGCCCGCGATCTGGGCATCCCGATGGACATCGAGGAGGCGGTCGAAGCCCTGGCCAAGGCCCCGACCGCCCGGATCGACGTCGGCCGCATGAACGGCGAGGTGTTCCTGGTCAAGTCGGCGCTGGGCCTCTATCCCGAGATCGTGGTCGACCGGCAACGCCGGCTGAAGTTGGGCAGCTGGGGCAAATGGCCGGCGATGTTCCGCTCGATGTGGCGGACGCTGAAGCGCAGCCGGCAGATGACCGTGGAGATCGTGCTGGACGGCAAGCACCGGACGGTGCGCACCACGGCGATCGTAATCGCCAACAACCCGCTGGAGTTCCGCGCGGGGCGGATCTTCACGCGCCCGGCGATCGATACCGGGCAGCTCGCCGTCTACATCAGCCACAAGAAGACCAGCTTGGGATCGTTCCGCACCACGCTGGAGGTGTTCCTGGGCTCGCTGACCGACGATCCGGAGATGGAGGTGATCCGCACCCGCGCGGTGGAGCTGCGGTTCTCCCGCCCCCGCCCCGTCGCCAACGACGGCGAGGTGGCGTCGGTCGCGCCGCCGCTGCGCTATACCATCGATCCCGGCGCGCTGGCGGTGCGCTACCCGGGGCGGGCGCAGCAGCCCCAGGGCACATTGGCCTAAGCGCCGGGCGGCGGCTATCGTTCCGGCAGCGGGATGAATTCGGTCTCGCCGACCACGCGGTCGAACCGGCCGGCCTTCCAGTCTGCCTTGGCCTGCTCGATCCGCTCCTTCGAGGACGAGACGAAGTTCCACCAGATGTGCCGCGGCCCGTCCATCGGCTCTCCCCCCATGACCAGCAGCCGCGCGCCGTCCGCGCCCTCGGCCGGGCGGACCACGATGGGGTCGCCCGGATGGAGCACCAGGAGGCTGCCCGCCTCGAACCGGTCGCCGGCGATCTCGATCGCTCCCGCAAGGACATAGAGCGCCCGTTCCTCGTGATCGGCCGGGATCGGCAGGGCGGCACCGCGGGCCAGGGTCGCGTCGGCGTAGACGATGGCGCTCTCGGTCTCGACCGGGGAGCGCGCGCCCCAGCCCTCCCCCGCGATCAGCACCGCCCGCGCCCCGCCGTCCTCGATCACCGGCAGGGCGTCGGCGCGGTGATGGGCGAAGGCCGGCGGGCGCTCCTCCCGGTCCGCGGGCAGGGCAACCCAGGCCTGCAGGCCGAACAGCCGCTGCGGCGCGCGGCGCGTCTCCGGCGGCGTGCGCTCGGAATGGGCGATCCCGCGGCCGGCGGTCATCCAGTTGACCTCGCCCGGCCGGATCGGCTGGACCGAGCCCAGGCTGTCCCGGTGCAGGATCTCTCCCTCGATCACCCAGGTGACGGTGGCGAGCCCGATATGCGGGTGCGGCCGCACGTCGATGCCGGTGCCGGTCAGGAACTCCGCCGGCCCCATCTGGTCGAAGAACACGAACGGCCCGACCATCCGCCGCTGCGCCGCCGGCAGCGCCCGGCGCACCTCGAACCCGCCGATGTCGCGGGCGCGCGGGATGATGACCGTGTCGACCGGATCGCAGGATGGCGCCGGCGCGAAGCGGGGATCCTTGTCGGGCAGAACGGACATCGGCGGCTCCTCCGGCGGCGATGGAGACAGTATAGGCGGGAACGGCCGACGGGGCGACCTGCGGGAGTCTGCCGCCCTCTTTGACCAGATGCCGTCCGGCGATACCATCGGCTTCCCGAGAACGAGGAGGAATCGATGGGCCAGACGATCGAACTGACCGCCGCCGACGGGCACCGCATCGGCGCGTGGCAGGCCGACCCGGACGGGCGGCCGCGCGGCGGAATCGTCGTCATCCAGGAGATCTTCGGCGTCAACCCGCACATCCGGTCGGTGGCTGAGTCCTTCGCCGCCGACGGCTGGACCGCCATCGCGCCGGCCCTGTTCGACCGGGTGCGGCGGGACATCCAGCTCGACTACGGGCCGGAGGACATCGAGGCCGGCAGGGAAGTGATGGCCAAGATCCCGCTCGACACCGCCCTGATGGACGTGGGCGCGGCGATCGCGGCGCTGAAGGCGATGGGCCTAAAGGTCGGGGTGGTCGGCTATTGCTGGGGCGGGACGCTGGCCTGGGCGGCCGCCTGCAGGCTCGACGGCCTGGACGCGGCCGTCAGCTACTACGGCGGCGGCGTGCCCGGCATGGCCGACGAGCAGCCGAACTGCCCGGTGCAGCTGCATTTCGGGGAGCAGGACCACGCCATCCCGATGGACGGGGTGGAACGGTTCCGGCAGGCGCACCCGGACCTGCCGGTCTTCACCTACCCGGCCGGTCACGGCTTCTCCTGCGACGCCCGTGGCTCCTACCACGCCGAGAGCGCCAGGCTGGCGCGCGAGCGGACGGACCGGTTCCTGGACGAGCACCTCGCAGGGAGGTGACATTTTCTCAGTCCTACCAAAGGGTTGAGGTCTCCCCACGAAAAGCGGGGGCCTGGATGGTCACCGCACGCCTCGCGTGGGGACTGCCCCTTGCCGCGAGATGCCAGCCTGCGCGGGCATGACCGCCCTTCCTTAAGGCGATCAACGCGGCAAGGTCATCGGACCTACCCCGCCGCGATCTCCTCCGCCACGCGGCGGGCGGCGTCGGCGGGGTCGGTGGCCCGGGTGATCGGGCGGCCGATGACCAGATAGTCGGCACCGGCCGCCAGCGCCTCGGCCGGACCGGTGATCCGCTTCTGGTCGTCGGCGGTTGCCCAGGCGGGGCGGATGCCCGGGACCATCAGCACCGTCTCCCGCCCGAAGCGGCGGCGCAGATGCGCGATCTCCCGCGGCGAGCAGACCAGCCCGTCGATGCCGCAGTCGACCGCCAGGAAGGCCAGCCGGTCGACCAGATGCGCCATGTCGTCCGGCAGGCCGATCTGGTGCAGGTCGTCCCCGTCCAGGCTGGTCAGGACGGTCACCGCCAGCAGCTTCGGCCGCGGCACGTGCAGGCGGTCCGCGGCCTCCTTCGCCGCCTCCGCCGCCGCGGTCAGCATCGCCCGGCCGCCGGCGGCATGCACCGTGACGAAGGTCGGCCGCAGCGGCACCACCGACCGAACCGCCCCGGCCACGGTGTTCGGAATGTCGTGCAGCTTCAGGTCCAGAAAGATCGGCAGGCCGTGCGCCCCGATCGCCCGCACCCCCTCCGGCCCGTTGGCGCAGAAGAACTCCAGCCCCAGCTTCAGCCCGCCGACCTGACCGGCCAGGCGATGAGCCAGGTGGTCGGCGGCCTCGAGGGCGTTGGTGTCGATGGCACAGAAGACGGGGTTCTCGGCAGGCTCGCGCATGGCATCGGGTTCCCGGGATTTGGGGGGCGGCCGTCGCCGGATCAGACTTCCAGCCCGGAGGCCCAGCGGGTCAGGCTCTCTGGCTCCGCCGCCCCGGCGATCGCCGCGGCGACCTCCCGGCCGATCAGGGCGCCCATCTTGAAGCCGTGGCCGGAACACGCACTGACCAGCCAGGTCCGGCCGATCGGCTCGACGACGAAGCGCCAGTCCGGCGCCAGGGTGTAGCAACAGGCCCAACTGTCGGCGACCGTGTAGCGATCGATCCCGACCAGCACCTTCTCGTAGGCCGCCAGCACCTCCCGCGCCTCGGCATGGGTCAGCGGGCCGTTGTCGTCGGGATCGCCGGGCCGGGTCAGGTGGGCGGCCGCCAGCTTCAGCCTCGTGCCGGCGATCGGCGGGATCGACCAGTGGTCCTCGGGAAAGCCGTAGTCGATCAGCCCGGGCGCGGTGGCCCAGGCGTCGGCGTGGTCTTCCGGCGGATCGACATAGACCATCAGCGACCGGCGCGGCTGGAACCGCTCGGCCTGGTCCGGCATCAGGCGGCCCACCCAGGCGCCGGCGGCGATCACCAGCCGGTCGGCGGCGAGTTCCCCGCCGTCTGCGAAGGCGATGCGGCCGGCCTCTGGATCGACCGAGGCCACCGGCCGGTCCGGAATCAGCCCGACGCCCAGCGCGGCGAGACGGCTCGCCAGCGCCTCCAGGATGCGGTCGGCCAGCAGCACGCCGCCGCGCGCCTTGAACAGGCCCCAGCGCACGCCGTCCATGTTCAGGAACGGGTAGTCCTCGCCCAGCACTTCCGGCGGGACCAGGTCATAGCCGATGCCGACCTCGTCCAGCGTCGCCCGCGCCCGGTCGGCCCAGTCGCCCTCCGCCCGCGACAGGGCGAGGGAGCCGGTCTCGACATAGGGTGCCTGCCCCAGGTCTTCCCACAGCTCCTCCCACGCCTCGTAGGCCTGGCCGACCATCAGGCAGTAGCCGGACTCGTCCGGATAGAAGTAGCGGATCAGCCGGTGCCGGTCGTGCGACGCGGAGAGCGGGTTCGGGATCGGGCCCTGATCGATCACCGTGACGCGGTAGCCGCGCTGGGCCAGCGCCCAGGCGGTGGCAAGGCCCGCGATCCCGGCGCCGACGACGGCGACCGTCTCCGGGCCGGTGGCGGTCGGCGGTGCCGCACCGGTCACTGCGCCGCCTCCGGCATCGCGCGACCGGCGGCTTGGCGCGCCACCTCCGCGGCCTCGCGCCGACCCTCCAGCAGGTCGGCCGCCGCCTCGCCGATCAGCGGCCCGAACTTGAAGCCATGGCCGGAGAAGCCGGCGAGCACCAGCCCCGCCGCGCCGACCGGCTCGACCACGAAACGCTCCTCCGGCTCGACCGTGTAGAAGCAGGTCTTGGCCTCGTCCAGGTGATAGCCGTCGATGCCGGCCAGCCGGTCGCGCGCCAGGGCGAACAGGGCGCGCGCCTCCTCCGCCCCCGCCTCGCGGTCCCGGTCGGGATCGCCGGTCATCGAGAAGGCGTGGTCGCCGATCTTCATCCCGGTCCCCATCACCGGCGGCACGACGTAGAAGATCCGCTCGGGGCTGAGGTCGAGCAGCATCGGCATCTCCGCCCAGGCCCGGGCCTTTTCCGGCGGCGGGGCGACATAGACCACCAACTGGCGCGAGGGCGTCACCCGCGCGCCGACCTCCGGCAGCAGACGCCCGACCCAGGGCCCGGCAGCAACGACGACTCGGTCCGCCTCCAGCCGACGGCCGTCCGCGAGGTCGACGGTGCCGGCCTCCGGATCGACGGCGGTCGCCCGCTGGTGGGCCAGGATCGTCACGCCCCGCTGCGCCAGCCAGTGCGCCAGCAGTTCGACGATGCGGCCCGCCAGCAGCACGCCGCCGGTCGGCAGCAGGATGGCCCGCGCCACGCCCTCGGTGGCCAGCAGCGGATAGCGCCGGGCGACCGCCTCCGGCACCAGGTCGGTCGCCTCGATGCCCTGGTCGGCCAGGACACCCGCCGCCGCCTCGACCCAGGGATGCCCCTCGGTGCCCAGAATCAGGGTGCCGGTCTGCCGATAGAGCCTCTCCCCCAGGTCCTCCCAGAGCCGGTCCCAGGCGGCATAGGCCGGGCCGACCAGCGCGGTGTAGCCGGACATGTCGCCATAGGGGTAGCGGATCAGCCGGTGCTGGTCGACCGAGCTGCCCAGCGGGTTGGGGACGGCACCCTGCTCCACCACCGTGACCTGATGGCCTCGCAGGCTGAGCGCGCGGGCGCTGGAAAGCCCCATGATGCCGGCGCCGACGACGGTGATGCGCATGGCGATGCGACCCCCCCCCCCCCCCCCCGGTTCTCAGGAACGGCCGTCCGGTGCCGCCGGCGCGGCGGCGCGGCCGAGCACCCGCGCCGCCTCCGCCAGGGCGAAGACGACATGATAGAAGTTGCCCGCCGGCACATGCTCCGACACCACGGTGCCGTCGCGCGCCAGGCGGTCGCGCCAGAGCGCCCCGTCGGGCGTCATGTGGCTGGAGAACAGCACGTCGAGATGCCGGCGCGCGCGCGCCGCGGCATCGACGTCGCCCAAATGCCCGGCCCGCGCGGCGAAGGCCTTGATCGCTTCGGTCTGGCACCAAAGGCGCTTGGTGTCGGCGGTCGGCCGGCCGGCAGGATCGACCGCATCGAACGGCGCCGCCGGCCCTTCCGCGCCGTCGTCGGTGCCGGCGAGGGCGAAGCGGTACAGCCGCTCGGCGGGCTCGAGCACCCGGTCGTCGCCGGTGGCGGCGCGCCACGCCAGGAGCAGCCAGACCCATTCATAATGATGCCCCGGCTCCCGCACCCGACCGGCGTCGCCCGGCGCCGGACGCCAGTCCGCCTCGAAGAACTCGACCAGCTGCCCGGTCTCCGGATCGATCATGCCGTCGAGCACCAGGTCGACCACCGGCCGCGCCCGGTCGAGCCAGGCACGATCCCCGGTCGTCGCGTGGAGCGCCAGCAGCGCCTCCACCAAGTGCATGTGCGGGTTCTGCCGGCGCGGCAGCGGGATCGTCATCAGGCCTTCGGTCGTGTGCTCATGATACCCGCCCCAGGCACCGCCTCGACCGTGCGGGTCAACCAGCCGGCGGTCAAGGAAGGCCATGGTGCGGGCAGCCATCGCCAGCGGCTCCTCCTCCCCCGTCGCGCGCGCCAGCCAGGCCAGCGCGAGCAGGACGAAGGCGTGGTCGTAGAGATCACGGGTCGGGTCGAGCGGCCGGCCGGCCCGCGTCGTGGTGTGGATCCAGCCGCCCTGGGCATCCCAGCCCCGCCGCAGCAGGAAGCGCCAGCCCTCCTTCGCGGTGTCCAGGGCCGCCGCGCCGGCGCCCAGCTCCGCCGCATGGCAGAAGGCGTAGATCTGGCGCGCCTGGTACCTGACGTGCTTCACGTCCTCCGGCACGGGCCGGCCGTCAGGGCGCAGCCGGTCGAAGAATCCGCCCTTTTCCCGGTCCACCCCGGCCTCCGCCCAGAACGGGACGGCAATCTCGACGACCCAGCGGATCGGGTCCGGCGCCGCGGCGGGCGCGGTGGGAGGCGCTGTCTTGGAGGGCGCGGTCTCGGTCATCGTCGGTCCGGAAGTCGTTCCGATCGGGCGGTCGGCGGCGGTCAGGCCTGGCGAAGCACGGCGCCGGCGGCGGCCAGATCCTCCAGCGCCGTGCCGACCGACTTGAAAAGGGTGATCTGCTCGTAGAATCGTCGGCCGGCCCGCTCTCCCCGGGCGAGGTCGTAAAGGTCACCGGCGATATCGTCCAGGGTAATCACGCCGGCCGCCAGCGGCTGGGCGATGTCGCCGCCCTGGACGGTCGCCTGTTCGCGCGTGTCGACGAACAGGCGGGCGCGGCGCACCGCTTCGTCGTCGACCTCCCGCGCGTCCGGGGACTGCGAGCCGACCAGGTCAAGGTGGGTGCCCTCGGACAGCCATTCGCCGCGGACGACCGGCTGACGGGCCCGGGTTGCGCAGCAGATCACGTCGGCCCCGGCGACTGCGCCCGGAAGGTCGTCGGTCGCCCCGACGCTCAGGCTGCGCCGGTCCAGCTTCTTCGCCAGCCGCTTGGCGCGGGCCCGGTCGGCGTCGTGGATCAGGACGGTGCGGATCGGCCGCACGGCGCAATGGGCCGCGATCAGATGCGGGGCCAGCGAGCCTGCCCCTACCATCAGCAGCCGCTCGGCGTCCTGTCGCGCCAGGTACTGCGCCGCCAGCGCCGAGGCCGCGGCGGTGCGGCGGACGATCAGCGCCCGCCCGTCGATCAGGGCAAGCGGCCGGCCGTTGCGGGCGTCCAGCAGGAAATAGGCGCCCATCGCCTCCGGCAGGCCGACGCCGGGGTTGTCCGGGAAGTCGGTCAGCACCGCCACCCCGACATGCCGGCCGGCCTGCCAGGCCGGCGCCAGGATCAACTGGCCCGGCCGCTCGCCGAACGTCGGAATGGTGTGCCGGTGCGGTGCCGGTGCGGCGGTCGTGCCGCGGAACGCTTCGCGCAGCCGCTCGATCAGGAGATCGAGGGTCAGCGCCGCCTCCACCTCCGCGGCGCCGATCACGCGCATCGCCGCGGCCTCCGTGCGAGACCGGTCGCCGCGCCCGCCGGGTGCGGCGGGCGGATCGAAGGGCGTGCCGGAACCTGCCGGCCGCTCACCGCGACTCGGCGCCGGCGGCCGGCGGCAGGGCGACCCGGTCGGCCAGTTCCTGGCGCGCCGCCCGCTCCGCCGCGCTCTGCGACTGGGCGAGCCGCGCGGCCTCGCCCTCGCGGGCCGCGGTGCGGGCGGCCTCCGCCTCCTTGCCGCGAACCTGCCGGACCTCGCTTTCCAGCGTACCGACCCGGCGCTTCAGCCGGCGTTCCTGTCGGCGGTGGTGGCCCTGGGCCAGCCAGTCGACCAGGCCGCCCAGCACGACGCCGATCGCCAGCGGCACCAGCACGATGACGAACACGGGCAGTTCGATCGCGCCGGGCAGCGGCCAGAGCTCCAGGGCCGCGAGCTCGCGGTTCGAGATCGCGAAGGAGACGACGATCAGCGTCAGCGGCAGCGTAACGATCCAGGTCAGGTAGCGCACGGCGTCCGGTTCCCGGCGTTGCGGGCCGCCGTGCCGTTCCCGGGCCGGGAACGGGCACGGCGGCCGGGGAGGACTATTCGGCGTTCAGCCGCTCTCGCAGCTGCTTGCCGGTCTTGAAAAACGGAATGTACTTCGCGTCGACATGCACCGCTTCCCCGGTGCGCGGGTTTCGGCCGACACGGGCGTCCCGCTTCTTGACGGAGAACGCGCCGAAGCCGCGCAGCTCCACCCGGCGCCCATCGGCAAGGGCTTCAGAAATCTCGTCGAAGATGGTGGAGACGATCCGCTCCACATCCCTCTGATAGAGGTGCGGATGCTTTTCCGCCAACCGCGCGATCAATTCAGACTTGGTCATGGTCCGGCTCGAGCCTCCCGATGGTGCGACCGGCCCTCGTTGGATTCGGGGCCGTATGGCAAGGCGGCCGCCACCGGCCGGGAGGAAAGACGGCATCGGCCGCCACGGTCGCCGCGCCCGACCGTCCTGCCCCAACCCGGGCCCGTTTCTTGCTCGAAGATTTGAGCCTGCCAGACCGGCGCCCGCAAGTAAAGCCCAAGGCCTTGCCTTGCAACGGATTTTCCCTACCCCCTGGCTGGCACTGTCGCGAACGGCCTGTGCGACGGCCGCCCGCTCCGCCCGATGGCTGCGCGCAGATCGCCCTGGGCGACGCCCTGCCCGACCGACGCAAGGCGCGACCGATGCCCTGCGCGACCGATGCCCGGCTCGCGCCGCAGGCAAGAAAAGGGGCGGACTCCCGGAGGAACCCGCCCCTCTGTCCCGCGGCGAAGGCCGGCGGAGAAGGAGGATCACTCCTCCTTCTTGCCCTCCTGCGCCCGCTTCAGCGCGGCGCCCAGGATGTCGCCCAGGCTGGCGCCGGAGTCCGACGAGCCGAACTCCGCCATCGCCTGCTTCTCGTCCGCCACTTCCTTGGCCTTGATCGACAGGGTGACCTTGCGGCTGGACCGGTCGACCTGGGTGACCTTGGCATCGAGCTTCTCGCCCACCGCGAAGCGGTCGGGCCGCTGCTCGGAGCGGTCGCGCGACAGTTCCGCCTTGCGGATGAAGCCGGTCATGCCGTCCTCGCCGACCGACACCTCGAGGCCGTTGTCCTGGACCGAGGTGACGGTGCAGGTGACCACCGCGCCCTTCTTCAGGCCGGCGGCGCCCGCCTCGAACGGATCCTCGCCCAGCTGCTTCATGCCGAGAGAGATGCGCTCCTTGTCGGTGTCGACGTCGAGCACCTTGACCTTGACATGGTCGCCCTTCTTGAACTCCTGGATCGCCTGTTCACCAGGGGTGTCCCAGGAGATGTCGGACATGTGGACCATGCCGTCGATGTCGCCGGGCAGGCCCACGAAAAGGCCGAACTCGGTGATGTTCTTGATCTCGCCCTCGAGCTCGGTGCCCGGCGGGTACTTGTCCTGGAACACGTCCCAGGGGTTCTCCAGGCACTGCTTGAGGCCCAGCGAGATCCGACGCTTCACCGGATCCACGTCCAGGATCATCACCTCGACCTCCTGGGAGGTGGAGACGATCTTGCCCGGATGGACGTTCTTCTTGGTCCAGGACATCTCCGACACGTGGACCAGGCCCTCGATGCCCGGCTCCAGCTCGACGAAGGCGCCGTAGTCGGTGATGTTCGTCACGCGGCCCTTGAAGCGCGCCTGGACCGGGTACTTGGCCTCGACGCCCTCCCACGGATCGGCCTCCAGCTGCTTCATGCCGAGGCTGATGCGCTGGGTCTCCGGATTGAAGCGGATGACCTGGACCGTGACGTTCTGGCCGATCTGCAGCGCTTCCGACGGATGGTTGATGCGGCGCCACGCGATGTCGGTGACGTGCAGCAGCCCGTCGACGCCGCCCAGATCGACGAAGGCGCCGTAGTCGGTGATGTTCTTGACCACGCCCTGGAGGACCTGGCCTTCCTTGAGGTTCGCCACCAGCTCGGAGCGGGCCTCGGCGCGGCTCTCCTCTAGGACGGCGCGGCGCGACACGACGATGTTGCCGCGCGACCGGTCCATCTTGAGGATCTGGAACGGCTGCGGCGTGCCGAGCAGCGGGCTGATGTCGCGCACCGGCCGGATGTCGACCTGGCTGCCCGGCAGGAACGCGACGGCGCCCGACAGGTCGACGGTGAAGCCGCCCTTGACCTTGCCGAAGATGACGCCGGTGACGCGCTGGCCGTCGTTGAACGCCTTCTCCAGGAGCGACCAGGACTCCTCCCGGCGGGCCTTCTCACGGGACAGCACGGCCTCGCCGTTCTTGTCCTCCATCCGGTCGACATAGACCTCGACCGTATCGCCGGGCTTCAGGTCGGCCGGCTGGCCGGGGGCGCCGAACTCCTTCAGCGCGACGCGGCCTTCCGACTTCAGGCCCACATCGATCAGGCACATGTCGTTGTCGATCGCGATCACCCGGCCCTTGACGACCGTGCCCTCGAAGGACTCGGTCTGGGACAGGCTTTCCTCAAGAAGCGCGGCAAAGCTTTCCCTGCCGGCGCCCGTCATGACGGTATCGGTGGTCATAGGTTCTCCCAATTCACCGGCGAGGCGCCGCGGGTCGTCCCGCCTGGAAAGCGCCGCCGCCGGTCGGCCGGCCGCTGCCCCGGTTGCTGACCGGGCCCGCAGGGCCGGTGGTGCAGGGCCCTCGACCGGGCCGGTGCACCGACGTCTCCGAAGAACGAAGGTCCGCTACGGCACCGGCCGGCCGAAGCCGCCCGTCCGCTCGCGGATATGGGCCAGTGCGCGGTCGACCACCTGGTCGGGGGTCAGTCCACTGGTATCCAGGACCAGCGCGTCGTCCGCCGGCCGCAGCGGTGCCGCGGCCCGTGTCGTGTCGCGCTCGTCCCGAGCCTTCATGTCCTCCAGGACGGCGCCGTATATAGCGGTCTCTCCGCGCGCCTGCAACTCTTCGTACCGGCGGCGGGCCCGGACCGCCACGTCGGCGGTGACGAAGATCTTCGCGTCGGCGTCCGGGCAGACCACCGTCCCGATGTCCCGGCCGTCCAGCACGGCGCCGCCGGGCTGGCAGGCGAAGTCGCGCTGGAACGCCAGCAACGCCGCCCGCACACCCGGATAGGCGGAGACCCGCGAGGCCGCCTGGGCCACCGCGTCGGTGCGCAGGGCGGGGTTGTCCGCATCCTCGGGCCGTACCCGCGCGGCTGCGGCGACCGCCGCGTCCTCGTCCGCCGGGTCGCCGCCCGCCTCGACCAGGTGCAGCGCACAGGCCCGGTAGAGGGCGCCGGTGTCCAGATGCGGCAGGCCCAGATGCGCCGCCAGGCGTCTTGCGAGCGTCCCCTTGCCGGAAGCGGCGGTGCCGTCGATGGCGATGATCATCGGTCGGTCTCGTGGGGTCTTCGGAACGAAACGGCGGCTCAGCCCCCGGCGCTCGGCGCCAGGACGGCGCCCAGGCCTTGCATCAGCGCGGCGAAGCCGGGAAAGCTGGTGGCGATCGGGGCGTCGTCGTCGATCGCCACCGGTGCGGAGGCGGCGGTGCCGAGGACCAGGAAGCTCATCGCGATGCGATGGTCGAGCGCGGTCTCGACCGTCGCGCCGCCCGGCGGCGGCCGACCGGTGCCGTGCACCACCATCCAGTCCGGCCCGTCCTCCACCTCGACGCCGCACGCGCGCAGGCCCCGCGCGGTCATCTCCAGCCGGTCGCTCTCCTTCACCCGAAGCTCGGCGAGGCCGGTCATCCGGGTCGGGCCCTCGGCGCAGGCCGCCGCGATCGCCAGCACCGGGTATTCGTCGATCATCGAGGCCGCCCGCTCCGCCGGCACCTCGACGCCCCGGAGGCCGCCGCCGCGCACCCGCAGGTCGGCGACCGCCTCCCCGGCCTCGATCCGCGGATCGAGGTGCTCGATCGACGCGCCCATCTCCGCCAGCGTGGTCAGCAGCCCGGTCCGCCTCGGGTTGAGGCCGACATTCTCCACCGTGAGGTCGGCGCCGTCGCGGATCGCCGCGGCGACGATCGGGAACGCGGCGGAGCTGATGTCGCCGGGCACGACGACCGGCCGGGCCGTCAGCTCCGGCTGGCCGACGACGGTGATCGCCTCGCCCCCGCCGTCGGCCGGGGCGACCCGCACCTCCGCCCCGAAATGGCGCAGCATGGTCTCGGTGTAGTCGCGGGTCGGCATCCGCTCCACCACGGTGGTCTCGCCGGGGGTGTTGAGGCCGGCAAGCAGCACCGCGCTCTTCACCTGGGCCGAGGCGACCGGCAGCTCATAGGTGATCGGCACCAGCCGGTCGGTCCCGCTCACCGCCATTGGCAGGCGCCCGCCGGACCGGCAGACGAAGCGCGCGCCCATCCGCCCCAGCGGGCCGGTGATCCGGTCCATCGGCCGCTTGACCAGCGAGGCGTCGCCGGTCAGGAACGCGGTCAGCGGATGGGCCGCCAGCATGCCGGCGATCAGACGGGTCGAGGTGCCGCTGTTGCCCATGTCGAGCACCCCCGCCGGCTCCATCAGGCCGCCGACGCCGACGCCGTGGACATGCCAGCGCCCGTCCTCCATCCGGTGGACCTCGGCCCCGAGGGCGCGCATCGCGGCGGCCGTGGCGCGCACGTCCTCGCCGTCGAGCAGGCCGTCGATCACCGTTTCCCCGACCGACAGCGTGCCGATCATCAGGGCGCGGTGGGAGACCGACTTGTCGCCGGGCACGCGGACGCGGCCGGCCGGGGCAGGCGCGGGATGGGAGGTCAGGCCGGGCATCGGATTCCGGGTCGGCGAGGCCGGCGCCGGGACGGCGCGGGCCGGATCATCGATGTGCAATCGCGGCATAGCACACCCTCTCGGGCTTGCGAAGCCCGGCGACATGCTATCTCGCGAGGCCGGGCCGCGCTATTTGGCTTTGACAGGGGCGCGGCATCGTTCTAAGCGGGCGCCGACCTGCAAAGCGGTTAAGACGACGGTACGGGAGAACTCGAGGTGGCCAAACCGGAATGGGGCGCCAAGCGCATCTGCCATAACTGCGGCACGCGCTACTACGACATGCGCCGCGATCCGATCGTCTGCCCGTCCTGCGGGGCGGAATTCGATCCGGAGGCGTTCCTGAAATCGCGGCGCAGTCGCGTCGTCGCGACCGAGGAGCCGGCGCGTCCGAAAAAGGCCAAGCCGGAGGTCGTCGAGGAGGACGAGGAGACGGTGGACGAGGCCGTGGAGGACGAGGCCGAGTTGGAGGACCCCGATCTCGAGGACGAGGAGGTCGAGCCCGACCTGGGCGGCGACGACGAGGCCGAGGATGGGGAGAAGTCGATCAAGGCCGGCTCCGACGATGCCGAGGACGACAGCGAGGCCTTCACCGAGGAGGACGACGACAGCCTTCTGGAGGACGCCAGCGAACTGGGCGACGACGACGTCGACGTCGACGTGAACGAGGAGGAGGACGACTCGCGCTGACCGGTCGCGGCACCTGGATGGTCCGGGCGGCGGTCCGGGGGGCTCTACGTTTTTTTTTCCCTTGAACCGGCCCGAACCCTGGTCTATCTACCGCGCACTTTCCGGGACGCCGCGCCGTCGGCGCCCGGAAAGTGCCGCGCCGGCTCCCCAAGGCCGGCCGCAGTTCCGGGGCCGTAGCTCAGTTGGGAGAGCGCTACAATGGCATTGTAGAGGTCAGGGGTTCGATTCCCCTCGGCTCCACCAGGTTTCCGCGGATCTCCGGCCCGCTGCCTCGGGCGCCTTGCCGGACACCCGCCGCCCGATTTCATCGATACCGGAAAACCCCGGCCGCCCCTGACGGTCGGGGTTTCTTCCATGACGCCGGGCGGCTTGGATCCGGCGCGCGACGACGGCCGTCGAACTGAGCGATCCGGAGTGCTGCAGCGCCCAGGCAGCGTTCGCCGATCAGATCGCCGAGGCGCTGCGGGCCCGGAGGGCGGCGGCAGCGCAAGAACACCTGGCGCGCAAGCTGGAATGGCGGCGACGGATGCTCCCCGTGGTGGTTGACCGGCTCGCCGTCGAAATGAACCGACGGTTGGCGACCAGAGACCAGGGCACCCCGCTGCGCGCTCTCGCGCCGCAAGGCCCCGGACTTCGGCACGCCGGGTTCACGGGGAACGGGACGAGGCCGACAGGCCCCCCGTCCTGACGGCCGGAGGCTTGACGGCCGGAGGCGAGGCAGCCGGTCGCCTGCCTGCCTTGCCAAGCGCGAGGCCCACCCCACTTCCTTTCGATGAGTCCGCCTGCCCCCAGCCTCTCCGCCGAACCCGCCGAACCGCATCGACCGCCGCCGGTGGCCGGCCTCGCCCGCCTGCTCGGCGCGTCGCTCGCCTATCCGACGCCGGAGGGCGAGGTCGTCGTGCTCGACGGCATCGATCTCGATCTGTCGCCCGGCGAGATCCTGGGCGTGACCGGCACGTCGGGATCGGGCAAGTCGTCGCTGATCGCCCTGATCGGCGGGCTGGAGCAGCCGACCGGCGGGACCGTGGAGGTCATGGGCGTCGAGATGGGCACCGCTTCGGAACGCCGCCGCACCCGATTGCGGCGCGATGCCATGGGCGTGGTGTTCCAGGCCTACCACCTGGTGCCGGCGATGACGGCGCTCGAGAACGTCGCCCTGCCGCTGGTCCTGGCCGGCGCGGCCGACCCGCAGGATCGTGCGGCCGAGCTGCTGCGCGCGGTCGGCCTCGGCCACCGCATCGGGCACCGACCGTCGGCCCTGTCGGGCGGCGAGCAGCAGCGGGTGGCGATCGCCCGGGCCTTCGTGGCGCGTCCGCGGCTGATCCTCGCCGACGAGCCGACCGGCAACCTGGACCAGCGCACCGGCGCCGCCGTGGCGGAGGCGATGTTCGGCCTGGCGCGGGAGACCGGCTCGGCGATGGTGCTGGTGACCCACGACCCGGTCCTGGCGGCGCGCTGCGACCGGCAGGTGGCGCTGGATTCCGGCAGGCTCGCCGCCGATGCCGACGGACTGGAGGAGAGCGGCCATGCTCGGCCCGGCCTGGCGGCTCGCGCGGGTTGAGCTCGCGGCCGGCCTCGCAGGCCTCGGCCTGTTCGCCGTCGCCGTGGCGATCGGCACGGCGCTGCTGGCCGCCGTCTGGGTCTCGGGCGCCCTGCTGCTCGACGCCTTCGACCGCAACGGCCGGGCGATCCTGGGCGGCGACGCGGAGATCGAGGTCGGCGCAACGCCGCTCGACGATGCGGTGGTCGACGCCCTCGCCGGAGTCGGCACGGTGTCGCGCGTGGTCGACCTGCGCAGCACGGTCCGCACGCCGGACGACCGCTCGGCGACGGTCGAGCTCCGCGCGGTCGACGCCGCCTATCCGCTCTATGGCCAGTTGCGGGTCGAGGGGATCGACGGCGCGGCGGTGGCGCCGGACCGGGCGCTGGCGCCGAGCGGCGGCATCGCCGGCGCGGTCGTCGATCCGGCGCTGACGGTCCGGCTCGGCGCGGCGCTCGGCGACGTGATCCGGCTCGGCGCGGCCGAGGTGCGGCTGGCCGGGCTATTGCGCACCGAGCCCGACCGGCTGGGCGCGGGCGCGTTCATGGTCGGCCCCCGGGTGATCGTGTCGCTCGACACGCTGCGCGCCGCGGGTCTGCTAGGGTCCGGCGCGCTCGCCGAATGGCGCTACCGCGTCCGGCTCGACCCCGGCATATCGTTCGAGACATTCGCAGACCGCGCGGCGGACCTGGAGCCGGAGGTCGCCTGGGATCTTCGCAGCCCCGCCGATGCGGCCGACCGCATCCGCCGGATCGTCGCGCGGACGACCACCTTCCTCGGCATCGCCGGAGTGATGGCGCTGGCGATCGCCCTCGCGGCCGCCTGGACCTCGGCGTCGGTGTGGGTGCGCAAGCGCGGCCGGACGGTGGCGCTCTACCGTCTCTCGGGGGCGGAGCCGCGGCTGGTCGCGATCCAGCATGCCCTGATCCTGGGCCTGGCCGCCGCCGCGGCGGCGCTCGCAGGCACGACCCTCGGCGCCGGGCTGGCGGTCGCCGCGACCGCACCCGCCGCCGCGATGCTGCCGGTGACGCCAGGGCCTCTCGCCGTCGCGATGCCGGCCCTGGCCGCGGCGGCGGTCGTCCTGCTCGGCATTTCCGGGGCGGCGGTCCCCGCCCTCGCCGCCGCCGCAAGCATCCCGCCGGGCGCGGCGATGCGCAGCGGCGAGGCCCCGGCCGATCCGGGCGCGCGGGCGACGGCGCTCGGCCTCGGCCTCCTGGTCCTGGCCGTTCTTGCGGCGGTGCTGCGGCTGCCGTCGCTCGGCCTGGCGGTCCAGGCGGCGGCCGGCATGGCGGCGGCGACGGTCGTCCTGGGCGTGGGCGCCTTCGCGGTCAGCCGGCTGGCGGCGGGGGCGGCACCGCGCGGGTTCGCCGCCGGGATCGCCGTTCGCGCGCTGGCGGAGCGCCGGCCGACCCTCGCCAAGACCCTTGCCGTCGGAATCGGCATCGCCGGCGTCACCGCCGTGGTCGCGGTGCGCAGCTCCCTGGACGAGTCGCTGCAGCGGGAGCTGCCGGCACAGCTTCCCGCCCTGGTGCTGATCGACATCCAGCCGAACCAGCGCGCCCCGGTCGAGGCGCTGGCCCGCCAATCCGGGGCCACCGGCTTCTCCGCGGAACCCAATCTGCGCGCCGTGATCACCGCCGTCGACGGCCGGGCGGCCCGCGACGCGATCGTCGATCCCAGCGAGCGCTGGGTGATCGAGGGCGACCGCAGCCTCTCCTGGCGGGCGGAGCCGAGCACTGCGGACCTGTTGGCCGGAGACTGGTGGCCAGCCGACTATGACGGTCCGCCGCTGGTGTCGGTCGAGGAGGACGTCGCCGAGGCCTTCGCGCTCGAACCGGGCGCGCGGCTGACCTATCGCGTGTTCGGCCGGGAGATCACCGCCGAGGTCGCCAACCTGCGGGAGGAGGACCACCGCTCCTTCGGCGTCGACTATCTCCTGATCGGTTCGCCGCAGCCACTGGCCGCGGCGCCGCACGGCTGGATCGCCTCGGTCGAAGGGCCGGACACCGCGATCGACCGGTTCGTCGAACGGCTGGCGGGCGCCGCGCCCAACGTCACGGCGGTCGACGTGCGGATGCTGGTCGGCCAGGTCCGCACCGCGATCGACGGCGCCGGGCTGGCGATGCTGGCGATCGCCGGCGTGCTGCTGGCGACCGGGGCGTTGGCCATGGCCGCGGTGGTGGCGGGCGACGCCGACGCGCGAGGGCGGGAGGCGCTGGTTTTCGCCCTGGTCGGCGCGTCGCGGCGCGAGATCGCCGCCGCGCGCTGGGCGGAGAACGCCGCCACCGGGCTGCTGGCGGCGGTGCTGGGCGGCGGCGCGGGGCTGCTGGGCGGCTGGTGGCTGGCGGTCGAGGCGCTGCGCATCGACTTCCGGCCGGGCGTGGCGGCGCTGATCCTGCCGCCGGCGCTCGGCCTCGCGGCGGGAGCGGTCGCCGCCGTCGCCGCCGGGATGGGCGCCGTGCCGCGCGGCCGGGGCCGGATCGCGCGCCGGCTGTCGGCGTGACCGCGGGCCGACGGCCGGGCGAGATCGGAGGCCGGCGGTCCGCCGGGGGCTGCTCAAGGGAGGTGCCGATGCTGCGCGTGATCGTCGTTCTCACGACACTCCTCGCCGGGGTGGCGTGGGCCCAGGATCCGCCGGACGGCCTGGTCGACCTGGAACTCGTGCTGCTGGCCGACGCGACCGGCTCCATCGACGAGCAGGAGATCCGGTTCCAGCGCCGCGGCTATGCGACGGCGATGACGGACTCGCGCGTGCTGGCCGCGATCGCGAACGGCCCCTATGGCCGGATCGCCGTGACCTATGTGGAATGGGCGAACGCCACCTCGCAGGACGTGGTGGTCGACTGGATGGTGATCGACGGGCCGGGCGCGGCGCAGGCCTTCGCCGCCCGGCTGGAGGCGGCGCCGCGCCGGGCCTATGGCCGCAACGCCATCGGCGCGGCCCTGCTGAAGGGCGTCGAGTTGATCGAGACCAACGGCTTCGACGCCTTCCGCCGGGTCATCGACCTGTCGGCCGACAGCGCCAACAACTGGAACGGCCCGTCGATCCAAACCGGCCGCCAGGCGGCGATCGCGGCCGGGATCACGATCAACGGCCTCGCCGTGCTGTGCCGGGGCTGCGTCTCCGGGAGGGCCGCCGACTACGACCTGGAGACGGCGTTCGAGGAGCGGCTGATCGGCGGCCCCGGCGCCTTCGTGGTGACCGCGGACGGCGACGCGGCGTTCGCCGACGCGGTGCGCAGCAAGCTGATCCTGGAAATCGCCGGCACCGGCGGCACCGCGCGACCGGCGGCCGCCGCCGCCCCGTCCGGGCCGGAGGCCGACGCGCCGGTCGCGCTGGTCGAGGCATATTGAGCGACGGCCGGACCCGGCGCTTGACTTCGCCCCCGGCCGGCGAACCTGACTGTCATGAGCGACCGCCGCGACCATCGCGGCGGCGAGAGCAGAAGGGGTCGAGACGATGCAGCACGACACGACCGGGCGCGGCGCGATGCGGCGCAAGAAGGCAAGCGACTTCGACCAGCGGCTCCTGGAGCTCTACGACGGCTACGTCCACGGCAAGCTGACCAAGCGGGAGTTCCTGGACGGCGCCGCCAGGTTCGCGGTCGGCGGCGTCACCGCGGCCGCACTGCTCGACAGCCTGAAGCCGAACTACGCCCTGGCCCAGCAGGTGCCGCCCGACGACCCGGCGATCCGGACCGAAACGGTGGAGTACCCGTCGCCCGAGGGCCACGGCACGATCCGCGGCCTGATGGCCCGCCCCGCCGATGCCTCGGGCCCGCTGCCGGCGGTCCTGGTGGTGCACGAGAACCGCGGCCTGAACCCCTATATCGAGGACGTGGTCCGGCGGACCGCCAAGGCGGGGTACCTGGCGCTGGGGCCGGACGGCCTGACGCCGCTCGGCGGCTACCCCGGCAACGACGACGAAGGCCGGGAATTGCAGCGCCAGCTGGACGGCGCGAAGCTGATGGCCGATTTCTTCGCCGGTTTCGAATACTTGGTGGACCATCCGGACAGCACCGGGCGGGTCGGCGCCGTCGGCTTCTGCTACGGCGGCGGCGTGTGCAACGCGCTGGCGGTCGCCTACCCGACCCTCGCCGCCTCGGTCCCGTTCTACGGCCGCCAGGCGGACGCCGCCGACGTGCCGGCGATCCAGGCGCCGCTGCTGCTGCACTATGCCGAGCTCGACGACCGGATCAACGAGGGCTGGCCGGCCTACGAGGCTGCGCTGATGGAGCACGGCAAAGCGTACTCGGTCCACTTCTATCCGGGCGTCAACCACGGCTTCCACAACGACACCACCCCGCGCTACGACGCCGAGGCGGCTGAACTGGCGTGGGAGCGGACGCTGGCCTTCTTCCGGACCCACCTGGTCGAGGCGGGCTGATCTCCCCGCCGCGCCTCCGCCCTCAGCCGACGGGCGCAACCGCGGCGCAGGCGTCCAGCAGCGCCGCGGCCGGACCGCCGGCGGGCGGGCACGGCGCGAAGCCGGCGGCCCGGTAGAGCGCGATCAGCGCCAGCGTGAGGTCCGCCTGGGCCGCGGCGCGCTGCTGCAGGGCCACGGTGAGCGCCCGCTGGGCGTCCAGGACCTCGATGAAGCCGACCAGTCCGCCGCCGTAGAGCGCCTGCGCCTGCTCCACGGCCTGCCGGTTAGCCGCCACGGCGCGATCCAGCGCGGCCAGTCGCTCGCGCGCGGCGGCGTGGTCGATCATCGCCGCCTCCACCTCGCGCAGGGCGGTCAGCAGCACGGCGCGATAGTTGAGCAGCGCCCGGCGCGCCCGCTCCTCCGCCGCGTCGACCTCCGCCTGCCGTCCGCCGGCGTCGAACAACGGGATGTCGAGCGTCGCGGTCAGCGCGGCCAGCACGGTCTCGACCACCGACCCGGTGCCGAGGCCGTCGGCCGAGAGGGTCAGCCGCCCGGGCAGCCGCAGGTCCGGATAGAGCGCCGCCTCGGCCACGCCGATCTCGGCCAGCGCCGCCACCACCGCGTACTCCGCCGCCTGCAGGTCCGGCCGCCGGCGCAGGAGATCGGCCGGCAGGCCCAGCGGCGGTCCCGCGGTCAGCGCCGGAATGCCGGCGCCCTCCGGCACGGCGAACCCCGCCGGCGGCTCGGCCAGCAGGACCGCCAGCAGGTCCTCGGCCAGGGCGATGTCGGCACGGATCGGCGCCAGGCCGGCCTCCAGGTCGGCGACGGCCGCGCGGGCGCGGGCCAGGTCGAGGTCCGGCGCGAGCCCCGCCTCGACCCGGCCGCGGACGATCTCCAGCGTGCGCCGCTGCAGCGCCAGCGACTCGCGCCCCAGCGCAAGCCGGCGTTCGAGCGCGCGCAGGCCGGTGTAGGTCGCCGCCACCTCCCCCGCCACGTCGAGCGCCACGGCCTGGCTCAGCCAGGCTTCGCGCAGGAGGTCGGCCGCCGCCCCCTGTTCCGCCCGTTCCCGTCCGCCGAACAGATCGGCCGTCCACTCGAACACGCCGCCGGCGGAGACCGCGCCCTCGGGGTCGGCACCCGGCCCGGTGCCGTCGAGCCGGCGGGTATAGCTGATCCCGGCCCCCGCTTCCGCATCGAGCGTCGGCAGCCGGTCGGACCGGGCGCGCCGGCGCAGGGCATCGGCTTCCAGGATCCGGCTCTCCGCCGCCTGGAGGTCGAGATTTGCGGCGAGGCCGCGGTCGATCAGCCCGGCCACGGCAGGGTCGTCGAACTGCCGCCACCAGTCGGTGCCGGCCGGCGCCGCGCCGACGGCCGGCGGCGCCGGCGCCTCGAACGGCGGGCCGGCGTCGAGATCGGGCGCCACCGGATCAGGGCCGACCGTCCGGCAGGCCGCCACCCCCGCCAGCAGGACCGCCGCCAGGAAGCCGGCGGCGAGGGGCTGCCGGTGCCGAGGGTTCATTCGGCCGCCCGCGAGACCGGGAAATCCGCCACCGCCTCGGACTCGCGCATCTCGTCCGCCAGCCGCGCGCCGTGGTGCGCCCGGGCCCTGCCGAGCGGCGCCAGCAGGCTGTAGAACACCGGTGTCAGGATCAGGGTGAAGACCGTGGCGATCCCCAGGCCGCCGAAGATCACCCAGCCGATCGCGGCGCGGGCCTCGGCCCCGGCCCCGCTGCCCAGGATCAGCGGCAGCGCGCCCAGCACGGTCGACAGCATGGTCATCATGACCGGCCGCAGCCGCTCCTGCGCGGCATCGAGCACGGCGCGCCGGGGGCTCACGCCGCGGTCGCGCATCTGGTCGGCGAATTCGACGATCAGGATGCCGTTCTTGGCCATCAGCCCGACCAGCAGGACCAGCCCGATCTGGCTGTAGACGTTGAGCGACGTGCCGGTGAGCCAGAGCGAGAAGACCGCGGCGGCGAGACCGAAGGGCACCGTCAGCACGACGACCAGGGCGCTCAGGAAGCTTTCGAACTGCGCCGCGAGCACCAGCAGCACCACCAGAACCGCGATCGCGAAGGTGATCGCGATCTCCCGGTTGGTTCTCTGGAGTTCCGCCGCCTCTCCCAGGAAGGCGATCTGGACGCCGGCCGGCAGCACCTCCTCCGCCAACGCGTCGAGCTGGGCGATCGCATCGGCGGTGGTGACGCCGTCGGCGACGTCGGCGTCCACCTCGATCGCGCGGCGCTGGCGGGTTCGGTCGAGCTCGGCCGCGACCCCGGTCTCGTCGATCGTGACGAAGGCCGAGAGCGGCACCAGCCGGTCGTCCTCCGCGGAGACGAACAGGTTGGCGAGATCGGCCGGATCGTCGATCGCGCCCGAGGCGGATTCGAGAAGGATCGGGATCGACCGGTCGTCGACGGTGATCTCCGCCACCTCGTAGCCGTCGACCATGGCGCGCAGGGTGCTCGACAGCCCCTCTATGGCGACGCCCAGGTCGTCCGCCCGGCGCCGGTCGATCCGCACCGACAGCTGCGGCTGGGTCGGCTGATAGGACATGCGCAGGTCGCTGAACGCCGGCAGCCGCTCCTCGATCGCGGCGATCAGCCCGTCCGCGGCCTCGGCGATCTCGGGATAGCTCGACCCCAGGAGCGCGAATTCGAAGCCGCTGCCGGCGCCGCGGATGCTCAGGCTGTTCGAGGAGCCGACCCGGACATTGGCGCCCGGCAGCCCGGAAACCGCCGCCTGCACGTCGTCGGCGATCTCGAACTGGCTGCGGTCGCGCTCGTCCCAGGGTGCCAGCGGCGCGATCACGAAGGCCCGGTTGGCGTCCCAGCTGCCGACGATGCTGAAGATCGCCTCGATCTCGCCCGCCTCGCGCAGCGGCAGCAACGCCTCCTCCACGATCGCCGCCTGGCGGTCCATGTAGGTGTAGCCGACCCCGTCCGGCCCCGACAGGGAGACGAACAGCCGCCCCCGGTCCTCCCGCGGCAGGAGCTCCTTATCGACCGCGCCGAAGGTCAGGAAGGCGAGGCCCGCGGCCGCCACCGCGAGCCCGACGGTCAGCAGCCGGGCCGACAGCGCGCCGGCCAGCACGCGGCCGTAGCCGCGCGCCACGGCGCGGCCGGCCGGGGCGGCAAACCTGTCCCACGGCCCGGACGCGGCCCGCGCGGGTGCGGGGCGCTCCTGCCCGGGGTCGCCGGGCGCCGGATCGTCCTCCTCCTCCGCCGCCCGGCCGCCGCCGAGCCGGGCCGCCAGCATCGGCGCCAGGGTCAGCGCGACGAACGAGGAGATCGCGACCGCCACCGCCAGCACGAAACCGAACTCCGCGAACAGCCGCCCCGCATCGCTGGGCAGGAACGCGATCGGCAGGAAGACCGCGACCAGGGTCGCCGTTGTCGCCATCACGGCGAAGAACACCTGCCGCGTGCCGAGCACCGCGGCGGCCAGCGGCTTCAGGCCCCGGGCCCGCTGGCGCTGGACGTTCTCCAGCACGACGATCGCGTCGTCGACGATCATGCCGGTCGCCAGCACCAGCGCGAGCAGGGTCAGGATGTTGATGGAGAACCCCAGCAGCCAGATCGCCGCCACCGTGCCGCCGAGCGCCACCGGAATGGTCACCGCCGGGATCAGCGTCGGGCCCAGCGCACCGAGGAACAGCCACAGGATGCCCACCACGATCAGCACGGCGAGGCCGAGGCTGATCGCGACCTCGCGCACGCTCCCGCGGATGAAGTCGGCGTCGTCGGAGGTCTTGACCAGCCGGGCGTCGTCCAGGCTGCGGTTGAGCCTCTCGACCGCGGCCTGGACCCCGTCGGAGATGGCGATGGTGTTCGACTGGGCCTGGCGCACCACGCCCAGCCCGACCACCGGCCGGCCGTCCAGGCGGACCGAGCTGTCCGCGACGGCCGGCCCGTAGATCACCTGCGCCACGTCGCCGACCGTGACGCCGTCGGCCACTGGCAGGGCGGCGATTCCCGCCTCCTGCCAGACCGACGCCTCGGCGCGGACCAGCAGGGTCTGATTGCGCGACGCGAAGCTGCCGGCGGGCACGTCGAAATCCGCCCGTTGCAACGCCGTGGCGACCGCGTCGACCGAAAGGCCCAGGCCGGCAAGGCGCAGCGGATCGACGATCACCCGCAGCACCCGCTCGCGGCTGCCGTAGACGTCGACGCTGGCGACCCCCGGCACGGCGGCGATCTCCGCCGCGATCTCGTTCTCCGCCAGCCGGGTCAGGTCCTCGGCCGACAGGGTGTCGCTGAGTAGCGAAAGGCGGATGATCGGGTCGGCGTCGTCGTCGGCCTTGACCACCGTCACGTCGTTGACGCCGTCGGGCAGTCGGCGCTCCGCCGCCGCGACCGCCTCGCGCACGTCGTTGGCGGCGGTGTCGAGCGCCACGCCCGGCCGGAACTCGACCCGCACCCGGGCATTGCCCTCCTCGCTGGAACTGTCGATGCTGCCGACGCCGGAGACGCGGGCGACCGCGCCCTCCAGGACGCTGGTCACCTCCGCGTCCACGGTCTCCGGCGCGGCGCCCGGCCAGTCGGCCCGCACGGTCACGACCGGCCGGTCGATGTCGGGCAGCTCGCGGACCTCGACGCCCAGCAGCGCCGCCAGCCCGCCGATCACGATCAGGAGGTTCAGGACGACGATCAGGACCGGTCGGCGGACCGCGAGGGCGGGAAGGTCCATGGACCGCGCCTCAGCCCGCCGCGCCCGAAGGCGCGGCCGGCGGGCCGACGGCGGTCGCGCCGTCCTCGACGATCGTCAGCGGCGCGCCCTGGCGGACCCGCTGCACGCCCTCCGCGACCACCAGCTCGCCTTCCTCCAGCGCGGCGTCGACCAGGATCCAGGCGCCGTCGCGCCGCACGATGCGGACCGGCACCCGGTCGGCGACGCCCTCCTTCAGCCGCCAGATATAGGCGCCGTCGCGGTCCCACAGCACCGCGACCTCCGGCACGCCGGGCCAGCGCCGCCCTTCCAGGCGGATGTCGATCGCGAAGGACATGCCGGGCAGGAAGCGGTCCTCCGGGTTGGCCATCGTCGCCCGCACCGGCAAGGTCCGGCTTTCCGGGTCGAGGCGGCTGCCGATCGACGCGACCGTCCCTTGCACCGGCCGGTCGGGCAGGCTCCAGGCGGTCAGGGTGACTGGGTCTCCGGGACGGACGCGGCCGGCGAACGCCTCCGGCACGTCGAAGTCCACCTCCAGCGTCGACCGGTCGTCGAGCGTGGCGATCGGCTGGTCGGGGCCGATCCGATCGCCGACATCGACCTGCGGGATGCCCGGCGTGCCGGCGAACGGGGCGCGGACCGTGCGCTCGTCGAACGCGATCTCCGCCCGCCGCAGCTCCAGCTCCGCCCGGCGAAGGTCGGTACGGGCAGCGTCGACCTCCAGGTCCGATACCGCGCCGGTCGGTTGCGCCTGCTCGTACCGGCGCAGCACCTGTTCGGCCTGTTCCACCGCAACCCGCCCCAGGTCGACCGCCGCCGCCTCGTCGGCGTCGTCGAGCCGGACCAGCGGCGCGCCCGCGGCCACCGCGTCGCCCGCCTCGAACAGCATCTCCGCGACCGTCCCGGCGACCGGCGGGTAGACGGTGATCGACCGCGCGGCGCGACCGGTGCCGACCGCCTCCAGCACGGTCACGTCGGTCAGCATCGGCACGCTCTCGACCACCACCGGGATGCCGCCGCCGGCGCGAAAGCGCTCCCCGCCGGTTCCGGCCGCCCCGCCGGCGTCGCGCACCTGCCACCACCAGCCGCCTGCGAGGGCGGCGGCGAGGATCAGCAGCACGAAGGCCTGGCGCAACAGGGACATGCAAGCGTCCGGTGGGGAGAGCGGGTCGGCGCCGGGGCCGCCTTCGGCCACGGCGCCGCTTGCCGCACGATATCAGACAATATAGCCCTTTTGCGGCAATCGCGTAGCCCTGCCCCCGGTCTGCCCTACTCCGGAACGAAGTCGGCATCCCGATCCCGGACCAGGTCGGGCAGGGCCGTCTTCAGGGTCTTGCCGGAAGTGTTGCGTGGCAGTTCCTCGAGCAGGAAGTAGCGCGACGGCCGCTTGTACGGCGCCAGCCTGTCGCGGCACAGGGCCGCGAGGCCCGCGAGGTCCAGCGCATCGCCGCGGGCGACGACCGCCGCCGCGACCTCCTCGCCCAGTTCGGCCGACGGCACCGGAAACACCGCCACCTCCGCCAGGTCGGGGCAGTGGGTCAGGACCTGCTCGATTTCCATCGGGTAGATGTTGACCCCGCCGCGCAGGATCATGTCCTTGGACCGGCCGCGCAGGCTCAGGAAGCCCTCCTCGTCCATCACCCCGAGGTCGCCGGGATAGAACCAGCCGTCCCGGAATGCGCCGGCATCGGCCTCGGGATCGCGGAAGAAGGCCTCGGCCACGCCCGGCCCGCGGTAGCGCACCCGGCCGACCTCGCCCGGCGGCACCGGGCGGTCGTCCTGGTCGACGATCTCCACCGCGACCCGGAACGCGGGGCGGCCGACCGATTCCGGATGCGCCTCCTGGTCCTGCGGCGGCAGGACCGTGATGCCGCCCCCCTCGGTCGAGGCGTAATATTCGAAGAAGGCGGGGTTCAGTTCCCGACGGACCGCCGCCCGCTCCGGCGGGAACAGGGGCGCGCCGGACGACACCAGGAGCCGCAGCGCGCGGAACGCCGCCTTCTCGGTGTCCGGCAGCTGCAGCATCCGGCGCAGCAGCGTCGGCACCAGGAACAGGGCCGTCGCCCGGTGGCGCACGAGGCAGGCCGAGAGATCCTCCGCCTTGTAGGGCGGCGGGAACAGCACCACCGTCCCGCCGAGGTAGAGGAAGGACAGGGTGAAGGTCCGGCCGCCGCCGAAATAGAGCGGCGTCGCCGTGACGAACCGGTCGTACCAGTCGAAGGTCAGGGAAACCGTCTGATTGACGAAGCGGTGGATCATCTGGGCATGCGTGACCGCCGGCCCGCGCGGGCGCCCGGTGGTCCCGGACGACAGCGAGACCAACAGCGGCAAGTCCGGCCGCCGGGCGATCGGCGCCGTGTCGGGCGCCGCGTCGATCCGGTCGGCGAAGCCGGCGTCGACCGCCAGCACCGGCGCCGCCCGCACCGCCCCCGCATCGGGCGCCAGCACGCGCGACGGCCGGAACCAGCCCGCCAGCGCGTCCTTCTCCGCTGCGCTCCAGCGGTCGTCCATCGGCAGCAGGATCGCCCCAAGCCGCGCCAGGGCGAACATCAGCACGACGGCCTCGTCCGTATCCGACAGCGCGATCCCGACAAGGTCGCCGCAGGCGATCCCCTCGGCGTCGAGCACCGCCGCCGCCTGGCGCACGCGCCGGGCGAACGCCGCATGCGACCAGGTCCGATCGCCGTAGATCAGCGCCGGATGGGACGGCCGGCCGATGGCGTGTTCGTCGAGCACGGCGGCTATGTTCGGCGGCAGGTCTGGCATCGTTCTCTGGGATTCCGGCATCGCGGGGGCGACCAGGCCCGGATCGGCCGCTAATGTAATGTTGACATATAAACATAACTTTTAACAACATGCCATGAGGGGAAGCCGGATCGGCCGGAGCGGCGTCCCGGGGTGTCTCTGCCCCGGCGCGGCGGCCCTGCCACGGCTCCATCACCCGACGGGGGAGGCAATCACCATGAAGCGCCACCTGATCGCCGGGGCATCCGCCCTGGCGCTTGCGCTCGCCGCACAGTCGGTCGCCGCGCAGGACACGACCTTCATCCGGATCGGCTCCGGCCTCGCCGGCACCTACCCGATCGTCGGCGCCAAGATCGCCGAGGTGCTGAACCAGAACGTCGACGGCATCCAGGCGACGACGGTCTCCGGCGGCACCGAGGCGAACTTCGCCCTGATGGCCCAGGGCGAGCTCGAGATGCTGCTGACCTACAGCTTCCTGTCGCCGATCGTCGAACGGGGCGAGGGCTCCCTGGGCGTGCCGACGCCGCAGGTCCGCCACCTCATGAGCCTCTACGGTGCGCTGTTCCAGCCGGCGGCGCGCGACGGCGTGGCGATCGAGAGCCTGGCCGGCGTCGACGACGACGGCTACCGGGTGTGGGGCGCCAACGCCACCTCGATCTTCTACCCGATGATCCAGGCGGCGCTGGAGGCGCACGACACCAGCTTCGACGCGATCCGCGAAGCCGGCGGCGTGGTCGAGGAGATCGGCTACGGCGACACCGCCCAGGCCATGCAGGACGGGCGACTGGACGTGGGCTTCTTCTCCGGACCGGCGCCCTACAGCCTGTTGCTGCAGATCGAGAGCGCGCCCGGGTTCCACCTGCTCGGCTTCGACGACGCGGCGATGGACCGGTACATGGAGCTGCTGCCTGGCGCGTCCGCCGGCACGGTGCCGGCCGGCACCTACGCGGGGCAGGACAGCGACGTGCAGGTGCCCTACCTGACCAATCAGCTGGTCGTCTCCGCCGACGTCCCGGACGATCTCGTCTACGAGATCACCAAGGTGCTGATCGAGAATGTCGGGCAGTTCCAGGACCTGTTCGCCGGCGCCGAGGAGATGCGGGCGGAGACCGCGCTGGACAACAACCCGATCGAGGTCCATCCGGGCGCCGCGCGGTACTACGAGGAAGCCGGCATCACGGCGTCACGGTGACGTCAGGGGTCGCCCGGCCGGCGGCGACGACCGCCGCCGGCCCTGCCCCTCCGGCGCCCCGCTCGGCGCTGGCCGCCCTGCTGCGGCCGGCGCCGGCGGTGCTGCGCCTGCGGGCCTGGGCGATCCTGACCCTCGCGCTGTTCTTCACGCTGATCCACTTCTATACCGGGCTCTACGGGGCGCCGCCGACCATGCTGTTCCGCATGGTCCACCTGACCACGGCGCTGGCGCTGATCTTCCTGCTGTTCCCGCTCGGCCGGCATTGGTCGCAGCCGCCGGGACCGCTCGCCGCGATCGACCTCCTGCTGTTCGTGGCTTCGCTCTGGCTCGCCTGGTACTATGTCTCGACGGCCGACGCCTGGGCGCTGCGCCAGGTGATCATGACGCCCGTCGACCTGGTCGCGGCGGGGCTGACCCTGCTCCTGATCGCCGAGGCGGTGCGCCGGACGCTGGGCGTCATGCTGCTGGGCGTCGCCGGGTTCTTCTGCCTTCACGCCCTGTTCGCCGACCACTTCCCCGGCATCTTCTTCGGGCCGCCGGTCCGGCCGATCAGCCTGCTGCGCGCGCTGCTGGTCGGCGACGGCGGCGTGTTCGGCACGCCGCTGGGAGTGATGGCGCAGTATGTCGTGCTGTTCATCCTGTTCGGGCAGATGCTGGCGGTCGCCGGGGTCGGCGACTTCTTCCTGCGCTTTGCCTTCGCGCTGTTCGGCCACCGCACCGGCGGACCGGCGAAGGCGGCCGTGGTGTCCTCGGCCATGATGGGAACGCTCTCGGGCAGCGCCATCGGCAACGTGCTGACCACCGGCGCCTTCACGATCCCGCTGATGCGCCGGCTCGGCTACCGGCCGGCGTTTGCCGGCGGGGTCGAGGCGGCGGCCTCGACCGGCGGCATGCTGATGCCGCCGGTGATGGGCGCGATCGCCTTCATCATGGCCGAGTTCATGGGCCGGCCCTATGTCGAGATCGCGCTGGCCGCGCTGATCCCGGCGCTGCTCTACTTCCTCGTCATCTTCATCGCCGTCGACCTGGAAGCCCGGCGGGTCGGCCTGCGCACGGTCGAGCGGGCCCGGCTGCCGAGGGTCTGGACGGTGCTCAGGCGCCAGGGCTACCTGCTGGCGCCGATCGGGATGATCATCGGTGGCCTGGCCGCCGGCTATTCGATCATCTTCGTCGCCGTGACGGCGATCCTCGGAACCCTGGCCGTCGGCTGCCTGCGGCGGATCAGCTGGCCGACCCCGATCCGGCTCGCCGAGGCCGCGGAAGGCACGGCCAAGGCGACCGTCGGCCTCTCGGCCACCGCCGCGGCCGCCGGCGTCATCATCGGCGCGATCTTCTCGACCGGGCTCAGCTTCCAGGTCACCCAGGCCGCCCTGTCGACGACCGACGGCCGCCTCTGGCTGCTGCTGGCGCTCGCCGGTCTGATGGCGATCATCCTCGGCATGGGGATCACCGCCTCGGCGGTCTACATCACCATGGTGGCGACCGTCGTGCCGATCCTGCGCGAGGCCGGCGTGCCGGAGATGGCGGCGCACATGTTCGCGCTCTATTTCGGCATCGTCTCGAACATCACCCCGCCGGTCGCGCTGGCGGCCTTTGCGGCCGCGCCGATCGCCGGCGCCGATCCGATGAAGACGTCCTTCGACGCCGCGAAACTGGGGATCGCGGCCTTCCTGATCCCGGTGATGTTCGTCTACCAGCCGGCCCTCCTCCTGATCGGAACCCCGGTGGAGATCGCCGTCTCCACCCTGACAGCGACCATCGGGCTGTCGTTCGTCGCGGTCGGCTTCGTCGGGTACCTGGGCGGACCGCTGGCGGGGCCCGGGCGGCTCACGGTGCTCGCCGGCGGGCTGATGATGATCGTCCCGGAACTCCGCACCGATCTCGGCGGACTGGCGCTGGCCGGCCTGGGAGTGGGCCTCGGCCGCTGGCTGGCCCGCCGCCGCCCGGCGCGGCCGTCCGCCGAGCGCCCGGTGTCCGGCGCGCGGTCCGGCGCGCGGTCCGGCGCGCGATCCGGCGCGCTCGGCCGCCTGATGCAGCGCCGACTGGCCGCCGCCCGGCGGGAGGAGGGCGACGATCCCGCGACCGGCGCCGCGGACGCAAGCGGACCCGGTGCGGACCTCGACCGGCTGCTGGAGGAACGGGGCGCGCCCGGCGGCGTCGAGGAGCATCCGGGCCGCCGCCTGCTCTGGGGCTGGCTGGCGATCGGCGCCCTGGCCGTGGCGATGGAGACGATGGGCCAGCGCGTGCTGCAGGCGACCGATCCGATCGCCTGGCTCGGCGCCATGCTGGCGCTGGCGGCCGCGCTGGCGACCCTGCTGCCGCTGCTGCTGCGCGGCGGGGGCCCGCCGACCGTGGAGGAGCGCACCGCTTGATCGACTTCGAGCCGACCGAGGAACAGGCGCAGATCCTCGACAGCGTCGACCGCTTCGCCGAGCGCCATCTGCCGCGCGACGAGCAGCGGCAGCGCGACGCGGCGCGCGACCCGCCCTACCACCTTCTGGAGGTGATGGCGGAGATGGGGCTCCTGGCCCTGCCTTTCCCCGCCCGCTACGGCGGCCTGGACGGCGACTGGCGCACCGTGGCCCTGGTGCAGGAGCGGCTGGGCCACCGGGCGTGGATGGCCGGGTCGCTGTTCAACCGCGCCGTCGGGTTCGGCGGCATGTCGCTGCTGACCTACGGCACGGAGGCCCAGCGCCGCCGGCTGATCCCGCAGATCATCACCGGCAAGGCCCTGTTCGCCCTGGCCCTGACCGAGCCGCAGGCCGGCTCCGACGCGGCGGCGGTCGCCACGCGGGCGGAGCGGATCGACGGCGGCTGGCGGATCACCGGGCGCAAGACCTGGTGTTCCGACGCCGACCGGGCCGACTGGCTGGTCGTCGTCGCCCGCAGCGAACGGGGATCTGAGCGGCGGCAGGGCCTGTCGGTCTTCCTGGTGCCGCGCGACACCCCCGGCCTCGCCATGACGCCGCTGCCGAAGGTCGGGAACAACTGCCTGCCGAGCTTCGACGTCGCGTTCGACGGCGTCGAGGTGCCGGGCGACGCGCTGATGGGCGAGGAGGGCGCTGGCTTCCGGCATCTGGGCGAGACCCTGCACTTCGCGCGGTCGGGCCTCGCCGCCTCGGCCTGCGGCGCCGCGCAGTACGCGGTGGACCTCGCCCTCGCCCACGCCCGCGAGCGCGAGCAGTTCGGCCGGCCGATCGGCAAGTTCCAGGTGATCGCGCACCGCCTCGCCGACATGCAGATGCGGGTCGACCAGGCACGGCTGATGCACCTGCATCTGGCCTGGGCGATCGCCACCGGCCGCGACGCGGGACGGCTCGCCGCCGAGGCCAAGGTGATCGCCACCGAATGCCTGCAATGGGTCGCCGACCGCGGCATGCAGATCCTGGCCAGCGCCGGCTACGCGGCGGAGAGCGACATGCAGCGGCTGTGGCGCGACGCCCGGCTCTACAGCTTCGGCGAGGGCTCCAACGAGATCCAGCGCACCATCGTCGCGCGGGAGCTGGGGCTGTGACCGGGGCCGAGGGCAGCACCGCCGCGGCCTGCCTCCGCCGCCGCGTCGCCGGCCCGGCCACCGACACCTGGTCCGAGAGGGCGGCGCTCGCCGACCGCCTGCCCGACACCGTGGAGAGGAGCCTCCGCCCATGACCGACACCCCGCCGCCGGCCGACCGCCTGCCGTTCGGCCTGAAGGCGATCGATGCCGTCTGCAACCTGTGGAACGAGGAGGTCCAGCGCCACCGGCCAGAGTGGCGCGACGGCTTCTTCGTCGACAAGATGCGGGTCGACCCGCGCACCTCCGCCGGCATCGAGGTGGACGAGATGCTGCGCCGGATGGACCGCGCCGGCATCGAGCATGCCTTCCTGATCGCGCCCAAGGTCGGGCCGCTCGGCCCCCGGTCGACCTGGCATCTGCCCTATGAGGTCGTCGCCGAGGCGGTGCGCGCCCATCCCGACCGGTTCTTCGGCATTGCCGGCGTCGACCCGACCGAGGGCATGCGCGGGCTGGACGCGCTGCGCCGCGCGGTGGAGGAACACGGCTTCATCGGCGCGCACGGCTACCCGCACTGGTTCGAGCTGCCGCCCGACCATGCCCGCTGGTATCCGATCTACGCCAAGTGCTGCGAGCTCGACATCCCGATCCAGCTTCAGGTCGGCCAGTCGATGGTCTACGCGCCCGACTACCCTCGCCGGTCGGTGGGGCGGCCGATCACGCTCGACGCCGTCGCCTGCGATTTCCCGGAGCTGCGGCTGATCGGGATCCATGTGGGCATTCCCTGGCACGACGAGATGATCGCCATGGCCTGGAAGCACCCGAACGTCTTCATCGGCTCGGACGCCCATGCGCCGAAATACTGGCCGCAGAGCTTCGTCCACTATGCCGACAGCTACGGCCGGAACAAGGTGCTGTTCGGGACCGACTTCCCGGTGCTGGATTTCGAGCGGACGATGCGCGAGGTGCTGGACCACGGCTTCCGCCCGGCGGCGCTGACCCGTCTGCTGCGCGACAACGCGATCCGCGTCTATCGGCTGGAGCGGTTCGGCGTCCGGCCGGCGGGCGCGGGGGAGGCCGGGGCATGAGCGCGGAGCCTCGGGTCCTGCCGGCCGCCGAGGCCGCGCCGGAGGCGGCGGTGCCGCTGGTGATCGTCGGCGCCGGCGCCTGCGGACTGACCGCCGCGCTGGCCGCCCATGACGCGGGAGCGGAGGTCGTGGTGCTGGAGGGCGACCCGGTGCCGAGCGGCAGCACCAGCCTCTCCGCCGGCCTAATCCCTGCCGCCGGCACCCGCTGGCAGCGGGCCTTGGGCATCGAGGATTCGCCCCGGCGCCTCGCCGACGACATCGCCGCCAAGACCGGTGGCGAGGCCGATCCGGAGGCGGCGCTGCGGGTCGCCGAACAGTCCGCGCCGGCCGTCGAATGGCTGGCCGACCGGCACGGCGTGGCGCTGAGCCTGGTCGAAGGCTTCACCTATCCTGGCCATTCCGCCGACCGGATGCACGGCCCGCCCAGCCGCACCGGGGCCGAACTGCTCGCATCCCTGCGCGCGGCGGCGGAGGCGGCGGGCATCGACATCGTCACCTCGGCCCGGGTGCACACCCTCTACGCGGACGCGGGCGGCCGCATCCGCGCCGTCGCCTTCGACCGCCCCGACGGGTCGACCGAGGTCCTTGGCTGCGAGGCGCTGGTCCTCGCCTGCAACGGCTATGGTGGCAACCCGGAGCGGCTGAAGCGGCACATGCCGGCGATCGCCGACGCGCTCTATTTCGGCCATGCCGGCAACCGCGGCGACGCGCTGGCGTGGGCCGAGGCGCTGGGCGCGGAGAGCCGCCACCTGGGGTCGTTCCAGGGCCACGGCTCGGTCGCCGTGCCGCACGGCATCCTGATCAGCTGGGCGACGATCATGGAAGGCGGCGTGCAGGTCGACCGCACCGGGCGGCGCTTCTCGGACGAGAGCCACGGCTATTCCGAACAGGCGGCGGCGGTGCTGGCGCGGCCGGGCGGCGAAGCGTGGACCGTGTTCGACGAGCGGATCGCCGCCGTCGCGCGGCAGTTCGAGGATTTCCGCAATGCCGAGGCCGGCGGCGCGATCCGCAGCGGCCAGGACGCAGCCGCGCTGGCGGCGGCGACCGGCCTGCCGGCCGAGTCGCTGGCCGACACCCTGGCCGAGGTCGACCGGCTGGCCGCGGCCGGCGGCACCGACACCTTCGGCCGGCGGTTCGACCCCGCGCGGCGGCTCGCCCCGCCCTATCTGGCGGTGAAGGTGACGGGCGCGCTGTTCCACACCCAGGGCGGCCTGGCGGTGGACGGCGACGGCCGGGTGCTGAGGCCGGACGGCGGCGCGCTGCCCAACCTCTATGCCGGCGGCGGGGCGGCCTGCGGGCTGTCGGGTTCGGGCGACAGCGGCTACCTCTCGGGCAACGGGCTGCTGACCGCGGTGGTCTATGGCCGGCTGGCCGGCCAAGCGGCGGCCCGGGACCTGGCGGACGCCGCGTCCGAGGGCGGGGAGACGGCGGCATGATCCCGGCGCCCCCCTCGTCCACCGACCGGCTCGACGGCCGGGTCGCCCTGGTCACCGACGCCGCCCGCGGAATCGGCGCCGCCGCCGCGGCGGCGCTGGCGCGGGCCGGCGCGGCGGTGGTCCTGGCCGACCGGATTGACGCCGCGCCGGCCGCCGCCGCCATCGCCGAGGCCGGCGACCGGGCGGAAGCGGTCGCGCTCGACGTCGCCGACCGCGCGGCGGCGAAAGGCGCCGTCGCCGGCATCGTCGGCCGGCACGGCCGGCTCGACATCCTGGTCGCCGCCGCCGGCATCATGCCGGAGGGCCGCATGGACGCCGATCCGGAGCAGTGGGACCGGGTGATCGCGGTCAACCTGACCGGCACCCAGTCGGTGATCGCCGCCGCGTGGGAGCCGATGACCGCCGCCGGCTATGGCCGGATCGTCACGGTCAGTTCGGTCGCCGCCTATGCCGGCGGCCGGATCGCCGGACCGGAATACACCGCCAGCAAGGGCGGCATCCTCGCGCTGACCCGGCATGCCGCGCGCAACGGCGGCCCCCTGGGGATCGCCTGCAACTGCGTCGTGCCGGGCGTGATCGAGACGGCGATGAACGCGGATCTGGCCAGGCCGGAGCCGGCGTCCTTCCCGCTCGGCCGGCTGGGCACCGTGGAGGACGTGGCGCTGGCGATCCTGTTCCTCGCCTCGCCGGCCAGCCACTACGTCACCGGCGCCGCCCTGCCGGTAAACGGCGGCCAGATGTTCCACGGCTGAGCGGGGGGCCGCAGATCTAACGCGCCGGCCCAGCCGTCCGGCGGTCGAGCGGGTCGGCCGCGCCCTTGGTCCACTCCACCCAATGCACCCGGCCGCCCAGCACCTCCGCCGGCGCCAGGTCGCGGATCAGCGGGTCGTGCAGCCGGACGTCGGCGGACCCGCTCCACAGGTCGCCGATCGCCACGTCGGCCATGTCGGCGCCGAAGAGTTCTCGGACCGCGCCGCCGGTCGCGGGGTCGGGCAGGACCCGCATCGTGAAGAAGGTGACGAAGGCCGGGATGTCGGCGGCGAGGTCGCCCTCCCGCTCGATCGTCATGGCGATCTCGAAGCCCGGCTCCAGCCGCCGGCCGGCCTTGCCGGCCACCCGGTCGCCGACGCGGAAGCCGCGCACCGGGTGGGGCAGCGTCACGGCCAGGTCGCCCTGCAGCTGGGGCCAGCCGTACATCTCCCGCCCGACCGCCACCTCCGCCGCGCCGTCGCACCACAGCACCGGATCCCAGTAGCCGACCCGGCCGTCGTGCTCCACCGCGACGCCGACCACCGCCTCGTGCATCTGGCAGCGCTGCGGGTGGGCCTGGGCGAAGCCCCATCCGAAGCCGAGGTCGCAGATCAGCCAGTGCACGCTGAACCGCACCAGCGGCGGACCATGGGGCTTCAGCGGGGCCGGCACCAGCGCCGCCACCGCCGCCGGGTCGCAGCGCGCGATCACGGTGAAGGACCGGCCGGCGAACCGCCACGGCGCGGGGCCGTAGAGCGCCGCCCCGTCGTCCCGGCCCAGCGGCGCGCTCGCCCCGACCATCCCGTCGTCCCACCGCACCGTCATCGCGTTCCTCCGCTTCCCGTGATCCCGTTTTGTCATTATGATAGTACAATAGGATTTCTCACCGCGAGTCCACCGCATGTCCGACCGACCGCCCCGCCCCCTCGCCATCCCGCGCGCCGAGTTCGACCGTCGGGTCGCCGACATCGGCCTCCACCTGCCGGAGGCGGAACGCGCCGACATGCACGATGCGGTCGAGCGGCTGGGCGGGCTGGTCGCCCTGCTGCGCCGCGACGACCGGCCGGCCGAGGCCGAGGGGCTGGCCGGCTGGACGCCCCCGGCGCCACAGCCGAGGCGGTCCGGCCGATGACCGCCGCCCCCGACGCGCAGGCCGCGGCGCGGGTGCCGTCGATTGCCGAGGCGGCCGCGGCGATCGCGACGCGGGCGCTGTCGCCGGTCGACCTGGTCGAGGCCTGTCTCGCCCGGATCGAGGCGCTGAACCCCAGCCTTCATCCCTTCGTCGCGGTGACGGCGGAGGCGGCGCGCGCCGATGCCCGCCAGGCCGAGGCCGAGATCGCGGCCGGCCGGTACCGCGGCCCGCTGCACGGCATCCCGCTGGCGCTGAAGGACGCCTTCGACACCGCCGGGCTTCGCACCACCGTCGGCTCGCGCCTGCACCTCGACCGGGTGCCGGCGGCGGACGCGGCGTCCTGGGCGCGGCTGAAGGCGGCCGGGGCAATCCTGGTCGGCAAGCTGGAGCTGACCGAATTCTGCCTGGGCGGCCCGGCGGACGACGGCGCCTTTCCGCACAGCCGCAACCCCCATGACCCCGGCCGCTATGCCGGCGGGTCGTCGAGCGGCGCAGCGGTGGCGATCGCCGCGGGCATGATCCCGGGCGCCCTCGGCAGCGACACCGGCGGATCGATCCGGCTGCCGGCGGCGTTCTGCGGGATCACCGGGCTGAAGCCGACCTATGGCCTGGTCAGCCGGCGCGGCGTCTTCCCGCTAAGCCCGTCGCTCGACCATGTCGGGCCGATGGCGGCGACGGCGCGCGACTGCGCGCTGCTGCTCCAGGCGATCGCCGGTCCCGACCCCGGCGACCCGACCAGCGCCGATCCCGGTCCCCTGCCGGACTATGCCGCCGCGCTGACCGCCGACCTAACCGGGCTGACCGTCGGCTGGGGCCGCACTCACGCGGGCGCCGACCGCGCGGTGGCGGACGACCAGCGGGCCGTGGCCGAAGCGGCGCTCGAGGTCCTGGCGGCGCGCGGCGCGACGGTCGTGCCGGTCGACCTGCCGGACCTCTGGGACTTCACCGCCTGCAACAGCACCATCATGATGGCGGAAGCCTTCGCGATCCACGAGCGGGATCTGACCACCCGCGGCGCCGACTACTGCGCCTTCACCCGCGATCGCATCGGCCTCGGCGCCTTTCTGCGCGCGGCCGACTATGTCCAGGCGCAGCGCCGCCGGCGGGAACTCGTGGCGGAGTGGCGCGCGGCCACCGCGCAGGTCGATGCGGTGGTGACGCCGGGCGCGCTCGGCACCGCGCCAAGGCTCGAATCCGTGTCGAAGTTCTACTTCCTCCAGGTCCCCCTGATGACCTGCCCGTCCAACACCACCGGCGACCCCTCGATCGCCGTACCCGCAGGGATTGGCGCCGACGGCATGCCGCTGGCGATCCAGATCACCGGCCGGCCGTTCGACGAGGCGACGGTCCTGAGGATCGCCGACGCCTTCCAGCAGGAGCGGGGAGTGGCGCCATGACCCCTGCCGGAGGCCTGACGGTGCGGCGCGCCTTCGCCGACCTGCCCGACGCTGAGATCCACTACCGCCGGGCCGGTCCGGCGGCCCAGGCCGGAGAGACGACGACGCCCCTGGTCATGCTGCACGCCTCCCCCGGCTCGTCGAAGCAGCTGGAGCCGCTGATCGCCGCGCTGGGCGCCGGCCGGCCGGTCGTCGCTCCCGACATGCCCGGCAACGGCGACAGCACGCCGCTGCCGCTGGAGGTGCCGGAGATCGCCGACCTGGCCGCCCACACGCTCGCCTTTCTCGACGCGCTCGGGCTCGGGCCGGTCGACCTCTACGGCAGCCACACCGGGGCCCGGATCGCGACCGAGCTGGCATTGACCCGGCCGGAGCGGGTGCGCCGGGTGATCCTCGACGGCTTCGGCGTCTACACCCCCGACCAGCGCGACGAGATCCTGGCCACCTATGCCCCCGACCAGGAGATCGACCCGCTCGGCCGCCACCTCCTATGGGCCTGGCACTTCGCCCGGGACCAGTGGATCTGGTTTCCTTGGTTCAAGAAGCAGGACGCCCACCGGGTCACGCTCGATCTGCCGGAGCCGCGGTTCCTCCATGACCTGACGCTGGAGATCCTGAAGGGCACCGAGACCTACCACCGCACCTATCGCGCGGCGTTCCGCTACGACATGACCCGGGCCGTGCCGCGGCTGACCTGCCCGACGCTGATCGCGTTCCAGCGGACCGACATGATCTTCCCGATGCTCGACGCCGCGGCGGCGCTGCTGCCGGGCGCGTCGAAGGCCGCGCTGCCCGGCACCGCGACGCCCGACGCGGCCGCCGAGACGGCGGCGGTGATGGCGGAATTCCTCGACCGACCGTAGACCGGACCAGAGCGCAGCGGCGGTCCGACATCCCCGCGCCGTCGCCAGCTGGAACCGCGCCACGTCGGACCGATGGTCCGACCTACGCCCGTGCGCCCATGTAGAGGCGCGCCACGCGGTCGTCGCCGATCAGGCGGTCGGCGCGGTCGGCGAGCGCCACCTTGCCCAGTTCCAGGACATAGCCGCGGTCGGAGGCGAGGAGCGCCTTCTTGACGTTCTGCTCGACCATCAGCATCGCCTTGCCCTGCTCCGCCAGCCGGCGGACCGTATCGAACACCTGCTCGACCATGCGCGGGGCCAAGCCGATCGACGGCTCGTCCAGCATGATCGCGCGCGGCGCCATCAGAAGCGTGCGGGCGATCTCCAGCATCCGCTGCTCGCCGCCGGAGAGGCTGGCGGCATAGGCCTCGCGTCGCGCCACCAGGATCGGGAACATCGCCTCGACCTCGGCGATCCTTTCGGCCAGAAGCTTCGCGTCGCGCAGCAGGAACCCGCCCATGCGCAGGTTCTCGGCCACCGTCAGCTTCGGGAAGATGCTGTGGTTCTGGGGGATGTAGGCGAGCCCGCCGGCCAGCAGCCGGTCCGGCCGGTGGTCGAACACCGCCTCGCCGTCGAGCCGGACCTGGCCGCGCCGCACCGGAACCATGTTGAACACGCCCTTGAGCAGGGTCGACTTGCCGGCGCCGTTCTGGCCGATGATGGTCACGACCTCGCCCGCCGCCGCATCGACGTCGACCCCGTCGACGATGATCCGGCCGCCGCCGTAGCCGGCGGTCAGGCCCCGGATCTCCAGCATCGGCCGGCTTCCCTGCGCTGCCGTCATCCGAGCCTCCTCATCCGAGATAGGCCTCGATCACCGCCTGGTCGCGCTGGACCTCGGCGGGGCTGCCGACGGTGAGCACGCGGCCCTGGTGCATCACGACGATGCGCGACGCGAGCGACATCATGAACTCCATGTTGTGCTCGACCACCAGGAAGACGATCGGCCGTTCCCGGAACATGGTCAGCAGGAAATCGTGCAGGACGTTGAGGAGGGTCGGGTTGATCCCCGAGGCCGGCTCGTCGAGCAGCAGGTAGGTCGGCCGGGCGATCAGCGTCGAGACGATCTCGAGCAGCCGCCGCTGGCCGTAGGAGAGGGCCGCCGCCGGCCGCTCGGCGTAGCCGTCGAGGCGCACCAGGCTCAGGAGCCGCATCGCCTCCTCCCGGCGCTCCGCCCGGGCGCGGGCGGAGCGGGTCAGGAGCTGGCGCCACTCCGCCGCCAGGCGCTTGTCCTGGGCGCCGAACAGCACGTTGTCGAGGCAGGTCTCCTCCGGAAAGACGCGGCATTCCTGGAAAGTTCGGGCAAAGCCGCGGCGGGCCAGCCGGTCGGGCGACAGGCGGTCGACCCGCTTCCCCTCGGCGCGGATCTCGCCGGAATCGGCCTGCTGCCGGCCGCAGATCACGTCGAACAGGGTGGTCTTGCCGGCGCCGTTCGGCCCGATCAGCCCGTGGATGCCGGGCGCGTCGATGGTCACGTCGACGCCGTCCAGCGCCCGGATGCCGCCGAACGCCTTGGAGACGCCGGAGACCTCAAGCAGCGCGGCCATGGCCGGCCCCTCCTTCCGCCGTGTCATCGGCGCCGGTGCGGCGCAGGCGGTGCAAGCCGGCCTCCGCCAGGCCGCTGATGCCGCGCGGGGCGAACAGGGTCATCGCTACCAGCACGGCGCCGAACAGCACCAGCCGCCAGGCGTCGGCGAATCGCAGGATTTCCGGCACCGCGACATAGACCAGGGCGCCGATCACCGGCCCCGCGAGATAGCCGGCGCCGCCGACGATCGTCATCAGGACCAGGTTGATGCTCTCCAGGAGCTCGAACGACAGCGGCGCCGCGACGCGCAGGAACATCACCTTCAGCCCGCCGCCAAGTCCGGCCAGCGCGGTGGAGATGGCGAAGATCGCGAGCTTGTGCGCGAACACGTTGACGCCGCGCGCCGCCGCCAGCGTCTCGTCCTGCCGGATCGCCGCCAGCGAGCGGCCGAAATCGGAGCGGACGACGGCATACTGGACCAGCAGGGCCACCGCGGTGACCGCCAGCGAGAACCAGTAGATCCCGCCGAGCCTGCGAAAATCGATCACCGCGAAGCCGAGGTCGAGCGGCTGCGGCCGCGGCACGCCGGGCAGCCCCTCGGCCCCGCCGGTGATGCCGTCGAGGTTGTTGAACAGGGCGAACAGGATCATCCCGACCGCCAGCGTGACGATGATGAAGAAATGGCTGCGCAGCCTAAGGCAGGGGATGCCGACCAGGACGCCGAGGCCGCCCGCCGCCGCGGCGCCGGCCGCCATCGCCGGCACCGCCGGCCAGCCGTGGTCCATCATCAGGAGCGCGGTGACATAGGCGCCGACGCCGGCGAAGCCCATGTGCCCGAGCGAGACCAGGCCGGTATAGCCGAGCAGCAGGTTGAGCCCGATCGCCGGGACGGCATAGCTCATGGTCAGGGTCAGGACGTGCAGCAGATAGGGCTGCCCGTCGAGCAGGATGGGTGCGGCGACCGCCAGCACGGCGGCCAGCGCCACCGCAAGGCGGCCGAAGGTCGGAAATGCCATCGCCGCCGCCTTACGCCTCGCCGCGGACGCGCATGCCGAACAGCCCCTGCGGCCGGAGCAGCAGGACCGCGATCAACGCGGCGAATACGACCGAGTCCCGGTAGTCGGTCGGGATGTAGAGGGTGGAGACCGCCTCGACGATGCCGATCGCGAGGCCGCCGATGATCGCCCCCGGCACCGAGCCCATACCGCCGATCACGATCGCCGCCAGGCCCTTCAGAAGCGGCAGGTCGCCCATGGTCGGGAAGATCAGGAACAGCGGCCCGAGGAGCGCCCCGCCCAGCGCCGCGAGCGCGCAGCCGATCAGGAAGCTGAGCAGGTACATCCGGTTGGCGTCGATGCCGACGACCTGTGCGGCCTCCGGGTTCTGGCTGGTGGCGCGCAGGGCGGTGCCGATCCGGCTGCGGGTCAGGAACAGCCAGAGCGCCAGGATCGTGCCGCCGACCACGCCGATGATCAGGAAGTGCTGCAGCGTGAAGCTGAGGTCCCCCAGCGGCACGCGAATCTCGGTCGGGGCGACGCGCATCTGCAGCGCGTTCGGCCCCCAGATGGCGATCACGCCGTTCTGGATCACCAGGATCAGCCCCAGCGAGGCGATCACCTGCATGCGCAGATTGTCGCGCAGCCGGCGAAACAGGCCCCATTCCAGCAGGAGACCGACCACCGCCAGCACCGCCATCGCCGCCAGCACGGCCAGGAAGTAGTTCCCGAACAGCTGGGTGAAGGCAAAGTGGCAGACATAGCCGCCGAGCATGAACAGGACGCCATGGGCGAAGTTCAGCACGTGCATGACGCCGTAGATCAGCACCATGCCGAGGGCGACCAGCATGTAGATGCCGCCCATCATGGTGCCGTTGATGATCTGTTCGATCAGGGCCTGGCCCATTCCCGCTTCCCGGTCTGGGGATTGTCGTCGGTGCGTCGGGCGGTCGGGCCGCCGGCGATCGCCGCGCCGTCCGGCGCGACGGGCCGGCGGCCCCGTGCCGAATCAGCCGGCGCCGCACCCCGCGGCGAGTTCCTCGGGGTAGAGGATGCTGCGGCTGCCGTCCTCGCACCACTGGGTGATGTAGACCGGCGGATGGGCCTGGTTGTTCTCGTCGAACTCGATCGGGCCGATGATGCCTTCGACCGCGATGGTTTCGAGCGCGTCGCGGATCGCGGCGCTGTCGGACACCGTGCCGGCCGCCTGCATCGCCTCGACCGCGACGAAGATGCCGTCATAGGACTGCGCGGCGAAGCCGTGGCTCTCCTCGCCGTAGGCCTCCTCGTAGCGCTGCGAGAACGCCTCGATCCGCGGGATCGGCGCGTTCGGCGGGAAGGCGTTGTACTGCGCCATGCCCTCCAGGTACTCGGCGTTCAGCCGGTCCAGGAAGCGGTTGGAGCCCATCGCCAGCGTGCCGATCAACTGGGCGTTCAGCCCGGCGTCGCGGATCTGCTTGATCGCCAGCGCCCCCGGCTCCTCGTCCATCAGCAGCATGATCGCCTCGGCGCCCTCGCTGCGGATGTTCGAGATGTGGCTGGAGAAGTCGACCTCGCCGACGTTGAAATAGCCGACATAGCCGAACTCGATGTCGTCCGGCAGCAGCTCGCGCATGCCGTTGACGCCGCCGCGGCCGGCATCGTTGTTCCAGGCGATGAAGGCGAGCGGCGACCAGCCGTTCGCCGCCACGAAGTCCGCCAGCGCCACATTGAGCTGGAAGTTGTTGGCGTTGACCCGGAACAGCCACTCGTGGCCCTGCTCGGTCAGGTTCGGCGCGGTCGGCACGGTCAGGATAAGCGGCACCTCGAAATCCGCCGCGATCGGCGCCTCGGCGGCGGCGACCGGGCTGCACAGCTCGCCCAGCACGACCGGCACCTGGTCGACCGTGGCCAGGCGCTGCATCGCGGAGGCGCCTTCCGACGCGTTGCAGCGGGTGTCGTAGACCTGGAGGTCGAGCAGGTAGGTCTCGCCGCCGACCTCGAAGCCGCCCCCCTCGTTGATAGTCTCGACCGCGAGGTTGAAGCCGTTCATCTGGAACTTGCCGGGCGCCGCCAGCGGCCCGGTCTGGGCGGTGACGATGCCGAGCGTCACCGTCTCCTGCGCGGTCGCCGGAACCGCCGCCAGGCCTGCCAGGGCGACCGCGGCAAGCGCGATTGCGGTCGCCGTCGTGGTGCGATGGATCATGGTCTTTGTCCTCCCCCTCTCGATGGGCCGCGGCCTCGGGCCCGCGACCGGATGGTCGGCCGGTCAGGCGGCCAGTCCGTAGACCCGCTCGGCATTGCCGCGCAGGAACGCCCGCAGCGTCTCCGGCTTCAGGCCCAGTCCTTCGATCTCCCGCATCGCGCGGTCGAAGGCGATGACCGGGTAGTCGGTGCCGAACAGGACCTTCGACCGGCCGTAGCTGTTCAGGTAGTGGACGAAGCTCTGCGGCCAGTATTTCGGCGCATGGGCGTCCGAGCCGATGAAGACGTTCGGATGCTTCCAGGCCATGGCGATCATCTCGTCATGCCAGGGGATGCCGACATGGATGCCGACGATCTTCAGCTCCGGGAAGTCGCAGGCCACCGAATCGAGCGTGATCGGCCGGCCGACGCTCCTGAGCGGGCGGTCGCGGAAATAGACCAGCGACTGCCCGACCTGCAGCTGGACCGGTACGCCCAGTTCGCAGCACTTGGCGTAGAACGGGTACCACCGGGCATGGTCGGGCGGCAATTCGAACCAGTGCGGATAGAAATGGGCGCCGATGAAGCCGAGGTCCCGCACCGCCCGTTCCAGTGCCCGCACGCCCTCCATGCCCTGGGTCGGGTCGATGCCGTAGAGGCCGCTGAACCGATCCGGATGGGCGGCGACCGCCTCGGCGATCCACTCCTCCGGCATGTGCCAGGCACCGGGAGTGCCCTCCTGCCCCAGCTTGCAGGCGACCAGGAACGCCCGGCCGATGCCGGCGGCGTCCATCTGGGCGATCATCTCCTCGAACGTGACCGAGGCCACGTCCTCGGCCCGCCGGCCGATCTTTTCCGTATGGAACGACCGCGTCCAATCCGGCCGCGCGGCGACGATCCGCGGGGTCAGCGGATTGACCACGATGTCGATCGCCCCGCCGGGGACGGAAAGGCCGCCTGTCGCTTCCCTGGTGTCGCTCATGCCGATTCCCGTGCACCGTCTTTGGCTAAATGTTATGTCTATAATGCATTTGACGCAAGCGACCCTCGGAAGGAGGGCTGGAAAGGACACCCGGCATGCGGACCCATGACGCCGAAACCGTGGGCGAGGCCTGGCTGCGGCTCCTGAAGTGGCGCGGCGTGGATTGCCTCTACGCCAACGCGGGCACCGACTTCCCGTCGATCGTCGAGGGCCTCGCCCGCGCAGAGCAGAAGGGCCTGGACGTGCCGCGTGCCGTCGTGTGCCCGCACGAGAACGCCGCCGTCTCGATGGCGCATGGGCATGCGGCGGTCACCGGCCGGCCGCAGGCGGTGATGGTCCACGTCACCGTCGGCACGGCGAACGCGATCGCCGGGCTGATCAATGCCGAGCGCGACAACGTGCCGATGCTGATGTGCGCCGGGCGGACGCCGGTGCACGAGTCGGGGCGAAGAGGCGCGCGGTCGCTCAACATCCACTGGGCGCAGGAGATGTTCGACCCGGCCGGCATGGTGCGGGAGACGGTGCGCTGGGACTACGAGCTGCGCGACCCGGCGCAGCTGCAGGTCGCGACCGACCGGGCGCTGGCGATCGCCGGGTCGGCGCCGCGCGGGCCGGTCTACCTGACCCTGCCGCGCGAGGTCCTGGCCGCGCCGCCGGCCGAGCCGGCTTTTCCGGAGGCGCCGCCCTTCGACCCGGCGCCTGCCTTCGCCCCCGATCCGGCGGCGGTCGAGCGGGCGGCGGCGCTGATCGACCGGGCGGAGCGGCCGGTGATCGTCACCGCCCGCGCCGGCATCGACGCGGCCGTGCCGGCGGCGCTGGGGGCGCTGGCGGAGCGGATCGGCGCGCCGGTGGTCGAATACCGCCCGTGCCACCTGAACCTCGACGGCGCCCATCCACTGCACGGCGGCTTCGAGATCCGGCCCTGGCTGGCGGACGCCGACTGCGTCCTGGTGCTGGACTGCGACGTCCCCTGGATTCCGGACCACGATGCGCGGCCCACCGGGCAGACGGTGATCCAGGCGGGGGAGGATCCGCTGCAGCGCCGCTACCCGATCCGCGGCTTCCCGGCCGACGCGACGATCGCGGGCAGCGCCCGGCTGACGGTCGAGGCGCTGGCGCAGGCGACGGCCGCGGCGCCGGAGCGGCGGCGACGGGCGGAGGCGGCCGCGGCCGACCTGCGCCGGGCGGCGCTGGCGGGGGCGGCCCCGGATCCGGGGCGGCTGACCGCCGCGACGGTCAGCGCGGCGATCGACCGGCACCGGGCAGCGGACGCGCTGCTGGTCAACGAGTACCCGCTGGTGCGCCCGGCGATGACGCTGACCGCCGGCGCCGGGTTCCTCGGCTCCTCCCCGGCCGGCGGACTGGGCTGGGGGCTGCCGGCTGCGCTGGGCGCCAAGCTGGCGCTGCCGGAGCGCGAGGTGATCGCCTGCCTGGGCGACGGCAGCCACCTGTTCGCCAACCCGGTCGCCTGCCACCAGATCGCCGCGGCCGAAGGGCTGGCGGTGCTGGTCGTGATCTTCGACAACCGGCGCTGGGGCGCGGTCGACCGGGCGACCCGCGCGCTCTACCCCGACGGCCACGCGGCGCGGGCCAACCGCATGCCGCTGACCAGCCTGGAGCCGAGCCCGGACTACGCCGCAATCGCCAGGGCCTGCGGCCTGTGGGGCGGCACCGTGCACGACCCGGCGGCGCTCGACCGGGCCCTCGGAGAGGCGCTGGCGGCGGTGCGCGGCGAGGGGCGGAGCGCCGTCCTCGACATCCGCCTGGACGGCTGAATCAGCGGACTACTCCGCGGCGCGCTCTGCCGAGGCGCCCCACTCGCTGATCAGGTCGTCAATCTTGCGCACCTCCCCGAACGACTGGAGGAAGGTGGTCAGCGCCGCCAGATGCGCCTCGTCGGAGCGGGCGGCGTTGGCGTCGGCGACCATCACCGTCTTGAAGTCGGTCATCACCGCGTCGCGGGCGGAACTGTCGCAGCAGACATTGGTCATCGTGCCGGTGATCAGCACCGTGTCGATGCCCGCCGTGCGCAGCCGGATCGGCAGCACCGACGCGCCGGGCAGGAAGGCCGACAGGCGGTACTTCGCGACGACCCAGTCCTCCGGCGCCACCTCCAGCTCCGGCCACAGCGCATGCAGCACCGCGCCCTCCTGGAGCGCGCCGAGGATGCGGGCCGAGAGCTCCGGCGCGACCATGTGGTCGAAGAAGGCGGGCCAGCCCGCGTCGTCGAAGGTGGCCCGGACCCAGGCGACCCTCCCGCCGGCCCGGCGCAGCGCCGCCGCCAGCCGGTTGATCGCCGGCACCACCGACCGGGCCGCGGCCACCTCGGACGGCGCCCCCGGCTCCAGGAACGCGCGCTGCATGTCGATCACCACAAGGGCGGTGCGCAGCGGGTCGATCCGGTCGTAGACCCGGGGCCGGCCGCGCCGCGCGGCCGCGGCCTCGATCACCGCGGCCGGCAGGTCAGGATGGGTCATCCCGCCCCTCCCCCGGACGGCGCATCGGCCAACGGGCCGAACAACCGTCGCACGAAGGCGTCGCGCTCGGCGGTCCGGGCCGGATCGAGGGCGGCCGGCTCCGCCGGCGCGTCGAGCGCGTCGGTCGAAATGCCGTTCTCGCGCAGGATCGTCTCCAGCCCCGCCACGCGGTCGGAGAGGGCATAGAGCTCCCCCGCCATCGCCACCACCACGCGCATCATGTCGGTCTTGGAGACATCGGCGAAATAGTCGGTCGGTCGAGCCATCGGCTCCTCCTTCAGGCAGCGGCCGCGGCGGTGTCCGGGCGCGTCCCCATCGTCACGTGATAGGCGAAACGGCCCATGTAGTTGCCCTTGGCGCCACCCCATTCCGAATGGGCCTCCACCGTCTCGGCCTTCAGCCCCTCGGCCTCGTAGAGGGCGGCAAGGTCGATCTCATGGTAGTTGCGCCAGTAGGGCTCGCCGTTGTGCAGCGTGTCCCAGTCCATCAGATAGGCGCTCAGCGGGTCGAGCGCGGCATAGGACGGCAGTTCCAGATTGGCGAAGACGCCGCCCGGCGCCAGCACGCGGCGGGCCTCGGAGACGATCGCGTCGATCGCCGACTGGGGCACCTCGTGCAGCAGCAGCATGCAGAACACCAGGTCGAAATGGCCGTCGGGGAAGGCGAGGCTCTCCGCGTTCATCTGGTGGAAGTGCATCCGCCGGCCGTGGCCGGCGGCACGGGCATGGGCGAACTTCAGCATCGGCGCGGACAGGTCGACGGCGTGCACCTCCGCGTCCGGAAAGGCATCGACCACCGGGTAGGCCTTGTAGCCCGGCCCGCAGCCCAGATAGAGGATGCGGCGATAGGGCCGCTCCGGCAGGACCGACACCAGGGCGCGGCCCATCTCGTCGCCCGCCTTGCCGTAGCGGTGCATGGTGTAGGTCGCGACGCCGACCTCGTAGACCGGCCCCGCCAGCGGGTGGCCGTGGTAGTTGCCCGGCTGGAGGTGGAATTCGTTGCTGTCGTAGTAGCGCGGCATCTCGAGGTCGGGATCGAGGGCGAGGCTGCCGCCGGCCTTGTCCGGTCCGGCGGCCGCCTCGAGTGCGGCCTCGAGTTCGGGGCCGCGCCGCTCCAGCCCGTCGATCACCGTGCGCCACATCGCCTCCTGCGACAGGCGCTGGAGGCCGCGGCTGACCTGGTAGGCGGGATCGGGCTCCCAGCGCGCGGCCATCGCCTTGCGGTCGCGCAAGGTGGCCTCGTCCGGCCGCGCCGTCGCCACCCAGCGGTCATAGGCGGTGCGCAGTGCCGGCACGGCGGCGGCGCCGACGAAGACCTTCAGGCCCTCGACGAAGTCGAGCCGGGCCTGGTCGCGGCGGGACAGGGTCAGGTCCATCGTCCTCTCCTTTCGTTCGGCCGCCGTTCAGACGGCATCGGCGGGCGGCGGCGGCTTGGTGCGCGCCTGGCGCACCAGGATGGCGAGGCCGCTCGCCATGATCAGCACCATCCCGACCAGGTCCCAGCGGTCGGGAATCTCGGCGAACACCAGCCAGCCCAGCAGGCCGGCCCAGAGCAGCCGAAGATAGTCGAGGCCGCCGACCGCGGTCGACGGCGCCAGCCGGTAGGCCAGGGTCAGCAGCAGTTGCATCGCCAGCGCCACGAGCGACAGCGCGATCAGCAGCGGCCAGGCGGCGGTATGCGAGAGCCGGGCCGCCGCGGTCGATCCGCCGAACAGGGCGAAGGCGAGGCCGAACGCGACCGAGCCCACGGCGGCGTAGATGAACAGCACGGCGAAGTTCGAGCTCGCCGCCGGCATCCGGCGCACGACGATCAGCATGCAGGCGCCAAGCAACGATCCGGCCAGGATCACCAGGACGAAGATGTCGAAGGAGCCCGCGCTCGGCCGCAGGATGATCAGCGCCCCCGCGAAACCGACCGCGATGGCGATCCAGCTGGCCCGGTCGGGCTTCTCGCCCAGCACCGGGATCGCCAGCAGCGACACGAACATCGGCGTGGTGAAGTTGATCGCAGTCACCGTCACCAGCGGCAGATGGGCGAGCGCGGCATAGAAGCAGGCCATCGACGACAGGCCGAACACGGCGTGCCAGACATGCGCCGGCATGTGCGCCCGGCGCAGTGCCTCGACATTCGCGGCGATCAGCAGCGCCGGGAGCAGCAGGGCCAACACGAGTCCGGACCGGACCGTCAGGATCTCCACCGGGCCGATGCTGTATTCGTGCAGCAGCTTCACGAACAGCCCCATCAGCGGGATCATGATCGTGGTGCCCAGCATCGCGCCGACCCCCAGCACGGGCCGGGGCGCCATGCGCGCCATGGCCACGTCGCCCCCGGCCCCGCTCATCGTCCGCCCCCGGTATCGACCGGCCGCCAGAACGGCGCGCGGCGGCGCTGCGCCTCCAGCAGCGCCTCGTCGAACGGCGGCAGGTCGTAGCCCTCCGGCTGCGGCGGCCGGGCCGGGTAGCCGGTGCGCGCCTCGACCACCGCCCGCACCTGAGGGTCGACGTAGTAGGCAGTGTAGGCGGCGGCGACCAGCCGGCCGAACGCCGCGGGCTCGGCCGCCTCCAGGCGTTCCAGGGCGGCCGTCTGCTCCGCCTCGCCCGCCGCGCCGGCCGCCGGGTCGAGGGCGGTGTCGAACGCGGCGTCGAACGCCGGCCCCAGGGTCGCCAGCAGGTCGTCGAGGGCGCGGTCCGGGTCGGTCCCGTCGTCCATCGGCCGGGCCCAGAGCGCCCGGACCTCGGCCTCCAGACCCAGCCCGCCGGCCGCGGGCCAGCCGTCGGCGGTGCCTGGCAGCAGGCGTTCGAGCACCAGGCTCAGCCGGTCAGGCGGCATGGCCGACCTCGCGCACCGGCGGTTCGGCCCTCAGCGGCGCCCGTCCGGCCAGGCGGTCGGCCGCCCTGAGGGCGACCGCCTGAAGGGTCGGCGTCGGGTTGACCGCTCCGGCGCTGGGGAACACCGCGCCGTCGATCAGCCACAGCCCCGGTACGCCGTGTGCGCGGCCGAAGCCGTCGACCACCGACTCCGCCGGGTCGTCGCCCATCCGGGCGGTGCCGAGGAAATGGAAGCCGGCCTGGGCGGCCAGGGGATTGACCCGCACCTCGACCGCCCCGGCCGCCGCCATCGCCTCGCGCGCCCGCTCGATGCCGTGGTCGAGCAGCCGGCGGCTGTTCTCCGACAGCCGGTAGGCGAGCCGCGCCGCGGGGACTCCGGCCCGGTCGCGGCGCACCGGATCCAGGGTGATCCGGTTGTCGGGGTCCGGCAGGTCCTCCGCCGTGACGGTCAGGCTGACCGACCGGCCGAAGCCCGCCTCCCACGCGGCGTGGTGCCCGGCGCCCCACGGCAGCCGGGCCATGTAGCCGCCGAGCGCCGTCCCCGCCGGCCCCTGCCCGCGCAGCGCCTGCAACTGGTAGCCGCGGACCGCGCCGCGCGTGCGGTCGGTCTCGTAGAATTCCTGGCTGTAGAACGCGCAGGCGAAGGCGCCGGCCGGCGGCCCCAGGTCCTCCGCGAAGATGCCGGTGACGATCGCGGTCGGGTGGTGCATCAGGTTGCGGCCCACCAAGCCGGTCGCGTTCGCCAGCCCCGCCGGCGCGCCCGCGGTCGCCGAGGCCAGCAGCAGCCGCGCCGTGCCCATGCCGTTGCCCGCCACCACGACCTGGCCGGCCGGCTGGAACCGCCAGGTGCCGGCGGCGTCGCGGAAGGTGGCGCCGACCGCATGGCCGTCCCGGCCCGTCTCGATCCGCGCCACCGCGGCACAGGTGACCAGGCGGGTGCCCGCCTCCAGCGCCGCCGGCCAGTAGGTCAGGTCGGCGGAGGCCCGGGCATGGCGCGGACAGGTGAGGCCGCAGGGGCCGCAGTGGTTGCAGGCCCGGCGCCCCTCGCCCCGGTCGACGGAAGCGATCGCCGCATCGGACGGCCACCAGTGCCAGCCCAGCCGGTCGAACGCCGCCGCCAGCCGCCGGGTGCCGGAGCAGAGCGGCAGCGGCGGCATCGGCCGCGGCGCCCGCGGCGGGTTCGCCGGATCGCCGGCCAGGCCGGCGACCCCCGTCATCCGGTCGTTGAGGTCGTAAAAGGGCTCCAGGTCCCCGTACCCGATCGGCCAGTCGCGGCCGACGCCGTCGAGCGTGCGGATCCGGAAGTCGCTGGGATGGAAGCGCGGGAAATGCGCGCCCCAGCGGATCGTCGATCCGCCGACCGCGTTGAAGAGCGCCGGGCGGATCGGCGTGTCCTCCGCGATCACGGGATAGTCGGCGGGCGCGCGGCGGATCGCCGGATCCGGGTGGAAATCGGTTGCCAGCGCCCGCTCCCAATCCGCCCGGGCGGAGGGCGCGGCGCGCTGGTCGACCCAGCCGCCGCGTTCCAGGCAGACGACCTCGACGCCGGCCGTCGCCAGCCGCCACGCCACCGCCGCGCCGGCCGCCCCGGCGCCGATCACCAGGACGTCGGCCGCCGGCTCGGCCGGCAGCCCGTCGCGGGGGGGAGCGTCGGTGGCGGGAACGGCGGCCATGACGGTCAGCTCTGCTCCGGCACGTCCTGGTCGACCCAGCCCTTGCCTTCCTGGAGTTCCTTGAACACCCGGCAGGCGCCCTCGAAGGCGGGGATGCCGGCCGGCAGCGCGGCCATGAAGGCCGCCTCGTACACCTCGTGCCAGGTGGCCCCGTTCTTGACCGCGCGGGCCGCCGCCCATTCGATCCCCTCCCGGTCGCCCTTGACCGCGGTGGTGACGCCGACCAGCACCAGGAACCGCGTCTTGAGGTCGAGCGCGCGGCCCTCCTCCTCCCCGAACAGGGCATAGGAGGCGAGATTGCCGTAGCGCTTGAGCAGTTCGGGGTTGAGTTCGGCCAGCATGTCGTGCAGCGGCAGGGTATAGCCGCGCACCGCGCGGATCTTGTCGAGTTCGGCCTTGCCTTCGGGCGTCATGGCGGTGGTCGTCTCCTGGACTGCGGGATGATGGGTCGGTCGCCGGAAAAGGGCTCAGATCGCGCGGGCGGCCAGCTCGCCCTCCCGGATGGCGTCGTTGGCGCGGCGCGGCGCCATGGCGTCGCCGATCAGGTGCAGGTCGAGGCCGCGGGCGCGATCCGGCTCCATCTCGTGGAACAGCCGGTCGCGCGCCCGGGCACCGACCATCAGCACAACGTCGTCTGCGGCGATCGGCACCTCCTCGCCGGTGTAGAGGTCCCGGCAGGTGGCCAGGCCGGGCGCGACGCCGACCAGTTCCAGGTCGACCCGGAAGTCGACGCCGAGGCGGCGCAGCATGCCGTGGGTCTTGCCCCAGTCGCGGCTGCCGGCGAGGTCGGGCGAGGGCTGGCCGAGCTGCGTGGCGAAGGTCACCGCATGGCCGCGCCGGACCAGCACTTCGGCCACCACCGCCGCCTGTCGGCCGCCCAGCGCGTCGTAGAGCAGCACCCGCCGCCCCAGCGACCGCGGATCGTCGAGCACGTCCAGATAGCCGTGGACGTTGGGGCCGTCGCAGCCGGGCACCGGGGGGCCGCTCCAGTTCTGCGGCCGCAGCGGCGTCCAGCCGTGGCGCAGCGCCTCCGCGCCGGTCGCGACCACCACCGCCTCGAACCCGTCGGCGCGCAGACGCTCGGCGTCGACCACCGTCTGCAGGCGGATCTCGGCATCCGTCTCCGCCAGCCGGTCGACCAGCCAGTCGACGATGCCGGTCAGTTCCCGCCGGGTCTCCGCCTGGGCCCACAGCGCGACCTGGCCGCCGAGCCGGTGCTTGGCCTCGAACAGCGTGACCTTGTGGCCGCGGCGCGCGGCGGTCAGCGCGGCGCGCAGACCGGCGGGACCGCCGCCGACCACGGCGACCTTCTTCGGCACGGCAGCCGGCGGCACGTCGTCCTCCGACAGCTCCCGCTCCGCCCCGGCGGCGGGGTTGTGGATGCAGGCGATCGGCGCCTGGGCGAAGATCGAGCTCATGCACCAGTTGGCGCCGACGCAGGGGCGCACCTTCGCCGCCTCGCCCCGCTCGGCCTTGCGCACCCAGTCCGGGTCGGCGATCAGCTGGCGCGCCATGCCGACGAAGTCGCAGTCGTTGCCGGCGAGGAAGCCCTCCGCCTCCGCCGGCGTCACGATCCGCCCCGCGCCGACCACGGGCAGCGACACCGCCTGCCTGATCTTCCGCGTCGCCGACAGCTGGTAGCCGTGCTCCCGCGGGCTGGTCGGGTAGATCAGCATGCGGTCGATGTAGGTGCCCTGGGAGACCGAGATGTAGTCGATCTTCCCGGTCGCCTCCAGCCGGCGGGCGATGTCGGCCCAGTCGTCGGGACGCAGCCCGCCTTCGTGACCGTCGTCGCCGTTGATACGCACCCCGACCACAAGGTCGGGTCCGGCCTCCTGCCGGGTCGCGTCCAGGATCTCCTCGACGATCCTGAGGCGGTTCTCGATCGAGCCGCCGAACGCGTCGGTGCGGTGATTGGTCGCCGGCGACAGGAACTGGTTCAGGAGGTAGCCGTGCGCCATGCCGTGGACCTCGATGCCGTCGAGGCCGCCTTCGCGGGCGTAGCGGGCGGACAGGCGGTAGCCCTCGACGATCTCGGCGATGTCGGCGGCGGTCATGACATGCGGCATCTCGCGATAGACCGCGCAGGGCACCGAGGACGGCGCCCAGACCGGCAGCCCGTTGGCGACCGAGTTGGTCTGCCGGCCGCGATGCCAGGGCTGGGCGAAGATCAGCGCGCCCTCGGCCTGCACCGGGCCGGCGATCCGGCGATACTGCTCGACCATCCGGGGATCGAAGGCGAAGGCCTTGCCCTTGTAGGGCTGGGTGGTCGGATGGGTCGCCATCGCCTCCATGGTGATCACGCCGACACCGCCGCGCGCGCGGGCGACGTAGTAGGCGACATGGGCGTCGGTGAAGAGGTTGTCCTTCACCAGCAGCGTGGCATGGGCGAGCATCCAGACCCGGTTGCGCGCGGTCCTCGGCCCCAGCGTCAGCGGGCTCAGCAGCGTCGGGAAATCGGTCGCCTGGGCGGCATCGGCGGTCATCGGGCAGATCCGGGTCGGCTGGAGGACGGCGGGACGGCGGTCATCGATGGATCAGATTGCCGCCTTCGGGAATGCGCAGGCAGGCGGCGCGGTGGCTCGCGTCGCCGACGGTCAGCATGTCGGGCCCCTCGCGCCGGCAGCGGTCGACGGCGAGCGGGCAGCGGGTCGAGAACAGGCAGCCGGGCGGCAGGTCGATCGGGCTCGGAATCTCGCCCTCCAGCACGTGCCGGGTCACCGTCGCCTGCGGGTCGGGCGGCAGATGGGCGGAGATCAGCGCCTGGGTGTAGGGATGGGCCGGCCGTTCGAAGACCTCGCGCGCCCCGGCGTATTCGACGATCGAGCCGAGATAGAGGACCACGATCCGGTCCGAAATCAGCCGCACCGTGCCCAGGTCGTGGCTGATGAACAGCATGGCGACCTTGGTCTCGGCACGCAATTCGGCCAGGAGTTCCAGGATGCCGGCCCGGACCGAGAGGTCGAGCGAACTGGTCGGCTCGTCCAGCACGATCAGCTTCGGGTTGGTCGCGATCGCCCGGGCGATGCACACCCGCTGCAGCTGGCCGCCGGAAAGGTCGGCGGGATAGCGGTCGAGATACGCCGTCGACAGCCGCACCCGCTCGGCCAGCTCCTCCACCCGGCGGCGGCGGGCGGCGCCGTCGAGGCCGGTGTGCAGCTTGAGCGTCTCGCCGATCAGCGCCGAGACCTTCATCCGCGGGTTCAGCGCGCCCCAAGGGTCCTGGAACACCATCTGCATGTCGGCCCGCAGCGGCCGGCAGTCCTTCTCCTTCAGCCGCGAGATGTCGCGCCCCTGGAACCGGACGGTGCCCGAGGTCGGGGACAGGAGGCGCAGCACGACCCGGCCGATGGTCGACTTGCCGGAGCCGCTCTCGCCCACCATGCCCAGGACCTCCCCCGGACGGATCGTGAAGTCGACGCCGTTGACCGCGTGCACGGTCTGGCCGTCGCCCGTGGGGAAGTGCTTGACCAGGTTCTCGACCGCCAGGACCGGCGCATCGGCCTCGTCCGGTGGGCGCGCCAGCGTGGTGTCGCTGCGGGTGAAGGCGTTCATTGCGCGGCCTCCTGCAGGCGGGCGGCGAAGTGGCAGCGCGCGGCATGGCGCTCGCCGACCCGAAGCTCCGGCGGCGCGGTATGGCAGACGTCGGCCGCAAAGGCGCAGCGGTCGCGGTAATGGCAGCCATCCGGCAGCGCGAAGAGGTTCGGCGGCGGCCCGCCGGCGATCCGGCCGGCCCCGAGGTCGAGCCGTTCGGGCGTCGCCGCGATCAGCGACCGGGTATAGGGATGGGCCGGTTGGGCGAACACCTCGGCGACCGGCCCCTGCTCGACGATCGCGCCCGCGTACATCACCGCCATCCGGTCGCAGTAGTGCGCGACGACGCCCAGGTCGTGGGTGATGACGATCGCCGCCATGTCCATGCGCCGCACCATGTCGCGCAGCAGGTCGAGGATCTGGGCCTGGACCGTCACGTCGAGGCCCGTGGTCGGCTCGTCGGCGATCAGGAGCTTCGGCTCGTTGATCAACGCCATCGCGATGAGCACGCGCTGGGCCATGCCGCCGGACAGTTCGTGCGGCCAGGCGCGCATCCGCCGCTCCGGCGCGGGGATGCCGACCGCGGCCATCATCTCGACCGCCCGCTTGCGCGCCGCCGCCTCGGAGACCTTGCGGTGGGCGCGGTGCATGCGCACCAGCTGGTCGCCGATCCGGGTCAGCGGGTCGAGTGAGGTGCGCGGGTTCTGGACCACCAGCGCGATCTCGTTGCCCCGCAGCGCGTTGAGTTGGTCGCGCCCCATCGCCAGCAGATCGCGGCCGTCGAACCGGACCGATCCGCCGACCACCTTCGCCGGCGGGCGCAGGAGGCCGATCATCGACTGGGCGGTCAGCGACTTTCCGGCGCCGGTCTCGCCGACCAGTCCCAGCACCTCGCCGCGCCGAAGCTGGAAGTCGACGCCGTTGATGGCGTGCGCCACCCGGATCCGGTTGTCCAGGTCCCGGCTGATGAAGTGGGTCTCCAGGCCTTCGACCTCGAGCAGTGCCATGCCGTCCGCTCCGTCAGGACTTGCGACGCGGGTTCAGGAGGTCCTGCAGCCCGTCGCCCAGCATGTTGAGGCCCAGCACCATCACGATCAGCGCCAGCCCCGGGAACAGCGCCACCCACCACTGGCCGGTGATCATGAACTCCGCACCCTGGCGGATCATCGCGCCCCATTCCGGTGTCGGCGCCTGGATGCCGACGCCGAGGAAGGCCAGCGTGGCGCTGATCCGGACCGCCCAGGCGGCGCGCACCGCGGTCTGCGCCATCGCGCCCTGGATCGCGTTCGGCAGCAGGTGGACGAAGAGGATGCGGCGGGTCGGGTTGCCGGCGGCGACGGCGCTCTCGACGAAGGTGCTGGACCGCAGGGCCAGCACCTCGGACCGCACGACGCGGGCGAAGATCGGCGAATCGAGGATGCCGATCACCAGCACAACGTTGACCAGCGACTGCCCGGTCGCCGCGACCACGGCGAGCGCCAGGATGATCGACGGGAAGACCCTGAGCGCGTCGAACACGCGCATGGTCACCTCGTCGACATAGCCGCCGACATAGCCGGTCCACAGCCCCAGCGGCACGCCGATCAAGATCGACAGGACGACCGCCGGGATCGCGATGCCGAAGGCGTAGCGCGCACCGTAGATCACCCGGCTGAACACGTCCATGCCGTTGCCGTCGGTACCGAACCAGAACTGGGCGCTAGGCGCGGCCAGGATGTCCCTCGGATAGGCCTCGATCGGGTCGTGCGGCATCAGGACCGGCGCGAAGAGGGCGGTCAGGCCGAACACCAGCAGGATCAGGAAGCCGATCGCCGCGGTCGGGCTGCGCCGGGCGATCCCGACCGGGCGGCCGATCCAGCGCGGCAGCGGGCGCGGCTCCTTGGGCGGAGACAGGACGGCGTCGGTCATGGCTGTTCGCTCGCGCGCGGTTCGAGGACCACCACCAGGAGGTCGATGACCAGGAAGACGATGACCGAGAACAGGGCCAGCACCAGCACGTAGCCCTGCACCGCGGCGAAGTCGCCGGCGACGATGGCGTTGAGGCCGTACTGGCCGAGCCCGCCCCAGGCGAACACGTATTCGATCAGCGACACCGTGCCGACCAGGCCGGTCAGCTCGGTGCCGACGAAGGTCATCACCGGGACGGTGGAGTTGCGCAGCACGATCTTCCGCACGATCGCCTCCGGCAGGCCGGAGGCGCGGGCGTAGCGCACCGCGTCGGAGGCCACGACCTCCAGCGCGATCGCGCGGGTGTGCTTGATGATCGGCGCGGCCGCGATGATCGCGACGCAGATCACCGGCAGGACCAGGTGCGACGCGGCGGAGCGCGCGGCCTCCCATTCCGCCTGGAGCAGGCTGTCGATCAGATAGCTCCCCGTGATCGGGTCGGGCGGGATCACGATCAGCCCGATCCGGCCGATCCCCGGCGGCGCCCAGCCGAGCAGGTAGAAGAACACGAACAGCATCACCAGCCCGAGCCAGTAGGTCGGGATTGAGAAGCCGAGCAGCGACAGGAACCGCGAGATCTGGTCGAAGGTGCCGTCCGGGCGGAACGCGGCGCGCAGCCCCACCGGCACGCCGACGAGGGCGCCGATGCCGACGCCCCACAACAGCAGTTCGAGGGTGATCGGAAGGCGCTGGGCGATGTCGCTCAGGACCTCCCGGTTCGACAGCCAGCTTTCGCCCAGATCGCCGCGCAGGACGTTGGCAAGGTAGTAGCCGAACTGCACGAACAGCGGCTGGTCGAGCCCCAGATCGCGGGTGATCATGTCGATCTCGGCCTGGCTCGCGGTCGGCCCGGCGAGCAGGCCGACCGGATCCTGGCCGCCGATCCGCACCAGCATGAAGGTGAAGAACAGGATCCCCACCAGCAGCGGCACGATCATGAGCATGCGGCGGAACAGAAAGCGCCTCACTCTCATGGCCGTCTCACGCCTCCCTCGACCCAGCCGAAGCCCTCGGACGGGCGGGCGGGAAGATCGCCCGCCGCTCCGCCGTCGACGGGACCGGCCCCGCCGCCGGCGCGAGTCGGGGCGCCTCGCCCCCACCGGCGGCGGCGTCCGGCCGGCCCGTCGTCGCAATCCTCATCGCCTCGCCTCCCCACGCCGATCGGCGGCGGTCGCCGCCGCGGCAGGTGGCCTCTCCGGCTCCCGCCGCGGCGGCGCCGGCGGTCACTCCTCGCGGCTCAGGTCGGACCAGCGCTCATGGTCGTCCGGGTGCGGCACCCAGCCGACGATGTCCGGCGCCATCGCCTCGAACACCGAGGGGAAGACCGTGACCAGCCACGGCGCATCCTCCATCCACAGCCGCTGCGCCTCGCGCATCATGTCGAGCCGGCTCTCCGCATCGAGAGTCTGCCGCGCCTCGTCGATCAGGGCGTCGACCTCCGGGTTGTTGTAGCCGGCGCGGTTCGAGACGCCCGCGGAATGACCCATCAGGTAGAAGGTGTAGACCGGGTCCAGCACGATCGGCCCGTCCTCGAAGGTGAAGAACGGCATGTCCTGCACCGCCGGCGCGCCGCGCGAACGCTGGTCGGAGCCGGTGATCCGGACCGGCGTCGCCGTGACGCCGATGTCGCGCAGTTGGTCGGACACCTGGATCGCCAGGGGCTCCAGCCACCACCACAGGTCGGAATAGAGCAGCTCGACCTCGAAGCCATCGGGATAGCCGGCCTCCTCGAGCAGGGCTCGGGCAGCCTCTGGATCGTATTCGTAGGCGTAGTGGCTGGGGTCGTAGCCGTCGATCATCGGCGGCACCAGCGAATCCGCGATGGTCCCGATGCCGAGGAAGACGGAGTCGCGGATTTCGTCCTTGTCGACACCCAGGTTGAGCGCCCGGCGCACCCGGACATCGTCGAACGGCTCGAAATTCGGGTTCATGCGGACGCCGGCGATCGCCCGGCCGGGGCTCTCCAGCACCTTGACCGCGTCGTCGCCCTGCAGGTCGATCACCTGCTGGATCGACGGACGGTCGATCCAATGGACCTGCCCGCTCTTGAGCAGGGTCACCCGGCTCGCCCCCGAAGGCACGGCCCGGTAGATCACCCGGTCGAAATAGGGCTGCTCGCCGAAGTAGTTCTCGTTAAGGCCGAACACGGCCTGCTCGCCGGGGCGCAGCTGCTCCAGGTGATAGGCACCGAAGCCGGCGGTGTTCTCCTGCAGCCATTCCAGCGCCCAGGGATCGCCCTCGGTGGCGTGGCTCGACACCTCGTCGCTGTCGTAGATCCCGGGCACGTAGAGCGTCAGTGCCTTGAGGAAGATCGAGCTCGGCGCCCCCAGGTTGAACGCGACCTCGTACTGCGACACCTTCTCGACCGACTCCACGTTGGAGACGCGGGCGATGAAGTTGCCGGTGCGCTGCTGGTCGAAGGACTTGTTCCACGACCAGACCACGTCGTCGGCGTCGAGTTCGTTGCCATAGGGGCTGAGCACGCCCTCGCGCAGCTTGAAGACGTACCGGGTGCCGTCTTCCGACACCTCCCAGCTCTCCGCCAGGTGCCCCTCGATCGTGGTCGGATCGAGGTACTCCCGCCCGTCCTCGCCGGTGACGCGGCCATAGCGGACCAGCGGCTCGTAGACCTGGGTCACCACGTTCTGGGTATGCGGCCTGAGCGCGTCGCCGTCGAAGCCCTCCGGCGTCTGCGCTGCGGCGACCACCAGCGTTTCGGCCGACGCCGGCGCGGAGGCGAGCCCCACCGACAGCGTCCCGGCCGCCAGCAGCGCGAGCGTCGCCGCGCCACCCAGCCGTTTCGCGAACATCCTCGACATCATTCCGTCTCCCTCACCCGTTCATCCAATCCCCGTGCGGAGCCTGCCGGCCCGGCCGCCGGCCCGGTTGCCCCGGGACTCATCCGGCCGTCGCGGCTGCGGCGGCGGGCGCCGCGTCGCCGGTCACCACCGGCACGCGGAAGTCCGCCGCGATCGCATCGAACATCTCGACGACGCGATAGGCATGGTCGATCCGCCGCCCGGCGGTCGGATCGTCGATCTGGAAGCGCCAGTCGCGGCCGAAGCCCAGCCGCTTGTCGACGCTGACGATGGTACCGCAGAACACGACGAGGTGCCGCTCCGGCAAGCCGGGCGCCCGCTCGGCCACGATCCGCAGCACGTCGTCGGGATGGAGAAACGCCGCCACCGAAACGTCCTGGTAGAGCCGGCCGTCGACCCAGCTCCTCAGCACGCAGTTGTCCCAATGGCCGCGGATCTCGTCGAGCGGCCAGAGCACCGGCGCCAGCACGTTGGGGCAGGCCTGCTTCGACCAGGGGATCGAGGTCCGCTCCAGCGCCCGATCCGTGTGGTCGCTGCCGACCCCGACCAGGACCCGGCCGTCGCCGTCGCGCACCACGACGATCTCGACCTCGCCGGAGGTCTCGCCCGTGTGCACCTCGACCTCGCTGCCGGTGGTCAGGGCATGGGTCCCGATGGGGTAGATGCGCGGCGCGGGCACCGACGTCGCGATGCGCACGCCGTGGAGCGCCACCTCCTCCTGGTGGGCAACCGCGGTCTCGGCGAGCCGGGTGGCGGAGCCGAGATTGACCATCCGCGCCACGCCGAGATCCAGGCGGGACTCGCCGCCCTGCAGGCTGGCGACGGTGAGGGGGACGGTCATCATGGGGCGGTCTCCGCTTCCGGGAACTCGGCGAGGTCGAGCGCCACCGGGTCGTCGCCGGGGCCACGGTGACGGCGCCACAGCCAGACCCGCTGCAGCACGCGGCGGACGCCGCCGTCCGGCGCGTCCGAATAGCCGAGCCGGCCGTGCAGCGTGGCGAGGTTGTTGGTCAGCAGGAAATCCCCCGCCTCCAGCCGGTGCCGCCAGACCAGGTCCTCGCGCTCCAGCAGCGAATCGACGAGGTCGAGCGCCTCGCGAATCGGACCGTCGATCGGCAGGCCGGCGATCTCCATCCCCGGGTCGATCATCACCCGGGCGTAGTGGACGTTGAGGAAACCTTCGGCATCCACGTCGAAGATCGGCTTGCGGATCGTCCGCGCCCCGGCCGGCCAAGTGTGCAGCTGCGGCGGGCGGAAGTGATAGTCTCGGTAGAGCCAGGGCAGGAGATCCGGGCGCTGCCGCACGATCTCGCGATGCAGGGTATCGGCGGAGACCAGCGTGCTGTCGCCGCCGGTCGCGGCGTTCTGGACGCACAGCAGGCCGATATAGGCGGGCGGCCGCGGCTCCAGGCAGCCGTTGTCCGAATGCATCCGCGACAGTCTGGCCGAGGCGCCGATCCGGGTCGGGTCGGTGTTGGCCGCGCCGCGGTCGGTGACCGTGAACAGCCGCCGGTCGCGGTGCAGGCCCTGGCGCACCGGACGGCCGAGATAGTTGCCGAGGCCCCAGGCAACGATGCCCGCCGCCTCCTCGTCCTCAGGGTCGACGGGGACGCCGCGCAGCACCGCCACGCCCGGACCATCATCAAGCCGCCGGCGCAGGTCCGCGGCAAGGCGGGCGAAGGCGGGGATGCGGAAGTCCTCCTGCTCGACGGTATCCAGCGTCAGCCCGTTGGCCCGCACGAAGGCGAGCGCGGCGCGGATCTGGTCGACCGCCCGATCCGGCAGGGCGCAGAAAACCTCGTCCGCCCGCGCCTCCAGCCCGGCGCGGTCCCAGGCGCGGCCGGGATGCGTCCGGTGCGGCGGAACCTCGGCCGGCGCCTCGGCAGCCCCGCCTTCCGGCAGGTCGGTCCGCGATGGGTAGGATGCCGTCATGTCGCCTCCCCTAACCGGTCTTGACGAAGTGGATTGGGCTGGTTGTTATATGTTTAGTGCATTTCACATCGCCCACCGCCGAGTGTCAAGGACGCCGACCGGTCGCGGGCGAAGCTGGACCGACAGGAGAGCCGGCATGCCCGATCCCGCTCGACCAGAGGGCGTGGGGAACCGCTATCCGGCGGCGTTTCGCCCGTTGACCCTGGGCGGCACGACCCTGCGCAACCGCATCTTCGTGCCGGCACACACGACCAATTACGGCGAGGAGAACCTGCCCTCCGACCGGCACCTCGCCTATCACCGGGCGCGGGCCGCCGGCGGGGCGGCGCTCAATATCTTCGAAGGGATCCGCGTCCACCACAGTTCGCTGGGCCGCAAGCAGGGGGTCAACGGCTACGATCCGGCCTGCATTCCGCGCTTCGCCCGAATCGCCGAGGCGGTGCGGGCCGAGGGGGGGCGGCTGTTCGGCCAGATCATCCATCTCGGCCGGCACATCGACGGCAACTACACCCGCACGCCGGCCTGGGGCGCCTCGCCGATCCCGTGGACCGCGACGGCCCCGCCGCCCCACCCGATGACCGAGGCGGAGATCGCCGAGGTGATCGACGCCCACGCCCTGACCGCCGGGCACCTGATGGACGCCGGACTCGACGGCATCGAGCTGCAGCTGGCGCACGGCCACCTGCTGCAGCAGTTCCTGTCGCCGGCGACCAACCACCGCACCGACGCCTGGGGCGGCAGCGCGGAGAACCGGCTGCGCTTCGCCCTGGAGACGCTGGTCGCGGTGCGCCGGGCGATCGGGCCGGAGGCGACCCTGGGCCTGCGGATCAGCGCCGAGGAATGGCTGCCGGGCGGCCTCGATCTCGCCGCGATGACGGGCATCGCCCGCCGGCTGTGCGAGGCGGCGAGGGTAGACTTCGTCCACGTGTCGCACTCCGCCTATCACGGCAGCTGGACGATCTCGACCCAGATCGCCGACATGGCGTTCGACCCGGCGCTGTTCCGCCCGTTCGCGCCGGCCGTCAAGGCGGCGCTTGCCGACCTGCCGTCGCCGCCCGCGGTGCTGGCGGTCTGCAGATTCCGCACGCTGGCCGAGGCGGAGGAGGTGCTGGCCCGCGGCGACGCCGACATGGTCGGCATGGCCCGGGCGCATATCGCCGACCCGGCGATCGTCGCCAAGTCGGCCGCCGGGCGGGAGCAGGAGGTCCGGCCCTGCATCGGCTGCAACCAGGGCTGCGCGGGCTTCCTGGCGCAGAACCTGGCGATCACCTGCCTGACCAACCCGCGGGCCGGCCGAGAAGGGGCGATCGCCGAACCCGCCGACGACCCGGCGCCTCGGCCGCGCGACGTGCTGGTGGTCGGCGGTGGCCCCGCCGGGATGGAAGCGGCGACCGCCGCGGCCGCGCGCGGCCATCGGGTCCGGCTGTGGGAGGCGTCGGGCCGGCTGGGCGGCGCCCTGGCCTGGCTGGAGGCGATGCCGCTCCGACGGGATTTCCTGGCCCTGCTGGATTACCAGCAGGCGGCGCTGGCCCGCCGCCAGGTGGCCGTCGAGCTGGACCGCCACGCCGATGCCGAGGCGATCCTCGCGTCCGGCGCCGACCGGGTCATCCTGGCCACCGGCGCGGAGCCGGCGGCGATGGACCTGCCCGCCGACGGCACGGCGCTGACGCTCGAACAGGCGATCGCCGATCCGGACGCGCTGGGCGAGCGGGTGGCGCTGGTGGACCAGCTGGGCGGCTGGTCGGTCGCGGCCACCGCCGAATGGCTGGCCGACCGGGGCCACCGCGTGACCCTGGTCGCGCCGACCGGCACGCCGGCCTGGACGGTCAGCATCTATTCCAGCTTCGCCCTGCGCCAGCGGCTGAAGGACAAGGGTGTCGCCATCCTGCCGCTTCAGACGGTGACCGGGTTCGCGGACGGCGTGACCCGCCTCGTCGACCTCACCACCGGTGCCGAGCGGGAGACGCGGGACTTCGACAGCCTGGTCGCGCCGGCGCATGCCCGCCCCCGCGACGGCCTCGCCGCCGAACTGGCCGGTGCCGCGGCCCGGCGGGGTCGGGAGATCGAGATCCGCAGCGCCGGCGACTGCCAGGCCGCCCGCACCGCCCTGGAGGCCGTGTACGAGGGCTACGAGGCGGGGCGGATGTAACACCCCCCGATCCCGGCGCCGGGAACGTCAGACCGCCGCTTCGCTCTTGTCCGACCTCTGATGTCGGTTTTCAAGAGCTGACGGCGCAGCTGTCCGTCCCGCG